>Ga0210391_10000011_pt1 | contig 372036 bp, 318 predicted proteins | sample IncBWC12OmetaG_FD_160573 | JGI IMG/M metagenome (GOLD analysis project Ga0210391, IMG submission 160573) | Forest soil microbial communities from Barre Woods Harvard Forest LTER site, Petersham, Massachusetts, United States - Inc-BW-C-12-O ...
GCACGTGACTGAAATCACACCGTACGTCCGTCACGATGTAGTCGGCGGGGTCGCTCACCTCGTAGAGCAGCTGCTCGGCGACGGTGCCGATCGAGACTAAGCCGCCGCTGCCGGCGGGCTTGCTGATGACGAGGCTGCCGTCCGCATGGCATTCCCCGATGGGGAAGCCGATGTTTTCCCACGCCGGCACGCTGCGCCAATCGGTGAAGGTGCCGCCGGTGACCTGCGCGCCGCACTCGAGCAGATGACCCGCGAGCGTGCCCGCGGCGAGGCGCTCGTAGTCATGCGCCTGCCAGCCGAACTCGTGAATGAGCGGCCCCAGAGCGAGTGCGCTGTCCACCACTCGGCCGGTGATCACGATGTCCGCGCCGCGCGCGAGTGCGGCTGCGATCGGAAACGCGCCCAGGTATACATTGGCGCTGATGATCTTCTGCTCCGCGAGCGCCGCGCCGGTGAACATGTCGCGACAGCCGCCGGCGCGCAGCGCGCCGACCTGCGACCGCACATCATCCCCATCGACGCATGCGACCCGCAACAAGAGTCCCGCGTCCCGAATCATCGCCTCCGTGGCAGCGGCGAGCCCGCGCGGATTAAGGCCCCCCGCATTCGCGACGACTTTGATGCCCTGGCGGGCGATCTCTCGCAGGTGCGGGCCGACGTGCACGTTGAGAAAGTCCGTCCCGTACCCGCCCTTCGGATCGGCGGCCTGCATCCGGCCCAGGAGCCCCATCGACCCTTCTGCCAGATAGTCGAAGATGAGGTAGTGCAGCTCTCCGCCGCGCAGCAGCTGCGGCACGGCGAGCGCGCTGTCCATGAGAAACGCCGACGCCCCGCCGATCCGGATCACCTTGTCCTGTGCTGCTGCGCTCATGCTGTCGTCCTGGCTGATCGGTCCCCGCTCGGGCTTGAAACTCTAGTACGGGGCCTTGCGCCTGATTGTCACTAAAGTTACTTTTGATGCATGACCGCCAGCCGTGAATTGGCGCTGAAGGTTCTGCGCCAGTCCGAGTGGCTCCGAGGCGAGCCGCCCGCGCTCATCGAAGCGCTGCTGACCCACGGACGGCTGCTGCAGCTGAACAGTGGCGGCTGGGCACAGACCGAAGGGGATGAGCATCGCGGACTTGTGGTGGTGATCAGCGGCGTCGTGCACGTCTTCTGTCAGGCGGCGGGCAACCGCAACGTACTGATCGGGCATTGCGAAGCGGGTGCGGTGCTCGGGCACGCCACGCGCTTCAGCGGTGGCCCGCGCCTCGTGACCGCGGTGTGCGCCGAGCCGAGCATTCTCTTGGCGGTCTCCGAGCGCGGGCTCGAGGATGTGGCGGCGCACTGGCCCACGCTGTGGCGCGCGCTCGCGGCATCCGCGTACAGCTACACGCGTCGCACGGTGCGGGCGCTCGCCGAACTGATCGCGCTGCCCCCGCGCCAGCGCCTGGCCTCCCGGCTGCTCATCATGGCGGCCGTACCGGCGGGCGCCACCCAGCCGCTGGTGCGCCTGAGCCAGCAGGCGATCGGCGAGATGATCGGCGTCACACGCAAGACCGTGAACGCACACCTGGCCGCCTTCGAGCGCGATCAACTCGTCACGGCCCGCTACAACCGCATCATTCTGCGTGATGTCGCAGGATTGCGGCGTGTGGCCCACAGCTAGGCAGCGGCACAGCGTAACGCTGCGCGCGTCACGCGCGCTGGATCTCGATCACGTAACACTGTGCCGCCCCGGCGGCGCCTGACAAGGCGCAGCGCGCCGGCCCGGAAAAACGGGCTGCGTCGGCGCGTGACAGCCTGAACGTGCCGCCGTCTGCGCTTACCCTGACCTCTTGCAGCGCGAAGATCAGTGTGGTGTCAGCCTCCAGGTTGAGGGGCGTGCTCGCGCTCGGGCTCAGGTGCCTGACCGCAGCGACATAGCGTCCACGGCGCGCCATCACGTTCAGATCCACCACGATCCGGCCATGCGGCTCCGCTTGTGCCGGAACGTCGCCGGCAAACGCAAAGGGTGCGCTGCCCTTCGATAACCGCACGGTGGGTTGGCCCTGAACCGAAAGCGTCAGCTCCCCCTCGAGGACGCACAGGATCCGCTCTATGTCCGGAAAAGCGGAGAAAGGGCCGCCGCTGCGCACCTCCGCTGTGCTGATACGCCAATCGAAGTGGCTTAAGTCCGCCCCGCGCGGGAAGGCGGCGATCTCGCGCGTGACGCCCCCGCCGTTTTTCCAGGCGACCGGCGTGCGCAGCGCCGCCGGCAGGATCTCAACCGCACCCGTCACGCGGCCGGCAGCGGTAAGGCGAAATTGCCGTCCTGGCTTTGCGGCACCCCGGGCTCGATCTGGTAGTAGGCACCCTTGTCGGCCACGTGGATGTGACAGACGATCGCCAGTCCGGTGGAGTCATCGAGCGTGCCCGCGGCGATGCTGATGTAGTCGCGCCCCGCGCCCTCCCAGAACAAGCTCGAGCCGCACACGGCGCAGAAGCCGCGGCGCGCCTCACGCGATGACTCGTACCACTTGAGGCCTGAGTCGGCCAGGAGCTGGAAGTTTCGATGGCGCGCGGCGGTGGCGGCGAGAAAGTGTCCGGTGGTGCGCCGGCACTGGGTGCAGTGGCAGGCGACCACCGGACGCAGCGCACCGTGCACCACATAACGTACCGCCCCGCACAGGCAGCCGCCGGTTCGCAGCGCCGCATCAGCCATGGAAGCCTCCCGGGGCGAGCTTCTGCTTCAGATACACGAAGCTCAGCGCCCACATCTCCGCCGCCTGCTTGTGGTCGGCGGCCGCGGCATGCCCGCCGTCGGTGTTCTCATAGAACAACACCTCGTGGCCTTGCGCCTCCATGCGAGCTGCCATCTTGCGCGCGTGCACCGGCGTCACACGGTCATCGCTGGTCGCCGTCACAAACAGCACGGGCGGATAGTGCTTCTTCTCGCTCACATTCTGGTACGGGGAATACTTCATGATCCACGCGCGGTCGGCCTGCCGCGCCGGATCGCCATATTCCGCCTCCCAGGAGGCCCCGGCCCCGATGTGCGTGTAGCGGATCATGTCGATGAGCGGCACCTGGCAGACGACGGCACCAAAGAGTGCCGGCTGCTCCACCATATTTGCGCTCACCAGAAGTCCGCCGTTGGATCCGCCCATGATGCCCAGCTGCGCAGGCGTCGTTATGCCGCGCTTGACGATGTCGCGCGCCACCGCCTGGAAATCGTCGTAGGCCTTCTGCCGGTTGCCAAGCAGTGCCGCCTGGTGCCAGCCGGGTCCGTATTCACCGCCACCGCGAATGTTGGCGACCACGAACACCCCGCCCTTGGCGAGCCAGAGCATGCCAAAGTTGGCCGAGTAGCTGGGCGTCATGGAAATCTCGAAGCCACCGTAGCCGTAGAGCACCGTGGGCGCCGGCCCCTGCTGGCCCCTGGCACGCGTGACGAAGTACGGCACCTGCGTGCCATCCGCGGAGGTGGCGAAGAACTGCTCGGTGGCAAGATTCGAAGCGTCAAAGCGCGGCGGCAACGACTTGAGCGCCACGGGCTTGCCCTCGCCCGAATACTCATAAAGCGTCGTGGGCGTCGTGTAGCTCTCGTAGCGCAGCAGCGCCTGCGGGCCCCACGCGTTAACCGACACGATACGCGTGGAGCCGCCCGGCGGCAGCGGCAACACGCTGTCGGTCCAACGTCCGTCCGCGCCGGCACGGAAGGCGTGCACGCTGCCCGTGACGTCGTGATAAATCGAGGCGTAGACGGCATCGCGCCCCGTGGCCACTTCATCAATCGAGCTCTTGGCATCGGGCGCGAACAGCACCGTCACGCCCTCCTCGGGCCCGGCCAGATGATAGGCGATGAGCGCACCCTTTCTGATCGGCTTGCCGCCAGCGGGCGTCCAGTCATCACGCAGCGAGAAGATCAGATGTCCGCCCTGCGCACCCTTGAGATCCGCGCCGAGCGGCACGGGCAGGTGCCGCAATGCACCCGAGGGTTGTAGCAGGTGATATTCGGTGGTGAAGAACGTCACGGCGCGCTGAATCACCGCGACCGTGCCCGCGGGGCCGTGGAAAACGGTCGGCTGTGCCGCGACGTCCTCGGTCTTGCCCTCGAACAGCGTCTGCGCCCGCTCCATCGGCTCCCCGCGCTTCCACAGCTTCACGATGCGCGGGTAACCGGAGGTCGTCATCGAACCCTTGCCGAAGTCGGTGCCCAAGAGCACCGTGTCTTCGTCAAGGTAGGTGATCGAGGATTTGGCTTCGGCGAGCGCAAAGCCGTCCTTGACGAAGCTCTTGCTCGCCAGATCAAACTCGCGCACGACCACCGCATCGCCGCCGCCGCGCGAGAGACTGAGCAAACAGCGCTTGAATGCCGGGGAGCAGTCCGGCGCACCCCACACCCAGTTCTCGTGTTCCTCGGCCGCGAGCTTGTCCAGATCCAGCAACAACTCCCACTGGGGCGACGGCTCGGCGTAGTCAGCCACGCTCGTGCGACGCCAGATACCTTTGGGGTGCGCGGCGTCCTGCCAGAAATTCAGGACGTACCCGCGCTCAAGCTCGCCATAGGGGATGCGGTCGGTCGCATCGAGAACCTTGAGAATGGCGTCGTAGTCTTTCTGATAGTCCGGATCGGCCTGCAGCACGGCTCGGGACTTGGCATTCTGCTCGTGCACCCACGCGAGCGGCTTCGCCCCGTGGATGTCCTCGAGCCACAGGTAAGGATCGTCGGCATTGCCGCTCGTTGGATGCTCGTTCTGCACGCTGTCCGCTCCGAAGGCCGCCGTGACGCCGCAGGCGGCGATGATGACCGTGATCCAGGAAACCCCTCGCCAGTCCATGTCTCTCCCTTGCGCCCGGCGGCGTCTGCTCACCTACTGGGCGCGCGGACGCTTCAGCCGGTGTATGTGAAGAAATGCCGACCGACCGTAGCCGTCAGTCCCGCGTCACGACCGCGGGCTGGGCATTCTGGCCGAAAGATGCGCAAGCGGCAAAACGGGCGCGGCCGCCTGTGCCGCAAGCGCTCCGGAATCGACCGGGCGGGAAAGAAAGCGCGGCACCCGCGAGCGGGTGCGATCACGCTAGCCGGTCGATTTGGGCGAGTAGGTGAACTTCTGGCCGGCGATCGCGGCCTGGACCATGGCGCCGCCCTTCACGATCGTGAAAACGGCGACACCCTTGTAATACTGGCCCCGGGTCGTAGCGTCATTCTTTCCGCCGCTGGCGCCGGAGTTGGCCCCAGTGGTACCGACCTGCGAGGAAGCGGCCGTCGTGATCGCTACCGCGTTTGCGTCCGCACCGAATTCATAGTTGCCGTTGGTGAATTCCTTAAACGCGCGCTGATCCTCGAAGAAGATGATCATGCTGTAGGCGCGACCGCCGGCCTGCGCCCCAAGGCTCACCTGCGTCATGGACGTGTCGCCCACGTACTGGTCATGCTCGTAGACGCGCCCCTTGCCATACGCGCCTCCCACCACCAGTCCACCCTGACCGACCGAGGGGAATACGGCGTAGCCGTAGCAGTTGCCGAAGAACGTAGCGCTGGCGCCCGCGTTCTTAAAAAGCTCAACGGTGTCGCTATACGGACCCGCGTTGACGGTGCTCACCGTCAACATCAGCAACGCGCTCAGCAGGAATCCGATCCATCGTCTCATGGCAATCTCCCGGAATATTCGTGGAGGGCTTAGCACCGGCAGTCCGATTCGTGACCGCGGCGCAAGCGCCGATGACCTGGCACTCACGTGAAACGGTATTTAGCCTGAGCAGTAACACGGCGGCAATAGGTACTTCCCGCCCAAGCGCCACAGCAGGCGCAGCCTGCCATCACGGGTTTGCCAAGGCGCCTTAAGCGGGCACGTCAGTGGCGCTTGAGATCCGGTTCCGGTGCGCGCTCTTTCGCGCAGAAGACGCTCGCATACGCCTCGAAGCGCCGCCCTTGCGTCTGCCCCGGGTGACGCTGCGGTGCAGATTGCTCATACTGCCGCCGCAGCCGCTCAGGCTCGCATCGGCGGGTACCCCCTCTGTGGATGAGCTTCGCGCAAGAGCCGCTCGGGCGGGTTTGCTCCGGCTGCGGCGCCGAGCACGCAGGCGCGGCCATGCCGCGCGCTAGCGTGGACGCCCACCCGATGGTGCACTGGACCGAGGGTGGCGAGGCGTGCGTGGCGCTGTGGCGCTCAGAAAGCGCGGCACCGCCCCCCCGCCGCGTGCTGATCGTCGATGACGCCGTCACGGCCGACGAGGCGTACGGCGTCGCATGCCAGGGCACGGCCCTGCTGTGGCGGGGCGATTTCCAGAATGCGCGCCAGATGCTGCTCGCGCTCGCGCGCCGCACCGACCGCCCGGCCTGCAAGGTGAAAAAGCCGAGCACAGCCGCCGAGGCTTTCCACCTCTATCGTCAGATGCGTTCACAACGGGCGCGCACGTTGGGGGCGCTGCTGGTGCCACTCGATGCGGACTACGCCATCCCGCTGCGGCGTGCCCCCGATGTCCGGCAAGCCTGCGCGGAAGCGTTCGGCCCCGGGCAGCAACCCTCGCTCGCCCCGTTGCGGGGGTTACTCGGCGTCATCGGCGCGCACGAATGGCGCACCAAGGGGATTGAGATTGCGGCGCTCGGCGAGCGCATCCATCCGCACTACGGGGTGTTTGCGCCGATTCGCTCCGAATACGTCGATCTTGTCTTCACTGCACCACTGCCGGCGCTGAGCGCCTCATCGAGCGTGGCGTTTGACATCGGCACGGGCACCGGAGTGCTGGCGGCCGTGCTCGCGCGGCGCGGCATCAGGCGTGTGATCGCGACCGACCAGGATCTGCGCGCAGTGGCGTGCGCCCGGGAGAACCTCGAACGTCTCGGGTTGGCGCCTCAAGTGGAAGTCGTGCAGGGCGATCTCTTTCCCGAGGGACGCGCCGCGCTCGTGGTCTGCAACCCGCCCTGGATTCCCGCGCGGCCCAGCTCGACGCTCGAGCGTGGGATCTACGATCCGGAGAGTCACATGTTGCGTGCTTTTCTGCGTGCGCTGCCCACGCACCTGGAGCCCGGGGGCGAGGGCTGGCTCATTCTTTCGGATCTCGCGGAACATCTTGGCCTGCGGCCGAGAGCGGAGCTACTGGCCCTGTTCCAAGAGGCGGACCTCACGGTCGTCGATCGCATCGATGCGCGGCCCCGGCATCCGCGCGCAGCCGACGAAACCGACCCGCTGCACGCAGCGCGCGCAGCGGAAGTGACGTCGCTCTGGCGCCTCGCAGTGCGCTGAGGCAGCGCGGCGATATTTGCCGGACCGCTGTTATAGAGAGTAGCGCACGATCACGCGCGCCACGCGGGCGTGATCAGCCGACCAGTGTACGAATTCCTGGCACACCTGACGCGTGCCCGCCTCCGGCGCGCTTTCCGAGTATTTTTCCGCAAAGCGCGCCTGCCCTGATTCCTGACCGGGCAAGAGGCGGCTCGCGCTCCAGGGGGTCTCCGCGTCGGCGAGGCGGCTGAAAAGCGCAACTTCCGTGACAGTGGCGTTGGCCGGAATGGTCGCGCACAGCGTCACCGGGATCGCCTCGGCTTCAAGGCAGGCGCGGCCGGCGGGAACGCCCGGCTCGGAAGACACACCCGGCGAAGACGCCGCGGGCGGGCCGCTGGCAGCTGCCGGCCGGCACGCGGGCACCGTGGCCGTTACGGCCATCCCCTGCGCGCCGATCCCGCGCAGCACGCCGGTCTCGATCTCGGTCCGCGCGCTGGCGCGCGTGAGCTCGAGGTCGCTGGCGGTACGGCTGATCTCCGCGATGCGCGCCTGCAACTCGCGCTGCAGCGCGCCTTGGGCGGCACGCTCGCCGTCGGTCAGCCATTGCGAGAGCGCAAAGCCCGAGACGGCCGCCGCGCCGATGATGACGAACAGGACAAGGCGCTGCAGACGGTTCTTACGACGGGCGGCCGTGGACTGGCGCGCACCGCCCTCGCGGAGCGAGGCGGATCTGAACTGCAGAAACGACGCGGACAGCGTCGCGGTTCCCGCGATGATCGCAGCCAGCACTGAATCGGACATCGGTGTCTGCACGCGGCGTAGGGCTCCAGCGCCACGCTAGCACGGCGTCCGGGCGCGGTTGCGGAACTGGCTCCCCGTAAAGAGAAAAACGCGACGCTCGTCACAGCCTCCGTGTCGGCGCGCCGCGACGCGCGCGCCGCTCCGTCCCAGGCGATGCGATGTATCAGCGTCTATTTTCTGGCGGAGAGAGCGGGATTCAATCAAGGGCTCTTGCGAGCCCTCTGCTTTTCAAGACGCGTCCCTGGCACAGCACCGGGGTGATACGTAAGTGGTCGACCTCTTTATCGTCCGATGCCTCACCAGAATCCCGGGACCGCTGTCTTTGAATTCAGCGCAAATAGAGTGCAAATCGGACGCACGCGGTGCGCGTCGTGCCTCCGTAGACGCTCGATGAGACCCCGCAGATCCTTTCGTCACGCCGTTATTCGCCACCACGGGCGCCTGGCGAGATGTCGGACTGGAACACCGCTAAGCGGCTGCGAACACTCCCCGCTACATCGACAGTCTCTGGCGCTCGCGGAAGGTTTAGCCCACAATTCACGCCTCACCACCGCAGGCGAACACGCGGCGCATGTCCGGCCGGAACTTAGGCGTCGCTTCTTACACGCAGATGAGCCGGTTTCGTAAGTCCCGCGTGCCGCCGGGCATCGCGATACTGAGTTATCTGCTTGTGTCCGGTTGCGCGGTGGGGCCGGACTTCAAAAGGCCCGCTGCTCCGAGCGTCAGCGATTACACCGCCGATGGGCTGGCGGACACGGTAAGCACTGCGAACGTCGCCGGCGGGCAGGCGCAGCGCTTTGCCAAGGGTCACGATCTGGCCAGTGACTGGTGGACGTTGTTTCATTCCGCGCCGCTCAATGACCTGATCGAACAATCCCTTACAAACAACCCCGACCTCAAGGCGGCGCAGGCGGCATTGACGGTCGCAAGAGAAAATGTCCTCGCGCAACGGGGTACTTACTATCCGACTGTCTCGGCGAGCTTCGCGGCGAGCCGCCAGCGGCAAGCCGGCACGATCTCGCCCACGCCCAGCTCCAACGTCTTTCTATTCAATCTGTTCACCCCGCAGGTCAGCATCTCGTACGTTCCGGATGTCTTCGGCCTGAACCGGCGGACCGTGGAGTCCTTGCAGGCGCAGGAGCAGGAAGTGCGTTTTCAAATGGTCGCGACGTACACCACGTTGACAGCCAACGTAGTAGTCACGGCCGTGCAGCTGGGCTCGGTGCAGGCGCAAATCGGGGCGACCCGCGAGCTCATCGACATCAACTCCAGCATGCTGCAGATCCTGCGCTATCAATTTGCCAAAGGGTATGTCAGTCAGCTCGATGTAGCTGCGCAGGAATCCCAGCTCGCGCAAGTAGCCGCCACACTGCCGCCGCTGATTAAACAGGCGGCCCAGCTGCGCGACCTCCTGGCGGTCCTCGCTGGCCAGTTCCCCAACGAGGTAACACATGAAAAATTTGAGCTTGCGAGTCTGCAGTTGCCCGAGGAGCTGCCGGTGAGCCTGCCATCGGCACTCGTAGCGCAACGTCCGGACGTGCTGCAAGCTGAGGCCAATCTGCACGCCGCCAGCGCCAGAATCGGAATCGCCATCGCAAACCGGCTACCGAACATTGAACTCACCGCAGATGCCGGCAGCACGGCGCTGGCGATGAGTCAGCTGTTCACTTCGGGCACAGGGTTTTGGGGCCTGGGCGCCGCGGCTACGGCACCACTTTTCGAAGGCGGGACGCTGCTGCATCAGGAGCGGGCCGCGAAGGCCGCATACGTGCAGGCCGCGGAACAATATCGCAGCACGGTTCTCACCGCTTTTCAAAACGTTGCTGACACATTGACGGCGCTTAAGCAGGACGCCGAGGGCCTGCAGGCCGCAGCGACCGCCACCGCGGCCGCAAAGGTCACTTTGGACTTGTCCGAACGACAACTGAAGGCCGGCTACGCCAGCACCCTGGCGTTGTTGAGTGCAGAGCAAGCCTATCAGCAGGCTCTCATCAACCTGGTGCAGGCCCAAGCCAATCGTTACGCCGACACGGCGGCCCTGTTTCAGGCCCTTGGCGGTGGCTGGTGGAACCGCACGGACTTGGCAACTGATCAACATGCAAAATAGCTCGTCCCGCCGGGTAAGCGCCGCGGACGGCACGGTGACAGTCGCGCCTGCGGCGGCCGTTCTCGTCCTGGCGGTGGCTGTCATGACATTCACCAGTTGCTCCTCCAGGACTGACAGCAATGCGACCGCATCGGTGACGGGCAGCAACGCCACACTGACGGCGACTCAGCGCGAACACATCCAGCTCTACACCGTTAAATCCTCCAAATTTCACAGAACGATTGAGACGATGGGGGTGGTGGATTTCGACAACGACCAGGCCACGAGCGTGCTGGCGCCGTTTTCCGGTCCCGTCTCGCAGTTGCTCGTTTCCCTGGGCGCACAGGTGAAGGAAGGCACGCCGCTTGCGGCGGTGGAATCGCCCGACTTTGCGACGGCGATCAGCACCTATCGCAAGGCACTCGCAACGGCCCAGACCGACCGCCGCCTTGCTGACCTGGATAAGGATCTGCTCGAGCACCATGGTGTTTCTCAGCGCGAAGCGGACCAGGCTGAAACCGACGCCGTCAGCGCCGAGGCGGATCGCGACGCCGCACTGCGGGCACTCGTCTCGCTCCAGGTTGCTCCACAGACGATCAACGACATTGAACAGGGCCGGCCTGTCGCGCACGCCGCGGCGTTCATCCGCTCACCGGTCGCAGGAACCGTGGTCGAGAAACTGATTACTCCCGGGGAGCTCCTGCAGGCGGGCACTACGCCGTGCTTTACGGTCGCCAACCTGTCGCGCGTCTGGGTCCTGGCGCAGCTGTTTGGTTCGGACCTCACCGCGGTCAGTCTCGGGGATTCCGCCCGCGTGCTGACCGGCATTGGTTCAAATGACTTCTCCGGGAAGGTAGACAACGTCTCAGCCCTCGTGGACCCCGACACCCGTGCGGTACAAGTGCGCGTGGTCGTTGAAAACCCGGGGGACTTCCTGAAGAAACAGATGTACGTACGTGTGCTGATCCAGGCGCGCCAGGAAAGCACCGGGTTGCTGATCCCCGTTTCGGCGGTTTTGCGCGACGACGAGAACCTGCCGTTTGTTTACGTCGCGCAGCCCGACCGCAGCTTCGCGCGGCGGCACATAACCCTCGGCTATCGCGTCGGGGAGCAATACGACATCGGCGCCGGTCTGCAAGCCGGCGATCAGATTGTGGTGACCGGGGGCATCTTTGTTCAATTCATGCAGACTCAATGAGCTCACCTCTGCCCCCAACCGCACCTGCGCCGCGAAGCGCATCGGTCATGGATCGCATCGTGGCCTCCTCGTTGCGGCAGCCCTTACTCGTCGGCCTCATGACGCTCGTGCTCATCGGCGCGGGAGTGCATTCGCTGCGGCGCCTGCCGGTAGATGCCTATCCAGACCTGTCCCCGCCGATGGTCGAAATCATCACCCAGTGGCCCGGGCATGCGGCCGAGGAGGTCGAACGGCTGATCACGGTTCCGGTCGAGCTGGAGATGAACGGCATTCCGCGGCTTGCCACGAGCCGCTCCATCTCGCTCTACGGCCTATCCGATGTCATCCTCACCTTCGAAATCGGCACTGACAATTACTTCGCCCGCCAGCAAGGCACAGATCGGCTGGGCGAACTCAGCCTGCCGAGCAATGTGACGCCCACGCTGGCGCCGCTGTCCGCACCTTCGGGTCTGATCTATCGCTACGTGCTGCAAAGCCCTGACCGATCGCCGATGGAACTTAAGACGTTCGAGGACTGGACCGTCGAACCCAAGTACCGCGCCGTGCCGGGGGTCGCCGACGATTCCGGCTTCGGCGGCGGAACCATGCAGTACCAGGTGCTGCTCGATCCGGCCAAAGTGGCCTCGGTCGGCCTCTCGGTCCAGCAGGTGGAGAACGCCCTTACCGCCAACAACGGCAATGCGGGCGGCGGCTTCTACTCGCAAGGCGGCCAGTTTTATTACGTGCGCGGCGTGGGCCGGGTGCTCACGACCGAGGACATCGGCAACGTCGTGGTGGCGGTTAACAACGGCACCCCCGTGCTCGTAAGGGACGTGGGCCGCGTCGTGATCGGCATCGCCCCGCGCCTTGGCGAGTTCGGTTACGAAAAACAGGACGACGCGGTGGAGGGCGTCATTCTGCTGCGCACCGGTGAAAAGACTCAGGACGTCCTGAAGCGAGTTGAGGCCAAGACCAAGGAGCTCAACGAGGCAATCCTGCCCAAGGATGTCAAGATTGTTCCCTTCTACGACCGCAGTGACTTAGTCGCGCTCACGACGCAGGTGGTGGAGCGCAACCTGTTGCGGGGCATGTTGCTGGTAGTCGTAGTCCTCATATTTTTCCTCTACGATTTTCGCGCAGGATTAATCGTCGCCACCACGATCCCGCTCGCGTTGCTGTTCGCGTTTGTCTGCCTTGATCTACAAAACGCCTCCGCCAATCTGCTCTCCATCGGCGCGGTGGATTTTGGAATCCTGGTAGACGGCGCGGTAGTCATGGTGGAGAACATCTTCCGCCAGCTCGCGGCGCGCCGCGGAACCTCTGTCAGCGTCGTAGAGATCATCAAGGCAGCGGCGGCGGAGGTGGATCGTCCACTTTTCTATGCGGTCGCCGTGATCGTGGCCAGTTTCCTACCGATTTATGTGTTATCCGGACCTTCCGGAACGCTGTTCAAACCGATGGCGGACACGATGATCTTCGCCCTCGTCGGCTCGCTCATTGTCACGCTGACGTTGCTGCCGGTGCTGTGTGCGTGGTTCATGCGTCGTGGCGTGCAAGAGCGACGCAATACCGGTTTCGAATACATCAAGTCGGTGTACACGCGCGGGCTGGACTTCTGTCTTGAGCGGCCGTGGGCAGCCACCTTCGCCTCAGTCGCCTTGCTGGCAGGTTCGCTGCTGCTCATCCCCCGCATCGGCGCCGAGTTCATGCCACAGCTGGATGAAGGCGCGTTGTGGGTGCGCGCCACGATGCCCTACACGATCTCTTTCGATGAAGCGGCGAAAATTGCGCCCAGAGTGCGCGATATATTGCACTCCTTCCCTGAAGTCACCACGGTGGCCTCGGAGCTGGGGCGACCGGATGACGGCACTGATCCCACCGGCTTTTTCAACGTCGAGTTTTACGTGGGTCTGAAACCTTACGGGCAGTGGAGCGGCGGCACGTATCACAGCAAGGCCGGATTGATTGCGGCGATCGATCGCAAGCTCGAGTCATTCCCCGGGATCATTTTCAACTATACGCAGCCGGCGGAAGACGCGGTGGATGAGGCGGAAACGGGCTTGAAAAGTGCCCTGGCGGTTAAGGTCTTCGGTCCGGACCTAAACACGCTCGAACAAAAGGGCAGAGCGATCAAGCAGATCCTGCAGCGGGTGCGCGGCATCACGGACGTGACCCTGGTGCGGGAGCTCGGGCAGCCAAGTCTCACGATCAAGATCAACCGCGCCAAGATCGCCCGCTACGGTGTGAATGTCGCCGACATCAATGCCCTGATTCAAACCGCGATCGGCGGGGACGTAGCCACCGAGGTGGTGCAGGAGGAGAAGCAGTTTGATCTGGTCGTGCGCCTGGAGCGCCAATACCGAGACAATCCGGAGGAGATTGAAAGGATCCTGGTAGCCACGCCCGGGGGACAACAGATCCCACTCAGAGAATTCGCGGACATTCAGGTAACCGATGGCGCCTCGTTCATCTACCGACAGAATAATTCGCGCTACATCGGCGTGCAGTTCTCGGTGGAAGGACGCGATCTGGCGGGCGCAGTGGAGGACGCCATAACGCAGGTCAACAAGAATGTCGCCTTGCCACAAGGCTATCGTCTGGACTGGGGCGGAGAATACACCGAGTATCTGGCGTCACGTGATCAGCTGCAGATCATCCTGCCGCTGACGTTGTTCCTTATTTTCCTGCTGTTGTTCGCACTCTACAGCAACTTCAAATTCCCGTTCATCACCGTTCTGGGCGTGGTGCTGTCGGCGCCCGTGGGCGGAATCGTGGCGCTCTGGATCACCAACACGCCGTTTTCGGTCTCTTCGGGCATCGGCTTTCTTGCCTTGTTCGGCGTCTCGGTGCAGACGGCAGTCGTCTATATCTCCTATGTCAACGAACTGCGCCGCGGTGGCACCGCTCTGCCGGAGGCTATCCGACACGGAGCGATCCTGCGCCTGCGTCCCATCATGATGACTGCGTTGGTGGCGGCACTAGGCTTGCTGCCGGCCGCGCTTGCCACGGGTGTGGGCACGGATTCGCAGCGGCCGTTTGCTTTAGTCATCGTCAGCGGTCTGTTCACGCGACTGTTGATTAGCGTTTTCCTGATGCCCGCGCTCTATACACTTGTGGCCCGCCCCGGCGATCGGCTTGAAGTGTGATACCCCTGTGTAGGGTAAGGGTTGCGGGCGAGGGTCGAAGTTCCGGAAATCGCTTGTACCGGCATCGTCAATACTTGAGCCTAAACGTCGGAGAATCCTCGGGTCGGGTTTTGCGGTGCTCGTAGATGCTGGAGGGACCCTAAGCGGCAATCGCCGCACTGACCAGCAGCCACGCGCAGCAAGACAGTCCCGCGGTGGAGGCCGTGGATCGGATATTCGACCAGCCTTTGATGTAGGCGATCGGGTGCAGAATTCGGAAAGCGAGGAACAGCGCACAGGGGGCAATCATATGATTGACGCTCACTCCGGCCACCTTCGCCGCAAGAACTGAGGCGCTGAACAGCGTGGCGGCTTCCCACGCGTTCTGCTGCGACGCATAAATGCGCGCGCCGTACGCGTCTAGTTGCGCAGCCTGGGCACGCGGGTTGTCGTTGTCGATCGCCCCGAGCGATTTCTTGCGGTAATAGGCGCCGTAGCTTGCCAGCAGGTAAGGCAGTAGCAAAACGAGCGCCAGACACACGAAAGGAACCTTCATCCGATTGCCCTCCACCGCTTTGAGGTCTCAATCATCGAAAGATACCGGTTACCACGGCAGCAATAAATCCAATCAGCAGGATGACGATCGGAATCAACATCATCGTCCAAGCCTCTAGTTTGAACGGATTCTTCATTGGCATAGCCGCCTCAGGAGCTAGCCTTTCGGCTGGATCTGCTCACGCTTACGATCTTAGCGAACTGAGTGTTGAGCAAATGAAATCTCTGACCGCTTTTCTGGCCTCAATCATGAGATCTCGTGCGAATGATTGATCACGACGCTGCCAGGAACCGTCTGCACCCAATTCGCCAGACGACCTGGGCTCAACGCGTTTCTGCGCTCCGGGGCAGGATCAATGCCTCCGTTTGCTGGGTATTTACGAATTTGAGCGTCGGCTCGAGTTGCACGTAGGCGGCCCGCCGGTAGGTCGGTGTCCAGTGTGACGGGATGATTACTTTGACAATCACAAACCTTTCGCCGTCAACCAGCCGCGTTCGCGTAGGATCGCCTGCCGACGCGCTCATCGCGGAGGGTGCGGGATCCCAAGGCTGCCGCGGCTGCTGATTCACCGTGTCCGTCACCTTGATTGGCACTCCGATTGCGAAGGTCCCCAGACTGGATTCCGGGCCAAATCCCCCGCGCGGGACATCCCAGACTAAGCGTCTGCCGAATTCGACACGAACATCCGAATGAGCCACGAACCGAAAATCGATCAGCTCGCGTTGGACAGGAGCTACAGCAACCAGCTGCGTGGTAGTCGGCCGCTTACGAAACTCCCCAATCCGCAAGCCGTACCGGGGCAGTGACGAGCTGCCGCGGGACGACAGGGGTAGGGTCACGTACAGCATGAATTGCGGGCCGCAGGATACGGGTGCCGTTGTGACGATATTGCCCGCGCAGAAGGCTCTGATCGAAGCCCACGAGGCGCCGCCCAGCAGCACTAAGGCTACAAGCGAACTTGCCGTCTTTTGCAGCACTCCGGGCCTCCGTTCTAGGTACTGTTGCTGTACTGTGACCCTGAACTCCCTAAAGTTCAGTTCGCCGGCGCACGCGACGCCGTACCGAGACCGGTGAATGTTCCATCACGGGCCGGCCATTCGGACGGAAGGTCGAAGCAGCGCCGTCGATCGCCGCGAGGTCGATGCCGCAGACGCCTTTTGTTCGTGGGGAAATCTCATCGGTGCAACCGGTTTTAGGCCGTCCCGCCCCTCTCGCTGCGCTTGAGCGCCACGTCCGCAACCGCCTTAATCACGCGCTGGTGAAAGGCCGGATCAAGGAACAACAGCACGTCGACCGTGGCAGGAGGCTCCGGTGCGTCCCGCACTAACTTAAGCAGTTCGAATGTAACGAGATCTTCCGTTGGGCACACTCGGACCGAAGAGGTGAAGTCGTGCAAAAGGGTGTACATCACGAAGCGCCCCGGATGCACGGAAAGCACTTCCTCCGCCGTCGGGCCGATAAAGCCCCGAATCGTCTGCTGCCCTCCAGGCGTAGCCGTATCTACTACCGCCACCGTCGCCGTGGAATTCTCTTTAGTTGCGGGGGGGACCTGTCGGGCGTCATGAAATGTTAGCCCAGAGGCGCTCACCGTGAAGCATGCCACCCAAGGATCAATCCGTTCCGGCGGGTGCCCCATGTCACCTCGCTTTGCGCGGCCACTGGCGGCACGCCGATTGCGCCAGCGCCGGTGCCGGTCCATCGCCATGGGTGACAAGAGGATAACGGCAATCGCCACAAAGCAGCCGACCGCAATCCCATTGAGGTGGTGCGAGAGATAGTCCATGGCCGGATACTAGCGCGGTGGGGGCCAATATGACCCAAGGGCGCCACGAGCAGGGCGACCCTCAGCCGTGCGGGTGACACCGGGGGTCGCACGATCACTCTTTGCGCAGAGACTTGCGCCCACGTTGCAGGTCGATGTCACCGTGGATGCGCTGAGGGGCGCGGCCCTTGCGTAACATAATTCTGCTCACAAACATATTTGCGCCGCTGCAGCCGTACGGTTGTGATGAACCGCGCAATGAACGTCGCGCAGCCAAGTGTAGGCTGCACTCGATCTGTTGGTTAGAAGTTCTGACGTGAGGAAGACGACCCCAACCCAGCACTCGGCGTTTCGTGGGCTACTGCAATCGAGTGCAAATCAGATTCACCTCGTAGGCGACGAACTGAGGGAGGCGCTCAGCGAAGGCCCATGCGACCATCCCGTCGTGCCATAACTCCCGACCACTTATCTGCCGGAGGCACTGTGAAGGCAGGGATTTGCGCGCCGATGGCAACAGAGTGGCAACGAGTGACCCCGCGCTACATGGCGTTCCGCGCATTCCGGCCAGCCGCCGACGAAGTAAACCGGAACCGTTTCACTCCCAGTTCGATCACGTCGCCGTCACTAACGCGCGCGTGCCGGATGCGCTGACCGTTCACGGTCACACCGTTTACGCTACGGAGGTCTTCGATAAACGCCCCGTTTGGCTCGATCGTCAGGACGGCGTGGCGCCTGCTGACCGACGAGTCCTTCAGGCGTAAATCGCTCTCGCGCGCCCGGCCAATCGTTGTGTGCCTGCCGAGTGGCATCGCCGGTTCGTCGCTGTCGTCGAGCGGGACGAGCGTTGCGCCATCGTCCGGAAACTCGAGCGTCTCAGAGTTTCGGCGCTCAATACCGACCTTGCCCCGACTCAACGCCTGGACGCTGGTATTCCCCTCGCGCTCGAGACGTCGCAGCTGGAATTCGCTCTCATCCAAGGCTTCGCGCGTCCGATCGAGTTCCAGGGCGAGTTCCCGCTGCGTGGCTTCCAGGGCTTGCGCTCGCTCGGTCTCGCGCTGCAGTTCGGTGCGGACGCGGTCGAGTTCCAGCGCGAGTTCCTGCTGCGTCGCGTCCAGGGCTTGCGTTCGCTCGCTCTCGCACTGCAGTTCAGTGCGGACGCGGTCGAGTTCCAGCGCAAGTTCCTGCCGCGTCGCGTCCAGGGCTTGCGCTCGCTCGGTCTCGCGCTGCAGCTCCGTGCGGGCACGCCCGAGTTCGTTCTCGACCGGGCGTCGCGACGCCTCGGCCTGTTCTGCCCGCACCTCAGCATGGGCGAGTTCCACCTGCAGGTTCGCAAGCCACTCGGACTGGTAGGTCGCTTCGCGCTCAAAATCGGCCAGCCGGTCCTGACTTGCTGCGAGCTGCTCGAGATGCACCTTGAGCTCCGTCTCGGTCGACTGCGCCGCTGATAGGTCCGTCGCATAGCGCATCGCCGCCTGCAGCTGTGCTTCCAGGGCACTGGCGCGGGTGCGCTCGTCCGCCAGCTCGCGTTCGCGAGTTTCTGTCGACGCGTTCGCGTGTTTTGTGGCCTCAATCTGCGCTTGCAGCGCGTGCCCCAAGTCAGTCACGAGCGCCTCGAGCTCCGCTAGGCGCGCCGCATCGGCCAAAGCATTTGCCTGCACTGTGCGCAGTGTCTCCTCCAGAGCGGTGCGTGCGGCACCGGACTGGGCAAGTTCCTCTTCGCGGGCAGCGACGGACTCGGCGGTGCTGCGCCGGTAGCGCTCCTCCAGCGCCTGGATCGCGGTGGCCAGCGTCTCGGCGGCAGCGCGTACTCCCTCCTGCGTGACTGCATAGCTTTGCTGCTCGCGCGAGCGGGTCTCGGCGAGTTCCTCGAACGCGGTGGACTGAGCCGTGTGCTCTGCCTTGAGGTGCGCGATGACCGCGTCGCGTTCGGCAAGCTCGGCGTGCAGTTTGTCGATCGTCGCCGCGAACTCCGCGCGCTTGGGGTCGTTGGCGCGACAGAGGGCGCTGTGCAGCGCCTTCTGCGCGACCTCGAGCTCAAGCGCCAGACTATCGGCTCGAGCCTCTGCGTCGGCGCGCGCTGCTTGGAGTTCCGCAAGAACGCGGTTGTTGGTACGCGTGCGCGCGTCTTGCGCCACGAACCACGCTTCGATTTCCCGCAGCGTCTCGATCGGAGGCAGCTCCGCCAGTGTGTGTGGTCGGCTCTCGTCCCAGCTGGTGTCCGAAATCCTTCGCTCGGTCGACTCGCGATTTTCGCTGTCAGAAGCAAGTCCTGCCGCGTAAGAAGCGACATCCAGCGAAAGCAGTTCGCCAGGCTTGCCGAGGTCCGCTGCGGCCTCGTCTGGGTGCTTAACTTGCTGCACCATGGCGGGTTCCTGTTGTTCTTATGCAGGCCAGTCCCGGCCTGCCCATACTGCCGCTTGGGCGGCTCGGGGTGCGGTCGGGCCGTTTGATCCCCATCGGCTTAAGGGTGCTCCCCGCTAGGACGGGTCGTCAACTGGACGCGCCAGGCGCCATGGGGGCGCATCGGACGGGTAGCTGACGATGGTAGGAATGCTCCCATGCCGGTCGTGGAGCAAGACGGGGATCTGACGTCTAACCCCTTGATCGAGCGGACTGGGCATTCGCCAAAGAACGCCTTCCCTCGCGTCGCATCAACGCACGCACTCGGTCGAGCGGGTTCTCAGCCTGCTCGCGGCTCGACGATGTGATGATCACCACGCAGCCATTGATCCAGGCCTGCAGCTGCCGGCGGTAAACGCGCCAGAACACGAAGGCCTATATCGTGGCGGAGAGGGTGAGATTCGAACTCACGAGGCTCTTGCGAACCCTCCGGTTTTCAAGACCGGTGCAATCAACCGCTCTGCCACCTCTCCGTCTCAATCAATTCAGTGGCTTATCCACATTCTATCAGGCAACAGACGCCGTTTCGGGCTCTGATGTTGCCTGAGTATTTAGAGGGGCCGGACGGGACGCCACGGAACAGTTGGAAGGCACCGAATCCGCGTTGCACGACTGCAGGCCTATCTGATACCGCGCCTCACGACTTTGGACCCGCTCGCCATCGTTGCGGCCACCATCGCGGGAAGGCGGACGCGCGAGAGCTGCAGGGATAATCAGCGCGTGCGGGACATGCTTACGGGCCGCGATTAAAGACAAACCCGCCAAGCCTGGTTTCAGCGAGTGCGGTGCCAGTGAATGCAAGCCGAAGCCTGTTCACGACAGACTCGCGTCTTGCAGAAACCCAACTTGGCTGCCGTTCTAGGTCATCCAGCATCAGGCGTTCCTCTCGGTACTGCACGGACGCGCGGGCCGGCAGGGTGCGGCTTCAGCGTCTCGCGTGCCAGCTCCGTAATCAGCAGCAGCACCCGGGTTGCACTAGCTTCTGCCGGGCCGAAAGGCTCAAACGCAATCTTGTGAAGTGCCGCGCGTAGTTTCTCGTTCTCGGTCCTCATGGTGTTGATGTCCTCCGGCGCGACACTGCACCTCGGGGATTCGTCTGTGCTCGTAAGAACGGCGCTCATACGTTGCATACAGGATGACTTGCCTTCCATTACAGCCTGATGAAAGGAAGACAAACCGGGCTTGATGCTTGCAGCTCGCATCTCCGGTGCGCTCATCCAGTATCTCGGTGGCCTGGCACTGCATGGGACGCGGTGCAGCAATTGGCGCCAGAATTTCCTGATGCCCGCCGAAACTGGACGACTACGAGCTCGAGACCGCCGCCCGCGCCGCCGCGATGGCTGCCGCTCATACTTACTTAGAGAGCGAGCGGACCAACGCTATTTAGATTCCGGAAATGCGCCGCCCGAGACAACCGTTGGAACGGTTTGCGAGAACTCCGGAGAAATTCAAAGAGAGCCACGAAGAAGCGCTAGTTCGAGTTGCGCTGCCCGAGTCGGACCTCCGGCGGTTGAAGGCGCTACACAACGTTCCAATACCAGGCAGTGCTCGAGAGCGCCTGACTGCCGTAGTTCGCTCGTGCGACTCGGTGGTCAGACGTGATTGGGCAAGTCACTCAGGTTGAGTTCGAACGTAACACGGGATACGAATTTACCGTGTGACAATGCAAGCGCATACGCCGGCAGCGCGAGCACTTCGGAAGTGAAGCGCACGAAAAATGCCCTTAGCACCTCGTTAGGTACGTTAAATGCGTCAAGGCGGATCACGAGGGGCTCGCCGGCGGATCTGGGATATTTCTCCGCGAGCAGGCCGTCAAGGGCGACGGCAAGACACGCATGGAGGCGCATCTGCACACGCTCGAGGTTAATGACAATGCTATCAGGCGACCATGGCCCCTCTTCAACCATGACCATAGTGCAACCACGGCGCGGTGGCTCGTTGGCAATTAAATCTACAGTTACGTCGCGCATGACGTCTAAGGATGGGCTCGAGCCGGCCCGAGTCCGCCTCCGGACCGCCGAGCGCCCAGCATTCTCGGGGCCCGCGACGGCGTCCGCGCTAACTGTCACGGTCGAGCCCCCAGCGTCGTTACAGCTCTCAAGCCGATCACTCCCCTTCCCCGTCTCCACACCACATTTGTGGAGTGCACAGCACTCTCTCCGGGAGAGTCTGTCACCCGCTCGTGACCCGATGACTACAACGAATTAGTCGAGAACTATTTCTAATTGTAAAGGCAAGTAGTTAGACGACTTATTTACCATAAGTCGCTCATGGGGGTCCAAGTCCGCAGCAGGGAAGGAAAGGACGACGGTCTAGCTGAAGCTCGTGGCGTCTATTGCGACAATTGACGAGAAGTGGCCGTCCCGTGCGGCGCTGCCGGGCCAAACCCAGGTCAGCGACACCGCTCAGATAACGACGGCAAACAGCGCCGGTGAGCCTCGTACTCGCTCACGATCTCGTTCATGAGCGCCAGATAATTCCTACACACATCGACAATCGACGTTTCCGGAAATCGAATGAACCTGATGGTCGACCGCCACACCATTGGCGCAGACGCACCCTGCGGCGCGCTCGCGATTACAGTGAACGAGCCGCCTTCGCGTAGGAGCTCCTGCTGAAGCTCGATGGCAGGAACCCAGTCTCCCGAACGTTCAATTTCAGGGCCGCCAATGCGGACGCTCTTTCCACTCTGCTCCTTCGTGAACCCGAGCAACAGCGACTGGTCTTGGGTCAAGCTTTCCATTCGCTGCGCCAACCAGCTTCGGTATTCGTCGCCTCCCGCTTTTTCCAGGCGGTCGTCTACGCTACGGCCGGCGCACAGAAAAGCGCTCAAATAAAATGTCGCTCCCTCGGTGTTCTTGAGAATCGAGCCGCACGCGCAATCAAGGTGGCGGAGAAAGAAGTCGGCTTCTCTTAGCTTGTTGCGGGTGTCCTCAAACATTTTGCTGCTCCGAGGGTGCGCCTCGGTCCTGGAGAACTCGACTTATGCAATCTCGGCCCTGGCTCCCAACTTCGTCGAACGCGGCAACCTGCGTTCGGTTGGCAGGCAATGCTTCTCTCGATCGTAAGTAGCGCCCCGGCAGCGGGTAATGAGGGGATGTACCTATTCGACCTACTTCGAACGGGGTACCGTTGGCGGAGCACTCCACGGCAAGGCCCTGAGGCTCCCCACGGGACTGGCGGGCGCCGCACTTCTTGTTTTTTCGAGCGCTTTTGCCGAATCGCCCTCAACCGGACGATCGAGCGTCGCTCAGCAAAGCAAATCTCGCGAGGGCCTGCTTCCACTTACGCCCCGCTTATCTGGACTGACCCAGCCGCAGTACTTCAAACCCCGGCGAAATCAACCTCTGCCAGCTCGTCGGTGCGAGCCAAATCAGTCACTTAGGGTGATTCGATCGGCCGCAGAGAGCGCTTCTGAGCCTGACGTTGACACACAGGCGCCCCGCACGCCGTGACTCGCTCAGGCGGTGCCCGGAAACCACCGAACGCACGAGCGGCGCGCGCAAATCACGGGCTGCGAGCCTCGCACTTGTCGAAACCGACGCCACAGAACGGACAGAAGGCAACCAAGCGGCCGAAGCGGTACTGGTTGGCAATCTGTATTCCGAGTCTTGATCTGCAGTTGGGGCACCTCGTGCGATCAAGGTACAGCAATGCACCGGCCATGTTGGCCACCCCAAGGACGCCCACGGCTGCCAACAAATAGAAGTACCAGGGGCTGAGGTTCCAGGTCATCGCGATGATCGCCAGTGCCACCGCCGCGACGATCGCGCCCATTCCCAGGAATCTGCGTGCGCGCTGCGATCGTCCTCGGAAGAAGTCCCGGATCGTCCTCGCTCGCAATCGTACGGCCGGGGCTCGCGGCGCGGCATAGAGCGTGTCGAGAAGGCCGTGACCGCCTGAGGTCATCGGTGCCCCAGGTGTCCCATATGCAAGCTGAGCGAGCGCGCGAGCCAGGTCGATCGGGTGGGCGTGTACGACCAGTCGCGCTGAATCCTTGCATCAAAGCTGACGTAGCAGCTCGGACAGGATGTAACACCTGGGCGAAGGGTCAATTTGCTGGCGCAACGGGGACACCGTGCCATCGGAGCGCCGAGCAGCGCCCCGGCCAGCGCTCCCAACAGCCAGAGATAAAGCAGGACGGCCGCGAACATCCAAAGGCGCTTGAACATGCTCACAGAGTGTTCGGGATAGAGCCAGACCAGAACGGCCGCGAATATAGCCATCAGAAGCCATCGAAGATGGGAGGCGACGCCCAGTTGCAACTCAAGGTGTTCCCTCACACTCATGGCCCGATCGTACTCGCCCCGGCACTGAGCCGCCTCCTGTCCCATCCTGGAGACATGTCGGCATTTCCCAGTTTTTCCGGCACCGATCGAGCTGCGGGTTGCGCTTCAGCGGCTCGTCGACGCTTACGCCACAGCACTGGCATGAGTTAACGTCTCCGAAGCTGCGCCGCTACTGTCGTGGCGTCGCTTTAGGGGGTCCAATGATCAGACTGATTTTGCTCGTCGTCGGCCTCGGCCTCTTTCCCGTCACTGTCTTTTCGGACGCGGCAGCGCCGCTTTCGTGTCCGGAAGCGCTCGAACAGATTGCGACCCTGAATACCTCCCAGCCGGTATACAAACTCACCGGCGCCGACAAGCGGCACTACATTCACGATCGCGACCGTCCCGCGGAAATCTTGCGACTGCAGAAAATTGCTGCCGCCTCCTGCAGCACGGACCCCAAGACCAGGGCCGTGCAGCAAGCGGAGGCCGACCGGCTGCACGTAGCACTCTCGCCCGAGTGCGCGGTCGCGCGCGACGAGCTCGCCGCTATGGAACAGCGGAACTCCCGCCAGCCCTCTGACACGCTCGATGAGAAGCGCAGACTCGTGGCCGCGCGGTGTCCGGCGGTCGAAACAAGCAACCGCTGGCTGGTCCAATGGAACGCTCGCTCGACACTCGAACCGCTGAATTAGCACATCGCGTACGCCGCCGCCCCCGCCGGAGAGTTTCCGCGACGTCAATGCAGCGAGGTGAGAAATTTCTGCGCACGCTCGAGGGCCAGCCGGGCCGCATCGGTATTGAGGTTGAACTGATACTCGTGTGGCAGGCGCGCAGCGTAGTCATCTGCAAAGAACAGACTATCCACGCGAACGCCGCGGGCCCTTAGCGCTGCCGCCAGCGCGTGTGACTGCTGCGACAGCGGGTCGGCATTGCCGACGGAAATGAAGCTCGGCGGAAATTGCGGCGTTAGGTAGTTCACCACCGCAAGCGTCGCCAGGCGCGGGTCGCTCGCGAAGTCCCGCCGCCCGCTGTATGACCAGAGCACCGTGCGCAGGAACCAGCCGGGCGCTGCGGCTGCGGCGGGGCGCCGCATCTCGTAAGGACCGCAATAAAGCAACAGTCCGACGATCTGGGAGGGCTTGAGCGTCGGGGTCAGACCGAGCGCGTGCGCGTAGTCGGGTGAGGTGACGATGTTCGCCACCTGAGCTGCGAGCAATGCTCCGGCGGAATCGCCCGCCACGACAAAGCGCTGCGGATCGACGTGCAGCCACGCCGCATTCTCCTGCAGGTACGTGAGTGCAGCGTTCAGCTGACGCAGTGGTGTCGGATACTTCCGCTCCGGCGCGAGCGAGTAGTCCACCGTGACCACGGTGTAGCCCCCGGCAGCCAGGATCTGCGCGTAGTTGGTGATCTGATCCTTGCTCCCGGAGAGAAAGGCCCCCCCGTGAATCCACACGATGGTGAGCAGCGCTCGATGCTCCGCGTGCGCCACAGCGGGGTAGAACACGTCGAGACGTGCGTCCGGCTCGCCAGGATCGTAGCTCTCGTTGCGGCGCGCCTCGACACCCGCAGGGACTCGCCCGGCAAGTGCCGCGTTCGTGCGCCAGGCGTCGCTGTCGAAGAGGTAGCGGATCGCCAGAGCCGACGGCCAGGGACTCACCTCGATGGCCACCCAGACCCCTAGGACGAGCGTGGCTGTGATCGCGATGATCGTAGAAGTGGTCCGCACGCTATCGACCTCCCCCCGGCCTTAAACCAAGGGCATTCCGGCTGCGTCAAAGGGAGCGTGACACCTATCAATTCGAGGCCGCCGGGTGCCCCAGGGGACGAATCCGTTGGCCGCGAGGATGGGCCCGTACCGCAGCCGCTGACGGCGGCGGGTAGGAAAGTGTCTTATAGCCACACCGGAAATCTGCTTGGGAGGAGATATTTTATGAAGACAACGACATTTGGAGTAGTGGGATCGCTCGTCATCAACCTGATGCTGGGAGTGATCATCGCAGCGGTATTCAGTGTGACCCCGGCCGTGCAGGCGCACGAAGTCGCCCAGTGCGCGATGGAGCGCGCCGCTCAGCCAGTCAGCACACCTGCCCCGGAGCGCGCGCGCGCGGGCGGTCACCTGGTCGCGGTGCGCATGGGCTGGGAAGCGGGCTGAGCGTGAACGAGCCGCGGTGCTACGGTATGGCAGCAGCCGCCGCGGCCCGGCCGGCATACGCCGAGCGCAGCATGGACACCGCCGCATAGGTAACGACCACGATGATCAGCCAGCGCATGGTGGTGAGCGGCAGTTGCTTGACGATGTAGAAAGCAATCAGCACCCCGACGACCCCTCCCACGACGAGGCCGAGCGAGACCGGATGGGAGAAGCGCCCCGCGCGAAAGAAGCCGAGACTGGCCACCGGCTGCACCAGGCCGTCGCTGCCCATCATGATGGGGAACGCGGCCAGGGGGTGCATACCGAGGAGCGCAAGCACAATCATGCTGGGGGCGTAGTTGCCGATGCCGATGCTCATGAGCGCGCCCAGCACGAAATTGATTGCCACCGCGACCACGAACCGCCAGCCGCTGAGTGCGAAGGCAGTGCCCATGGGCGGAAACACATCGAGGTTGCGCATCACGAAGAAAGCCGCCGCGATCAACAGCGCAATGCCCATGAACAGCTGAATCGAGCGCCGCGGCAGGCGGCTCACCACCCCGGCGCCGAGCCACGCACCGAGCGTGGCGCTGCCGATCATGCAGGCGAGCAGCGTCGGGTCGACGGTAACCGAGGTGACGAAGAGCAGGGTCGAGAGAAACGCCGACGCGTTGTGACCGACGTTGAGCGTGCCCGGGATCAGTTCATCGGCCGGGGCACCGCGAAACTTAAAGAGCGCAGTGGTCGGTGCAAAGGAGCCGATACCAAGCGTGTCCAGGAAATCCGTGCCAAGACCGATCGCGATATCCGCCGCTGTCGGACGGCCGCTGAGCCGATAGCGGCGCACCGACCAGATCCACCCGTACACGAAGGCGATGTTCACCAGCACCAGTACGATCAGCAGCACGGTCTTGGTCGCGTTCATCGAGCTCCTGCTTGAGAGGCATCAGCTGCGTGAGCGCGCCAGCGCATCTCTGAGACGCAGGTACTGGATCGTCGCGCGTACCCCGAGGCCACTGAAAACATGCAACGGCACGCGCCGCAGCGGCGTCGCGGGTAAACCGAGTTCCGCGGCCGGCGTACCGAGCGCTCGACGCGCCAGCAGTCGCCCCATTACCGTCGCCATCGCAACCCCGCGCCCATTGTAACCGAGGCCGGCGAAGAGCCCGGGCGCGAGTTCGTGCAGGTGCGGCAGGTGATCGGGCGTCAACGCCACAAGTCCGCCCCAGTGATATTCGAAGGGCAGACCCTCGAGCTGCGGGTAGATCTCCTGCACCGCCCGGTAGTGATGGCGCACCGTGCGCGTCGTTGGGGCCGCGGTGAAGCTGCCGCGCGTACCCATCACCAGGCGTCCGCTGGCATCGACGCGAAAGTACCGAAGTAACCGCGCGGTGTCCGAGGCGGCCTGCCCGCCCGGCAATATCGTCGCCCGCAACGCGGGGGAAATCGGCGCGGTAGCGACCTGGAAAGAGGGAACTGGAACCACCGAGCGGCGCAGCTGCGGGGTGAGGGAACCGGTATAGGCGTTGGTGGCGATGATGACGAGCGGTGCGCTCACGCTGCCCGCGGGTGTGTCGATGCGAAAACCAGCCGCGACGTGGCTCAGCCTGAGCGCCGGACTGCGCGCGAACAGCCGTCCGCCGCGCGCGAGGAACGCGTGCGCCAGTCCGCGCACGTAGGACAACGGCTGCACCGTGCCGCCGCGAAAATCGATGAGACCGCCGCGGTAGCGCGTGGAGCCGGTGAGCTGGGCGACTTCGACACGCGACAGCAGCTTCACGGCTGCACCGCGTCGCTGCCATTGCTGCACGCGCGCGGCCTGCTGCTGCCCGGCATCGTCCGAGGTCGCCGGCTGGATCCAGCCGGTGCGCGTGGCGTCGCAGGAGATTTTCAGCCGCTCGATGAGCTCGAAGACCACGTCCGGAGCGTGCGCGACTGTGTCGATCAGACGCTCGGCGAGCGCTGCGCCAAAGAGCGCCTCGAGGGTGTCCGGATCGTGCTTGACCCCGGGGATCACCTGGCCACCGTTCAGCCCCGAGGCGCCCTCGCCGATCTCGCGGCTCTCGAGCACGACGACATCGCGTCCGGCCTCAACCAGGTGCAGCGCTGCGCTCAGACCGCTGTAGCCGGCGCCCACCACCGCCACCTGCGTGGTGCGCGCCGCGTTCAATGCTGCGCACTGCGGACCCGGCGGGGCCGTGGCGGACCACAGCGACTGCAGCGCTACGGCAGGCATCATGCTTTATCGATTATCGATTATTCTCAATCGTGAGGCGGCGACTCTACGGTAGCCGCCAGGGCGGGTCAAACCGCGCCGCAGCGGGACGTGCCCACCTTTCCCGTACCGCGCTGTTGTGCCAGACTCGCCGCAAAGCCACCGTCTCCGGCTCGTCGGAGGCTCAAAACGTGCATCATCAGCGCGTCCGGCTTGGGGAAACCGATGCAACGCGCACCACTCCTGATTGCAGCAGCGCTGTGCCTCAGCGCCGGCGTGGCGACCCAGGCGGCGCCCGCACCTTTGGCGGCCGAGAAGCTGACGGTTGAGACGCTGCCGCCTCAGAGCCCGCACTGGGTATACGTGTTCGATGCCGCCTTTGACAACGAGATCGATCAGCGTGTGCACCTATATGATGGGGACAGCTATCGGCGTCTCGGGCAGATCGACGCGGGGTTCACGCCGGGCTTTAATCTCTCGCCCGACGGCACCAAGAGCGTGATCGCGACGACTTATTATAGCCGCGGCAGCCGCGGCACGCGCACCGACGTAGTCGAATTCACCGATAACACGACGCTCGCGCCCGCCGGCGAGATTGTGCTGCCTAACAAGCGCGTCATGACGAGCCCGAACATTTTCAGCGTGGCCTATAGCGCCGACGGGCATTTTGTCTACGCCGCCTACGTGACACCGGCAGCCTCCTTCGGTGTGCTCGACCCGGTGCAGAAGAAGGTGCTCGGCGAGATCGATACCGCCGGCTGCGTGCTCGTGATCCCCTCAGGTCCCAACCGGGTCTCCTCGCTGTGTGAAAGCGGACGCCTGCTCACCGTGACTCTCACGAACGACGGCCACGAGAGCGCGCGCGCCATGTCGGAGCCCTTCTTCGATGCCGACAAGGATCCGGTGTTCGTGCAAGGGATCCCGACCGACCAAGGGTATGCATTCCTGTCGTTCCTCGGTGAGGTGCATGCGATCGACTTCTCTGGGGCGCAGCCGGTGTTCGCCCCGGTGTGGTCGCTGGTGAGTGCCGCGGAAAAGGGACACTGGCGCCCGGGCGCCGAACAGGTGGGCGCCCTGCACCGCAAGCTCGGGCGGCTGTACGTGCCGATGCACGAGGGCGGCGAAGGCACGCACAAGGATGGCGGCACGGAGATCTGGGTGTTCGACATGGCGACGCACAAGCGCCTGGCGCGCTGGCCGGTACACGCCGCCGGCCTGGCCAACGTGGCCGCCATACAGGTATCGCAAGATGCGGCGCCCATTCTCTTTGCCGCCACCGCGACGGCGGACGTCGCAGTCATGGACGCGCTCACCGGACACGTCAAGCACATCGAAAAGCATCTCGGCCAAACGCCGTGGATGATGCTCAATCCTTGAAAGCACGGGGCACGTGATGCGCTCGCTCGATCAGATTTTTGAACAGTCCTCGCGCTCGCTGGCGCGGCGCACCTCACGGCGCAGTCTCCTCGCCTCCCTCGGGCAACTGCTCACTGGCGCGGCGCTGCTGCCGCTGCTGCCGATCGACCGCGCCGGACGCGCGTACGCCGCGGAAGGCAAGGCCCAAGCCGACAGTCCGCAGAGCTGCGAGTACTGGAAGTACTGCGCGATCGACGGCTTCCTGTGCTCCTGCTGCGGGGGCACCTCCAGCTCCTGCCCGCCCGGCGCGGCGCCCTCGCCCATCACCTGGATCGGCACCTGCCACAATCCGGGCGACGGGCGCGACTACATCGTCTCGTACAACGACTGTTGCGGAAAGACCAGCTGCGGCAACTGCGAATGCAACCGCAACGAGCGCGAGAAGCCCATGTACCGCCCCTCGCGCAACAACGACCTTAACTGGTGCATGGCGAACGCCGACTCGAACTATCACTGCTCAGTGTCGGTCATTCTCGGAGTCGCGGAGAAATGAGCGTGGGCGGCGCCGCCGTGCGCCTCCTGGGCGCCACTGCGCTGCTGACGACGCTCGGTCTGCTGCGCGCAGCACCCGTGGCCGCCGCGGATGCGCCGGCACTGCAGTTTCCGGACGGCGCGGCAAGCTTTCAGGCGAACTGCGCGGTCTGCCACGGGCCCGCCGGGGCGGGGTTGCCTTCGCTCGCGCCACCCCTCCTCTCCTACCCCGCACACTATGCGACGAGCGCCGCGGGGCGTCGGCAGCTGGCGATAACCGTGCTGTACGGGATGTTCGGCGAGATCACCGTCGAGGATAAGCGTTACGACTTCAAGATGCCCGATTTCGCGCGCCTCGATGATGCGACGCTCGCCGCGACGCTCAACTTTGTCGTCTTTGACCTCGATCACGCGCCGGCGAGTGTCAAAGCACTGAGCGCCGCTGACGTTGCGGCCGAGCGCGCGCAGGCGCTCGATGGGGCGGCGGTGCGCGAGCACCGCAAGAGCGTCGTGCCCGCCGGATCCTAGGCCCATGTCGCCCGTCCGCGCCCTCGTCGCTGCGGCGCTTGCCACGCTGGGGTTTGCACGTACGGCCACGGCCAGCCCCGCCCAGGACTACATGCTCTACTGCATGGGCTGCCACGGCGCACAGGCACAGGGAGTGCCAGGGAAAATTCCACCGCTCGCCGGAGCGCTGGCGCGCTACATGCGCCTGCCCGCGGGACGCGCTTACGTGCTGCGCGTTCCCGGAGCTGCCAACTCGGTGCTCTCGGATGCGCAGCTCGCCGCGGTGCTCAACTGGCTCGCGACCACTTACGCCCCGGCCGATGAAACGCCGCCGGCCGCCTTCAGCCCCGAGGAAGTCACACGCAGCCGCCACACGCCGCTTGCGGACGTGCAGGCGACGCGCCGCGAAGTCGTGCGCGAACTCTCCGCCTCAGGTCCCGCACCGTCGCTGGATTACTGACGCCGCCGCGCGCCAGGCAGCTTGCCCCGGAGCGGGCGGGTTCAGTGCCCCGAGCTCGACGTGGCCAAGACCTGACCAAGCAGGCCGATACCAACACCGAGTTAGCTGTTGCGCGCCGCAACACAGCGCTGCACGGACAGCCCGGGGATTGCCCGAGCCGCACCAACTAGAGCTTATCGACCTTGCCGACTTTGATGCGTTTAACTAGCCAGTGCCCCTTCACGCGCGCGACCTCCATAGAGGAGAAGGCGTGTGCGCCGATGGCATTGCTGTCAACATCCATCCACAGGCACTCGAAGTCGAGCGTGCCAGTGTTTCCCGTCACGTTACTCTTAATTCGCATTGCCGGCGTGTACCCAATCCAGTGATGCTCGGGGCGGAATGGACCGCTGACGTTCGCCCAGTAAGTGCGTACTTGCTCCTTGCCCTGGTACAACTTGTTGTCGTGCGCGGTGTCAGTGAGCGCGACGTCGTCGGCATACAGGCTCATCATCAGATCGAGATCCTTGTTTGGGAGGACGCTGCCGGCCGTATGGAATATTATCTCAATATTCCGCACGGCGAGGATGTCTGCCGGCGGACCGCTGTCGCCCTGCGGCGCAGCGGAAGCGGGTAAGCACAGCAGCAGTCCAACAATGATGACCGGTCGCCGATTCATGTCGATTCTCCCCGAAATTGTTAGAGAACAACTATATCCCCGTAGACGCTTGGTGGCACCACCGCGGCAAGAATAGTGATCGACTTGCGATCTGCGCGCCCGTGTCGAGTTACTCCCGACTACGGCGCAGCGGCCGAAAGGCCTTAGTCCACCCCATGGCAGCCTTTCGCGACCGATAGGAAAGGGTCAAGTCAGGAAGCTGAGCGTCGTGGACCCTAGGGCTTCCCTCACGCGGCGCTCTGCCAGGACCTGCGCGTAGCAAAGCTCTCCTTCGCGAAGCAGAACTGGGTGTGACAAGATCACCGCGGCGCACAAATCCGACGGCGAATAACCAGTCCACGACCGGATGCGCATTGGTCAGGTTGACCGGCTCTCGCTCGACTGGCCGATGATCGAATCCCCGTCCGCCGCAACCGAAGCTCAAGCATGCAGTCCGCGGCTCACCGGCAGCGTGCGCACACGCTTGCCGGTGGCGGCATAAATCGCGTTGCAAAGCGCCGCCGCCACGCAGGCGGTGCCGGTCTCTCCGACACCCCCCGGAGTCTCGTGGTTTTCAACCAGATGCACCTCAATGCGCGGCGCCTCGGTGATGCGCAGCGACGGGAAGTCATGAAAATTGCTTTGCTGCACGCGCCCGTTGGCGATCGTGATCTCGTTGGCGAGCGCGGCGCTGATGCCGAAGGTGGCACCGCCCTCAAGCTGCGCGCGCACCGTGTCCGGGTTGACGATCTGGCCGCAGTCGAGCACGCACACGACGCGCTCGACCCGCACCTGGCCCTTCTCGCTCATGCTCACCTCGACGACCTGGGCGAGATAACTGCCGAAGGCGTGCTGGATGGAGACCCCGCGGCCGCTACCCGGGGGCAATGCCTTGCCCCAGCCGGCCCGGTCGGCGGCGAGGTCGAGCACCGCGCGCATGCGCTCATCTTTCAGCAGGCCGCGGCGAAACTGCACCGGATCCTGGCGGCCTGCGGCGGCCAGCTCGTCCATGAAGCTTTCCACCACGAACACACTGCGCGTGGGTCCCACGCCGCGCCACCAGGAGGTCGCTACGCCCTGCGGGTCGTGGCGCACGTAACGCACCTCCATATTCGCGAACGCATAGGCCGGATTCGCAGAGGCCTCGACCGCATCATCGTCGATGCCATTCTTCAGCGGCTCCCCGGAATAGATCGCGCTCACTGCCGCGCCCGCGATGGTGTGGCGCCAGCTGAGGAGGTTGCCGCGCTTGTCGAGCGACGCGCTCAAGTGATCCACGTAGTAGGGGCGGTACAGATCGTGCTGGATGTCCTGCGCCCGATCCCACAGCACGCGCACCGGCCCTTTCACATGGCGCGCCACGCGCGCGCCGAGCACCAGCCCATCCACCTCGAGCCGTCGTCCGAAGCCCCCACCGATGAGAAGGTTATGGATGCGGATCTGTTCGGGCTTGAGGCCGAGATCCGCAAGCTTCGCTACCGCGCGGTCTGGCGCCTGAGTGCCGGTCCAGAACTCGCATAGCCCGTCCTGCCAGTGCACGGTGCAGTTCATCGGTTCAAGCGTCGCGTGCGCGAGGAAGGGCTGGTGGTAGAGCGCTTCGACCAGGGTCGCGCCGTGCGTCGGTGGAGTCACGTTGCCCGCTTTGGCCGCCACCGCGCCCGGCTCGCGCACGGCGGCCTCGAGTTCCGCGACCAGTGCACTTTGCTGTACCGCGCTGTTGGCGCCGTCGTTCCAGCGCGGCGCAAGGGCCTTCATGCCTTTCATCGCCGCCCAGGTATCGGCCGCGACGACTGCGATGAGATCCGTGTCGCTCACCACCTGGGTGACACCCTTGACGGCCAGCGCAGCGTCTTGGGAAAGCTGCGCGATACTGCCGCCTGCGACCGGCGCGAAAGCGATGATCGCAACCTGCGCCTGGGGCGGGCGCGCGTCGATGCCGAAGATGGCGCTGCCGTTGACCTTAGCCGGCGTATCACGGCGCGGCGTCGGATGACCGATGAGCCGATAGTCCTTGGGGTTCTTCAGCGCCGGCGCGGCGGGCACCTTGATCAGTGCCGCCGCGGCCGCAAGCACCCCGTACCCCAGGCGTCGGCCTGACGGGGAATGCAGCACCTCACCGTGGGCGGCCACACACTCGCCCTGCGGCACGTGCCAGCGCTGCGCGGCCGCGCTGATCAGCATGCTGCGCGCCGTTGCCCCCACGGTGCGCAGGCGCAGCCAGCAGTCGCGGACCGAGGTCGAGCCCCCGGTGGACTGGTCCCAGTCATCACCGCCGTGCAGCTCACCGTTGAAACCGTACACGGCCGCATCCGGGGGCGCGGCTTCGATGCTGGTCGCGGCCAGATCCACCTCGAGCTCCTCTGCAATCAGCATCGGCAGCGAGGTATAGGTGCCCTGTCCCATCTCCACCTTGGGCATGACGAGCGTGACGTGCCCGTCCGGCCCCACGCGCACGTATGCGTTCAGGGTCCCGGCCTGAGACTGTTGCGCGCCGCCGCGGCGCAAACGCTGCAGGCTGACGCCGATGATCAGGGCGCCGCCCACGGCGGTGACACCGATGATGAAACCGCGGCGGCTTACGGCGGCCGCGGCGCTCATGATCCTCCGGCAGCCGCGCTCGCCAGCGCGCGCGTGCGGCGGCGTCCGTTGACGACGCAGAACGCCCCCAGCGCGACGGCGAGCGACAGCACGCTCACTTTCAGGTCGCGCTGCATGTCGGGCGTCAGTGCCATCGCGAACAGTACGGCCGCCATACCGGCGAGCGCCAGGTAATTCGACCAGGGGAACAACCACATGGTGAGCGCGGGCACCGCAGCGCCGCTCGCCTCGCGCGCGCGGCGCACGCGCAGATGCGCGACGGCGATCATCATGTAGATGAATACCATCAAAGCACCGGAGGCGTTCACGAGAAAGGCAAACACGGTCTGCGTGGAGGTGGTGGCGGCAAAGATGCCAAGGACGCCAGCCACGCTGCCCATCCACACCGAGCGGGTCGGCACGCGCCGTCTGTTCAGCTGTACCAGCCACTGGGGGGCATCGCCGTGCTCGGCGAGCACGAACAGCACGCGCGAGCACACGTAGAAGGCCGAGTTCAGGCAGGAGAGCACCGCGGTGAGAATGACGGCGCTCATGGCAACGCTCGCCCACTTGAACTGCATGGTGGTGAGCGCGAGCGTAAAGGGCGACTCGCCCGAGCGCACCTGCACCCACGGCACGACGGTCACGATCAGCAGGACCGAGCCTACGTAGAAGGTGAGGATGCGCACGATCACCGTGCTGCTCATGCGGGCGACCGCGCGCGCTGGCTCCTTCGACTCAGCCGCCGCGATCGTGGTGATCTCGGCCCCGGTGAGCGAGAAGTACACGGTTACTGCGCCCGATAGCACGGCGGTCAGCCCCTTGGGCATGAAGCCGCCGTGGGCGCTGAGGTTGGCGAAGGTGCTGCCGGTCGGGGAGGTGAAGCCAAAGGCATACGCGGCCGCGAGCGCGATGAATACCAGAATGGCGGCGACCTTGATCGAGGCGAACCAGAACTCGAACTCCCCGTACGAGCGCGCCGACATGAGATTCACCGCGGTCATCACGCCCATGAGGATGAGGCCGAGTACCAGCGGCGACGGTCCCGTCGGCCCGAGCCAGGCATGCAGGATGTTGGCCCCCGCGATGGCCTCCACCGGCACGACGATCATCCAGAAGTACCAGTAGAGCCAACCGGCGACGAAGCCGCCCCATGAGCCGAGGCCTGCGCGTGCGAACTCGGTAAAGGAGCGCACGTGCGGCAGCGTCATCGCCATCTCCCCAAGCATGCGCATGACGAGCAGTACCAGGGTGCCGGTGATGAGATAGCTGATGACGATCGCCGGCCCCGTGGCGGCGATGGCGGCGCTGCTGCTGACGAACAGGCCCGCGCCGATCATCCCGCCGATCGAGATCATCGTGATGTGACGCGACTGAAGCGAGCGGCTGAGCTCGGGCATGCCCTTGTCCTGGAGGTTACTCATGCAGTGCGCAGCATAGACTGCCCGAGGCCGGCGGCGCGCGCTGTCTGCAGCAGCAGCGGCGCGAGCTTGGAGCGCAGCTCCGGCAGCGTCCAGCGGCTGGTGGGCGCGGAGATGTTGACCGCCGCCAGCGGCTGGCCGTCGATGCCGAGCACCGGGGCTGCGATCGACAGGTCGCCCCGGTAGCACTCCTGGTCCGACCAGGCGTACCCGACCTCGCGCGCCTCGTGGATGCGCTTGAGGATCGTCGCGGCCTCGGTGAGCGTGTGCGGGGTGAGCGCCCTGAGGTCGCAGCGGCGCAGCAGGCGCTGCGCCTGTGCGGCGGGCAGGGCCGAGAGGTAGGCACGCCCGGAGGCGGTGCAATACATCGGCAGGCGCCGCCCGACCGGCATGTGGATGTAGAAGCGCTTGAGACTCGGAAAGCGCGCGATGAACATCATGTTGGTGCCGTCCGGCTCCGATAAGCTCACCGACTCACCGCTCGCCTGGTTCAGATCGATGAGGTGTGTGGTCGCCTGCTCAAGCAGCGCATGGCCGGCCAGATAGGCGTGGGCGAGCGCGAGCGCGCGTGCCGTCAGCACCCAGCGCTTGGCCTGGGGGTCGCGGCGCAGAAAACCCAGGCGCACGAGCGTGTGCACGCAACGTTGCGCCGAGCTCGTCGTCACCCCGACGCTGGCAGCGAGTTCCGCGAGACTTAAGGCGCGCCGCTCACCGCCGAAGGCCTCGAGAATCGCGAGTGCCTTTTCCACCGAACGGTTAAAGAGCGGATCGCGCGCTTGCGCCAGGCTCGGCTTGCGCGACGTTCGCTTCATGATGAAATGCAGTATAGGGCTATCGATAATCGATAGTCTACGTAGCGAGCCGCGTCCGGCCGTCCATGTAGGGCTGCAGCGCCGCCGGCACGCTCACTGAGCCGTCCTCGTTCTGGAAGTTCTCGAGGATCGCCACCAGCGTGCGCCCGACCGCGAGCCCGGAACCGTTGAGCGTGTGCAGCGGCTCGGGCTTGCCGGCCTGCGGATTACGCCAGCGCGCCTGCATGCGTCGTGCCTGGAAGGCCTCAAAGTTACTGCAGGAGGAGATCTCCCGATAGCGCTCCTGCGAGGGCAGCCACGCCTCAATGTCGTAGGTCTTGGCGCTGGCAAAACCGGTGTCACCGGCACACAGCGCGACCGTGCGGTAAGGGATCTCCAGGCTCCTGAGCACGGCTTCCGCGTGCGCAGTGAGTTCTTCGAGCGCGGCATAGGAGGCATCCGGGCGCACGATCTGCACCAGCTCCACCTTCTCGAACTGATGGTTGCGGATCATGCCGCGCGTGTCCTTACCGGCCGCGCCCGCCTCCGAACGAAAGCACGGCGTGTGCGCCACGAGCTTCAGGGGCAGCGCTTCGGCGGTGAGGATCTGGCCGCGCACCAGATTGGTGATGGGTACTTCCGCGGTGGGGATGAGGTAGAAACCCTCCTCGCCGCGCACCGCGAACAGGTCCTGCTCGAACTTCGGCAGCTGCCCGGTGCCGATGAGCGCCGCGCGTTGCACCAGGTACGGCACATACACCTCGGTGTAGCCGTGCTCACGCGTGTGCAGGTCGAGCATGAACTGGGTGAGCGCGCGGTGCAGATGCGCGACCTGGTCGCGCAGCACCACGAAGCGCGCCCCGGAGATGCGCGCCGCGGCCGCAAAATCAACGCCGCCCAAGCCCTCGCCCACCTCGACGTGATCGCGCGGCGTGAAGGGGAAGCGGCGCCGCTCGCCCCAGTGGCGCACCTGAAGATTGGCACTCTCATCGGCACCCTCCGGCACGGAGGCATGCAGCAGATTGGGAAGCCCGAGCTGCCACTGCTCCAGCTCCTCTTGTACGGCGCCCAGCTGCGCCTCCGCCTGGGTGAGCGCGACAGTGAGGCTCTCGCCCTTGGCGATGAGTGCGCCGGCCTCCTCGCCGCGCCCCTTGGCCATGCCGACCGCCTTGGCGTTGGCGTTGCGCTCAGCGCGCAGGCGGTCCAGTTCCACCGCCCAGGGCTTGCGCTTTTCCTCCAGCGCCCGCAAGGCCGCCACATCGAGCTTGACGCCGCGGCGCGCCAGATTGCGCGCTACGCCTTCCGGGTCGGTGCGCAACAGCTTCGGATCGATCATGTCAGCCTTTCGACTCGTTGCGCGAGCGCAGGCGGGCCAGCGCTTCGCCGATCTTGATTTCCAGCCCGCGGGCAACGGGCCGGTAGTATCGCCGATCCGGCAGCGTCTCCGGCAGGTAGCGCTCCCCGGCGGCGAAGCCCTCCGGCTCGTCGTGCGCATAGCGGTAATCGCGTCCGTAGCCTAAGTTCTTCATGAGGCGTGTGGGCGCATTGCGCAGCTGCAGCGGCACTTCGAGGGTGCCGAACTTCTCGACGTCCTCGAGCGCCTCCCCCATGGCGACGTAGACCGCATTGCTCTTGGGCGCGCAGGCGAGATACACGACCGCGGTCGCGAGCGCCAGCTCGCCCTCGGGCGTGCCGAGGCGCTCGTACGCCTGCCAAGCATCGAGCGTGAGCGCAAATGCCCGCGGATCGGCGAGCCCGATATCTTCGATGGCCATGCGCGCGATGCGCCGCGCCAGATAAATCGGGTCGCAGCCGCCATCGAGCATGCGGCACAACCAGTAAAGCGCCGCATCCGGATCCGAGCCGCGGACCGCCTTGTGCAAGGCGGAGATCTGGTCGTAGAACTGATCGCCGCCCTTGTCGAAGCGCCGATGGCCGCCGCTCGCCACCTCCTGCGCGACCGCCACGGTCAGCTGGCGCTGCCCGCCGGCTGCCTCGATAAGGCCGGCGGCGAGCTCGAGCATGTTGAGCGCGCGGCGGGCATCGCCGTCGGCGGCGCGCGCCAGAAGTTCCAGCGCCGGCTCATCGGCCTGCAGCTGCTCGCGCCCGAGTCCGCGCTCGCTGTCACTCAGTGCGCGGCGCAGGAGCTCGCTCAGATCCTCAACCGTGAGCGCGCGCAGCACGTACACACGCGCGCGCGAGAGCAGCGCGCTCACCACTTCGAACGAAGGGTTCTCGGTGGTTGCGCCTATAAACGTGAGCGTGCCGTCCTCGAGGTACGGCAGGAAGGTGTCCTGCTGCGCCTTGTTGAAGCGGTGCACCTCGTCCAGAAACAACAGGGTCGCACGCGCATCCTGGCGGCGCGCCACGCGCGCCGCCTCAACGGCCGCGCGAATGTCCTTGACGCCGGCCATGACCGCCGAGAGGGCGATGAACTGCGCGTTCGCACCCTGCGCAATGAGGCGCGCCAGGGTCGTCTTGCCGGTGCCCGGGGGTCCCCAGAGGATGAGCGAGTGCAGCTTGCCCGCGGCGATGCTCGCGCCGAGGGGTTTGCCGGCGCCCAACAGGTGCTGCTGACCGACGAACTCAGCGATCGTGCGCGGGCGCATCCGGTCCGCGAGCGGACGCAGCGGATCGGCGTCGAAGAGGTCGCGGGCGCTCACGCGGCGCTGACCAGGGCGGCGGCCTCACGGGTGCGGGGTGCCGATGACATCGACGTCCTTCGGTGGCGTGAAGCTCACCTCGCTCGCGGCCACGGGGACGTTGCGCGCGATCTTCTGGAAAATGATGGTCGCGGTCTGGCCCAGCTTGTCCTCGACGATCATGCGCTTCAACTCATCGTTGGCGAAACCGAACAGCGCACTGCGGAAATCCGCCTCCGCACCGAGCGGCTCAACGAGCACCCAGGTAAGCCCGGTGCGCTCGCCTGCGGCGGTGATCTTGAAGTTCTGTCGCAGGTCCGCGCCCCCCGAGAGCAGCATCGCCGGCGTCGCCGTCAGCGCCGCGTCGACCGTTTTTACCGTCACCTGCCGCAGGTCGCGGTCGAGGAACCACAGATTGGTGCCGTCGCACACCATGAGCTGCCCTGCCCCGTTGCTCACCCCGGTCGCGTTCTGCGGATGGATCTCCCAGCTGAACTTCCCCGGGCGCGACACGATGAGCGTGCCGGTGGCGCGGTCGATCTCGCGCCCGTGCGCATCGGCGAGGGTCTGCAGGAAGCTCGCGCGCAGCGTCTTGAGGTTATCGAGGTAGGCATCGAGCGGCGTCGCCGCCGCCTGCACCGGCAGCGCGCCCAGCAGCGCCGCGGCGGCCGCGAGTGCACGCCACACCCGCAACGGTGCCGAGCGCGGCCGCGGTAGGGCGCCCATGGCTTCTTCAATCCTCCGGCGGTACCGGCGCCAGCACGTCGCGCGCGCCGTTGGCCTGCAGCGGACCTACAAGACCGGCAAGCTCCATCGCTTCGAGCAGCCGTGCGGCGCGGTTGTAGCCGATCTTCAGCCGCCGCTGGACGTAGGAGATGGAGGGCTTGCGCTCGCTCGTCACGATGCGCACCGCCTCGTCGTAGAGCGGATCGGCTTCGGCGTCCTCCGCACTGCCGCCCTCGCCCTCCTCGCCCGCGAGCCCCGGTATCGGCGCCTTGGGTCCGGAGAGCACCTCTTCGATGTAGCTCGGCGGCGTGGTGCTCTTCAGGGCATCGACCACCCGGTGCACCTCCTGGTCGGAGACGAAAGCACCGTGCACGCGCGTCGGCAGCGACGTCCCCGGCGGCAGGTAGAGCATGTCGCCGTGCCCGAGGAGGGTCTCCGCGCCCATCTGGTCGAGGATCGTGCGGGAGTCCACGCGCGCGGACACCTGGAAGGCGATGCGGCAGGGAATGTTCGCCTTGATGAGGCCGGTGATGACATCGACCGACGGGCGCTGCGTGGCAAGAATCAGATGCAAACCCGAAGCGCGCGCCTTTTGCGCCAGACGCGTGATGAGCTCCTCGACCTTCTTGCCGACGATCATCATCAGATCGGCGAGCTCATCGACCACCACGACCACGTACGGCAGCGGGGTGAGATCCTCGATCTGGCGCTGATCGATGCTCGGATCGTTTGCGGCGCGCAGCATCATCACCGGATCCTTGATCGGTTTGCCCGCCTCCAGCGCATCCTTCACGCGCCGGTTGAAGCCGCTGATATTGCGCACCCCGAGCGCGGCCATCAGCTGATAGCGCCGCTCCATCTCCGCGACGCACCAGCGCAGCGCGTTGGCCGCCTGTTTCATGTCGGTCACGACCGGCGCGAGCAGGTGCGGGATGCCCTCGTAAACGGACAGCTCCAGCATCTTCGGATCGATCATGATGAGGCGCACGTGCTCGGCGGTCGACTTATAAAGGAGCGACAGCACCATCGCGTTGATGCCGACTGACTTGCCCGAGCCGGTGGTGCCGGCGATCAGCAGATGCGGCATGCGCGTCAGATCCGCCACCATGGGCTGTCCGCCGATGTCCTTCCCCAGCGCGAGCGCGAGTGGCGAATGCATCTCGTCATAGGCCTTGGAGCGGATAATCTCGCCCAGGGTCACGACCTCGCGCTTCTCGTTCGCGATCTCCAGCCCCATGACGCTCTTGCCGGGGATCACCTCCACCACGCGCACGCTCAACACCGACAGCGCGCGTGCCAGATCCTTGGCGAGCGCGGTGATCTGGCTCGCCTTAACCCCGGGAGCCGGGCGCAGCTCAAAGCGCGTCACCACCGGGCCGGGCTGCACCGCCACCACCTCGGCGTCGATCGTGAAATCCTTGAGTTTCATCTCCACCAGCCGCGACAGCGCTTCGAGCGCCTCGGCCGAATACAGCGGCTCGCGCGGCGGTGGGTCATCGAGCAGCTTCAGCGGCGGCAGTTCGTTGGCCTTGGGCGGCTCGAACAGCGGCACCTGGCGCTCGCGCTCAACGCGCGCGCTCTTCTCCACCACCGGCGTCGGCGGCTCGATGCGCGGCGGCGCACGGGTCGCGGACTTCTTCTGCTCCGTCTGCACCGCTTCCTTGCGGGCCTGGCGCCGCTCGCGCCCCTCGGCGGCATCGCGCGAGGAGGCGAGCCGCCCGCGCAGCCAGCCGATCCCCGACCAGGCCAGAGCGCCCAGGCGGTCCATGATGGTGAACCAGGAGACCCCAAAGGCGAGCGACAGCCCCGCCATCCAGGCGGCGATCATCAGGAGCGTAGCGCCGAGGAAATTCAGCCCCGCGGCGAGCCCGTTTCCGACCAGGGAGCCGACCACCCCACCGGCGCTCTGGCGCAGGGTACCGGGCTGCCAGTGGAGCGTGGTGAGTGCGCAGCTCGCCACCAGCACGAGCAGAAAGCCTGCGATGCGCACCACGGTGTTGGCGCGCGAGCTCGCCTCCGCGCGGATGCGCCGCTGCATGCCAAAGCAGGCCAGCGCGAGCATGATGGGGAACAGGAACGCCGGGCGGCCAAAGAGAAAGAAGAGCACGTCGGCGAGCCAGGCGCCGATGACGCCGATGCGGTTGTGGACCGGGGCGGCGCTGCCGGTAAAAGAGAAGCCCGGATCATCCGGACTGTAGCTGGCGAGTGCCATGAGCAGCACGAGCGCCACGATCCCGAGGGCGATGATGGCGCTTTCGCGCAGACCGCGGCTCACGGCCGATGTAAAGCGCGCGCCGTTGCGCGCCTGCGCCGAGGATTCAGCCAACCGTGTGGATCTCCGTCGTAAGATAGAAGGCCGCCATTATAGGGCTTGGTACCATGGCGCAGGCTTCGAATCCATTGAGAACCCGATGACGAGCACCCGCCACAGCCCTCTGATCATTCTCGGCTCAGGACCGGCCGGCTACAGCGCGGCCGTGTACGCCGCGCGCGCCAACCGCGCGCCCCTGCTCATTGCCGGGCTCGAACAGGGCGGCCAGCTCATGACGACGACCGACGTTGACAACTGGCCCGGAGATGTCGAGGGGCTGCAGGGGCCGGCGCTGATGGAGCGCATGCGCCGGCACGCCGAGCGCTTCAACACCCAGATCCTGAACGATCACGTGCACGCGGCGGACTTAAAGTCGCGGCCCTTTCGGCTGACGGGCGATGCAGGCGCTTACACCTGCGATGCGCTCATCATCGCCACCGGCGCTGCGGCAAAGTACCTCGGCCTGCCCTCCGAGGAGCAGCACCGCGGGCGCGGCGTGTCCGCCTGCGCCACCTGCGACGGTTTTTTCTTTCGCGGGCAGCGCGTGGCGATCGTCGGCGGCGGCAACACCGCGGTCGAGGAGGCGCTGTACCTGGCGCACATCGCGCAGCACGTGACCCTCGTGCACCGCCGCGACAAGCTGCGCGCCGAGAAGATCCTGCAGGACCGGCTGTTCAAGGAAGTGGCGGCCGGCAAGATGACCGTCGTGTGGAACCACACCATCGCCGAGGTACTCGGGGATCAGCAGGGCGTGAACGGAGTGCGCCTCAAGGCGATCGAGGGCGGTGCCACCCGCGATCTGAGCGTCACGGGACTCTTCGTCGCCATCGGCCACACGCCCAACACGGCGCTCTTCAAAGGACAGCTGGCGATGAACGCGGGCGGGTATCTCATCATCAAGAGCGGCATCGAGGGCAACGCGACCGCGACCAGCATCCCCGGCGTATTCGCCGCCGGCGACGTCGCGGATCACGTCTACCGGCAAGCCGTCACGTCGGCGGGGGCGGGGTGCATGGCCGCACTGGATGCCGACCGTTACCTGGAGGCGCTCGAGACGCGAACCGGCAGCTAGTTCGTAGATCAGTAGAGACATGCCCAGGGAACCGGCAGAATTCCGCAGCAGCATCCAGGAGCTCGCGCCCGCCGAGTGGAACGCGCTCGGCGCTGCGGCCAATCCCTTCACGCGCCATGAGTTTCTCGCGGCCCTGGAGCGCAACCACTGCGTCGGCGGGCACAGCGGCTGGGAGCCGCGTTACCTGACGGTGCGCGATGCTGCGGGCCTCGCCGCCGGGGCGGCGATGTTCGTGAAGTCGCATTCGTACGGGGAGTTCGTGTTCGACTTCGCCTGGGCGCAGGCCTATGAGCGGCTCGGGCGACGCTACTACCCCAAGCTCACCCTCGCCGCCCCATTCACACCGGCCACCGGGCCACGGCTGTTGGTGCGCGCGGATCTCGATCGCGAGCGCCTCGCCGAGCGGCTGCTCAGCGAACTTGAGCGGCACGCGCAGGGGCACGCACTCTCGAGCGTGCACGCACTGTTCCTGGATGAAGCCGCGCGCCGCGCCTGCGCGCGCCGCGGCTGGCTGCTGCGGCGCGACTGCCAGTTTCACTGGAGCAACCGCGGCTACGAGAGCTTCGAGGCGTATCTGGCCACCTTCACCGCCGAGAAGCGCAAGAAAGCCCGCCGCGAACGGCGCCGCGTCGAGGAGGCCGGGGTGCGCTTCGAGACGCGCCTGGGCGCGGAGCTCGATGAACGCCTGCTCGATCGGGTGTACGAACTGCACCGCGACACCTTCCTGCGCCACGGACACGAGCCTTACCTCACGCGCGCGTTCTTCAGCGAGATCGCCCGTACGCTGCCTGAGTCGCTGATGGTGAAGCTTGCGCTGCACGGCCGCACGGTGGTCGCCGCGGCCATTTTTTTCTTCAGCGCCGAGACGCTCTTCGGCCGCTATTGGGGAGCCGCCGCCGACTATCACAGCCTGCACTTCGAGACCTGCTATCACCAGGGCATCGAGTTTTGCATCGAGCGGCGGCTTGCGCGCTTTGAGCCCGGCACGCAAGGCGAGCACAAGGTCAGCCGCGGCTTTGAGCCCGTCCTCACCTGGTCGGCGCATTACATTGCCGATGGGCGGTTCCGTGCCGCGATCGCCAGCTACCTGGCCCAGGAAGGCGCGGCGGTGGAGGCCTACGCGCACGAGGTGCAGGCGCACGTGCCCTACCGCGGGCGACGCAGCGCCGGACCCTTCGCATGAGAACGATCACCTGGCTCTCCCCGCACGACGCGCCGGAGTGGTTTCCACCGCCGGAGCAGGCGCTCGAGGAACCGGCAGGTCTTTTGGCTGCCGGAGGTGATCTCTCCCCGGAGCGGCTCGTCGCCGCCTACCGCCGCGGCATCTTCCCCTGGTACTCCCCCGGGCAGCCCGTGCTGTGGTGGTCGCCCGATCCGCGCGCGGTGCTCTTCCCGGAGGAGTTTCATCTCACGCGCAGCCTGGCGAAGACGCTGCGCAACGGCGGTTTCACGGCCTCGCGGGACCAGGACTTTGCGGCCGTGATCGATGGCTGCGCGGCGCCGCGCGCGGCCAGTCCCGGGACCTGGATCACCGGGGAGATGCGCGCCGCGTACCTTGAGCTGCATCACCTGGGGCGCGCCCACAGCATCGAGATCTGGCGCTCCGGGTCACTCGCCGGCGGACTCTACGGCGTGCGCCTGGGCGGGGTGTTCTTCGGGGAGTCGATGTTCAGCCGTGAGCGGGATGCTTCGAAAGCAGCGCTCGCGCACCTGGTCGCGCTGTGCCGCCGCAACAATCTCGCCGTCATCGACTGCCAGCTGCCCTCGCGTCACCTTGAGAGCCTCGGGGCCCGTACCATACCGCGCGGGCAGTTCCAGGCCCTGCTGGCCGAGCATGCGCACGCCCCTGAGGCCACGCTCGCGAGCCCTTGATGGGCAGGTGCGCTCGCGGCGCACGGCAAATTGCCAGAAGCGCGCGCTTTGTGCTCCAATTCGCGCCCCCGAAGCCGGTTAGGGCGGTATGTCCAAAGAAGATGCGATCCAGATGGAGGGTGAGGTCACCGAGACCCTGCCCAACACGACTTTCCGCGTGAAGCTGAAGAACGGGCACGTTGTGACCGCGCATATCTCCGGCAAGATGCGCAAAAACTACATCCGCATCCTCACCGGCGACGCGGTCACGGTGGAGATGACTCCGTACGACCTCACCAAGGGCCGCATCATCTACCGCGGCCGCTGAGGGTCCGGCAGGACCCTCGAGCCTCAGCGAGCTTCCCGATTTGCGATTAAGCCGGCACGGCCGGCAGCTGTGCCGGCTCGCACTCAAGTCTCAGCGATGCGCCATCCGCGGACACCGACACGCGCACGTGGCCCCCGCCGGCCAGGCGGCCGAACAGCAGCTCCTCCGCCAGCGGTCGCTTGATGTGCTCCTGGATGGTGCGCGCCATGGGCCGCGCACCCATCTTCGGATCGTAGCCGCGCTCGGCGATCCAGCGGCGCGCCGCATCGTCGAGCGAGATCGTGACGCCCTTGGCTTCCAGCTGCGCCTCGACCTCCAGGATGATCTTATCGACCACGCGCTCGATGGTGGCAGGCTCGAGCGCCGCAAACTGGATGACGGCATCCAGACGGTTGCGGAACTCGGGCGTGAAGATGCGGCGGATCGCCTCCATGCCGTCGCTGGCGTTGTCCGCCTGCGTGAAGCCGATCGAGCCGCGCGCCATCTCCTGCGCGCCCGCATTGGTCGTCATGACGATGATGACGTGGCGGAAGTCGGCCTTGCGGCCGTTGTTGTCGGTGAGCGTGCCGTGGTCCATCACCTGCAGCAAGAGGTTGAACACATCCGGGTGTGCCTTCTCGATCTCATCGAGCAACAGCACGCAGTGCGGATGCTTGGTGATCGCCTCGGTGAGCAGGCCGCCCTGGTCAAAGCCGACGTAGCCCGGGGGCGCACCGATCAGGCGCGACACCGTGTGACGTTCCATGTACTCGGACATGTCAAAGCGCAGGAACTCCACACCCATCGCGATCGCCAGCTGCCGCGTGACCTCGGTCTTGCCCACCCCCGTCGGTCCGGCGAACAGGAAACTGCCGACGGGCTTGCGCGCCTCGCCGAGTCCTGAGCGCGCCATCTTGATGGCGGCGGCGAGCGCATCGATCGCCTTGTCTTGGCCGAAGATCACGAGCTTGAGGTTGCGCTCGAGATTCTTCAGCACCTCGCGGTCGGAGGTCGAGACGCTCTTGGCCGGAATGCGCGCCATGCGCGCCACGACGTCCTCGATGTGGCGCACCTGTACCATCGGCTCGCGCTCGGCGATCGGCTTCAAACGCGCGCGCGCTCCCGCCTCATCCACAACGTCGATCGCCTTATCCGGCAGGTGGCGCTCGTTGATGTGGCGTGCGGCGAGCTCCGCTGCGGCCTTGAGCGCATCGTCCGCGTAGGTGATGCCGTGATGCTCCTCGAAGCGCGGCTTGAGGCCAAAGAGAATCTCCACCGTCTCGGCGACCGAGGGTTCCACCACGTCGATCTTCTGGAAGCGTCGCGCGAGCGCGTGGTCTTTCTCGAAGATGCCGCGGTATTCGTTGTAGGTGGTGGAGCCGATGCAGCGGATCTCCCCGTTCGTGAGCACCGGCTTTATGAGGTTGGAGGCGTCCATGACCCCGCCCGAGGCAGCTCCCGCGCCGATCACGGTGTGGATCTCGTCAATGAAAAGGATCGCGCCCGGGAGCTTCTTCAGCTCCGTGATGACCCCTTTGAGGCGCTTCTCGAAGTCGCCGCGGTACTTGGTGCCGGCAATGAGCGCGCCCATGTCGAGAGCGAAGATCGTGGAGTCGGACAGCACCTCGGGCACCTTGCCCTCGACGATCAGGCGCGCGAGGCCTTCGGCGATCGCGGTCTTGCCGACGCCGGCTTCGCCGACGTACAGGGGGTTGTTCTTGCGGCGGCGGCACAGGATCTCGATGGTGCGTTCGACCTCGAGCTTGCGGCCGATCAACGGATCGATGCGCCCGTCCTGCGCCATGCGGTTCAAATTGGTGGTGTACTTCTCGAGTGCGCTGCCACCCTCCCCGTCGCGCTCACCCTCGGCGCTTGACTCGTCCTTGTCGGTTTTCTCTTCGGCGATCTTGGAGAGTCCGTGGGAGATGTAGTTGACGACGTCCAGGCGCGTCACGTGGCGGCGGTTGAGGAGAAATACCGCATGACTCTGCTTCTCGCTGAAGATCGCGACCAGCACGTTGGCGACGCCGACTTCCTTCTTGCCGCTGGACTGCACGTGGAACACCGCCCGCTGCAGCACGCGCTGGAAGCCGAGCGTCGGCTGTACCTCGCGCTCCTCGCCTTCTTCGAGCTTCGGGGTCGACTGCTCGATGTGCTCCTTCAGCTCCTGTTTGAATTTGGCGAGGTCGGCTCCGCAGGCACGCAGCACTTCGCGCACCTTGGGCGTGTCGAGAATCGCCAAGAGCAGGTGCTCGACCGTGAGGTACTCGTGACGCGCCTCACGCGCCTGGTGGAACGCATCGTTCAGACAGTATTCGAGCTCGTTGGACAGCACTTAGGCGGACCTTTCAAGTTGAGCGTTCAATAAGTACATACCTTCCCAGCCATTCATTCAGTCAGACAGCGCCGCTTTCAAGCCTCTTCCAATGTACACATGAGCGGGTGCTGATGGTCGCGGGCGTACGTGGTCACCTGAGCCACCTTAGTCTCGGCGATCTCGTACGTGAACACCCCGCACACGCCCTTGCCCTTAGTGTGCACCTCGAGCATGACGCGCGTGGCGGTCGGACGGTTCAGTGCAAAGAACTTTTCCAGCACATCGACGACAAACTCCATGGGGGTGTAGTCGTCATTGAGCAGAACCACCCGGTACAGCGGCGGCTGTTTGACCTCCGGCCGCGCCTCTTCGACGACGACGCCGGTATCAGGGCGGACCGGATGAGGATCGGGCATGACAGTCTTTATAGGGGTCGCGAAACGGCAACACAAGCCTGCCAGAATGAGTAGTAGTTACTCCTGCAGAAACAATCGCTTGAGAGCACAAGCACCACACCCTATGATGGCGGGCGCGTGAGGCGTGGTGCGGTGCGCCCGAGGCGCGCCGCGCGGGTATGCGGGCGGCCTTGAGGACGACATCTAAGCTCATGCTCTTTTCCCCATGAACGCGGCTTCCTGGCTCGAGGGCGTCCCGGCGCAGGAGCGCTGGCGCGCGCTGCTGCTCAATGAAGGACCGCGGATCGCGACCTGGGTTCTCGCGCTCGCCCTGGGCGTACAGGCGGCGCTCATCGTCACGGATCTCGCCGGCGGCGGCGGTAAGGCGGCGGCGGTTGCGCACCGGGCGGTCGCGGCGCGCCAGCTGGACCTGGCCGCGATCACCAATGCCCACCTCTTCGGCGCGGCACCCGTGGCGCAGCAGGACGGCGCCAATGCGCCCGCCACCGCCATGCCCTTGGTGCTCACCGGCATCATCGCCGGAAATGATCCGCAAAACGGGCTCGCGATCCTCGGACCGAACGCACAGAGCGCGAAAGTGTATGCGGTCGGCGACATGATCGCCGGGGGCCCGAAGCTGCACTCGGTGTACAGCGATCGGGTGGTCATCGACCGCGACGGACAGCTTGAATCCCTCGCCCTGCCCCACCAGATGAGTGCGACCGCGCCGCTGCCCTCGAGCGCGCAGTTTCAGAGCGCGGAGAACCCGGTCGAGCGCATGCGCCGCATGATCAGCGAGCAGCCCGGGCTCATCGGGGACGTGATTCGGCCGCAGCCGGTCATGGATCACGGCCACCTGAACGGTTTCCGGGTGTACCCGGGTCGCAATCGCGCCGCCTTCAACACGCTCGGGCTGCACGCCGGTGACCAGGTGACGGCGATCAATGGAACGCCGCTCGATGATCGTGATCGAAGTGAGCAGATCCTGCGCACGCTCTCGAGCGCGAGTGAGGCGCGCGTCACAGTCATTCGCGGCGGGCAGCAGCAGGATTTGCTACTGAATCTTGCCCAGGTGGCGCAGGAAGCGGACAGCGTGGCCGCCCAGGCTCAACCGGCCCCGGGTGCTCCTGCGGGTGCCATGCCCCTGGGCGGCAATGGGAGCGTACCAGCGGGCGGCCCCGTCGGCGGACCGCCCGGCGGCGCGCTACCGCAGGAGGATACGCCGTCGGCTCAGGCGCCGTCGACGAACGAGGGCAGCACTGGGCGGTAGATGAGCCGACGCGTTTAGCGGGGGGAGTTTTGCGAAAGACAGGTTTACGTTCGTTCATCGTGCGCACGCTTGCGGTGCTCCTGGCGGCCTCGCTCGCCTCGGCACAGCAGGTGCAGCGCATCACCCCGAACTTCAAGGACGCGGATATCACCCAGATCGCCGAGGCGGTCAGCGCCGCCACGGGCAAGAACTTCATCATCGATCCGCGCGTGCGCGCGCAGGTGACGATGCTCTCCTCCACGCCGATGTCGCCGGCGGCCTTCTACGAAGCGTTCCTGTCCATCCTGCAGGTGTACGGCTTCATCGCCGTACCTTCCGGGAACATCGTGAAGATCCTGCCCGACGCCAACGCGCGGCAGTTTCCCTCCAATGACCTGCCCGATCGTGTGAGCGCGACCTCCGATGAGATGGTCACGCAGGTGATGGAGGTGCACAACGTGAGCGCGGCGCAGCTCATCCCGATCCTGCGACCCATGATCGCGCAGTACGGACATCTTGCCGCTTACCCCGCATCGAACATCCTCATCATCTCGGATCACGCGAGCAACGTGAACCGCATCATGCGCATCATCCAGCGCATCGACCAGACGAGTGGCCAGGACCCGGAAATCGTGCCGCTGCAGAATGCGGGGGCAGCCGAGATCGTGCGCGTGGTGAACTCGCTCTACCAGGGCGCGAACGCCGCCGAGGGCGCGACCATCAAGGTCGTGGCCGATGAGCGCTCCAACAGCGTGCTCATCGCCGGGGAGCAGTCGCAGCGCTTGCGGGTGCGCGCCCTCATCGCGCACCTGGACACCCCGCTCGACGCCGGCGGGGACACGCGCGTTCGTTACCTGCACTACGCGGATGCGGAGAAGATCGCGCCCAAGCTCAAGGAGCAGATCACCGGCATCGTGCAGGCGGTCGCCGGGGCCGCCGGCATCCAGGGTCCGATCACCGGCGGGGGCACCTCGGCGCAGGCCGTGGCGGAACGCAATGCCATGGTGTGGGCGGATCCGACCAACAACGCGCTCGTCATCACCGCGCCGCCGCGCATCATGCACGCGGTGATGAGCATCATCGACAAGCTCGATATCCGCCGCCCGCAGGTGCTGGTGGAGGCGATCATCGCCGAAGTGGACGTGGATAAGGACTCCGAGCTCGGCATCAACTGGGCCGCCTTCTCCAACGGGGAGACCATCCCGGTCGGCAGCTTCGTCTCCCCGATCGGCGGCACCAGCATCGTGGATCTGGCCGGCGCGATCCAGAACCCCGCGAGCGTCACGACCCCGCTGCTGCAGGGCACGACGATCGGCATCGGCCGCATCGCCGGCACCGGGGTGAACTTCGCCGCCATGATTCGTGCCATCCGCGCCGACACCACGACCAATATCGTCGCCACGCCCTCGACGGTCACGATGGACAATCAGGAGGCGGAGCTTAAGGTCGCGCAGGAAGTGCCTTTCATTACCGGTCAGTTCACCAACACCACGGCCGTGACCGGGGGCACGGTGAATCCCTTCCAGACGATCCAGCGCGAGGAAGTCGGCACGATCCTCAAGGTGACACCGACCATCTCCCCGGAGGGCTCGGCGGTGATGCTGAAGATCTCCATCGAGAGCTCGAGCATCGGCCAGAAGCCCGCCGGCGCGGTCGATCTCGTCACGAACAAGCGCACCATCACGACCAACGTACTGATCGAGGACGGCGGCGTCGTGGTGCTCGGCGGCCTCATCGAAGATGACAGCACCAAGGGTGAGAACCGCGTGCCCTTCCTCGGCAACATCCCGATTCTCGGCCTGCTGTTCAAGACGCGTAACGCGATGGCGACCAAGAACAACCTGATCATGTTCATCCGCCCGAAGATCCTGCGCGATCAGCAGCAGGCCGCCTACGAGACGGAACTGAAGTACAACTACATGCGCGATCAGCAGCACGGGATCGAAAAGCGCGAGGCGCTGCCGCTGCTGCCCAACACCCCGGATCCCAATCTGCCGCCGCTGCAGCCGTACGTCGCGCCCGCCACACCGCCGGCCGCGCCGTCCGAGGCGCCGACGATGGCACCGGGCGCCGGCGCTCTGCCCGGCCAGGCGGCCCCGAGCGATACGGCGAAGCCGGAGGCGAAGACGAGCCCGACCCCAGGCCCCGGACAGCCATGAACGACGTCGCCACGCGCAGCGAAGTCCCCGAGGAGGCCGGCCGACGGCTGTCGTTCGCCTTCGCCAAGCGCCACGGTGTACTCGTGAACCGCGTGGTCGACGGGGTGGCCGAGTGCAGCTACCGCGACAGCGCCTCGCCCCAGGCCCTCGCCGAGGTGCGCCGCTACCTGCGCCGCCAGGTGCGGCTCGAGCGCGTGCCGGAGGCGGAGTTTGACCAGCTCCTGCGGCGCGCCTACGAGGCCGGCTCGGATGCCATGCAGGCGGTCGAGGGGCTCGATGACACGACCGATCTTGCGCACCTGGCACAGGATCTGCCCGAGCAGGCGGACCTGCTGGACAGCGAGGATGATGCCCCCATCATCCGCCTGATCAACGCCGTGCTCACGCAGGCGGTGAAGGAGAACGCCTCGGATATCCACGTCGAGCCGTTCGAGAACCGCCTCGTGGTGCGCTTTCGCATCGACGGGGTGTTGCGCGAGGTGCTGCAGTCCAAGCGTGCCGTGGCGCCGCTGGTGGTGTCGCGCATCAAAGTCATGTCGCGCCTGGACATCGCCGAAAAGCGTCTGCCGCAGGACGGTCGCATCAGTTTGAAGATCGCCGGCCGCGCGGTCGATGTGCGCGTCTCGACCATCCCTTCCGGGCACGGCGAGCGCGTGGTGCTGCGTATCCTCGACAAGCAGGCCGGCAAGCTCGACCTGAATTCCCTCGGCATGGATACGCGCACCCAGAGCGCGATCGATGAGCTGATCCACAAGCCGCACGGCATCCTCCTGGTCACCGGACCTACCGGTTCGGGCAAGACGACGACGCTGTACGCGGCGCTCGAGCGCCTGAACGACAACACCCAGAACATCATGACCGTGGAAGATCCGATCGAGTACTACATCGACGGCATCGGCCAGACGCAGGTGAACACCAAGGTGGAGATGACCTTCGCGCGCGGCCTGCGCGCGATCCTGCGCCAGGATCCGGACGTGGTGCTGATCGGTGAGATCCGTGACCTCGAGACCGCCCAGATCGCGGTGCAGGCGAGTCTCACCGGCCACCTGGTGCTCTCCACGCTGCACACCAATACCGCCGCCGGTGCCATCACGCGCCTGCGCGACATGGGCATCGAGCCGTTCCTGCTCTCCTCGAGTCTCATCGGCGTGCTGGCGCAGCGCCTGGTGCGCGTCCTGAGCCCCGAGACCAAGCAGCCCTTCGCCGCGGGCGAGTACGAGCGGCGGCTGCTGAATCTGGGTCCGAGCGATCCCTCACCGACGCTCTACCGGCCCGGGCGCGATCCGACCGGCGGTTACCGCGGCCGCTCGGGGATCTACGAGCTCATCATGGTCGATGATGCGATGCGCACCATGATCCACGACGGCGTCTCCGAGCAGCAGATCGAGCGCCACGCGCGCCTGAGCACGCCCTCCATCCGCGACGATGGCCGCGCCCGCGTGCTGCGCGGTGAAACCACCCTCGAGGAAATACTGCGCGTCACGCGCGAGGACTGAAGCTTGGGCGCGTTCGAATACACCGCCCTGGATGCCGGCGGCCACGAGCGCAAGGGCATTCTCGAGGGGGACACTCCGCGCCACATCCGCCAGCTGCTGCGCGAGCAGCAGCTGCTGCCGGTCACGATCGCGGAAGTGGCGCAGCGCGAGGCCAAGCGCCAGCGCTCCTTCAGTCTCATGCGGCGCGTCTCGCCCGCGGATCTTGCGCTGTTCACGCGCCAGCTCGCCACCCTGGTGCGCGCCGGGCTGCCACTCGAGGAGTCGCTGCTGGCGGTGTCGCAGCAGACCGAGAAGCCGCGCGTGCAGAGCATCGTCCTCGGGGTGCGCGCGCGGGTGATGGAGGGGCATACCCTTGCGGACGGCTTCACCGAGTTCCCGCGCGTCTTCCCGGAGATCTACCGCGCCACGGTGGCCGCCGGCGAACAGTCCGGGCATCTGGACAACGTACTCGAGCGCTTGGCCGACTACACCGAGAGCCGCGAACAGATCCGCCAGAAGGTGCTGGCGGCGCTGCTCTACCCGATCGTGCTCACGGTCATGTGCTTCGTGATCGTCTCGTTCCTGCTCGTATTCGTGGTGCCGAAGGTGGTTTCGGTGTTCGAGTCGACCAAGGCGAAGCTGCCGCTCATCACGCGCGCCCTCATCGGCACGAGCGACTTCTTTCGCCTGTACGGCATCTACGTGCTGATCGGGCTGGCGCTGGCGATCTGGATCTTCGGCCGCTGGCAGCGCAACCCGGCCGCCAAACGCACCTTCCAGTCCTGGCAGCTGCACGTGCCGATCCTGGGCAAGCTCGTGCGCGGCTTCAATACCGCGCGCTTCACCCGCACCTTCAGCATCCTCTCGGGCAGCTCGGTACCGGTACTCGAGGCCATGCGCATCTCCGGTGAGGTGGTGACCAACCTGCCGATGCGCGATGCGGTGACCGATGCGGCAGCGCGTGTGCGCGAGGGCGCCCCGATCGGTCGTTCGCTCGCGCGCAGCCGCCTCTTCCCGCCCATGACGATCCACCTGATCTCCAGCGGCGAGTCGAGCGGGCAGCTGGACAGCATGCTCGAGCGCTCCGCGATCAGCCAGGAACGCGAGCTCGATGGCATGCTGGCGGCCATGGTGGGGCTGCTCGGCCCGCTGCTCATCATTCTCATGGGTGCGTTCGTCATGGGGATCGTGTTCGCGATGCTCCTGCCGATCTTCCAGATGAACAACCTGATCCACTGAAGGGCGCTGATTTGCGGGGCAAAAGGGGCAGCGCTTCACAAAGCGCGTGCACGAGATTGCAGTGAGCGGGGCATCTGATTTAACTTCGCGCCGTCCAATTCCTGCCAGGACCCTGCCTAGGCATGAGCGAAAAGCCGGAATCAGACGAATTCGAGGACGAAGAAGCCGACGAGCCGGTCGTTGAGGACGGCGACGTCGACCTGGATCAGGTCATCAAGGACCTCGATTTGGCCAAGCGCCGCGGCCAGAAGACCGGGGACCCGGCGTGGCGGCGCCTGGAACGCCTCCTCGAGGACCGGCACACCGCCGAACTCACCAGTGATTTCGAGGACTACGAGATCGGCGATGACGGCGCAGCGTCCGGCCGCCGCTCCCGCCGTAAGCCGCGCCACGGCTGAGCCTTCAATGAAAATCCCGCGAGCGCGTCAGCAGCTCGCCCAGGAGCCCCGTGCGGTCGATGAGCCGGTGGGCGATCAGGTGCGAGACCCCCTCCTGCTGCTGCAGCTCCCCGTGCACTTCCAGCAGGCGCGACTCGAGCAGCGCTGCGCGCTGCTCGCGCCCGACGCGCTCCCAGACGATGACGTTCACCTGGCCGCTCTCATCCTCGAGCGTGAGGAAAGTGACCCCGCTGGCCGTGGCCGGACGCTGGCGCATGAGCACAATGCCGGCGGTACGCACCCGTGCCCCGTGATGCGCGTTCTTCAGCTCCGCCGCGCTCAGCAGCGCCCCCGCGCGCAGACGTTCGCGCAAGAGCGCGAGCGGATGCCGCCCTAAGGTGAGCCCGAGGGCCGCATAGTCGGCGACGATGCCCTGCCCCTCGCTCGGGGCACTCAGGAGCGGCTGGCCTTCCTCTGCAACCGCTCCGCGGGTGTCGGTAAGCCCCAGCGGCAGCGCGCGCTCGGTGCCGGCCACCTCCCAGAAGGCCAGATGCCGGTTGCCGCTTAAGGCGGCGAAGGCGCCGGCGGCGGCGAGGGCTTCCAGATCGCCGCGGTCGAGCGCGCCGCGCAGGGCGAGATCCGCCACGCTCGCCAGGGGCTGCGCCGCGCGCGCGCTGATGAGGCGCGCGGCGCCGGCCTCGCTCAAAGACTTCACCAGGCGTAAACCTAAGCGCAGTGCGGGCGCGCCCTGCGCGCTGCGCTCGAGGGTTGAGTCCCAGAGGCTGACGCAGGCATCCACGGGCCGTACCTCCACGCCGTGGGCACGCGCATCGCGTACCAGCTGCGCGGGCGCGTAGAAGCCCATGGGCTGGCTGTTGAGCAGCGCGCAGGTGAAGGCGGCCGGCTCATGGCATTTGAGCCACGCCGAGTCGTACACCAGGAGCGCAAAGCTCATGGCGTGCGAGTTGTGAACTACGAGGTTGTTGGCCAGGAAGTTATGGTCGTCCTCGATCTGCAGGTCATAGGTTGCCTGGGGTCCTAACGCCTCGATCGCCACCACCCGGTCCCAGTAGAGGTCAGAAGCCGCAAGCCGCGCGAGCTCCGGAGAGCGCAGAACAGCCGCCAGACGCCCGATCACGAAACGGCGGAACCCAATTTTCTTGCCTCCGCGCGAGCATATTTCGCGCCTACCGAGACCCGTCGCGCGTTCGATCTCATTCCAGGTGATCCCAGCCCGCTCGCGCTCCCGACAGATCACCATACGGACTTCGGCGGGAATGAGGTCGTGTGACATGCGGCCCCTGCGGCGCGTTGCCAGAGCACTTGATCGCTTACGCTTCTGCGGGTCGAGGAAGAAGCGGCGGCGTCCGCGTACCGGTAGTGCGCGCGCGGCCGCTACACAGTCACCTAACCGCAGCTCCGCGAGCGCGCGCCATCCGGTCATGGTCAGGAACGGGTGTTCGGCCGTCGCTGAAATGGTATGGCCCAGAGCCGTCCGCAGACGCCATACGGGCTTTACTCCGCTCGACTTGACTGCGATAACCCTGCGTCGTCGTAAACGCAGGTCCGCATCGCACGCAATCGTGGCCTTCAGTGGGGCACCGGATAGGATCTCGTCGATGCGCAACCACTGCCCCGAGTCTGCGTCCACCACGCGAGTTTCACCCACGACGCATTGCGGGAAACCGTACTCACCAAAGCCGAGCATCTGCTGGTAGATGCGCTGCGCGAACTCGGCCGGATAACCTTTCGCGTGCATGCCTTGCAGCAATCGCTCGCGAAACGGATCCAGGCCGCCGGTTCTCTTCCACGCGCCCATCGCACGACGCAGCGCATCCGCCTCCCCGGGAGTGAAGCCGGCGGCGACGATGGCGATCTGCATCACCTGTTCCTGGAAGATCGGCACGCCGAGCGTGCGCTCCAGCACCGCGCGCACCTCCTCGCCCGGATACTCCACGGGTTCCGCGCCGCTCCTGCGCCGCAGATACGGGTGCACCATGTCCCCCTGAATGGGCCCCGGGCGCACGATGGCCACCTCGATAACGAGGTCGTAGTAGGAGCGTGGCTGCAGGCGCGGCAGCATGGCCATCTGCGCCCGCGACTCGATCTGGAATGCCCCGATGGTGTCGGCGCGACACACCATGTCGTAGACCTTGGGATCCTCGGGCGGCAGCGTGCCGAGTGTGTACTGCGTGCCGCGGTACGCGTTCACGAGCGTGAAAGCGCGCTTGAGCGCCGTCAGCATGCCAAGCGCCAGCAGATCCACCTTGAGCAGCCCCAAGTCATTCAGGTCATCCTTGTCCCACTGCACCACGGTGCGCTCGGGCATGGCCGCGTTCTCGATGGGCACCAGCTCCTCCAGCACTCCTGCGCAGATGACGAAGCCGCCGACGTGCTGCGACAGGTGCCGGGGGAAACCCGGGAAAGCCACGAGTTCCTGCGCGAGCGGCACGAGGCGCCTGAGCCAGGCGCTTTCAAGGTCAAAGCCCGCCGCGTGCAGCCGCTCGGCCATGGCGGCACTGCCGTCCCACCACTGCATGACCTTCGCTAAGCGCAGGCTGGCCGCGGGGGTGAGACCGAACACCTTGCCCAGATCGCGCAGTGCGCTGCGCGGCCGGTACATGATGACCGTGGCCGCAAGTGCGGCGCGCTCGCGGCCGTACTTGGCATAGACGTACTGCAGCACCTCCTCGCGCCGCTCGTGCTCGAAATCGATGTCGATGTCGGGCGGCTCGTTGCGCTCGCGCGAGATGAAGCGCTCGAACAGCATGGCCGCCCCGCGCTGCGGATCGACCGAAGTGATCCCGAGGCAGTAGCAGACGCGCGAATTGGCCGCAGAGCCGCGCCCCTGGCAAAGAATGCCCTGAGCGCGGGCGAAAGCGACGATGTCGTGCACGGTGAGAAAGTACGGCTCGTACCCAAGCTCGGCGATGAGGGCGAGCTCGTGCTCGAGAGCGGTGCGCTCGCACTCGGGCACGCCCGCCGGCCAGCGCCAGCGGGCGCCCGCTTGCGCAAGCTTGCGCAGGTAGCTCGTTGCGCTCTCGCCCGGTGGCACCAGCTCGTGTGGATACTCGTAGCGGAGCTCGTCCAGGGAAAACTGACACGCCTGCGCCACCGCCACCGCCGCCTCGAGCAGCGGCGGCGCATACAGGCGCGCGAGGCGGCGTGGTTCGCGCAGGTAGCGCTCGCCGTTCGCGTACAGCCGTGCGCCCACGGCCCCGATCGGTACACCGAGGCGAATCGCGGTGAGCGCATCCTGCAGGCGCCGGCGCGCGCGCACATGCATGTGCACATCGCCGCTCGCGAGCAGCGGCACACTGTGCTGCGCACCGAGCTGCGTGAGTGCGGCGAGGCGCGCGCCATCGCTGCCCTCGCGCAGCAGTTCGACCGCGATGCGCAACTTTCCGGGGAAGCGGGCCGCGAGCCACGCCAGCTCCTCGGGCCGTGCCGCGGCGCCGGGTATCCAGAGGATGAAGCAGTGCGCCAGCTGCGCTGTGTCTACATCGGCGCGCGTCAGGCGGTAGGTACCCTTCTCGCTCGCGCGCCGGCCGCGGGTAATGAGTCGGCACAGCCGTGCGTAGCCTTGCCGATTGATCGCCAGCGCGACGAACTTCAAGCCGCACTGCAGGCGAAACTCCGAGCCGACGATGAGCTTGAGCGGCCGCTCCTTCGCCGCCATGTGCGCGCGCACCACGCCGGCCACCGAACACTCATCCGTAAGCGCCAGTGCCTCATAGCCAAGCGCCACCGCCTGCGCCACGAGCTCATGCGGATGGGACGCACCGCGCAGGAAGGTGAAGTTGGAAAGGCAGTGCAGTTCCGCGTACGCGAGCGGCTGGCGCGCAGCCTGCGCCTCTGCAGCGGCGGCGGACGACATCAGCCGAAGATGCCGTGCAGGAACCAGCCGTGCGGGACGGTGCGCTCGCGGAACACCCACAGCCGCACGCCATGAGTGTCGAGCGCGGTGTAGTAATCGCGCGCGATCTCCTCCCCATCCCACCAGCCCGTCTCGATGCGTTCCGGCTCGCTCACCAGGCGCAGCGCGCCGCGACGCTGCGGCATTCCTGCGCGCACCGCGAGCGGCTGCGGCGTCGCCAGCAGCCACAGCGGCCGCCGTCCCGTCAGCGGCGACACGGCCGTCGTGCGCGCGCGCCCCCGCCCCGCCGCCGAAGGCGGCACCGTCATCGCCCAGCTGCTCTCGGGCCTGTGGTTCTCGAGCAAGGTGAGTCCGTGGATCGCCCCCGCCCCCAAACGCGCGCACAGCCGCTCGATGAGTGCGTGCGCCTCACTGCCCGTGCCGCCGCCGTGCTCACCGGGCTGCCACAGGCTGGCGGCCTGGGGGGTAAGCGGCAGGAGTGTGCGGGCGCGCAACTCGAGCGCCCGCACCGCCTGCGGCAGTGCCAGGCGGTTGAACTGCTCGGCGAACAGCCGCGCCAGATGCGCACTTTCAGCCTGTGGGGCTGCCAGATGCAGCTCGCATGGCGTCATCCGCCCCTCCCGGTGCAGCAGCCGGCATTCGAGCGCCATGACGCCGCACTGGCGCGCCTTGAGGAAAGCTTCGAGTTGCTCCAGAAGCCGCGTGAGCTCGGTGAGCAGGCGCGCGTGACTTTCCAGCTCGCAGCTGAGTTCGTGGCGGCGGCGGAAACGCTCGCGCGGTCGAAAGACCGCGCGTACCTCGCGCGTGCGACCCGTGAGCCGATCGAGCGTGGCGAGCTGCGCGGCACCGAAACGGCGCGCAAATCCGGCGCGCGGCAGGCGCAGCGCCGCCCCGACGGTGCGCACCCCGGTGCGCTGGAGGCGCTCGATCACCTGCGGCGGCCAGCGCAGCGCACTCAGTGGCACGGCGGCGAGCTGGCCGACGAGCTGCGCGCGCTCCAGGCTCACCAGCCCCTGGCCGGCGCGTGCCGCCACCAGCGCCGCGAGCGGCGTGGGCGCGAATGCCAGCAGGGGCTTAAGCGCCAGGCCCTCGCACATGTCCTGGAGCGCGACGCTCAAGCCCGCCACCCCGGAAAAAAGGTGCAGGCTGCCGCGCACTTCCAAGAGCACGCCATCGGGGGGCTCGAGGCTCACGCGCGGCGTGAAGCGCTGCGCCAGGTGTGCGAGGTGCGTGAGCTGTCGGGCGCTGCGCAGCTGCGGCAGGTGCAGCCCGACCCACAGTTCCACCCCCGGCGCAGGCAGCGGGAGCTGCCGTGCGCGCGGGAGTGCGGCGGGTGCGCGTGCGCGCGCACTCGCCGGCGCGGCCGGTTGCGCAGCGGGCAGGAGCGCTGCGTCCACGGCGCCCTCAGCCGCGCCCTTCATGCACTTAAATTCCCAAGTTCAACCACGCCACGCGCACCGCGGCCTTTGAGGAGCGTGACGCGCACGCCGTTGCCGCAGGCTTCCACGCCCACGCGCAACGCCGCCGCGGAACTCTCGCGCGCCGCGCGCCGCGGCCGAAACAGCACGCCTAAAGTGCGCCCGCGCTCGGCGGCGAGCTGCAGGCGGCGGATATCACGCGGCTGCGGGCGCTTACCCCAGGCGAGCGCGGCATCGCAGGCCCCCGAGCCCAACACCTGTTCGAAGGCCCACAGCGGACGCTGCCCGCCGACCACGGCCACGCGCTCGAGCACGACGCCTTGCGCGACCAGCGCGGGCGCAAAAGGCATGAGCGGCGGCGCCACCCACACGCACCAGCGGGCACTGGCGGCGCGCGTCAGCGCGGCGAGCGCCGGTAACAACAAGGACAGTTCGCCGCTGCCGAAGCGGCCGACGAGAATTTCGATCAGCCCGCTGCGCGGCCAGCCACCACCGGGCAGCGCGGCATCGAGTGCGGCAAAACCGCTCGCCAGCACCTCAAGGCGCGCGACACTGCGGCCGCGCCAGATGGCCGGATGCTCGAGCAGACGAGCAAATTTCGGATCGTCCATGCCAGCTTAAGAGCGCTCAGATGCAAACCTCTCAAGGCCTAAGGGGTGAGCGCCATTCACATGAGCCCGGTCGAGTGCCCGCGCCGCACGACCCCCACGACGATCCCCTCGATGAGCAGCGGCTCTTCCTTCAGATCCACCCGCAGCGGCTCGAAGGCGGAATTCTCCGGCAGCAGCCACACGATGGAGCCTTCCTGCCGATAGCGCTTCACGGTGACTTCGTTCTCAAGGCGCGCCACGACGATCTGGCGGCTGCGCACCTCGGAGGTGCGATGCACCGCGACCAGATCGCCATCGAGGATGCCGGCATCTTTCATGCTCATGCCGATGACCTTGAGCAGGTAATGCGGCCGCGGCTGGAACAGTCCCGGATCGATCTGCAGCCGCGCCTCGAAATTCTCTTCGGCGAAGATCGGTTTGCCGGCGGCGACGCGCCCGATGAGCGGCAACCCGATCTGCTCACGGATGGTGTCCTTCAGCTGGATCCCCCGGGAAGTCCCGGGTACGAGCGCGATCACGCCCTTGCGGGCGAGCGCCCGCAGATGCTCTTCGGCTGCATTGGCGGAACGAAAGCCGAGCTCACGGGCGATCTCGGCCCGGGTCGGAGGCATGCCGGTGTCGCCGATGAAGCGCTGGATGAGCCGCAGGATCTGGGTCTGGCGCGGGGTGAGATCCGACATGGGAGTACCCTGTTTATATATACAGTAACTGTGATTATATCCAGATTGATCGCGGCGGCAAGCGCGTCCTGAAAAGCCCGTACACCCACGCTCACGCTCCGGCGTCCGCTTCGTGCAACACCGCCGCTCAGAACACCCTTCATCGCGCCGCCAAATCCCGGAGAAATTCCCGCCCCGGTTTCGCAAAAATAACTCTCGCCGCGCTCTCGCTCCCGCTCGCGCACCCGCTTCGTGCAACACCCAACAACCTGCGCTTATCCCTGCATGAATCGGCAAGAATTCCTCATTGCTTCTTCGCAAAAATAACTCTCGCCGCGCAAGCGCACCCCCTCACCTGCGACGCACTGCGGCAATTACTGATGCGCACCAACTGCAACCCTGTTGCAATGTGTCGCGGAGCGAAGACAAGTTACGTGTTTGGAGTTGCATTCCCGCGGTAAATTTGGTGCAGTGGCCGGTGGCGAACGCCAGTGGAACTTGCCTACCGGCATCGCTTCGGTTATTCAGGACTCCCGAATCAACAACCCAAAGGGGACGATTATGAAGTGCGCGAGCGTTGTGACGGCAGCGGCTGCCGTGGCGGTGGTAGTTGGACTGGCAGGCTGTACGGATCTGAAGCCCATTCAGGCCCAGATTGACGATCTGAAGGCTCAGGTGGCGAAGGTGCAGGGTGATGCGGCTTCTGCCAAGAGCGCAGCTGACTCAGCCAACAGCGCTGCGGCTTCCGCCGGACAGGCTGCCAGCGGTGCCCAAAGCACTGCGAACCAGGCGTTGGCTGCGGCCCATGCCAGTCAGTCGTGCTGCGATGCGACGAACGAGAAGATCGACCGCATGTTCAAGCGTTCGGTCTCCAAGTAATCGACGAAGCTTCGTCGATAAGCAAAACGCCGCGCAGCTGCGCGGCGTTTTCTTTTGGCGCGGCCGAAGAAATCTTCAGTAACGCACGAGCGCCGAACCCCAGGTAAAGCCGCCGCCGAAGGCCTCCAGCAGCAGCAGCTCGCCGCGCTTGATGCGCCCGTCGCGCACCCCGACATCCAGCGCCAGGGGCACCGAGGCCGCCGAGGTGTTGCCGTGGTCCTGCACGGTGACGATCACGCGCTCGAGCGGCAGGTCGAGCTTGGAGGCGGTGGCCTGCACGATGCGGATGTTGGCCTGGTGAGGGACCAGCCAATCGATCGCCGAGCGTTCGAGTCCGTTGGCGGCGAGGGTTTCATCCACGACGGCACCGAGCTTGGTGACGGCGATCTTGAAGACCTCCTTGCCGGCCATGATGATGGCGAGCTTGGACGCAAAACCCTTGGACACGCCGCTCGCGCAGTAGAGCATCTCGTGGTAGCGCCCGTCCGCGTGCAGGTGCGTGGAGAGCACACCGGGCGCCTCGCTCGGCTCGAGCACCACCGCGCCCGCGCCATCGGCAAACAGCACCGCGGTGCCGCGATCATTCCAGTCCGTGATGCGCGAGAGCGTCTCCGCGCCGATGACGAGCGCGCGCTTGGATTCACCGCAGCGCACGTACTTGTCGGCGATCGACAGCGCGTACATGAACCCCGCGCAGGCGGTCTCGACGCTGAAGGCGGGGCCGCCGAAACAGCCCAAACGCCGCTGCAGCAGCACGGCGCAGTTGGGAAAGACCAGATCGGGTGTGGTGGTGCCAAAGGCGATGAAGTCGACATCTTCCGGGGCCATGCCGGCAGCCTCGAGCGCCCGGCGTGCGGCGCGCTCCGCCAGATCCACCGTGGTTTCGCCCTCGGCGGCGATGTGACGCCGCTCGATCCCGGTGCGGCTGCGGATCCACTCATCGGTGGTATCGACCATCTTCTCCAATTCAAGATTGGTGAGGATCCGCTCGGGCAGGTACGAGCCGGTTCCGCTGATGCGCGAATAAATCAACTGCTGGCCCCTTCCGCGCGCAATGCGTGCGCAATGTGCTCCGTGAGTCCGCACCGCGCAGCGAGCGCTGCGGTGCCGATCGCCCGCGCAAACGCGACAGCATCGGCGCGACCGTGGCTTTTTACCACGATCCCGGCAAGCCCCACCATGCAGGCGCCGTTGTAGCGGCGCGGGTCCAGCCCCGCGGCCGCACGGCGCAGCACCGGGCGGGCGACGAGTCCGGCGAGCCGATCAAGGAAGGAAGCCTGGAACTCCTGGCGCAGGCGATCGGCGATGAGGCCGGCGACGCCCTCCATGGTCTTGAGGGCCACGTTGCCGGTAAAGCCGTCGGTAACCACGACGTCTACATCGCCGGAGAAGATGTCATCGCCCTCGACAAAGCCCACGTAGTTGAGCGGGCTCGCTGCGAGCAGCGCGTGCGCGGCCTGCACCCCCTCGTGGCCCTTCATGTCCTCCTCACCGATGTTGAGCAGTCCAATGCGCGGGTTGGGCAGGCCGTAAACGTCGCGGGCGATGATGGCGCCCATGGCGGCGAACTGGCGCAGTTGCTCCGGGGTCGCCTTGGTGTTGGCGCCCAGATCGAGCATGTGCGTGAGCCCGTGGGCCGCGGGGATGGCCGAGATGATGGCGGCGCGCTCGACGCCCGGCAGCGTCTTCAGCACAAAGTGCGCAATGGCGGTGAGCGCGCCGGTATTGCCGGCGCTCACCGCCGCGCTCGCGCGCGCCTCACGCACGAGGTCGATCGCGACGCGCATCGAGGAGTCCTTCTTGCGGCGAATCGCCTCGCGCGGTTTCTCCTCCATGGTCACGACCTGGGATGCGGCCACCACTTCGGCGCGCGCGCGCACCGCCTGCGGCAGCGCGTTCAGCGCCGCGCCGAGCAGCTGCGCCTCCCCGACCAGCAGCAGGCGCAGCTCGGGGTCGTCGGCCAAGGCGCGCAGCGCACCGGCAACGTACTCGCGCGGCTCATGGTCGCCGCTCATCACGTCGATCGCGATCGGCAGCACGCAGGCCCCTTAGGTCCGGCGCAACGTCGGTAGGGGTTATTCCTTGTCGTCGCTCTCGGCGGGCTTTTCGATCACGCGCCGGCCGCGATAGAAGCCATCGGGCGTAATGCGGTGGCGCAGGTGCGTCTCACCGGACTGCGGATCGGTCGACAGGGCGGGCTTCGTAAGTGCGTCGTGCGAGCGGTGCATCCCGCGGCGCGATGGCGTCTTGCGACTTTTTTGTACGGGCATGTATCAGCTCCTCACTCGAATGCGACTCTAACGTTTCAACAGGTCCGCCAGCTGCGCGAACGGGCGGTGCGTATCCGCCGGTGCCGCTGCCGCAGCCTCCGGAACCGACGCGCAGCGCGTGTCGCCCTCGTGCAGCGGCACGATGGGCAGACTCAAAAGCAGCTCCTCCGTGATGAGCTCCCCGATGCTGATGCGCCCGCCCGGAGCGAGCACCGGCTCGAGCTCCTCGGGCACCCGCGCGACCTCGGCCTCCGAATGCAACAGCGCCACCCGCACTTGCGAGTTCAGCGCAAATTCCAGCGGCTGCATGCACCGCTGGCACTCAAGCGTCGCGCTACCCTCGAGCGTCAGCCGCGCGACCGCGAGTCCCCGTTCGCGCGTAAACTGAGCACGCCCTTGCACCTTGCCTGCGACACCTGCGCGCTGGGGGCGCAAGCCGGAAAGCTCGGCGAGCGGGATAGCAAAGTCGACGTCGGCTCCGCCATCGGCCAGCCGGTCCACCTCAAGCGGCCTCGACCAGGGCGGCAACATGGGGCGCGTATGATAGGTATCGAGTGTGCCTAAGTCAAAGCCGGTTTTGTTGCTAACTCGTTGTTTCTCGAAGGTGATTCGGGTGGCACGGTGAGTCCTGCGCCGACGCTCGTGCTCGCCTCGACCTCCGCCTACCGGCGTGAGCTCCTCACCCGTCTCGGGCTGCCCTTCGAGGTGCAGTCCCCGGGCGTGGAGGAGTGGCCGGTCGCCGGGGAGTTGCCGATGGACCGGGCGCTGCGGCTCGCGCTGGAAAAGGCACTCGCGGTGGCCGCCCGGCAACCACACGCGCTGGTGATCGGCAGCGATCAGGTGGCCGCCTCGGGCAACGGGGTGCTCGATAAGCCGGGCGACGCGACGCGCTGCCGCGCGCAGCTCGCGCGCCTGAGCGGGCAAACCGCACGCTTCTACACCGCCTGCGCCATGATTGGCCTGGAGCCGGCGATACGGCAGGTGCATCTGGACACCACCGTCGTCACCTTCCGCACGCTCACGGCCGCGGAGATCGAGCGCTACGTCGAGCGCGATCGGCCCTACGACTGTGCGGGGGGCTTCAAGGCGGAGAGCCTGGGGGTCGCACTCCTGGAGAGCATCGACAGCTGCGATCCGACCGCCCTCATCGGGCTACCCCTGATCTGGCTCGCCGGCGCGCTGCGGAGTGTTGGCTGCCCGCTGCCCTAGCGCGGCGGTGCGCGCCGGGCTTCTTCATCGCGCCGAGCTGATCGAGGACCGCGCCCAGCTCCGGCGGCAGCGGCGTGTTGACGCTGAACTCCCCGCCCTGCGGCCAGCTGAAGCTCACACTGCTCGCGTGCAGGAACATGCGCCGCAGTCCTAAGGCGCGCATCGCCTCATTGAACGCCGCCGCGCCGTACTTCTCATCCCCTGCCACCGGGTGACCGGCGTGCTGTGCGTGCACGCGGATCTGGTGCGTGCGGCCGGTTTCCAGCGTGACCTCGACCAAAGTGGCGGTCTTGCCGAAAAACTGCACGGGACGGAAGGTGCTCACCGAGGCTTTGCCCGCCGCGCCTACGCGCACGGTGCGCTCGCCCCCGACACGCGTGTCAGTGCGCAGCGGCGCATCGATGCGCTTTTGTCCCAGATCCCACTTGCCTTGCAGCAGCGCCAGGTAGCGTTTCTCGAAGCCCTCCTCGCGCAGCAACGCGTGCAGACTGCGCAGCGCCGCGCTGCGCCGCGCGATCAGCAGGCAGCCGCTCGTATCGCGATCGAGCCGGTGCACGAGCTCGAGGGACTCCTCGGGCCGCAGCGCGCGCAGCGCCTCGATCACCCCGAAGTTCACGCCGCTCCCCCCATGCACGGCGATCCCGGCGGGCTTGTCGAGCACCAGGAGCTTTGCGTCCTCGTATACGATCGCCTCGCGGATGCGCGCCAGCAGCTCCTGCGAGGGCCTGGCGGGCTTGGCCGCACTCCCCGGCGCTGCCAGGCGCACCGGGGGGATGCGAATCTTATCGCTCGCGTTCAGGCGCGTTTCGGGCCCCGCGCGCTTGCCGTTCACGCGCACCTCGCCCTTACGGATCACGCGGTAGATGCGGCTGCGCGGCAGGTCGCCCAGGCGCTTTTGCACGTAGTTATCAAGGCGCTGCCCGGCCTCCTCGGCGCTCACCTCGCAGTGCTGGACGGGGGTGCGAATTTCGGGGATTTCAGGCTCGGGCAAGGGATCCTCGGCGTAAGGCATTGTTTCTACAACGGTCTGTGGAGTATACTCCGCGGGTCGTCCGCGACGCGGACGCGCCAGTGGTGGTGGCTTACGGTCGCCGCCCGTTTTAGTTGGACCTCTGAATCGAGGCCATCGCATTGGGCCGCCAAGATCGCGCCGGCTGCGTCGAATCTCGCAACCTTCGAGACTTCCGCAGACGGTGGCGTCGGTCGAGTTCACCGAAGGTTTCCTATTCGCACCGCCCGTAAAGCGGCGGTCATCAACGTGACTGACGAGATTCGCTCTCATTCGCCAGGTTTATGGAATCTTCGCTGCCGCGGACGCTTCGTCCCGTGGCCTCCCGCCGTTTGCTTGCCGGCCCCTCACCGCACAGTAGGGGCACATGAAGAGAATGTTAGTGAATGCAACTCAGGAAGAGGAGTTGCGCGTCGCTCTGGTTGATGGACAGAAGCTGTTTGACCTGAGTATCGATTTACCTTCCCGCGAACAGAAAAAAGCCAACGTCTACAAGGCCCGTATCTCCCGCGTCGAGCCCTCGCTCGAAGCGTGCTTCGTCGATTACGGCGCGCAGCGGCACGGCTTCCTGCCGCTGAAAGAAGTCTCCAAGGAATACTTCCGCCAGCAGCCGCAGGGCGGCCGGATGAACATCCGCGAGCTGCTCCAGGAAGGGCAGGAACTCATCGTGCAGGTCGAGAAGGAGGAGCGCGGCACCAAGGGCGCGGCGCTCACCACCTTCATCAGCCTCGCCGGACGCTTCCTCGTGCTGATGCCCAACAACCCGCGTGCCGGGGGCGTCTCGCGCCGCATCGAGGGCGAGGACCGCGACCAGATGCGCGAGGTGATGAACCAGCTGCAGATCCCGGAAGGCATGGGCGCCATCGTGCGCACCGCCGGGGTCGGCCGCTCCGTGGAGGAGCTGCAGTGGGACCTCGACAATCTGAAGGTGCAGTGGGAGCAGATCGAGGCGGCCGCCAAGGACCGCGCGGCCCCGTTTCTGGTCTTCCGCGAAAGCGACGCCGTCACCCGCTCCATGCGCGACTACCTCTCCGATGACATCGGCGAAGTGCTGGTCGACGATCCGGGCGCCTTCCAGAAGGCGCAGGAATACATGCAGCGCTTCATGCCGGCGGACGCGCAACGCAAGCTTAAGCTCTACACGGACGACATCCCGCTCTTCACGCGCTTCCAGATCGAGAGTCAGATCGAGTCGGCCTACGCGCACAAGGTGCAGCTGCCCTCCGGCGGCAGCATCGTCATCGATTACACCGAGGCGCTGGTCTCGATTGACATCAATTCCGCCCGCGCCACGCGCGGCAGTGATATCGAGACGACGGCGACCAACACCAATCTTGAAGCGGCGGACGAGATTGCCCGTCAGCTGCGCATCCGTGACATCGGCGGCCTGATCGTCATCGACTTCATCGACATGGAGGTCCCGAAGAATCAGCGCGAAGTCGAGGACCGCCTGCGCGACGCCATGAAGATGGACCGTGCGCGCATCCAGATCGGTCGGCTGTCGCGCTTTGGCCTGCTGGAGATGTCGCGCCAGCGCCTGCGCCCCTCGCTCGGGGAGTCGAGCCACATCGTCTGCCCGCGCTGCGTCGGCATCGGCAGCATCCGCAGCGTCGAGTCGATGACGCTCGCGGTGCTACGCCTGATCGGCGAGGAGCTGCGCAAGGATCGCACCGCACGCGTCATCGCGCAGGTGCCGGTGGCCGTCGCCACCTACCTCATCAACGAGAAGCGCGAGTGGCTGCGCACGCTCGAGGACAAGAGCGAGACCGAACTGTTCATCGTGCCGAACGAGAACATCCAGACACCGGAGTACTCGATCAAGCGCGTGCGCGAGGATGAGATGGATCTGCCCGAGCACCGTCAGGCGACCTATCTCATGCCGACCGCACCGGCAGCCGTGGAGCCCGGCTCCGCGCAAGACCGCAAGGTGACGCCAGAGGCGCCGGCGGTGGCGACGCTGCTGCCAACGACCAGCGCGCCGGTCGCGGCACCGAGCGCGCCGAGCGCCGCGCCGGCACCCGTGCCGGCGGCCGCGCAGGGCGGGGGCTTTTGGGCGCGCTTTAAAAAGATGCTGGCCGGTGAGCCGCAGCCGGCGAGCACCCAAGCCGCCGCGCCCGCCGAGGGCGCGCCGGTGCGCGCACCGCGGCGTGAGGAGGCGCCGCGCCACGACGGACGACGCGATCGCCCGCGGCATTCACGCTCCGCCGATGGCGCCCGCCGTGACCGCGGCGACGGTCGCCGCAGCGAGGGACGCGATCGCAATCGCGGCGAGCGCGATCACCGCGACCGCGATCGCAACCGCGGCGGTGAGGGACGTCGTCCGGAGCGCAGCGGCGAGCGCGCCGGCGGCGCACCGCGCGCCGATAGCCCCCCGCGCGATCTCGCGCCGCGCGATGCCCCTCCGCCGGAGCTGACAGCCCGGGATAACCACGCGCTTCCGGATCCGAATGCCCCGCCCCCGGCGGCCGGTGGGCCGGGCGAGATGCGTCAGGAGCGCAGCGATCGTCCGGAACGCAGCGGACGCGGGCGGCGCGGCCGGCGCCGCGGTCGTCGCGGTGGTGGCGGTGGCGGTGGCAGTTCGCGTGAGGGCAACCTGGGGCCCGAGGGCACTATGGCTTCCTCGCCGGAGCCCGGCGCGGAGCGGAGCGAGCTCCCGCGCGTGGCCGCAAACGAATCGCAAGGTCCGGGCAACGGATCGCACGAGGCGCCCGCGGGTGCCCCGGAGCGCGAGTCACGCGCCGCGACCCCGGTGCGCGAGTATCACGCCGAGCCGCGCGAAACGGGCCCGGCTCACGAGCCCACGCCGCTGGCGCATTTTGAGCCCAGTCCGCGCCCCGAGGGCGCAGCGGCCGACACGAAGCCCTACGTTGTGTGGACCTCCGCGCCGGTCGAGAAGGTACCGGGCGGCCGCGGACCCGAAGAGTAACGGCGCGCCTAAGCTGCGCGCAGGCGCTGGCGCAGATGCGCCAGCAGTCCGCGTGCGGCGGCTTCCACAAGGTCCAGTACCTCTTCGAAGCCGTTCGGACCGCCGTAGTAAGGGTCCGGAACCTCGCGCACATCCTGCTGCGGCGCATACTCGAGGAACAGTTGCAGGCGCTCGTGCGCGGGCGCACGGCGGCGCAATGCGCGCAGATTTTCCTCATCCATTGCCAGGATGAGATCAAAGCGCTCGAAGTCCGCAGGCTCGATCACCCGCGCCCGCAGCCGCTCGAGGTCATACCCACGGCGGGCCGCGGCGGCGCGCGTGCGCGGATCGGGGGCAGAGCCGACGTGATAGGCAGCGGTGCCGGCTGAATCGACCTCGATCCGAAGCTCGGGCGCTTCGCGCGCGGCGAGCGTGCGCAGTACCGCTTCCGCCGTCGGCGAGCGGCAGATGTTGCCGAGGCATACGAATAGTATCGTGAATTGCCTATTTTCAAAGCTTTTGGTGATTCCTGCTAGTTGTGATGTCATTGCTGTGTCGTTGACCGGCTGAGACGTTCCCAGGATCGTAAGTTTAAAACCGGCGAGCCGGCCTCGGGAACCTCGTTTACCTTCCCACGCCTCGGCCCCAGCGACGGAGTCGTGCGACGCCCGTCGCCCGCCTTGATCGCGGACCCGGGGCGCGTGCCCACGTGAACGCCCGCGCCAGCCCAGTGTCCAATTTCAACATGACCTTCGCGTTGGTGCTGATCGGTGAATCCATCCTGGGCGATCCGGACGAGACTTTTGGTTGACAGCGATCGGTACAGCCAAAGACTCGCGCTATAACCTCTTCGCCGATCGCTTCCTCGCCCGATCGAACCTCTCCGCCGTTGCCGCGGCGCGCTTAGTCGTGCACTCGACGCTGAGCAATAAACGGAATGCGGGCATGCGGGGACGGCGCTCACACTTGCACATCAATAAGATGCATGCGGGAGATGCTCATGGGCTTCCAAATCAGCGGACTGAAGTTTGCAGAATTTGCCCCACTGGTTGGCCTGTCCAATGGGCAGCTCGAAGCGCTCAACGCGCGCCGCGTGGTGGCTGATCTGTACCCCGGCTTTCCGTGCCGCGTGAGTCTCATCGATGCACAGCCGGGCGAAAGCGTGCTGCTAGTGAATTACGAGCACTTGCCCGTCGCCAGTCCCTATCGCGCCCGCTACGCGATCTATGTGCGGGAGAAAGCAACTGACGCGCGTGTGGCCCGCGACGAGATCCCTCCGGTGCTGCACAAGCGGTTGCTGAGCGTGCGCGCCTTCAGCGCGGCGGGCATGCTGCTCGATGCGGACATAGCCGAGGGCGCCGCCGCGCTCGTCCCTGTCATCGAGCGGCTGCTCGCACCTGAGCAGGTGGCGTTTCTACACCTGCACAACGCGCGGCCGGGATGCTTTGCTGCGCGCGTTGATCGCTGACGGCGAGCGTGGTCGCGGTGGTTTCGGGGAGTGGATCATCACGCTCAGTTCCCAAGCAGTCCCTGTACCAAGTGGACAAGCGAACCTACCGCAACGAACGCGGCGATCGTTCGAGTGATCTTCAGATGTAGCGGATGGATGTCGTTCTGGTTCGCCCGTCCATAGCTGAACCACCGGCCGAAAGTGTTCGGCCAAACCGCAAGCAGTGTGCAAGCTGCAATCATAGAACCGATCGATCCGAGCGTTTACGATTGCGAAGCGAGCCTCAGCGCCGCCCCGGTCGAGGACGCCGCTCCTGAACGACATTGAGCACCTGATCGCGGCGGCTCATCCCGTTCTCGAGGAGGCGCTGCTTGGTCCACATGCGCCGGAGGCTGGGTGTGCGATTCACGGCTCCGCCAGCACCGTCGCCTTCGCTTGATCGAATTCGTCCTGAGTCAGCTTGCCCGTGTCGACGAGTCCTTTCAGGTTGGCGATCCTGGCTTCTTTTTCTTCGGGTGTCGTATGTGGTCTGGACTTGTCAATGCAATAAACGTTGACCTTGATCCACTTGCGCTGATCATGGGCGGAAGGAGGCCAGGAGAACGGGCCCTCCGAAAGGATTTCCACCGCCTTTCCCTGTTCGCCACAAAACTCGCGCGCGCGCCGCTCCGCGTCCGCTCGCATGGACGACATCGATTCCGACGGGCCACTTGCGGGCCACAGTCCCGACATCAAGGGGGGAACTGGCGCGAGAGCTGCCCCTTTTTGCTCCTCCCCGTTGCTCGTGGCGGTGGGGTGGGCTGGCGGTGTGGCGGAACAGGCGGCTAGCATTGCCGCGACGCATCCCAACCATGAAGAGTGTCTCATCGCGTCAGTTTAGCAGCGGCACGAACCCGTTCGAACGTCTCCGCCAACGCCGCGGCGCACTGCGTCGGAAGCGTGGCCAAGGTGCTCTGTGTGCGCATCTTCGCTCGATTGGTCGTGGGCCCTGCGCAGATCTCAGAAGTACAATTCCTGCCAGGACGCCTGCTTCACAGCCAATCTCGACGAAAAATCACCGAACTTAGAGATCGCAGTTTTGTGAACTTCAGTGGCGCTGCTACCGCCCCGCCCACATCCCCGTCGTTAGGGGGTTGTTGAGACATATCACCCGGAAATTGACGACAACCACTCGAGCAACGTCCGAGTTTTGATCCGTTGGCGACATAGACTCCGCTCCACAGCCGCCATTCAGAACCACCGGACCGGATACTCGTTGGCCGCTTCACCGAGAATTACTGGTGATAGACCGCCCGGAGAGTGGAAATTCCGCAGAAGTCCGGCAGTCACGCAGTCGCGTGACATGGCTCGGTCGACTCTTGGTAGACCCTAATGTCGATCCAGCGGTAGAAGCCCGAGGATAGTTCTCGACCGGTGAGAGCTCCGTTTGGGAATAAATGATAGTCCATTACCGTCTACCCATTATCCGGCGCGCTCGGGTTACCTGCACTTTGCAACCAAGAAATGAGACTCACGAACCTTCTGGTGGCCAGCACCTGGATGACCGCAGCGGCGCTGCACGCGAACCTCGTTTGTGCGCAGGGTACCGCGCTGGCAACCACAATTCCGGCTGCGACGGCTGCCACATCGACGACACAACAGACTCCAAGCGACCTAATCCAATCGGCTGCGCAGCGCACATTGACCGAGATGCAGTCCAACCGAGACGCCTATCGCAAGGATCCGTCGAAGCTACGCCCGCTGGTGGACAAGTATCTCTTGCCGCACTTCGATACGGAGTACGCGGCGCGTCTCGTTCTCGGGCAGTATTGGCGGACGGCGAATCACGAGCAGCGCAAGAGATTCATAGACGCTTTCTATCAATCGCTACTCACAACGTACGGCAGCGCGTTAGTTGAGCTCACGCCCGATCGGTTGACGGTGTTCCCGACCACCGTTGATCCGAGCGCCGACCATGCGACCGTGCGCACGGAGGTCACGGGCTACAATGCTGACCGCATCGCAATGAACTATTCGATGCACAAGACACCCGAGGGTTGGAAGGCCTACGACGTGAGCGTCGATGGCATCAGCTACATCAAGAGCTATCGCGAGGATTTTGCTGCGCAGATCCAACAGTTGGGCCTCGATTCCCTGATCGCGCATCTCGAACAGGGAGAGAAGCCCGCCGACATGAGAAAGACCACCGACGTCAAGTGATAACGACGCCTGTGCCGCAGATGGCCACTGGGCGTTGGCTGGCATTGAACGTCTGAAATGGTGCGCGCTGACGGGATCGAACCGCCGACATTCGCCTTGTCGGGGCAGTAAGGACCACCGACAAACTGATTGGTGAGTCGGCGTTCCTCCCGCGAGAAGCAGATTTCTCGAGCACGGACCACATGAGCGATGATCCATTGAGCCGTCCGAGCTTCGAGTGTCCGCTATGTGCATGTCGTTAGAACGCTCTAATGATCGGGGCCGCCTGCTGCCGGCAGGACCTGAATTGCCGGAGTTGAGCCGTTTGCGCCACTGATGATTGGCCGCTTTATGGTGCTAAGATCATCAAGACTAAGTTCGCGAGACAGCGATCTAATGAAGCTGTCGTAGGCCAACAACATGCCCGGGCCTCGGCCCACGCCATCACGTATTTGCCTAGGGGAGATGTTTCCCATGCGGCATTTGCGGGCCATGCGATTTTGCATCGGGTGTGCGACCGCCATTCTTCTCGTCGGGTGTGGCGGCGGCGGAGGCGGCTCAAGCAGCACTCCTCCGCCCTCCATCAAGGTGGTTATCAGCGGCCCATCGGGCGTACTGGATACCGGCGCAACGCGGCAGTTCACTGCGTCCGTAAGCGGCACGTCGGACATGATGGTCGCGTGGTCCGTGACAGAGAGTGGCGGCGGCACGATTACGGCAGCCGGGCTGTACTCGGCCCCTGCGCTTCCGAGCACCTACACGGTGAAGGCCACTGCCCATGCCGATGGAACGACGTTCGCAAGCGTCGCTGTCCCGGTTGTCATACCCGAAGGCCATGTCGCCGACTACGACGTCGGTGTCGACTATCACGCGACCGGCGCGGACTTCATCAACACAGCGTTCGTCAGCCAGTACAACGCCCCGTCCGTGCGCCAGGTGGTCCAGACGCAACTGCAAGGCATGGCTGACCGCGGGGCGACGCTGATCTCGACGAGGTTGTGGCTGGTCCTCGAACCCGGAACGCCGAACACGCAAGGTGCTTGGGCCCTGACATTCCCGATGAGCAGCCAGGAGCAAGCCAACTTGCATTCCTATGCGGCCGATGTCGCGGCCGTCGTCGGGTCCGGCGGAAATCGCTTGCGCTTGGTACTGGGCCTGCTTTGGTTGGGTGCAGCGGACTTCACCTTAGGCTCCCCGGCGGCTGGCCTCGGATCTACGCCGGTGTCGGCCGCAACCTACACCGCGCGTGTGGAAGCGACCACTGACACGGTACTCGCGGCCGTCAAAGGAGTTAGTCGGGCGGACGGCGCCGCAGTCGTTGATCTCATCTATCTCAACGGAGAGGTCATGATCGCGGCGCCAGGGGAAGTCCAGCCGAAGCCGAATGAAGATTGGTTCATGACGACTCACTATCCACGGTTTGTGCAGGTTGTGCAGCAGGCCGGATTCACGCCCTCGGTCTATTTTCAAATGAGCGATAGTCAGGCGGACTATCTGACTCCTGGGTACGTTGACGTGACGTACCCGGAATTGGATGGGCACCGATCGATGTACTGGCTTTATCGCACGCTGCATTTCATGCACGACAACTCACTACCGCTGCCTGCCCGCATCGATTTCTCAATGTATGTACCAAGCGATCTGCCACTGAACGCCGGGATCACGTACGCACAGTTGATCGAGCGGGGGCTCGACGATGCCGATGCGGTGCTCCCATTGCTCGGCATTGGTTCCTCCTACGGAGTAGCGGAAACCTATTACTTTCCAGACGCCGTGCAGCGGCACTCGTTTGGGCAGGCGTTCGCCGCGGAGGCGAGCACCCGCACACGACTGCACTCCGTGACCTTCTGGAGCACGCCCGACGGCGGGGGAGCTGGAGTAGAGAACGCCTACCCTTTCGCGATCGAAGACTACTTGCCACCGCCTAAGTAGCATCGCCGGGCCTACGGACAGCGTCCAGATCGGGCCGGCACGTGGCTGGTCGCCCCCGGCGCGTGCAAACGGCGTTCGCTCAGACTCGGGAGCGGCGCGCGGCTCGGTTCAGGCGCTCCGGGGTACGACCTTTGAGGTGCCATACCACTAGACATATGCTCCTCAAGCGGCCATGCTTATGACAGCGCGATCTTGAGATGCGATCCATTCTGCGGGTCTTGACTAGACTCCAGATTGGACACGTCCTGAGACCGAGCTAGGCACCCATAAGGGCAAACCCGTTCGAAAGGCGGGGACGCAAAGCTACCGGTCTAAGGGCGTAACAGCCTAAGACAGCGGGGTTGCCACTCCACTCCCGGGTGTGAGCGTGCAAGCTCGCCTGCCTTAAGTCTGGCGCTCTCCCGACCGTGATTCGAACGTTCGTTTCAGGGAGAGCTCATGACATCAACATCGGCAAAGCCCACTGGGTCGTCCAACCCCAATCCAGTCGATCGAGCGCAGGCTGGTACTGGCCATTTCATGCTCACGCTGTGCCGGCTGGCTGCACCTGTGTCCATTCGGCCGCCCCAATCACCGCAGTTAAAGCCGTTCACATTCTTCATGAGTCGTGCGCGCCAGGCGGATGGCAGTGAGCGGCTGTACCTCCACATGGGGTACTTCCAGACGCTGGTGGATGCCGAGAGATGGGTCGAAGCCGTACGTCGCCATTACCCCAACGCGTTCGCAACCCTCGCACCGGTCGGGTTTTTGCGGCCGGCCAATTCCGAGGCGCCTTCGTTGCCGCCCGCTGCTTCTCAGCCGGTAGTTCCCCAAAGCTTCGACCCGGCACCGCTCAAAGATGAATCGTTGACCGACACCCAGGTCCTGGAGATTCTGGAAACGCGCCGTGGTTCCGCAGTTCCGGGCGACGTTGATGAGAGGAATTGCGATCAGATTGCGTTGCTCCGCCCCGACGACACAAGTACTCGGCAAGCTTTGAAGGAGGCTGTCGTTCAGGGTGCACCGGTTTCCTTTGCCGTGCAGCTGCACTGGTCTCCGCAGCCGATCGACCTCAGCCGCGTGCCGTCGCTCGCTATATTCAAGGCGTATACGCTCTACGCAACAGAAAGTCGCCGCAAGGGGCGTTCCCGCTATTTTCTTCGGCTGGGGTTCTTCGCAGATCCGATCTCTGCGAAGCAAGTCGCTGTTCAAGTGCGCTCGGGCTTCGCCTCCGCAGCTGTGGTGCCCGTTCTCGAGCAGGAGGTCACGCGTGCACGCGAAGCCGGTATGGGCAGCTCTGCAATCCCGTATCTCGTGGAGCAACGAGTCGATGGGGGAATCGATTCCAACGACCCGCCAGGATCGCCGACACAATCGAATCCTCTAAGTGCCGCACCGCGCCGCGTCTCCCGAGGCACCAAGCCGGTCGAACAGACACTCGAGCCGCTTGCCGACAGGGACATGTGGAGTGACCGCGACTCACTGAGCGAAAGCGGCGTGCGCCACCTGCGGGTCGAGGTGCAAGAGCACTCGTCGGGCCGTTGGAAGATCGTCCGTTTCGACGCCACGCCGTCGAACATGGTGCCTGTCTATTCCTGAATCCGTCCGGGCTTCTGTCTCGGCCAAACTGAACCCCGCCGGGCGCAGTGGGAACAACTGACCCGAGGGCGCGGGCCGTGAGTGACCGCTCTTGGGTACTCTCACTTGCGGCTGCCCCGCTCAGCCGCTTCCGCGCGCTTCCTTTGCGGAGTCCTCCTTGAGCAATCGCCCTACGCCACCATGGATCAGCCGAGCAAGACAGCCCTCATGTACGACTTGCAAAGCAGCACAAGGTGGTCGCGCAGTTTTTGAACCATCATTGGTGTAGCTCCGGCCTCCAGTACCGATCGCGTTGCACCGGCCATCGCCGAAAACATCATCTGGATGGCAAATCTCTCCGGCTGCGACGCAGCGTCCGGCGCTGTCTTGAGCATTGCTTCGAGCGCTCTCCTGGACCGTTCCGCGGTACGTTTCACGAGTGCCGGTCCACCGACTTCCGCTGACACTCGATATAGCGCCGTTGAGATATCGGTACGCTGCATCTTAGCGTCCACGAATTTCTCCACCACATGCTGCACCATTTCTGAGAGTCGCTTACCACGTGCGCGCTCGCAAGCGAGCTCCACGGCGGCAGCCACCTTATCGAGGTGGTCCTCAAGCACCGCGAATAGCAACGAGCGCTTATTTGGGAAGTACTGATACAGCGTTCCCACGGAAACTCCGGCCCGCTGCGCGACCCTGGTGGTCGTCAAACGCTCCGTCCCATGGCTCAACAGAACCTGAATAGTCGCCTCGAAAATTGCCTCGACTGTAACTGCGGCTCTCGCCTGGACCGGTATTTTTCTTGGTTCTAACGCGGTCTGAACTTGATGAACCATATGCGAATTACATACCTGAAGGATTGTTCATATAATGATCTTACTGGAAACGCACGCAAAGAGGGACACGGAACATGCCGGACTCAGCGAAAAAGGTTGCGCTCATCACTGGGGCGAACAAAGGGATCGGCTATGAGATTGCCCGTCAGCTAGGCCGTGCCGGCATTACTGTTCTGCTGGGTGTCCGCAACAGGGCACTCGGAGAAGAATCCGCTGCCAAGCTTAGATCAGAAGCTATGTCTGCTCGTTTCATCCCCATCGACGTCGTCGACCCCACGTCCATCGCCGCGGCAGCCGCTACCATCACCAACAACTACGGTAGCCTAGACATCCTCGTCAACAATGCCGGCATCAATGACCCAGCCGACGGCCCTGCCCCTACCGCCGGCCTCGACGCGGTGGAGCGCGTATTGCGCACTAATTTCCTCGGCGCCTTGGCGGTCACCCAGGCAATGCTCCCGCTGCTGCGCAAAGCCTCCCGCGCGCGCATCGTCAACGTTTCCAGCGGCCTCGGCTCACTCACACAGAACGCCGACCCTGCCTACCCGTCCGCCGCCGTCAAGCTGATCGGCTACAGCGCCTCCAAAGCCGCGCTCAACATGCTCACCGTGCAACTCGCCTACTGGCTCCGCGACACGGCCATAAAGGTTAACTCCGCCGATCCCGGTTACACCGCCACCGACCTCAACGGGCACCGCGGCACGCAGACCATTCCCGAAGGTGCAGCCGAAGCCATCCGCCTGGCGCTACTGCCCGACGACGGCCCGACCGGAACGTACTCCAACCGCAAAGGCATCGTTCCGTGGTAGAAACGCCAGTCAACGACCGCTAGCGAGCAGGCGAACATTCTGCCGGCTAGAGTCCGGTCATGGACCCGGAGCGGCCGCCCGCCACTGTCTGCTTTCAGGTGCCAGAAACCGCGCACTGACGGGCGGGCTGGGAGCAGTTTCGGAGCACTGGCCGGATTTCTGTTGGCGGTTGCTCCGCTACTCCGGCAAATTCATCTCCCGCAGGAGAGCTTTGTAGCTAGGATCGCCACGCAGGCTGCGAAAATCGATCGCAATCTTGAGCCACGTGATGCCGGGATCTCGCGTTTTTACCGCGCGCTCAGCCCACTGGAATGCCTTGTCCTTCTCACCGCGCCACGCATACACGCACGCTGCAAAATAATAGGCCTTCTTGGCGATCAACTGCTTGAGAATTCGCTCTGACACATCGTTGTGGCCGAGAGAGTATTCGGCCTTGGCTTGACCGCTCAAACTGAAGTCCTCCGCTCTCGTTTGACGAAAGGTGGCCAGTGCCCGCTCTGGCTGATGTTCTAACAGCTCCAGCTCCCCCAGGTTATAGCGTGCACGAACAGAGTCCGGAGCTATTGCAAGCGCCCTCTCGTACAGTGGCCGCGCCCGTGGCAGTTGCTGATCTGCAACCAAGAAGAATCCAAGGCGCATGCAGATCTCTGCCGACAGCGGATCGAGCGCGAGAGCCTGCTCCTCTCTGGCAATGGCCGCGGGCAGCTTGCCAAATATCGCGAGCAGCACGGCAGATCTGTGCAGAACATCTGCATCGCGCGGGCTCAGCGCTACGGCCTTATCGAGATCGACCTGCCCCCCAGCAAAGTCGAATCGGTAAACCGCACGCACGAAGCCGCGAGCCGCGTAACCCTCTGCCAGTCCGGGAGCGAGCGCAATCGCCTTCTCTGCATCCGCAAGTGCACTATCCCAGCCTGGGACGTCGATGGTGTCGCTGTCAGTGCCAGTGGTGTCGGTCAGCCAGAATTGGGCCAACGCCAGCGCGGCGTACGCCGCCGCGTAGCCGGGATCCAGCGCAGTCGCGGCCCGGAAAGCGGTTACGGCACGTTGATAGCCGGCGAGGTCGCCTTGGTTGAAGCTCTGCCTACCTTGCAGGTACAGACTATACGCCTCAAGATTCTGTGTGCGTAGCTCCGCCTGCGCCGTTGCCTGCTGCATCGGCAACAAGTGGACTTTGAGCGCCGTTACAACGGCGCTGGCGATCTCGTCCTGGACTTTGAAGATGTCTTCTAGCTTGCGATCGTAAGTCTCAGACCAGATGTGGTAACCGTTGTCGACGCGAATCAGCTGCGCCGTGACGCGCAGGGTGTTGCCGGACTTGCGCACACTACCTTCCAAGATATGCGCAACGCCAAGCGCCTTGGCGATGCCGGCGATGGTCGCCTGTTTGCCTTTGAAGTAGAACGACGAGGTCCGTGCTGGCACCCGTAGTTCGGGGACCTTCGTCAGCATGTCGATGAGTTCCTCCGACAGCCCGTCTGAGAAATACTCCTGATCGTGCTTCTCGCTCATGTCGACGAACGGCAGCACGGCAATTGATTTGTCGGTGATCGCGACTGCGGCAGAGGGCTGCGCAGCTTTATGACTCTGCGACCAAAAGTGTATACCCAGGGCGACCGCCAAACCAACGCCGATGACGACCGACGCCCCGACGATCAGCTTCGCCCGTCCCCCCGTTCGCTTCAGGGGTTTTGCAGAAGCCAGGGGATCTGCGGCTACGGTCTGTCCCAATCCCTGTCCCACCGCCTCCGCCAACTTGGCGAACGCCGCCGGCATTCCGAGTGCCCGTGCATCGATCCACTGAGATTCGCCCAGAAAATACTCAAGCGCCCGACTCAGCGCAGCAGCATCGATCCGAAATGCAATCATCGGCTTGCGCTTGGATGCCGCTCGCTCAACCTCCCTGCTCACGTGCGATGAAGTTACTGCACTCCCGGACAGCACCAACACCAGCGCCTTCGCCTCATTGATGGCTGCTACTATCGCATCTGCATACAGAGCGCCCGGCTTCACGTCGCGGGGGGCTAGCCAGCACCTGAGTCCATGCTGCTCGAGATTTTCGACAATGGAATTAGCGACAGCGGCATCTTGGGATGCGTAGCTGATGAAGACGGGGAGCATGCTACCGCCTGCCTTCTCGTCGCCACCGCCCTCAGCCATTTCCGGTGCCCCCTGCCGCTTCTGCGGCATCGTCGCGGATGCCTTAGGGGTTGGCAACCGGCATAGATAGGAAACAAGGAACGACTGCTATCGGGAGGCCAATTCATGAGGACGAAGGACCGATTGTGGCCGAACTTAGACATCCCTCCCTGAGCCCCTGCTGCACGTACTTTAAGGACCGCGGCCATCGAGGATCGCCACGGCGTAGGCGCTGCACTAGCCTCGATTAAGTGCGGCGCGATGCTGATTCGTTGCCGCTTCGTTGTGAGAACGTGAAGCAAGGCGTCTTTCTCCGTATCGCGATGCGACCGGCCTGTAACCGGTGCACGACTGACGGCATAACCGTCGGCCCGCGATATTCGAGCCGTTGGCAAACGTAACAACAACAGGCCAGGCGGCTACCGAGATATGCTTAAGACGACTGCTATTGCCTTCAAACCTTCCACGGGTTGGAGCGATTTGAGGCTCGGATGGTGCGCGCTGGTTTTGCTCATTGTGATGAGCGCTTCAGCACCTGCGCTCGGGCAGCAGAAGACCGGGCCGAGCATCACTGGCGATGACAGCCTGACATGGCGCGGCATCACGCTGTATGGCGTCATCGACGTCGGTCTCCAATACGATACGCACAGTGCGCCGTTCACCCCCTACCGTCCGGCGGCCAGTGGCAACATCGTGCGGCAGAACAGCCGCCAGTCGGTGACCGGTCTGACGCCCAGCAACATGGGGCAGACGAGAGTCGGCCTGCAGGGCAATGAGCCGCTCAACGAGGATTGGTCGGCCGTCTTCCAGGCGGAGACTTTTTTCAATCCCCAGTCGGGCGAAATCGCTGATTCCCTGAAGTCGTTGGCCGTGAACAATGGTCGACCCCTGGCGACCCAGAGCGTCGGTGTCGATGGCAGTTCGGCGGGTCAGGCTCTGCAGACCGCCTTTGTGGGGCTTAAATCGCAACGCTTCGGCACCCTCACCTTCGGTCGTCAAGTAACGCTGCTGTCGGAAGGTACCATCAAGTACGACCCCAACTACAACGCTACCGCGTTCGGCCTGCTCGGGGCATCGAACACGTATTCAGGCGGCGGCAGCAGTGAGAATAACCGGCTCGATTCGACGGCAAAGTACTCGATAGGCTTCAACGATCTGCTGCACCTCGGTGCTCTGTACAAGTTCAACGGATCAAACGGTTCGGCCAACACCGCCGTCCAGGGGGATATAGGCGGCAGTTTCGCGGGCGCATCAGTGGATGCGTACTACTCGAAGGTGAACAGCTCCATCACGGCCAGCTCTCTGACCGCCGCTCAAGTTGCCGCGCTTCCGGCCTTGGGGTATACGGCATCGAATTCCCTGGCAGGGACCGTCTCAGACAACACGGCCTATGCGCTCATGGGGCTGTACAAGCTCGACCCGTTCAAGTTCTTTGCCGGCTACGAGCACATCAAGTATGCGAATCCGACGACGCCGTTGAGCGCCGGATTCACCGACATCGGCGGTTACATTCTGGCTTTCGTCAACAACAATGCCTACCGAAATGCGAAAACGGTACAGGTCTATTGGACCGGTGTGCGCTACACCATCATTCCGAAGCTCGAGCTAACCGTGGCCTATTACGGCGTTCATCAGGATGCCTACGGCACCGGGAGCCAGGCGGGCTGCTCGACGTCTGCGCACAGTGTTTGCAGCGGGACGCTCGAGGCCTTTTCCTTCGACGCCGACTACCGATTCAACCTGCACTTCGACGCTTACGCGGGAGCCATGTACAGCGGAGTACACGACGGTATGGCCAGCGGCTACATCTACACGACCAACATTAATCCGACCGTTGGCGTGCGCTTCAAATTCTAAGATACCCCTTATGATGTGAAAACGGCCGCCGCCAAACAGCGGTGAACTGGTGCCTGCGCACGTCATGGAAAGGCGTTCGTTCGCGACGTCAAAAAATAAGCATCGGCAGGCCTACTGCCCACCACGCGAGCAGATCAGCCTCAGCCCCCCGCGCCTGACGCCGCTCGTGCAGCGCCTGGGCCGCGTGTGCGTGGATCTGCGTCGTGGACACCCTGCGGTGACCAAACACCCTCTAGCCCGCGAGCCGCTTGCCCAGGCAATTGCCTCTTAAATCGCAGCCGACGCTCTGCGCGTGCGTAGCTCATCCCGGGGCCCATCCCCTCAAATTGAAGTGCCGACCACAACGTCGCTACAAACAACCCGACGCCGAGAACCTGGAGGATCAGATGGAGCATGGATTTCACGGCTGCAAACTGACAGTCCGACGATCCTGCAGTACCCGAGAATTGAGATCGGTACGGCGTCGCACAGAGAGCGCCGAAGCAGTCCGGTACGGCGCCTCAACGCCCAGGCCCGCGGGTCCCCGAGATGTGGTCGGGTCGACGTTCCCGAGAGTGCTAACCGGCCGTGGGCGCGGCTATCGGTGCCCTATCGCTGCAAAGCACTAGAATAAGCTCGCCGCCTCCTGCTCATGGGTCTAGTGTGAAGGCAGTGCTTCGGCCTGAGGGATTCGGAGTTGTGAAGGAACGCACCACCCACCCCGCTAATTTTCCACTGCTTGTTCGACGAGTAGAGCTGAAAGTCGCGCCAACAGAAACTGCAACCGCCGGCGGGATAGAAGTCCACGAAGAGAAGTGGGGTACCGTCACCGCGCAGCACGTGTACAAGATGCGCTGCGAGTGTGGCCGCTCGTGGTTCGAGCTTGAGCTGCCGAAGTTCGTCAAGTGCCCTGCCTGCCAAAAGCTCGGCCTCGTTTCCGATCCTGGGCCCGAGCCAGGAGAGGTGTCCGAATCACGCTAGCCCGGATCGAGCGCGCCAGCCGGGACAGGAGCACGCCTCGAGGTCCCCGCTATCGCGTAATTGCTACGGCCCAAGTCTCGCGAAGTGCGCAGGGTCGAGGCGTGGCCGCAGCGTAGACGGGGTCATCTGACGCGTCCATGCAGGAACGAGCGCGCGGGCGTGACTACCGCATGAGCTAACCGACAAATGTCGGATTCGACCGCGTGCTACTGGTAACGCGGCGCGAGCAGGCGATTAGACGCGCGGAGATGCCGCTCGTGCAGTTCCTTGAGCCGCTCGCCGGCTACATGGGTGTCTGGCCTGCGCCTCTCGGGCAGTCCGTGCGCCTTGCGCACGAGGGCCCAGAACTCCGGCGTCGTCAACTTCGGCGCATCGATCAGCGCGAACGGATGCAGGCTCGGGTTCACGTACTCGCCCGACCAGTCCTCTGCGTTGTTCAACATTCCGAACAGGATGCACGGCCGACCGTCCAGAGCCCGCAGGTCGCCTGCATTGGGAATCGGTTCGTCGAGGCAATCGAGTATTTTCTTCGGCTGCCACCCAAGAATCGGGTCGCCGGTCATCACGGCCCGGTCGGCAGCATTAACAACCATGGTCGGCATTTCTGGAAAGGCGCCTCGATCTCATCAATGGGGGCGAGCATGGCAGCTTTCAAAGCCCCCTCAGCCATCGATGCGTCAGCGCGGCAGTCACTAAAGCGCGCCGCGCGAGGACCGCACGCCAATTTGAATGAACCCGTCAGATTCTGCGAGTGTGGGCCTCGCGTCGGCGCCTCCCAGGCACACGAACAAGATGCAGCCCTCTATTCTTAACGGCTCATCCGGAGGCTTAACGTTCGCAGCGGCGGCGGGGGCGTTGCCAGCGGCGGGCCGCTGCACGGCAGGAGCGAGCCACGCTCTCGCGCCGCTCCGACGGTAGGAGCCGACCGACTGCCTCACTGGGCTATGTTCACGCTTGCAGGAGCCGGCAGGGCTCGCGATCATTTCAGTTCACGCCGCGCTCGCGCGCGTGAACTGAAGGAAACCGTCGCGCTGCGCACCAAGGAGGGCACGCATGCACGAGTCGAGCAAGGCCGAAGTGTGGGATCGGCTCGCGCCGCAGTATGCCGCGCAGCGCGCGGCCGACCCGGTCTACCGCTCCTGCATCGTCCAGGCGATCGAGGCACTGCAACCGGCGGGCACGGTACTGGATGCCGGCTGCGGCACGGGAATGTCGACGCGCTACCTGCTTCACTGCGAGCAGGTCGAGGCGCTCGATTTCTCCAGGGCCTCACTCGAGGCGCTGCATGCAAATCTCGGCGGGCGAAAGAACCTCGATATCGTCCACGCAGATCTGCGCGAGCTGCCGTTTCCGGACGCCTCGTTCGACTGCGTGCTGTGCGCAAACACCCTGCAGCACCTGAGCCCGCAGGTGCAGCCGCGGGCGGTGGCGGAGCTGCTGCGCGTGCTCAAGCCACACGGGCGTTACGCGGTGAGTGCACATCACTACAGCCGCTACAAGCGGCGCAAGCGGTGGATCAAGGAGGGTCGGCCCGGGCAGCCGGGCATCGATTACCTGTTTCGCTTCTCGCGCGCCGAACTCGCCCGACTCCTCCCCGGAGCCCACATTCGCGCCGCGGGGTTTTACGCGCTGCCGGGACGCGCACAGAACTTCGCGGCCCGTTGGCTGGGTAAGGCGCTCGTGCATCTGCAGGTCGGTCACATGCTCATCGCGTACGGGCAGAAGCCGCACCGAAGGCTCAAGACCCGGTACCCGCCTCAGCGAACGCTATAGCCGCGGCCCCCGAGGCAGGCCCGTATGGCGCGCTGGTACGCATCGTGTTTGCTGTCGTACTGCTCGGGCGGCACGCCGCCGGCGGCCTGGGTCGGGTCGAACCCCGACTGCCCCACGGCCCACTGGTGGCACTGATACTTATCGGTCGCCTGCTGATCGGCCGACTGGCCGGACTGCGGATAAATGAACAGATCATCGCTCGGCGGCGCCTCGGTCGCCGCCGCCTGCTCGTTCGGCGGTGCCACGACCTCATAGCCATTCTGGGACGGGTCCCAGTTGTAGTACGTATCGTTCGCGTAGTAGTACGGCACGCCGCCGACCCACAGCGTTGTGTAGTACGGCGGCAGCACCGGTACGAACACGCCAATCGGGGCACCCACCACCACAAAGCGGGGGCCGCTGGGGGCATACCAGATACCGCCCGAGTAGTAGTAGTGGGTAGGCCCGCGCGTGATGACGACCGGCGCGTGCGGCAGCGTCGTCACGTAAGCCCCGTGCACGGGGTAGTACTGGTTGTGATTGAAGCGCGCATCGTAGTGCTCGCTTTGATGCGGGGCGCCATAGCCGTGCGCAGGGGGCGCCTGCGCCTGCGCGCTCAGTGCCAGCAACGCCAGCGCGAAAACCAGAACACCGCGCATCACGACCGACATCGCGTTCCAGCTCACGGGCTCACCGTACGGTGTAGCCGCGCGCGTCCAGGCATGCGCCCAGCGCGCGGCGGTAGTTGCCGGCCTGCTGTTCCTGGGCGGCCATCGCGCGACGGTCCGGCACCATCACGGTGCGCGTCTGCGTCGCGTTGGCCTGATCGACGGAGTTGCCGATCGCGCCGCCGACCACGGCACCGGCGAGCGCGGCGGGGGCGGCCTGCCAAGGCCGCGCAATCGCCGCGCCGAAGATGGCACCGGTCACCGCGCCGATCGCGGTCCCCGCGCCCGAGGGCGGCCCGGAGACGACCTGCACGCGCTCATGCGGCGGCACGCCCGGGGCACTCGGGTCAAAGCCCGTCTGCTGCGTCGCCCACACGCTGCACTCGTAGTGATCGCGATCCTGCTGCTCGGGCGTCTGGCCGCGCTGCGGGTAGGCAAACACCTGCGTGTTCGGGGGTGGAGGCGGAGGCATCTGCGCCGGCGGTGGTGGCGGGGTGGGCGGGCGCGGCGGCGGCGCCTCGACACAGCCACTCAGGTACAAGGTGCAGCTGAGCAGTGCGGCCGCGAACGCGCTACGCAGAATCGTTTGGCTTCGGTTCATGTTTCAAAAACGTCCATGCTGGGTTGGAGCGCACTACGTTAAAAACGCCCTGCGCGCGGCAGCGTTGACAGTTCCAGGGGCGCACGACAGGTGTCAATTTGACGTCCCCGCGGGGGCGCGAGTTCCTGCGCTACATGGGGGCGGAACGAGTCGGGGCAAGCCCCGCCAAGGCCCTGAAAATTGTCAGAAATTGTGAATTCCGCGACATGCCGCCGGGAGGGCTGCACAGCGAGTTTATCCTGTCAGCGCGGCGGGCTCGCCAGGAGTGCCGCGACCCGCTCCAGATCTGCGGGCGTGTTCACGTCCGGACCGGGGCGCTCGAGGGCCTCGGCCACCTGGACGCAAAGACCGTGCTCGAGCGCGCGCAGCTGCTCGAGCTTTTCGCGCGCTTCCAGGGCCCCCAGCGGCAACCGTGCCAGGCGCAGGAGCGCGCGGACGCGGTAGGCGTAGAGGCCGATGTGACGTCGTGCGCCGCTGAAATCGCCCTGGCTCGCAAGCCCTGCGGGTGCGCCCTCGCGGTTCCAGGGAATCGGCGCGCGGCTGAAATACAGCGCCCTGCCCTGCGCGTCGCAGACCACCTTGACCGCGTTCGTATCCAGCAGCTCCGCGAGCGATTCCACCCCCGTGGCGAGGGTACCGATATCCGCCTGCGGATGAGACTCAAGCAGCGCGCCCACCTGGCGGATGAGTGCGGCGGGAATCAGCGGCTCATCGGCCTGCACGTTCACGATGATCTCCTCGGCGACCCAGCCACGCGCGCGCGCCACTTCGGCGATGCGATCGGTGCCGGAGGCATGCGCGCGCGCGGTCATCTCGGCCACGGCGCCGAAAGAGTGCGCGGCACTGACGATCAGATCATCGTCAGTGGCGATGAGCACCTCGCGTGCCCCGGCAGCGCAGGCGCGCTCGTAGACCCACTGCAGCATCGGCTTGCCGGCAATCTCGCGCAGCGCCTTGCCCGGCAGGCGCGCCGAGGCGTAGCGCGCTGGAATGACCACCCGGAACACGCGCGCTTTCCGCTCTAGCGGTCGAGGAGCGGATCGTCAGCCGAGAGCTGTCGAGCCTCTTCCTCGAGCATCACCGGCACCGCATCCTTGATCGGGTAGGCGAGCCGATCCAGCCGACACACGAGCACCTGTGCGTCGCGCTGGTACTTAAGCGTGCCCTTGCACACCGGGCAGGCGAGAATCTCGAGCAGGCGCGCATCCATCCGGTCTCAACTCCCGGCGACGCTCAGGTCGCCTGTCTTCGCCAGCACGCGCGCCATGAGCTGCCGCGCGTCCTGCTCGCTGAATCGCGCTGCCACCGGGACATACCAGAGGCGCGCGTCCGCGAACGCTGCGCATTTTACGGCATCCTTCTCCGTCATGAGCACGGGCAGTGCGTCGCCGAAGGCCAGATCGGCTGCGGCGAAGGCATGATGATCCGGAAAGGCGTGTTCGATCACCTCCAGGCCCTGGGCGCGCAGTTCCCGGAAGAAGCGCGCCGGGTGGCCAATGCCGGCAACCGCATGCACGGGGCGCTCGCGGAAGGCCCCGAGCGCCCGGGATCCTTCGGCACCGTCGACCCGCCGGGCGTCACCGGCGATCAGATCCATACGCAGCGCTGCAGCCAGCGGCAGCTGCGCCAGCGAGGGGTGCTCGGGCGCCCCGTTCAGCACCACGAGGTCGGCGCGTACGAGCGCCGTGGCCGGTTCGCGCAGAGGACCGGCCGGCAGCAGCCGACCGTTACCGAAACCGCGGGCGCCGTCGATCACGGCGATCGCACAGTCGCGCGCCAGCCGCAGGTGCTGCAGTCCGTCATCACACAGGATCAGCTGCGCCCCGCCTGCTGCGAGCATCCGCGCCCCGGCGACACGATCGCGCGCTACCACCGTCGCGCAGCCGCTGCGCCGGGCGAGCAGAAGCGGCTCATCGCCCACTTCGCGCCAGCTCGAGTCGGGGCCTACGGTGCGCGGGGCGCCATCGGCCCGACCGTAGCCGCGCGAGAGGATGCCGACGCTGCACCCGCGGGCGCGCAGCTGTTGCGCGAGCCACAGTGTTAGCGGTGTCTTGCCGGTGCCGCCCACGGTGAGATTGCCCACGACGATGACCGGGCGGCCGATGCGCTCGCTCGCGAGCCAGCCGGCGGCGTAGCCGCGCCGTCGCAGCCCGATGAGCGCCCCGTACAGCCAGCTCAAGGGTTGCAGCAGCGAGGCTCGCGCGCCTGCGGCATACCAGCGCTCGGTGAGCCGTTGCTGCAACACGCGCTTTTGTCCGCTATCAGTCGGAGAACTGCAGCCGGTGCAGCTGCGCGTACAGGCCACCGAGCGCGAGCAGCTGCTGATGGGTGCCGCTTTCGACGATCCGGCCCGCATCCAGCACGATGATGCGGTCGGCCTGCTCTACGGTGGAAAGCCGGTGCGCGATGATGAAGGTGGTGCGGTTGCGCACCAGCTGCGCGAGCGCCGCCTGGATGTGCCGCTCGGCCTCCGTGTCGAGCGCCGAGGTCGCCTCATCGAGGATCAGGATCGGCGCATCCTTGAGCAGCGCCCGGGCGATCGCGATGCGCTGGCGCTGGCCGCCCGAGAGCAGCATGCCCCGATCGCCGACCATGGTATCGAGCCCCTGGGGCTGGCTGCACACGAACTCGAGAATGTGCGCCGCTTCGGCGGCGCGCTCGACGGCGGCATCGGGCACGTCGCGGCCGAAGGTGATGTTGTTACGGATGGTGTCATCAAAGAGCACCACTTCCTGACTCACGACCGCGATCTGCTCGCGCAGGTTCCCGAGCCGGTAGTCGCGCACGTCGTTGCCATCGATGCGCACGCAGCCGGCCACGACGTCGTAGAAGCGCGGCAGCAAATTCACCAGCGTCGACTTGCCACTGCCGGAGCGACCGACGATGGCGATGCTCTGGCCGGCGGGTACGTTGAGGGAAATCTCACTCAGCGCCGCGGCACGCTTGGGCTCCGGCGCGCCGTTACTGACGACAGCGGCGGCGGCGTAGGAAAAGGACACCTGATCGAACTGCACCTCACCGCGCACGCGCAGCGCCTCGAGCGTCCCGCCTTGCGGCTCGACCGGCTCGTCCAGCAGCTCGAACAGGCTCTGGCCGGCGGCAATCCCCTGCTGCAGCGGGCCGGCGACACCTACCAGGTCGCGCAGCGGTTGGGCGATGCCCACGAGAGCCGTGATGAAGCCGAGCAGCGAGCCCATGCTCATGCGTCCGTGCACCGCATCCGCGATCGCAATCCACAGCACAAACGCCCCGCCCACCGCCGCCAGCATCTGCACGACCGGGTTTGATATTCCCCGGGTCAGGATCAGCTTCATGTTTGAGCGGAAGTTGTGCGCATTGACCACGTCGAACTGGTGGTCCAGGTGCTTCTCGGCGGTATAGACCTTGATCAGGCGCGGGGCCTCGAAGCTCTCCTTGGCGACGCGCGTCACATCGCCCATCGAGTCCTGGATGCGGTGGCTGTAGCGGCGAAACTTGCGGTTGATGATCGAGACCAGCCAGCCGACCAAGGGACCCATGATGAGCGCGATCAGAGTGAGTCGCACGTTCAGCCACAGCAGGAAGCCGATCGAGCCGATGATCGTCAGGGCGCTGCGCACCAGCATATTGACCGAGTCGGTGGTCGCCTGGCCCACCAGTTCGCTGTTATAGGTGAGGCGCGAGAGGAGCGTCGCCGAGGAGTGCCGATCGAAATAGCCGAGCGGCAGCGTCAGCACGTGCCGAAACACATCCTGGCGCAGCTGATTGACGATGCGCCGGCTGACGTAGCCCATGAAATAGGTCTGGATGAAATCGCCGATCCCGCGGAAGAAGAACAGTCCCACCAGAGCCAGCGGCACCCAGGTGATGGTGCGCGGATCGCGATTCACCAGCGTGCCGTCACCGAATTTCTTCATGAACAGGCCGAAACTCACCATGGTCGCAGCGAACAGCGCCCCGCCGAGCATGCCAAGCGCGAAACGGCCGCGATAAGGCGCAAGATAGCCGAGCAGGCGCCGATAGGCGCGCAGCCCGCCGCCGTCCGCACTCGGCACGAGCGCGCCTGCGCGAGCCCCGCGAGTGTCGTTCAAGGCTTACCCGCCGGCTCTTCCTTGACCGTGGCGATGTTGACCTCGGCGAAGCCGAGGCGTCCGAGCACGTCCATGGCAGTGATAACGGACTGATGCGTGGCGCGCGCGTCCGCGCGCAGTGTGACGCGCAGGCTGCGGTTGGTACCGGCTTCCTTCAGGATCGCCGCGCGCAGGGTTTCGGGGCTGGCATTGATCAGCTCGTGCTGGTTCACAAGGTAGCTGCCGGACTGCGTGACGCTCACCACCAGCGGCTCGCTGCTGGTGCGCTCGGTCGGCACGTCGCTCGCGCGCGGCAGGTGCACGCGCAGGCGCCCCTCGTCGGTGAACTTCGCCGAGAGAATGAAGAACACCACGAGCAGCAGCACCACGTCGATGAGGGAGACGACGTTGATCTCCGGCTCCTCGTGACGGCGGCTCGGCCTGAGATTCACGGGCGTCGAGCCTGCGCCTAGGCGGCGGCCGCGGGGGCGGCGCGTTCGTGCAGGCGTGCCGCTTCCAGAGCATCGGCCATGCGGATCGCGTGCTTCTCCATTTCCATGACGATCCCCTCGACGCGCCCGCGCAGGTAGCGGTAGGCGATGAGGGAGGGAATGGCGACGCACAGCCCCGCCGCGGTAGCGATCAACGCCTCGGCGATGCCACCGGAGAGCGCGCGCGGGTCGCCCATGCCACCGGCCTGGATGGCGTTGAAGGCGCGGATGATGCCCGTCACGGTGCCGAGCAGGCCGAGCAGCGGCGAGACGCCCGCGATGGTGCCGAGGGTGTTCAGGAAACGCTCAAGTTCATAGACGACGTGCCGGCCGGTGTCCTCGAGGCGCTCCATGAGGATCTCGCGCGGGCGATGCCGGTTGGCCAGTCCGGTCGCCAGCAGCCGCCCGAGCGGGGAGTTCTGCTCGAGCGCGCCGATCACCTTGTCATTGATCTGATTGGTCTCGATCAGCTGCCACACGCGCTGCGGCAGCTCCCGCGGCAGCACGCGCTTATCCTGCAGCGTCCACAGCCGCTCGAGCACGATCGCCGCCGCGGTGATCGAGCACAGAATGATCGGCCACATCAGCGGGCCGCCGGCCCGTACGATTTCCCACATCCTAAGCGACCCCAAGGACCGGTGACGACAGAGGCGGCATCATACCTAAGGGGCGCAGCGGCTCAAGGTAACTACGTCGCAGAGCCTCCGGGACACCGCGGTGCTAGCCCGGCATCTGCTAGAGTTCTGGGCTCGATGCCGCGCCGGTACCTGCAAAAGATCACCCCGGACCCCGCGTCGCTGCGGGAGCTGTGGTTTTTGCGACCCTTCACCGAGCGTCTCACCGATCCGCAGCTGTGGAGCCTGCACCGCCGCGGCGTTACCTACGCGTTCGGTGCGGGGCTGGCGATCTGCTTCATCCCGCTGCCGGTGCATCTGGGCACCGCCTGTGCGGTGGCGCTGCTGTGGCGGCTGAACCTGCCGGTCATCTGCGGCACGACCTTTCTGCTGAACCCCTTCACCGCGGTGCCGGTGTACTACGGGGCTTACCGTGTCGGCGCGGCGTTGCTGCCGCACCCCCGACAGCACTTTCACTTCGTCGCCAACTGGCACTGGTTCACCCACGGCCTGGCGCCGGTATGGAAGCCGTTTCTGCTCGGCTGCCTGGTATGCGCCATCGTCTGCGGAGTACTCGGCTGGCTCGCCCTGGAGATCCTGTGGCGCTGGCAGGTCGTGAGCCGCTACCGCGCACGCCGCCAGACGCAGCAGACCGCCTGAGGCGCAGCCGCGCTGCGCATGTGGCGCTAGGTGCGGCTGATCAGCGTGCCGCGTTCGAGCTCGTAGACACGCTCCATGCGGCTGGCGAGCTTCAGATCATGCGTCACCACCACAAGGCTCGTACCGCGCTCGCGATTCAGTTCCAGCATGAGCGCGAAGACACTCTCGGCGTTGCCCCCATCGAGATTGCCGGTCGGCTCATCGGCGAGCACGATGCGCGGCTGCGTCACGAGGGCGCGCGCCACGGCCGCGCGCTGGCGCTCGCCGCCGGAGAGCTGGTGCGGACGGTGCTCGAGCCGGTCGCCGAGACCCACGCGCTCGAGCAGCGCGCCCGCGGCGCGGCGCGCCTCGCGCACCGCGGCGCGCCGCACCAGGAGCGGCATGGCGACGTTCTCGAGCGCGGAGAACTCCGGCAGCAGATGGTGAAACTGATACACGAACCCGAGTGCTTCGTTTCGCAGCACGCCGCGCTCGCGCTCGTTCAGGGAGTGGATATCGCGACCGGCGACCGCCACCTCCCCGGAGCTCGGACGATCCAGACCGCCCAGCAGCTGCAGCAGCGTGGTCTTGCCCGAGCCGGAGGCGCCGACGATCGCCACCCGCTCGCCCGCGGCGACGGTGAGGTTCACGCCCGTGAGCACCTCCAGCACCACCGGCCCCTGGCTGAAGCTCTTGTGCACCTGCGTCGCCTTCAGGACCGTGTCATTCATGCCGCAGGGCCTCCGCCGGCACGGTGCGCGCTGCGCGCCACGCCGGGTAAATCGTCGCCAGTACGCACAAGAGAAACGCCACCCCGCACACCTTGAACACGTCCAAGCGCTCCACGTACGCGGGCAGGTCGCTCATGTAGTACACGCGCGCATCGAGGAACTGCGTGCCGAGCAGGCGCTCGAGCGCGCCGACCAGCGCCTGCAGGTTATCCGCCAGCAGCGTGCCGACCGCGGCGCCCAGCAAGGTACCGGCGAGCCCGATGAGCACGCCCTGGATGGCAAAAGTCAGGAGGATGTTGCGCGGGCCGGCGCCCAAGGTGCGCAGGATCGCAATGTCGGTCTGCTTCTCTTTGACGATCATGACGAGCGTCGCGACGATGTTGAAGGCGGCTACCGCCACGATCATGAGCAGGATGAGGAACATCATCGATTTCGTGATCTCGATGGAGCGGAAGAAGTTGGCGTGATCCTGCGTCCAGTCATTGACGTAGAAGCCCGGACCGCCGAGGGAGCGCGCGGCGTTTTGCACCAGGGTCGGTGCGTGCAACGGATCGATAAACGCCAGACGCAGGCCGGTGACGCCCGCGCCGGTGCGAAACAGCAGCGCCGCGTCAGCCATGTTGATGAGCGCGAGGCCGCGGTCGAACTCATACATGCCCGATTCGAAGATGCCCGCCACACGAAAGCGTCGCATGCGCGGCACGACGCCGGTCGGTGTGGCCGTGCCCTCCGGGGCGATGAGGATCACCGAGTCGCCGACCTTCGCCTTGAGTTCATGAGCGAGCGCGCTACCGAGAATGGTGGCGAAGGAGCCGTCGGTGAGCTCATCGATGCTGCCCTGCCTGATGTGCTGCGCGAGCCCGGTGGCGCGGCGCTCCTCGGGCGGCAACACCCCGCGCACGTTGGCACCCTGCATATGCTGGCCGTGTGCCAGCATGGCCTGGCTTTCGATATAAGGCACGACCGCCTGCACCTGCGGCTGACTGCGCAGGCGCTGCTGCAGCGACGGCCAGTCCATCAGCGGCCCGTTGAGCCCCGTGATGGTCGCATGCGCGGTGACCGAGAGGATGCGGCTGCGCAGCTCGCGCTCGAAGCCGTTCATAACCGAGAGCACCACGATCAGGGTGGCGACGCCGAGGGTGAGCCCGCACACCGACATCAGGGCGACGAAGGAAACGAAGCCGCGGCGATGCGTGGAGCGCAGGTGGCGCGTGCCGATCAGCCACTCGTAGGCGCTCATCGCTTACTCATAGCGCAGCGCCTCGGCGGGCGCGGTGCGCGCGGCGCGTGTCGCCGGGTACACGGTCGCGAATGCCGTGAGGGCCAGGGCCGCGCCGGCGATGGCGAGCACATTGCCCCAGTGCACCTCGGAGGGGATCGAGGTGGTGTAGTACACGTCCGCGTCCATGATCTGGAAGCGGAAGGTGCGCTCGAGGAAAGGCACGATGGTATCGACGTTGAAAGCGAGCGCAAGCCCGAGCGCGACCCCCAGCAGCACCCCCAGCCAGCCGATCACCAGACCCTGGGTGATGAAGATGCCCATCACCCGGCGCGGACTGGCGCCGAAGGTGCGCACGATGGCGATGTCGGTGCGCTTGTCCGTCACCACCATCACGAGCATCGCCACGATGTTGAAGGCGGCCACCGCGACGATAAGTAGCAGGATGAGCGACATCATCGTCTTCTCGATGCGGATGGCGCGGAAGTAATTGGCGTTGTCGCGCGTCCAGTCACTCACCTCGAAGCCGCTCGGCAGCAGTGCGCGCAGGCGCGTCGCCACCGCCGCGGCGCTGAGCACATCGCGTACCCGCACGCGCAGTCCCTCACTTGCTCCGCTCTCCGGCCCGAGCGCGCGCACGTCCTCCAGGTGCGCAAACACCAGCGTGCCGTCGTGATCCTGCAGGCCCACCTCGAAGACGCCCGCCACGGTGAACTCGCGCAGCTTCGGCGCCGGGGCGCCGTCGGGGCTCACGGTGGGCACGAGCACGGTGAGCGAGTCCCCCGCGCCCAAGCCCAGTCGCTCGGCGATCACCGCGCCCACGATGACGTGCTCGGAGCCGGGCGTGAGATCTGCAAGATGTCCCTGGGTGAGCGCCGGGCCCAAGACCTCCTGGTTGGCGCTGGCCTGCGGCTCGATGCCGCGCAGCACGATCGGCACCATCTCCGGCTGGCGCACGGCGAGGGCCTGCAGGTCCGCGTAGCGCGACACGTCGCTCACCCCCGGCACCTGAGCGATCTGGCGCGCTGCGGCCCGCCAGGCGTCCGCCGTGGGCTCGCCCGCCTCGCCCGCGGTGACGCGCACCGGGGCACCGAGCGAGAGCAGCCGGTCGCGCAGCTCGCTCTCGAAGCCATTCATCACCGAGAGAATGACGATCAGCGCGGCGACGCCGACGCACACCCCGACCAGGGACGCCCAGGTGATGAAAGAGACGAAAAACTTGTGCGAGCGGGCGCGCACATAGCGCAGGCCCACGTACACCGACAGGGGGTGGAACATCGTCGCGATTTAACCACAGTTGACACCGATTTCAGACGTACGTCACAAATCGACGCGCGCCCCGCGCTGTGCTGCCTTTGACAGATTAACGCCGGTGCTATAGTCCCGCCGAGGTTCGAGGAGAGTTACATGCAGACCCGAATTCTTGTCGCGCTGCTGTTTGGCTGCGCACTCGGCGGCACCGCCGTCGCAGAGACCATCGTGGTCAACGATCAGGTGCAGGTGCTCCCGGCCCAGATGGACGTTCCGAAGCGCGGCAGCACCATGAGCCAGGTCGAGAAGCACTTCGGCGCGCCGGTGAACCGCCACCCGACCGTCGGTGCACCGCCCATCACGCGCTGGGACTACAACGGCTTCTCGGTGGTGTTCGAGAAGGATCGCGTGATCGACTCGGTGGTCACCGCCGACTCAGCGCCCGCCGCGAGCTGAAACCGCTCGCGCCGCGGGTTTCTCCCGTGCGCCCCTGAGGCCCAATCCCGATGCGGCCTGCGGGGCGCGCCCCGCTCCGATCCGCACCCTCCCCTGAGCGGTTCCTGCGCCCCCGTGGCGCCATCAACGGCCTGCCCCCGCCCGTCCTTACCACAGACACTTAATGTAGATGTGGTAGTCTCGCATTTAAGAGAATAATTTCATTGGGGATCATGTGCCGACAGACGAGGCTCTGAGGAGCCACATCGAGGCGTTGGTGCGCGCGGGAACGGTGCGCCGGAAGATGGCTGCGGTAGAGCTTGAGGCGGAAATCCGCCGCCGTGAGGAAGTGCTGCGGCAGACGTTCCGCCGTTACGTCTCCCCACGCGTTGCGGACAAGATCCTCGAGGACGCGCAGCTGCGCGACACCTTGCTCGCCACCGCGGACGCGCGCGCGCATGCGGTCGTGCTGTTCGCGGACCTGCGTGGCTTCACGAGCATCTCCGAGCAGCTCGAGCCGCATCACGTGGTGCCGTTGCTCAACGAGTACTTCTCGCTCCTCACCGAGATCACCTTTCGCCACGAGGGCACGGTGTTTCACATGGCCGGCGACTGTCTCATGCTCGGCTTCGGCGTGCCCCTGGAACAGCCCGACAGCGCGCAGCGCGCCGTGCGGGCCGCGCGCGAGATGCTCACAAGCTTCGCGGCGCTCGCGCAGTCGTGGCGCGAGCGCTACCAGGTGGAGGCGGGCCTCGGCATCGGCATCAACGAAGGCGATGTGGTGGCCGGCAACATCGGCTCCTCCTCGTACATGAACTACACGATCATCGGCGACACCGTGAACATCGCCGCACGGCTGTGCCAGCGCGCCCGCGCCGGGGAGATGCTGTTCTCCAGCGCCCTGAAGCACTCACTCGATGCGCGCGGCCTGGACATCGGCGCAACACCCCTGCCGCCCCTGCAGCTGCGCGGCCGCTCCCACCCGATCGATATCTACTGCGTGCCACTCGCCACGCGGGTGCAGCTGCACGCCGCCTAGCCGCAGGGCGCCGCCGACGGGTCCCTTCGCGGGCCGCGCTTAGGTAAGCTGCCGGGCTTTCGCGCTCTGGCCAGTCTGATGTCCGCACTCCTTCATCCGCCGCTGCCCTCGGCGACGCACCCGCATCTGCGCTGGCACCAGTTGTATGGCAGCGCCGCTGCGCTTGCGCTCGCGGAAGCCACGCGCGCGGATCGGCGTCTGTACGTGGTCGTCACCGATGCCGCCCGCGAGCTTGACCGCCTGACGGCCGAGGTGCGCTTCTTTGCCGGCCCTTCCCTGCCGCTCTTGCGCCTGCCCGATTGGGAAGTGCTGCCCTACGATCTGTTCTCCCCGCACCCGGACATCGTCTCCGAGCGCCTGAAGACCCTCTTCGAGCTGCCGCAGGTGAGCCATGGCTGCCTGATCGTGGCCGCCGACACGCTCATGCAGCGCCTGCCGCCGCGCAATTACGTGCAGGGGCGTGCCTTTGAGCTGAAGACCGGACAGTCCCTCGCGCTCGAGCCGTTCCGGCAGCGACTCGCCGAAGCTGGCTACGCGAGCGTAAGCCAGGTGGTCAGCCCCGGAGAGTTTGCCGTGCGCGGCTCGCTCCTGGATGTCTTCCCGATGGGCAGCAGCACGCCGCTGCGCATCGATCTGTTTGACGAGGAGATCGAGGCGATCCGCCGCTTCGATCCGGACAGCCAGCGCTCGCTGGACGCCCTGGAGAGCGTGCAGCTGCTGCCGGCGCGCGAGGTGCCGCTCGATGCGCAGGCGGTGAAGGATTTCCGGCGCCGTTACCGCACGCGCTTTGAAGGGGATCCGACCAAGTCGGCCATCTACCGGGGCGTGAGCGAGGGGCTCGCGCCGGCGGGCGTGGAGTTCTACCAGCCGCTGTTCTTTGAGTCGACCGCGACGCTGCTCGAGTACCTGCCGCGTAACGCGGTGCTCGTGCAAGAGGCGGGGCTCGCCCAGACACTCGCGAAGGCCTGGAGCGATATCGAGACACGTTACGAAGACCGCCGTCACGACATCGAGCGCCCGGTGCTGCGGCCGGCCGAGCTTTTTGTCGAGCCGGCGATGCTCGCCGCGGCGCTCGGCAGTTTCTCGACCGTCACTCTTGATGCGTTCAAGGCGGATACCGAACTCACCGGCGCTGCGCCTGGGGTGCACAACTTCCCCACCAGCGCGCCGCGCGAGCTGCGCATCGATGTGCGCGCGGAGCAGCCGTTCGCGCCCCTGGCTACGTTTCTGCAGGCGTTCGACGGGCGCGTGCTCATCGCGGCCGACTCCGCCGGACGGCGCGAGGTGCTGCAGGAGATGCTGCGCGCCTACCACCACGAGGTCACCGTGGTGAACCATTGGCACGCCTTCGCCTCGGGCAGCGCGCGCCTCGCCCTCACCGTCGCCCCCGACCTCGAGGGACTCACCCTCCTCAGCCCGCCGATCGCGGTCGTCTCGGAAGCGCAGCTGTTCGGCGCGCGCGCCCGCCAGGAGCGGCGGCGCAAGCGCGCCGCGGATCCGGAGGCGATCCTGCGGGACCTGCGCGACTTAAATCCCGGTGCGCCGGTGGTGCACGAGGCGTACGGCGTGGGGCGCTATCAGGGCCTCATGCCGATGCACATCGGCGGTCAGCCCGGGGAGTTCCTGGTGCTCGAGTACCGGGACGGCGATCGCATCTACGTGCCGGTGCAGCAGCTGCACCTGGTGAGCCGTTACACCGGGGCGGCGCCCGAGCATGCGCCGCTGCACAAACTGGGGACCGATCAGTGGGCGCGGGCGCGCAAGCGCGCGGCCGAGCAGATCCGCGACGTGGCGGCGGAACTGCTGGACCTGTACGCGCGGCGCAAGGCGCAGCAGGGGCTGTCGCTCTCGGCGAGTGAGCTCGAGTACCAGAGCTTCGCGAATGCCTTTCCGTTTGAGGAGACCGAAGATCAGACGCAGGCCATCCGTCAGGTGCTCGAGGATCTGGGCAGCGCGCGCCCGATGGACCGCATCGTCTGCGGTGATGTCGGTTTCGGCAAGACCGAGGTGGCCATGCGCGCCGCGTTCATCGCAAGCCAAGCGGGCAAGCAGGTGGCGGTGCTCGCGCCGACGACGCTGCTCGTGCAGCAGCATCTGGCCAACTTCCGCGACCGCTTCGCCGAGTGGCCGGTGCGGGTAGAGGGCCTGTCGCGCTTTGGCAATTCCAAGGAGACCCAGGCGGTGCTCGAGGGCCTCGAGCAGGGCAAGGTCGACATCGTCATCGCCACCCACCGCCTGCTGCACGCACATGCGCGCTTCAAGGACTTAGGGCTCCTCATCATCGATGAGGAACACCGCTTCGGCGTGCGCGACAAGCAGCGCCTGCAGGCACTGCGCGCCAACGTGCACGTGCTCACCCTCACCGCCACCCCCATCCCGCGCACGCTCAACATGGCGCTCGGCGGGCTGCGGGACTTATCCCTCATCACCACCGCCCCGGCGGCGCGCCTGGCGATCAAGACCTTTCTCATCGAGTGGCACGCGCCGACGCTGCGCGAGGCGGCGCTGCGCGAGCTGCGGCGCGGCGGGCAGATCTACTTCGTGCACAACGAGGTGCGCAGCATCGAGAAGATCGCAGGGGAACTGCAGGCACTGGTGCCCGAAGCCACGGTGCGCGTCGGGCACGGGCAGATGCGCGAGCGCGACCTTGAGCAGCTGATGGTGGACTTCTATCACCGCCGCTTCAGCATGCTCGTGTGTACCACGATCATCGAGAGCGGCATCGACGTGCCCACGGCCAACACCATCATGATCAATCGCGCCGATCACATGGGGCTTGCGCAGCTGCACCAGTTGCGTGGGCGCGTCGGGCGCTCGCACCACCGCGCCTATGCCTATCTCATCGCCCCGCCCCGTCAGGCCCTCGCCCGCGAGGCGGCCAAGCGCCTGGAGGCCATCGAGTCGATGGAGGAGCTCGGCGCAGGCTTCGTGCTCGCGACGCATGATCTGGAGATCCGCGGTGCCGGGGAGCTCTTAGGCGAGCAGCAAAGCGGCCAGATGACCGAGATCGGACTGTCGATGTACCTGGACATGCTCGAGCACGCGGTCGAGGCGCTCAAGGCCGGGCGCGAGCCGGCGCTCGATCAGCCGCTGGCGGCGGCGACGGAAGTGGAGCTGCGCCTGCCGGTGCTGCTGCCGGAGAGCTACGTCGCCGACGTGCACGTGCGGCTCTCGCTCTACAAGCGCATCGCGGCGGCCGATAGCGATGCGGCGCTCGATGAGCTCGCCGCGGAGATCCACGATCGTTTTGGTCCGCTGCCGAGCCCCGCGCAGAGCCTGCTGCGCATCACGCGCCTGAAGCTCGCCGCGCGCGCGCTCGGGGTGCGTCGGCTGGATCTGGGAGCGCAGGGCGGCACCGTCACGTTCGAGGAGCGCGCGCGTATTGACCCGGCCACCGTGGTGCGCCTCATCCAAAAGCACCCGCGCGAATATCGCCTGGAAGGACCCCTCAAGCTGCGCGTGACGCGTTCGCTGCCGAGTGATGCCAGCCGCTTTGAGTTTGCGGGCGAGTTGCTCAAGCGCCTCGGCGAAGCCCCACGAGTCCATTAGAATGCGCGCCATGCTCATGCCTCGTCGCTCGTTAGCTCGTCTTGCGCTCAGCGTGGCTGTCGCGTGTCTGCTCGCGCCGCTCGCCGCGCGCGCCGAAGACACCGCGGTCGCCGGCGGCACGGTCTACAACATCGAACTGATCGTGTTCCGTGCCACCGGGGCTCCGGGCGGCGCGGAGAACTGGAGCACGCAGGGCGCAAGCGGGCGCATCATCGCCGGCGATGAGACCGACACCGGTCCCTCGCAGGTCGGACACTTCGTGGCGCTGCTGCCCGCATCGGCCTACCAGCTCACGGATCTTGAGAACCGCCTGCGCTCAAGCGGGGCTTACGTGCCGGTCGCCCACGTGGCCTGGTCGCAGACGGCGAGCTCCTGGGGCACGCGCGCCGGCTTCCCGCTGCAGCGCCTGGGGGTGGATGTCGAGGGGCTCACCGGCACCGTGTTCCTCGAGCACGGGCAGTTTCTGCACCTGGGGATGACGCTCAACTACGCCATGCCCGCCCCGCCGCCGAGCCTGAACGCGGCCCCCGGCACGCCGTTCACGATTAACGAGAGCCGGCGCGTGCGCTTTTACGAGCGCAACTACTTCGACCACCCCGCCTATGGGGTGATTGCGCTCGTGACCCCGGCGCAGGGGGCGCGCGCCCCCGGACGCTAAAGCCCCTCGAGAAGCTGGGCCTGGGTGAATTCCCACATCGCCCCGCCGCGCTCCTCCCTTGCGCAGCGCACGCGCTCGCGTGAGGCGGCGATGAACCAGGTTTCCTGGGCGCGGGGCCGGCCCCGGCCGAACACGACGGGACTGAGCACGGCAACACAGGCGGCGTGCTCAGGATCGCGCACCGATTCGTAGCGGATGCAGGTGATGCCGGCCGCACGCGCAGCGCTCGCGAGCGCCTGCGTGTGGCTGTAATCGGTGCGCGCGGTCCACGCGGCGCGTTCACGCACCAGAGGCGGCGCCGTCAGGTCCAGGGCACTGGCGCTGCGCACGGCGGCGCGAAAGGCGGTGTGCGGCACCGGCTTCAGATCCGGCGTGCCGGGGGAATCGAGCAGGAAGCGCAAACGCCAGTAGCTCTTCTCGGCCAGCGCCGTGCGCAGCGCCTCCGCGCCGTACCACACCCCCGCCTCAAAGGCGGCGCGAAAGCGCGAACCGGCATGCGGCCGATAGCGAAAGGGCGTGGCCAGCAGGTAGTGCACGGGGACGCTGTCGGCGGGCAGCTGCGGTTTGCTCTGCTCGAGGATCGCCTCGAGCGTCGACTGCTCCTCGAGGGAGGTGACGAGGCGCATGGTGGAGGCCTGGTGCTGCGCCTCGACCACGCGGTACAAGGTGTACGCGTAGGCGCGCGCCTCAGATGCGAGCGCGGGCGGCGTCCAGGTAGTCAACGGTGCGCACCAGGCCGGCCGGGTCGCGGATCAGCTGCAGCGGCACGCCCCCGAGTGCGCGATTCTCGCTGCGCAGCCAGGCGCGCGCCGCGGCATCATCCGAGCCCACGATGGCGTCGAGGGAGCGGAACAGCCGCACGAACAGCGCCGCGAGCTGCCAGGGCTTGGAGCCCGACTCGAGCTGCTTGTGACCGTGGGCGAGGCGCGAGAGCGTCGCCCCGCTCACCCCGATGACCGCGGCAAGCTCGGCCTGCGGGATGCCCAGAAAGCGCGCCGCACGCACGGTAGCGCGCGAGAGGACCTGCGCCTCTGCGAGCGCCGTGCGTATCTTTCCGGCCCGGGAGGTGCTCATTTCAGTAGAAATGTTATAGCAACAACGTTTCTATGGCAAAAAGAGCCCCGTGGCGCCGGGTGGCCCAGAAGGCCGGGAAAGGCGGCAGACCCCGGAGGGGGCCTTCAGCTGCTGAAGTCGCCGGCTTCCGCGGTCACGATGGCATCCTTGCCGTTCTTCTTGGCGCGCTTCATGGCCGTCTGGCAGGCCTTCAGGAGCCCCTCGAGCGCCAGGGTGCGCGGGGGCACGAGGCTGGCGATTGCGGCGCTCACGGTGACGTAGCGGCCGGCGCCGGCGGTGGGGTGATGCATGAGCAGGTCACGCACGCGCTGCGCGACCGTCTGCGCGTAGTGTGAGGCACGCTCGGCGGCCTCCCCCTGGGTGAGCACCGCGAAGGTGCCCCCCTCCCAGCGGCCCACCAGATCGCCGCCGCGCCGGTAGGAGGCGCCGATCACCCGCGATACGCGCCGGATACAGGCGTCTCCGGCCGCGCGGTCGAATTTGTCGTTGTAGGCGCCCAGGTCATCGATGTCGAACATGGTCAGTCCGATCTCGTGCGAGTCGCGCTGCGCGAGCGCCCAGTCCCGCTGCAGCAGCTCCTCAAAATACGCACGCGAATGTAAGCCCGTGAGCCGGTCCTCGCGCAGCCAGGACGGCAGCCCCGAGGGGGAGCGCTCGGCGCCCTTCAGCCGCTCGCTCGCATCGCGGTGGTAGCCGATGAAATGCGTCAGCTCGCCCTTGCCGCTGCGCACCGGCTGCATGACGCACTCGTTCCAGAAGAGCGAGCCGTCCGGGCGGTAATTGCGCACCAGCACGCGCGCCGGGCTGCCCTTCTGGATGGCCTCCGCCAGGCGCACGCGCCCGTCCTGGTCTCGATCCGTGCCCTGCAGGATCCTCAGGTTGGTGCCCAGGAGCGCCGCGACCGGGTAGCCGCACATGCTCGAGAAGGCGCTGTTGACGAATATGACCGGGCAGTCCTTGGAGGTGGCATCGCAGATCACGATGCCCTCCGGTGAGCCCTCGACCACCCGCCGCCAGGCCTCGGCGGACCAGTTGTTCATGTCGGGGTGCCCCCCGGATCAAGCGTCAGGGGCGGCGCGGCGGACATGCGCGCCAGCAGCTCCCGGGCGTGCGCCCACTCGGGCAGGGCCTCAAGGGCGGCGTGACTCGGGGCCCCGGCGCGGCCGTGCAGGCGCACCAGGCGCAGGCTGGAGGCCGGCTGCGGTTGGCAGTCGAGCCGGTCCAATATTTCGATGACGCTCGGTCGATGGTTGCAGACCGGTAGCATGTCACAGCCCGCCGCGAGGGCCTGCCGCGCCCGGGTCACAATGTCCCCATAGGCGGCTGCCCCCTTCATGGAAAGATCATCGGCAAACACTACCCCCTGAAACCGCAGCTCTCCGCGCAGCACGTCGCGAATCCAGAGGCCCGAGAGGCTCGAGGGGTGCGGATCGACGGCCGGAAAGAGGATATGGGCCATCATGACGGCCGGCAGGCCATTGGCGATCAGCCGCCGGTAGGGGGTGAGGTCCTGGGCGAGGTCCACCAGGGGTCGCCGGTCGACGGGCAGACTCAGGTGCGAGTCCGCCACCACCGCCCCATGCCCGGGGAAGTGCTTGGCGGTCGCGGCCATGCCCGCATCGCGCATACCGTGCATCCAGGCCCCGGCCAGTTGCGCAACCGCATCCGCCGAGGCGTGGAAGGAGCGCTCGCCGATGACCTCGCTCACCCCGTAGTCCAGGTCCACGCACGGCGCGAAGGAGATGTCGACTCCGTACGCCCGTAACTCCGCCGCCATGAGCCAGCCGACCGCGCGCGCGAGCGCAAGTCCGCTGCGCGCCTCCAGGTCAAACTCATGCCCGATGCGCCGCGCCGGCGGGATGCGCGAGAAGCCTTCGCGGAAGCGCTGCACGCGCCCGCCCTCCTGGTCGACGGCGACGATCAGCGGCGGCGTGCGCACCGCGTGGATCGCCTGCACCAGCTGCGTGAGCTGCTCGGGGTGCGCGTAGTTGCGCGCGAACAGAATAACGCCGCCGACGAGCGGATGGCGCAGCAGTTCGCGCTCCTCTTGGGTGACCTGGGTCCCCTCGAGGTCGACCATCAGCGGTCCGAGACTCATGCGAGGGACGCGGCAGCTTCCCCGCGCGGCTCAGCGGCGCTCAGCAGTGCCAGGGATTCCACGTGCGCGGTGTGCGGAAACATGTCGACCACCCCTGCCGCTTCGAGCGTCATGCCGTGCTCGTGCACGAGCACCCCCAGATCCCGTGCCAGGCTTCCGGGGTGGCAGGAAATATACAGCACCCGCTGCGGCGCGAGGGCTGCGACCGTGCCCAGCACTTCGCGCGCGCCGGTGCGCGGCGGATCAAGCAGCACGTGCGTGTAGCGGCGGCGCAGCCAGGAGAGGTCCGTGAGGGAGGCGGCGAGGTTGGCGATGTGAAAGTGCGCGTTGCCGATGCTGTTGAGCTGGGCATTGGCGCGGGCGCGCTCGATGAGCGTCGCCTGCGCCTCCACGCCCACCACCTCCTGCGCCTGACGGGCGAGCGCCAGGGTGAAATTGCCGAGCCCGCAGAACAGGTCCAGCACCCGCGCCTGCGCTCCGAGGCCGAGCATCTCGACCGCGCGCGCGACCAGGGCCTCGTTGACGGGGCCATTCACCTGGATGAAGTCGGTCGGCGCAAACTCGAGCCGCAGATCAAAGCGCGGCAGGCGGTAATACAGCGCTTCGGCAGGCTCCCCGAGCGCGCGTACCGAGTCGATTCCGGCGCTCTGCAGATAAAAGCGCACGCCGTGAGTGGCAGCGAAACGCTCGAGGAGCGCCACATCCGCAGGCGCCGGCTCGCGCAACACCCGCAGCACGAGCGCGGTCGCGTTGTCGGCGACCGCGACCTCGATCTGCGGCAGCTGCTCGCGGATGGTGAGCTCGTTCAAAACCGCCGCGAGGGGGCTGATGAGCTCGCCCGCCGGCCGTGCGAGTACGGCACAGCCGTGCAGCTGTGCCACGTAGGGTGCGGCGCGTTCGCGAAAGCCGACCACCACGCAACCTTTCTTGCGCACGAACTTGACCCCGAGCCGCGCGCGGCGGCGGTAGCCGAACACCGGTCCGCACAAGGGCGCGAGCCAGCGCTGCGGCGCAACGCGCCCGACGCGCTCAAGAGCGCTGCGCAGCTCGCTCTCCTTGGCGCTGAGCTGCGCGGCCGGCTCCAGGTGCTGCAGTGCGCAGCCCCCGCAGACGCCAAAGTGCGGGCAGTGCGGGCTCACCCGCGCCGCGGAGGCTTCCAGCACCTCCAGCAGCTGCGCCTCATCGTGCTGGCGGCGGCGGCGCGTGCGGCGAAAGCGGATGCGCTCGCCCGGGAGCGCGCCGGCCACGAAGACGGTCTTGCCGCCGTGTACCACACCCTCACCCTCGTGCGTCAGACTCGTCACGAGGCCGGTCTCCTCCGGCGGCGGCAGCGGGCGCCGTTCGGGCGTGCCGGCGGCGGGCACGCTCAAGCGGCCGCCTCCCACACCCGCAGGAACTCGGCGAGGTGCGGCTCGGCCGCCGCGCGCAGGTAGCCCTTCACCCGCTGGATCTCCGCGGTGTGCTCTTCGCGCGAGAGCGCCCCGCGCAGCTGCGCAAAGCGCAGCCAGATGAGCCAGGTGTTAAGCACATCGGTCTCGCAGTACGCGCGGATCCCGGCAATGTTGCCGCCGCGCCAGGCTTCCCACACCTGACTGCCGTCGAAGCCGAGTTTGCCGGGCAGTCCGAGCAGCGTCGCCATGCTCGCAAGGGAGGCGCGGCCGCGGCCCTGGTACGCGGCCAGCACGTCCATAAGGTCGGTGTGGCGCCAGTGGTAGCGGCTCAGGTAATTGTTGTAGCGGAAGGCGGGATCCTCCTCCCCCGTCTCCCAATAGCGCGTCGCCTGCACCCCGTGCAGGAGCGCGCGGTAGGTGAGCACCGGCAGGTCAAAGCCCGAGCCGTTCCAGGAGATCAGGTCCGGGGAGTACTTGTCGATGCCGTCAAAGAAGCGCTGCACGAGTTCGCCCTCGGGCGTGTGCACGTCGCCTAAGCTCCACACGGTCAGGGCATCGCGGCTGCGCAGCACGCAGGAGATGGCGACCACGCGCTGCTGCTCGAGCGGCAGGAAGTCCCGACCGGTGCCCTGGCGGCGCAGCGCGAACATCGCCTTGGCGACCTGCTCGTCCGCGAGCCCCTCGAGGTTGTAGAGGCGCCGCCCGAGGGCCACATCCGGCACCGTCTCGATATCAAACACGAGCGTATTCATGGGGCCTTCATGAGCACCGCCACCGCGACGACGAGCCCGCGCTCATCGGTGAGCGTCACGTGCCCCTCGCCGATGCCGAGATTGCGGCGCACGGCATCACCGCGTGCGGAGAACACCACCTCGGGCTTGCCCCAGGCGTTTTGCACGACGCCGACGTCGCGGATCCACACCCCGTGCGCAAAGCCTGTGCCCATGGCCTTGACGATGGCTTCCTTGGCGGCAAAGCGCATGGCGAGAAAGCGTGCGCGTCGCGCGGTGAGCGCCAGCTGAGCCATCTCCGCGGGCAGCAGCAGGTGCTCGATGAAGCGCGAGCCGAAGCGCTCGAGCGTGCGGGCGATGCGCTCGCTCTCGAGCACGTCCACGCCGATGCCATAGATCATGCGCGCGCCGCCTGCATGAGCGTCTTCATCTCGCGCACCGCAGAGGGCAGCCCCACGAACAGTGCCTGCGCAATAATCGCATGCCCGATGTTGAGCTCGACGATCTCCTCGAGACCCGCCACCGCAGCCACGTTGTGGTAGTTGAGGCCGTGCCCGGCGTGCACGGTGAGCCCGAGACGCCGGGCACGCTGCGCGGCTGCCGCCAGACGCGTGAGCTGGGCAGCCTGTGCGGTGCCCTGCGCCTCGGCATAGGCCCCCGTGTGTAACTCGATAACCGGCGCGCCGACGGCGAGCGCGGACTCGATCTGACGCTCCTGCGGATCGATAAAGAGCGAGACGCGGATGCCGGCGCGCTTCAGTTCCGTCACCGCATCGCGCATGCGCGTGGCATCGCCCGCCACGTCCAGCCCACCCTCGGTGGTGATTTCCGCTCGCCGCTCGGGCACCAGGCAGCAGTCCGCGGGCCGCACCTCGGCGGCGATGCGCAGCATCTCCTCGGTCACCGCCATCTCCAGATTCATGCGCGTCTTGAGCAGGCCGCGCAGCGTGTGCACGTCCTCGTCCTGGATGTGACGACGATCCTCGCGCAGGTGCAGCGTGATGCTGTCGGCGCCGCAGCTCTCGGCCACCAGCGCCGCCTGCACCGGATCGGGCAGCCGGCCGCGGCGCGCCTGGCGCAAGGTGGCGACGTGGTCGATGTTCACACCGAGCAGGAGTGCCCGCGCTTTCATGGGGCGCCCCTGCGCAGCATCGCCTTGGCTACCGCGCGCGTGGCGAGCGGCCGCCCCTCAAGACAGGCGGCGAGCGCCGCCTTGAGCAGGTGGCGCGCATCCTCGAGCGCGCGCTCACCGGCGGGCTGCTCGGCGGCGAGCGCCAGCAGCGAATCGCCCCGCAGCGCGCCGCTCTTGGCGCCCCCGGCCGCCACGAGTCCCGCGCTCGGTCGAAAGTGATAGAACTGCTGCGGGTGGATGGGTCGCCCCGAGAGCGCTTCGGTCGCCAGATCCAGCCCGTAGCCAAGAAGTTCGAGCAGGCGCTTCTCGAAGACGCGCAGCACCGGCTCGAGCGCCGCGCCCGCGCGCAGCCGCTCAAGCGTGCCGTGGTAATGATCGAACAGCGCCGGCAGCGGGTCGTGGCGCGTGGTGAGCTTCAGCAGCAGCTCATTCAGATAGAAGGCCGCGAGCAGGCAGTCGGCCGGGAGCGCCGCGCAGTGCTCGGCACGCTCGGCGCCGGTTAGCTGCGCGGCCTCGCCCCGCCCGCTAAAGGAGAGGAGCAGCGGCTGGAAAGGCTGCAGCACCGCGGCGAGCTTCGCGTGCGGACCGCGCACCCCGCGGGCAAAAAGCGTCAGCCGCCCGTGTTCGCGCGTCAGCACTTCCAGAATGCGGCTCGTATCGCGCCAGGGACGGTGATGCAGCACGTAGCCGGGGGTGAGGTCGATGCGGCGCGTACTGCGGGTCATTCGAGTCCGAGTTCCTTCAGTGCCCGGGCGTTGTCGGCCCAATTCTCGCGCACTTTCACCCACAGGTTCAGGTGCAGGCGCTGCTTGAGGATCTCGTTGAGCTGCAGCCGCGCGGAGCGCCCGACGCGCTTCAAACGCTCGCCCTTGGCACCGATCACGATCGGTTTCTGGCCCTCGCGGTCCACCCAGATGGCCGCATCAACGGTCAGCTGGCCGTCTTCCTCGGCGAGTCGCTCCACTTCGACGGCGATGCCGTAGGGCACCTCCTGGTTCAGCTCCAGGGTGAGCTTCTCGCGGATCATCTCGGCGATGCGAAATTTAACATCCCGGTCGGTCAGCTCGCCGTCCGGAAACAGCGCCGGTGCGGGCGGCAGGTACGCGCCGATCGTGCGGCGCAGGTCCTCGATGTTGTCCGACTTCAACGCCGAGACCGGCACGATGGCCAGAAACGGATGCCGCGCGGCGAGTTCCCCCAGATACGGCAGCAGCCGCTCACGCGGGCGCACGCGGTCGATCTTGTTCACCGCGGCGATGGCGGCGCGCCCGGACCGTACCAGGCGCGCGAGCACGAGCTCATCCTCGCTCGTCCACTGGGTCGCCTCGAGCACCATGACCACGATGTCCGCATCCTCAAGCGCTGCGGTCGCGGTGCGGTTCATGGCCTTGTTGAGGGCGCGGCTCGCCTCGCGGTGCAGCCCCGGGGTATCGACGAAGGCGATCTGCACGTCCGGGGCGGTGTAAATGCCGAGGATGCGATGCCGGGTGGTCTGCGGGCGGGGCGTCACGATACTGAGCCGCGCGCCCACGAGCGCGTTCAGCAGCGTCGACTTACCGACGTTCGGACGGCCCACGAGTGCAGCAAAGCCGCTGCGATGCGCCACGGGGGCGTCGCTGCTCACGGGGTGCGCGCCGCGGCCGTGCCGGCGCCCATCTTCTCGAGCATGCGCGCGGCCGCCTCCTGCTCGGCGCGGCGCCGGCTCGAGCCACTGCCGCGCGTCGCGAGCTTCAGGGCCGGCACTTCGCAGCTCACCGTGAAACTTTGTGCATGGTCTTCGCCCGCTACGCCTGCCACCGCATAGCGCGGCAGCGCCAGACTGCGCGACTGCAGATACTCCTGCAAGCGCGTCTTGGAATCCTTCAGCGCCTCCGGCTCCGGCAGCGCCGCAAGACGCGGCCCGAAGAGCCGCTCGATGAGCGGCTCGAGCGCGCTAAGGCCGGCATCCAGGAAGATCGCACCGAGCAGCGCCTCGAGCGCGTCCGCCAGGATCGACTGGCGACGAAAGCCACCGCTCTTGAGCTCCCCGGCGCCGAGTTGCAGTGCCTCCCCCAGCCCGAGTGCGGTGGCGATCTCGGCCAGGGGTTCGCGACTGACCAGACGCGCCCGCAGACGGCTTAAGTCCCCCTCGTTCGCCTGCGGAAACGCGCGGTAGAGCGCGTGCGCCACCAGCAGATTGAGCACGGCATCGCCCAGGAACTCGAGCCGCTCGTTGTTGGAACCGGTCGCGCTGCGATGCGTGAGCGCGGCGCGAAACAGGGTGAGATCACGGGGCTGGTAATTCAGGCGCTCACGTACCCAGCGGGCGGGCCAGTCCGCGCCGCTCATGGGCGCGCCAACAGCGAGCGGGCGAACAACGTGCTATTCGGCCCCGGCGCCGCCACCACCGACTTTGACCTTCTTGTCGAACGCGACGTGCAGGGAAATGTTGTCAAACAGCGGCGCCTCATCGTCGTACTGCGCCTCAACCAGCCAGACGCCCGAATCGCGCGTGATCTTAAAGTCTTTCGAGTCCGGGTAGTTGACCATGTCGATCTCGAAGTGCTTATCGATCGCCGCCTTGATCTGCGCGGAACTGGCACCGGTTTGCAGCTCCTTGGCGGTGCCGTCGAGCGCGCGCACCACCTTCATGTAGTTCAGGTACACCGGAGCCAGGCGGATGCCCGCGTAGATCACGATGGCGAAGGGCGTGAGCAGGAACAGCCAGCCGAGCGCCGTGACACCTAATTGCCTGTTTCGCCTCATCGCCATAACTCCCAGGTGCAGTTTACCGACAGCGGCGGAACCGTAAGGGGCCTGCGCCCCTTAGGGGATGGCCTTACCGACACGGTTCCACATAGGACCCCCCGAGCGTCCCCAGTCCCAATTGAACCAGATCCGGGTGGCCCTGCCGACGAGATTCTCCTCAGGAACCCAACCCCAACTGCGACCGTCGTCACTGTTATCGCGATTGTCCCCCATCATGAGGTAGTGCCCGGGCGGTATGACCCCGTCGAAGGCGGGGATGCGGCCGCTGCCGGGGGCGTCCTCGTCCCCGCAGACGTAGCCACGCACGGCGCGCCGGTTGCAGCCAGGCAGCACCGGCTGGCGGTCGATCGCCACCGGACAGTACATCGCCAGATGCTCGTGCGTGCCCAGGCGCTCGTGCGCGAGTGCGAAGTTCTGGTAGCACCCGTCGCTGAAGCGCTGCGGGTCGAGCACCGAGGGTACCGGCTGGCCGTTGATATACACGTGGTTGTCGCGTACCTCGACATGATCCCCAGGCAGGCCGACCAGGCGCTTGATGAAGTTAACCGACGGGTTGGGCGGGAAGCGAAAGACGACCACATCCCCACGCTTGGGCTCACCGATGTCGACGACCTTGCGGTTCATGACCGGCAGACGCAACCCATAGGCGTACTTGTTGACGATGATGAAGTCCCCGTCGAGCAGGGTCGGCATCATCGAATCGGAGGGGATGCGAAAGGGTTCGAAAATGAACGAGCGCAGCAGCAGCACCACCAGCGCCACCGGAAAGAAGCTGCGCGCGTAATCCACGGTGCCCGGTTCGCTCACGAGCGCAGGATCGCGGCCGGCGGCGCGCGCCGCCGCCAGGCGGCGCGGCCTGAGCAGCCATGCATCGAGCCCCCACACCACCCCGGTGATCACCGTGATCGCGAGCAGCACGGCGCTGAAATCGAGCGTCTCGGACACCAGCAGGCGCACCACCGCGGCGATGATGAGCACCGGCAGCGCGGTGTAGAGCAGCGTCATGAGCGGCGGGTCGCGCACCACCTGCGTCCCGGGGGCGAGCGCGCGCCGCGGCCGCAGGAACCAGTCATCCACGATACAGATGAGGGTCACCGGCAGCGCCAGCCAGGACAGAACAACAATCAGCGGCATCAGGCTCTGTAGCATGAGTCTCTCTAGTGTTTGCGACCGACCTGCAGCACCGCAAGGAAGGCCTCCTGCGGGATTTCCACGTGACCTAACTGTTTCATGCGCTTCTTGCCTTCCTTTTGCTTCTCCAGCAGCTTTCTCTTGCGGCTCACATCCCCGCCGTAACACTTGGCGAGTACGTTCTTGCGCAGCGCCTTGACCGAGGCGCGCGCGATGACGGCGGTGCCGATGGCCGCCTGCACTGCGACCTCGAACATCTGCCGCGGAATGAGCTCCTGCATCTTGTCGACCAGTTCGCGCCCGTGCTGGTAGGCACTCTCGCGGTGCACGATGATCGACAAGGCATCCACCGGGTCACCGTTGATGAGGATATCGAGTTTGACCAGGGGCGCTGCGGAAAAGTGGCTGAACTCGTAGTCAAAGGAGGCGTAGCCGCGGCTCGAGGACTTCAGGCGGTCAAAGAAATCGAGTACCACTTCGGCAAGCGGCAGCTCGTACTGCAAGGACACCTGGTTACCCAGGTACAACATCTTCTTCTGCGTGCCGCGCTTGTCGTTGCACAGCTTCAGTACCGCGCCGACGTGCTCGGGCGGCACGAGGATGTTGGCGGTGATGATCGGCTCGCGGATCTGTTCGATGTCATTGACCGCCGGCAGTTTCGCCGGGTTGTCGACGTACTCGATCTTGCCATCGGTGCGCAGCACCTCGTACACCACCGTGGGTGCGCTCGTCACCAAGGTGAGCTCGTACTCGCGCTCGAGCCGCTCCTGCACGATGTCCATGTGCAACAGACCCAGAAACCCGCAGCGAAAGCCAAAGCCGAGCGCCGCGGAAACCTCCGGCTCGTAGTGCAGCGCCGAATCATTGAGGCGCAGCTTCGCCAGCGCGTCGCGGAACTTCTCGTAATCGTCGGTATTCACCGGAAACAGGCCCGCGAACACGCGCGGCTTGATCTGTTTGAACCCCGGCAGCGGGGCCGCCGCCGGGCGGTTTTCCAAGGTGATGGTGTCGCCCACCGGCGCCCCGTCGATCTCCTTGATGCCCGCGACCACGAAGCCCACATCGCCGGTGGCAAGTTCGGTCTCCACGATCGGCTTGGGCGTAAAGCGGCCCAGCCGATCGATCACGTGGGCGCGCCCGGTGGAGACTACGCGGATCTTCTCGCCGGTCTTGAGGCTGCCGTTCATCACCCGCACGAGCGAGACCACGCCCACATAGTTGTCGAACCACGAATCGATGATGAGCGCCTGCAGCGGCGCGTTCGGATCCCCGCGCGGCGCCGGGATGCGGCGGATGAGCAGCTCCAGCAGCTCCGGCACGCCCTCCCCGGTCTTGGCGCTGACGCGGGCAGCGTCGGTGGCCTGGATGCCGATGATCTCCTCGATCTCATGCACGACGCGCTCCGGATCCGCCGAGGGCAGGTCGATCTTGTTGATGACCGGGAGCACCTCCAGGCCCTGTTCGATCGCGGTGTAGCAGTTGGCGACGCTCTGCGCCTCCACGCCCTGGGAGGCATCCACCACCAGGAGCGCTCCGTCGCAGGCGGCCAGCGAGCGCGACACCTCGTAGGAGAAGTCGACGTGGCCGGGGGTGTCGATCATGTTCAGCTGGTAACGCTGCCCGTCGTGCGCGTTGTAGTACAGCGTCACGCTCTGGGCCTTGATGGTGATGCCGCGCTCGCGCTCGAGCGCCATGGAGTCGAGCACCTGGGCCTGCATCTCCCGGTCGGCCAGCCCGCCGCACAGCTGAATGAGGCGATCGGCAAGGGTCGATTTGCCGTGATCCACGTGCGCGATAATGGAAAAATTACGTAGCTGCCGCATGAAACCTTGAGCGTCCTGTCGCGTATGCCGCGCCAGGGGTCAAGCGGGCGGGCGGATTATAGGGAAAAATCACGCGCTTACGTCAGCGTAAGGCGCGCTCAAGGGGCTCAGCGGTGCGGCGGCGGCACCCGCAGCAGGCGTTTGAGCTCCTCCGCGTCCAGGCGGTGGCGGCACACGACCGTGCCTTGCAGCAGCAGCACCGGCACATCCAGGCCGTGGCGACGCTGCAGTTGCGGGTCCGAGTCCACATCGAGCACGTCAATCGGCGGCAGGGGGTGCAGGCGGCCGAGGCGCTCAAGCTCGGTGAGCATCTGCTCACACAGCGGGCAGTCGTGCCGCTGCACGACGCTCAGGCGCACGGTGCTCATCGGCTAGGGGCGGCCCCGGGAATCGACGGTGCCCTGGGCCTTCACCTGGGTGGCGATGAACTGCACCGTAGCCGGGGGCACTTCCCCCACCGCGGTGATCTTGTGACCGTCGATTACGGTCGAGAAGGCGGAACTGGAGCCGACGGTCGCGACCTCGGCGACCGGCACCTGTGCGGCAGCGCCGGGGGGCTGCGGGCCGCTCTGCTGTATCTCGACGAACACCGAGACCGAGGCGACGCCGTCGGTGAACACCAGGTGATCGACCGGCTGGGGGGAGCCGGGCAGGGTTTGCGCCGAGCGCACCGTCATGTGAAATCCGGGCGGCAGGCGCATCGCATTCCAGGCGGCAGGATCGGTGGCCGGGGCGATGAGCGGGGCCTGCGTGTCGCGCATCCAGCGGAAGCCCTCGGTGGAGAACTCCGGCTTGAAGGCGGAATCGGGAATGTGCGAGGAAACGGTCAGACTTGAAAACACGATCTGCTCGATCACCTGCCCGTGCGCATCGCACAGTTGGGTTTTCAGCGGCATCGCCGTGGAGTCATCGATCCACAGCCGATAGCCGTAGCGGTACTCATCCTTCGGCGTCACCGAGATGACGTGCGTGTCGCGCCGGTTCAAGCGCGTGCGCGCGACCTCCTTGATGTCATAGAAGTTCGCGGTCTGCGCGTTGACCGCGGGAAAGCCGACGAGGGGCTCCTGCTGCGGCCACTGCTCGACCACCACGGTGCGCTTGTCCGGCAGGTAGCACGCCAGGCTCGTCCCGCTGCGGATGAATTCGCGGCCCGAACCATCGAGCGAGGCCAAACGCTCGGACACCGTGCCGTCCTGCACGCGGTGGACGATGCGCAGCGTCTCCACCTGCCCGCCGTGCCAGTGCGAGAAGGTGCCGTCGTAGTTGCCCCGGGTGAGCGCCTGATTCATGCGCGCCAGCCACTGCGCCGGCTCATCAGCGAGCGCACTGCCGGCTGCGAGCCAGCCGAACGCCAGCGCGAGAAGACCCCGGCTAGCGCGCATCGCTCGGGGCATCGCGCACGACTTCTTCCACGCTGCCCGCCGCCTGCTCGCTGGTGATGAAGGCCGAGAGCAGATTGCGTCGCGCCACGGGCGAGGAGAACATGCTGTGCGCCACCACGTAGTTCGCCAGCTGCGTGCTCGGCACCAGCATCGCCCGCACGGGCGGCGCGCGCGGGGTGACGTAGCTGTTATCGCCCGACGCTGCGACGTTCGCGAGCGCGAGCGCCGGGCTCGCAAGCTCCGCGCTGGCGCGCTGCGCGCTCAGCGGCGCGCTGCTGAGCGGCACCTGCGCCCGCAGCCACAGGAGCGCGGCGGCGGCGACACCCGCGGCGAGCGCACCACCGGCGAAGGGCTGCCACCAGCGCAGCGCGGCGGGCGGCCGCGCCTGGGGCACTGACTGTGCACCGAGCGTCGGCTCGGCACTGATGGCGGCGTTCACCCGTCCGGCGAGCGGCGCATTCAGGCGCACGCCGCGCTCGGCGCGGATGACGGCGCCCATCACCGCGTAGCGGCCCCAGCGCGCCTTCAGCAACTCATCGCGTGATAAGCGCCGCGCCAGCAGCTCACATTCCGCCGGCGGCAGCTCATCATCGAACATCGCAGACAACTGACTGTCGAGTTCCTCGTTCATCCGAAGTCCTCTGCTCGACCGAGTCCACCTTCAAAAACCTCCCGCAGGCGCCGGTCAATCGCCTCACGGGCACGGAAGATGCGCGAGCGCACGGTGCCCACCGGGCAGTCCATGGCTGCGGCAATCTCTTCATAAGAGAGTCCCTCGAGCTCGCGCAGCACGATCGCGGTGCGCAGATCCTCTGGCAGCGCATCAATCGCGGCGTTGACGGTGGTGCGGATCTCATCCGTCAACACGAGCCCTTCGGGCGTCTCGGCGTCTTTCATGCGGCCTTGCATGTCGTAAGACTCATCGCTGCTGTTGCGGTCGAGATCATATTCAATCGGGCTGCGATCACGCGACACGACGGCATTCTTGGCGGTGTTGATGGCAATGCGGTACAACCACGTATAGAAGGCGCTGTCGCCACGGAACTGGGGCAATGCCCGGTACGCCTTGATGAAAGCTTCCTGGGCAATGTCTTCAGCCTCGGCCGGGTTACGCACGTAGCGCATAACCAGCTTGACGAGTTTGTGCTGGTACTTGAGAACCAGCGCATCAAACGCCCCCTTGTCCCCGCGCTGCACGCGGCGGACCAGACTCAGATCACTGGCATCGGCGCTCATGCGCGCCTTACTTACGCAAGCAAGGCCGCCGAGCTGCGAGCTGGATAGACTGTAAGCTCTCGTAAAAGTTCAGCATCACGGGGTCCCTGAAGGTTGTGGCCCCCGAGAATAGCGCCGAAGGCCCCCTCAGGCGACATAAGCGCGGATCCGCCTCACTAAATGGGCCCGGCTGGCGCCGGGGGGGTCGATTCCGCCCAAGAGGTACCCGCAGAGCTGCGGATCGGGCAGCCCGAGGAGCTCCTCAAACCCGGCCTGCTCGGCCGGGGTCGCCTGAAGCAGCGGGCCGCGCGCGAAGCGCTCGAGCAGCAGGTCGAGCTCCTTCATGCCGCGGCGGCAACGCCACAGCGCGCGGCGCAGTGCGGCCTCGGCCGCGGGGGTGAGGGCTGTGCCGCGCATCTCAGCTCTGGCGCTCGAGCATCATCTTCTTGATCTCGGCAATGGCGCGCGCCGGGTTCAGGTCCTTCGGACACGCATCCGTGCAGTTCATGATCGTGTGGCAGCGGTACAGGCGGAAAGGATCCTCGAGCTCATCCAGGCGCTCGCCGGTCGCCTCGTCGCGGCTGTCGATGATCCAGCGGTACGCGGCCAGCAGCGCCGCCGGACCAAAAAAGCGCTCGCTGTTCCACCAGTAACTCGGGCAGGCGGTCGAGCAGCAGGCACACAGGATGCAGGCGGCCGGGCGGTCGATCTTCTCCTGCTCCTCCTTGCTCTGCAGCCGCTCGCGCTCGGGCGGTGGCGGGGTGCGCGTCTGCAGCCAGGGTTTCACGGCCGCGTACTGCGCATAGAAGGTCGTAAGATCGGGCACCAAATCCTTGATCACCGGCAGGTGCGGCAGCGGGTAGATGCGCAGCTCACCGCCCAGGTCCTGCATCGCGGTGGTGCAGGCGAGGCGGTTTACCCCATTGATGTTCATGGCGCACGAGCCGCAGATGCCCTCGCGGCAGGAGCGCCGAAACGTGAGCGAGGAGTCGACGGCGGCTTTCAGCTGGATCAGGGCATCCAGCACCATCGGTCCGCAGCTTTGGGTGTCGAGCGCGAAGGTGTCGATGCGCGGGTTGTCGGTCGCGTCCGGGTTGAAGCGGTAGATACGCACCGTGCGCAGCTCGCGCGCACCCGCCGGTGGCGGATGCGTGATGCCTTTGACCGGGCGCGAGTGAACGGGCAGGCGGAATTCAGCCATCGCACTCCTTAGTAAGTACGCGCCTTGGGCGGAAAGGACTCCACCTCGTGCGTCAAGGTGTTCAGGTGCACCGGGCGGTAATCAAAGCGCACGCGCCTGGGAGCCTCGACCCATGCGAGGGTGTGCTTCAGCCAGTTCTGGTCGTCGCGCTGGGGAAAATCCTCGCGCGCATGCGCGCCGCGACTCTCGGTGCGGTTGGCGGCCGAATGAATAGTGGCGGTTGCCTGCAGCATCAGGTTCTCGAGCTCGAGCGTTTCGATGAGATCAGAGTTCCAGATGAGCGAGCGGTCGCTGATGCGCACGTCGGCGAAGGACTCAAAGGTGGCCCCGATCTTCTGGATGCCCTCGCCCAGGGTCGTGCCGGTGCGAAACACCGCCGCATCCAGCTGCATGGTCTTTTGCATTTCCAGGCGAATCGCCGCGGTACCGCGGCTGCCGTTGGCGTGTCGCAGGCGATCCAGCCGCGCGACGGACGCATCGCCTGCGTCTTTGGCCCAGGGCTTGTGCGGACTGCCGGGTTTGATGATCTCCACGCAGCGACGCGCCGCTTCGCGCCCGAAGATGACCAGGTCGAGAAGGGAATTGCTGCCGAGGCGATTGGCGCCGTGCACCGAGACGCACGCCGCCTCGCCGATCGCCATGAGGCCGGGGACGATGCCGTCCGGGTCGCCGCGGTGCGGACGCACGACCTCGCCGTGGCAATTGCAGGGGATGCCGCCCATGTTGTAATGCACCGTAGGCTGTACCGGAATGGGTTCCTTGGTGACGTCCACGCCGGCGAAGATGCGCGCGGTCTCCGCAATGCCCGGCAGGCGCTCGTGAATAACCTCGGCACCCAGGTGCTCAAGGTGCAGATCGATGTGATCGTGTTCAGCACCGACGCCGCGTCCCTCGCGGATCTCGACCGTCATCGCCCGGCTGACGACGTCGCGGGAGGCTAAGTCCTTCGCGTTGGGCGCATAGCGCTCCATGAAGCGCTCGCCCTTGGAGTTGGTGAGGTAGCCGCCCTCGCCGCGCGCGCCCTCGGTGATCAGGCACCCGGCACCGTAAATGCCGGTCGGATGAAACTGCACGAACTCCATATCCTGCAGCGGCAGCCCGGCGCGCAGCACCATCGCGTTGCCATCCCCGGTGCACGAGTGCGCCGAGGTGGAGGAAAAGTAGGCGCGCCCGTAGCCGCCGGTGGCCAGAATCGTCATCTGGGCGCGAAAGCGGTGCAGCGTGCCTTCCGCCAGATCCAAGGCGATGACCCCGCGACACTCGCCCTCCTCCATGATCAGATCGATCGCGAAGTACTCGACGAAGAAGGTGGCGGCGTGGCGCACCGACTGCTGGTAGAGCGTGTGCAGCATCGCGTGTCCGGTGCGATCGGCCGCCGCACACGTGCGCTGCGCGATGCCCTTGCCGTAGTGCGTCGTCATGCCGCCGAAAGGCCGCTGGTAGATGCGCCCGGTATCGGTGCGCGAAAAGGGCACGCCGTAGTGCTCCAGTTCGATGACCGCCGCCGGTGCCTCCTTGCACATAAGTTCGATGGCGTCCTGGTCGCCCAGCCAGTCCGAGCCCTTGACGGTGTCGTACATGTGCCAGCGCCAGTCATCCTCACCCATGTTGCCGAGCGCGGCGCTGATGCCCCCCTGCGCGGCCACGGTGTGACTGCGGGTCGGGAAGAGCTTGCTGATGCAGGCGGTGGATAAGCCGCTCTCGGCCAGTCCGAGCGTGGCGCGCAGGCCCGCGCCGCCGGCGCCGACGACGATGACGTCGTAGCTGTGATCGATGAACTGGTAAGCGCTCACGCAGCGCCCCCGAGGGCGATCTTGAGGATCGCGAACACACCGGCGGCGCCAATCAGGACGTGCGCAAAGCCCACCAGCACCAAGAGCAGGGTCTTGGCGCCCGCACCGTGCACGTAATCCTCGATGATCACGCGCAGGCCGAGCTGCGAGTGCCAGGCGCCGATGAGAACGAACAGCACGAGCCATAGCGCGCTTGAGCTCTGCGCCAGCCAGCGCACCACGATGGCATGATCGAGCGAGGGCAGCGCCAGGAGCGAAACCGCGAACCAGATCGACAGCGGCACGAGCGCAAGCGAGGTCAGGCGTTGCCGCCACCAGTGGTGCACACCGGAGCGCGCAGGCCCGGCGCCGAGGACCTGGCGCAGCGGCGTCGTGAGGCTCATGCGGCGCGTCCGTGCCACAGGCCATAGCCGAGTGCGAGGGTGAGCAGCAGGCTTGTGATCACGATAAGCCACGCGCTCCTCTGCAACTGCGCGCGCTCGAGGCCGCGACCGCTGTCCCACACCAGATGGCGAATGCCGGCGAGCAGGTGATAGCAAAACGCAAAGACAAACGCCGCCATAATCACTTTAAAGAGCGGCAGGCCGAGCCAGCGCTGCGCGCGCTGCTGGGCGGCGGCACCGCCGGCAACCGCCACGAGCCAGTACACGAGCACGAGCAGCCCGAGTGACAGGCCGACACCGGTAAAGCGATTGAGAATCGAGGTCGTCAGGGTGTACTTAAACTTGTACACCGACAGGTGCGGCGATAACGGTCGGCTCGGCATAGACTTTCAAAAATCGATACAGCGCCCGTTCTTTTCCCAGTCGCCAAAGCGCGTAGGCTCAGGTCCGGCGGATCCTCCAAGCTCGCGCGGCGGCGCGCTGACCGGCAACGGCGCGCCGAGGGCGAGGACTGCGGCACCAGGATCGGCGGGAGGTGATTCGGGGCTCTTGTGATCAGGCGTCGACATACCCATTTAGTCTGCCAGAATTCCCCCTACCGGGCCACGCAATAGTTAAGGAAAAACAACGATCAACTTCATGCGCGTGCAAAACAATCGTGTGTCACTGGATTCTCTGGGTGTGCTGCGCGCGCGCGGCGCCGACGTGATTGCATTTCTGCAAGGACAGCTCTCGAACGACATGTCACGCGTTGCGCCGGATCGTTCGCTCATGGCCGGTTATCACAACCCCCAGGGACGCGCGATCGCGCTGCTGCGTTTCGTGGCGCTCGCTGCGGACGATCTGCTCGCCATTGTGCCGCGCGAGCTTGCGGCCCCGGTCGCGGGCAGACTGGCGAAATTCGTACTGCGCGCCAAGGTAAAGCTCAGCGACGAGTCCACACAATGGTCGGTTGAAGGAGTGCTCGCTGCGGAGGCGGTGAACGGCGCCGCCGATGTGCTCACGAACTTGCGGCCCGCGACGCCGGGCGGCGTGTTGCGCGCGGGTGATGCGCGCATCGTCCGAATCGGGGAGTCGGGCGCGCGTCTGCTGGTACTGCGGCCGGCGGCTGCGCCGTCCGTGCTCGGGTCACTCACGGAAGGCACTCTTCAGGAGTGGCGGCTCGGCGCCATCGCCGCCGGGGAACCGGAAGTTTACGCTGCGACCTCGGAGCAATTCGTCGCGCAGATGCTCAATCTTGACGTGCTGGGCGCCATCGCCTTCGACAAGGGCTGCTACACCGGGCAGGAAGTCATCGCGCGTGCGCACTATCGCGGACGCGTGAAGCGGCGGATGCAGCGCTTTGTGACCCATGCGCCCCGGGCGCTGCGGCCGGGAGATTCCGCAGAGCTCACCGACGGGCGCTCGTTCAAGATCGTCGAGGCCGCGCAACATGCCGATGGGCGCTGCGAGTTCCTCGCCGTGGGCGCAATGGGCGGGCCGGATGCCGTGTCCGGCGCGCTCGAGCCTGCAGCAGGCTCTGCCGCAAGTGTCATTGACGCGACGCAGCTAGATCTGCCGTACGTGTTACCGGAGCGAGCGGCTGAGGCGGCGCGCGCTGCTCGGACGGACTCGGCAGGATCGCTGATCGGTCAGGGGCTCATCTGAGCTTGCGGCCGCAGGCATGGCTCAAGCCCCCCCGAGCTCACTCACTCTCCGGGCGCATCTGCGGAAAGAAAATGACGTCGCGGATCGAGGGCGAGTCGGTGAAAAACATGACCAGCCGATCGATGCCTACGCCCAGGCCAGCGGTGGGCGGCATGCCGTACTCGAGCGCGCGCACGTAGTCCGCGTCGTAGAACATCGCCTCCTCGTCCCCCTTGTCCTTGCGCGCCACCTGCGCCCGAAAGCGTGCCGCCTGCTCCTCGGCATCGTTGAGCTCGGAGAAGCCGTTGGCGAGTTCGCGCCCGGCGATGAAGAATTCAAAGCGATCGGTGACGAAGGGATCGGCATCGTTGGGGCGCGACAGCGGGGAGACCTCCGCCGGATAGGCGTACACGAAGGTCGGATCAAGCAGCGCGCTCTCGGCGGTCTTTTCGAACAGTTCGATCTGCAGCTTCCCCGCCCCGTCCTGCGCATCGAAGCTGATGTCGAGCTGCTCGCAGCGTTTGCGCAGGTACGTGACATCGCGCAGCGAGAGCGGATCGATGCCGGGGTTGTGCTCGAGGATCGCCTGCTCCACCGTCAGGCGGCGAAACGGCTTCGTCAGATCGTACGGGCGCCCCTGATAGGTGAGCTGCTGCGTGCCGTTGAGGGTATCGGCGAGGCCGCGGATGGCCTTCTCGATCCACTCCATGAGGTCGCGATAGTCGGCGTACGCCAAATACAGCTCGAGCATCGTGAATTCGGGATTGTGCAGGGTCGAGAGACCCTCGTTGCGGAAATTGCGGTTGATCTCGTAGACGCGCTCGAGGCCACCGACGATGAGGCGCTTCAGATACAGCTCCGGGGCGATGCGCAGGTACATGTCCATGTCCAACGCGTTGTGATGCGTGCGGAACGGTCGCGCCGCGGCCCCTCCGGGGATCGGCTGCATCATCGGGGTCTCGACTTCGAGGAAATCGAGCGCATCGAGAAAATCGCGCAGGTAGCGGATGAGGCGCGTGCGCGTGCGGAACACGTGGCGACTGGGCTCGCTCACGATGAGATCGACGTAGCGCTGGCGGTAGCGCGTCTCGGTGTCGGCAAGCCCGTGCCACTTGTCCGGCAGCGGGCGCAGCGACTTCACGAGCAGCCGCACGGCATCGGCGCGCACCGACAGTTCGCCCGCCTTGGTGCGAAACAGCGCCCCGCTCGCGCCCACGATATCCCCTACGTCCCAGCTCTTGAACGCCTCGTAAGCCGCCCCGAGTGCCTCGGTCTGCAGATAGAGCTGGATCTGCCCGGTGCGGTCGGCGAGCTTGGCAAAACTCGCCTTGCCCATGACGCGCTTGAACATGAGCCGGCCGCCCACCTTGACGCGCGTCGGATTGGCGCTGAACCACTCATCCGGGCGCTGCCCGAAGGAATCATGCAGCTGCGCGGCGAGCGCATCGCGGCGGAAGTCGTTGGGAAAGGGGTTGCCCGCCAGGCGCAGTTCGCCGAGCTTTCTGCGCCGCTCAGCAATCAGCTTGTTCTCGTCATCGGGTGGCTCAGCGCCACCGCCCTGCTTCGCATCACTCATCGCTATACGCCCGCCTTGAGCGAGGCCTCCATGAACTGGTCGAGCGCCCCATCGAGTACCGCCGCCGTATTGCCCACTTCCACCCCGGTCCGCAGGTCCTTGATGCGCGACTGGTCGAGCACGTAGGAGCGGATCTGGTTGCCCCAGCTTACGTCGGACTTGGAGTCTTCGAGAACTTTCGCCGCGGCGTTGCGCTTGTTGACCTCGAGCTCGTACAGCTTCGCCTTGAGCATCTTCATCGCCGTGGAGCGGTTCTTGTGCTGACTGCGCTCGTTCTGGCAGGCGACGACGATGCCGCTCGGCAGGTGCGTAATGCGCACTGCAGACTCGGTCTTGTTGACGTGCTGGCCGCCGGCTCCGGAGGAGCGGTAGACGTCGACCTTCAGGTCCGCCGGATTGATCTCGATCTGGATGTCGTCGTCGACCTCGGGGGACACGAACACCGAGGCGAACGAGGTGTGGCGGCGGTTGCCCGAGTCAAAGGGGGACTTGCGCACCAGACGGTGTACTCCGGTCTCGGTCCGCAGCCAGCCGTAGGCATACTCGCCCTTGACCTCGACGGTGGCGCTCTTCATGCCGGCGACCTCGCCCGGATTTGCATCGATGACCTCGCAGGTGAAGCCGCGCGAGGCGCCCCAGCGCAGATACATGCGCAACAGCATCTGCGCCCAGTCCTGAGCTTCGGTGCCGCCGGCGCCGGCCTGGATGTCCAGAAAGGCGTTGTGCGCGTCCATCTCGCCCCGGAACATGCGCTTGAGCTCGAGGTGGCGCACGTCGGCCTCGAGGCGCTGCGCGTCGCGCTCGATGTCGCCCGCGGCAGCCTCATCGTTCTCCGCCTCGGCGAGTTGCAGCAGCTCGGCGGCGTCGCTGATGCCCTTGGTGGCGCGATCGATCTCCCCGACATCACTGCCCAGGCGTGCGCGCTCGCGCCCAAGTTCCTGCGCGCGGGCAGGATTGGACCATACGAGGGGGTCCTCCAGCTCGCGCGCTACTTCCTCGAGGCGCTCCTGCTTGAGGTCGTACTCAAAGAAACCCCCGTAGCGAGGCGATGCGCTCCGCGAGATCTTTGAGCTGGCGCTTGAGTTGGTTGACTTCCATGGATGTCCCTAACGTGTGGCGGCGCCGCGCGGGATGGCCCGCGCGGCGCAGGATGCTATCACCGCGGCTTGCGCTTTAGGTAGCCGCGGGCAGCACGTGATCGACGAGCAGCTGCAGGCGCCGCTCACCCTGGTACTCGTTCACTTCGAGCCGGTACACGAGGTGCGCCAGGCCCGCCGGCGGCACGAACGCGGTCCCCTGTTCCACGTGGTTAAAGGCGATGGCATCGAAGGCACGGCCGCTTCTGGGGACCTCGACCCACATCTTCAGGTGCCGCTCACCGATGAGGCGGGCGCTGCGGATACTGAACAGGCCGTCAAAGCTGGGCTCGGGGAAGGCCTGCCCCCAGGGACCCCCGGCGCGCAGCGCCTGCGCGGTCTCCAGCGCGATCTCGTTCGCCGAGAGCTCCCCGTCGGTCTCCACCGCGTCCGTGGCGCTCAGGCCCATCATGCAGCGCTTGACCTCGGCATCGAACGCCGGCGCGAACCGATCGAGCTGGGCGCGCTCAAGGGTCAGGCCGGCGGCCATGGCGTGCCCGCCGAAGCGGCTGATGAGGTCGGGGTGGCGCGCGGCGAGCGTGTCGAGCACGTCGCGGATGTGAATCCCGGGAATCGAGCGCGCCGAGCCGCGCAAGGTGCCCGCATCGGCGAGCGCGAAAGCGATCACCGGCCGGCGCAGCCGATCCTTCACGCGGCTCGCCACGAGCCCCACCACGCCCTGATGCCAGCTCTCCTCAAAGAGCACGACGCCGCTGCGCGCGAGCGCCCCGGGGGCCGGATCACGCAGCACGCGCACGGCGGCGAGCGCCTCCTGCTGCATCTTGGCCTCAATGCTACGGCGCTCTACGTTGAGCTCATCCAGTTGCGCCGCGAGCGCGCGCGCACTCTCCTCATCGTCCGCGAGCAGGCAGCGGATGCCGATCGTCATGTCCGCAATGCGCCCGGCGGCGTTCAGCCGCGGCGCCACCCCGAAGGCCAGATCCGCCGCGGTGAGCTGCGGCAGCGAACGCGCCGCGAGGTCCAGCAGCGCGCGGATGCCGGGCACACAGCGCCCGGCGCGGATGCGCCTGAGGCCCTGGGAGACCAGCACGCGGTTGTTGGCATCCAGTGGCACGACGTCGGCGACGGTGCCGAGGGCGACCAGATCCAGCAGCGGCGCCACGCCTGCGGCCCCCGCAGGCGTCAGGCCCCGCTCATCCAGGCAGCGCTTGAGCGCCGCCATGACGTAGAAGGCCACGCCCACGCCGGCGAGCGCGCGGCTGCCGAAACGGCTGCCGGGCAGATTCGGGTTGACGATGACGTTCGCCTCGGGCAGCTGTGCACCGGGCAGATGATGGTCCGTGATCAGCACATCGATACCGCGCGCGCGCGCCGCGGCGACCCCGCTGTTGCTCGAGACGCCGTTGTCGACGGTGACGATGAGGCTCGGGGAGCGCGTGCCCGCGAGCGCTACGATCTCCGGGGTGAGCCCGTAGCCAAACTCGAAGCGGTTCGGCACCAGGAAGTCCACGCCCGCGAAACCCCAGCCGGCGAGCGCCCGCACCATGAGCGCGCTGCTCGTGGCACCGTCGGCGTCGAAGTCCCCGATGATGAGCACGCGGCCGGCGCGGTGCGCGAGCAAGAGCTCCACCGCCGCGGCAATGCCCTCGAGCGTGCCTACCGGCAACAGACGCTCGAGGGAATGATCCAGCTCGGCCGCCGAGCGTACGCCGCGCGCCGCGTATACGCGCCCGAGCACCGGGTGCACCTGCGCGCCCAAGGGCGCTGTCCCTTCAGCGAGCGTGCGGCGCACTACCGTGAGGCTCACGTGAAGCTCTCCAGGCCACCACGACTGCGCCGCCAGCGCCGCCAGCGGCTGCCGCGGCGCACGGTGAGCGCCACGTCATTGCCGATGAGGGTCAGGCTGCCCAAACCGCCCGCACCGAGCCGCCCCACCGCCGGGGCTATGAAGCGCTCATCGAGGCTGCGCAGGGATTCGGTAAAGGTGGACTGCATGGACTCCTGTAACCCTTGAGCGACCCGCAGCGCCAGCACGGTGTACGCCGCGCCGTCCCCTTGGGGCAGCGCCGCCAGATTTGCCGGCAGTGCTTGGCAGCGGCCGCCCTCAAGATGCCACAGACCGTGCAGGTACGCGTCGGCGCCGCAGGCAAGAAGCCTCGGGGTCGCTGCGCGCACCGGCGGCACCGCCACCGCCCCGGCGCCTCCCCACAGCCACAGGGCATTCACGGGCGGTTCGGCAGCGATGCGGCCGGCGGCGCCCTGCGCGTGCAGCCACATCTCAATCTCCGCAGCAGTGCGGCGCAGGCCCGCCGCCTGCGCTCCGCGCGGCAGCGCCGCGGCGATCTCCCCGCCCGCACAGCGCTCCGGGTCCGTGGTCGCAACGGTCTCGATGCCCGGGGCGCGCAGCAGAAACTCCCCCGAAGGCAGCGGCGCGAGGGTGAACCCGGAGCCCGCAAAGGTGCTGGCGAAAGCGGCCGCGAGCGCTGCGAGCTGCGGCTCGGGCAGGCGCAGGAGCCCGCGGTGATCCAGGTGCACGTGGGCGAGACCCGCGCTGAGATGCAGCGGCGTTGCGATCCAGCACGAGACCGGCATCGCGCAGGCGGGTGCGCCGCCGGGGAGCACGGCCGCAGCGATGCGCGCCGGCGCAACATTCACCAGGTCTTCGCGGCCGAGTGAGCGCGCGAGCCACGCGCGCCAGCCCTGCGTAAGAGCCGTGCGCGTGCCGTAGCGGCCCGCGTACTCGATCCCCGGCAGCGCCGCGCCGCGCGTGGGCCGTGGCTCCTCGTCGGGGTGGTACAGATCCGTGATGACCATGACGAGTGCGCGCACGGGCGCTATCGTAACGCCATCGTGAAGTTCACCCTGGAAGCCGGCGCGGCCGCGCATCTCATCCGCGGATACTCTGACACCGAGATCCGCATTGGCGAGCGCAGCGTGCACGGCAGCTGCATCGTCACCGCCGATCAGCTGCTGACGGACTGGGGACCGGCGAGCTTTGCCGAGTTCGGCGCTGCGCACCTGGCGACGCTGCTTGCGCTCGCCCCGGAGGTGGTGATTCTGGGCACGGGCATGAGGCAGCAGTTCGCCCCGGCGGCGCTGCGGGATGCACTGGCGCAGCGTGGCGTCGGGCTCGAGGCGATGCAACTTGGTGCGGCGTGCCGCACGTTCAACGTATTGGTTCAGGAGGAGCGGCGGGTCGCCGCGGCGCTGTTTCTGCGTTAGCGCCCCAGCTGCCGGAAAGGACGATCGGCAGAAGACACAGGGGGAGGATCAACCAACCAAACAATCATTCGAAGCTGACAGACTCGAACAATTGCACTGTTCTTTTTCTTATTTCGAAATTTTCTTGCTCTTGTTACGACTCCCTCCTCCCTGTGTCTTCTGCCGATCACCCTCCTCAGCTGCTGTCGTCGTTAGGAGACAGGGCGGCCATGTTAAGCGCGTTGCAGAAGTCCGCGCAAGCTCCCTGACGCACAACGAGTTTTCGTATGACAGCGGTCGCCCGCGTGGTGAAGCTCGGCACGCGCAGAAGGCTTGTTTTTCCGATGTTTTTTCATAACGCGCCGCCTGATCGTTAAAATAACGGTCAGTTTAATTGCGTAAATTCAATAATTTATAGAATTTATCTCATGTCATTACGACACAAGTCATTGCAGAATCTCGCAGCCCGCGGAGAAAAAGTCAGCTCGTGCCGCCAAGGAGCGGCACGAACGCGACCGGGCCGAGCGCCTCGCGCTCGATGCGCTGTTCGCGCCGTGTGAAGCGCACCAGCTGCTGTTCGCCCTCGGGTCCTACAGGCACGATGAGGCGCCCCCCGAGCTTGAGCTGCTTGAGCAGTGCTTCGGGCACCGTGAGCGGTGCCGCCGCGACCAGGATGCCGTCGTACGGGGCGTGCGCCTTCCAGCCGAGCGTGCCGTCGCCGTGGCGGAAGCGCACGTTGCGGATGCCGAGTTCCTTCAGACGCTCGCGCGCGCGCGTCAGGAGCGGCTCGATGCGCTCGATGGTGTTCAGGTGCCCGACGAGGGGCGCGAGCACGGCGGTCTGGTAGCCACAGCCGGTGCCAACCTCGAGCACGTTGTCGACCGCAGCCGCCTCGAGCAGCGCTTCGGTCATGCGCGCGACGATGTAGGGCTGCGAGATCGTCTGGCCGTAGCCGATCGGCAGTGCCGTGTCCTCGTAGGCGCGGCTGCCGAGTGCCTCATCGACGAAGATGTGCCGCGGCACGTTGCGCACGCGCTCGAGCACGGCCAGATTGCTGATGCCCTGTTCGCGCAGCCGCTGCACCAGACGGTCGCGCGTGCGCGCACTCGTCATGCCGATCCCGGACATGCGCAGGTCAGCCATCGATTCCATCCAGCCACGTGCCCAGCTCGGGCAACGCTGCGTGACGCGTGAGATCCACCTGCAGCGGCGTCACCGACACGAAGCCCTGGGCAACGGTATCGAAATCCGTCCCCGGGCCCGCATCCTGCTCCGCGCCCGCCGGCCCCACCCAATACACCAGCCGTCCGCGCGGATCGTGTGCACGCATCACCGGCGCCGAGCGGTGGCGGTAGCCGAGACGGCTCGGACGAAAGCCGCGCAGCTGCTCGTACGGCACGTCCGGTACGTTGACGTTAAGAATGAGCGCGCGCTGCAGGGGACTCTTGAGCAGCTGCGCGACCAGCACCCGCGCCACCTCGGCGCCGGTGCGAAAGTGCCCGCCGCCCGCGCCGCCGGTGCACAAGGACACCGCGATGGTGGGCAGCCCGAGAAAGCGCCCCTCCACGGCCGCCGCCACCGTGCCCGAGTAAAGCACGTCGTCGCCGAGGTTCGCGCCGTCGTTCACGCCCGAGACCACCATGTCGTGCTCATAGTCGAACAGCCCCGAGATCGCCAGGTGCACACAGTCGGTCGGGGTCCCGGGAACAAAATACACGCCGGGCTCGGACTCGAACACCCGCAGCGGCACGTCCAGGGTGAGGGAGTTACTGGCGCCGCTGCGGTTGCGGTCAGGCGCGACCACGGTCACCTCTGCCAGCGTCGCCAGTGCTGCGCGCAGACGCTGAATGCCCTCGGCACGATAGCCGTCATCGTTACTGATCAGGATCTTCACGTACGCTGATGAGCCGCTAAAAAGTGCGCGTGACTATACTGGAAGGAGGGCCTGTTTGGCGGAGGCAGCGTGACGGTCCGACCCGATGAGGAAAACCCGGACGAACCCACCGACGCACAGCTGTTTCGGGAGGCGGTGCGCGGCGTCAAACCCCTGGGGACGCGTACCGCGCCGCCGGCGGCTCCGAAAGTGCGCCCGCGCGCGCGCTTCACGCGCGCCGACCGCGCCGCGGTCCTGCGCGAGAGTCTGGAGGACACGGCGGCTGACCCGGCACTCGCCGCCGGGGACGAGCTGGTCTTTCACCGCCCGCACATTGCGCCGGCCGTGGTACGGCGGCTGCGACGCGGGGAGTACCGGGTGCAGCGCGAGATCGATCTGCACGGACTCACCGTCGCGGAAGCCAAGCAGGCGCTGCGCCAGTTCCTGATCGCGGCGCTGGAGGCACGCATGCACTGCGTGCGCATCATTCACGGTAAGGGTCTGCGCTCGGGTCACCGCGGGCCCGTGCTCAAGTCCGCGGTGAGTGCGGTCCTGCGCCGCAGCGGCGCGGTGCTCGCCTACGTCTCCGCGCGCCCGGTCGATGGCGGCACGGGCGCGGTATACGTGCTGCTCGGGGGCGACTGAGCTCTCACCCCGCAGCGTTCTCTGCGGCAGACTCGATGAGCTCGCGCAGCACGGCGGTGGCAAAGCTGCCGCGGCCGAGGCGAAAGTGCAGAACGAGCGCGGCGGGCTCCTCGACCGTGCGAAGCTCGTGGACGGCGAGGCGCAGGCTGCGGCGCTCCTGGCGCATGCCGGCGGCCTCGCAGGCGGCGCACTGCTCGGAGAAGCGCGCGGCGACCTGCGCCTCGAGCTCGGCGACGGCGCCGCGGGTTTCCGGTGGCCCCTGCCCCCACAAGGGGCCGGTCGGATGAATCTGCAGCTGCTCGCAGCGCGCCGTGAGGGTCGCATCGGGCGCATCCGCCGCGAAGAAGCTGCCGCGACCATCAAGGTTCGCCAGATCACCGGGGAGCAGCTGCTCCCAGCTGCCGGCGGCGACGCGCTCGGCGAGCACGGCGTTGAAGACCACGCTGCGCGCCGCCGAGAGCGCAAAGCCGCGCTCCTGCGGGCGCAGGCCGCGCAGCGCCTGCGCGTTTATCGCAAGATTGCCGCCCTCGCGCCCGAAGCGCTGCGGACCAAAGTAGTTGGGCACGCCGCGGCGCGCGATCGCCATCAGGCGCGGCGCGAGCGCCGCGGGGCAGTTTGCGCGTGTGCGGGTGCGCTTCGAGCACCGCGAAGTCCGGCGTGCGCACCGCGCACCAGTCCAGCGGCGTACGCGGCCGCGGCAGCGAGAACCATTGCAGCGCGACCGCACGGCGGTCCTTCAGACCGGCATAGCCGACCTCGGCCGGGCGGCAGCGCGCAAGGCGCGCCAGCTCGCGCGCGACCCACTGGGTGTTGGCGTTCACCTTGCGCACCTTCACCAGCACATGCGCCCCGGAGCCTGCGGGAGCGAACCCCAGCTCCTCCTCGACCAGGAAGTCCTCGGGCTCAAGGCGCACCTGTGCCTGCAGCAGGGGGGCGCCGTGCGCGTACGGGGGTGCGAGCGCGACGGCGCGCGCACTCGCCTCAGTCGCCGCCACTGATGCGCTCCAACAGCACCACCGCCTGCGCCGCGATGCCCTCCGCGCGCCCGAGAAAGCCGAGCCCCTCGGTGGTGGTCGCTTTGAGATTGACGCACTCGGGCGCAACCGAGAGGAGCGCGGCGATCCGTGTCCGCATCGCCGCGCGGTGCGGGGCGAGTTTGGGCGTGCCGGCAATGAGCGTGAGATCGGCATTGAGCACGGTGAGTCCGCGCTCGCGCAGCATGGCGCACACGCGCGTCACGAACAGCGCGCTGTCGGCCCCGCGCCATTGCGGGTCGGTGTCCTTGAAGTGCTCGCCGATGTCACCGAGGCCTGCCGCGCCGAGCAACGCGTCACACAAGGCATGCAGCAGCACATCACCATCGGAATGGGCGAGCACGCCACGTGCATGCGGTACGCGCACACCGCCGAGCATGAGGAAGTCTCCCGGCCCAAAAGCGTGCACGTCAAATCCACAACCGACTCTCATAAGCGCCTCTTGGGCCTCACCCGTGCCGCGCCCGCAAGATCGCCGCCGCCAGCACCAGATCCTCCGCGGTCGTGACCTTGAGGTTGCTTGCCGCTCCCGCGATCAACAGCGGCCGCGCCCCAACCCACTCGAGCGCCTGCGCCTCATCGCTCGGCGAGCGCTCCGCGGCGTGGGCCTGATCGAGCGCCGCACACAGCGCTGCGTAGCGAAACATCTGCGGCGTGAGCGCCCGCCACAGGCCGGCGCGCTCCTGTGTTGCCTCGATCGCGCAGTCCTCCGCCGCAGCACTCCCCGGCTGCGCGCGCTTGAGCGTATCGGCGACGCGTACCGCGAGCACTCCGCCGACCGGGTGCGCGGCAAGCCGCGTCACCAGCCGCTCGAGGTCTTGCGCGTCCAGGCAGGGTCGCACCGCATCGTGCACCAGCACCCAGTCCGGCGGCTGCGCTTCCCCGGCGAGGCCTGCGAGCGCACTGCGCACGGACGCGCTGCGCTCAGCACCCCCCACCACCGTGAGCGCCCGCGAGCGCAGCGGCAGGCGCTCCCAGTACTCATCCGCGGGGCCAAGCGCCACCACGATGCGCGCGCAGCGTGCGTCGCGAAGAAAGGGCGCGAGCGCCCATTCGATGACGGTGCGCCCCTCGAGTTGGGCGTACTGCTTGGGCCTGTCAGCGCCGAAGCGGCGCCCCGCGCCCGCGGCCGGCATGACGAGCCAGTAACGCATCCGGGTTGCGCCCTAGCGGGCCGCGGCGGTACGCGTCGGCGGCGATGAGGTCTCACTCGGGTGCGCCGGCACCACCTGATAGAAGGTCTCGTTGCGCGCGATCATGCCGAGGTCACTGCGCGCGCGCTCCTCGAGTGCGTCCATCCCCGTCTTAAGGTCGCGCACCTCGGCGGCCAGCTGTTTGTTGCGCTCCGCGAGCGTCTCGTTCTCGGCCTGCTGCGTCGCCACCGCATTCTTCAGGCGCGCGACCTCGCGGACGCCGTCCTCGGAGAACCAGACGCGATATTGCAGCAGGAGTACGGCGACAGCGAGCGCGGCGGCGAGCCACTTCATGGGCGGAAGAGGTTATCAGACCGCGCACCCTGCGCGAAGCATTTCAGCGGCTCGCGGCGTGCGCACCCGCCAACGCGGCGCTGACGCGTTCTGCGACCTCGCGACGCTCGGGCGCGAGGGCCTCGATGCGGGCACGCACGGCGGCGAGCACCGCAGCGCGTGCGCTCTCGGGACGGCCGCTGTCAAACGGCGGCTCGGGAGCGTATTCGATCGCGAGTTGCACGCCTTCGGCGAAATCCCGACCGGCGATCTCCGCCACCACGGTGAGCGCCATGTCGATGCCGGCGGTCACGCCACCGCCGGTGATGAGGTTGCCGTCGCGCACGACGCGCGCGCTGTCGGCAATGGCGCCAAAAAGCGGCAGCAGCTCGCGAAACGCCCAGTGGCAGGCCGCGCGCTTGCCGCGCAGCAGCCCTGCCGCCCCGAGCAGCAACGACCCGGTACACACGGACGTGACGTAGCGCGCCTGCGCTGCCAGGCGCCTGAGTGCTTCAAGGTAGGCCGCATCCTGCATCGCGGCCGTGGTGCCAAAGCCCCCCGGTACGCACAGCAAGGCGCACGTGCGCACCTCGGCGAGCGGGCGCACGGCGGCGAACACGACCCCGCCGTCCGCGCCCAGCGTGCCGCCCTCAATCGATGCGAGTGTCACCCGCGCGCCCGGCAGCCGCGCGAGCACCTCCAGGGGGGCGGTGAAGTCCAGCTGCGTGATGCGCGGAAAGAGCGCAAAGACGATGGGGAAATCCTCGGCCATGGGGTTCCTCGGGAAGCGGCGGCAGTGCGGGCCATCGTGACCTGAGTTACCCTATGGCCGAAATGACGTTTTTACCTCGTTTTCTGCCATCGCTGCAGGAGCCGAAAATATGCCGCGGCGCATCGCGTTTCTGATCTTTCCGCAGTTCCAGCTGCTGGATGCCGCCGGCCCGCTCGCGGCGTTTGAGATCGCCGGACGCATTCGCCCGGGCGCCTACGAGCTGAGGATCATCGCCGCCTCGGCCGGTGCGGTGGCGAGTTCCTGCGGTGCAACCTTCCAGGCGGGCGGCCTGCCGCGCGCGGACACGATCCACACGCTCATCGTGGCCGGTGGTGAGGGCACCTATGCGGCCCTCGGCTGCGCGGCCACGCGGCGCTTCATCCGCGCCTGCGCGGCGCGCGCGCAGCGCGTCACGAGTGTGTGCTCGGGTTCCTTTCTGCTCGCCGCGGCGGGGCTGCTCGATGGCCGTGCGGCCACCACCCACTGGAGTGTCACCGACAAGTTCCGCGCGGCCTTCCCGCACGTGCGGCTCGATCCGGAGCGCATCTTCGTGCATGAAGGCAAGCTCTGGACCTCCGCCGGCATCACCGCCGGCATCGACCTGTCGCTGGCGCTCATCGGCGAGGACCTGGGCGAGGCGGTCGCGCGCCGTACGGCGCAGCACCTGGTGGTTTATCACCGCCGTCCGGGCGGCCAGTCGCAGTTCTCCGCGCTTCTGGAGATCGAACGCGCACAGGGACGCTTCGCGCCGCTGCTCGAGCATATCCGCGCCCATCTCGCTGCACCCTTATCGGTGGAAGCACTGGCCGCGCGCGCCTACATGAGCCCGCGCAACTTCGCGCGGGCCTTTCGCACCGAGACCGGACTCACCCCGGCCAAGGCGGTGGAGCGCATCCGCGCGGACACCGCGCGCGCTTTGCTCGAGAGCGGCACGCCCGCGGTTCAGGAGGTGGCGCTGCGCTGCGGCTTCGGCGACTCCGAGCGCATGCGCCGCGCGTTCGTGCGCTTATTCGGCGCCTCCCCTTCGGCGCTGCGACGTCCCCGGCCGCGTGCTCAGATCCTGACGGGGAATGCCTCGAACCCCGCGTAGCGCACCTTGCCAAGCTGCGCCTCGATGCGCAGCAGTTGGTTGTACTTAGCGATACGATCCGAGCGCGACATCGAGCCGGTCTTGATCTGAGTCGCAGCGCTTGCGACGGCGATGTCGGCGATGGTGCTGTCTTCGGTTTCGCCGGAGCGGTGCGACACCACCGAGGCGTAGTGCGCCTGGTCGGCCATCGCGATGGCGGCGAGCGTCTCGGTGAGCGTGCCGATCTGGTTGGGCTTGATGAGGATGGCATTGGCGATGTGCCGCTCGATCGCCTCCTTGAAGATGCGCGTATTAGTGACGAAGACGTCATCCCCGACCAACTGGATCTTGCCGCCAAGCGCACGCGTGAGCGTCGCCCAGCCGTCCCAGTCCGCCTCGCTCATCCCGTCCTCGATGCTGATGATCGGGTACTTGGCGGCGAGCTCGGCGAGATAGCCGGTGAAGTCGGCCCCCGTGAAGCTGCGGTTCTCGGATGCGAGCTCGTACCGGCCGCCCTTGAAGAATTCGGAACTGGCGACATCGAGCCCGAGATACACCTGCCTGCCCGGCTGGTAACCGGCGCTCTCGATGGCTTCCATGATGATGCCGAGGGCCGCCTCGTTCGAGTTCAGATCCGGGGCGAAGCCGCCCTCATCCCCGACCGCGGTCGAGAGCCCGCGCGCGGCGAGCAGCTTCTTTAGCGTGTGGAAGATCTCCGCGCCGTAGCGCAGGGCCTCGCGGAACGTCGGCGCCCCCACCGGGAGGATCATGAACTCCTGGATGTCGAGACTGTTGTTGGCGTGCGCGCCGCCGTTGACGATGTTCATCATCGGCACCGGCATCACCGGCTCCCGCTCGCCGCCGATCAGCTGCGCGAGATGCCGGTACAGCGGCACGCCGGCGTCCCGGGCGGCGGCGTGCGCCGTGGCAAGCGAGACACCGAGGATGGCGTTGGCGCCGAGGCGCCCCTTGTTCTCGGTGCCGTCCAGTTCGATCATCCGCGCGTCGATGCCGGCCTGATCGAGCGGATCCGCGCCCACGAGCGCCTGCTTCAGCACCGTGTTGATGTGCTCCACGGCCTTGAGCACGCCCTTGCCGCCATAGCGCTGCACATCCCCGTCACGCAGCTCCACCGCCTCGCGTGTCCCGGTGGACGCGCCCGAGGGCACCGCCGCACGCCCGACGACGCCTGAGTCGAGCACGACGTCGGCTTCGACGGTGGGATTGCCGCGCGAGTCGATGATCTCGCGTCCGCGGATATCCTTGATCTGGCTCATCGGCGCTCGCTCCCTCTAAAGCAGTGCTTCCTCGTACGGGGTGCGCTTGGCGGCCCGATCGAGCTCGACCAGAGTCTTCAGCAGTGGCTCCATGCGCGCGAGCGGCCACGCGTTCGGCCCGTCCGAGAGCGCCTGCTCGGGGTGCGGGTGCGTTTCCATGAAGAGTCCGGCGATGCCGGCGGCCACCGCGGCGCGCGCGAGCACCGGGATGAACTCGCGCTGGCCGCCGGACGCATCGCCCTGCCCGCCGGGCAGCTGCACTGAGTGCGTGGCGTCGAACACCACCGGGCAGCCGGTGTTGCGCATGATCGACAGCGAGCGCATGTCGGACACCAGGTTGTTGTAGCCGAAGGAGAAACCGCGCTCGCACACGAGGATGTCGGGGTTGCCGGTGGAGCGCGCCTTATCCACCACATTCTTCATCTCCCAGGGGGATAGAAACTGGCCCTTCTTGATGTTGACGGGCTTGCCCTGGGCGGCGGTGTTCAGGATGAAGTTCGTCTGCCGGCACAGAAACGCCGGCGTTTGCAGCACGTCGACGACGGCGGCGACCTCGGCGAGCGGGGTGTCCTCGTGCACATCGGTCAGTACCGGCACGCCGATCGCGCGGCGCACGTCCGCGAGCACCTTAAGCCCGGCCTCGATCCCCGGCCCGCGGAACGAGCCGCGCGAGGAGCGGTTCGCCTTGTCGTACGAGGCCTTGAAGATGTACGGGATCTTCAGGCGTGCCGTGATCTCCTTCAGCCGCCCGGCGATCTCCTGGGTGAGCGCCGGGCTCTCGATCACGCACGGACCTGCGATCAGGAAGAAGGGCTGCTGGCCCCCGACTTCGTGTCCGGTAAGTTGCATCGCTCGTGCACTTCAGGGGGACGGGAAAGCCGCGCGCCCCTAAGCTCCCGCCGCCTGCGGCAGCTGTGAGGCGCGCTGCGCGCGCGCGGCGCGGATGAAGCCGGTAAACAGCGGATGTCCGTCGCGCGGCGTGGAGGTGAATTCCGGGTGAAACTGGGTGGCCACGAACCACGGGTGCTGCGGCAGCTCAATCACCTCCACCAGCCCGTCGCGCGAGAACCCCGAGAAGCGCATGCCCGAGGTGCGGTAGCGCTCCAGGTAGTTGTTGTTGAACTCGTAACGGTGGCGATGGCGCTCCATGATCACGTCGCGCCCGAAGATCTCGCGCGCCCGCGTGCCGGCCCCGAGCAGCACCTCCTGTGCCCCCAGGCGCATGGTGGCGCCTTTTTCCGAGCCGTCATCGCGCATCTGCGTGCCGTGCATCTGGTCCTGCCACTCGGAGATGAGCGCGATCACCGGGTGCGGGGTGGCGCGGTTGAACTCAGTGCTGTTGGCATCGGCCAGACCCTGCACGTGGCGCCCGTGCTCGACGATCGCCACCTGCATGCCGAGGCAGATGCCTAAGTACGGTACGCCGTGTTCGCGCGCAAAGCGCACCGCCTGGATCTTGCCCTCGATGCCGCGCTCGCCGAAGCCCCCGGGCACCAGGATCGCATCCATGCCCTTGAGCGCATGCGTGCCGTGCTGCTCGACGTCGGTGGACTCGATGTAGTGGATGTTGACGCGCGTGCGGCTCTTGAGCCCGGCGTGCATCAGCGCCTCGTGCAGCGACAGGTAGGAGTCGCGGATCTGCACGTACTTGCCGACCATGGCGATGTCCACCTGGCCGTCCGGGTTCGCCTTGCCGCTCACCACCTGGCGCCACTCGGCCAGATCGGTCGCGGGTACCTCCAGACGCAGCTTATCGACGATGATGTCATCGAGCGCCTGCTCGTGCAGCAGGATCGGAATCTTGTAGATGTCGTCCGCGTCGACCGCGGAGATCACCGCGCGCTCCTCGACGTTCGTAAACAGGGCGATCTTGCGCCGCTGCTCCTCCGGCAGCGGATGCTTGCAGCGGCACAAGAGCACGTCCGGCTGAATACCGATGCCGCGCAGCTCCTTCACCGAGTGCTGAGTCGGCTTGGTCTTGATCTCACCCGAGCCGCCCACCACCGGTACCAGCGTGAGATGCATGTAGACGCAGTTGTTGCGGCCGAGCTCGACACCGAGCTGGCGGATGGCCTCCAGGAACGGCAGCGACTCGATGTCACCGACCGTGCCGCCGATCTCCACCATGCACACATCGGCTCCATCGGCGCCGAGCTTGATGCTGCGCTTGATCTCATCGGTGATGTGCGGGATCACCTGCACCGTCGCGCCGAGGTAATCGCCGCGACGCTCCTTGGCGATGACGCGCTCGTAGATGCGCCCGGTGGTGAAATTGCTGTTGCGTCCGGTGGTCGTGCGCACGAAGCGCTCGTAATGCCCCAGATCCAGGTCCGTCTCCGTGCCGTCCTGGGTGACGAACACCTCCCCGTGCTGGAACGGACTCATCGTGCCCGGATCCACGTTGATGTAAGGATCCAGCTTCACCATGGCGATCTTCAGACCGCGCGCCTCAAGAATCGCCCCGAGCGAGGCCGCGGCGATGCCCTTCCCCAACGAGGACACGACGCCACCGGTGACGAATACAAAGCGCGTCATATAGTTAAGCTCTAGGGAATCCCGTCGCGTGAGGCCGCTGCCGCGAACTTTCGCGCGAGCGACGACGGGCCAGCAGGTTAGCACAATGCCCGCGTGCGCGCAGGGTTCGAATCTTCGCCCGGGGCCTCAGTGCGCTGCGCGCCAGATGAGGCGCCCGCGGCGCCGGCTCGCCGGGGCCGCCTGCACCGACTCATCCAGCCACAGGTCCGCCACGGCGAGCAGTCGCTCGCCGGCGAACAGCAGCGGCAGGCGCGCGCGCTCTTCGACCGGAATACGCGCTTCCTGCAGTAAGCCCTTGAGTGCACGGCGCGGACCACCGCGCACGGGACGCAGTCGCTCGCCGCCGCGCCGCTCGCGCAGCGTAAGCTGCGGTGCGAGCGCATCCAGGTCGAGCGGCCCGCGCGCATCGCTTTTGAGTGTGAGGGAGCCGCGCGCCAGAGCGAGCGTGCGCTGGCGCTGCCAGCGCCAGCTGCGCGGCGGCTCGGCCGGCTGGGTGCGCGCCGCGCCGGCGCGCGCGGCCTGCGCCGGGGCCGCTCGCAGCACGAGCAGATCCTGCTCGCGCCGGATGCGCACACCCTGCCAGGCGACCAAGGGCTGTGTGTCGGGGCGCGCCGCGAGGAGTGCGCCGCTGATCTCCTGCAGACCCCGGCTGGGCGGGGCGAGGAATCCGGCCGCGACGATCCAGTGGCGCAGCGCGTTACGCCGCCGCTCGGCGGGGAGCGTGCGCAGCACCTGCGCCGAAAGCGCCGGCCCGACCGCCGCCCGCCCGGCGTCGGCGGCGCCGAGGGCCTCGAGCAGGCGCTGCGCCTCGGCCGCGTGGCGCGCGGTGCGCGCCACGCTCGCCGCAGCGCCCGCCCAGCGCGCGCGCAGCCGCGGCAGCACCTGCGCGCGCAGGTAGTTGCGGTCGAGCCGCTCGTCCGCATTGCTCTCATCCTCGATCCAGGCGATGCCGTGGCTCCTGAGCCAGGCGCGCAGCTCCTCACCCGACCTCTCCAGCAGCGGGCGCACCAGTACCGCGCCGGCAAAGGGCGCCACGGCGGGCATGGCGGCGATGCCGGCGATGCCCGCACCGCGCAGCAGCTGCAGCAGCACCGTCTCGAGCTGATCGTCCGCGTGGTGCGCCGTCAGCAATACCTCCCCTTCGGCGAGCGCGGCGGCGAGGGCGGCGTAACGCACCTGCCGTGCCGCCGCTTCCAGCGACTCCCCGCGCCCGCGCGGCACCTGGACATTGCGCACCTGCAGCGCCACCCCGAGCTCACGCGCGACGCGCCGGCAGTGTGCGCTCCAGCGCGCGGATGCAGCTTGCAGGTGATGATCGACGTGCACCGCGCGCACGGTGAGCGCCGGGCGCTTGAGCTGCGCGAGCGCAGCCAGGAGCGCGGTGGAATCCGCCCCGCCGCTGAAGGCGACGCACAGGTGCAAGCGGGGCCGCTCGGGCAGAAGCTGCGCGAGGTGGCCCGCGAGCCAGGCCGCAGTGAACTTCGGGCGGGCGCCGCGCGGCACGCGTGCCACAGCGCCGTTACGCCGCGTTTTCGGCAAACACGCCGAAGCCGGCGATCTTTCGCGCGCGCGCCTCGCGCAGCTCATCGCGCGGGATCGCGTCGAGCTCAGCAAGGTAGCGTACCAGGGCTGCCTTCAGACTCGCCGCAACCGCCGCCGCGTCGCGGTGCGCCCCGCCGAGGGGTTCCTCGATCACTTCGTCCACGAGCCCGAGCTTCAGCAGCCGGTCGGCGGTAAGGTTCAAGGCCTCGGCGGCGACTTCCTTCTTGTCCTGGCTCTTCCACAGGATCGAGGCGCAGCCCTCGGGCGAGATCACCGAGTAGGTACTGTACTGCAGCATCAGCAGTCGATCGCACACGCCGATGCCCAGCGCACCGCCCGAGCCTCCCTCACCGGTCACCACGCTGATGATCGGTATGCGCAGCACCGACATCTCAAAGAGATTGCGGGCGATCGCCTCGCTCTGGCCGCGCTCCTCGGCGCCGACGCCCGGATAGGCACCCTGGGTATCGATGAGCGTCACGAGCGGCAGCGCGAAGCGCTCGGCAAGACGCATCAGGCGCAGCGCCTTACGATAGCCTTCCGGCTTGGGCATGCCGTAGTTGCGGCGCACGCGCTCCTTGGTGTCGCGTCCCTTCTGGTGCCCGATGATCATGACGGCGCGGTCCTCGATGCGCGCCAGGCCGCCGACGATCGCGCCGTCGTCCGAGTACATGCGATCCCCGTGCAGCTCGCTGAACTCCGTGCAGATGGCGTTGATGTAGTCGAGCGTGTAGGGACGGTGCGGGTGGCGCGCGAGCTGCGTGATCTGCCAGGGCGTCAGGTCGGCAAAGATGCTCACCGTCAGCTGGCGGCTCTTCGCCTGCAGGCGGCTGATTTCGTCCTGCAGATTGACCTCGGAATCCGAAGTCACGTGCCGGAGCTCTTCGATTTTGGCTTCCAGCTCGGCGATCGGCTGCTCGAAGTCGAGAAATGAAACGGCCATGGTGCGCGAGCCTACCCTAACTCAGCGGGTGTCGGCGAATGAGGCGCCGGGCGCTGCCACCGGCGTGCCGTAGATCACCTGCACCGAGCCGCGGCCGATGAGCGCTTCGAGCTGTTCGAGAAGTTCGCGGCTCGCGCGCACGCTCCAATCCGCCCCCAGCGTGAGCGCGCCACTCGCCCGCGTGCCCGTGTACTCGACCGTGATCGGGCACGGCCCCGGGCGCCAGGGCGAGAGAATCGTCTCCAGCCGATCGCACAGGGTGGGCAGCTCGCCGTGCGCGCATTTGATCACGAGCCGCCGCGCCTCCTGTTCGCGCACCTTGTCCAGTTCCGTGATGCGCCGCGCCGCAAGACGCCAGGCATCGGTGAACTCATCGAAACGCAACAGGCCTTCCACGAGCACCAGCGCGTCCTTGCACACCAAATCGCGGTGCTTCTGATAGGTCTCCTCGAACAGCATCGCCTCAATGCGCCCGGTGCGGTCATCGAGCGTGAGAATGACGCGCGGGCCGCGCTTCTTCACCTCGTCGATCAGGCCCGCGACGGTCACGGACTTGCCGCCGCCGAAGCGGGGAGACTCAAAGCCGGTCACCGGCCGATCGCTCACCAGGTCCCCGATGCGGTGCGACACAAAGCGCGGCAGGCCGGCCTCGAAGCGCGCCAGCGGATGCCCGGTGAGGTACAGACCGAGCGTCTCGCGCTCGCCCGCCAGACGCACCGCCTCGCTCCACTCGGGCAACACGCTGGTGCGCTGCGCCGGAGCGGCGCTCGCGCGCTCATCGCCGCTGAGTCCGAACAGATCGTTCTGCCCGGCCTGGTGTGCGCGCGTGTTCTGATCCCCGAGCTGCATGGCGCTCGCCAGGCGATCCATGAGCGTGGCGCGATTCGGGCCGAGGGCATCGAGGCTGCCGCTGCGCAGCAGCGCTTCCAGCACGCGCCGGTTCGCCTTCTGCAAGTCAAGGCGCCGACACAGGTCCTGGAGCGAGACGTACGGGCCGCGCGCGGCGCGCTCGAGCATCAGCGCCTCGACCGCGCCGGCACCCACGCCGCGCACGGCGCCCAGGCCGTAGCGGATGTTGCGCTCCCCGCAGGCGGTGAATTCGTACACCGAGGCGTTCACGTCCGGCGGCAGCACCGTGAGGCCCATGTCGCTGCACTCCTTGATGAGCGTCACGACCTTGTCGGTGTGCTCCATGTCAGCCGACAGCACGGCGGCCATGAACTGCGCCGGGTAGTGCGCCTTCAGGTACGCGGTCTGGTAGGAGAGCAGCGCGTAGGCGGCGGAGTGGGACTTGTTGAAGCCGTAACCGGCAAACTTCTCCATGAGGTCAAAGATGCGTACCGCTACATGCTCGCGCACACCGCGCGCGACGGCACCGTTGACGAACCCGGAGCGCTGCTGCGCCATCTCCTCGGCCTTTTTCTTGCCCATGGCGCGGCGCAGCAGATCCGCGCGGCCGAGGGTGTAGCCGGCGAGCACCTGCGCGATCTGCATGACCTGCTCCTGGTAGAGGATCACGCCGTAGGTGGGCTTGAGGATCGGTTCGAGGCTCGGGTGCAGGTAATCGATCGGGCCCTCGCCGCGACCGTGCTTGCGGTTGATGAAGTCATCCACCATGCCCGACTGCAGCGGGCCCGGGCGAAACAGCGCCACGAGCGCCACGATCTCCTCAAAGCAGTCCGGCTGCAGGCGGCGGATCAGGTCCTTCATACCGCGCGACTCGAGCTGAAAGACCGCCGTGGTGCGGCAGGACTTCAGCAGCGCGTAAGTGGGCGCATCATCGATCGGCAGCGTGCTCACCTGCAGAATCGCGCTGCCGGCGGCGCGCTCGCGGTTGATGAGGGCCGCCGCGCGGTCAATGATGGTGAGCGTGCGCAGGCCGAGAAAATCGAACTTCACCAGCCCGGCCGCTTCCACGTCGTCCTTGTCGAACTGCGTGACGACGCTGCCGCCGGCGGCATCGCAGTAGAGGGGCGCAAAGTCAGTCAGCACCGACGGGGCGATGACGACGCCGCCGGCGTGCATGCCGGCGTTGCGCGTGAGTCCCTCGAGCGAGCGCGCCAGGTCGATGAGATTGCGCACCTCATCCTCGCTCTGGTAGAGCCGCTTGAGCTCCGGCTCCTTCTCCAGCGCGCCCTCAAGGGTAATGCCCAGCTCAAAGGGAATGAGCTTAGCGATGCGATCGACGTAACCGTAAGTCATGCCGAGCACGCGCCCGACGTCGCGCACGACCGCCTTGGCGGCCATGGTGCCGTAGGTGATGATCTGCGAGACGCGCTCGCGTCCGTACTTCTGCGCCACGTAATCGATGACGCGATCGCGACCGTCCATGCAGAAATCGATGTCGAAGTCGGGCATCGAAACGCGCTCGGGATTCAAGAAGCGCTCGAACAGCAGGTCGTACCTGATCGGGTCAAGATCGGTAATGCCCAGACTGTAAGCGACGAGCGAGCCGGCCCCCGAACCGCGCCCGGGGCCGACCGGCACGCCGTGCTCGCGCGCCCAGCGGATGAAGTCCGCGACGATGAGGAAGTAGCCGGCGAAGCCCATCTGGCAGATGACGTCCAGTTCACTCGCCAGGCGAGCACGGTGACCCGCCGGTTCCGCCTCCGCCACGCCGCCGAAACGCTGCGTGAGCCCGCGCGCCGCCTCGGCGCGCAGGAACTGCGCGGTGGTGACGCCCGCGGGCACCGGGTACTGCGGCAGCCGCGCCTCCCCGAGCTTGAGCGTAAGACTGCAGCGGCGCGCGATCTCCACCGAGTTCGCGAGCGCCTCGGGGATGTCGGCGAACAACGCCGCCATCTCCTGCGGGCTGCGCAGGTACTGCTGGCGCGAGTAGCGGCGCACGCGTCCCGGATCGGCAAGCAGCGCGCCGTCGTGGATGCAAACGCGTGCCTCGTGCGAATCGAACTCGTCGGCCTTGAGGAAGCGCACGTCGTTGGTGGCCACCACCGGCACCGCGTGGCGCGCGGCGAGCGCCACGGCCGCGGCGATGTACGCTTCCTCGAACGGCCGGCCGAGGCGCTGCAACTCGAGGTAAAAGCGTCCGGGAAAGACCCGGAGCCACGCGGTGAGCGCCCGCTCAGCGTCCGCCTCGCGCGCGTTGAGCAGCGCCCGCCCGACATCCCCCTCGCTCGCCCCGGAGAGGGCGAGGAGTCCGGCGGCGTTCTCGAGCGTAAGCCAGGAGCGCTCGATGCGCGGGACACCGCGCTCCTGGCCTTCCAGGTACGCACGGCTGACGAGCCGGGCGAGGTTGCGGTAGCCCTCCGGCGTCAGGCACAGCAGCGTCAGGCGCGCGGGCGGCTGCCGCTCCCCGTCCTCGCGCACCAGCAGATCCACGCCGATGACGGGCTTCACGCCCGCCTTGAGCGCCTCGCGGTAGAACTTCACCATCGCGAAGAGGTTGTTCTGATCCGTCACCGCCACCGCCGGCATGCCGGCGGCGGCGGCGGCCGCGACGAGCTCGGGGACGCGCACGACGCTGTCGCTGAGGGAGTACTCGGTGTGCAGCCGCAGATGGACGAAACCGTGTGTCATCGGCGCGGTATTAATTCTGGTCAGCCTGCTCTGTCAAGAAATCCTCTTCCTCCTCGGAGAGGCAGCGCACCGGGCTGAAGGAGCGCCGGTGCTGCACCGTCGGCGGCCGCCGGCGCAGCGCGCTCAGATGCGCAGGCGTGCCGTAGCCCTTGTGCACGGCAAGCTCGTAGCCGGGGTAGCACGTATCGAGGGCCTCCATCATGGCATCGCGGCTCGTCTTGGCAAGAATCGAGGCGGCGCTGATCGCCGCGACGCGCGCATCGCCGGCGACGATCGCCTCGAGCGTGCACGGCAGGGGCAGATCGGCGATGCACGGGCAGCGATTGCCGTCCACGCGCACGTGCGTCGGCGCCACCGGCAGCGCCAAAAGCGCGCGGCGCATCGCGAGCATCGTGGCCTGAAAGATGTTGAGGCAATCGATCTCGTCGCGATCCGCCCAGCCGATCGCCCAGGCGAGCGCGCGTGCGCGGATGATCGGTGCCAGGTGCGCGCGCTGCGCGGGCGAGAGCGCCTTGGAGTCCGCCAGCCCGCGGATGCGCCGGTGCGGATCGAGGATGACGGCCGCGGCCACCACCGGGCCTGCGAGCGGCCCGCGGCCCGCCTCGTCCACCCCCGCGACGCGGGTAAGATTACACCCCGGGGGCGCGCGCATCGGCGTGGCCGGCAGAGGGGGTGCGCCGCGGGAGGCACCCGAGAATCGCCTGGGCGGCACGCGCGGCGCCGTCGAGGCGCAGCGCGCGGTGAATGGTGGTGAATTCCTGCTGCAGCTCTGCCACGCGGGCGGGCTCCTCGATCTGCTCAAGCAATGCGTCCGCCAGCGCGGCGCCCCGCACCTGCTCCTGTAGGAACTCCGGCACCAGGGCGCGTCCGGCCAGCAGGTTCGGCAGTGAAAAGTATCGCACCTTGACGATCCCCAGGGTGCGCAGCACGAAGGCGGTGACGGCATTGCCCTTGTAGGCCACCACCATCGGCCGACCCGTGAGCAGCGTTTCGAGCGTCGCCGTGCCGGAGGTGACGATCACGCCGTCCGCGGCCGCGAGCGCCTGCTGCGCCTCACCCTCGAGCAGGCGAATGACAGGCGCGCCGGGCACTTGCGCGACTTCCTTCGCAAAAACCTCACGAATGGCCGCAGAGGCCATGGGGGCGATGAAGCCGTAGCCGGGCTTGCGCTGCGCGATGCGCGTGGCCGCCTCGACGAAGGGGGCGGCGAGGCGCGTCACCTCGGCCAGGCGGCTCCCGGGCAGCAGCGCGATCAGCGGCACGTTCGCCTCAAGTCCGAGCGCACGGCGCGCGGCCGCGCGATCGGCGCTGAGCGGAATCTGATCCGCGAGCGGGTGACCGACGAACTCGGCGCGCACGCCATGCTTGGCGTAGAACTCGCTCTCAAAGGGCAGCAGGCACAGCACCAGATCGACCGCCGTGCCGATGGTGCGCACACGTCCCTGCCGCCACGCCCAGACCTGCGGACTCACGTACTGCACGGTGGGAATGCCGGCGCGCTTTAAGTGCCGAGCGAGGCCGAGGTTAAATTCCGGCGCATCGATGCCGATGAAGACATCCGGGCGCTCCCTGAGCAGGCGCGTGCGCAGCGTGGCGCGCAGCTTAAGCAAACGCGGCAGATGGCTCAGCACTTCCGCCAGCCCCATGACCCCGAGCTCATCGGCCCGCGCCCAGGGCTCGCAGCCGGCCGCGATCATCTTGGGTCCCGCGACGCCAAAGCAGATGAGCTGCGGGACCCGCGCACGCAGCGCGCCGATCAGCGCCGCACCGAGCTGATCCCCGGAATGCTCAGCCGCGACGATCCCGACCCGCAGTGCAGCTGCTGCGGTGAGGGGCACGCCCGCGGCGTTCATCGCACCAGGCTGCGAACGGAGGCGTGAATGAAGTCAACGAACAGGCGGATCTCGGGCTGCAGCGCCGCCAGGGGCTCAAGGCGCACGAGCGCCTCGGCGAGGCGCAGATCCGAGCGATACAGGATACGGTAAGCCTCGCGAATGTTGCGCAGCTGCTCCTCGTTGAAGCCGCGACGCTTGAGGCCCTCCGCGTTGACCGCGTGCGGGGAAGCGGGATTGCCCGACACCATGACGTACGGGGGCACGTCGCGCTGCACGATGGCGCCGCCGGCCAGAAAGGCGTGTGCGCCGATTTTGCTGAACTGATGCACGGCGGTCAGACCACCCAGGATCACCCAGTCGCCGACTTCCACGTGGCCACCCAACATCGCGCAGTTGGCGAACACGGTCTGATTACCCACGGTACAGTCGTGCGCCACGTGCGCGTACGCCATGAAGAGGTTGTCGTTGCCGATGCGCGTGACGCCCCGATCATGCGTCGTGCCGCGGTTGACGGTGCAGGACTCGCGAAACACGTTGCGCGCGCCGATCTCAAGCCGCGTCGGCTCGCCACGATACTTCTTGTCCTGCGGCGCACTGCCGATGGAGGCGAACTGAAAGACATGGTTGTCGGCGCCGATGCTGGTGGGGCCGCCGATCACCACGTGCGGCTCGATCACCGTGCGCGCCCCGATGATGACATCGGGGCCAATGATGCTGAAGGCGCCGACGCTCACATCCGCCGCCAGCTGCGCCTGGGGCGATACGATCGCCCGCGCGTCGATCACTTGGAGGTCTCCGGCGCGAGCATCATGTCCGCGTGCGCCGCCTCCTGCTCACCGACGAGCGCCACGGTGGAGAAGCACCAGATACCGCGCAGCGAACGGTCCAGTCGCGCCGTGAGCACCAGCTGATCCCCGGGGACGACCGGGCGGCGAAAGCGCGCGTTGTTGATGCCGACGAAGTAGAAGCGCGTGTTGTGATCGGGGATCACCCCGCCGGTGACGAAGCACAGGATCCCGGCCGCCTGCGCCAGCGCCTCGATGATCATGACGCCCGGCATCACCGGACGCCCCGGGAAGTGCCCGGGAAAGAACGGTTCGTTATAGGTGACGTTCTTCAGCGCGCGGATGCTCTTGCCCTTGTGCAGTTCGAGTACGCGATCGACCAACAGGAACGGGTAGCGGTGCGGCAAGCGCTCGAGGATGGCCTGCATGTCAAGTTGAAGGCCCTCAGTCATCGTCCTGTTCCTGCTCCTGGGGAGGTTTCACACCGGCGGCCTGTTCGAGTTTACGTACGCGGCCTTCGAGCACGCCGAGGCGCTTGAAGCGTGCCACCAGGCGGCGCCACGCGTGCGCTTCTTCAAACGGAATGCCGCTCGAGTATACGCCGGCGTGCTCGATGGAGTGGCTGATCATCGAGTAGCCGGTGATGACGACATCATCGGCAATGTTGATATGCCCGGCAAACCCGCAGTGACCACCGATCATGCAGCGCTTGCCGATGGTGGTGCTGCCGGAGACGCCGGTGCAGGCGGCGATCGCGGTATGCGCTCCCACGCGCACGTTGTGCGCGATCATGATCAGGTTATCGAGTTTGACGCCCTCCTCGATCACCGTGTCCTCGATGGCGCCGCGATCGATGGTCGTGTTGGCGCCGATCTCCACATCGGGGCCCACCTGCACCGAGCCGAGCTGCGGCACCTTGAGCCAGCCGCCGCGCTGCGGCGCGAAGCCGAAACCATCGGCGCCGATGACCGCGCCGGGCTGCAGCACTGTGCGCGTCCCGATCTGTACGCCTGCTCCCAAGGTGACGCGCGCGACGAGCCGCACGTCGGGGGCGAGCCGTACGCCCGGCTCGATGAGACTGTGCGGACCGATGAAGCTGCGCGCCTCGATGAGGACGTTCTCGCCGATCATCGCGAACGCTGCCACCTGCGCGCTCGGATCTATGCGCGCGCTGGCGGCGATGAGCGCCGTGGGATGCACGCCCGGGGCGAGCGGCGGCGGCGGGTGCAGGAGCGCCGCGATGCGCGCATAGGTCAGGTAGGGGTTCTCGCTCACGAGCATCGCGGTCGGACAATCGGCCGCGGCCGCAGCGCTAAGGACGACGGCCGCAGCGCGCGTCGCGGCGAGCTGCGCGCGGTAGCGCGGATTGGCGAGAAAACTCAGCGCGCCGCCCTCGGCGCCGCCGAGTGTCGCGACCCGCTCGACCTGGATGTCAGGATCACCGCGCAGTTCGCAGCCGAAGCGGACCGCGAGCTCCCCAAGCGATACCGCCATGGCCGGAAACCTTCGCCTCGCTCCCTGAAGTAAACGCCTGCGCGCTTACTTGATCGGCTTCCCCGGCGTCGGGGCCGGGGGCGGCGTGCCGGTGCTCGGCTTGGCCGCGCCGCCGTGCGCCTGCAGGGCGGCGAGGACTGCCGCCGTGATGTCGTAGGTCGGCGTGGCGTAGACCACCCCTTCGGAGTTCAGCACCAGATCGTAGTTGTTGGCCTTGGCATAGTTACGCACCTCTTCGCCGAGGGTGCGTTGCAGGCGCGACAACTCCTCGGTACGCCGCGCGCTCACGTCGTCCTGGAACTCCCCGCGCGCGCGTTCGAAGTCGCGCTGCCCGTCGCGCAGATCCTTCTCCGCGCGCGCCCGCTGCTCTTCCGTCATGGTCGCGCCGTCCTTTTGCAGCTTGTCGACCTTGGCCTTCAGCGCCTGCTCCTGCGCCTGCAGGGTGCGCTGGCGCGGTGCAAATTCCGAGCGCATGGCTTCCGATACCGCCTTCCCCTGTGGCGATTCCTCCATCAGACGCGGGGCATCGACGATACCGATTCTCGGCTCAGCCCATGCCGGCAGTGCGGCGAGCGCCGCCCCCGCTGCCATCGCCCAAACCACCACCTTGCTGCTGATCAAACGCATCACGGACCTACCTGCCTCGTATGTAACTGTTTATGGGGGGCGCCCCCCCTCAAGGGGAGCCGCTTAAACCCCTAGTATCGCGTAGAACGCAGCCGGCGGCGCGTTTCTTTGCGCTTTTCGACCCCCTCAGAAGGCGTTGCCGACCGAGAACTGGAAGCCTTCCGTCTCATCACCCCAGGTGGTGATGCCGTTGCTCGACTGGGCGTTGAGCGCCTTGCCAAAGCTGAACCGGAACAGACCCAGCGGTGCGAGCCATTGCACGGCGACACCCACCGAGCGCTTGATGTCCGAGAAGCTCGAGAGGTTGTAATTGTTCGGCGTCACGCCGTCCGGGCCGTAGAACTTGATAGTCGAGCCGGTCTGGTACACCCCGCCCATGTCGTAGAACAAGCTCGCGCGCGCGGTCTGTGCCCACTTGATGGGCATGGGAATGAGCAGCTCGTTCTGGCTCGTGATGCGCAGGTTGCCGCCGTAGGGGTTGCCGAACTGGTCCTTCGGCCCGAGGCGACTCTCGCGGAAACCGCGTACGTTGTCCGGGCCGCCGCCGAAGAACTGGCGGAAGGGCGGCAGGGCCGTGGTGTTCCCGAGGGGGGCGCCGTAGTCGACACCCTCGAGGAAGGAGAGCGTCCAGCGTCTCGTGAGCGGCACGTACTTGATGAACTGGTAGTTGGCGACGTAGTACTGCACGTTATCGATCGGCACGGTCACGGCGGCCGAGATGGACTGACGCATGCCATGGTCGGCAAACAAGGTGCGGTTACGTGTGTCCCAGTCCCAGCCCACCACCGCTTCCAGGGTCTTGAAGTCCGAGCCATAGAATATGTAGATGTTATTGGTCGCGTCGTCGTGGGCGATACGGCTGTAGGGATGGCCGTTATCCTGCACCCATTGCTGCGCCTGGATGGCGCTGCTCAGGGAGTTGGTGAGCAGCTGCGAGCTGTTGAAGGAGAAGCCAAAGCGCAGATACTGGTACTCGGTGATCGGATACGCCCAGGTCGGTCCGACGCTCAGGGTCTGGGAAGAGAATTGCGAGGACGAGGAAACGAACTGCGTGACGTCGCTGTAGGTGAGCGAAATCGTGCGCTGCAGGTTGTCGATGTTGGTGTAAGGGTTCGTGTGCTGAATGCTGTACACCTTGCTGAAGGCACCGCCGTTTAGGTTGACGGCGATGCGCTGGCCGGTGCCGAGGAAGTCCGAGTCCGCATAGCTGCCGTTGAGCATGAACTTGTAGGTCTCGGAGTAACCGATACCGCCGGAGAGCTGCGAAGCCGGACCCTCCTCGATCTTGTAGTTCACATCGACCAGGTCCGGGGAGCCGGCCACGGGCGTGGTCTCGAATTCGACTGACTTCACATACGGCAAACGCTGGACGCGCTGTTTGGAGCGCTCCAGTGAAGTGTTGGACAACCAGCCGCCCTCCAGTTGCCGCATCTCGCGGCGCAATACCTCGTCGTTGATGCGGTTGGCGCCGGTGAAGGAGATGTTGCGCACGTACACGCGGTTGCCCGGGTCGACGAAGAAGGTGAGCGCAACGGTGTGCGTGGCGTTGTCCGCGGTCGGTACCGGCTCGACCTTGGCGAAGGCGTAGCCATCGCGGCCCATGCGGTTCTGCATCAGCTCCTGGCTGGTCGTGATCTCCTTGCGGTTAAACGTGTCGCCCGGGTGTATGACGAGCAAGCGCTCGAGCTCGGCCTGCGGCACGACGAAGGTGCCCGCGAGCTTGATCTGCGAAACGGTGTAGATCGCGCCCGGGTCGATGTTAACGGTGATGAAGATGTCTTCCTTCTCCGGTGCGATCGCCACCTGGGTGGAACTTAGCTGGAAGTTCGCGTAGCCGCGATCCATGTAGTAGTTACGGATTTTCTCGAGATCCCCCTGCAGCGACTCGCGCGCATAGCGATCATCCTGCTTGTACCAGGAGAGCCAGTTGGGCGTCTTCAGCTCGAGGGTCTCGAGGATGTCCTTGGTCTTGAATTCGGTGTTGCCGACGATGTTGATCTCACGGATCACGGCGCGCGTGCCTTCCTTGATGTCGATCTTGATCTTGACGCGGTTGCCGGACTCCTCTTCGACCTTGGCATCGATCTTGACGCCGTACTTGCCGCGCGCGTAGTACTGGTCGGTGAGGTACTGCGTGACATCCTCGAGCACCGAGCGATCGAAGGTCTTGCCGGTGGCCAGACCGACGCCGCGCAGCGACTTCTGCAGATCCTCGGTCTTGATGTCCTTGTTACCGGTGATCTCAAAGCTCTCGATCGAGGGGCGCTCGAGCACCACCACCACCAGCGTGCTGCCCTCGCGGCGCAGCTGCACATCGCGAAAGAAGCCGGTGGCATAGAGTGCCTTGATTGCCTCGCGCACGCGCGCCGGCGTCAGGTGATCACCGATGTTGACGGGCAGGTAGTTGTACACCGTGCCTTCGGAAACGCGCTGCAGGCCCTCGACGCGGATGTCGCCGACGATGAAGTCCGCCGGCAGCGCCGTCGTCTGCGCCAGTGCCAGCGCACAGCGCAGGAGAAGCGCCACACCGGCAAGGGCTAATCGCGTTTTCATGCTCCGAACACCGCACACTCTCACTTCGCGCCTCTGAAGCGCTGGTCAAGAAACTCATGCACTGCACTATCCAAGAACCGGAGGATTCGCATCCGCCGGCGGTCACTTGCGGGTCGGCGTGACGACCCCTATAGCTCGCTCAACTGAACTGGCGCGCAATGTCGTTGTAGAGCGCGACACCCATCAGGACGATGAGAAGGGCGATGCCCACCTGCTGCCCGAAGACCTGTGTGCGTTCCGACAGCGGACTGCCCTTGAGCCATTCCACCAGCTGAAACAGGATCTGGCCGCCGTCGAGGATCGGAATGGGCAGCAGGTTAAGAAACCCCAGCGACAGTGACAGAATCACCAGCGTGGAGAGGAAAGCGCTCGCACCGGCATCCGCGGACTCGCCGGCATACTGTGCGATCGACAGCGGGCCGCTCAGATTCTTCAGCGACACCTTGCCCAGCACCATGCGCCCGAAGAGGCGCGCCTGGAACACCGTCAGACCCCAGGCCTCGCTGGCGCCGTGGCTGAGCGCGGCGAGCGGCGAGAGCTCTGTGTGCACCACCGTGTCGTCGGCAATCTTCGGCGGCCCGACGTGAATGAGGCCAATGCGCTTGCCGGCCACCTCCTCGCTCATCACCGCCAGCGTGACGGTGCCGGTGCTGCTGCCACGCAGATATTCGATGCTGATGCGCTGGTTGGGGCGGGCGTGGACATAGTCGGCGATCTCGCGAAAGTCCTGCATGCGCACCCCGTCGATCGCCACGATGCGATCGCCGGCCGCAAGCCCGGCGCGCGCCGCCGGACCATCGTGCTCCACGCGACCCAGCACCGGTGGCACGGGCGGCAGCCAGAACTGGAAGCCCAGTCCGTGGAACAGCTCCGCAGGCTCGGTCAGATGCCGCCGCTGCGCAGGGTCGGGCAGGTCGAACTGTACGTTGCGCAGCTGCCCGCCGCTGGTACGCACGCCGAGCACGATCCGTGCGCGGGAGCTGACCCCATCGAGCAGGCCGAGCACCACGTCGCGCTGGCCCGCCACCGCCACGCCATCGACGCTCACAATCTCGTCGCCGGACTTAAGTCCCGCGCGCGCAGCGATCGAGTCCGCGGTGACCTCGCCGATACGCGGCCGCACCTCGTTGAGGCCGCTCACCCAGAACATGCCCCACAGCAGAAGTACCGCGAAGAGGATGTTGAAGGCGGGGCCTGCGAGCAGCACCGCGATGCGCTGCCAGGAGGGACGGCGGGTGAAGGAGCGGCTCAGATCCGCGGCGGGCACCGGCGCCTCGCGCTCATCGAGCAGCTTCACGTAACCGCCGAGCGGAATGGCGGCGATGACGTACTCGACCCGATCGGCACCGCCCACGTACCGCAGCAGCGGTTTGCCGAAGCCGACGGAGAAACGCAGTACCTTGAAACCCAGACGCCGGGCCACCCAGTAGTGCCCGAACTCGTGCACCGTGACGAGCAGCCCCACGGCGACGATGAACCAGAACAGCGTCCAGACCAAACTCATGCGTGAGCGCCCTTCATCGATGCACTTCTTGTCATGCCGAGGATCTGCTCACGTGCGTGCGCCCTACCTTCTGCGTCGGCCGCCAGAACCTCATCCAGCCCGCCCAGCGCACCCCCGCTCCCCCGCTGCACCACGGCTTCAATGACCGCCGCAATGCCGGGAAAGTTCAATCGGCGCTCCAGGAATGCCTCAACTGCCACCTCGTTGGCAGCATTGAGGAGCACCGGGTGCTGGCCGCCGGCACGCGCCGCCGCCTGCGCCAGTGCCAGGCAGGGGAACTTCTGGGTGTCCGGTGCCCGAAAATCGAGCCGCCCGGCCTTGAGCAGATCGAGGAATTCTACACCGGAGTCGATGCGCTCGGGCCACGCAAGCGCGTGGGCGATGGGCGTGCGCATGTCCGGTGCACCCAGCTGCGCGAGCACCGAGCCGTCCACGTACTCGACCAGGGAGTGCACGATGCTCTGGGGGTGCAGAAGAATCTCCACCTGCGCGGGCGTCACGCCAAAGAGCAGGCAGGCCTCGATGAGTTCCAGACCCTTATTCATCAGGGTCGCCGAATCCACCGAGATCTTGCGCCCCATGACCCAGTTCGGGTGGGCGCAGGCGGCCTCGGGCGTTACCGTCTCGAGCGCCTCGCGCGGGGTGTCGCGGAAGGGCCCGCCGGAGGCGGTCAGCAGCACGCGTCGCAATCCGGGGGGCGCGACACCGGTGCGTGCGCCGGGCGGCAGGCACTGAAAAATCGCATTGTGCTCGCTGTCGATCGGCAGCAGCGTCGCGCCGCCCTCATTCACGGCCGCGATCAGAAGCGGCCCGGCCATCACGAGCGATTCCTTGTTGGCGAGCAGCAGGCGCTTGCCCGCGCGTGCTGCCGCGAGCGTCGAGCGCAGCCCCGCCGCACCCACGATCGCCGCCATGACACAGTGCACCTCTGAGAGGGCCGCGAGCTCTTCGAGCGCGCCGGCACCGGCGAGGATGCGGGTGGTCGGCGCCCGGGTGTTCAGCAGCTCGGTCAGTTCAGCCGCCGCCGTCGCATCGGCAAGCGCCGCGTAGGGGGGGTGGAATGTGAGGATCTGGCGGGCAAGTTTGGCGGCGTTGCTGCCGGCGGCGAGCGCCACGAGGCGGAAGCGCTGCGGATGGCGCGCCAGTACATTGAGCGTGCTCTCGCCGACCGAGCCGGTGGAGCCCAGAACCGCCACTCCGATCATCACACTACTCCCAATAGCACAAGCCCGATAAACAGCACCGGTGCGGCGGCGGTGAGGCTGTCGATGCGATCCATGACTCCGCCGTGGCCCGGAAACAATGTGCCACTATCTTTTACACCGGCAAACCGCTTGAGCAGACTCTCCGTCAGATCCCCGACCACCGAGAAGCCCACGGCCCCCAGGCACAGCAGCACAAACGGCAGTGCGGGCAGGCGAAACCAGGCCGCCCCGGCGAGCGCACACACCGCGCTCGCGAGCATACCCCCCAGCACCCCTTCCCAGGTCTTGGCCGGGGAGACCTGCGGCGCGAGCCGCACGCGTCCGAAGTGCCGCCCGCAGAAGAACGCCCCGATGTCGGCGACCCACACGAGCAGCAACGCGAACAGCACCCACTGCGCCCCGTCGGCCAGCCCGACGCGCAGGCGAATGAGCGCAAGCCACGCCGGAACGAGGGCGAGCACGCCTGCGAGCGCGGCCGACCAGCCGGCCGCGCGGCGCGGGGCGAGCGTGACCCACAGCAGCGCCACGCACCACCAGGCCAGCGCCAGCTGCATCACGAAGTTGCCTGCGCCGGCGCTGACTGAGACCGACCAGGCCGCAAACATGAGCAGGCCGATCAGCACCACGTACGCTGCGCGCAGTGCGGCGCTCGGCAGGCGCAGGAACGCGGACCATTCCCAGGCGCCGAGCAGCACGATCACCGACACCACGATGACGGTCGCCACCGGCGGCAGCAACAGCAGCACGCACAGCAGCGCCGCGGCGAGCACGGCGGCGGTGAGGATGCGTTTGCGCAGCGACTCGGTCACGAGGCGCGTTGCGCGGCAGTCTGGCCGAAGCGCCGCTCGCGGCCGGCAAAGAATTTGAGCGCCTGCTCGAATTCCGCCACTGTGAAATCCGGCCACAGGCACTCGGTGAAGTACAGCTCCGCATACGCGAGGTCCCAGAGCAGAAAGTTACTGAGGCGCTGCTCCCCGCCGGTGCGGATCAACAAATCCGGCTCCGGCAGGCCCGCCAGGCTCAAGGCGGCCGCGAAGCGCGCCTCGGTGATCTCCTCGGGCCGCAGCGCGCCGCCGGCGCATTCGCCCGCGAGCCGCTGCGCGGCCTGCACGATATCCCAGCGGCCGCCGTAGCTTAAGGCCACCTGCAGCTTCAGCGCCTGATTGGCCGCAGTACGCTCTTCGGCCGCCGCGATGCGCGCCTGCAAGCGCACCGCAAGACTGCGGCGCGCGCCGATGAAGCGCACGCGCACGCCCTTCAGGTGCAGTTCCTCGAGTTCGCGGTCGAGCGCCTCGACGAACAGACTCATGAGACTGGCCACCTCGGTCACCGGGCGCGCCCAGTTCTCGCTCGAGAAGGCGAACAGCGTCAGCGCTTCGATGTCGCGGCCTGCGCACTCCTCGATGCACATGCGCACCGGGGTGAGTCCTGCCTTGTGGCCGGCGGCGCGCGTGAGGCCGCGAGCGGTCGCCCAGCGGCCGTTGCCGTCCATAGTGATGGCGATGTGCCGCGGCAGCACCTTGGCAGTGGCGAGTGCCATCAAACCTGCATGACCTCTTTTTCCTTGGCGGCGAGGAGCGCATCGACGTCCGCGGTGTGCTTGTCGGTGAGCTTCTGCACCTCCGTTTCTGCGCGCCGTTCATCGTCCTGAGAAACGAGTTTTTCCTTCAGCAGGTCCTTGATGTCATTCATCACATCGCGCCGCACGTTACGCACGGCCACGCGCGCGTTCTCGGCATCGTGGCGCAGCATCTTGGTGATTTCGCGTCGCCGCTCCTCGGTGAGCGGTGGCATCGGGATGCGGATCACCGTGCCGGCCGTCATCGGCGTGAGCCCGAGGTCGGACTTGAAGATCGCCTTCTCGATCGCCTGCACCACGCTCTTCTCCCAGGGCGAAATCACGAGCGTGCGGCCGTCCTCGACCGCGATACTGGCCACCTGCTGCAGCGGCACCTCGGAGCCGTAGTAGTCGACCTTCAGGTGCTCAACGAGGCTCGGGTGGGCGCGCCCGGTGCGCAGCTTCTTCAGGTCAGCCTGGAAGGTAGCTACACACTTTGCCATGCGCTCGCGCGCGTCTTTCTTCAGATCTTCAAGCATGGGTGGTTACCTCCTCGATGCTGGGCGCCGCTCACTCGAGAGTGACGGCCGTGCCGACGTCCTCACCGCGCACGATGCGGGTGAGATCCCCGGAATTGTTGAGATTGAACACACGCAGCGGCAGGTGATTGTCGCGGCACATGACGATCGCGGTCGCATCCATCACGTTCAGCTTCTCGTTCAGCACTTTATCGAACGTGAGGCTCTTATAGCGCGTCGCGTTCGGGTTGCGCGCCGGATCATCCGAGTACACCCCATTCACCTTGGTGGCCTTGAGCAGGATGTCCGCGTTGATCTCGATCGCACGCAGTGCCGCGGCGGTGTCGGTGGTAAAGAACGGGTTGCCGGTACCGGCGGCGAAGATGACGACGCGGCCCTTCTCGAGGTGCCGCACGGCGCGCCGGCGGATGTAGTCCTCGCACACCTCGTTGATGCGGATCGCGGACATGACACGCGCGTGCATCCCCAGGCTCTCGAGCGCGTCCTGCATGGCGAGCGCGTTCATCACGGTCGCGAGCATGCCCATGTGATCGGCGGCCACGCGGTCCATGCCGGCGCGCGCAAGCCCCGCGCCGCGAAAAATGTTACCGCCGCCGATCACGACCGCGACCTGCACCTCCATCTCGCGGATCGCCTGCAGCTCCCCGCCGATACGCTTGATCACGGCCGGCTCAATGCCGTAGTCGCCGCTGCCCATTAAGGCCTCGCCGGAGAGCTTCACCAGGATTCTCGAGTACCGCGCCTTCGCTTGCGTCATCGCTATTCTCCTTATCACCGATGGAAAAAACCCCGCGCGCGGCGGGGTTCTCTCCTTAGGATCGCTCGCAGCGTGCTGTCAGTGCCTGACCGTGGGCCCGGCGCTCTTCACCTGCGCCATGACCTCGGCAACGAAGTCGTCCTGCTTCTTCTCGATGCCGGCTCCGACCTCGAAGCGCTCAAACGCGAGCACTTCCGCCTTGGCACTCTTCAGCAGCTTCTCGATCGTCACGTCCGGATCCTTGACGAAGGGCTGGCCGGCAAGAGTGATCTCCCCCAGGGCCTTGCGCAGGCGGCCCTCGACCATCTTGGCGACGATCTCGGGCGGCTTGCCTTCGCGGGCAGCCTGCACGGTGAGGATGTCACGCTCCTTCGCCACCACCTCCGCGGGCACGTCGGCGGCAGTGAGGTACCTTGGGTTACTGGCCGCCACGTGCATCGCCAGATCGTGCGCCAGGCTCGCCGCGCCGCCCTTGAGCGCCAGCAGCACACCGATGCGCGTGCCGTGCACATAGGCACCCAGATGCTCGGCGGATCCCAGTACGACGAAACGCCGTACGCTGATGTTCTCACCGATCTTGGCCACGAGCGCGCGCCGACGCTCCTCTACGGTTTCCCCGGAAGCGAGCTTGGTGGCATTGAGGGCGGCCAGATCCGCTGGCTGGCCGGCGAGTGCGCATTCCGCCACCGCGTGCGCAAAGGCGCGGAAGTCCTGCTCGCGCGCGACGAAATCGGTCTCGCAGTTGATCTCGACCATCGCCGCGCTGCGCCCGTCATGGGCCTTCGCCACGACCACGACGCCCTCGGCGGCCACGCGCGTCGCCTTCTTGTCCGCCTTGGCCAGGCCCTGCTTGCGCATGAGCTCGGCCGCGGCATCCAGGTCCCCCTTGGTCTCAACGAGCGCCTTCTTGCACTCCATCATGCCCGCGCCTGTGCGCTCGCGCAGTTGCTTGACGGCATCGGCTGTGATGTTCATGGGAAAAATTGAATCCTTAAGCTCTTACTCGGCCGACTCGGCGCCCGCGCCGCCACGGCCCTTGCGCCGCCCGGTGCCGCCGGCTGGCCGGCGGGCCACGGCCGCCGGTGGCGGCACGCTGCTGGCCACCGGTACGGCCTCGACCGCCTCATCGGCCTCCAGCTCATCTTCCTCCGGTACGGCCTCGGCTCCGGCCACGACCGGCACCTGGGCTGCCACCGGCAGGCGCCGGCGCGCGGGGGCCTTCTTGCGCACCGCCGCCTGCGGACGCTGCCGGCCGCGCGGGCTCTTCTTGCGCGGATTGCCGGCCTCATCGAGCTCGACAAACTCATCCTCGCCGACCGCGACCTGCGGCACCGACTGCTTGCCCTCGAGCACCGCATCGGCGATGCCGCTCGCGTACAGCTGGATGGCGCGCATGGCGTCGTCATTCCCGGGGATCACGTAGTCGATGCCATCGGGGGAGCAGTTCGTGTCCACGATCGCCACCACCGGGATACCGAGCTTCTTGGCTTCGTGCAACGCGATGTTCTCGTGCCCGACGTCCACCACGAACAAGGCATCGGGGAGCGATTCCATGTGCTTGATGCCGCCCAGGCTTCTTTCCAGCTTGTCCATCTCACGGCGCAGCTGGGTGGCTTCCTTCTTGCCGCGCTTTTCCAGCGCGCCAGAGCCCGCCAGCTCGGTAATCTCCGCTAAGCGCTTGATCGACTGGCGGATGGTCTTGAAGTTCGTGAGCATGCCGCCCAGCCAGCGCTGGTTTACGAACGGCTGCGAGGAGCGCTCCGCTTCCTTCTGGATGGACTCGCGCGCCGAGCGCTTGGTGCCCACGAACAGCACCGTGCCGCCGTCGGCGATCACGCCCTTGATGAAGTTCGCCGCCTCCGCATACATCGGCTGCGTCTTCTCAAGATTGATAATGTGGATTTTGTTGCGCTCACCGAAGATAAAAGGGGCCATCTTCGGGTTCCAGAAGCGGGTTTGATGTCCGAAATGGACTCCCGCCTCCAGCATCTGTCGCATGGACACGCCGGGCATGAAAAACTCCTTGTGGGTTAAGCCTCCGCGCATCCCCGTGACCATCCCAAAAGAGCCCTCGCAGGGCCTAAGAGGACACCCAGTCACTAAGGATCGTGATGCGCGTGTGGGTTGCGTTGCCAAAAAAGGCCGCGCTTTATACCATGAAGACCTCGTCGGAACAACGCCTTACGGGCGCAGCGGTCCCCCTTGGGGTGAGGCCCTGCCGTCCCCATTTCGTACCCCTATGCAAGTGACGATCAAGACCCAGGAAGAGCAGGAAAAAATGCGCACCGCCGGGCGCCTGGCGGCCGAGGTGCTCGACATGATCGGGGAGCACGTGGTCCCGGGCGTGACCACCGAGGAGCTCGACCGGCTCTGCCACGACTACATCGTGAACGTACAGCGCTCGGTGCCGGCGAACCTCAACTACCGCGGCTTCCCCAAGACCATCTGCACCTCGGTGAATCATGTCGTCTGCCACGGCATCCCGAACGATAAGCGCCTCAAGGCAGGCGACATCATCAACATTGACGTGACCGTGATCCGCGACGGATTTCACGGCGATACGAGCCGCATGTACTTCGTCGGCAAGCCCCCAGCGCACGCGCAGCGCCTGGCGGACACCTGCTTCGCCGCCATGTGGCGCGGTATCTCGGTCGTGCGCCCGGGGGCTCGACTGGGCGATATCGGACACGCGATTCAAAGCTTCGTCGAGGAGCACGACTACTCGGTCGTGCGCGAGTACTGCGGCCATGGCATCGGGCGCGTCTATCACGAGGATCCGCAGGTGCTGCATTACGGGGAGCCCGGCACGGGCTTCGAGCTCAAGCCCGGCATGACCTTTACCATCGAGCCGATGGTGAATGCCGGCAAGCGTCACGTGCGGCTGCTGCCGGATGGCTGGACGGTCATCACCAAGGATCACTCGCTCTCGGCGCAGTGGGAGCACACCGTGCTCGTGACCGATGCCGGCGTCGATGTACTGACGCTCGGCGCGGCCGCCCGATCGCACTGACGCGACGGGCGCGCGATGGCTGCCGAAGATCCAGAGCGGCCCGCAGCAACCGCCCCGCTCGCACTCTCCTGGGCGCTGCTCGCGCGCCTGCCGGCACAGCTGGCAGTGCTCGACGAGCCGCTCGCCTGGCGCGAGCTTCTCAATCAGGCGCACGAGGAGCTCAAGCGGCGCTTCTTCGCCGAGGAGCCGGTCGAGGAGCTAGTGCACGCGCGCGCCGCCCTGATCGATGCGGTGCTGCGCGCGGCGTGGCGCAAGCACTGCGCGGCGCAGGAGAGCTGGGCGCTGGTGGCCGTGGGGGGTTACGGGCGTGGCGAGCTGCACCCGGCCTCGGACATCGACATCTTGCTGCTCGTGCCGCAGGCCCCCGACGGTGGCGGCAGCGCCGCCGTGGAGCGACTCGTCGCGTTTCTGTGGGACATCGGTCTTGAGGTCGGGCACAGCGTGCGCACGGTGGCCGAATGCGCCGAGGAGAGTGTCGGCAACGTGAGCGTCATGACGACGCTGCTCGAGTCGCGCCTGCTCGCCGGCAGCCCCGCACTGCTGCCCGCCATGCGCACCGCGCTCGGCCCGGAGCGCATCTGGCCGGTCAAGCAGTTCTTCGAAGCCAAGGTGCACGAGCAGACCGAGCGGCATCTGAAGGCCAACGACACCGCCTACAACCTCGAGCCCAACGTCAAGACCGGCCCGGGCGGCCTGCGCGACATTCAGACCATCGCCTGGGTCGCCAAGCGCCACTTCGGCGCGGACACCCTCGATGGGCTGGTCACGCACGGCTTTCTAACGGAAGCGGAGTTGCGCCGCCTCAAGCAGGCGCAGGCCTTCCTCTGGAAGGCGCGCTTCGGCTTGCACACCCTCAACGGCCGGCGCGAGGACCGCCTGCTCTTCGATCACCAGCTGCGCCTCGCCAAGAGCTTCGGCTACGAGGATGCCTCCTACACCCTCGCGGTCGAGCAGTTCATGCAGCGCTACTACCGCACCGTCATGGACGTAAGTCTGCTCAACGAGCTGCTGCTCGAGCTCTTCCGCGAGGCGATCCTCAGCGAGAGCGAGCCACCGCGTCCGCTTAATGCGCGCTTTCAGGTGCGCAACGGCTCCCTGGAAGCGGTGAGCGAGGAGGTGTTTGCGCGCACCCCCTCCGCGCTGCTCGAGATGTTCGTGATCCTGCAGCAGAACCCCGAGATTCGCGGCGTGCGTGCCTCGACCATGCGCGCGGTGGCCAAGAACCTGTGGCTGATCGATGAGGAGTTTCGCCAGAACCCGCGCCACCACCGGCTGTTCCTGGAGATTCTGCGCGCCCCGGTGGGGGTGACGCACGAGCTGCGGCGCATGAACACCTACGGGGTGCTCGGCCGCTACATCCCCGCCTTCGGGCGCGTGGTGGGGCGCATGCAGTACGATCTGTTCCACGCCTACACGGTCGATGCGCACACGCTTTTTGTCGTGAGCAACCTGCGCCGCTTTGCCATCCCGCGCTACGACCACGAACTGCCGGACGCCTCGCGCGTCATGCAGCAGCTGCCGAAGAGCGAGGTCGCCTATCTGGCCGCGCTGTTCCACGACATCGCCAAGGGGCGCGGCGGGGATCACTCGGAGCTCGGCGCGGTCGATGCGGAAGCGTTCTGCCTCGAGCAGGGTCTGTCACCCTACGACGCCCGCTTGGTGGCGTGGCTGGTGCGCAATCACCTGGAGCTCTCGATCACCTCGCAGAAGCAGGACATCGGCGATCCGCAGGTGATTAACGCGTTCGCCCGCAAGGTGGGCGATGAAACGCATCTTGATTACCTCTACGTACTCACCTGCGCCGACGTGCGCGGCACGAATCCGAAGCTGTGGAATTCCTGGAAGGCCTCGCTGTTCCGCGAGTTCTACCAGCGCGTGAAGCGCGCGCTGCGCCGCGGGCTCGAGAGCCCGATCGATGCGGAGCACCTGGTGCGCGAGACCCAGGACGCCGCGCGGCGGCTGCTACTCGAGTACGGGATCGCCGAGGCGGCTATCGTCGCCTCCTGGACGCGTTTCACGCCCGGCTATTTCCTGCAGCACTCGCCCGAGGAGATCGCCTGGCACACGCGGCTGCTGGCCGAGCGCGACGCTGCCTCCGATGAGCCGCTGGTCGCGCTCGAGCCGCGCAGCGTGCGCGGCACCACCGCGGCGCTGATCTTTGCGCGCCCGCGGCGCCATGGCTTCGCGCGCACCACCGCGGCGCTCGACCAGCTGGGTCTGAACATCGTCGATGCCCGCATCACTCCGACCGGCGATGGGTTCAGCCTCGATCTGTACCATCTGCTCGAGGACGATGGCGCGCCGATCACCGATTCTGACCGCCAGGCGGAGATCGAGTGCGCCTTGTGGCGCTCGCTGCAGGGGCCGGCGGACGCACCGTTCGCCGTGTCGCGGCGCGCGCCGCGCCAGGCGCGGATGTTCCACACCCCGACGCACATGGCGCTCAGCGTTGATGAGCGCAACCGCCGCTCGGTGCTCGAACTGACCGCGGGCGATCGGCCCGGACTCTTGTGTGACGTCGGCAAAGTGCTCATGGCCGAGCGCGTCGAGCTGCACGCCGCCAAGATCATGACCGTCGGTGAGCGCGCGGAGGACGTCTTCTACCTCACCGATTTTGACAACCGGCCCCTCAGTGCCAGCGCCACCGAGCGTCTCAAGGAGCGCCTGCTGCAGGCGCTCGATGAGCGCCAGGCGGCTCTGCGCCAGCCGTCCGCGGGCCCCGTACCCGCATGAATCCGCGCCTCGAGGCCCTGCACGCCTACCCCTTCGAGCGGCTGGCGCGCCAGTTCGCGCGCGAGCGGTACGCGCGCGCCCATGTCACGGTGCTGCCGGGCAGCGACCTCGGACGCGCACATGAGCGTGGCAACCCCGGGGCCGGCTGCGTGCGCATCTCGCTCGTACCGCCGCTGCGCCCATGCGTGGAAGCGGCCGAACGCATCCGGCATTTCCTGCGCGCGCCCGCGGCGGCCGTGCGAAACTCACGCGCATGAGCGAGCTTGCAGCCCTCAAGGGCGTGATCGATGCCGCGTTCGAGCAGCGCGCGCAGCTGACTCCGGGCAACATGTCGGACGACCTCGACGATGCGATCGCCGAGTCGCTCGCGCTGCTGGACTCGGGTGCGGCGCGCGTGGCCGAGCCGCGCCCGGGGGGCTGGGTCGTCAACGACTGGCTGAAGAAGGCCGTGCTGCTGTCCTTTCGCACCCGCGATAACGAGCTCGTGCGCGGCGGCTACACCAACTTCTACGACAAGGTGCCGCTGAAGTACGCGCACACCAGTGAGGCGCAGCTGCGCGCGGGCGGCACGCGCATCGTGCCGCACGCGATCGTGCGCCACGGCGCGTACGTGGCGCCCAACGTGGTGCTCATGCCGAGCTACGTCAACATCGGCGCCTACCTCGGCTCCGGGACCATGGTGGACACCTGGGCCACGGTCGGCTCGTGCGCACAGATCGGCAGCAACGTGCACCTCTCCGGCGGCGTCGGCATCGGCGGCGTGCTCGAGCCGCTGCAGGCCGCGCCCACCATCATCGAGGATGATTGCTTCATCGGCGCGCGCTCCGAGATCGTCGAGGGTGTGATCGTGGAGGCGGGTTCTGTCATCTCCATGGGCGTATTTATCGGTCAAAGCACGCGCATCTACGACCGCACCACGGGGCAGATCCTGCGGGGCCGCGTGCCTGCAGGCTCCGTAGTCGTCTCGGGCACTTTGCCCGCCGCGGAGGGCAAGTACAGTCTGTACTGCGCGGTGATCGTCAAGCGCGTCGATGCGCAAACGCGCGCGAAGACCTCCATCAACGAGCTGCTGCGCAGCGTCGACTCCGCCTAACCTCAGCTTTCCGCTGAAGCTCAGCGTTTACTCAAGCGCAGCCCGGCAGCAGCCCCGCGCACGGCGCGTGTGGGGCGCACCTTGGCGTCGACTCCGCGGAAGGCGCGCGCGCCGCGTCGCTGTGTCTCGGCATCAAAGGCGCGATAGACGCGAATGAGCTGCCGCCCGAACGCGGTAAGGCTCGAGCCACCGCCGTGCGGACCGCCCTTTTGCGCGCGCGTCACCGGCTGCTGCAGACAGCAATTGAGACTGTCGAGCAACTGCCAGGCGCGTCGATAGCTCATACCCAAAGTTCGTGCGGCGCCTGACAGCGAACCACTCTCACCGATTTGTTCGAGCAGCGCGATCTTTCCGGGTCCGATGCCGAGCTCCGGACCTATGTCCACACGAAAGCGAATGACAGCGCCTGACATACCGCCCTCCACGCACCCGAGTGCCTGAGCCACCCTTTAACGGCGCGAGACCCCGCCTGCTCATTGCCGCACAGATGTTGGCGGCCCACAAGCACGCGCCGATCAATGCATATACCAGTAATACGCTGAATGGCGTTGGTCCGTCCCGGGCCGCCGCACCCTGACTGGCGCTACGGACGCGCCGGCGGCACTCAGGCAGCGCAGCGCGCCCGGGATCGACACGCGGCGTTACTTTAGCCGCGCAACTCCGTCGCCAGAGGCTGTCGGATGCGAAAGGTACTGCCCTCCCCCGGCGTGCTGCGCACTTCCACGAGCGCGCCGTGCGCGGTGCAGATGGACTTAACGATCGAAAGCCCAAGACCCGCCCCGCCCTGCTCGCGCGAGCGCGAGCCATCGACGCGGTAGAACCGCTTGAACACGTGCGCGAGTGCGTCGGCGGGAATGCCGGGGCCGTTGTCGCTGACCTCCAGCACCGCGTGGCCGTCCTCGGGCCGCACGTTGAGCGAGACCTGCCCGCCGCTCGGGGTGTATTTGATGGCATTGTCCAGCAGGTTCACGACCACCTGCTTCAGGCGCGCTCGATCGCCCTGCACCCTCACCGTGCCCTCGGACCGGAAGCTGACGCGCAGCTGCTTGTCCTCGGCGAGCAGGCTCATCTGCTCGGCGGTGGTAGCGGCGAGCTCCGCCAGGTCAAAACTCACCCATTCGGCCGGCGGCTCCCCGGCATCCAGCCGCGACAGCGCCAGCAGGTTCTCCACGATCTTCGCCAGACGATCCACCTCTTCGAGCACGCTGCCGAGGGTCTCGCGCGTCTCGCGATGAAGCGAGCCGTCCTGGGCGAGACCTTCGAGTTCGCCGCGCATCACGGTGAGCGGCGTGCGCAGTTCATGCGAGGCATCGGCGACGAATTGCTTGGAACTGCGCAACGCGTCCTCCAGGCGGCTGATCATGTGATTCAACGACACCGACAGACGCTCGATCTCATCGCCACTGCGCACCACGGGCAGCCGCTCGCTGAGGTTGTGCTGACTGATCTCTTCGGCCTTGTGGGCAATGCGCTCGACCGGCAGCAGCGCGCGCCGCACCAGCACAAACCCGCCGCCCACGGCCGCCGCCACCGCCAGGGGCAGCCCCACGGCGAGCATCACGAGCACGCGCCGCAGTGTCGCCTCGCTGGCCGCGCCGGAGGTGCCGACCTCGACCCGATAGCCCGTACCGTCGCGCCCCTGGGTGTTCTGGGCGGCGATCAGCAAGGAGCCACCGGGCAGCTGAAGATGGCGCGTCGTGCGCGCCCCGAGCGCTGCCGGCACCTGCGCCGGATCGTAGCGCGCATCCTTGGGCCGGCCCGACACATACACCACGGTGCCGTCGGCGCGGGTGATGCGGATGAAGCGGTCATTGGCCTCGGGCGAGTACAGATTCTCCACCTGTGCGCCGAGGTTGGACTCCTGCGTGCGGCTCACCTGGGCCACCAGGGTATCGGCGATCTGTCGCGCGCGCCGCGCCTGGTTGTCCAGCAGGTTTGCCTCCAGGTACTGCCGCAGCGAGAGGAACGTCAGAATGCCGAGCAGCACGAAGACCAGAGTGAGCACGCCGGCGTACCAGGCGACGAGGCGCACGCTTAAGGAGCGCGAGTTCACGAATCGGGGCTGTCGCCGAGACCGTAGCCGACGCCGCGCACGGTGCGGATCAGCTTCACCGGATACGGGTCATCGACCTTGGCGCGCAGGTGACGCACGTACACGTCCACGATATTCGTCAGGCCCTCGAAGCTCTGGTCCCACACGTGCTCGATGATCATGGTCCGCGAGAAGACGCGCCCCGGATTGGCCGCCAGATACTCGAGCAGTGCGTACTCCTTGGGCGTGAGCTCGATGCGACGGCCCGCGCGGCGCACCTGCTGCGTCAGGCGATCCACTTCCAGGTCCGCCACGCGCAGCACGCTCGAGCGGGCGACCGGCCCACGCCGCAGCAGCGCCTTCACGCGCATGATCAGCTCGGCAAACGCGAAGGGCTTGGTGAGATAGTCATCCGCACCCGCCTCGAAGTGCTGCACTTTCTGCTCCATCGCATCGCGCGCGGTGAGGATCAGGATCGGCACCTGCTGGTTCTTGCGCCGGATGCGCTTGAGCAGCTCCGTGCCGCTCAAGCCCGGCAGCATCAGATCCAGAATAATGAGATCGTAGTCGTACGCTTCCGCCAGCGCCCACCCCTGCTGGCCGTCTTCGGCGACGTCCACGGCATAGCGTTCCGCGCGCAGCGCGCGCGCCACTAGGTCGGATACTTTCTTCTCATCCTCGACGAGCAGCATTCGCATGGGGTTCTCGCTCTCTACAAGGAAACCAGAGCCGCATTAAAGGCCTCCAAAGAGCTGATTAAATACCATTCAGAAAGTCTTGTTTAGCCTTAAGTTATTGATCTTGAATAGCTTTATGGGTGTCTCTTGCCGTCGCGGCTGGCCAGCCTCAGGGCACGCGACGGGTGTCATGTAACTGTCACGTGGGCGCACTGGAACTGTCACATATCTGAAGCAAAGTGAGCGCGCGGCCGTGGCTGGTCACGGCGGTCGCGGCGTCGCGCTTTCGCATCACTCCTTGCGGAGTGTGCGCTCGGGGAACGATGCCGCGTCGGCTCTTAAAACCTATAGGAAAAGCGAAGATGACACCCATCCGTGCCTGTCTATTACTGTCTTCATTGGCAGCAGCTGGAGTCGCGCAGGCGCAGAGCGCAGCGACGAAGGACGACAGCAGCCTCACCTGGAATGGCGTCACGCTCTACGGCATCGTGGACGTCGGTCTGCAGTACTTGACTCATGGTGCAGCGATCAGCGATTACTTCCCGGCCGGCACCTCCTCGATCATCCAGAAGAACAGCAACGCCTCGGTCACGGGGCTCACGCCGAGCAACCTGAGCCAGTCGCGCATCGGACTGTCGGGGCTTGAGCCGCTGAGCTTCCAGGACGTCTCCTTCGTATTTCGCCTGGAGACCTTCTTTAACCCGCAGTCGGGCAACCTCAGCGACGGCCTGAAGTCCATGGTGCTCAACAACGGCCGCCCGCTCAACCAGCAGGGCACGAACGTCGACACGAGTGTCGCCGGACAGCTCTTTGCCGGGGCCGCCTACGCAGGCTTCAGCTCCCCGACCTACGGCTCCCTCACCTTCGGGCGGCATCCGACGCCCGCGGCGGACGGGATCGCCAAGTACGACCCCATGGGGGCCGCGCAGGCGTTCTCGGTGATCGGCTTCTCCGGCACCGCCGCCGGCGGCGGTGACACCGAAGACCGCCGTCTGGATGACTCGGTTAAGTACACCGCCAAGTTCGGTCCGGTGCACGTCGGGGCTTTGTACCAGTTCAACGGCGCCAATGGCGCGAGCAACACCGCCGAGCAGGGGCAGCTGGGGCTGGACTTCCTGGGCGGGGGATCGGTGGATGCCTACTACGCCAAGAAGAAGGATGCGGTGTCGGCCAGCCCCTTGAGCCAGGAGCAGGTGGCGGGGCTGGCGGGGCTGTGCAATCCAGCGCCGACCGTGCCGCCGACCGCGTCGCAGTGCTACTCGGTGAGCAACTCGCTCTCCGCGACGATCTCGGACAACACCACCTACAGCCTCATGGCGCTGTACAACTTCGGCGCGCCGAAGATCTTCGCCGGCTATGAGAACATCAAGTTCGAGAATCCGAACACGCCCCTGCCGCAGGGCTTCATCACCATCGGCGGCTACCAGCTGGCGTATGTGAACAACAATGCCTACGGTGCGGTAGTGCACGGTGTCAATGTGGCGGACAACAAGATCCTCCAGGTGTTCTGGGCGGGTGGCAAGTACGCGCTCACGGAGAACCTGGAGTTCACCCTCGCCTACTATGGCTACCACCAAAATGCCTATGCCACCGGAGCCGAGGCGGGCTGCACGACCATCATCAGCAGCAAGTGCAGTGGCAATTTGAACGCGGTCTCGGGCCTGGTCGACTACCGCTTCACCAAGCGCTTCGATGTCTACCTCGGCTCCATGTGGTCGGGCGTGGAGAATGGTCTCGCCAACGGCTACACCCTCAACAGAGACACGATCGCCACCACGGCAGGTTTGCGCTTCAAGTTCTAAGTCCAGGGACCGACGTCACCGTCCAGGGAGGGACGGGTAAACGGGCCCGCGCAAGCGGGCCCGTTTGCATTGCGGGGCGCCGGATCAATCCGCTGCCGTGCGCCGCTTCAGCCGAAGCGACCGGTAATGTAGTCTTCGGTGAGGCGGTGGCGCGGGTTGGTGAATATGCGGTCGGTATCCCCGACCTCGATGAGTTCACCTAAGTGAAAGTAGCCGGTGCGCTGCGAGACGCGCGCCGCCTGCTGCATCGAGTGGGTAACGATCACGATCGCGTACGACTCCTGCAGCTCGTCGATCAGATCCTCGATGCGCGCCGTGGCGACCGGGTCGAGTGCCGAACACGGCTCGTCCATGAGGATCACTTCCGGCTGCACAGCTATGGTGCGTGCGATACACAGGCGCTGCTGCTGGCCGCCCGACAGTCCCGTGCCGGGGCTGCTCAGGCGGTCCTTGACCTCGTCCCACAGGCCCGCGCGCGTAAGACTCGTGCACACGATGTCATCGAGCTGTGCGCGGCTGCGTGCCAGGCCGTGGATGCGCGGACCGTAGGCGACGTTGTCGTATATCGACTTGGGAAACGGGTTTGGCTTCTGAAACACCATGCCAATGCGGGCGCGCAGCTGCACGACGTCCTGCTGCGGGGCATCGATGTCCTGCCCGTGCAGCAGGATCGAGCCGGTAACACGCGCGCCCGGGATCGTGTCGTTCATACGGTTCAGGCAACGCAGGAACGTCGACTTGCCACAGCCGGAAGGCCCGATCAGCGCCAGCACCTGTCGCGGCGCCACGTCGATGGAAACATTCTTCAGCGCCTGCTTGGTGCCGTAGAAGACGCTCACGTCACGGCACACGAACACCGGGTTCGCCGTGCCGAGCGCATCACCCGGCCCGGGGGCACGCGCCTCGCCCGAGGCCGCGGCCACGCGGCCGCTCGGTTTGAGGTTGAGGCCGCCCTCATCCGCGCGCGGGCGCGCCCCGGGGAGCGCCGCGCCGTTACCGGAGGTCACGGCCGGGCCGCTCGCAGCAGGGGCCGAGCGGCGCAGTTCCGGATTGTTCGGTTCCTGATTCTCACTCATGAGTTGGCCCGTCAGCCGAAACGGCCGGTGACATAGTCATCCGTGCGGCGGTTCTTCGGAGCGGTGAACATCTGCTCGGTCGGTCCCATTTCCACCAGATTGCCGAGATACATGAAAGCGGTAAAGTTGGAAACACGCGCCGCCTGCTGCAGGTTGTGCGTGACGATCGCTATACAATAATGCTCGCGCAGGCTCTGCAGCGTCTCCTCGACGCGCAGGGTGGAAATCGGATCCAGGGCGGCCGTCGGCTCATCGAAAAGAAGCACCTCCGGGCGCACCGCGAGGGTGCGGGCGATGCACAAGCGCTGCTGCTGGCCGCCGGAGAGGCTGCGACCGTCCTCGTGCAGCTTGTCCTTAACCTCTTCCCACATCGCCGCATCGCGCAGGGCCTCCTCGATGCGGTCGCTGAGTTCGCTGCGGGAGATGCGCCGCGACAGGCGCAGGCCGAACGCCACGTTGTCAAAGATCGACATGGGGAATGGTGTGGGCTTCTGAAAGACCATGCCGACGCGGAAGCGCAGCTCCGCCACGTCGACCGTGGGTGCCAGGATATCCTCACCGTCCAGCCGCACGTCCCCGCTCGCCCGGTGTCCCGGATACAGCGCGTACATGCGGTTGAAGACGCGCAGCAGCGTCGACTTGCCGCACCCAGAGGGGCCGATGAAGGCGGTGATCTGCCGGTCCACCAGCGTGAGATTGATGTCGTTCAGCGCCTGGGTCTGACCGTAGTAGAAGTTCAGGTGCCGCACGTCAAACTTCACCGCATTGTCCGTGTGCGTGAGCGGGGGCGCAGCCAGCCGGACTTCTGGAGCGCGCATGTTAGCGCTTGCCTGCGGGATTTAAGCGCGCGACCACAATGCGCGCCGTGATGCTCAGGATGAGGATGCTCGCCGTGATGATGAGCGCGCCGGACCAGGCGAGCTGCTGCCAGTTCGGATAGGGACTCAGGGCGAACTGAAAAATCACGACCGGTAGATTCGCCATGGGGGCAGCGATATTGCTGCTCCAGAACTGGTTGTTCAGTGCGGTGAACAACAGCGGCGCGGTCTCCCCGCTGATGCGCGCCACGGCCAGCAGCAGTCCCGTGACGACGCCGCTGCGTGCGGCTGGATAGATGACGCTCGTGATCGTGCGCCAGGGGTACGCGCCCATCGCGGTCGAGGCATCCTTCATGCCCTGCGGCACCAGACTGAGCATGTCCTCAGTGGTGCGCACCGTGACCGGCATCGCGATGATGGCGAGCGCCACCGCCCCTGCGATCGCAGAGAAGTGTCCCATGCGCACGACCAGCAGCTCGTACACGAACAGTCCGATAATGATCGACGGGGCCGACAGCAGCACATCGTTCACGAAGCGGATCACGGTGCTGATGCCGCTCGTGCGGCCGTACTCGGCGAGGTAGGTCCCGGCGAGCATGCCGATCGGGCCGCCGATGAGGATGCCAAGCACCGTCATGACGACGCTGCCGTAGATCGCGTTCAGCAGTCCGCCGCTGCTGCCCGGCGGGGGCGTCATGGCGGTGAACACCCGTGGCGAGATGCCGGACAGGCCGTTCTTCATGAGCGTCCACAGGATCGCGCCGAGAAAAAACAGACCGATCGCGGTCGCAACTCCGGAGAGCCCGAGCGCGAGCAGATTGCGGGCCTTGCGCACGGCGCGGCGGTTCATACCGAAGACAGCGCCCGCCGCTCAAGCCGCATCAGCATGAGGCGCGCGGCCGCGATCACCGTGAAGGTAATGAGAAAAAGTATCGCCCCCAGCGCCACCAGTGATGAGGTGTACAGATCCCCGACGGCCTCGGTGAACTCATTGGCGATCGAGGCGGAGATGGTGGTGCCGGGCGCCAGGAGCGAGGAGCCGATGCGGTGTGCATTGCCGATGACGAAAGTGACCGCCATGGTCTCCCCGAGCGCGCGCCCGAGCCCGAGCATCACACCACCGATGATGCCGGTGCGCGCGTACGGCACGACCACCTGCCAGATGACCTCCCAGGTCGTGGCGCCGAGCCCGTAACCGGATTCCTTGAGCACGTCGGGGACGGTCTCGAACACGTCGCGCATGACCGCGGAGATGAAGGGAATCACCATGATCGCCAGCACGAAGCTCGCCGTGAGCACTCCGATTCCGTACGGGGGGCCCTGGAAGAGCTTGCCGATCAGAGGCAGCGGGCCGACCCAGTTGATGAGCCAGGGCTGCACATGCGCCTGCAGGACGGGCGCGAGCACGAACAGCCCCCAGATGCCGTAAATGATGCTCGGCACCGCGGCCAGAAGTTCGATGGCCACGCCCACCGGGCGCTTCAGCCACACCGGCGCAAGCTCGGTGAGAAAGATGGCGATGCCGAAACTCACCGGTATGGCCAGTAGCAGCGCCAGAAAAGACGTGACGAGTGTGCCGTACATGGGCGCAAGCGCCCCGTACTGGTCGGTGACCGGATTCCAGATCTCGCGGGTGAGGAAGCCGAGCTTAAAACGCGCGAGCGCTGGCCACGCACCGACGAAAAGCGCGACCGCCACACCGCCGAGGAGCAAAAGCACCGTAAGCGCTGCGGCCTGCGTCGCCCCGCGGAAGAAGCGCTCGCGCAGCCGCTGGCCGGCGGCGTGCCGCGGATCGATCGCTGCCACGGTGTTCATCGCGGACGGCAACCTGTCACGCTGTGATCATCCCCGTAACTCAAAAATCCGGCCCCTGCTCCTCACTGTGAAGCAAGCCGCCGGTATCCCGAGAACTGAGCACCGGGTTCGCTCGTCGCCGCTGGCCGAGCGCACCCAGGCCTCGAGCTACATCTGTTTCGCGCCGGAGGCGCTCGCCAGGGTGACGCCCTTAATCTGCGACTTCCAAGTTGCGCGCACCTGATTGATCAGGCTCTCCGGCAGCGGTACGTAGTCCAGATCCGCAGCCATCTTGCCACCGTTCCTGTAGGCCCAGTCGAAGAACTTCAGCGCCGCCGCCGTAGCAGCCGGATCCGGTGGTGTGCTGTAGATCAGGATGAAGCTCGCACCGGTAATGGGCCAGCTCTTCTCCCCGGACTGATCCGTCAGGATGAGATAGTAACCCGCCGCGTGCGTCCAATCCGCGCTCGCCGCGGCCGCCTGGAAGGAGTCGGCGTTGGGGGTTACCGTCTTACCGGACTTATTGATCAGGAGCGCGTAGGGCAGCCCGGTCTGCTTGGCGTAAGCGTACTCCACGTACCCTATCGCCCCCTCAGTCTGACGCGTCATGTTGGCAACGCCTTCGTTACCCTTGGCGCCAATTCCCACCGGCCACTGTACCGAGGTGGCTGCGCCCACTGAGCTCTGGAACTTCGCGCTGGCTTTGGACAGATAGTCCGAGAACAGAAAGTTCGTCCCCGAACCGTCTGAGCGATAGACCGGCGCGATGCTGGTCGCCGGCAGCACCAGCTTCGGGTTCAGCTTCTTGATGCGCGCATCATCCCATTTGCTGATCTCGCCCAAATAGATGGAGGCCACGGTGGCGCCATCGAGCACCAGCTGTCCGGGCATCACGCCCTTGACATTGATCACCGGCACGACACCGCCGATGATCATCGGAAACTGCACGAGTCCCGCCTCCTGCAACTCCTCGGGCTTCAGCGGCATGTCTGAGGCGCCAAAGGTCACAGTCTTCGCCTTGATCTGCTTGATGCCACCGCCGGAGCCGATCGACTGGTAGTTCAGCCCGATCCCGGTCTGTTGCTTGTAGGCGTCGGCCCACTTTGAATAGATGGGATAGGGGAACGTCGCGCCGGCACCGGAGATGTCGGCCGTTGCGGCGGCGGTGACGAACGCTGCCAGGGCCGCCACGGCAACCAGCGCCCGCTTGACACTGAATCGACTCATGTTTGGTCTCCTAGCCTCTGGTTTTCCCATGCGGGACTGCCGTCCGGAGCCGGCTGCGGGCCCGATGACCGCCGGCGCGCAATTAGATGACAATGATGTGACGCTCTCATGACAGGCCTTCAGGACCCGCGTGTGGCCACGTCCCTGTGACCACCCGTGCAGTGTTGCCGCCGGAGGTTGCATTGCCGTGACACACGCAACGCTTGCCCGCGGCGCGCCGAGGTGCGTATAAACGCGCACCCCGGCTGCCCGGGGCAGCCTCCGCAGCCCGAGGGTCAATGTCTCAAACGCTTGAACTGACTCAAGATCTGCTCGCCCGCCGCTCGGTGACCCCGGCCGACGAGGGCTGCCAGGAGGTCATGGCCCGGCGCCTGCGCGCCGCGGGCTTCCGTGTCGAACCGCTACGCTACGGCAACGTCGAAAACCTCTGGGCGCGACGCGGCGGTGAGCCTCCGGTGTTCTGCTTCGCGGGGCACACGGACGTGGTGCCGAGCGGCCCGCTCGAGGAGTGGAGTAGCGATCCGTTTGCGCCGGTGATCCGGGATGGGCTCCTGTACGGGCGCGGCGCAGCCGACATGAAGAGCGGCCTGGCCGCCATGGTGACGGCGACGGAAGCCTTCGTCGGGGCACATCCGCAGCACAAGGGCTCGATCGCCTTCCTCATCACGAGCGATGAGGAGGGCCCGTCGGTGGATGGCACGAAACGCGTGGTGGAAACGCTGCGCCAGCGCGGAGAACGCATCGACTGGTGTCTGGTGGGAGAGCCCTCGAGCGAAGCCACCGTGGGGGACACGGTCAAGGTGGGTCGGCGCGGCTCCCTGAGTGGCCGACTCACGGTGCATGGGGTGCAAGGGCACGTCGCCTACCCGCAGCTGGCCGAGAATCCCGTGCACGCTCTGGCACCCGCGCTCGCGGAACTCACGAGCCGCCGCTGGGATGAGGGCACGGAGCACTTCCAGCCGACGAGCTTCCAGGTCTCGAATATCAACGCCGGCACGGGCGCCCCCAACGTGATCCCGGGGGAGCTGCGGGCACGCTTCAACCTGCGTTACTCCCCGGTGCAAACGCTCGCGGGCCTCAAGGCGACGGTGGAGGAAATCCTGCAGCGCCACGGGGTGCGCTTCAGCCTGGATTGGTATGTCTCCGGCGAGCCCTTCTACACCCTCCCCGGGCTACTCTCGGCGGCGGTGAGCGCGGCCGTGTCTGAAGTGACGGGTGTCGCGCCGAAACTCTCCACCGGCGGGGGCACCTCTGATGGGCGCTTCATCGCCGCCTTGGGAGCGCAAGTGGTCGAGCTTGGCGTGGTGAATGCGTCCATTCACAAAGTGAACGAATCGGTGCGCGTGTCCGATCTCGAGACCCTGCACCGCATGTACGTCGGCGTGCTTAAGCAGCTCCTCGCCTGAGGTTGGCGCGCAGACCGAGCGCGCCTAAGGCGAGCGCCCACAGCAGCACCCAGGCGGGCATGGCAAGACCCAGGAAGCGCCAGTTGACCTCGCCGCACTCCCCGCTGCCCGTGAGCACCTTCTTGATCAGCTCGAAGAGCGGCGTGAATTTGAGCAGCGTCGCGAGCGGCGCGCCGCAGGAGGGCAGCGTGCCCGGCGGCAGGCTCTGTACGTAGAGGTGCCGCGCGGCGACGGCCGCGGTGGCGAGCGCTGCGAGCGCAATCAGCACCGCGTAGACCGTGCGACCGCCGCCGCGCGGGTGCTGCAGCGCTGCGAGCAGAAACATGAGACCGGTGAGCGCGATGCCGATGCGCTGGAAGATGCACAGCGGGCATGGCTCAAGACCCAGACGGAACTGCGCATAAAGCGCGTACCCGAGCAGCGCGGCGCACACGAGAAAGCCGATGATATTGGGCCGGCGGCGCAAGCTCATCCGCACAGGATAACGGCACCCTCGAGGATGCGCTATGCGGAAGCCGGCGTATGCGAGGTGCCAGCGGCCTCTGCCCGCAGCTCGCGCTCGACGTCATCGAGTGAGGTGTGGCGGATATCCTTGCCGTGCACCATGTAGATCACGTACTCGCTGATGTTCTTGGCGTGATCGCCGATGCGCTCCAGGGCGCGCACGACCCACATGACATCCAGCGCGCGGCGGATGGTGCGTGGGTCTTCCATCATGAACGTGATGCTTTGGCGTTGGATCGCCTCGTATTCCTCATCGACCAGCCGGTCCTGGCGCGCGACGCGCAGCGCCGATTCCACGTCCATGCGCGCGAAGGCGTCCAGGGCGTCGTGCACCATCTCCGACACCACCCGCCCGAGATGCTTGATCTCGCGGTACTTGTCGGCCGGGCGCTCCATGGTGGCCAGGCGCGAGGCGATGTAGCCAATCTTCTCGCCCTCATCGCCAATGCGCTCCAGGTCCGTGATCGTCTTGATGATGGCGACGATCACCCGCAGGTCCCCGGCCGCCGGGGCGCGCGTGGCGAGGATCTTGCTGCACTCCTCGTCGATCGCGACCTCCATGTTGTTCACCTGCTGATCATCGAGCGCCACCGATTCCCCGAGCGAGCTGTCGCCTTCGACCAGGGCCGTGATCGCCTTGCGCAGCTGCTGTTCGACGAAGCCGCCCATGCCGAGCACCTTGCTGCGGACGCGTTCGAGGTCCTCGTTGAAGCGACGGGAGATGTGGTGACTGAGATCAGCGGTTTCCATCAGTTGGCGTCTCCGGCCTGGCTCGTCGTGTGCCGGCGCGCGGCTATACGCTCGATCATAGCGGAACTGCGGCTGACGGCCACTCTGGCGCGCAGCGCCGGCGGAACGGGCGCCAGCCCCGCCAGGAACTGCGACGTCGCGACCTCCCGGCTGAACGTCCCGGCGCGCGCGGCGAGGGCGGCGCGCTGCGGTCCGTCCCCGATCAGCGCCTTCGAGCCGGCCAGGGGGCGACTGAGGAAGGCTTCAAGGTTCCCCTCGACTGCCGGGCGCCCGAGGCAGGTCATGACGGGGCGCGGCCGGTGGGCCAGATCGTCGTGGGGCCGCTCCCGGGCCACAGCGCGAGGCGGATCTGAGGATAACTCGGGCACGGCAGGCACAGCCGCGCCTGCGGCCGGATGATCCGCACCTCGCGACCGAGCGCGCTGAGGGTGACGGCGGTGGCCTCGAGCATCCTCACCACCCCGTTAATCTGCGGCGTCCCGGCGTCAGTCGCGAGCGCGACCCTCATGCCGCATCCGCTGCGAGACGCGAACCACGGTACAGGGTGCCGCGCGGTTGCTGCGGCCAGCGCAGCAGTGTGAGTTCGCCGCTGTCGCTCTCGGTGAGCGCGGTGCAGGACTCGACCCAGTCCCCGGTGTTGGCGTAGAGCGTGCCGTCGATGTGGCGCAGGTTCGCCCGGTGAATGTGTCCGCACACAATGCCGTCGTAGCCCTCGGTACGGGCGTGCCAGGCGGCGTGCTCCTCGAACTGCGCGATGTAGCGTGCCGAGACGCCGATGGCGAGCTTGACGCGCTCGGTGAGTGGCCAGTAGGGCTTGCCGAGCCTGCGGCGCACGTTGTTCACCAGGTTACTGAAGCCGACCGTACTGCCGTGCAACGTGTCCCCCAAACGCGTGAGCCACTTCGGACAGCGCACCACGCCGTCGAACTGGTCCCCGTGCAGCACCAGCAGCCGCGCGCCGCGCGCGGTGCGGTGCACCCACTCGCGATGCACTTCGAACTGGCCTTGCAGCATCTGCGCGAGCATGGCGAGACTGGCGTCGTGGTTGCCGGGGATGTAGATAAGGCGCGCACCGGCCCGCTGTCGTGCCAACAGGGTCCGCAACACCTGCGTGTGTCCGGCGCTCCAGAAGACACGCCGCGCAAGACTCAAGGCATCGATAATGTCGCCGACGAGCACGATGCTTTCGGCCTCGATACCGGCCAGGAACTCATTCAGTTCCCGCACCCGCGCGTGTCTGAATCCCAGGTGGATGTCCGAAAGGAACAGCGTCCGGGCTTTGATCCTGCCCGAGCGCAGATTGCCGCTTGCCATGATCCGTCCTTGAGCGCGCGCCCTTTTACGGCCTCGGGCGCCCCCAAGGGTGGGGTAGCGGTATGTCGGTTCAATGACAGGCGGACTAATTGTTTCTGACGGATGAGGCAGTTGCGCACTAAACCTAAGCCGTTGCGCTCGATACGGGGCGCACCGCGGCGGCGATGCGCTCGGGCGGGAAATGGCAGGTAAAGGTGCTGCCGGCGCCGAGCGTGCTCTGCACTTCCAGCGTCGCCCCGTGCCGCTGCAGGACGTGCTTGACGATCGCCAATCCCAGGCCCGAGCCGCCGGTAGCGCGCGAACGACCCGCATCCACCCGATAGAAGCGCTCGGTGAGTCGCGGAATGTGCTCGGGCGGAATGCCGATGCCGGTGTCGCTGACGGCAAAGTGACCGCCGTCCTCATCCACGGACCAGCGGATCTCAAGCGCGCCATCCGCGCCGGTGTACTTCGCCGCGTTGTCGACCAGATTGGAGAACGCGGAGTGGATCTCCGGTTCATCCCCAAGCAGCCGCGACTGCGACTCCACCTTTACGCGTACATCCTTCGGACGCACGGGCCGCGCCAGCACATCCTTGCGCAGCAGCGCGGCCAGGGCTGCCACATCGACCGGTTCACCGCCGACGACCTCGTCGGTCTCCTCCAGGCGCGACAGCTCGATCAGATCGCGGATGATCGCGGTCATGCGCTCGGCCTGACGGCGCATTTCAGCAACGGGACCTTTGAGTTCCGCATCGAGTACCGGGTCCTGTGCGAGTGTCTCGAGGTAGCCGGAAATAACCGTGAGCGGTGAACGCAGCTCGTGCGAGGCGTTGGCTACGAAGTCGCGCCGCACGGCCTCCAGGCGCATCTGCCGCGAGACATCACGCACCAGCAGCAGCAGCTGCCCGTCGCCGTAGGGCGCCACCTGCAGCGAGAGGAAGCCGTCCTCGCCCGTCGTGGTGCGCACCACCACCGGGTTGGAATAGTCCTGGCCGGCGAGGTAGCGCACGAACTCCGGGGCACGCAGCAGGTTTTCGACGCGCATACCTAGATCAGCCGTGCGCCGCAGGTTCAGGAGCCGCGCCGCCATGCGGTTGAACCAGACGATCTCGCGCTGCGCGTTGAGTATCACGACGCCATCGGGCAGCGCGGCAGTGGAGCGCTGCAGCTGGCGCATCAGCTGCACGAAGCGCTGTTTGTGAAAGCGCTTGCGGCGGTGCAGCCGCACGATCTGGGCGATGATCTCGCCCCACACGCCGCCAACATCCGGGGGATCGGCGTAGTTGCGGTTGCGCAGCCACCATTCCAGGCGAAAGAGATTGGCCAGCACCCACGCCAGATGCAGCGCGAGCGCGCACGCCAGGCCGCCCCACGGATTGCCGAACAGCCACCCGACGCCGACGCCGATCAACACAGTGGCGAGCAGTCGACCCGCCGCGAACAACCAAGCCTGTGTCGCGGGTTGCATCAATACACCGCGTCTCGTCCTAAGACGACATCACTATACCGTGCGACCCGAGAAACGGTAGCCGGAGCCGCGTACCGTCTGCACGAAATGATCGAAGCCGAAGTCCTCGAGGGCCTTGCGCAGACGGCGGATGTGAACGTCGATCGTACGTTCCTCGACGTAGACGTTCCCGCCCCAGATGCGATCGAGCAGTTGATCGCGGGTGTACACCCGCTCCGGATGCGTCATGAAGAATTCGAGCATGCGGTACTCGGTAGGCCCGAGCGCGACCGTGCGTTCACCCACCATCACCCGGTGGCTCGCCTGATCCAGCGTCAGGCCTTCGAACTCGATCAGCTCATCGACTCCGTTGGGCGCGCTCCGACGCAGCACCGCGTTGATGCGGGCGAGCAGCTCGCGCGGCGAGAAGGGCTTGGTCACGTAGTCATCGGCACCGCCCTCAAGACCGGCCACCTTGTCGCCCTCCTCCGCGCGCGCGGTGAGCATGATGACCGGCAGCTCACGCGTCTCGCGGTCACGCTTTAGGGCGCGCGTCAGTTCCAGTCCGCTCATGTCCGGCAACATCCAGTCCACGAGCACCAGGTCCGGGCGCGAGTCGGCCAGTGCGGCGCGGGCGGCCCGACAGTCCTCGGCCTCGCGCACCTCAAATCCGGCGCGTTTCAGTCCGAAGGCGATCATTTCGCGGATCGGGCGCTCGTCCTCAACGATCAGTACGTGTTTTACGGCCATGAGCTCGTTACAGCCTGAAGAGCGCGGCTATTACAGAGATACTGTGTTGCAGATTCATGACAGGATGACGGTGTGCTGTCAGATTAATGACTTAGCCGTGCGGGCGCTGCGGTTGCGCGACATCATCGCGCAGATACACGGGAATCGCGGCCTCCGGGGCGAGGACGCGGCCTGCGTTGACCTCGGCGACCGCCAGCTGCGCGATCTCCGCGGCGCGCGGCCACAGATTCTCGCTGATCCTGTCGACCCCAGACACCACCAGCTCGGGGTAAGCCGCGAATCCGCTGCCCACCCCCAGCACCTTTGCCCGGGATGCCGCAGCTGCCTGCCGCCACGCATCCGGCAACTGCACCGCGTGCGGTGCGGCCACGTACTCAGCCCCCGACGCCACGGCGAGTCCGCCGGGGCCACGCTCGAACGCGCCGCAGTAAACCTCGTGCATGCGCGCGTCCGTACAGACGAGCACCCGGTCCACGTCCCACTCTTGCGCGAGGGCCCGCTGCGCCAGCGCCAGCAGGTCCGACACCGCCACGACCGGCAGCGCAGCCCCGAAAGCGAGTCCCTGCGCGACACAGGCCGCCAGGCGCACGCCGGTAAAGGCGCCCGGCCCGCGGCCGAATGCGATCACGGTCAGGTCCTGCAGCGCAGCATCCGCCTCAGACAGCAGCTCCACGATCACGGGCAGGATGCGCTGCGCATGTCCGCGACCGATGAGCTCCTCGCGCCACAGGAGCGCCCCACTAATAAGGAGTGCGGCGGAGCAGTTCTCCGTCGCCGTATCCAGCGCGAGGATCTTCATGAGACGGCCGCGGTGCGCGCGCGTCGCGCATGGCGGCTGAGGAAGCGGGTCGCGTCCTGCGCCTCGCGCGTCACCGTCATCGGCGGCAACGCGGCAAGAAATACCCGTCCGTAGCCGCGCCCCACCATGCGCGGATCGCAGATGACCACGACGCCGTAGTCTTCCTCGCTGCGGATCAGGCGTCCGGTGCCCTGCTTCAGCGCGAGCGCAGCCTCGGGGAGCTGATAGTCGCGAAATGCATTGCTGCCGGTGGCAGTGAGATGCTCGATGCGCGCGCGCACCAGCGGATCATCGGGCGAAGCGAACGGCAGCTTCTCGATGATCACGAGGCGCAGCGCGTCGCCTTTCACGTCCACGCCTTCCCAGAAGCTCGCCGTGCCCAGGAGCACCGCGTTGCCGTCGGCACGAAACTCCTCGAGCATGCGCTCGCGCGGCGCTTCACCCTGCACGAGCAGCCTGAACGGCGCGCCCGCAGACCAGCGTGCACGCAGCAGCGCCGCACCTTGCCCGAGCGCCCGGTGGCTGGTGAACAGCACAAACGCCCCGCCGCCGGCGGCCCGGATCAGCGGCTCGGCGGTATCGATGACCGCGGCGACGTAGCCGGCCGAGGCGGGCTCCGGGAGCCCCTGCGGCAGGTACAGAAGACTTTGCCGCTCATGATCGAAGGGGCTGTCGATGCGTAGCGTCGGTGTATCGTTAAGTCCCAGGCGCCCGGTGAAATGCCCGAACTCCTCCCCGAGACACAGCGTCGCGGAGGTGAAAATCCACGCGGCTGCGCGCGCCTCAAGCAGCGCGCGAAAGCGCTGCGAGATATCAAAGGGCATCAGGCTCAAGGTGAATCCCCGCGGGGTGCTCTCGAGCGTGCGGGCCCCGTCGAACTCATCGACGGCGCCGATGCGGGCGAGACTCGCGGCAACGTCGGCCGCGCGCTCCGCGAGCTGCGCGAGCGGTGTCTGCTCCTCGGCGCGCGCGAGCACAGCCTGCAATCCCTGCAGCGCCTCCTCGAGCGCCGTCATGGCGGCCGTGAGCATCGAGGCGCCCGCTGACCACGCCGAGCGACCCGCAGAGGCGGCCGCGGCGCTGCGCAACTGCGCCAGGGCGTCCTCGGCCTCGACGAGCGCAGCCGCCGGCGCGCGCGCACGCTCGCCTGGCAGGCTCGCGGCACTGTGCACGGTCAGCTCCGTGCGCAGATCCTTCAGCAGAGTGTCCAGCTGGCGGCTGCTCACGTGGGCGCCGAAGAACTGCGTGGCGAGGTCGGGGATCTGGTGAGCCTCATCCAGAATAATGGCGTCGGCGGATCCGAGCAGGTCGCCGAAGCCGTCCTCTTTCAGCGCCAAATCCGCCAACAGCAGGTGATGGTTGACGATGACGACGTCGGCCTCGAGTGCTTCGCGACGTGCCAGCACCACATGACAGCGCGCGAACTGCGGGCAGCGCGCGCTCAGACAGCTCTCGCGCGTCGAGGTGACCTGGGGCCACAGCGGATGGCTGTCTGCCAGGCCGCGTATTTCGGCGAGGTCGCCGCGGCGCGTGGTGCGTGCCCAACGCTGCACGCGCGCGAGCATCGCCTGTGCGGCGCGCGAGCGAGTGGCGCCGAAGTCCGCAAGCCCGAGTTGCTCGCCCGGTGCGTCAAGACGCTCGAGGCGATAGCGGCACAGATAATTGGCGCGCCCCTTAAGTAGCGCCACGCGCGCCGGCCGTCCGAGGGCTGCGGCGACCAGCGGCAGATCCTTGGTAAACAGCTGATCCTGTAGCGTGCGCGTGCCGGTGGAGATGAGCACCCGGCGCCCCGAGAGCAGTACCGGCACCAGGTACGCGAAGGTCTTGCCGGTGCCCGTTCCCGCCTCGACCACGAGCGACTCGCGCGCCGCGAGCGCGTCGGCGATGCGCTGTGCCATGTGCAACTGCTCGCGGCGCACGCGAAAGTCCGGTAATGCCTGCGCGAGCGGGCCGGCGGGGCCGAATATGTCCTCAAGATCCAACATGTCAGTGGGCGCCTACTTGGGCCGGCTTGGAGCGGGCGCGGGGGCCCGGGGAGCGCATATCTTCCTGAATTTTCTGCAAACTGGTGCGCCCTGGCGTAATGAAAGAAAATGGCGCCCGCCTTGCCACTTTATCAGGGCACGCAAGCCACCCGCGATATACTTAGCGGTTACTGAGTGCCACCGAATAAGAGGACCTGCGGATGGCTACCGCTGCACATACGCTGATCGCGCTTCCTCAGCTGAGCCGTCCCGTGGCGCAGTGGGTGGACTCCGTGCGTGAGCTGACGCAGCCGCGCGCCGTGCACTGGTGCGAGGGCACGGACGCGGAAGCGCGCGAACTTACCGCGCAGCTTGTGAAGAACGGTGAACTGAAGAGCCTGAATCCGGAACAGTTCCCGGGCTGCCACCTGGCCCGCTCGGCGCCCAATGACGTGGCACGGGTGGAGCATCTGACCTATATCTGCACGCGCTCGCAGGAAGACGCCGGCCCGAATAACCACTGGATGGACCCGCACGAGGCGCACGCCAAGATGCGCGAGCTGTTCCGCGGCTGCATGCGCGAGCGCACGCTGTACGTTATCCCCTATTGCATGGGTCCTATCGACTCGCCGCTGTCGCGCTGCGGCGTTGAGATCACCGACAGCCCCTACGTCGTGCTCAATATGCTGATCATGACGCGTGCCGGCCGCGCAGCGCTGGAGCGTATTTCGCGCGAAGGCAGTTTCGTGCGCGGGCTGCACTCGACCGGGGAACTCGACCCCGAGCGGCGCTTTATCATGCACTTCCCCGAGGAACTCGCGATCGAGAGCTTCGGCTCGGGCTACGGCGGCAACGCGCTGCTGGGCAAGAAGTGTCATGCGCTGCGCATCGCCAGCTGGCAGGCGCGCAGCGAAGGCTGGCTCGCCGAGCACATGCTGATCGTGGCGCTCGAGAGTCCGCGCGGCGAGACGCACTACGTGGCGTGCGCGTTCCCTTCCGCCTGCGGCAAGACCAATCTTGCGATGCTGATCCCGCCGGACTCCCTGCCCGGCTGGCGCGTCTACACCGTGGGTGATGACATCGCGTGGCTGCATCCGGGTGAGGACGGGCGGCTGTGGGCGATCAACCCGGAAGCGGGCTACTTCGGGGTGGTGCCGGGGACCAACCCGGAAACCAACCGCAACGCCTATCAGATGATCCGCCGCGACACGCTGTTCACCAACGTGGCGCTGACGGCGGACAACCAGCCCTGGTGGGAGGGGCTGAGGAGCGGCAAGCCGGTGTTCGACTGGCAAGGACGGCCCTACGACCCCGCGCGCGGTCCGGCGGCGCATCCGAATTCGCGCTTCACGGTCTCGGCGCACCGCAACCCGAGCTACTCCCCGCACGCCGAAGATCCGGGCGGTGTGCCGATCTCGGCGCTGGTGTTTGGCGGCCGCCGTCGCGAGGTGGCGCCCCTGGTGTATGAGGCGCGGGACTGGAATCACGGCGTGCTGGTCGGCGCATCGGTCGCCTCCGAAACCACCGCGGCGGCCGTGGGCCAGATCGGCGTCACGCGCCGCGACCCGATGGCGATGCAGCCCTTCTGCGGCTACAACTTCGGCGACTACTGGCAGCACTGGATCAACGTGGGCGCGAAGCTTGCGCGTGCGCCGCGTATCTATCACGTCAATTGGTTCCGCCGCGATGCGCAGGGCAAGTTCCTCTGGCCTGGCTTCGGGGAGAACCTGCGTGTGCTCGCCTGGATACTGGAACGCTCTGCGGGGCGGGTCGGTGCCACGGAAACGCCCATTGGCTACTTGCCACGACCTCAGGATCTCGACACGCACGGGCTCGATCTCACGCCGGAAGCCTTGCGCGCCCTGCTCACGGTGGATGCGGCGCTGTGGCGCAAAGAGGTGGGTGAGATCCGCGACTATCTGGGACGCTTCGGCGCGCGCCTGCCCGCGGCGCTCATAGCGGAACTCAAGAAGACTGAACAGCAGCTCGGCTGAAAGCGCCGGGCGTGGGTCAGAGTTCTTCGCAGTTAAAGCGGATGGTCTGCGGCGAGCCCTGCTCGGGCAGACGACCCAGACCGATCATCCCCTGACCCTTGATTTGCAGGCTGTCACGGCGCACGAACGATTCCTCGCCATCAGCGCTCTGCACAAACGTGCCGTTGGTGCTCTGATCGATCAGCACGAACTTGTTGCGGTTGATCTCGATGCGCGCATGCAAGCGCGAGATCAGGCTTCCCTTGACCACCACATCGTTATCTTCGGCGCGCCCGATGGTAATGCTCGAATGGCGTTCATCGACCACGAGTTCCCGGTCCTGACAGCGCAGGCGCAACCTCATCGCCCGGGCCGGGCGCGCCTCGGTCGCGATTCCGGGCAGCATGCTGGTCACGTCCTCGGTCTGCCACAGCACCTCGTAGAGTGCGACCTCGTTGCCCTGGCCCTTGATGGTCGCGATGTCGATCTGGCGGCAGGACGCACGCCACTCCGGCGATAGTTTGTCGACTGTGGCAGCCGTGGTCACGATCTGACCGGCCTTCGCCTGACTCGTCATGCGATTCGCCGTGTGCACGGCGGCACCGAACACGTCGCGATTCTCCAACATCACCGGGCCGAAATGACAGCCGATGCGAATTGCGACCGGTTGGCCATCGACCTTGAGCTGTGCGTGACTGGAGATCTGCTGCTGCATCTGTGCGGCTGCATTGAGTGCCGCGTCCGCGCTCGGAAAGGTCGCCATGACCTCATCGCCCATGGTCTTTATCACCGTGCCCTGCCGCTGCTCCGTGGCACTGCGCATGACGTCGATGCAGATGGCAACCATGTCACGCGCGCGCAGATCACCCATGAGATCGTAGAGCCGAGTCGATCCGACGACGTCGGCAAACAGAATGGCGAGTTCGATGTCTTTTCCCATGCGGCGCAGTCGATTATACGCAAGCGCCTCCCCGCCGCTACAAAGCCCGCCGATCGGGCCTCTCGACCGGCATGGCACGCCGCAGGAGCTCGGGTCCCGCGCCTGTTTCGCGGGCACCTTCGCTGAGTGTGCGTCGATACTCGCGTGCGCCGGGTTGGCCGGCATACAAGCCCAGCATGTGCCGCGCGATCGCCGACAGACGCGTCCCGTGTGCTAGCTCGCGCCGTGCGTAGCGCTCCATGCGCTCCAGTAACTCTTCCCGAGTGGGGATGACGACACTGCCCGGACGCAACAACTGCTGCAGTTCGGCCAGCAGGTACGGTCTGTGGTAGGCCTCGCGGCCGAGCATCACGCCGTCGCACCAGCCCAGTGCCTCGGCGACCGCCGCGGTCTGGCGCAGACCGCCATTGACCACCACGGGAAGTGCAGGAAAGGCGAGCTTGAGTCGGCGTACCACCTCGTAGTGCAGCGGTGGAATCTCGCGGTTATCTTTCGGGGACAGTCCACCCAGTACGGCTTTGCGCGCATGAACGATCGCAACCTTGCAGCCGGCATCGCGCAGCAGTGTGACAAACTGTTTCAGCTGCTCGAAATCGCGCTCTTCGAAGCTGGCTGCGGCCTCAACGTCGCGCCCCTTCGCGCTCACCACGCCGATACGCATCTTCACGGTTACCGGTATACGCACCGCAGCGGTCATGGCCGCGACGCAGTCGGCGACCAGGGTTGGCTCGAGCATCAGGCAGGCACCAAACGATCCGCTGGCAACTCGATCGCTCGGGCAGCCGCAGTTGAGATTGATCTCATCGTAGCCACGGTCTTCACCCGCGCGCGCCGCGCGCGACAGCTCGCGCGCGTCCGAACCTCCCAACTGCAACGCCAGCGGATGTTCTTCGGCGTCAAACGCCAGCAGACGGGCTTGGTTGCCGTACAGGATCGCGGACGCGGTAATCATCTCCGTATACAGCAACGCGTCAGGCGAAAATCCCCGCAGGAAATAGCGGCAGTGTCTGTCGGTCCACTCCATCATCGGCGCGACCGATATCTTTCTAGATGTCATAGACGATCTATGTATTTACCACAAAAGCGTTCGTAGTACGCTTCGGGTAGCCGAGCGGGAGAGTGGCTCGCACATCAAGGCATTGCCGCGCTTGCGGCATCGCGCGGCTTAACACCTGCCGTGCAAGCGCGTCCGTCCAGCGCGTTTTTAGCTACGGAGGCTACGTAAAGGCTGCGAGAAGTCCGGCAACCTCAGTCCTCTGATTGGATCCATGGGGCTGGATCCTGATGCCCACACTAGGTGGAAACCGACTCGACCGCCACCCTGGGACGTAGTCCATCCGTTCGAGTCATTTGGCTCTCGAACGACGAAATCAGAGACTTTCGGCCGAGTGAGTTGTGCCTTTAGTCGTGTCCCTTAAGCTTCGGCGATTCAGCGGGAATTGAAGTTTCCGTACTGAGTACCGGCAACTCGCTGGGCCCGATCACTACCGAATTGCAGTCATTCGAGAGTCCGCGCTCGGGAAAACTTACGCCCTGTCGAAGATTGGCAGCTCCTGGGCGGTTAGCTGCCCTGCTACACGGCGCCCCCTAGCGGAGTGCCAATTTGTGCAATTCGTTCGTGCCGTCTCACCGCCAGCGCGGAGGGCCAAGGGTCGGCTGGAGAACGTAAGGGTGTTCCTGGGGATTTGAGGAGGAAGCTTAGAGCGGTTGAGCCAACAATTCAGGTCAAAACCACGCTAGCGTTTCGCATGGTATCGAGAGCCATGGGAGCCAGCGCTGGCGTTCCAGCGCTGGCTCCGCGGCCGTCCTCTCTACACTGCCCGTGTGATTCAGTCGATGAACTCGACCTTAAGGATCTGACCCAAACCCAGCGGTGCGCCGTACCCAATATTGGAGATATAGAGCGCGCCATCGGGGCCGAACGTCATGCCGGTCGGAACGACCAGGAGACCGCTCGTACTATCGATCAGGACCTCCTGCTTACCATTCGGCAGTATGCGGAGCAGGCGGCCCGTCCCAGGCACGGGACCGGGGTTACTGGTCGAGTAAGAGGTTTCCAGCACGTACAGGCGGTTGCGCCCGTCAAAAGTCAGGCCGAGCACTTTGCTCAGGCCGGTTGCAACTACCTTGATATTACCGCTCGGCGTGATCCTAAAGACGCTCTGCGTGTTGAGTTGGGCAGGATCGAACTGTCCGAGGTTGCTGACATAGAAGACGCCGTGATCGGCAAGCACCGTCGGGACCACATGACCCTGCGACGCTGAGATATCGATCACTCGCGTGATCGCGCCTCGCGTCGTGATCTTGTCCAGTTCACCGTGGTTCGGCTCGACGGCGTAAAGCTCGCCACGAACTGCAATCATGCTGTACCACGTTCCGTCGGGCTCGAAGTCGCCGTCGATCGGATCCGTTGGATTCGCGACCGGGTGCGCCTGCTGAAACGCGCTGAGATTGGCGAACACGGTCCAACTGCGATCGCGGTTCACGCGTAGGACCCCATTCGGAATGCTGGGCACTCCATGCGAGCAGCCCGCGCCTGCCAGTATCGCGTACATCGTGTCACCGATGAATGCGATATCCGCAACCCCACTCGCGAGCCCGCCTGCTTGGCTGGACGGCAGGTTGTCAACGAAAGTCTCGACGACGCCGTGGCGATTAATCTTCAAGATGCGCGACCCGGTCGTGCTTCCGAAGTATTCCCCTGGCCCGCCGTTGCCGGCCGAGCAATTTCCACCGAGACCCGTTGGAGCAGCGGTCACCTCACCCGTGGGAAATCCGCCTTCTGCGACAAAGAGGTCGCCGTCCGGCCCGAACTTCAGGCCGCGCGGATTGCTCAGCCCCATCGCAAACGTAGTTACGACAATTGAGTCGTCCATCATCGGATGCTGCGCGCTGCCAGCTCCGGCAGTCCCAATTCCCAAGCCCAGAACGGCGGCGACGATTGCGGCGACGCCGCCCAGTCGCAAATTGTTTTGAAGCAGTTTCATATAGTCTCCCAACGCATTGAGAACGATTTTTCTCGTCTGGAATTAAGGGACGGCTTCGGGTCAGCCAAGGCCACCGCAACGCATGGAAAGCCCCCCCTTTGTATATGAGTCCCCCGGCTCGAAATTGGCCACCAAAACTTCCGGCGCCGCCCCCGTGCCGCAGGCGCCCGACCGCGGTCATACCGAGTTAGAGGTGTCCAATTCGGGCGAGTTGTGCCCCTAATCGTGTCTCTCAGGCTTTGATGAGTGCCCGCAATTGACCCTGGGCTGTCCCTCGTGACGGAGCGCTTCCGGGGAGGCAATTCTCAAAGTCCACGCAGCTCCCTTAAGTCGCCGGGGCCCGATCCTCTGATATGCCGCAATCACTTGTCATGCAACGACGTTACGTCACAGGCCGGTGTTGGGATGCCCGCCCGAACTAACCGCGGCCGCAATCGCCCCCACAACACCTAGGATCACGACCACCAAAATGGCCGTCTTGGTGCCGCTGTACTCGCGCCTCTCGACCGAGGCAATCTCGCTGAAGGGTACCGAGTCGGTATCGCCATATATGGTCCCATCGTGCACTGAGCTCACGCGAAACTGATGTTTAGCTCCCGAGATGGTCGTAATGACCACCCGATCGCCGGGTTGCAGAACCCCACCGTCGTTAAAGTGCTGGGATAAGTCGCTTGGCGCATTCGCGATCGGCTGCAAAGTGGTGCAGCCTCCCGCCAGACAAACGATCAGACACCACGCCAAGAATGATTTCATCCGCCTCTCCTAGGGGGTGCGCTCTGCCATCCGAACATCGCGCCAGCGCACCCGAAGGTGGCGTCTGAGGGGTGTACCCGGCGCCAGCGCTAACGCAATCGCTCGATCAAGCTCCGGTGCGATGCGCCCTGTCCGAGGGTATCTGCGGTTCCAGGACTGGAGGCGTCACTCGCGGTGCGACCCGTCGATCTTGTCGCCGATTCACTGACAGCGAGTCCTAAGGACCGTGACGACGCCGCGAGATGCGGACGCCCTCGTCACGGTCCGTCGGGCTCAGCCTCGGTGTATCGGACGCGGTCATCACTTCGCCGCAACCTGCGAAGGTAGTTCGATCCCGCGCGCTGCGGCCTCCTGGAGGGTATGACTCCCGAGATAGATGTGCGTCACCATTGGGCTGCCGGTGGCGCGGACCGCACCTCCGAGCGCCTTCTCGTAGCACCCTTTGAGATCGTCGACAGGCGGCAGGTCGGCCCGGGTGCCGCGCGTGCATACCATCCACGCCGCGTTCTGCAGGCGCGTGTAGAACGTCTGCGCGTCGGCCGGCTGACTCAGATCGAGGCCGCGGGTGCTGACCTGAGCGGAAACGGGGACGATATGGTCTTTGGCTGCAACACCACCGACAAAGAGCGTGCATGCGGCGACGGCGCCAAGCACGGACCGGACGCTTATGGGGGCTGTCTTCGTGTACATCTGAGTCTCCTGGTGAATCTGCGTTGTCGGGGAGATCGTCTTTGAACGATTACCCGATTCATAGACAACGAGTGCGCGGTGTACGAATTGGACACCACCAGATTCACAGTCGCGCTCAAAGTCGCTTGGGAACCCGTTATGTCCGTGCGGGGATGCAAAGTTTTGGTTGCCAATTCACAGCTACGGCACTCTTATACAGAGAGGCTAGGAGGAGTCCCGTCATTGTGGCCGTGGCTGACCCCAAACCATCCCTGGTGGAGCGGCTCTTTGCCGAGCACGGTGGCGCCTTGCAAGGGTTTTTCCGCCGGCGCATCCGCAGCAGGGCTGATGCATCCGACCTGGCGCAGGAGGTGTACCTGCGGATGCTCCGGCTCAAGGATCTGCAGGCGATCCGCAATCCCGTGTCCTACCTCTATACGGTCGCCAACAATCTGGTGAAAGAGCACGCGGTGCTCGAGCGCAGGCAGGCCAGCGGCACCGACATCGACATCGAGGAGCTTGCGGCACACGAGCAGCTTGAGACGCTGCCCGCGTTCGACGGGGACCTTGACGCGGCGCAGCGCGCCGCGCGGCTGCGGGTCGTGCTGAGGCAACTGCGACCGAAATGCCAAGCCGCGGTGGCGCTGCGCTTCACTGAGGACCTCTCTTACCGTGAGATCGCGATCCGCCTGGGGGTGTCTCCGCAGATGGCGAAGAAGTACGTTTCCCAGGCGCTCGTTCATTGTCGACGCCGCATGGCGCGGCTGGGTTGACCCCATGAACTTCAAAGATGAGCAGATCCGGGCCGCGATTGCCGAACAGGCGGCTGACTGGTTCGTGATGAATGACGAGGAGCCGCTGGATGAGGAGGAATCGGCCGCGCTGATCGCCTGGCTCAAGGCCTCGCCCGCTAACGTCGAGGAGTTCCTCGGTGTATCGGTCATCGCGCGCGATCTGCGCGAGGCCGGAGCCGACCCCGAGCATTCGGTCGACACCCTCCTCGCCCGCGCACGGGCTGAGGACGACGGTCCGGTCGAACCTCGCTGGTCGCGAGCGTGGAAGGCGGTCAGCGACGTCCGCGTAGGCCGCTGGCAGACCGCGGCGGTCGCAATGGCTGCGATCGGCGTGGTGAGTCTTGGCTTACTCCTGTTGTGGAATCTCAGGCCTGTCGCGCGCGTGCCGGCACCCGCCGAAGTCACCGTGCTGCACTTTGAAACGCGCCACGGTGAGCAGCAGACTCATCGTCTGGCGGACAATTCGGTATTGCACCTCAACACCGACAGCGCGCTGACGATCCGCTACAGCCGGACGGAGCGCCGGGTCACACTCATCTCCGGCGAGGCCGACTTCGAAGTCGTCCATGAGCCCCATCGCCCTTTCCGGGTATTCGCCGGCGCGGCCGAAGTCGTCGATCTTGGTACCAGATTCGACGTGCGATTGGAGGACAGCTCGACCCTCGTTACGGTGCTCGAGGGACGAGTCGCCGTCGGGCGCTCGCCGAGCTCGCAAACCAGCGGCACGAACTCGAACCCGGACCATCCGCCGGTATTCGTCCAACTGAAGGCCGACGAGCAGTTGCGCGTGACCCCGGATCAGTGGCCGGCTACGCCGGTAACCACCGACCCGCAGCGCACCACCGCCTGGCTGCATCGCCAAATCATGTTTGAGCGCGAGCCGCTGGAGCGCGTCGCGAGTGAGTTTAACCGCTACGCTGCGAAGCCGATCGAGATCACCGCGCCCGAGTTGCGGAGTCTGGAGATCAGTGGAGTGTTCGCCACCGACGATGCCGAGGCGTTCATCGCGTTCCTCCGCAGCCTCGAGGGCGTGCGGGTCGACGTGACTGCGACGCGGATCCTCGTGTCGCACAAATAGGTGTTGCTGCAGCGCACAGTTCGGGCGGACTGTCCTTTCGCACTAAACTTAGCGCACAGGGCAGCCAGACGCCCGAAAGGTAAGCGTGGATGGCGGTTCACTCGCGGCACCCTTCGACGCAGATCGCGACCGCGGTGTCCGCAGTATTCCGTGCATTGTCAATCTGCGCACCCGTCGCCCTCTGTGATTCCCCTGCCGCGCTGGCCCAGGCCGTTGCTCCCTCGGCGCTGACGGCGGACATTCCCGCGCAGCCGCTGGCGCAGGCGCTTGCAGCGTTTGCTCACCAGACAGGCCTGCAGCTCGTTTATGTCTCCGGAGTGCTACGCAGCCAGAGATCCCATGCGGTCGCGGCCGGAGTCGGCGCGGACGCGGCACTCGCGCAGTTGCTTCTGGGCACGGGACTGAAGTTCCAGCACCTCACCGTGAACAGCGTGCGCATCCTCGCCGCCGCGCCACCCGCACCGGAAACCAGAAGCCCGAGCCCCGCGGGCGAGGAGTCATTCGAGGTCATCGTCACCGCCAATCGCCGCGAGGAGGACCTGCAGGACGTCCCCATCACGGTTGAGACGATCTCCGGTGGGCAACTCAAACAGCTCAACGTGACGACTTTCAACGATCTGCTGCAGTACACCCCCAGCGTCACCTACAGCGGTAACGGCCCGGGCACCGGCAATATCTTCATACGGGGCCTAGGCTCGGTCGGCACCGGCAACCAGCAACAGTCGACCATAGCCACTTTTCCAAACGTCGCAGTCTACCTCGATGACCAGTCGATGCAGTTCCCGGCGCGCAACAATGATGTCTACATGGTCGACCTCGAGCGCGTGGAGATACTTGAAGGTCCCCAGGGAACGCTGTTCGGTGGTGGCGCTCAGGCCGGCGCCATCCGCTACATCACCAACAAGCCGAAGCTCGATGTCACGGGCGGTGAGGCGAATGCGGCCTACGGCACCACCGCGGGCGGGGCGAACAACAGCGTGCTGAGCGCGGTCCTCAACGTACCGCTGCTCGCCGACAAACTGGCGGCACGCGCAGTGATCTTTTCTGAGCACCAGGGCGGCTACATCGAAAACGTGGCTTCGACGATTGGATATCAGCCGGGAACGGTGGCAGCCACCACCGGAGTCAAAGCCACCAACGCCAGTCTGATTGCTGGCAACACTAACCCGGTCGACTTCCAGGGCTCCCGTCTGTCCCTGCTGTGGAAACTCAACGACAAGTGGAACCTGCTGCTGCAGCAGAACTACCAGGATATGGCGGCAGACGGTTACTTCTACGCGTATCCGTATGACTCGAACGGCATCGCCCTGCAGCCGTATCAGATCGCAGCCTTCACGCCCGCCTTCACCAAGGATCGCTACGAGAGCACGGCTTGGACGCTCAACGGCCAGATCGGCTCCTTGAGCGCCGTGTACACCGGCAGCTTCATGATCCGTCACATCGAGGGGCAGCAGGACTACTCAAACTATCTGCGCAACAGCGTGACCGGCTCGTACTACAGCTGCATCGGGGCGGGCGCCGGAATCTTCAACGGAGGGAACTTCCCGAGTCTCGCCGGAAGGCCGCTGACGTGCTATCCCCCGGTCGCCAGTTGGCACGATACGGTCGAGAACCAGCATCAGAGCCACGAGCTGCGCGTTAGCACCGATCTGCAGTCTCGTCTGCGCGGCATAGTCGGCGCTTTCTGGGAGAAGTTTGTGATCTTCGACCAGATGGACTTCAGTTACCTGCCGATCCCCGAGTGCGACCCGGCCACTCTCGCCGCAGCAGAAGCCGGCGGCCCAGCCTGTATATCCGCGGTTGGACCCTTGCCGGGCTCCTTTGCCAACGATCCCAGCCTGCGCGAGAACATGAACACTGGCTTCGGTAACGACACCCAGCGCGGCTACAAGCAATTGGCCTTCTTCGGCTCAGTGGATTTTGACCTGATCGAGAAGGTCTTGACACTGACCGCCGGCACACGTCACTTCACCTACGACGATTTCGAGAACGGTTCTGTGTTTTACACCGCCACCACCAGTCCGCTCGTCCTCAATCACCCGAATGGTGCGTGCACCAGCGCGGGGTTGTGCGGCATTCCCATCAATCTCTCCAAGACGGAAAGCGGCTTTGTGAGCCGCGTCAACCTGACTTGGCACATGACCCCGGACGTCATGACCTATTACACGTTTTCGCAGGGATTCCGTCCGGGTGGCTTCAATCGCACCGCGACCTATCCGGGTCAACCGCCCCTTGTCTTGCCGCGTGCACAGTACTGCGGTGCCGCCTCTACCGACCCGAGATGTCTGCCTGGCGGCAGCCTCTTCGGCCAGAATAATACCAACCAGTACCTGACACCGGTGAGTTGGAACTCTGACAACCTGATCAACAACGAGCTCGGTATCAAGAGCCAATTCCTGGACCATCGAGTCATGCTGAATGCATCCGCCTACCAGATGAACTGGAACAATGTGCAGTGGGTGGCCGCGGACTTTGTGAATCTGGGCTCCACTGGCTTCGTCGCCAACGGCCCGAGTTACACCATCAAAGGCGTCGAGCTGCAGTTGGTTGCGCGCGTGACCGAGGGACTCGCGCTGCAGGGATCGAGTTCCTGGAACCGCTCGGAGCAGACGAACACCACCTGCCTGGTCTCAGCAGGCATCACGCCAGCGACTCCGAACAACCCGACTCCGGCCGGTCAGTGCATCAAGGTGATCAATGGCCTCCCGTACACCAATCCGTGGGGCCCGCTCGGTAGCGCATTACCGTTCTCACCGCCGCTGCAGTTCAACGTGCGGGCGCGTTACGAGTGGAGTGCCAGTGACTTCCGGCCATTCGCGATGATCGGCGCCAGCCACATCGCCTCGATGCGCACTGCGCCGGCAAACTACCCGAATGGCAACGATCCGGCGGAGAATCCGCCCACAACGCCGCAGCTGAACTACACGATACCCGGGTATACGAGCTATGAGGCGGCGCTCGGCGTCATCAAGTCCAACTGGACGGCGCAGATCATCGGGAGCAACCTGACCAACGCCTACGGTCCCACGAACATCTCGGCCGCGCCGTTCATCAAGGCTGAAATTCCTCTGCGGCCACGCGTGCTGATGGCGCAGTTCGCATTCAGATTCTGAGCGGCCAGCGCTGCCGCCGGGCAGACTCTCCCGATGCGTTTTATGTCAATTGCAGCTGCCGCAAAATGCGAGAACACCTGAAGGAGGCAGGCGATTTCCGGGCCGCCTAACCGCCTGCCAGCTGCCGCCTGCCCTCAGCAGGGCACCAGAAAGAGCGTTAGCGGATTTCACCGAAGGTTGGTTGGGTGACGCGCACGCCGTCGTTGCGGTGCTGCGGCTTCCCGGCAGGAGTGTGCTGCGGTTCTCAAAGCTCCCCAGCCGCCCCCGTTCCGCGACGCAGTTCGCACCGCTGCGTACTCCGCGCGCTACAGTCATGCGCTACATCCTTCCAGGGCGGCGCCACCCGAGCCCGCGGCATCTGGAGTGACAATATATGTGGAGATCGGATCGTAGGGCCTATGCGACTCTCGCTTTGATGGCCCTCGCCAGCCTTGCCGGTATCGCCCGGGTCGAAGCGCGGGGCGAAGACTTGCGGGAGAGGCATGAACAGCGGCCCTCCCAGGGCGCGCAGCGGGCGTCCGAGGCGCGACAGAGCCACCGTACTTATCCTGCGCGCGCGCAGGCCGTCCATGCCGCTGCACGCCGGGAAGCTTCCGATCCGCGCCAGCGCCCGATTGTGAACGATCACCGAGAGATGGTCGGTCGCAGCACCATGGAGCACCGCCCGGCGGATGGTAACGTCTTGGGCGGCGGCCGAGTGCACGAGGTCTTCGGCGGCCTCGCCGGGGGCCAGGTCCACGTCGTTCGCTATGGCGGCACCCTCAGCGTGGTCGAGCGCACTATTCGCCCGGGTCTCACGAGCCGCACCTTCGTCAGCGGCGGACACGTCCTGTATACGCACGTCTACGCAGGCCATGTCTGGCACCAATTCGGCAGAGCGTTCGCGTACGAAACGTTCGTCCCGGCGGTGCGATACCCCGGGGTCTACTACGCCTGGGCGCTCGCCGCATGGCCGCGTCCGGTCACCTATAGCTGGGGCTGGCAGGTGCAACCGTGGTACCCGACGTACGGCTCCCTGTTCACGCCGTACCCGGTGTACGCGAGCCCGGATCTGTGGATGACCGACTACATCATTGCCCAGAGCATGCAGACGGCCTATCAGGCGCAAACCCTTGCGCCGGCCTCGGAGCCGGCACCACAGGGCATCTCTGCGGCGCCCGCTCCGGATCCGGGTGCTGCGCTGCCCGCTGCACAACCCAGCGACGCAGCGCCCGCGCCGCAACCGAGCGATGCACGGCCCGCGCCGCAATCGAGCGATACGCCGTCCGTGCCGGTGGCCCTGCCGCCGGCCGTCACCCCGCAAGTCAAGGCGCAGCTCACAGCCCAGATCAAAGTTCAGCTGCAGGAGCAACAAGCCGCTGCAGCGATGCCGGTGACTCTAACGACTCAGAGCACTCCGCCGGCGCTCAGGCCCAATCACGTGTTCTTTCAGGTCGTACAGCCGCTCGACGTTCCGTCGGGCACCGCGAACGCCCACTGCTCGTTAAGCGCCAACGATTACATCAAACGTACCGGCGCAATGAGCAATGACGATTGGATGATCCCGGTGGTGGTCGAGCTGAGCCGACCATCCGACTGCCCCGAGGGCCTGCGGACACGAATCGGGCTCAACGATCTCAATGCCATGGAGAACGAGCAGGAGGCTCAGGTGATGGAGGCGATGCAAGCGGCCTCCAAGAGCATGGGGCCGAATGGACCGCCGAGCGGCCCCGGGCCGCACCCGACCTTGATTGCCGACGGCCGGGCGGCTGCGGATCCGGGCGCGCTGGAGGCAATCCGACAGACGCAGTGAGCGCGCTTGCTGCTGCCGCGCAGGCGCGTCCTCGATATCGACCATGATCGGCGACCTCATAGACCACTATCGCGTTTTGGAACTCGTCGGTCGCGGCGCGATGGGCGTCGTTTACAAGGCGCTCGACCTGAATCTCGAGCGGTCGGTCGCAATCAAGGTGATGAGCGCCGAGGCCCGCAACGACCCTGATTTCGTCGAGCGCTTCCGCCAGGAGGCGCGCATGCAAGGCGCGCTCAATCACCCGAACGTCGCGCAGCTCTTCGACTACTTCGTCCACGAGGGCGCACCCGTCGCAGTGATGGAGTTCATCGATGGCGAGAGCCTGGAGCAGTTGATCCGCCGGCGCGGGGCGATCCCGGCCCACGAGAGCATACCGATCTTTAAACAAGCGTTGCGCGGAGTCGCGGCTGCGCATCGCGCCGGCATCATCCATCGCGATCTCAAGCCGAGCAACCTGATGATCACCCGGGACGAGATCGTCAAGGTGATGGATTTCGGCATTGCCAAACGCCAGGGCGCCACGTGCGCAACCAAGGTCAGCACCAGCATCGGTAGTCCCCTCTACATGGCGCCCGAGCAGATTCTCGGTCGCGCCGTGGATTGCCGCACCGACGTGTACGCCCTGGGAATCACGCTCTACGAACTCTTGACCGGACAGCGGCCGTTCAACCCCCGCGGCAAGCCCGAGTACTTGGTCTTGAACGCCCATGTCAACGAGCTGCCGGAGCCACCGACGGTCTACCGTTACGGTATTCCGCAGCCGATCGTGGACGCCGTGATGCGCTCGCTCGCCAAGGACCCCGACGCGCGCTTCCAGAGCGCGGACGACTTCATGCGCGCGCTGCCGGATGTACCCGCACCCAACGCGGCCGCACCGCGGGTGGATCCGAGCAGCACGGTGACACTCGAGTACTCGCCGCCGATGAGTGGCGGTTCGGCCGCCACTCGCGAGCCCAGCGGCACGATGGTGTTCGAATACGCGTCCTCGACTCGCCGCGATCCAGTGGGCTCGATGGCGTTCGACTTCTCCGCAGCGACGCTGCGGCAAGAGTTGCACCCGCGGGGGTCCGCGCCGTCAGCGGCCACCACTGCCTCGCCAGCGCTGGCAGCAACTGTCGCACCTGCCGGAACGCTGGTCACCGCAAGGCTGAGCCACAACTCCACACCATCAGCTCCGGCAGCGTCTCCCGCGGCGCCAGGGTTGCGTGGGGCACTGCCGGGTCTCATGCAACGCCTGCGCGCCGGCCGCCCGGTTATCGCGGCAGTGCTCGTCGCGACGCTCGTGCTCGGCACGCTGGTCCACCACACGCAGCGGCTGCATAGCACGCTGCCCGCTGCCTCCCCCGCCTCCAGCAACCCTCGGTTCACGCACGCGCAAGCGTCGACGGAGACGCAGACGCCGACATCCACGGAACCTGCTGCGCCGCCTGCGCTTCCGCGCTCAGGGGTCGAACCAGCGGCGGCGCCATCAGCAGACCTAAGCGCAGCGAGAGCCGTGCCGCCGACGGGCTCAACGCCCGCCACGACAACTACGCCCGCCCGGCAGGATCTATCGGGCACCTGGCGCGGCGAATATGTGGATGCCTCGGGCAAGCAGCTGCTACGCGTCGTCAGTCTGAGCATCAGCCGCGTGCAAGACGACGGCGGCATCGAAGGCACGTTGCAGTACGAAGCGGCATCGGGAGATGGCGAGTGCAAGCTGCACCCACGCCGCAGCACCTATTCGGCCGGCCGGCAGCGGCTGCAGCTGAGTCCCGAGGGCTGCAGTCCGCGCTATCCGAGGGAGCTTGGCGTGCCGCTCGATTTTGACGGCGTGAATCCGCTGGCGAACACACTCAAGGACGGTCGCATCGAAGCGCCGACCGGGGAAGTGATCAGGGTCAAGCTGCAGCGAGTAAGCGGGGTCTAGAGGCGACCGACCCGCTCGCGCACCACTCCTGCTCCGCTGCGGGTGTCAGTTGCGCAACACCAAATCGGGTGCCCCAGCCGGCCTGGGGGAGCCGCGCTGCCGTTTACGGCCGTGAGCCATCAGCGTCTGATCGAGCCCGCGCCGGTCCGCCGCGGGGCGGCGGACCGGGGGCCGGTTATTGGGCGATCTTGCTGATCTTAGCGCCCTGCAGGGAAGCGTCGCCCATCAGCCCCTTCTCACCAAAAACGAAAGCGAGAACCGGCTTGCTCAGCGTCTGGGTATCGTAACGATCGCCGGCACCCATCTTCGCAACTGCGACCGAGGTGTCCGCACCGATCGACCAGTCCTTGCTGTTGAGGAACTTGTCGCGGGCCTGCGGCGTTTGCAACAAAATCACCTCGCTGTGACGCGACACACCGAGCGTCACGCCGATCGAGGCACCGGAAACTGAGTAGTAACCGACGGTCTTGCCGCCCTGCAGCAGTGCTCCGTCCCCGTGCTCACCGCCCACGCCGGCGCCAGCCTTCGTGATGCTCGGAAATACCAACACCGCGGCCGCATTGTCCGCGAGGTACTTGTTTCTGTCGTTCAGCGCATAGAAGCGAGCCAGCGTAGCGGATACCTGTGTATCGACGGCGGCGGTGTCCACTGCCAGAGCGACGGTGGCGACTAAGGCAGCAACTGCGGTGACGGCTACCGCTGATACGCGTAACGCGAACGGTTTCCTATTCATTGTCTAACTCTCCACGATGCAACAACGTTGTATGGTACCCGATCCAGACATCGGGATCGACATCCTACCGGAGCAACCGCTCTAAGTGTACGCGCGGAGCGAATCACAACATACAAGTCATCGCATGGCGCGCAACCAGCCCGCGACCAGGGAGTCACCTAACACGATTTTTCCAGCCACGCTTACGTTCGTGCCACCTAACACGCGTCCGTAAGCGAACACCCGTTCACCAGCCCGCGGCAGATCTCCTCAGGCTCAGCCAGCGTCAGGCCAGCCGGGAGCGTCGCCGCGGTGGCGGCCGAATACCACCCGTCAAGCTGGGTAAAGTGTTGCGTCGATCAGTTGGACTCAACCCTGTGCGGGCGCTCGTGAGCGGCGGCTTTCTGAAGTTCTAATTTATTGAAGCCCGGCCGTAGTGAAAGAGCATCACGAGAAATAGCAGCCCGATACCTACGTAATGCACCGCCCGCGACTGCGTCGCTAACAGCATGAGCGATAGAGCGAGCGGCGCAATCATCTGCACAAGCAATATAGCCATGACTGGAATGGGCAACTTAGGCATTCCGGCGATAAAATAGAGTCCTGCGCCGACATAACCAACCTGGAACAGCACGATTAAGAACCAAAACTTCTTGCGATTTGCTGCGTAGAATTCCCGCAGATCTATCGAAGTGCTTAGCTCGTCGGGCAAGCTCGAAGCGGCCACGAGGAAAAGCACAAATAACTCGGCGAATAGCAGAAGATAGAACAGGAAATGCCGTGTTGCGGCAAAGTGCCGCACGCCCCACAGGTCGAACCACATGTATACCGCCATACATAGTGCGTACAGCGCGGCGATAAGAGCGAGTGGATCCCACTTTACCGTCGACTTCGAGCGCAACAGTCGATGGAAGCTGGTGGCAACGTCGGCGATAGCAAGACCGATCAGAACAGCGAATACACCAATTGCATACTCAAAGGCTCTTGTTTCGGGGGTCATCGATGCGCTCCGGGCAGGACGGCCACGCCTGAACAATAAATGACTGAGGGCAGAAATGCTCCCGACGGCTCGTTATGCAGATCCAAGCTCAGAACGTCATCAGCGGTACGACACGCATTTGTTCATTCAAGCACCAACGCAACAGCTCGGCATCGCCGCTCGGCACATTCAGGCCGGGCCCGGCGCCGCTATGGCTTCCTCGGGCGCCCGAGCGCGATCTGCGTCCGGGCAATGGCGAGACAGCGATTTCTGCATGGCGTGGAAAATCCTAAACGGCGTCGATTGAGCCCGGAACGTGCGCGCCCTACTGCGACTTCCATCGTCACGGGCGGCCGCCGAGACTTCGTGCGCGTGTACCGAGAGGCTCCGGCATGCCGCGCGAGCAGGCGGTGGGTTCGAGCAGCGGAGTCGCCTTTACTAGCTTCAGTTCTTCACCGTCGACGGCCCATCCAGTTCCTCGATAGTGGCCTCAGAGGCCTTGCGGTTCGCGCGCAGGCGCGCACCGACACTCTCCGCGCTGGCAAGCGCGCGCAGAATGTTCTCGCCGGCGAGCTTGGCAACTTCATCGTCCGTCCAGCCGCGAGGCATGAGTTCCGCCAGGAGGTCCGGGTACTTATCAACCCCTTCCAGCCCCACCGGGGTCACGGGGATGCCGTCGAAGTCCGAGCCCAGTCCCACATGGTCGATCCCGGCGACGCGGCGCACATGCTCGATGTGGTCGGCAACTTCCGCGAGGGTGACCTTCGGCGCCGGGTGCGCCTTCACCCATTCATCAAGGGCGGCGTTGGCACGATCGGGTTGGCCGATGTAGATACCAGCAAACGGCGGGCTGTCGTAGCGTGCCCGCTCGGCGGCGTAGTCCGCATCCCAGCGGTTGCGGGCGGCGGAGACGTAGCCCGGATAGAAGTTGACCATCACGACGCCGCCGTTTCGCTGAAGGAGGCGCAGCACATCGTCCGGTACGTCACGCGGGTGATCGACGATTGCCCGCGCGGAGGAATGGGAAAACATCACCGGGGCTTCCGCGGTATCGAGCACCGCGTGCATGGTCTCGGCCGACACGTGGCTGATGTCCACCAGCATGCCCAGGCGGTTCATCTCATGCACGACCTCTCGGCCGAAGGCAGTAAGGCCGTGGTGCCGCGGGGCGTCGGTCGCCGAGTCCGCCCAGTCGGTGTTGGAGGAGTGCGTGAGGGTCATGTAACGCGCGCCCGCCGCGTACATCTCACGCAGCACCGGCAAGGAATCGTTGATCTGGTGCCCGCCCTCAATGCCGATCAGGCAGGCAACCCGCCCGGACTTATGTATGCGACGCACGTCGGCGCCCGTATACGCGAGTTCGAAGTCCTGCGGATAACGCTCCGCCATCTGGCGCACGATGTCGATCTGCTCAAGCGTTGCCTGGACGGCCAACGGTCCGCGCATCTTCACCGGTACAAACACCGACCAGAACTGCCGGCCCACGCCACCGCGGCGCAGGCGCTGGATGTCGGTCATCAGGGCGACGCCGCCGGCCGGGACTGGCAAAACAGAGGTGTCACTGCTGAGGTCGATCGTCGAGACCTTGCCGTGGAAGCGCTCGCGGATCTCCCATGGCAGGTCGTTGTGGCCGTCGATGAGCGGGGTCTTCTTGAGGATCTGCGCCGCGCGCGCTGAGTAGTCCTGCCCGGTCGGGACAGCCGCGCACACCAGCGGCGCCGCCAGCACCGCCACGAAGATCCAGGTGAGTCTATTGAGCATGTGATTCCCCAAGCAGTAGTCGGTGATTGCGCCTGAGAACGGCGCGCCTGCAGGCATCCGCCGCAGGCACATGCCGCCTCGATGCTCTTGTCATCGAGGTGCGTGACGAGGGTGCAGCCGACGCCCTGGAACGATGTGCTCGCGCTCTTGGACGCGAACGCCTGGGCGCCACCCTTAGCCGGGTTTGCGCGCGTTGTACGCGGAGAATATTGAGAGTTCGACCTCGTGCTCGATGTCCACGAACCCGGCGTCGCGCAACGCTCGCTGGATGGTGTCGGGCGGCACACAGGCGGCAATCGTGTCCCAGTGATAACGCATCAACAATGGTCCATCGCCGCGGCGACCGACCACTCGCGCGATCCGAGGCACAAGCCCGCTGAGCCACCCCTTCAAGATTGCACGCTGCACCGTACCCGTTGGCAGGGTCATCTCAAGCACGCACAAGCGGCCGCCCGGCCGTACCACTCGGAAGAATTCGGCAAACGCGCTGGACAGATCGCTGAGGTGGCGCAGCGCATACCCCATGCAGAGGAAGTCTGCGCAGGAGTCCGCAAGGGGAATCCTTTCGGCGCTGCCGCTCACGAGACTCACGCCGGTAGGTACCTTGGCGTGCTCGAGCATGCCGGGGCTCGGGTCGACCCCGGTGACGTGCGCGCCATCGCCCACAATCTGCGCCGCGGCTCGGGCCAGGAGTCCGGTACCGGTCCCGACGTCAACTACGATCATGCCCCGCTTGAGTCCCGCGCTTCGTAGGGCTCGTCGTCGGTACCACGAGCCCGTTCCGAGGCCGACAAGCGCCTCAAGGCGATCGTAGTCGTGCGCGGTCCGGTCGAAAACCCCGCGTACCCAGGAGGTGCGGTCGCGAGCGTTCTCGTAGTACCTAAGCAGCGGGGGATGAGGCGCCTGCACGGCTGAGTTCGTCCACGCACAATTCGCGTAAGCGACGCGCAACCTGATACTCGCACGAGACGCCGGCGCTTTCCAGTTGCGCGGCGATCGCGCCCGCGCTTCTGCGTGCATCCGCTTGACGCTTCCGTAGTGCTGCGCGGAAACCCTCAGCCAAGGCTAAGGCACTCGGCGAGGTTCATATAGCTCAAGTCTGGAGGGTGAGCGATCACGCTGAGAGCGTACTAGAGTGCGCGCTGAGCTTCGCCAGCCTCTAGCGGGCGCTCGCGTTGCCTGCTGCCGCCTCGCTTACGAGCTCCGGGGCGGCCGGCGGGCCAGAGGGTCTCTTCAGGCACACCAGTAGAACCTCATCCACCTCGTCGGTGGCAATCAGTCCTGGAGCGAGACGCAACTCCTTCTGGAACCGCAAGCCGAGCGGCATCAACATGCGGTTGTACCACCACATGGCGCGTTCCCGATGATGCGCGAGCCACCACATTCCCATGTTGACGAGAAGCGAGGATCGCGGCTGCATCCCAAACACGGCGCTACTTGCAACGGTGAGCTCGTGCTGCGCAAGCTTTGCCAGCAAGGGTTGTGGCTCGTAGCGTCTCTTGTGGCCCACGAAGTCATCGAACGAAGTCCAACGAGCAGGGTGCAGGGGCGTCGAGATGAGAAGAGTGCCACCCGGCCTTGCAACCCGCGACAGCTCCGACAACGCACCATCATCATCTTCGACGTGCTCTATGATATCGAGCGCGCATACCAGGTCGAACGCATCGTCCGCGAAAGGCAGGGATGTCACCTCGCCCAGCACGACGTGCGCGTTGCGCCCGCGAAGCTTCGCAAGCGCGGGCGCGCTGATATCCACGAATTGAGTATCTTCGAGAGGCAGGCGCGGCCTCAGGCCGGGTGCAACCTCGAGGCGTCGAGTGGATCGGGGCAGCAGTGAGCGCACGAGCGGCCATGTATTAAACCGCTGGGGCTCGACCAAGCGAGCGCCGGACCAGAGTGAGTCGTAGAAGCGGCGATTCGTGTCGCGCAGTTCCTGCGCGGTTTGCGCCGATTGAACCCGTGGTTGCATCGTCCCGTCACTGTAGCACTCGGTGCACTGTGTCGTCGTTGCTCACGAGCTTCACGGGTACCGCGGTCGAGTTCCGCCCAGACAGCGAGGGCTATGGGCAAATCTGAGGCGACCTGAGTCCCCTCTTCTAACATCTAAGTAGCTGATTCGAAGAATGAATTCAGACTTCGCAGATCCAATCCATCATGGGAGCAAGCAGATTCACCTGGGCTTCTTGGAGCGCCACGCGCTCGGCAATTGCGAGCTGCGTGCCGCGATTGTGATGCAGCACCTTTGCATCAAACAGTCGCCGTCTAACACCCGTTCAGGCAGGTAGATCGTGTGACCGGTTCGTCGCGCTGCCGCACAACGATGACGTCAAAAACGCACCACCCGGGCGGATCAGGCGGTTGCGGACACCTTGCGCACGATCCGCGGCCACACAGAAACACCGTGCATATAAGCGGGGCTCTCGAGACCGAAATGCTCGAGAATCGTCGGGGCAATATCCGTGATCGAAATGGGCTCGGCCACAACCTCGTGGTGTCCGTTGCCGAGCCAGAACGACCCCAGCGGATCGTGTCGACCGCTGCGCACGGTGTGAATGATGTAGAACAGCTCGTTGAACGCCTTTGATACACCGTGCGGACGGCGCGTGACCTGCCGATCGAAGAGCTGCGCCTCTGTAATGTCACAACCGCAGAACAGCGTCTGGTCCCCTTCCCGGCTCACGTACATCAACGGCCGATCTTCGAGGTACAGAGTGCGCAGCGCCACCTCGGCCTGACGCGCAGCCTCCGCCGACGCGAAGTCCAGGTAGAACTGTTCCGCCATCACCGGCTTGACGACCACCGATTCTGTCGGGATACCCGCGAACCTGAGCAGCGACTCGAACTCTACGGGGCGGTAGGTGCATTTCGTGGTGTCCCACGGGCGCTGGCTGAGCGCCGTGCAAAGCACGATTACGGCATCGGGATAATCGCGCAACGCGCGCTGGATCAGGCGATCCATCGATTGATAGCCGTGCTGGATCGCGGTTGCCAGGCTCGCGTGCTCACCGTCCGGGGCTCCGTGCTGGAACGACTGCGGCTGCATGCTGCGCCAATAGTAGTGCTGATAGTGGGCCGTGCTATTGCAGAAGAACGTGGCGAAGCGGACTTGGTGGCGCCTGTTTAAACAGCGAAATACATCGTATTGCAGGTCGTCCAGCACACTGGCCCGCCGCCAGGCGATACCCGCGTCGCGCCGTTCTTCGAGCAGCTGGCGCGCGGCCGCCTTCACCGATCCCACGGTCAATCCATTTCGCACCATAAACCAGCCGAGCCTCGTCATGTCGGTGAGCGTGAGGGCATCGCTCCTCGAGGACTCCTGTACCTGTTTGGAAATGATCTCGTAGTAAGGCTGCAAGGCCGCCGGAGAGGCGGTGCCGATCTTGTGCCACGGGTCGGGCAGGAAGTAACCCCGCAGATGCCGGTAATTCATGTTCATGCTGCCAAAGACGCCGACGGGAACGCCCGCATCCGACAGCAGCTCGGCGATGCATTTCTCGCGCAGCGTGCACCCATCGCCCAGGTTGACAATGCGGTGCTGTGAGAAAGTCATGCCGGAATGGACCGACGGCCACTGAATCCACGGATCGAGGTTGGGCGGCTTCTCGCCCGCATCGGTCGTGTACACGGTCGAGCGCTGGTGAAGCGCGCTGAAACCGGGCAGCAGGCCGCGTGCCATGAACCGGGAAATGAGCTCCGAGCATAGCTCGTTAAACTCCAGCACGATCATCCGCTGCGCAGGGCGTATCACGCGGTTCTCGGAAGTACGGTCGCAGTTTCTTTCTTTTGCAGCAGGAACGACACACGCAGAGACGATGTTACGTCGTTCGGGCTGTAGGCGCGCTGCAGGTCCTTCTGATGCCACTTCCTTGCGCAGCGCCGCGCGTATTCCGGCGCGATGAAACCGAGTGGGATCGCCCACTTAGACGAGTCGTAAGTGCCTTGAGACTTCACCACATTGAAATGGCGCTGGATGCTGCGCAACGTGGCTCTGGTGAACGGGAACTCCCACGAGGCGTCCGTCTGGAAGGGACGGTAAGCGAGTCGCAACAGCTTCATCGGCAACCAGGTCTCGATGGGATCATCCAGCGTGATGACCTGCCCGCCGGGTGCCATGCGCCCACTCAGGTTCTCCAAGAAAGCATCGAAATACCGGAAATGATGAAAGACGGCGCGCGCGTACACCAGGTCGAAATCCTTCTCCGCGAATTCATCGCTCAGAATGTCGGCGACGCATGCCCTGGCATTGCGAAGCCCGGCACGCTCGAGCTGCCGTTGAAATCGATCCACAAAAGGCTGGCTGAGATCGATCGCGATGTACTCGCGGGCCTGCCGTGCGAACGTCATCGACAGCGGATTGCCGTACCCAACTCCCAAGTCGAGCACCTTGAGCGCCGAAATATCCCGGTTGAGCCACTGCAAGTGAACCTGGCTCAGGCTATCTTCAAATTCCGAATATTGGAACACGGAGAGCGCGCGTCCGCGCCAGCGACGCCACAGGTTCGTGGCGAAGCCGTTGACCTCGGATTCCTTAGCGCCGTCAGCGTGCTCGTAGTATTCGCGTTGCGCCTCGTTGATGCGCAGCATCTCTCGAACTTCGGGTTGCCCGTCTCGCACTTCGGACTGCATTGATGTCCAACCTCCGGCGCCAGTCGACCTCAAGACCCGACCCGCGGTTCATCGATACGAACTGGAGCGTGGCGCCAGGTGGCCTTCCTCAACAGCATACCGCAGGGCATGACTGTTCAGCACTCTGCGGCGTCGGAAGCTTAAACTGGGCCCCTTAGCGCATCGGCATATAGACATATCGCGTTGGCGCTGTCACGCCCCCCTCCGATTGGTTTCTATTGTTAACAATTCTGCGCTCGCGAACTTCGCCGCGTTTTGCGGTTTCGGCGGCGCTGCGGGGTGTCTATCCGTGCGCTTGGACGGGGGTGCCCGCCCTCGTCACGCGTGAGGCTCCGATCGTTGATTGAAGTTTCACTCGGCGTTGGCTGGCTTCCACCGCGATGGAATATCCCTAACCCGCCTCGCACGGGACGGCCTCGGGCTCCTAATCAAAGGCGAACACCGCCTCGTCAGTGCGAGCCAATGGAAATTGCGCGATCGAGCCCCCTCAATCTATCGCCGTATTTCGCGCGGATTCTTATTCCCATCATCATTGCAACCTCTGTAAGCGGGCTGCGTTCGCAACGAGGCAGCCCACCCGGCGAAGGGCGATGTCTGGCATGATCCGGCCCAGTTAGGAATCCCGGGAAGGCTGCATGAGTTCACCGAGTCCGATCAAGCGTGAGGTCGGCGCATTCGCATTGATGCTGACCGGGCTGGGCTCGATTATTGGGTCGGGCTGGCTCTTCGGCGCCTGGCGTGCTGCCGCGCTTGCGGGTCCGGGCGCGATCTGGGCGTGGATTCTGGGAGCGGCCATCATCATCACGATAGCGCTCACCTACGCGGAGCTCGGCGCGATGTTTCCGGAATCCGGCGGCATGGTTCGCTACAGCCACTATTCGCACGGCTCGCTCGTCGGGTTTATCGGAGCATGGGCCAACTGGATCTCCATCGTTTCCGTCATTCCTGTGGAAGCGGAAGCGTCCGTTCAGTACATGGCCTCGTGGCCCTATCAATGGGCGCAGGACCTGTATATGCATATGCCCGGCGGCCGCGGTGAATTGACTCCTCCGGGTCTGCTCATCGCGGCCGGGCTCGTAATCGTTTATTTCCTGCTCAATTTCTGGAGCGTGAAGCTCTTCGCGCACTCGAATACCGCGATTACGATCTTTAAACTGTTCGTGCCGGCGGCGACCGGCCTGACACTGATCGCCAGTGGCTTTCACCCCGGCAACTTCAGCGTCGGTATCCACGGAGCGTCGCACACTCTGGACTTTGCGGCGGTGCTCACGGCCGTCGCGACCGCGGGAATCGTATTCAGCTACAACGGCTTTCAGAGCCCGGTGAATCTCGCCGGCGAGGCGCGCAACCCGGCGCGTAGCATCCCGTTCGCGGTCCTCGGCTCGATTCTCATCGCTACCGTGATTTACGTCATTTTGCAGCTCGCCTACCTTGGCGCCGTGCCGCCGGAACTGCTGGCGCGGGCCGGGTGGCACGGGATTGAGTTTAGTTCCCCGTTCGCACAGCTGGCACTCATTTTGAATTTGCATTGGCTCGCAATGCTCTTGTATGCCGACGCATTCGTGAGCCCGAGCGGCACGGGTATCACATATACCGCCAGCACAGCGCGGATGATCTATGGCATGCAGCGCAATGGCACGCTGCCCAAAGTGCTCGGCAAGCTCAATCCCGTATACGGAATTCCGCGACCGGCGATGTGGCTTAACCTCGTAGTCTCGTTCCTGTTTCTTTTCTTCTTTCGGGGCTGGGGCACACTAGCCGCCGTGATCTCGGTCGCCACTATCATCTCTTACATGACTGGTCCGGTGAGCGCGATGGCTCTGCGTCGCTCGGCGGCGAAAATGCATCGGCCCTTGCGTCTCGTTGCGTTGCCAGTCCTCGCCATGTTCGCATTCGTCTTCGCCACCGAGCTCCTGTACTGGGCCAAGTGGCCGCTGACCGGAGAAGTCATCCTCTTGATGGTGGTCGCGCTGCCGATATACCTGTTCTACCAGGCACAGAGTGGCTGGCCGGACTTCCGGCGACAATTACGCGCTGCCTGGTGGCTGGTCCTCTACCTGCCTGTGGTCGCGTTCCTTTCCTGGGCGGGAAGTGCGCGATTCGGCGGCCATGACTATCTGACATGGGGCTGGGATCTGCTCGTCGTTGCCCTCGTTGGTCTCATTTTCTTCGCCTGGGGAGTAAGGTCAGGCTGGAGCACGCCAGCGCTCCGGCAGGCACAGATCGATCACGGCGGCATGTCTGAGGCTTGATCGCCGCACTACCCCCAAGGCCGGTACTTGTCGCGGTGAGCGCCCAGCGAGAGGTGCTGCGCTGCCCGACCAACCGGCCGGCAGCTACACAGGTGCCAGCGCCACTTCCAGGGTTGCATCGTCGACGGACTGCCGAGTCTCGTAACTTCTCCGCCGCGAAGGGATTATGGACAACCGCTAGCCACCGTGCGCGACGTTCACTTGCTGCGAGTACTCCGCCACCGAGATAATCTGTCGCGCACGCCTGTCCCACAGAATGCACCGCAGCGCCTGATGTACATGCGCAAGTTTCACGCGCGTAACGTCAGAAAACAGATGCCGGTACTCCTCATGACACGCGATCAGGCGATAGTTGGGAATTCGTGCGGATAAGTGATGAATGTGGTGGTAGCCAATATTTGCCGTAAACCAGTTCAGCCAGGTCGGCAGTATCAGGAAGCTCGTGCCCTCAATCGCACCGATGTCATAGTCCCAGCCTTGTTGCTCGCTCGCATAGGCGTGCCTGAAGTTATGCTGAACAGTAAATAAGACGATCCCCGCGCCGCCGGCGAGTGACAGGCTGATCAGATAAACCCCAAAGAAGAACGAGGTCCCCAGGGCAAAACACATCAGTGCCCACGCACTCAGCAGAACCAGGTTGTTCCAGCACATATGCCGGTATTCACGGGCCGACTTCCAATAGCGCGGCTTGAAGCTCGCCGCATGCTCTTGAATCGAGCGGCCCGGCTGCGCAATCTTCTGCCGAACGATGTGCCAGACAAAGGCGCAGCTACCGGTGATCCAGGTAAAACGCGGATTGAAGATCAGGTATATGAAACCGGCGATGGGCGCCCCGGCGAGGCTGCACTTGTATCGATAGAGGCGCTGCTGCGTTGCCGACAGCGCCGCATACTCCTCCACCGAGAGCGTGGTGTACGGGCCTCGGTATTTTTCCCAATTGCCGTTGTGGGCGTGGTGGAAATTGTGATTCTGCGACCAGACGTACTGCGGCATTCCGGCGATCACGCCCAGCAGAAAGCCAAAGGCGCGATTCAGCCGCTGAGTGTGAAACAAGCTCCCATGGCCGCATTCGTGCATGAGCGCAAACACGCGCAGCGTGAACAGACTGATCAGCAGGACGACAGCGACGGTGAGCCACAGAGAAATTCCGACGCTTATTACGGCCGCCCACCACAGCAGCGCAAGCGCACCAAAGGTGGTGAAAACTTGTGCCAGCCCCCGAAGGTTGCTGGATTGGCAATGCTCACGGACGATGATCCGCTTCTGCTCTTTAATCCGGCGGATCGATGACACTAAATGAAGCCCCCCGGCTTTCGTCAGCCAGTTGAAGCTCCGGCGGCGCCGGAGTCTAGCAGGCCGAACGGCTCGGCGTCGGGGTGATGACGCCCCGCCGGCTTCAGCCCGATACGGCTGCGGAGCATCTCACTGGCGCGCGCCCGGCCTGTCTGTGCGCTAGCGCACACTTTCACGACGAGGGATCTTGTCGTTTCTGGACCGAGTTCAATCGCGCCAGCGTGTGGCACCTCGTGCGCGGTCAGGAAGCACCGGCGACGCGCGCAGCGCTCCCGACCGGCAGGCCAGCCGGCTTTGCCACCGTTTCAGCGTGCGCCTTGCCGCTGGGGCGTGCCGGCCGAGAGGTTTAGTCGTGAACCCGGAGCCGCCAGCCTGCGCAACTGATCGAGCAGTGCCTGGGGAGAAACCGGCCTGCCTAAAAAGGCCCGCAGTAATTTGCGCGTTTCCTGCTCCTCGCCGCTCCTGAGCAGCTGCTCGGAGATCCAGCCATACCAGCGCGAGTCACCCGCAGCAAAAGGAGCAAGCTGCGTGGCGATGCGCTGCCGGAGGTCCGCGGTGATCGCTGCACCGAGTCCGTAGTTCACCATGTAGCCGGGTCTGTGCACCAGCTGCACTCGCACGGCCCACCAGGCAAACTCGGGATGCGGTTTGACGTGCAGATAGCGAGCGGTGATGTCCGTCCATACTGAATTCGGATCCGCGTCCGGATCGCGCAGCATGCGTAGATCAAAGAGCGCCCACGCAACGTCGAGCATCACCGTCGAGTACAGCGCACGCAACGAACTAGCTTCGGTGGCGCTCCTGCCAAGATACTTCTGCTGCCAAACCGGCTCATAAGCGCACCAGGCAGGAACGTCTGCGAAAGCCTCGTAGAAGATCGGATCGCCCAAATCCATGAAGGCGGGCCGCGTGCGCAGGGCCAACATGTGCGCGGCGTGAGCGTTCTCGTGTATCAGCTCCTCGAGCGGACCGAGGCCACCGCGCGCGTAACTCGCCGATACGCGCACAATAGTGGACTGCCAGGTGCCGTCCAACATCCGGCCGCGGCGCACATAATCGGTGTACGCCAGCGGCGCCTTACCGGTTCGGGGACTTAAATCATAAATCACACCCGCCTTTGCAAGATCCACTCCAAGATCAAGGTAATAGCGCTGGCTCAGCGGCTGCAAAGTTCCGAGCGGGATGCTCGCACCCAGCTCGCGCTCGGCCACACCGCCCTGAAAGCGGTAGTCCCAGGGTTCAACTGCGGCATCCCCACTCACCTGCCGCCAGGTGTCGAGGATGCGTTCCAACCACTCTGCGGTCTCGATGGTGGACACGCCAAGCGTGTGTGCCGCGGCATCGATGGGCGAGCCGCTCGTTCTGGCCTCCCGGGCGGCCATACGCACCATGCGCCGATAGGGACTATCGGCCCGATCCTCGTCGTTGAGCGCGCGCCACAGGGGCACGAATGTAAGGAACAGAGCCTTGCGGCGCTGGGGCTCCTCCATGCGTGTCAGGAGATCAAACGCCGCCACGCGCGTAACCGAACCGCCCTCAAACTGAAGACTATTGGCAAGTTCAGCGAAACACGCGTAGAGAGCCTGTTGCAACGGCCGCAACGACAGATCACGTCGCTGCGCATCTTTACATCGCCCCACGGGCGCGAGCGAGCGCGGTGTTGGGGAGGAATCGGCCACGACGGCGCGCATCAACCGGAGGGCTCGTAGGTCTGCGGCCGACGGGTCGCGTCTGGGGACTTTCCGCAGGCCATCCATCAATTCGGCGCGCTTGCGCGCGTACAGCTGTTGCCAGGCATCGCGGCTCTTACCCCCGTAACTACCGTTCGGGTAGCTAAGCGGGTCAGAGTCAATCAGCGAAACGGCGCCGTACGCATCGTTGAAGTCCGCGTAGGCCTCCTCGAGTCGCGATAACGCTTCCCGCCCATCACTCGCGTGCGTGCCCTGGGCGCTCGCGGTACCGCCCGTCAGCAGCGCCAGCAGGATCCAACAGGTTCGTAGCCGTCTTCGACTTCTTATCATTACGACCCGGGGTGAGCGCGCGCCTGCGATGCCACAATCGATACTACCCGAGCTGCCGGGCGCCGTCGTCTTGGGGTGCCCTGCGAGTCACTCGCAGCGTTGCTCCAGTGGCGACCGCGCCGAGCCTGGTTGCGGGGAGATCACTGGCCAAGGTAGGCCACGTGAGATGACAAATGTCGTCGAGGAGCCTTAAGCTCAAAAAAAGCCGCGGCCTCACCTGAAACTTGCGCGGGCATCACCCGTTGGTGCGCAGCACAGCCGCCAGGCCAAATGATGCGTTTCGCTTACAGACCAGAGGCGACACCCACGTTAGGGTCTTAGTTATGGCTCAGAACATCAGTCCGCTCGCCGGCCACCCCGCCCCACAGGGGGCACTGGTCGATGTGGCGAAGCTTCAGGAGGCCTACTTCCAGTTGCGGCCCGCAGCGCGGGAAGAACCCGCGCAACGCGTAGCCTTTGGCACATCCGGCCACCGCGGCAGCTCGTTCGAGCGCAGCTTCAACGAATGGCACATCCTGGCCATTACGCAGGCGATCTGCGAGCACCGCAGCGCTCACGGAATCAGCGGCCCTCTCTTCATCGGCGCAGACACCCACGCCCTGTCTCCGCTTGCCTTGGAGACTGCGCTCGAGGTTCTTGCGGCCAACGCGGTGGAGGTCATGACGTCGGCGGGGGGCGAATACACCCCCACACCCGCGATTTCGCACGCGATCCTCACTTACAACAAGGGTCGCAGCGCAGGCCTTGCCGATGGCATCGTCGTCACTCCTTCGCACAACCCGCCCGACAGCGGCGGCTTCAAGTACAACCCGCCCAACGGCGGCCCGGCCGACACCGATGTGACCAGCTGGATACAGACGCGCGCCAACGCGCTCCTGGAGACGGCACTTGATGGTGTGCGGCGCACCGCGAACGGCGCGAGCGCGCGCACGACGCACACGCACGACTACCTCAACGAATATGTCGCCGACCTCGGATCGGTTATTGAATTTAGCGCCATTCGGGAAGCAGGCGTTCGGATGGGCGTTGATCCGCTCGGCGGTGCGGGTGTGCATTATTGGACACCGATCGCAGAGCGCTACGGAATTGATCTGACCGTGATCAGCGAGCGCGTCGATCCGCAATTTGCATTCATGAGCCTCGATTGGGACGGCAAGATTCGCATGGATCCCTCCTCCCCCTATGCCATGCGGCGCCTCACGCAACTTAAGGACCGCTATGACATTTCAGGCGCCTGTGACACAGACCACGATCGCCACGGCATCGTCACACGCACGCTCGGGCTGATGCCGGCCAATGACTACCTTACTGTGATGATCGACTACCTGTTCCGGAACCGCACTCAATGGAGCCCTGCTGCAGCCGTCGGCAAAACCGTCGTGAGCACCGCCCTGATCGACCGAGTAGCGGCGCGCCTGGGGCGCAAACTTTTCGAAACCCCCGTGGGCTTCAAATGGTTTTCGGCCGGATTGTTGAACGGTTCGCTCGGATTCGCCGGCGAAGAAAGCGCAGGTGCCGCGCTGCTGCGCTTGGATGGCAGCGTTTGGACTACCGATAAGGATGGCATCGTGCCGGTGTTACTGGCAGCGGAGATTACCGCGCGCTCCGGCAAAGATCCGAGTGCCCTCTACCGCGACATCACGGCCGACCTGGGCGAACCCTTCGCCGAGCGCATCGAAGCACCGGCCACGCCGCGGCAGAAGGAAGCGCTGGCACGGCTGACGGCTGATCAGCTGCGGACCACACAACTGGCGGGTGAAGAGATCACGCAGGTTCTTGATCGTGCGCCGGCTAATGCTGCCTCCCTCGGTGGCATCAAGGTGGAAAGCGCTCACGGCTGGTTTGCCGCGCGACCATCGGGCACCGAGCAGCTCTACAAAATCTATGCAGAGAGTTTCCTGAGTGCGGAGCATTTGCGTCGCATTCTGGCGGATGCCGCCCGGATCGTAGACTCTGCAATCAAGTAGGACTTGATCCGCTTCGAGTCACATCTGTCAGCGCGGCCCGATATGCTTCAGGACCGCCGCGCTACTGGAGTGCGTTCGTGATCGTGCATCTCGTCGATGGAACCTACGAGTTGTTCCGTCATTTCTACGGTCTGCGCCGCTTCAACAAGGGCATGGATCAACCCTTTGGCGCCGTCATCGGTGTGCTAAACACGATACTGCAGATGATCGAGGAAGGCGCTACCCACGTTGGCGTCGCGACCGATCACGTGATCGAATCCTTCCGCAACGATCTTTGGAGCGGCTACAAGAGCGGCGACGGCATCGAGGCGGCCCTGTGGTCGCAGTTTCACCCGCTGGAGGAGGCGCTGCGCGCAATGGGGGTCGTCGTGTGGCCCATGGTTGAACTGGAGGCCGATGATGCGCTCGCTTCCGCCGCCCGAATCGCCGCAGCCGACCAGGCGGTGCAAGCGGTCTGGATCTGGTCACCGGATAAGGACCTTGCGCAGTGCGTGCGGGAAGACCGCGTCGTGCAGGTCGACCGGCGCAGCAAGCAGATTCGCAACGCGGGCGCCGTGCGCGAAAAGTTTGGCGTCGAGCCGCTTCTGATCCCGGACCTGCTCGCGCTCATGGGCGACAGCGCCGACGGATACCCGGGCATCGCCGGAATTGGGCGCGTAACTGCAGCCCGATTAATCGGCAGGTACGGCGCCATCGAGAACTTTCCGCCGACCGTCCTCGGCGAGCGCCGCGAGCTTGCCCTACGATTCAAAACGCTGGCGACGCTCAGAACCGACGCTGACCTCTTCACTGAGACCGGGCAGCTGCGCTGGCTGGGGCCTGCGCGGGCGTTCGCATCCGCCGCCGCGCACCTCGGGGACACCCGATTGCTCGCCCGCGCGGAGCGCGCTGCCATACGCGCGCCAGCCTAGAATTCCCCGCCCTGGCTGCAGCCGCGCTGCTCGGGGTTTTGCGCAGTTTCCGGCCTTGTCCCGAAGCGGGATCTCAGCTCGTCACTACGCTCGCTTGATGAGGCGGACCAGGAACAGCAACACCACGGCCCCTATGGTCGCGACGACGATACTGCCAATCAGGCCGCCGCCCGCAGAGACGCCGAAGGTGCTGAACAGGAAGCCGCCCACAAAGGCGCCCACCACGCCAACGATTAAATCCCCGACGAGGCCGAAGCCGCCGCCTTTGACCAACGTGCCGGCCAGCCAGCCCGCTACCAACCCGACGATCAAAAACCACAGAAAGCTCATGAATAACCTCCAGCCACTATCGAAGGTGCCGCAGACGCGGCGGGTATTTCGTCCGGCGAGGCCCACCATACCCGCTTCGGATGCAAACAGTGTCATCTGTTAGTTGTTGCACCGCCAAATACCTCGCCTACCTAGGACTCAAGCTCAAGCGCGCCTTGCCTCAATCGCGGACCATGCGACATGAGACCGGTGCGTCCTCATCGTGATAACAGATCGCGCAGATTCGGTGATAACCGTCGGCAACAATCAGGGGGACACCGCGCGACCCATCGCCCTGCACCAACAGAACGGGTGAGAGTTGCTTGTGTTTGTGGAGCCTCCTCAGATCGGCCTCGACTTTCGCCTCATCACGCGGCAGGAGCGGCAAGCTACTCGCCCGCAACAGATCCTTGGCGGCGTAGTGCACTGCTTTGGTGCCTCGCAAGGTGCTCACCAGCTTCCTGGCGCGCGCGCTGGGAAAGACAAGGTTCAGGAAGCTCAGCGCCGCCGCATAGTCGGCGACGGCCGGTTGCTTCTTCCAGAGCGAGACCTCCCTTGACATGGGCTCAGCGATGCTTGCGGCGCGACCCGGCAAGGAAACGGACAGCACACTCCACGTGTCCCGGTTGCCCGTTGCGCGTCGTGATCTGTTCTGCAATGCAAACCGACGCGGCACCCTCGTCCGCAGCAACCACTATCACTTTCGGCCTTCCTTTCTTGGCTCAGGCAAGGAGTTCAGGTATCCCGATCGACCCATTTGGGGCGCTTCCTGAGTAAGAGGCGCCCGAGAGCGGACCCGGGTTCCCGGCCGAGTCGCGTGCGTTGCTCTCGGAACCTTGCCGCGCGGGGGGTGAAGAACGGAGTTGGTTCGGCGGAGGCCGATGACCCCCTGCTCTCGACACTGATCGTCGGTTTTCTCTTCACGGTTCCATCCCCTGCCGATAACGATCGACACTCCAGAGAATGTCGCGTCTGGCAAAGCTATCGTTAGACAGCCGAAGAAAGTGCGATATCAGGGCGCGTGTCGACCCTGCGTAGGACCTCGGCTACACCGGTTTTTTGGTAAGTCCGCCGTGCGATCGGTGTTCTGCGGATCGCGGTTGCCGGCCATGGCGCGCGGCACAGCCTCGTTTACCGCCAAAGGCTACGCAAGAAGCTGTCCAAGTCTGTCGTGATCGACCGGCTTGGTGAGGTGGGAATCAAATCCGGCCGCGTGGGAGCGCGCGCGGTCTGCCTCCTGACCCCACCCGGTAAGGGCGACCAGTAACATCCCCTGTCCCCAGGGGTTGCTGCGAATCCGTCGGGCGACTTCATAACCATCCAAGTGCGGCATGCCAATATCCAGCAGCGCCACGTCGGGCAAATACCGCTCGGCGGCTTGCAGCGCAATCTGCCCGTCCTGAGCCCGGTACACTTCGTGACCATTCAAGGTCAGAAGTGCGGCCAGGCTCTCCAGGGCGTCTGCATTGTCGTCCGCAACCAGAATGCGTCGCCCGACCGAGACCGAGGTGTCCTCCCTTGCGCTGGGCGACTCCCCGGTGTGCGCTTCGCTACGTTCAATCGAAAGTGGCAGCCGGATGACGAACTCGCTGCCGCAGCCCGCGCCATCACTGTGGGCAGACACGGTGCCTCCATGCATCTCCACCAGACGCCGCACGAGCGCCAAGCCAATGCCGAGGCCACTTGGGGAACGTTCGGTCTGGTGATCGAGCTGCGTAAACAAATCGAAAATCCGCGGCAGCACCTCGGGAGCGATACCAATGCCGGTGTCGCTCACGCTGATCTCAACGTCGCGCTTGCGTCGCCGCGCACGCAGCGTGATGCGGCCGCCGCAATCGGTGTACTTCGCCGCGTTGCCCAGTACATTCCCGATCGCCTGTGTCAGGCGCAGTGCATCCGCATACACGACGAGTGCTCGGTCCGATACCTCTACCGTGAGTGTGTGGTTGCGCGCCAGAATCGCCGGCTCGACCGTTTCCACCGCACGGCCGAGCAGCTCGCCGAGCGTCGTGCGCTCGCGTGTCAGGGTGATCTTGCCGCGGGTAATGCGCGAGACGTCCAGCAGGTCATCAACCAGGCGTGTGAGCTGCGACAGCTGCCGTTCGATAATGTCCCGCGATAAGCACAGCTGCGGATCCTGCAGCGGCTTCATGCGCATCAGATGCACGGCGTTGCGAATTGGGGCGAGCGGGTTGCGCAGCTCGTGCGCCAGCATCGCAAGGAACTCATCCTTGTGGCGGTCGGCTTCCTTCAGGGCTTGTTCCGCTCTCGCCCGCTCGCTCACCTCGCTCTGCAGCGCGAGATTGGCGCGCTCCAGGTCCAGGTTGGCGCGCTGCAACGTCGCGTTGAGCATCTCCAGTTCCCGCGTTTTCTCTGCCAGCAGCGCGGTATTCGCCTCGGCCAGGCGCTCGTTCGCTTCAGCCAGGTGCCGATTCAGATCGCTGAGCTCGCGACGCTTGCAATACAGCTCCACGAGCACCGCAACCTTGCTGCGCAGGATCTCCGGCACGACCGGTATGGAGACGTAGTCAACCGCGCCGACCTTGTAGCCCCTTAAGCGGTCAAGCTCGGACATGTGGACGCCGGTGACAAATATGATGGGCGTTCTTTCAAAACGCGGGTGTTCGTGTATCAGCCGCGCCGCTTCGAAGCCGTCCATGTCCGGCATGCTCACGTCCAGCAGTACCACGGCGAACTCGTCACGCATCAGCTTCTCAAGTGCCTCAGCCCCGGAGTGGGCTGATACCAGATTCTGGTCGAGTTCTCGCAGCACTGCTTGATAGGTCAGCAGTCGCGCCGGCTGATCATCAACCAGCAGGATGTTTACTTTCCCGTTGGCACCCATGTTCGACGGCTGCGCGCCGCGCGCTGCAGGCCTTACCGATGTAGCCACATGCGCACCAGCGACAACAGCTGATCCGTGTTAACCGGCTTCGCGACGTAGTCGGATGCGCCCGCCTCCAGACACTTCTCGCGATCGCCCTTCATGGCCTTGGCGGTCAGGGCAATGATCGGCAGCATGCGAAACTCCTGGCGCGTGCGAATACGGCGCATGGTCTCGTAGCCATCCATCTCCGGCATCATCACGTCCATGAGCACCAGCGACAGGTCGTCCGTACTTTCCACGAGCTTGATCGCCTCATGCCCGTTGGTGGCCGTGATCACCTCCATGTTGTGCCGTTCCAGCAGGCTATTGAGCGCAAAGATGTTGCGGATGTCGTCATCCACGACCAGGACCTTACGACCGCTGAGGGACTCGTCGCTCTCGTGAAGCGTCTCGATCATCTGCCGCTTCGACTCCGGCAGATCGGCGATCACGCGATGCAGGAACAGCGCGGTTTCATCCAATAGTCGCTCCGGCGATCGCACGCCCTTGAGCACGATGCTCTTTGCGTTCTTGCGCAGTTCGGCCTCTTCGTGGTCCGACAGATCTCGCCCGGTGAAGACGATGATCGGCACGTCGCGCAGCTTGGCATCGGTCTGGATCTGCTCGAGGAGCTCGAACCCGGACATATCCGGCAGCCGCAAATCCAGCACTACGCAGTCGAAGGTCTGCGCGCGCATGGCCTGCAGTGCCGCCGCCCCGGTCGCAGCGCTGAGGATCTCGATATCGTTGTGGCCGAGCAGTTCTGCAACGCTCAGCTGCTCGGCCGGATCGTCTTCCACCACCAGCAATCGCCGGATGCGCGAGGTCGTGAAGCTCTTCAGGCGGTCGAACGCAGCTTCCAGCTCGTCGCTGGTAACCGTCTTGGTGAGGAAGGCAAACGCCCCTCTTTCCAGGCCGTACTGACGCTCATCCTCAATGGTGAGCACCTGCACGGGGATGTGCCGCGTCTCGCTGCTGCGTTTGAGCTGATTGAGGACAGTCCAGCCCAGCATATCCGGCAGGAATACGTCGAGGGACACCGCCGACAGGCGGTGCTTGCGCGCCAAAGCGAGCGCGTCGGCGCCGGTTCTGGCCAGTAGCACCTTGAAGCCGCGGTCGCGCGCGAGATTCAGCAGGATGCGCGCGTAATGCGGGTCGTCCTCGACCACCAGGATTACCGGATCCTCGGCCGCGATGTCTTCCCGATCGTCCGCGATGTCTTCCTGACGCACAACCGGCAGCACCGCTGCCTGGAAGGCGGGCGGCGGCGAGGCGGGTGCTGCCGGTCCCTGCAGGGCGCCACGGTTATAAGCGGGACCTACATATACCAGCGGCAGGTACAGCGTGAAGGTGCTGCCGCTGCCGGCGAGACTGCTCAGGCGAATCTCGCCGCCGAGCAGGTGCGCGAGCTCACGACTGATGGCCAGACCCAGGCCGGTGCCCCCGTACTTGCGCGCGGTACCGGCATCCGCCTGCTGGAAGGCCTCAAAGATGATCTTCTGTTTCTCGGGCGGGATGCCGATGCCCGTATCGCTCACGGAAAACTCAACGACCGCGGGTACCTGGCTCAGGAGCGGATGCTCCGGGGACCAGCCGCCGGTCGCCACGCCGATGTGCAGACGTACGCCGCCGTGTTCGGTGAATTTGAAGGCGTTCGACAGCAGATTCTTCAGCACCTGCAGCAGGCGCTTGGAATCGGTGGTAATGGCGCGCGTGAGCCGGCTATCGAAATCGGCGGTAAACGACAGTTTGCGCGCCTCGGCCTCGTGCCGGAAATTGCGTTCGATGGTCTCGCGCAGATGCGTGAACAAGAGCTCTTCACACTCGACCGTCACCGTGCCGGACTCGATCTTCGACAAATCCAGAATGTCGCTGATCAGGTTGAGCAGATCGGTCCCCGCGCCGTGAATGGTGTTGGCGAATTCCACCTGCCGGGCACTCAGATTGCCGTCGGCGTTCTCGGAGAGCTGTTGCCCGAGAATGAGAATGCTGTTGAGTGGCGTGCGCAGTTCATGTGACATGTTCGCCAGGAACTCGGACTTGTAGCGCGACGTCAAGGCCAGCTCCGCGGCCTTCTCTTCGAGTGCGCGCCGTGCCAGCTCGATCTCCTGATTCTTGCGTTCCACCTCGGCATTCTGCTCGGCGAGCAGCTTCGCCTTGTTGGCGAGTTCCTCGTTCGTCTGCTGCAGTTCGGTCTGCTGCGCCTGCAGCTCGCCGGCCAGCTGCTGGGATTGCTTGAGCAGTCCTTCGGTACGCATGGTCGCTTCGATGGTGTTCAACACCACGCCGATGATGCTGCCCGTCAGCTGCTCAAGAAATGCGAGATGCGAGGCCGTGAAACCGCCGAGCGATCCCAGCTCCACCACCGCCTTCACGTGGCCCTCGTACAGGACCGGCAGCACAATGACGTTGCGCGGCCGCGAGATCAGCAGACCGCCGCGCACCTGGATGGAATCGGGCGGAATGTCGGTGATCAACAGACGCTGGCGGTCGGCGGCCGCCTGCCCTACCAGGCCCTCGCCGATCGCGTAGCGCCGCGGTTCGCGATCCTCGCAACCTTCATCCGCATAGCTTGCCAGCTCACGCAGGCGCGCGGCGTTGGCGCTCCCCTCGATGACGTAAACGATGCCCTGCTGCGCGTTGACCAGTGGGGCCAACTCCGAGAGCAGGAGCTTCCCGACCGTAACCAGGTCGCGCTGCCCCTGCATCATGCGGCTGAACTTTGCCAGATTGGTCTTGAGCCAGTCCTGCTCGTTGTTGCGCTCGGTCGTGGCACGCAGGTTACCGATCATCGCGTTAATGTTGTCTTTGAGTTCCGACACTTCCCCGCGCGCCTCCACCTGAATGGAGCGCGTCAGGTCACCCTTGGTCACCGCGGTCGCCACCTCGGCGATGGCACGTACCTGGTTGGTGAGATTGGCGGCGAGCAGATTCACGTTGGCAACGAGATCCTTCCAGGTACCGGCCGCGCCAGGCACGTGCGCCTGTCCGCCCAGGCGTCCCTCGACGCCGACTTCGCGCGCCACACTCGTCACCTGGTCCGCGAAGATGGCGAGCGTGTCGGTCATGCTGTTGATGGTGTCGGCCAGCGCGTTGACCTCGCCCTTGGACTCGACCGTCAGTCTTTGCCGCAAATCGCCGTTGGCGACCGCGGTCACGACCTTGACGATGCCGCGCACCTGGTTGGTGAGGTTGTTGGCCATCACGTTGACGTTGTCGGTGAGATCCTTCCAGGTGCCCGCGACCCCGGGCACGACCGCCTGTCCGCCCAGCTTGCCTTCCGTGCCCACTTCGCGCGCCAGACGCGTGACCTCAGCGGCAAAGCCGTTGAGCTGGTCGACCATCGTATTGATGGTCTCCTTCAGCTGCAGAATCTCGCCCTTGACGTCCACCGTAATCTTGCGCGACAGGTCCCCGCGCGCAATCGCGGTGGACACCTCGGCAATGTTGCGCACCTGACCGGTGAGATTGCGTGCCATCGAATTGACGTTATCGGTCAGGTCCTTCCAGGTGCCTGCCACCCCCGGCACGATCGCCTGACCGCCCAGCTTGCCCTCAGTGCCCACTTCACGGGCCACGCGGGTGACTTCGGCGGCGAAGCTGTTGAGCTGGTCCACCATCGTGTTGACCGTTTCCTTCAGCTGCAGGATCTCGCCGCGCACGTCCACCGTGATCTTGCGCGACAGATCGCCGCGTGCGATCGCGGTGGCCACCTCGGCGATGTTGCGCACCTGACCGGTCAGATTACTTGCCATCGAATTGACTTTGTCGGTCAAGTCCTTCCACACGCCGCTGACATCTTTCACGTCCGCCTGGCCGCCGAGTTTTCCCTCCGAGCCCACCTCGCGCGCGACGCGGGTGACCTCCGCGGCGAATGCATTCAGCTGGTCGACCATGGTGTTGATCGTTTGCTTCAGCTGCAGGATCTCGCCGCGCACATCCACCGTGATCTTGCGCGACAGATCCCCGCGCGCGATCGCGGTAGCGACCTCGGCGATGTTGCGCACCTGTCCGGTGAGGTTGCTGGCCATGGAGTTGACGTTATCGGTCAGGTCCTTCCACACACCGCTGACGCCCTTCACCTCGGCCTGCCCGCCGAGATTGCCTTCCGTGCCCACCTCGCGCGCGACCCGGGTCACCTCCGCGGCGAATGCGTTCAGCTGGTCCACCATGGTGTTGATGGACTCTTTGAGCTGCAGGATCTCGCCCTTCACATCAGCGGTGATCTTGCGCGACAGATCGCCGTTCGCAATCGCGGTGGCCACCTCGGCGATGTTGCGCACCTGCCCGGTGAGGTTGCCGGCCATCGAATTGACGCTGTCCGTCAGATCCTTCCAGGTGCCCGCGACCCCTGGCACCACCGCCTGGCCACCAAGCTTGCCCTCGGTACCCACTTCGCGGGCGACGCGCGTGACTTCCGATGCAAAGGAGCGCAGCTGGTCCACCATCGTGTTGATGGTCTCCTTGAGCTGCAGAATCTCGCCGCGCACGTCGACGGTGATCTTGCGTGACAGGTCACCGCTGGCGATGGCAGTGGAGACTTCCGCGATGTTGCGGACCTGGCCGGTGAGGTTGCCGGCCATCGAGTTCACGTTGTCGGTCAGGTCCTTCCACGTACCGGCGACGCCCGGGACGACCGCCTGGCCGCCGAGCTTGCCCTCGGTACCGACCTCGCGTGCCACGCGCGTGACCTCCGCCGCGAAGCTATTGAGCTGGTCCACCATGGTATTGATGGTGTTCTTCAGCTCCAGGATCTCGCCCTTCACATCCACGGTAATCTTGCGCGATAAATCCCCGCGCGCGACGGCGGTGGTGACCTCGGCGATGTTGCGCACCTGCCCGGTGAGATTGGTCGCCATGGCGTTGACCGAGTCGGTCAGATCCTTCCAGGTGCCGGCGACTCCGGAGACGATGGCCTGGCCACCGAGCTTGCCTTCCGTGCCCACTTCACGCGCGACACGGGTGACCTCAGAGGCGAAGGAACGCAGCTGATCGACCATCGTGTTGATGGCTTCCTTCAGCTGCAGAATCTCGCCACGCACGTCGACAGTGATTTTGCGCGACAGATCGCCGTTCGCCACGGCAATCGTCACCTCAGAGATGTTGCGCACCTGCCCGGTCAGGTTGCTCGCCATCGAGTTCACGCTGTCGGTCAGGTCCTTCCAGGTGCCGGCGACACCGTGCACCGCCGCCTGCCCTCCGAGCTTGCCTTCCGTGCCCACTTCACGCGCGACACGCGTGACTTCCGAGGTAAACGCGCTCATCTGGGCAATCATCGTGTTGACGATCGTCGCGGAGCGCAGGAATTCGCCCTTGAGCGGACGTCCGTCCACTTCCAGACTCATGGCCTGTTGCAGATCGCCCTTGGCGACCGCGGCGATGGTGCGTGTTACTTCGGTGGTGGGCCAGAGCAGATCATCGATGAGGGTATTGACCGAGTGCTCCATCGCGCCCCAGGCGCCCGAGCGGCGTTCACTCGACATGCGGTGACGCGTCTTGCCGTCCTTGCCCACGATCTGCCCGACCCGTTCCAGCTCGCGCGCCAGGCGCTGGTTCGCGCTGACGATTTCGTTGAACGTATCGGCGATCTTGCCGGCAAGACCCGTCTGATCGCTCGCGAGGCGCACGGAAAAGTCCCCATCGCGCACCGTTTGCAGCGCATGCAGGAGCTTGCTCAGATTCAGCGCCGGATCCGCGAGGGGATGTTTGCCGTTAGGTTTGCGGGTGCTGCGCGCGACTTGCTGCGATTGCATTTCTCAAACTCCAGACCGTCTGCGTGGGCGAGTCAGGGTGCTCGGGCTCAATCGCACCTCGCCAAGGTCGGCCTGCGGCTGATCAAGGAGGGCGCTCGCGTGCGGGTTCGTGTGGCCTAGCATAAGATCGTGGCTGCCTGTCCCGCTGTAAGACGTTGCCTACTTCTGGTTCGCTCTGTCCGCGTGCGGAGACAGTCTCAGCCTGAGGAGCAGGCGCGTCGTGCCCTCGGGACGTGTCTCCACCGCGAGCTCGCCGCCGACGGCCCTGACGCGGTGCAGAACGACGCGCACGCGCAGATCCTCATCGGGGGCGTCAACTGCCCGCGAGTGCTCTATGGCCAAAGTCAGCAGGTTGGCCCGCACGACCGCCTTGATCTGCACGGGCGACGCCGCAGTCCCCTCACCGAGCGCTATCGCCTCTTGGGCCGCACGGTAGAGTGCGACCCGGACGGGCAACTCGAGCGGCGCCTCCTGCGTGGGCAACAGGGCCCGGTAGGCGCCGCCCGTGTGAGCCGCCAAGTCCTCGGCATACCCGCGCAGCGCAGCGAACAGGCCGACATGGACCAACAGGCCCGGCTGCAGTCTTTCAACGAGACGCCGCTCGGCGCTGATGGCGGTGTCCAGATTGCGTTGCAGCTGCGCGATGCGCGCGCGCAGCTCCGGACGCTCTGCGCCGAGGCTGCGTTCAATGTGGCTCAGATCCATCTTGGCCGCCACCAGCAGCCCCCCCAGCTCATCGTGCAGCTCGCGCGCGAGCGTCGCCCGTTCGGCGTCCAGCTGACGCTGAAAATGCGTGGCGAGCCTGGAGGTGCCCCGAGGGACCTTAACGGTCACATCGCCCCCCGCGGAGCCGAAGCCGCCGAAGTCATCACGATCGCTCACGGCCGGGGTACCTTTGAGCCTACAGGCAGCCCCGCGGACTGCAGATACCATCGGCCTTGGATTACGCTTAGGGTGGCAGCGGAAGGGCAAGCTTTGCCTGAGACATCTCGTTTAAGGAAGTCTGGCGTGACACCTGACCTCGCGCGGCGGCGCATACTTGTTGCGGACAACAACGCTGACCTGGCACAGGTACTCGGCGAGATCATTCGCATGGATGCGTCCCTGGAATTTGTTGGCTATGTGCTAACCGGAGCCGCGGCGCTCAAGAGAACGCAAACCGAGTCGGTGGACGTGCTCGTGCTCGACCTGGGGCTCGGGGACTGTCACGGCTTCGAGGTACTGGATCGACTGCAAAGCGCTGCCTCCAAGACCAAGGTCATCGTGCACACCGGCCACGCCTCTGCGGAACTGGCAGCGCATGCCAGGCGCAAGGGCGCCGTCGCCTATGTTTTGAAAGACGGTGACGTCGACGCGCTCCTGGCCGCTATTCGTGCGGCTTGAGCGCCGGGCCAACCCCACCGCAATGCTCACCGATCCGCGGGCACGGATCCCTCGACGCGATACCGCTCGTTCCTCTCTCCAGGAACGCCCGCCCAGAGCGGCTCCTCGCCGTGTTTAAGCTCGTGTGCACGCCAGCGCTGCCGCCACGCCAACAGGGTCTGCCGGTTTTTAAATTCCTCGTAGGTAAGGACTTCGGGTTCGAGCTCGTCGTCGTCCATAAGCGACCCCGCGGTAGCGGTCAAACACAGTCATGGGAGCCTCTGCGCCGCTAGATAGTTCCGAGTCTCAGCGTGAGCGTCGCGCGGCGCGTGACTACACCTTGAGTAAGATTTCTCTGACACCACGGACCGGACGGGCCGACTGATGCGTCGCTATGTCTCGCGCAGGGCAGGCAGGGACTGTCGAACGGAGCGCACGTCGGCCCACGGATCCGCCTGCAGCCGCGCCAGGCGGCGCCGGATATTGCCGAAGCGAAATTGATCCCCCGCCCGCAGGCCCGGCAGCTCCTCCCACGTCAGGGGCGTCGCCACGGGAGCGTGCGGACGGTTGCGCAGGGAGTAGGAGCACACAGCGGTAGAGCCACGCGCGTTACGCAGGTAGTCGATAAAGATCCTGCCCGTCCGCCCCGCCTTGGCGGCCGCCGCCAGATACCGCTGCGGCTGCTCCCGCGCCAGCCGCCCGGCCACCGCGCGCGCAAAGGCGCCCCCGACCGGCCAGCTCGCGGGCGGGTCCACCGGCACGAGGACGTGCAGACCCTTGCCGCCGGAGGTACGGACGAAAGAGCGGATCTTGAGCGTGTGGAGAAATTCCCGCAGTTCCAGCGCGGCACCAATGACCTGTTTCCACGGCACCGCGGCACCCGGGTCAAGGTCAAACACCAACTGGTCAACCCGCTCAAGATTGCGCACCGTGCTCCCCCAGACGTGGTACTCAAGCGCATTGATCTGCACCAGTTCGAGCAGACCCGGCAGATCCTCGATGTAGATCCAGCGTTGCCCGCCGCGCGCATCGCTCACTTCATGGATGGCAGCGGCCGCGTGCTTGATGTGCTTTTGGAAAAAACACGGACCGTCACTGCCCTGTGGGCAGCGCAGCAGCATCAGGGGTCGATTAATGAGGCCCGGCAGAATGAAATCGGCGATCGCGCTGTAGAAATCCGCCAGCTGACGCTTGGTGATGCGCGGCTGACGCAACAGCACACGGTCCGGGTGAGTAAGACGCACGCTCTCGGGACCCGGATCCGTCGCGGGGGCACGGCGCAGCGCGGCGCGCCGCGCGGGCGAGGCCGACGCGGTGGGCGGATCCTTCCTGGCACGCTGTGCTCGCCGCCACTGCGACAGCGGCAGATCATCCGCTTCATCCCCGGCGCGCTCGGCTTGGTCGTGTACCTTGATGAGGAGCCATTGGCGCTTCTTGCCGCTCAGGCGCGTGCGCACCAGGGACCACGCACCGCGCAGTCTCTGACCGTGCAGCGTGAAGCGCAGATGCCCGCTTGCCAGAGCCTGGGCGGCAGACTCTGATGAGCTCCACGTTCCCCGGTCCCAGATCTCAACCTTGCCCGCGCCGTACTCGCCCTGGGGAATCTCACCCTCAAAGCGACCGTACGCCAGCGGATGGTCTTCAACCTCCACCGCCAGCCGTTTGTTGCGCGGGTCGAGCGAGGGTCCCTTCGGTATGGCCCAGCTGCGCAGCGAATCCCCGACTTGAAGGCGGAAGTCGAAGTGCCGCGAGCGTGCATGATGCAGTTGAACAACGAAGCTGGCAGCGCTCCGCGCCCGGGGGCTACTGCGCAGGCCGCTGGGTTCGGGCGTGGCCGCGAAGTCGCGCTTGCTGCGATATTGCGCGAGTCGAGTCGGACCGCTCATGGCTCTCCGTTCACGAGGCCGCTCACCGAGCGGCGCACGCCAAGGTTTGCTGCGAACATCATAGGGCGTTGTGGGCGTCACACCCACGGCGATCTTAGTCAGCGGGTCGCTCAACGCGGCAGCGCCTCAGACTCCCGATCGAACGTAGGAAAAACCCGCGGCATCAGCATGGTATGTGGCCCTCGAGGCCGACGCCTGCGTAGCCTGCGGCCGCGTCGTTACCTCGGACAAGAGTGGTCTGCAATCCACTCACTCGCGCCGCGATCTCAGCGCGCTGGCGCACTCGGTGTTACCTTCTTCAGCGATTTGAACGTCAATGCCGGGTATGATGTCGTGCGTGTGCAAATCCCCGCGACTCAAGTGCCCTGGAGCTGGGGGCGGCGTGATGCTGTTAGCCGCTGCGGGCCGATTTCGCGCGCTGCGACTGCCCGCACCAGTCGCTCCAGCCACAAGGAGCGAATCTGCCGCACCCGATGACCTCGCCGACCTTTGATGTCATCGTAATCGGCGCTGGGGCCGCCGGACTCATGGCTGCCGCCGAACTCGTGCGCGCGGGCCGTTCCGTCCTGCTCCTGGAAGCCCGCGACCGCATCGGCGGTCGCATCTGGACGCGCATCGAGCCTGGGGCGCAGGCGCCGCTGGAACTGGGCGCCGAGTGGGTTCATGGATATGCCGCCATCACGCGCGCCCTGGTGGCCGATGCCGGCATGAGCGTGATTGACTCCTCGGACTCTCACTGGACGCTGCGCGAGGGCGCACTCAAGGCCTCGGACGCCTGGTTCGAGCAGGTCGTGCGCGCACTGAGTGAGGCGGAAATTCTAACCGCGCAGGACATGTCGTTCGATGCGCTGCTGGAAGGACCCCTGAGTAAAGTGCTGTCTGCGCAGGAAAGACAATTCGCACGCACCATGGCGGAGGGCTTCGACGCTGCGGACACCACGCGCGCGAGTGCGCGTGCAATCGCCAGCGAATGGAGCGGGGATACGTTGGGTGACTCGCCTCACGGCCGTCCGCAGGGCGGCTATGCCTGCATGCTCGATGCGCTCGCGGGGAAGCTTCGTTCGGACCGGCTTCGCCTGCAGCTGCACTCGCCGGTGCAGGCGGTACGCTGGTCCCGAGGCGCGGTTGAGATCACCGGCCGGACGCTGGATACGTCCTTTGCAGCGCGTGCGCGGCGCGCCATCGTCACACTGCCGTTGGGCGTGCTGCAGGAGGGCACGGTACGCTTTACTCCCTCCCTCGAGTCCAAGCGTGACGCGCTCCAGGGGCTTGCCTCCGGCGCCGTCGTTAAGGTGCTACTGCGCTTTGCGACGCCCTTCTGGGAAACCCTTGAAAACGGCCGCTATGGCGAGGCCTCGTTCTTTCACCTACCAGAGGCGCCCCTGCCGACCTACTGGACTGGCGCTCCCGCGCACGCACCGCTGCTGGTGGCCTGGGCGGGGGGTCCGCGCGCGCAGCGCTTCTCCCCGGGGGCCAGTGAGAGCGCCCTGGTGCGAGCGGCGCTGGCAGGAGTGCGTCAGCTCTTCGGTCAGCAGCTTGATGTAGATGCGCAGTTTCAGGGCTACTACTACCACGACTGGCAGCAGGACCCTTTTGCGCGCGGCGCCTACAGCTTCGTGCTCGTCGGCGGCAGCGACGCCCGAGAAGCTCTGGGGCAATCCCTCGATGACACGCTGTTCTTCGCCGGGGAGTCGACCGATACCCAGGATGAGGCCGGAACGGTAACCGGCGCGCTGCACAGCGGGCTTCGTGCCGCACACGAAGCGCTCGCCGGCCCCGCCTCGTGACAGCGCTCGCGGCGCGCTGCCCGCGCGCCTCGCGCACGTTCGTCCTGCGGGCGAGTGCTGCCGCCTCGCCCTGCTAGATCAGCAACAGCTGCCGGCGCAGAAGTTCGCTCTCGAAGTTGAGCAACGGCAGTTGCTGCTGCAGAAATTCATAGATGTGCGCGCGTTCCGCGCCCCGCGCCTGCGACGCATCCACCCAGGCGCGCACGACCATCATCGGCAGCCGACCCTCATCCTGAAACAGTTCCCGGATCCACTCGTACAGGGGGCGCTGCCGGGGGGACTTCACCCACCAGGGCGTGCGGTCCGGCAGCCACAGTCGGGCGGCGCCCAGGTGCTGCCCCAGCCGTCGCCGCGGTACGGCGGATTGGCCTACGTAGCGCACTGCGCGCAGGTCCCGCGGATCCGACAGGGTGTAGATGGCCACCCCGTGCGCCGCGACGCCGGAGTCGTCGTGGCAGTGCGCGGTCAGCCGCGCGCGCAGATGACGCGTCAACGCCTGCCGGCTCCAGGCCGGCGCTTGCGACAGCTCAGCGTCCGCGCTCGGATGATCTGACGATATCGATGCTGTTGGAGTTTGGATCAAACCAGATCTGCGCCTCCCCCGCCTCAATCTGTGCCGCAACGTGGGCCATCTTCTGCTCGAGTGAGAACTCGCGCTCCCCGTAATCGGTTCCTTCGCGCAGCACGAAGGCTTCGATGACACCGCGCAAGGCTTGCGCCGAGAGCTGCTCAGGCGGGATGGCAACCGGCTCCAGCTGCTCTTCGTTGGCGCCGCTGACAACCTTGAAGGGCACGTCGCGGTTCAAGATCTGCGCGTCCTGAAGGTGATCGAATAGCGCAGCTCCGGGGTGGGCGACACGGCGTGCTGCCAACCCCAGCGCGCCACGCCGCGCATGGCGTAGGCGGATCTTGGCTCAAGGTTGATCGCGCGTGCCGCGCGCCCTCCTTGGGCCGGTGGCCATGGACGAAAGCGCAGCCGCGCGCGCCCGTGCAACGATATGCCCGCGATGGCTTCGAACGAGGGCACATCGCGGTGCCAGCCGAGCGGCGTCCCCGGCCGGTATTCGGCGATCATCGCGTGTTCGATCGCCTGCGCGGAAAGAGCCGCCCACTGCGCCACCTGCGCGCGCAGCGGCAAGAGGAATGCGGGGATCGGCGGCGCCGACAGCAACTCGTTGCGTGTGAAATCGTAGCGTCCGCCGAAGCTCACGATCCGTCGTCGGGCGCGCCATTGCCTGTAGTGCGCTTGCTCAAGTGGCAGCGCACGAATGGCCTCGAGCAGCTCCTGCTCCTGCGTCGCACTCAGAAAGTCCGGCGCGTACGCAAAGCCCTCGGGCAAGGGCGCGGATGCGCCAAAGAGCTCCTGCTGCGTCACGCGTGAAGTATGCCGGCACCCGAGCCGGTTGGCAGTGGTCGCGCCTGTCTTTTTTCTTATCCAGTAGTGCCGCGCGCACACTACTGTTTGCCCTGAGCAACTTCGCCGACGGCCCCGTCAGCTGGCCTTCTGCAGCTCGCGCGGCGTCAACGACCCACAAAACAGCCATGGGCGTCGTCGGCGATTTTTCCGCACAACCGCAGGGCCGTGCGGGTCGAATGGCCGAGGAGCCAAGACTCGGACTAAAGCCGGCGGTGTCCCTCACGGACCCTTGAGTGCCGTGTTGCGCGTGAAGACTTCGCGGAAGGCGGCGGCTACGGCCGGCAACGGCTTCGTAATCGGCGGCAGGTCCTGGTAGTTCTGCCAGCCGCCGCCCAGGCTGCGATTCAGCGCCACGAACTCCTCGCAAGCGATCACCTGGGCCTGAGCGTATTGATCCTCGATGAGGTCTTCCTGGCGCTCGGCATCGACGACGTTGAGAAAGTCGGTCAGCCCGCGGTTGTAGCGCTCGGTGGCGAGTGTGACCGCGCGCTGACTGGCGATCATGGCCTGGGCGAGACTTGCCAGACTGTGCTGCTCGGCGTCATAGGCGCTGATTACCGTGTCGACCTCCTGCACGGCGGCCTGGATCACTTTCTTATAGTTCACCAGCAGCGCGCGCGTCTCGAGGTTCGCGACCTGCAGCTGCGCATCCAGCGCCCCGAAGTCCAGCAGCGGCCACACCGCGGCGGGGCCCACCGCCCAGATGTGCTGACTCATACTCGGGGGCGTACTTCCCCACCCCTGGTGCTCGAAGCCGATCGCACCGGTGAGCGCGACGGCCGGAAAGAGGTTGCCCGCCGCCACGCCGATGCGCGCGGTAGAGGCGGCCAGTTCGCGCTCGGCGACCTGTATATCGGGGCGGCGCCGCAGCAGTTGCACCGGAATGCCGGTTTCGAGGCTCGGGGGGACGATCGGCAGCGCGCTTTTGGGTGTGAGTTCCTGCACCAGGTCTTCCGGATACTGACCGAGGAGCGTCGCGATGGCGTACTGCGCCGCATTCACCTGCGCATCGAGCGGTGCGACCTGCGCCTCGAGCGTGTTCAGCTCGCGCGTGGCGAGCGTGAGGTCCAGCTCGTTAGTGATGCCCCGCTCATATCGCTCCGTCACGATTTGCAGGGACTGCTGCAGCACGTCGATCGCCGAGTGCAGTACCGCCGAGCGCATCTGCAGCCCGCGCAGATCGACATAGGCGCGCGCCACATCGGCAATCACGGCGATGAGCACCATGTTGCGTGCCGCCGCCGCGGCCTGCGCGTCCGCACGCGCCGCCTCGATCTCGCGCCGGTACTTACCGAAGAAGTCGAGCTGCCATGCCGCGTCAAACCCGGCCAGGAGGTTCACCTGCGTTAGTCCGGCGCCGTTCTCGGCCGACACGAGCTGCTGCGATGCGCGGCCGCGGCCAAGATCACTGCCGGTGCCGCGGCCGCCGCCGGCACTCGCCCCGGCCTCCGGAAGCACGCTGCTCCAGGTGCCGATCGCCACCGTACGGGCCGCCTGCAGCCGATCGAGGGCAATCTCCAGGTCAGGATTGGCCTTGAGCGCACGCTCGACCAGCGAATCGAGCTCCGGGTCGTTCAGTGCGCGCCACCAGGTCGCAAGCTCGACCGGCGCTGACGCCGCGGCCTGGGTCTGCGCAGGCGCCGTGCCACGCGCCGCGTACTGGCCCGGCGTCGGCAGTTTCGGGGTGCGGTAGTTGGGTCCGACGGCGCAGCCGCCAAGCATGAGGGCGGCGCTCGTCAATGCCAGGAAACGCAACGCTGACACGGGCCCTCCTAATGGCCGCTGGCGGCCAGTTCCGCGGGCGCACCGGCCTGCGATGTAGTGCTCACCCTGACGAGATCGCCGGTACTGATCTGACTGCTCAGGTTGAGCGCCAAACGATCGCCCGCTGCAACCCCGGAGCCGAGCTCCACGAAGTTGCCGTCGTCGCGCGCGATGGTCACATTCTGGAACGCGACGCGGCCGTTGGCATCCACGCGCGCCACCTGCGGCCCGGTGCCGCGAAACAGCAGCGCCGCTGCCGGCACCTGCACCAGGCCCTTGGGCGGTAAGGCGAAGGCGACCTTGACGTACAACCCGGGTAGCAAAGTGCCGTCCTTATTCTCCAGATCAACCTCGACGCGCAGCGTACGCGCGCGGGCGTTGATGGCGCGCGAAGTGCGCGCCACCGTGCCGGTGTAACTGCGCTGCGCACCGTCGCTGCTCTGGACCGTCACGGGGGCTGCGCCCTGAACGAGATCGGCGGCGGCGCTCTGGGGCACATCGACGAACACACGCATCGGATTGTTCTGCGTCATCACATACAGCGGCGTCGTGCCCGTGTTACTGCCGGCGGTGACCAGGTTGCCAATGTCGATCTCGCGCGCCGTGATGACCCCGTCAAAGGGCGCGGTTACACGCTTGAACTGCGACAGGGCACTGTACTGATCGACTTGCGCCTTATTCAAAGCCACCTGGGCCTGCGCGGCCTTGAACTGTGCTGCAGCAGTGTCGTACTCGCTGCGCTTCTGCTCGCGCTCCTGCTCTGACACGACGCCCTTGGGTGAGTCACGCCAGCGCTCGTACTGGGCCTGCGCGAACTGCGCTTCGGCCTTGCGCACCAGTACATCCGCGTTCGCACGCTCGAGCTGTGCACGCGCTGCGGCAAGCTCGGCGTCGAGCTCCGGCGTATCGATCAGCGCCATCACTTGGCCCTTTTTCACCTGATCGCCGATGTCGACGGACCACTGCGCGACGTAACCATTGACGCGCGCGTAGATCGTGCTCGTGTACCACGCCGCCGTCTCGCCCGGGAGCGTAAAGCGCTGCAGGCTCGCCATCGGCTCGGCCGAGATCACATCCACGAGCGGTGCGGCGGAGGAGGCCTCACTGGCCGTATGACGCAAGCCCCGGTCGTGGAAGTAGCGATCCACACGCACCGCCAGAAAGCCCACCAACAGCACGATCCCGAAAATCAGCCCGGCACGCTTCAGGCGCGCACTCATGCGCGGGTCATAGTCGGTCCCAACGGCGTGCGATTCCGTGTTCGCGACGTCATCGCCGTAGTCGGTGCGGCGCGGCGCTTCGTCCGTATCGTCCTCGAGACGCTTATCCATAGGTGATCGCATTCTCATCTGCGGTTGGGGCGAGCGGCGACGCGCGCCGCAGCAGGCGGTACATCGTGGGCACGAAAATCAGTGTGGCAAAGGTGGCGAACAGCAGCCCGCCGATGACGGCGCGCGCGAGCGGTGCGTTCTGCTCGCCGCCTTCCCCGACGCCCAGCGCCATAGGCACCATGCCGAGGATCATAGCGCCCGCGGTCATCAGCACCGGACGCAGTCGCGTATAGCCGGCGGTCGCCGCGGCCACGGCCGAGCTGTCGCCGAGCGCCATACGCTGGTTCGCGAAGCTCACGACCAAAATGCTGTTCGCGGTGGTCAGACCGATGCACATGAGCGTGCCCATGAGCGCCGGGACCGAGAGGTGCGTCTGCGTCAAGAACAGCACCCACATGACCCCACTCAGTGCAAACGGTATCGCCATCAGCACGATGAGCGGATCGATCCAGCTCTGAAAATTAATGACGAGAAACAGGTACACCAGCACGATCGCGAGTGCGATGCCGCTGAAGAGTCCCGCGTAGCTCTCGCGCATGGTCTCGACCTGGCCGCTTAAGGTCACGGAGATCGCCTTCGCCGCCGGCGGCCGGTTGGCGGCAACGACCCGGTCGATGTCGTTCGCCGCCCCGTACAGATCGCGCCCCTGCACGTTGGCCTGCACATCGAATACGGGCCGAATATTCAGTTGCGAAACCACCATGGGCACGTTACGGCGACCGAAGTCGGAGAGATTCATGAGCAGCTGCCCCTGATCGGTGGCTCCCATGGAGACTGATACCGGCATGGTCTTCAGATCCTGGGCGCTCTCGATGGTATAGGTCGGCTGCTGCACCACGAGCGGATAACTCACGCCGTTGCGCGGGTCCACCCAGAAGTTCGGCGACACCTGGGCGCTGGAGTTTGTGGTCACCAAGACATTGTTGGCGGTCTCGCGCTGCGACATGCCCACCTCGGTCGCCAGCGCCCGATCCACATCCACGGTCAAGGCCGGCGCGTCGGGCACCTGCGCGACATGTGCATCGACGATGCCGGGGACTGCCGTGAGCTGCCGCGCCAGGCGTTGGGCGAGTTCGTAGGTCTGCGCGCTGTCGGGGCCGGACACTTGTATGTCGATCGGCGCGGGCTGCCCGAAGTTGAGCACCTGATCGACGATGTCGGCGGGCTGGAAGAAGAACTGCAGCTGAGGGAACTGCTGCGGGAGCTTCTGGCGCAACCGCGCCACAAGCTCCGCGGTCGGGGTGTGTTTGTGCGTGAGTGAGATCAGTATTTCCCCGTCCATGGGTCCGACGGTCGCCGAGTCACTCAACGCAATATTGATACCGCTGTAGGGCAGCCCGATGTTATCGAGTATGACCGCGACCTCACCCGGGCCGACCAGCTTTCTGATGGCGGCCTCCACCTGCGCAAAATACGCCTGGGTCGACTCGATGCGCGTGCCGGGCGGCGCGCGCACGTGCAGGCGCATCTGACCGGCGTCAACCTCGGGAAAGAAATCGCGTCCGAGCTGCGGGAAAAGCGTGATCGAGACCACCATCAGCGCAAGAAACGCGAGCACCGTGGGCCTGGCATGCGCGACCGCCCAGCAAAGGACACTGCGGTAGAGCTCGCGAAAGCGCTGAAAGCCGCGCTCGAAGGCGAGGTGCACGCGATGCAGCGGATGCGGTGGCGCCTGCGCCGCGCCGTGGTGCGCGCTCTGGGCTGCGTGGGCGGAGCGCATCAGGTACTTGAAGAGCACCGGCACCAGGGTGAAGGAGAGCACCAGACTCGCCAGCAGCGCCACGATCACCGACACCGACAGGGGCGAGAAGAGGTACTTGGCCGTCCCCTGCAGCAGAAATACCGGCACGAAGACGATGCAGATGCAAAGCGTTGCAAGGAATGTCGGGGTGCCCACTTCGCCTGCGCCCTCGACGATCGCCTGCTCGAGCGGCGCCCCCAAGCCCACATGGCGTTCGATGTTCTCAATGACCACCGTGCCGTTGTCCACCAGGATGCCCACTGCGAGCGCAAAGCCCCCGAGGGTCATGGTATTTAAGGTTTCTCCGCCTGCCCCCATCAGCAGCACCGCGGTGATCACCGACAGCGGGATCGAGGCGAGGATGATGAGTGTCAGGCGCCAGTTGCCGAGGAACATGAGAATCATGAGCGCTGTCAGGCCGGCGGCCATGAGTCCGCCCATAAGCACACTGTCCAGCGCGGCGTTTACGAACACCGATTGATCGAAGATCGCCTTGATCGAGACTCCCGCGGGCAACATGTGCCGGATCTCCGGCAATGCGGCGCGGATGCCGTTGATCACGGCGAGGGTGGATACCCCGCCGGTGCTGCGGATCGTCATCAGCGCCCCGGGCACACCGTCGACCGCGACAGAGTTGGTCTGCACCTGAAAGCCGTCGTGCACGTGCGCCACGTCGCGCATGAACACCAGGCGTCCGTTGACCTCCTTGATCGGGAAGGCATTGAGCGCCTCGAGCACGTCGGGACTGTTGTTCATCGCGAGCAGGTAATCGCGATTGCCGATCTTCACGTCCCCCGCCGGTAGAATCACGTTCTGACGCTGCAGGGCGTCGCTCACGTCCGCGGGTGACAGGCCGCGCGCCTGCAGGGCCTGCGCCTGCAGGTCCGCCATGATGACGCGCGGCTTGCCACCATAGGGGTATGGAACTTCTGCGCCATGCACGATCGCCAGCGCGGGGCGGATGATGTTCTGCCCCAGGTCATTGAGCTTGGTGTCGGGCAGTGAGTTACTCGAGAGGCTCAGCTGGATAATCGGCACGTCCGTGGCGCCGTAGCGGATCACGAGCGGCGGGGTGATGTTGGGGGGCATGTACTTGAGCACCACGAGCGCGCTGCTCGCCAGCTGCGCCACGGCGCGCGTCACGTCCGCGCCCTCGTGCAGATAGATCTTCTCCACACCCACGCCCTCATAGCTGGTCGCCTCGATGCGCGAGATGTCGTCGACCAGGGAGGCGAGCTGCCGCTCATGCAATGTGAGGATGCGGTTCTGCATGTCCTCGGCGCTCATGCCGGCGTACGTCCACACGACGCTCACCACCGGGATGTCCATGCGCGGGAAGATGTCGACCGGCATACGCAGCGCTTCGCCGATGCCGAGCAGCCCGACCAGAATCAGCGCTGCAACGACCGTGTACGGGCGGGCGAGGACATACTTAACAATGGGCATAAACGCTTCGCGTCACGTTCGCAGGCCACCCATTGAACGCCGCCATCATTAGTCGCTTCTTAAGGGAAGATTAGGGCGCGTTCATGTTCAGACCCCGGGCAGGTCCGGGCGGCCGCTTCTGCCGGGCAGCGGGCGAAAAATACCTTGTAAGACAGTATCTTACGTGGCTGCGCCGGATCCCCCCATCCGCGCGAAAGATTAGGGGCGACGGCGGGCCTCAGTCGCCCCGCACGACAATCAGCACCTGGTCCCCGCCCTCCCAGAAGCCGTGCGGGAGCCCAAAGTCGGAACGCTTGAGCGTGGCACGTCCCACGAAACGGCAGGGGCGTGCCCCGCCGAGGCGGACCTCGGGGCAGTCGATGTCGGTGATGCGCAGCGCGAGCGGGCGCGTCACCCCGTGTAGCGTGAGTTGCCCCTCCACGCTTGCGCTGGTGGGGCTCACCCAGACGATCCGGGTGGAGCGGTAGCTCATCTCGGGGTACTTGGCGGTGTCCAGCCATTGCGCCGAGCGCAGGCGCTCGTCCCAATAGGCGCTGCGTGAGTCGAGCGAGGCGGTACGCACGACCACGGCGAGCCGGCCGCCTTGCGCATCGGCGGCGGGGGCAAACTCCCCGCTCAGCTCGCGAAAGGCCCCGCTGAACCAGTGCAACCCCAGGTGCTCGATCTGAAAGCTGACCTGGGTGTTGCCGGGATACAAGTGATGAGCGCGCGCAGCCTGCGGCCCGATGAGCGGCAGGAGTCCCGCCAGCACGACCCACGCACGCATTGCCCGCACCGAACACCCGTCCTGGTTAGCCGTTCGTCCGCTCATGAGGTTAGTGCGGCGCAAACGCGCAATGGTTTCCCCAGCCCGCAGGCCAACCCGCGTGCGGCCCGTGCAACTGCGCGTTTCCGCTCTTTAATGCTGCCCCGCCGCGGCTGCCGGCGTCTCATCCTTCAAATACCGCGCCAGCCAGGTGTGCACTTCCTGATAGAAGTAACGGCTGTCTTCGGGCTTGAGGATCCAGTGCCAGGCATCGGGCCAGACTAACAGACGGCTCGGCACCTGCAGGCGCTGCAGCGTGCTCCAGTTCTCGAGCGTGTTGCCGATCGGCACACGAAAGTCGCGCTCGCCGATGCTCAGCAGCATCGGTGTCTTCCAGTTCGCGCCGTAGCTGATGGGGCTTTGTTCACGCCAGATGGGACTGCCACCCCAGGGAGGGCCGCCATTGGTGACCTCGCGCTCGTAGCTGAAGTCGCTCTCGCCCCACTGCGTGGTCAGATCGACTTCACCGGCATGGCTGATCAGGCACTTGTAGCGCGTGGTGGTGGCTTCGAGCCAGTTGGTGAGGTGACCGCCATAGCTTGCTCCGGCGGCGCACATGCGCGCCGGGTCAATGAACGCATAGCGCTTGAGCGCCTCATCGACCGCCTGATTGATCTCGTCGGCCGGCGTTCTGAGCGGATCCAGCTTGATCGCCTGCGCGAACTTCTCGCCGAAACCCGTCGAGCCGGTGTAATCGGTCATGAGCACGACGTAACCGGGCGCAGCGAGCAGATGGTAGTTCCAGCGCAGCCCGATCTGATCGGGATTGTTGGCGGCGGCGCCGCCATGAATGAGCACCAGGAGCGGATACTTGCGCGCCGCATCGAAGGCCGGCGGGCGCACGATCATGCTGTGGATGGTGCGCCCCTTGGCGCTGGTGAAATAGAAGTGCTCCGGCGGCGCCCAGTCCAGCGCCGCGGCAGCCGCGCTGTTGAGGTGGGTGAGATTCACGTGCCGGCGAGCCTGCGGGTCGATGCGCACGATCTCCGCCGGACTCACCGAACTGCCGTAGCTTGCGATCAGCACCGGCTGGGGGGCCTTGTGCGCGCTGACGAGCGCGGTGTAGCCGCCGACCACCGGTGCGATCAGCCGCTCAGGGGTACCACCGGCGGCGGGGACGCGATAGAGGTTTTCGCCGGCGGCCTCCGGCACCAGCAGATACACGGTGCGGCTGTCCGGTGTGAGCGCGTAAGCGGCCACTTCGCGGTCGAGCTCGCGCGTGACCTGCGTCGGCTCACCACCCGCGGGCCACGGCAGGCGCTCGAGGCGCTCGAGGTGATAGATCTCCTCGTCGTGCGGCGCGTACTTGTAAAAGAGTGTCCGGCCGTCGGGGGCGAAGGCGCTGTCGCGGTACTCACCACTGGCCGCGGTGAGCAGCCGCGGTTCCGCGCCGCCGGCGGCCGGCAGGCGGTAGAGGTGATAACCGACGTGAGCGAAGACGGCGTTCCAGCGCTCACTCGTGGCCGTAAATACGATCTCCTGGCCGTCCGGACTCCAGAGCGGCGCCAGGGTGATCGCGTTTTCGTTCGTCGGCGCGCCGTAAAAGCCGGGCGCGCGCGCGAAAGCGGTGGGGGAGAGAATGTCCTGCGGGCGCGCGCCCTCCTCCAGCGACTGCACCATGATCGTAGGATGGCGCTCGTCAAACCACTCATTCCAGAAACGGATCGGCGCGTGCTCATAGATGCGCACGTTGTACTTGCGCGCCTTACGATCGGCGATCACTTTCCTGTTGGCTGCATCGTCCAGCGCGTTCGGCCAGACGAAGGACTCGAACAACAGGGCCTTGCCGTCCGGACGCCAGCGCGGATTGGCAGCGCCGGTGGCGACGCTCGTGAGTCTGCGGGCTTCACCGCCGCCGACGAGGTCGAGGATGTAGATCTGCTCCACGTCGTCACCTTCGCGTTTGGTGGTGAAGGCAATGGCGTGGCTGTCGGGCGACCAGGCCACGCCGTGCTCCGGTGCGCGCGTATAGGTGAGCCGCCGCGCCGCGGTGCTGCCGTCGGCCGCGAGCAGCCACAGATCACTGACCTCTTTGTCCTGCTCGTAGGCAGGCTCGAGCACCGGGACCACCACCCACTTGCCGTCCGGACTGACCACCGGCGTGCCAACGCGCTTCATCATCCACAGCGCCTCGTGGGTAATCGGCTGCTTCGCCGCGCTCACCGCGGCACCGGCCAACAACGGGGTGAGCAGACATGCAGCGAGCAGCGCGATGCGCTGCCGGAGGTGAGATGTCATGGCGAGACCTTGCAAGTGTGAAGATGGCAGGATATCAGGTCAGCGCGTCGCTCACGCCTCAGCTGAAACGCAAGCCGCGCTGCCCGCGAGCGCACACTCTTCTTCTGCGGATTGCGCAGCACGCAAACGGTATCTGCGCTGGCGCTCCCTCGGGTCTAAGCGCCCCAACCCGTGCGCGGACACTCACGCACCCTGCGCGCCCAGGCGCAGCGCTCGTTCGCTGCCATAGCGCTCGAGCACGGCCGGATCCTGGGAAGCCTCGGCCAGGGCGAGGTAGGTGTCGGGCCGCAGCAGATAGAGCGCATCGCGCGTCAGGCCCGCCGCCGCATGCTCGGGCGCAAAGGGGAACACGTGCAGCGGCACGCCGTGTTTCTGGCACCACAGCGTGAGTGCTTCGCGAGCCGTGCCGTAGACGTGCACCTGCCAGGAGATCGCCGCGAGAGCCGTGTAGTTATCGCTCCCCCCCGCGAGCGCCCACGGCAGTCGATCGCCCCCGTGCACGCGCCCTACCGCGCCCGCGCTCAGCGGGCTGCCGCGATAGTTCACGGTGATTTGCGACACGGTGCGGAAGAGAAACTCACGCACCGGCGCGAGCGCGACCGCCCGCGGCATGAGCAACGGCGCGACGCGCGTACGCATAAAGTCCGCAATCGCGCCTTCAGCGGTGGCGAAGGTGAAGATGCGGTCGGTGGTCGCGACCAGGCGGCGTGCGAACGGGATGCGCTCGGCCTCGTAGCTGTCGAGCAGGCGTGGCGGTGCCCGCCCCTGCAGCACGGCGGCGAGCTTCCAGGCGAGATTCACCGCATCGCCGATGCCGGTGTTCATGCCCTGGCCGCCGGCCGGACTGTGAATGTGGGCCGCGTCGCCGAGTAAAAACGCGCGTCCCTTGCCGAAGTGCTCCGTGACCCGGTGATGCACGCGGTAGGTGGAAAACCAGTTGACCCGCTCCACGCGCACCTTGAGGTTGTGCATGGCGCGGGCGCTGACGTCCTCGAAACGCAGCTGCTCCGGGTGCTCGGCCCGCTCGTCCCGCACGGTGCCGATGAGGCGCGCGCGCCCTGCGCCGGCCAGCGGAAACACCGCGAGGAAGTCCGCCTCCTCCAGGTCGATGTGCAGTTCCCCGTCGAGCGCAGGGCCGCCGCCGTCGATATCGGCGACATAAAACACCTGCCGGTAGGTGCCTCCGGGGAAGCCGGTGCCCAGCGTCTCGCGCACGAGCGAGCGGGCCCCGTCGCAGCCGGCGAGGTAGGCCGCCTCGAAGGTTTCCTCGCGTCCGTCGGGCCCAAGCAGCCGGGCGTGGATGCTCTCGCCCTGGTCGGTGAAGTCCTTGAGCTCCGTGCCGCGCTCGACCCTCACGCCGAGGGCCGCCAGGTGCTCAAGCAACAGCCGCTCGTGCTCATCCTGGGGAAAGATCTCCAGAAACGGGTAGCGCGTGAGGCCGGCGCCGATCGCTTCGAACGGCATCCGCGCCGCGTGTGCGCCCCGGACCCACAGGTTGACGGCCGGCACCTTGTGGCCGCGCGCGAGCACGGTATTCGTAATACCGAGCTGCAGGTACAGCTCCAGCGTCCGCGCCTGCACCGCCAGCGCGCGCGAGGTCGTTCCGGGCTCAGCAGTGCGGTCAATGATGCGCGCGTGCACGCCCTGATGGGCGAGCCACGCGGCCAGCGTGAGTCCTGTGGGTCCGGCACCGACGATCAGTACCGTGCGGGCCGACACGCCGCCTCCCGAATCGCCGCCCCTTCAGGGCAAGCGGTGTCAGAAGGCTGCGCCATCCCGCCATGCCTCTACCAGGTGCGTCTGGGTCCCGAGCCGACTGCTGCCCAGATGCACGCGGTCACCCGCCTTGAGGTACTGGGGAGGCTTCATCCCCATGCCGACGCCGGCCGGGGTACCGGTGGCGATGAGGTCGCCGGGCTCAAGGGTCATGTAAGTACTCACGCAGGCGATGAGCTGCGCCACCGGGAAGATCATATGGGCGGTGTTACCGTCCTGATGGCGCACACCGTTAACCTCGAGCCACAGATCGAGCTGTTGCGGATCACCGATCTCATCAGCGCTGACCAGCCACGGGCCCACCGGGCCGAAGGTGTCACACCCCTTGCCCTTGTCCCAGGTGCCGCCGCGCTCGATCTGGTATTCGCGCTCGGAGGCATCGTCGAGCAGACAGTACCCGGCGACATAGCCAAGCGCCTCGCGGGTCTCGACGTAGCGGGCGGTGCGACCGATCACCACGCCCAGTTCCACCTCCCAGTCGCTCTTGCGTGAGCCGCGCGGCAGCACCAAGGCGTCATCGGGGCCGCTCAGGCAGCTGATGGCCTTCATGAAGATGACCGGTTCGTGCGGCGGTGTGAGTCCGGCCTCGAGCGCGTGATCGGTGTAGTTCAGTCCGATAGCGATGAATTTTCTGATACCGCTCACGGGCACACCGAGGCGCGTGCCGGCGGCGACGGCCGGCAGCCGCGTGCAATCCATGCGCGCGAGGCGCGCGAGGTTCCCCGGCTCAAGCTCGGCGGGCGTCCAGTCGGTCAGGAGCGCCGTAAGATCGCGTATGACCCCGCTGGCATCGAGCACTCCGGGGCGCTCGCGGCCACGCTCACCGTAGCGCACGATTTTCAAGGCCACATCTCCTCGCGGTGTTGTACCGCAGCTGCATCGCCGGCGCACGGCGCGCGCCGCAATATCGCATAGCGCGCGCCGCGCGGACACCGAAGGCGAAACCGCGGCCCGCGGATCCTCCTACGCCGCACTGCGGCCCGGACCTACTTTCCCGGCGTGCGCTTGAGCAGAACATGCGCCGGCGTTTCAGGTTACTCAAGCTAAGGAGACAAGCAATGACTACCGCCAGCGGACATACCTCGGCGATTCGCGCCAAGAAGGTCATCGGCACCGCGGTCAAGAACCCTTCGGGAAAGAAAATCGGCGTGATCGAGGACGTGGTTCTGGACAAGCAGTCCAACAACATCATGTTCGCCGTGGTCGGCTTCGGCGGCTTCCTCGGCGTCAACGAGAAGTTTCATCCGATTCCCTGGGAGTCGCTCGACTACGACGAGACTCAGGACGGGTATCTGGTGAATTACTCGAAGGAGCAGCTCGCGGCCGCGCCCGCCGGCTCCATCGAGGAACTCACCCGTGACGACGGCGAGTTCCGCGAGCGCACGTACGAGTACTACAAGGCCCCGCGCTACTGGTAAAGCCACGGCGGTCGGCTCGGGCCGGATTCACGCGCCGCCCGGGCCGATCAGCCGCACCTGACGTTGCGGCACCGGGATGACGATGCCGCCGTTGCGGAAGGCGTCGACGACGGCGGTGTAGATCTCCCCGGTGGCGCTGGCCTGATCCTCGATCAGCACCCAGGGCCGTACGGCGATGTTGATGGACGAGTCGGCCAGCTGGATCGGCTGTACCACCGCAGGCGGCTCCTGCAGCACGCGCGCATTAGCGGAAAGTACCGCGTGTATCTTCTCGAGCGCGAGGCGCAGGTCCGTCTCGTACGCCACGCCCACTGCTACATCGAGCTGCCGGATACGGCCGTAGTTGTGGAGAATCTCCCCGACGATCTTGCGGTTCGGCACCACCACGCGCGAGCGATCCACGTGCAGAAGCGTGGTGCTGAAGAGCGTGATGCTCTCCACCGTGCCCTCAACGCCGACGATGGCGATGTACTCCCCCACCTTGAAGGGCTTGGAGAAAATGATCGAGAGCCCGGCGACCATGTTGCTCAGCACCCCTTGGGTGGCGAGCGCGATGCCGGCACCGGCGACGCCCAGACCGGCGATGAGCGGCAGGAGCTCCACGCCGAGGTTCTGCAATGCCATGATGACGAAGAGCACAAAAGAGGCAGCCCAGGCGACCCGCGCCAGCAGCAGCCGCACGGGTTGCTCGAGTTCCAGGCGGTGCAACAAGCGCAGCAACCAGCGGCTCACCGCGCGACTGACCACCAGACCCGCCACGAGAATCAGGATCGCCACGAGCAGGCGCGGGCCGAAGCGCACGGCGAGACTCAGTAACGTGTCCTTCAGGGTGCCGATGGTTGCGATCTGATCACTCACTGACGTACTCCCGGTAACGCTGTCCTATGCTAGCGATCTGCCCCGCCCGGGTGCACCGCGGCCGCAGTACTTGCGGTGCGCGGCTGCGCTATCATGCCGGCGGGCCCGGCCTGCCTGATTTTCACGGACTGAAATGCCCTATCAACTGACGATCAAACCGGAAGCCACCTTCCTGCACTTCATCGTCACGGGCACGAACGATGCCGACACGGTCGCGCGGTACCTGGATGAGGTGAGACGCGAATGCATTGCCCGCCAGTGCTTCCGGGTGCTCATCGAGGAGCACCTGGCGGGACCGCGTCTGAGCACCTTCCCGGTCTACAAGGTGGCCTCCGAAGGCAGCGAACGGGCGCGCGGCCTGCTGCACGCCGTGGCGTACGTGGACGCCAACGCCGAAGGGCACCTGATGGAGTTTGCCGAAACGGTGGCCGTGAACCGCGGCCTGCCGATAGCCGTGTTCGCAACCGTGAGCGAGGCGCGTGAGTGGCTGCTGCGCAATGCCCAAGCGGCCCCCGCTGCGCAGCGCGCGGCTCAGGGTCCGGCCGACAAGTAACGCGGATCGTGGGGCGGGCGCGCAAAGATGCGCCGCACCAGGGGTTCAAAGGCGGCCAGTGCCTCGCTCGGGTAGTCCGGATCAAACGAGCACTGGTCCCAGTCCGCGCAAAAGTGCACGCAGGCCTCATACCAGGGATGAGCGCGCAGTCGGTCGCGGGCGTTGCGGTCCCCGCCGAAGTGATGCACGTAGTAGTAGTTCTGAAACAGGCCGTGCTGCGCGACGATCCAGGTGACCTCGGGGCGCACGTACGGACGCACGATGGCGGCGGCGAGCTCGGCGTGGTTGTAAGGGGCGAGCTCATCGCCGATGTCGTGCAGCAGGGCGGCGAGCACCAGCTCCTCGTCGGCCTGGTCGCGCAGCGCACGGGTCGCTGCCTGCAGTGAGTGCCCGAGACGGCTGACCGGATAGCCCTCGAGCGAGTGATCGAGTTTGCGCAGCGCCTCGAGGACGCGGTCGGCAAGGCCGGCGGCGTATTGCTTCTCCGCCGCATCCAGCAGCTCGTAGTCCTCCTTGGTGCCATCCTTCATCTGCCGAAAGCTGACCAGACGGTTCATGCGCTGCGCCTCACGGCGGAGCCCTGCGTGCGTTGGCGGCGCAGCACGCGATACAGGCTGCGCGGGCCGTCGATGTCGATATAACAGCCCTGCAGGTGCCGCAGGCCCTCGGCCGGATCAAAGCCGGTACGCCCGTGCAGCAGGCGGCAGTTATCGAACATCACCAGATCGCCGGACTTGAGCAGAAAGCGGATCTCAAAATCCGGCGCCCGCAAGCGCTGATCGAACTTGCGGCGCGCGCGAAAGTAAACGTCGAGCTGGTCGGGCGCAAACAGCGGCACGAAGTCGAGCCGCGGACTGAAATGGATCGCCTTGAGCGCCCCGGTCACATCCAGCTCGATGGGCGGAGCGCTCGCGGTAAGCTCGGTGCTCGCGTCCAGGTACTTAAAGCGCACCGGTGTGCTGCTGAGCACGGTGAAGGCGGCGCGATCCTGCGCGCGCAGCGCCTGTGCGACGGCGAACCCATCCACGAGCGTCGACAGCCCGCCGCGCGTCTCGTTCACGAGGCAATGCAGCAGCTGAATGCCCGGTACCGGCGCGCGGTACGGATTGTCGGTATGCGGATCGAGTGAGACTGAAGTGTAGGCAAGGTCGGTGGCCTCCGGGGTCGAACGCACATCAAAGAGCGCACCGAAATTGGTCTCGCGGATGAACCCGAACATCGAGCCGACCTTGAGCACGGTACCCGGCTCACTCGGGACGTCCTCGAAGATGACGAAACCGAGCGTGAGAAACGACTGCAGCCACGACAGACGCTCCGCCTTGCTCGCATCGGGGCGCCAGCGTGCGCGCGGCAGCTCCTGGAGCGAGCCGTCCCACAACTGCGGCGCGGGGCAGTCGTGGCTGTTGGGTGCCAGCGCCGCCTCCTGCAGGATGTCCTCGGCGCTGAAGCTCGCCTCATGACCGTCGCTGAACTTCACCCGGAACGTGCCGGCCGCGGGCTGCGAGAGCGCCACGATCTTCATATCCAGATCGAAGTCGGAAGGGTCCTGCAGGCGCTGCTGGGTCTTCAGATCCATGCTGACGGCGTCCTTGCAGCGCTCGCGCAGCCACAGCGGGTGGATCGGGTGCGCAACGCCTGCAGAGCACTCCAACAGCAGCTGTGTCGGGCCGGCGATTTTCAGCGACATGCGCGCAGCTGTTGGCATGCGGAAAGTCTAGCGTTGGCCTGCCGGAAGTGTCCACCAACGAGCGCGCGTGCGGTGCGGGTAAAGGGTGGCGCCCGCGCAAAAAACCGCGCGCGCGGGCAGCCGGCAGGTAGGATTGGGCGGGAAGGGCAAGGGGATGACACGATTATGACCGTGAACCGCCGCGATCTTCTGACCGCCTCGGCGCTGCTCCTGGCAGGCCCGGCGTTCTCGCTGCGGGCCGCCAGCGCCGACGCGGTGCCCGCGGCGCGGCCGGTCGTGCTGTGCTGGAACGAGAATCCGTACGGCCCCTCCCCGGCCGCGCGCCTGGCGGTGTCCCATGCGATCCAGGAGGGCTGCCGCTACCCCTCGGAGCTGGAGATGCAGGATCTGAGCGCAGCGCTGGCGCGCCACGAAGCCACGGACGTGCAGCACATCGTGACCGGCACCGGTTCGGGCGAGCTCTTGTGCGCGCTGGCACTGCTCTGCGGGCGCGACGGCGGGGAGTTCATCGCCGCGGAGCCGACGTATCTGGAACTGCCCGACTACGCGCTCGGCCTGGGTGCGAAGGTCACGTTCGTGCCGGTGGACGCGCGGCTGTGCCATGACTTGCCCGCGATGCAGGCGGCGGTCTCCCCCCGCACGCGCGCGATCTACCTGTGCAATCCGAACAACCCGACCGGCACGGCGCTCGGCGCCGCCGAGATCCGCGCCTTCATCGAGGCGCTGCCGCCGCACGTGGTCACGATCGTGGATGAGGCGTACATGGACTTCGCCACCGGCGCGGACGTGCGCTCGGTTGCGGAGCTGGTCAACGGGGAGCGCAGCGTCGTGGTGCTGCGCACGTTCTCGAAGCTGCACGGCATGGCGGGCCTGCGCATGGGCTACGCGATCACGCGTCCGGACATCGCCGCAGCGCTCGGGCGCGCGCGCATGACGACGCCAAACCTGTTCGCGGTGCGCGCGGCGCGCGCCAGTCTCGATGACCGGAAGTTTCTGCAGGCGACCCGCAACCGCATCCTCGCAAGCCGCACCCGCATCACCGGGGTACTCACGCAGCTGAACCTGCGCTACGCCGAGCCGCAGGGCAACTTCATCTTCTTCGATACGGGCATGGCGCTCGCGACCTTCACGCAGCGCATGAAGGCACGCAACATTCTGGTGGGACGTCTGTTTCCGCCCTTCGACAGCTGGTGCCGCATCACCATCGGCACCGAGCCGGAGGTCGATTCATTCCTGCGCGCGCTGCGCGCGAGTCAGCACAGCTGAGGCCAGCGGCGTCTCGAAGATCAGGCTCATGCAGGTGAGCGCCGCTTCCGCTTTGTGCAGCTCGCTCACCTCGAGTGCGCGCGTGGCGATGCCTGCCCGCCGCAACCGCTCCTGCGTGGCAGGGTAGTCGCTGCTGACGAGCGTCACGTCGCCCACGGTGAGCGTGTTCGCACCGAAGGGTTCCGCCACGTGCACGATGCGCTGCACGCCAAAGAGCGCCGGGTCCACCCACTCAGCATTCACGAGCAGCGTGTCGGGCGGGATGAACGTCACGGCGCTCTTCAGGTGCAGGCAGCCGTGCATGGCCACCCCGTGTACCGCGTAGTCAAAGGGCGCAAGCGCAGCGGCGAGCTGCGCGACGCCCGCGGCATTGGTGCGCCCCGAGATGCCCACGTACACCCGCCGTCCGATGCACAGTACGTCCCCGCCTTCGAGCGTTCCCGGATCGCGCACGTGCACGAGGCGCGTGTGCGGCGCCAGGGTCGCGGCCACCGAGTCCACTTCGGCGCGGCGCGAAAGGGCTCCCGGGCGCGTGATGACCGTGAGCTCGGGCAGCACGACCGCGGTGTCCTCGACAAACACGCCGTCGGCGTGCTGCGGCAGCGGCGGCAGCCAGCGAAGTTCACATCCGCGCGCGGCGAGCTCGGCCACATAGCCCTGGTGCTGATGGCGCGCGCGCTGCGCGTCGATGCTCGCGCGCCCGATGTGGGACAGCTCGCAACGCTCCACGAGGGGACTGAGTTCACGTACAAAGGCGATCATGGCGCCGCGCAGTATAGATGCGCCCGAGCGCGCGTGCGGCCTGCTCGACAGCCCCGACCGCCACCACTATCGTAGGGCGCGTGCTCCCCGTACCGCACATGGCCGGAACCGAGGTGGCGCTGTCGATAGCGCTCGGCGTCGGACTTGCGGCGGCGGTCGGTTTCCGGGTGTTCCTGCCGATGCTGGTGATGAGCATCGCCGCCTACACCGGACACCTGACACTCAGCAGCGGCTTTGCGTGGCTCGGCAGCGCGCCTGCGCTGCTGACGCTCGCCCTCGCCGCGCTGCTCGAGGTCATCGCCTACTACATTCCGGGCGTCGACAACCTGCTCGATGCCCTCGCCACCCCGGCCGCACTCATTGCCGGCACGGTCGTTGCGGCCGCGGTCATGGTGGATCTGCCGCCGCTCGTGAAGTGGACCACCGCGGTGATCGCCGGGGGCGGCGCGGCGGGTCTCACCCAGGGCATCACCTCCTTGCTGCGCCTGAAGTCGACCGGTCTTACGGGGGGCCTCGGTAATCACATCATCGCCACCGGCGAACTCGGCGGCGCGCTCGGCGTGTCGCTCCTCGCACTCGCCGCCCCGGTACTCGCGGTCGGCCTCGTGGCCGTGTTCTGCTGGTTCGCCATCCGCGTGCTGCGGCGCCTGTTCCGCAAGCGCGAGCCGGCCCCGGAGTCGCCGTCCCGATAAGCTCGCGCCGCAGTGTGCCTGGCGCGCGCCGCCTGAAGGTGCGCGAGCCTTACAGCTTGGCGCGCGGTACGTCCTGCGCCGCCACCCGCAGGCACTCAAGAAAGGCGCGGGCGGCCGGCGGCAGCTCCCCCGGCGCGCGCAGGATCGCACCCACGGGGCCTTCGATGGACTTGAGTCTCACCGGCAGGATGGCAAGCAGCCCGTGCTCCACGTCATCGAGTGCCACGTGATACGGCATGACGCCGATGCAGTCGGACTTCCTCAAGAGCACGCGGTTCGTCAGGATCGACACGGACTCGATGACGTTTTTCGGCACCGCCGCCCCGGCCTCGACGAAGGCGCGCTCGATCTGGCGACGCAGCGTGGTCTCCGGCAGCGGCATGAGCCACGGCTCGTGCACCAAGTCGCGCAGACCGAGGCGGCGCTTGCGCGTGAGCGGGTGCCCCCGCCGCGTCACCAGGCACACCGGCTCGGCGTAGAACTCCTCGTACACAAGCTCGCTCCTGCGCCCCTCCTCCGGCAGCCGCCCGAGCACCATGTCCAGATCCCCGGCCAAGAGTGAGGGCATGAGGATGTCGTACGTGCCCACCGCCACGCTGATCGCGACGCCCGGCCGCTCCTTCTTCAGCCGTGCGATGGCGTCCGGCAGGATGCTCGCGGAGGCGGCCAGCAGCGTTCCGACGGACACCTTGCCGCTGTAGCCGGCGCGCAGGCCCTCGAGTTCTTCGGCCGCATGGCGCAACTGCGCCAGCACGATCTTCGCGTGCCGCGCAAAGATCTCCCCGTAAGGGGTGGGCGTTAAGCCGCGATTACTGCGTTCAAACAGCGGCAGGTTGAGCGTCGTTTCGATGTCCTGGAGCGCCTTGGTGACGGTCGGCTGACTCAGGTTCAGCCGCTTGGCGGCCTTGAGCACGCTGCGGCAGTCGTAGACTTCCGCGATCAGCTCGACGTGCCGCAGGCGAAACTTGCGCGTGATCCAGCGCTCCAGACGTGCCGAGCTCATGCGCGGCATTCTGGCACGAGCGCGACGTCGCCCGCAGGGTGCGGCTGCGCGCGCGCCTCAGGCGCTGCGGCGCCTGATGTGGGACCCCGCGCGCACTTCGTCGAGGCCGAAGAAGTGGCGCGCATTCGTGTGCAGCAGCCGCTCACGCGTTGCCGCCGGCAGGCCCGTGTGCGAGCGGATAAGACTGCCCACCTGCTGCTCGCCCAGCGGGAAAGGAAAGTCCGAGCCGAGCATCACGCGCTCCTCGCCCATCGTCTTGACCAGAAATGTGAGCGCATCGCCGCTGAACACCGCCGCGTCGACGTAGAAGCGATCGACGTACGAGGATGGCAGCCGCGGGCAGTCCTCGCGCACGATATCGCGATTGCGCCAGGCGTTATCGACGCGCCCCAGCAGGTAAGGAAAGCTGCCGCCGCCGTGCGCAAAGCACAGCTTGAGCGAGCGCGGCAGGCGCTCGAACGCGCCCGAGAGGATCAGCCACAGAATCGACAGCTGCGTCTCGGCGGGCATCGCCACCAGCCACGGCAGCTGGTACTTGCCCATGCGCTCGGGCGCCATCATGTCCCAGGGGTGCACGAACACCGCCGCGCCCTCAGCGGCGCAGTGCTGCAGGAAGGTGATGATCTGCTCATCGTTGATGTCGCGCGCACCGACGTGGTTACCGATGTGCACGCCCACGTGGCCGTCGGCCATGGCGCGGCTCAATTCGCGGCAGGCGCGCTCCGTGTCCTGCAGCGGCACCTGGCACAGCGACTTCAGGCGCCGCGGATCGCGGGCGCAGATCTCGCGCGCCGCGTCGTTGAAGATGCGCGCCACCTCGAGTGCCTGTGCCGCCGGGCGCTGATAGCAGAACAGCACCGGCGTGGCGCACATGATTTGCACGTCGACGTCGTCGCGATCCATCGCTTCCAGACGTACGTCCGCGTCCCAGCAAGCCGCGCTCACCGGACGGAAATCCCGCTCGCCGACCATGAGCATCGCCTGGCCGGCGCCCATGTGTCGCATCCACGGCCAGTCAGGTGTGCCAAAGCGCGCCGCGAGGTCCGGCCAGGTGCGCGGCAGAAAGTGCGTATGAATGTCGACGACGCTCACATGTGCCTCCCGGGTCGCCTCAGTCGCGCGCTTGCGGACGGTAGGCCACGACCTTGATCTCGATCAGCAGCTGCGGGTGCGGCAGCTGCGCCACGGCGACCGTGGTGCGCGCTGGTCCCTCGTAGCCGAAAAACTCGCTGTACACCTCGTTGTAGCCGGCAAAGTCGGCCATGCTCACAAGGTAGGTGCTCACTTCGACCACATCCGCCAGGGCCGCCCCGGCGCTGAGGAGGATGTCGCGCACGTTCTCGAGCACGGCGCGCGTCTGGGTGCGGATGTCGAGCACATACTCACCCTGCGCGCCCGGCTGCGCCCCGGCAATGGAGTCATCCGCCCGCCGCGAACTGGTGCCCGAGACGAAGATAAAATCCCCGGCGCGCCGAAAGTGCGGGAAGCTGCCACGCGGGGTGGCTTTGCCCGCCACGACGCCGCTCGCGGCAGGCGTATGCGTATTCACGCGTGCACCTCCAGGTGCGCCGCGCCAAGGGAGCCGACCGCGACGCTGACACGGGTGCCGGACACGAGCGGGTGCGCGGCCGTCGCGCCGCCTGCCAGCACGAGCCAGCCCGCTTCCAGCGTCAGGTCCGCCTCCGCCGCCAGGCGCGCGGCGGCCATGAGCGAGCGCAGCGGATCGCCCATAATGGCCGCAGAGCTGCCCGACTCGAGCACCTCCCCGTCAAAGGCGAGCGTGATGGGCAGATTCTTTAAATCCGCAGGCAGCGGCCGCCATTCGCCCACGACGAAGGCGGCGGCGGAGGAATTGTCGGCGACCACGTCGGGCAGTGAGAAGCGAAAGTCGCGGTAGCGGCTGTCGAGCACCTCCAACGCCGGGGCCACCGCACCGATCGCGGCCCGCGCCTGCTCGGCACTGACCGCACCGCGCAGCGGCGTCTCCAGGAGGAACGCGAGCTCCGGCTCGATGCGCGGGTGGATGTAGTGCGAGAGCGCCAGGCTGCCGCCGGAGCCGATGCGCATGGCATCGGTGAGCCGCCCCCAGATGAGATCGTCGATCTTCATCTGCGCGCGTTTCGCCTCGCTGGTGAAGCCCATCTTGAGCCCCACCAGACGCTCGCCGCGGCTCGCGCGCAGCTGCAGCAGCTGCGCCTGTGCGCGGTAGGCTTGCGCGAGCGTGAGCTCATCGCCCTGCTGCGCAAGTTGCGGCACCGGCCGGCGCGCGCGTGCTGCCTCATCCAGCATTCGCGCGATGCGCTCGAGTGCTTGTACGGGAAGGTCGCTCACGCTGCGCCTCAGAGCTTCACGCAGACGTTCATGCTCTCGGAGAAGAAGGCGAGCGAGTGCTCGCCGCCCTCGCTGCCGATGCCGGAGAGCTTCACGCCACCAAACGGCACGCGCAGGTCGCGCAGGTACCAGTCATTGACCCAGGCCGTGCCCACTTCCATCTGCCGCGCCACGCGGTGCGCGCGCGAGAGGTTCTGCGTCCACAGCGCCGCGCACAGTCCGTAGCGCGTGTCGTTCGCAAGCCGCACGGCCTCATCCTCGGCATCAAAGGGCGCGACGTGACAGACCGGCCCGAAGATCTCCTCCTTGACGCAGCGCGCATTCTCGGCAAGGCCGGCGAGCACGGTCGGCTCGATGAATGCCCCGCCGTCGCGCTCATCGCCGAAGCTCGGGATGCCACCGCCGCAGAGGGTCTCGCCGCGCTCCTCGCGCGCGAGCTTGTAGTACGCCAGGACCTTCTCGCGATGCGCACGCGAGATCAGAGGCCCCATATCAGGCTCCTCGTACGGACCGCCGATCTTCAAGGCGAGGGCGCGCTGCACGAGTGCCGTGACGAAGCGCTCGAAAATGGGGCGCTCGATGTACACGCGCTCCGAGGACAGGCACACCTGACCGCAGTTGGAGAACACCGAGCGCATCGTGCCCGCCAGCGCCGCCTCGAAGTCCGCATCCGCAAACACCAGCGCGGCATTCTTGCCGCCGAGCTCGAAGGACAGCGCCTTAACCGAGGGGGCTGCGCACTTCATGATCGCCGCCCCGGTGGCGGTCTCGCCCGTGAAGGCGACGGCGTTCACCTCCGGGTGGCTGACGAGCGCCTCGCCGGTGGACTTCGGTCCGAAGCCGTGCACGACGTTGAACACACCGGCGGGCATCCCGACCTCCTGCATCACCTGCGCCAGCAGGACCGCCGTGGAGGGCGTCTCCTCAGAGGGCTTGACGATCACCGCGTTGCCGCAGGCGAGCGCCGGAGCCACTTTCCACGTCATGAGCAGAAACGGCAGATTCCAGGGCACGATCACCGCGACGACGCCGACGGGCTTGTGCACCGAGTAGTTGAGTGCGCCGCGCCCATCGGGCGTGGCCGTCTCGAAGCACTCCGCGCCGCGACCTAAGGCAAGGTCCGCATAGGCGCGAAAGTTGGCCGCCCCGCGCGGGATGTCGAGCGTGCGTGCCTGTTTAAGCGTCTTGCCGGTATCGGCGATCTCGGCGCTCAGAAACTCCTCGAAGCGCTGCTCGATGCGCTCGGCCACCTTGCGCAGCAGCGCCGCGCGCTCCGCGACGGACATACGCCCCCAGGGCCCGCGCAGCGCGGCGCGCGCCGCCAGCACGGCGCGATCAACGAGCGCCGCATCGGCTTCCGTGACGCTGCAGAGCACGCGCCCGGTCACCGGGCTCACGTTATCGAAGGGGCGGCCGTCGCTGATGAATTCGCCGCCGATGAAGCAGGGCAGCTGCCGCGCAGTGATGGGGTAGGAATCGGCCGCGGTGAGTGTGCGCATCGGTCCTTGTGAGGTGACTTAATCCCTCGCGCCGCCTTGGGCTGGGCGGGCGCTGCTGTGCGCGGATTCTAGGGGGGTAGCACGCTTAAAGAATAATCGAATTTTGTCTCTCTGATATTCCTTTCATCTATATCAAAGGGTGCACGTTAATTTGAAGCAATGCATGGCGCGCGGGCGCGGCCTTTAATCATAATTGCCACCGCGCGATCGGCCGCAGCGCCCGTCAACCGGCAGCTGTTTCGCCCGTTGAACGGGTGTATCGCGGCCAGCAGGCGCGCGTGCCCGTCCATGGGGCACGCCTGAAATTGCTGCATCCGAAGTTAAGGAGTGAGCTACGCATGTCCTCCCGCATCCGCTTACTGGCGCTTATCGCGCTCGCGTGCTTCGCCCCGGCCGTGTTCGCCCAGGGCTACTACAGCCTCCCGGACTCGCGCCCGGTCCGCTTCTATGTGATGGGCGGCTTCAACCAGCCAGCCGGCAGCGCCAACGATATTCTCCAGGGCGGCTGGGACGTCGGCTTCGGCGTGGCCTTCCGCCAGCCGGGAAGTCCGCTCGCTCTGCGGCTGGAGGTAAATTACGCCAACAACAACGCGACCAATGCGCTGATCAACCAGGGCCAGCAGCAAACCGGGCTGCAGATCACCGGCGGCTATGCGGATCTTTATTGGGGAACGGCGAACGCGGAATATCAGTTCCCCATCGTGCCAGGCATCAACGGCTACGTGGTCGGAGGCGCCGGCGCCTACTACACCCAAATCTCGCTCACCGAGTTCGGCTACGGCTACGTGTGCAATCCGTGGTGGGGCTACTGTTATTTCGGCAGCGGCAGCGCCGTGGTCGCCCAGCACGATGTGACCAAGTTCGGCTGGAATGCCGGTCTTGGCGTTTCCTTCAGACTGCGCGGCGGTACGGTGCTGTTCGTGGAGTCGCGTTACAACGCGGTGCAGATGCCGCAGACATTCGAGTTCGTACCGATAAACATCGGCGTGAAGTTTTAGAGCCCGGGCGCTGCGGCGCGCGCAGCCGTGCTAGCGCTGCGACGCTGAGATGCGCTCATCCACGGTGTAAAAACGTGTGTAGGCACGGTCGAACACGTTTTCCTCATCCGCCGCGATGCGCTGCGCATTCACCGGGTCGGTAAAGGCGGCCATCGCCGCTGCAAACGCGGCCTCATCCGGGTACCACAACTCCGTGACCACGTCGAAGTCCGGCGTCGCAGCCCCCGCGGCCACGATGGCACCGGCTTCGATGAGGAAGTTGCGCCGGTAGTCACACACCTGTGGTGCGATCGAGAGGATCAGCGGCGCATGGCGGGTTTCGTAGTACCGGATGAAGGCCTCGCGCGACAACCCGGCCTTGCGCTTGAGGAACGCGATCGTCTTGATCATTGCCTTTGCCCCCTGCGGCTGGTCAGTGCACTTTGCGCAGCACGGCGTGGGCGTACCGCTCGAGCGCCCTCTTCTTGACCGCGAGCTGCGACATGTCATCGCCCGCCTCGAGCCAGGACTGAACGTCCCAGGGTGAGGGGAGCCAGGGTGCGATGACGACGAGGTCGTGCACCCCGAGTTCCTGCACCGCGTCCACCGCGGCCTGGGTCACCGGCTCGGCGAGCGGCAGGCCCACCTCGAAACCGCTCGGCGGCAGCCCGGCGTCGCGGCGCATGATGTGGATGGCCGCGAGCGCCGTGTCGGTCTGCGCCACCGTCATCGGCAAAGGCAACCAGCCGTCGTTGCGCGCGGCGCGCCGCATGGCCGGTGCCGCCGCGCCACCGCACCAGATGCGTACCGGCTCACGCGGCACCGGGCGCATGATGCCCTCGAAGCGAAAGAGCGGGCCGTCGTGTTTCACACACTCCCCGGTGAGGAGCTGGCGCAGGATCGCCAGCGTTTCGTCCAGGCGCCGGCCGCGCAGTTCAAAATCCACCCCCGCCGCTTCGTATTCTTCCTTCAGCCAGCCGACGGATACGCCGCAGATGATGCGGTCCTGCGTCAGCACGGCGGCCGTCGCCACGCTCTTGGCGACGGTGAGCGGGTCGCGCAGTGCCGCCAGATAAATATTGGAGGCGAAGTGCAGCCGTCGCGTGCTGGCGCCGAGGTGGGCAAACAGCACCCACGGATCCGGCCACGGGGTATCGGGCGGCACGAAGATCTTGCCGTCGGGGGAATACGGATAAGGGGTCTTGATGTCAGCCGGCCAGAGCAGGTGATCCCCGACCATCAGGCCATAGAAGCCCAGTTCCTCCGCGAAGCGCGCCAGTTCCGGCAACTGCTCCGTTTCCCGTACCGCCACCAGCGACAACCAGAACTTCATGGCTTACCGTGCTCCCGGCGCGAAAAACGACAAGGCAACATACGACGGATCGGCCAGATCGGTGCGCCCGGCAGGCGCACCGGCGGCGAACTCCTGATAGGCGGCCGGATCGACCGCCTCGACGCGGCAGAAGTCCATCGCCAGCGAGCGGCGCAGGAATTTCCACACCCCGGCGCGACGCTCATAGTGATCAAGATAGCGGCCGCCGATCAGGATGTCGCGCGCCTGCGGCGCATGGGTGCGGTGGTAGGCGAGCGTGTACAGCTCCCCCTGCGCGTGCTCGCCGGCGACGCGGAACAATGCGTTGCTGATCGAATGCACGGTGGCCGCGAAGTTGGCGAGCACCCCCGGGAGCCACGCCACGTACGCATCCGCGGAGCCGCAGAACATCGCCCCATGATCATCGATCGCGTCATCGTGATAGAGGCTGCGCAGCCAGGCGAAATCACGGCGGTCGCAGGCCCGGCAGTAGCTGAGCACCAGCTCGTGCAGCGCCTGCTTGTCGATGAGCTGCTGCAGCGGATCCCCCATGTGCTCCCCGCCCCCGCCGAAGAGGAAAAGCGGCCGCTAGCGTACCCGGTTTTGCCCGGTCACCGTCATCATGCATATGGGGTAACGGGCACCCGCATCTCACGCATTTGGGCGATGCGCCGGCGGGAGGGTTCGCGCACGGTGCAGCGCCAAGCACCAGAAGGCCGCGGAGGCGAGGATGATCGACGTCTACGGCATGAGCAGCCCGAACGTGGTGAAGATCACCATCATGCTGGAGGAGCTGGGACTTACCTACCGCCAGCATCACGTGAACGTCTTTGCCGGCGAGCAGTACCAGGCCGAATTCCTCAAGATCAGCCCGAACAACAAAGTGCCGGTGATCGTCGATGCGGATGGGCCGGAGGAGCGACCGCTGGCGGTGTTTGAAAGCGGCGCGATCCTCATTTATCTCGCCGAAAAGAGCGGCCGGCTCCTGCCTGCCCGCGGCGCCCGCCGCGCGAGCGTGCTCGAGTGGCTCATGCTGCAGCTCACCGGCGTAGGTCCCATGTTCGGGCAGCTGGTGCACTTCACCCGCTATGCGCCCGCGGGCCATGAGTACAGTCTGCAGCGCTACACGAGCGAGGTGCGCCGCCTCCTCGGGGTGCTCGAGCAGCGCCTCTCGCAGAGTGCCTTTCTCGGCGCCGAGGAATACTCGATCGCCGATGTGGCCACCTGGCCCTGGATCCGCACCGCGAGCACGATTTACCCCTGGCTGGTGCAGGCGGGCGCGGCCGGGGATGCGCTGGGCGAGTGGCCCGCGCTTAGCCGCTGGTTCCGCGGCATCGCCGCGCGGCCCGCGGTCGAGCGCGGCGTCGCGAGCGGCGAGCGCTTTCTTGAGCGTGACAAGGCGGCCTTCGGCAGCGCCGACCCGGATGCCTTCGACCGCTTCTTCAATCGTGGCAAATACGCGCGCTAACGGGACGGGCAGCGATGAAATTCTGGCAGATGCTCACCTGGATGGAGCCGGAGCAGATCCTGGAAGTCGCCCGCTTTGCCGAGGAAGTCGGCTTCGAGGGCGTGATGCTCGGCGATCACGGCGTCTTTCCACTCGAGGTCAAGGCCACTTACCCGTATTCGGCCGACGGCAAGCCGCCGATGGCGCCGGACGCCTGGTACCCGGATTGCTGGGCCACCATCGGCGCGATCAGCGCCGTCACGCGGCGCATCCGCTTCGCGGTCGCAGTCTACGTATTGCCGCTGCGCAATGTGTTTGAGGTCGCGCGGGCCACCGGCACGCTCGCGATCCTCAGCAACAATCGCTTCATCCTGGGCGTCGGCATTGGCTGGATGAAGGACGAGTTCGACATTTACGGCGTCGACTTCCACACGCGCGGCAAGCGCTTCGATGAACAGCTCGACGTGCTGCGCAAGCTCTGGGGCGGCGGGATGGTGGAGCATCACGGCGCGCTTATCGACTTTCCGCCGCTGCAGATCTCGCCCGCTCCGCAGCGCACGGTGCCCATCTTCACCGGCGGCGCCTCCCCGGTGGCGCTAAAGCGCGCGGCCGTCAAGGCGGACGGCTGGATCGGCGCCGGAAATACGCCCGCGGAGGTCCCGGGACTGCTCGCCGAGTTCCGCCGTCTGCGCCGCGAGGCCGGCCGCGAGCAGCTGCCGTTCGAGACGGTCATCGGGCTGTCGACGCCGCCGGATCTGGCGACCTTCCAGCGCCTGGATGAAGCGGGCATGAGCGGCGGGGTCAGCTACCCCTTTACCTTCACGGCCGGCCAGTGCTCGACACTCGATGACAAGAAGCGCGTGATGGAGGATTTCGCGCGGCGCTTCATTCGCCCGCTGGGCGGCTGAGGCGAGCCGCGCCCGCACACGCCCATCGCGCCCCCTGGCTAAACGCGCTTTTTTCAGTGTGCCGCGGAACTGCCCGACAGGCAGGTCTTCATGAACGCACTGCGATCATCACCCTTGAGTCCCTTGGCGGTGGCGTCCGCATTGCAGGTCTTCATCTTCTCCTGCTGGCTATTGGTCTTGGTGCTGCTCGTCGTCGCGGAGTGCGACAGGCAGGTCTTCATGAACGCGCTGCGATCATCACCCTTGAGTCCCTTGGCACTGGCGTCCGCGTTGCAGCTGGTCATCTTCGCCTGCTGACTGTTCTCATCGGCCCGGGCAAGCGGAGCCTGAGCGGTCAGGATCACCAGCGCCGCGGCGAGTGTCAGCACCCCGGTTGAGCCTCTCATACGTTCTCCTTTTTTGCAGGGCGTGAGCCAAGGTACCTATCGTAACCCCAACGCGTGGCGCTACTCCATGTCCGGATACGGACCGCGGCCGCCCGCGGCGATGAAACTCTCCACGCGCGCCTGCAACACGGGCAAGGGCACCGAACCGAGCTCGAGCACGGTGTCGTGGAACGCACGGATGTTGAATCGCTCGCCGAGCGCTTTTTCCGCCTTGGCGCGGCTCTCAAGAATCACGCGCTCGCCCAGGTAGTACGACAGCGCCTGCCCCGGCCAGGTGATGTAGCGGTCAATCTCCGTGCCGATCTCGCGCTCCGGTAGCGCCGTGTACTCGCGGAAGTAGTCGAGCGCCTGTTCGCGCGTCCAGCCCTGGGAGTGAATGCCGGTATCCACCACCAGCCGCGCCGCGCGCCAGATCTGGTAGCCGAGCATGCCGAAGCGGTCGTAGGGGGTGTCATACATGCCCATCTCGCTGCCGAGCTGCTCGCAGTACAGCGCCCAGCCCTCGCCGTAGGCGGAGATGTAGGTGTGCTGGCGGAACGCCGGCTGATCCTTGTGTTCCATCGCGATCGGAATCTGGAACGCGTGCCCCGGAGCGGACTCGTGCAGGGTGAGGGCGGTGAGGTTGTAGAGCGGGCGGCTCGGCAAATCGTAGGTGTTCAGCAGGTACACCCCCGCGCCGCCGCGGCCGGCGGTGTAGAACGGTGCGAGGTCATCCGGAACCGGCTTGATGGTGAAGCGCGCGCGCGGCAGGTAGCCGAAGAACTGCGCCGCCTTGCCGTCGAAGCGCTTGGCGACCCAGGCGGCGCGCATCAGCAGCTCCTCGGGCGTCTTCACGTAAAAGCGCGCATCGGTGCGCAGATACTTCTGAAAGGCGGCGAAGTCCCCGTTGAAGCCGGTGTCGTGCATGGCGCTGAGCATGGCCTCGTGCAGGCGCTTGACCTCCGCCACGCCGAGTTCGTGGATCGCCGCGGGCTCCATGTCAAGCGTGGTGAATTCGCGGATCTTGGCGCGATAGTAGTTCTTGCCGTCCGGCAGCGCCTCGGCGGCGATCGTGGTGCGCATGGCCGGCACGTATTCCTCGCGCACGAACTTCAGCAGCTGTGCGTACGCTGGCTGCACCACATCGCGGATCGTCTTCACGGCCTGCTCGCGCAGCTCCTGCTGCTTCTGCGGCGCGATGCCGTTCATCTCCTTGAACGGCGTGTAGAACAGGCTCGCCTCCGGGCTCGCCTCGGTGACCGCCGTGATCGAGGCGTCGCGTCCCTGCATGGTGACGCGCGGTGGGGTGAAACCGCGTTTGACGCCCGCGCGCATCTCCTCCATCTGTTCACGGAAGTAGCGCGGAATGTCCTGCATCTGCGCCATCCAGTGCTGGTAGTCCTCGAGGCGGCGGAACGGCCGGCGCGCGGTGTAGCCGATATCGGTCCAGAAGGTGGTGTCCGAATTCGCCGGCATCTCGAAGTCGCGGAAGCGCTGGTTGGCAATGAGCACGGCGATCTGGGCGCGATAGATGTCGTAGTTGACCTGCTCCTTCGCGGAGAGGCGCGCGCGTTGGATGCCATCCAGGCGTCGCTGCACGTCTTCCCAGTACTTCAGTCGCATCTCCTGGGTCGCCGGATCCACCCGCGGCAGGTGATCGGCGATCGGCTTGGTGCCGTCCTCATCATCCGGCTGCTGGTCGGTGCGCCACTTCCACTCACTGTTATAGATCGCCTGCAGACGCGCATCCGCGCTGTGGTGGCGCGCACAGCCGCCGAGGGCCGCGGCGAGCAGCGCGAATGCAAGAAAGGGCCTGGCAAAGCTGGGCATGTTGTTCTTTCCGCGACGCATGCGAGGGGGCACAGGATACTCGAACCGTTGCGCCGCGCTCGTGCCGTGCGGTACAAGGGCGGGGTAATGTGGAAAGCAATTGTTGCCGTCAGCATTGGCTCGAGTCTCGGGGCGCTGCTGCGCTGGTGGCTCGGGCTCATCCTCAACGCCCAGTTCCCGGCCATTCCGCCGGGCACGCTCGCGGCCAATCTCATCGGCGGTTACATCATCGGCATCGCCGTCGCCGTGTTCGGCGCCTACGTGGCCATTGCCCCGGAGTGGCGGCTGTTCGTCATCACCGGCTTCTGCGGCGGACTCACCACGTTTTCGACCTTCTCGGCCGAGAGCGTCACGCTGCTGCAGCAGGGTCGAATGCTGTGGGCCGCGGGCCACGCCGCCGCGCACTTCACCGGCTCGATCCTCATGACCTTCGCCGGCATTGGCACAGTCGCGTGGCTACGCAGCTGAAGGGGCCGGTAGCGCGCCCACCTCAAGGAGCTCACCCCAATGCAAGGCTCGTTCCTGCGATTCTACGTGCACGAGAATCAGCGCTACGAACGCGCCCTCGTGTGGGAGTGGCTGCTCGGGCAGGCGAATGCGCTCGGCATCCGCGGCGGCTCGGCGTTTCGCGCCATGGCCGGCTTCGGCCGCCATCGCGTGCTGCACGAGAGCACGTTCTTTGAGCTCGCCGGTACGCTCACGGTTGAAGTGGAGTTCATCGTCACGGACGCAGAGGCGCAGCAGCTGCTGCAACTGCTGCACGATCGGGGAATCCGCCTGTTCTACGCCTGCGTGCCGGCGCTGTTTGGCGTGATCAACCCGGATGCGTCGGACCCGCCGAGCGAGGCCTGAGGCGGCCCGGCGGCCCGCGCCACCGGCTACTTGCCGCGGTTCAAGGTGTGCAGGGGCACGGCCGTGGAGACGCCCAGGCGGCCGCGGTTGGCTTCGGGGGCGGCGAGCGGCTGACACTCCTTGAGCGTGCCGAGGCAGCGCACGGCGAGTTCCTGATACTCACGCGTCCCGTCCGCCTTCCAGGAGAGTTCCGCGGACGTCAATTCCCGCACGATGCGCGCCGGCACCCCTATGACGAGCGTACGCTTGGGCACGACAAAGCCGGCGCGCACGAAGCTCGCCGCGCCAACGAAGGCCTCCTGCTCCACCACCGCGCCGTCCATGACGATGGCGCCGATGCCGATCAGCGCGCCACGGCGGATCGTGCAGCCGTGCAGCACCGCGGCGTGGCCGATGTGAGCGTCCGCCTCGAGCAGCGTGTCCTCGGCCGGAAAGCTGTGCAGCACGCAGCAGTCCTGGATGTTCACGCCCGCGTGCAGCACGATGCGGCCGAAATCCCCGCGCAGTGAGGCGCCCGGACCGATGTAACAGCGCGGCCCGATGAGCACATCACCGATCAGCACCGCCTGCGGATGCACGAATGCGCTCGGGTCGACCACCGGCACGAAGCCATCGACCGAATACACCGGCATGTTTACCTCGCCTTGGCGCGACCGAGAAAAGCGCTCACGGCCGTGCGGAACTCCTCGGACTTGAGCTGCGCGCCGAAGATGCGCGCCTCCTCGTCCATGCGCGCGAGAATCGCGCCCGGATCCCCGCGCAGCAGGCGGCGCGTGGCCGCGAGGGCAGCCGGCGGCTGTCGCGCCACGCTCACGGCGAGCGCGTGCGCCTCGGCGCGCAGCGCACTCTCTTCGACGACACGGTTCACGAGGCCCAGCGTATGCGCGGTGTCCGCATCAAAGCTGCGCCCGAGCAGGAGCAGCTCCGCGGCGCGCTGCGCGCCGATCAGTCGCGGCAGCAGGAGGGAGCTCGCCGCTTCGGGCACGAGCCCCAAGCTCACGAACGGCATCGAGAACTGGGTCGTGCGTGCCGCCACGATCAGGTCGCAATGCAAGAGCATGGTCACGCCGATGCCGACGGTCTGCCCGTGCACGGCCGCGAGCAGCGGCTTCTGCAGCGTCGCGAGCGTGCGCAGCAACCCCATCACCGGATGCTCGCTGGTGAAATTGGTGTTCAGGAAATCATGCAGGTCGTTGCCGGCGCAGAATCCTGCGCCCTCACCGCTCAGCAGCAGCGCGCGGATGTCCCCATCGGCCTGCGCGGCGAGCAGTGCGCCGCGCAGCGCCTCATACATGGCAAAGGTGATCGCGTTGCGCTTCTCGGGGCGGTTTAAGCGCACCTCGCACACCCCGTCCGCACGGCTGACCAGCACCTGCTCGCTCATGCAGTCACTTTGCCGAGTGCGCCGCGGGGGCGCAACTGCGCGCGCGTGGCGCCGCCCGGGCGCAGGCAACGCGCCGCTTAAGGCGCCGGCGGTGCCGCGGGCCCAGGGCCGCGGAAGTTGAGGTCGCTGTCGGCGGCGAGCCAGACCAGCGCGGCCCAGGCGGCGACATTCTGGTCCAGCTGCGCGCGGTCGACCTTGTCGAGCGTGTCATCGGCGGTGTGATGGATATCGAAGTAGCGCGTGGCGTCCTGGTTCAAGGCGAACCCCGGCACCCCCGCCTCGATGGCCGGCTCCACATCCGTCCCGAACTCCACCGGGGCGCGGCGCGCGACGAGGATGCCGAGCGGCCCGAACACACGCGTGAGGGTGTCGGCGAAGGGCGCCCGGGCCACGGCCGGCGGCAGCACCACGGCATAGATGCGGTCGGTTCCCAGATCGCTCTCCGCGGCGAGCACGTGCCGGGGGAGCTCTGAGAGGTGATTGTTCGCATAGGAATGGCCGCCGAAGGCGCCCGCAGGGGGTTGCGGCTGGGCGGGCTCCTCGGCACCGAACAGCACCACGCGCACCGTGCGTCGGGGCTTGTGCGGGAGGTCGCGGATGAGCTTCGCAGCCGCGGCAATGATTGCAGTCCCCGTGCCGTCGTCGATCGCGCCCGTGCCCTGATCCCAGCTGTCCAGGTGCGCGCCCAGCAGCACGAACTCCTCGGGCTTGGCGCTGCCGCGCACGTCCGCGATCACGTTCTGCGAGTGCGCGTCGCTCACGTAGGAGGCACCCGAGAACAGGTGCACCCGCGGGGTCTGGCCGAGGGCGGCGATGCGCTCGAGCTGCTCGGCATCCGGCGCGCTGAGCGCGAACGCCGGTATGGGCACACGTCCATCCACGTAGCGCGTGGTGCCGGTGTGCGCGAGGCGGTGGCTGTCCGTGCCGGCCGAGCGCAGCATGAAGGCGATCGCCCCGGCTCTCGCGGCGACCTGCGGCCCGTCGGTGCGGGCCGCCACCACGACCCCGTAGCCCTCCCCGTCCTGCATGCGCACCATGCGCGCAGCCACCATGGCGATCTTGCCGGTGAGGGAGCCCGCGGGCGCCGCCTTCAGCTCCTCGAGCGTCGCAAAGATCGCCACGTCGCCCTCGAGTCCGGCGGCCGGGGTGGGCGGGGACTCCCCGAGAGCGGCCACGACGAGGGGCTGTTTTGAGGGGGCGACGAGCCGGGCGCTCTCCTCCCCGCGCATCCAGGCGGTGAGCGCAAAGCTCTCGATGTGCACGTTGTCAAAGCCGAGCGCCTTGAAGCGGGCGGCGGCCCACGCGGCGGCGTCGTGTTCGTTCTGCGAGCCGGCGGGCCGTGGACCAAAGCGCGTGGTCAGTTCGCTCACCCAGGCGTAGGCGATGTCGTGACCCGCGAGTGCCGCGTCGCGCAGCTGCGCGGCCACCACCTCCGGCGCTACCGGGGGGGCGGCCAGCAGCGCGGCGGCGGGGGCTGAGCACAGGAGCACGGCCGCGAGGCGCAGCGGCAGGCGAGCGAGGAATGTGTGGCGCACGGGGTCTTTGTCCATCCGGCAGTCGAAGCGGCGCATTCTACGGGAAGCCGGCGCGCGCGCACCACGCGCCGGCGCGCGCCGCGCTCAGGGCATCCGCTCGATCGGCAGCGGTTCGGCCAGATAGAAGCCCTGGGCGTAGTCGACGCCGATGTTCTTCAGCTCCCCGAGCACCGCCTCGCTCTCCACACACTCCGCCACGGTCGCGATGCCGAGCGCGCGACCCACCTTGGCGATGGCCTCCACCATGCTGCGGTTCACCGCATCGTGGGTGATGTGGCTGATGAACTGTCCGTCGATCTTCAGGAAGTCGACCGGCAGGGACTTCAGGTACACGAACGAGGAGACGCCGGTGCCGAAGTCATCGAGGGAGAACTTGCAGCCGCGTGCTTTGAGCTCGGTCATGAGAAAGCGCGCGTTGGCGAGGCTCGTGACCGCGGCGGTCTCGGTGATCTCGAAACACAGCGCCGCGGCGATGGCGGGTTCCCCGACGCTCTGCAGCACGAAGTCCACGAACGACTGCTCATTGAGCGAGGTGCCGGAGAGATTCACCGCGAGCAGCGGCAGCGGCTGACCGGCGCGCTGGCGCGCACGCAGCAGTTCCAGCGCGCGCTCGACCACCCAGCGGTCGATGGCCGACATGACGTTGTAGCGCTCGGCCGCCGGAATGAACTCGCTCGGCGCCACGAGTTCCCCGCTGTCATCGCGCAGCCGCACGGTGAGTTCGTGAAATGCGCGACCCGCGGTGCCGCCCAGGGACACGATGGGCTGAAAGTACAGCTCCAGGCGGTTGTCCTCGGCGGCGCGCGTGACACGCGCCACCCAGTGCATCTCGCGATGGCGGTGCGAGACGCCCTCGGCGCCGTACACATGGATGCGGTTGCGGCCGGCGTCCTTGGCGGCATAGCAGGCGATGTCGGCCGCCGACATGACGCTCGCCACGTTCTCCGTCTCGGCGCGGATCTGCACGATGCCGATGCTCGCACCGACCGACAGCGTGCCGGTGCCCCAGACGAAGCGGAAGTCGCGGATCGCCTGGCGTACGCCCTCGGCGATGCGCGTGGCCTGCTCGAGCGTCACACCCTCGAGCAGCACGCCGAACTCATCGCCGCCGAGGCGCGCGATGGTGTCGGTGGCGCGCACGCGCGTCTGCAGCAGCCCGGTCACATCGCGCAGCAGCCGATCGCCCGCCTGGTGGCCACAGGTGTCGTTCACCACCTTGAACTGGTCAAGATCGATGTAGAGCAGCGCGTAGGAGCCTTCCCCGCGCTGCGCTGACAACAGCGCCCCGTGCAGGCGGTTGTCGAATTCGCGCCGATTGATAAGACCGGTGAGCGCATCGTGGCTCGCCTGCCAGGACAGTGCGCGCCGCAGCCGCCGCTCCTTGGTCACATCGTGGAACACCACCACCGCGCCGATCACCCGCCCCTGGCGGTCGCACAGCGGCGCGGCCGACTCCTGGATCGCGACTTCGTGTCCGGTGCGGGTGATGAGCACCGCGTGATCCGCCGGCCCCTGGGCGCCGGCGCGGCCAAGCGCGCCGTCGAGGGAAGTTTCGATCGGCTCGCGCGTGATCTCGTTGACCAGCCTCAGCACGGCGGCGATCGGCTGACCGCGCGCGTCCGCCAGACTCCAGGCGGTCAGCGCCTCGGCGACCGGGTTGATGTACTGGATGCGTCCCTCGGCATCGGTGCTGATCACCGCATCGCCGATCGACTCGAGCGTCACCTGCGCGCGCTCCTTCTCGGCAAAGATGGCCTGCTCGGCGCGCTTGCGCTCGGTGATGTTGGCGATCGTGCCTTCGTAGCCGACGTGCCGGCCGGCCGCATCGCGCATCGGGCGCGCGTTCTCGAGCACCACGAGCTGCTGCCCGTCGCGCCGGCGCATGAGGAATTCCGCGTCGCGGATCTCGCCCTCCGAGTCCACGCGGCGGGCGAATTCGGCACGGTCGGCCGGGTCCCAGTAGAGCAACGCGGCGCTCGAGAGCGCATACATCTCCTCGGCGCTGCGGTAACCGAGCATGGCAACGAACGCCGGGTTCACCGACAAGAGCCGCCCGTCGCGGCCGCTCTGGTACACCCCTTCGGCGATACTCTCAAACAGCCCGCGAAACTTCGCTTCACTGCCGCGCAGCGCCTCCTCGCCCAGGCGCCGCTCGATGGCGATGCCGGCCAACTGCGCGGCGCGCGCCATGATTTCCGCCTCGGCCGCACTCGGCACGCCCACCTGCTCGCGGTAAACGCCGAGCGCCCCCAGCACCTGCCCGCCGGCCGCCTTGATGGGCGTCGACCACGCCGCACGCAGACTGGCAGCGAGGGCCATCTCGCGCGCGTCGATCCAGAACGGATCCTCGCCCAGATCCGCCACCAGCACCTGCCGGCCGAGGTGGACGCAGGCAGCGCAGGAACCGTTGCGGATGCCGATGCCCGCCTGCTCGAGGCCGGCGCGCAGCGCCGCCGTCAGACGCGGCGCCACCACGGCGGAGAACGCCTGGCCGTCCGCACCCAGCACGCTCACCGAGCAGGTGGCGCCGGCGATCGCCGCCTCGATGAGTGAGGTCACGCCGGCGAGCACCTCCGGCAGCGGCGCGTGGCGCGCGACCTGCTCGAACACCTGCCGTTCGGTGGCCGCGATCCGCTCGGCACGCTTGCGCTCGGAGATATCGGCGATGCTGCCGCGCACCAGGCGGCGGTTGCCGCTCGGCAGGCGCACCAGACGCACCTCGCAGATGATCTCCGCGCCGCTCGCATGGCGGTGCAGCCACTCGAATTGCTGCACTTCACCTGCGAGCGCGCGTTCGATATGGGTACGCGCGCGCTCCTCGGAGGCGGCGCCGTCGGGCTGGCGGGGCGGACTTAAGGTGACCGGGCCCAGCTGCAGCAGCTGCTCGCGGCCGAGGCCGAAGAGTTTCTGCGCGTTCTCGTTGGCATCGACGAAGCGTCCGGTATCCACATCCAGCACGACAATGACTTCCGGCGCGTGATCCACCAGCAGCTGATAACGCGCCGCACTTTCGCGCATGGCCTGCTCACGCTCGCGCCGCTCGGTCACATCGCGCAGGCACAGCACGAACATCTGGCGCTGCGAGAGCGGCGCCTTGCTGACGGCGATCTCGGCCGGAAAGAGCTCCCCGTCCTGGCGCTGCGCCCACAGCTCGCGCGCGGTCAGATCGAGCGCGGTGTCGCCCAGGCTCGCCGCGAGGCGCTCGAGCACCTCGGGGACCGTCTCGTTGCTGCTGGCGATCTTGGGCAACAACACATCGATGCGCCGGCCGATGACCTCGTCCTCGGAGTAACCAAAGACGCGTGCACCGGTGGGATTGAAGGTGCGGATGAGACCGGTTTCATCCACCAGCAGCACCACGTCCTTGATGTGATCGAGGATCACCTGCAGGTGCTCACCGGACTGCTCGCGCGCCTCGTGGGCGAGCGCCTGCGCCTCATCGGCCATCAGGCGCATGGACTCCACGATGCCGCGGCGCTCGCGCTCCACGGTCAGGTAGTGATCGTTGATCAGGCGCAGCAGCATCGGCACTTCGGGCACGGCGTTGCCGGTGCGCAGCTGCAACTCGCGCAGCTGCGCCTTCAGCTGCGGATGCAGCTCCGGATAGGCTTCAGCGTGCGGCCGCGCATCCGCCCGTACGAGCGTGGTCGTGGCCCCGGGCGTGGGCTCGGAAGAATCGGGGTGCGTCCGAAACGGCTGCGTTTTTGACATAACCAAGGCCACTAAACCCGATTGAGATCATACGGGGGGCGTGCGTTCGGGCTTGTGAAGCCCCTCGCGAAACCGGCCAGTACCGGCAATCGCGCGGAGCTAGCGCGTGGCCGCCGTCGCCGGGGGCGAGGCGGAGGCGGTCGTGGCCGGCGCGGCAGCCGTGATGGGCTTGGTCGGTAGATCCGGGATGCCAGTGCCGGCGATCACGGGAATCGAGTAGCTCTGGGTGGAGATCTGACCGCCCATGTCCACGGACACCACGGCGGTGAGAAGATAAATGCCGTTCTTCTTGGGCAGCACCTTGATGGTGCGCTCGATGGGTGTGTTTTCCACCGGCTTGTCGGCCGGCTCCAGTTCCCCGGAACCGACCAGTTCCAGGCCCTCCTCGCCCTCCACCTTGCCCGAGATGCGGTCAAGATTACTGGCCGTGGGCACGATCGCCAGATCGATATCGACCGGCTGCGCCACGTCCGGGCGCCCGAGCAAGGCAAATTTCACCTGGACCGGAATCGGGCTGCTGCCGGGCTTAACCGAAGTGGCCGCCCCGACGAGACTGCGCGCCAGCGTATCCTGGGGATTGAGCGCTTTTTTTGCCCGCGTGGCGGCGCGCGTGGCCGGCGTCTCCTCGTGGCTCGAGCCGCAGCCACCGAGCAGGGCCGCAATCAGCAGGGCCGCCGTCGCGTTCGTTGCGAGTTTCCACATGGCTTGTTCAGCGCTACCTGGGATTTGTCTTAAGTCACATCGACCTTAAGGGGCCACAATAACGCCTCTGTGGGGCTGCACGCACGTGCGCCGCTTCGCATTTCTGCGCTCTCACCCGCGCAGCAGCGGCGGATCCTCGATCTGCGCCATCTGCTCGATGAGGTCGATGACGTACCCCTCCCAGTAGCGCTCCTCGCCAAACCACGGAAAGGCCCGCGGAAAGGCCGGATCCCCCCAGCGGTGGGCCACCCAGGCGGCGTGGTGCAGCATGCGCAGCGAGCGCAGCGGCTCGATCAGGCGCACCTGCGCGTAGTCGAAGTCTGCAAACTGCCGGTAGCCCTCGAGCAGCTCCGCCCACTGGTGCTGCTGCTCATCGGGGGAGCCGGCGAGCATCATCCACAGGTCCTGCACGCGCGGACCCATGGCGCAATCATCCAGGTCCACGAACACCGGACCCTGTTCGTTCCACAGCAGATTCCCGAGATGGCAGTCCCCGTGCAGGCGGATCTCACTGACGGCGCCGACGGCGGCGAAGGCGCCGCTCACCCGCTCCAGCAGCGCCGCGCTCACCGAGGCGTAGCGCTCGTGCAGGCGCTGCGGCAGAAGCTCACTCGCGAGCACCTGCGCGCGCGCCTCCCAGCCCAAACGCTCCACCCCGATGCGCGGGCGCACGGCGAAGGGCCGCCGCGCGCCGACCTGGTGCAGCCGTGCGAGGCTGCGGCCCAGGATCTGGCGCGCTTCCGGGGCGTCCAGCTCCGGTGCGCGCCCGCGCATGAAGGGGAAGGCCGCGAAGCGAAAATCGCTGAAGCGCAGCAGTGTCTGCCCGCCGATGACGAGCGGCGCGGCCACCGGCAGCTCCGCGGCCGCCAGCTCCTGGGTGAACTCGTGCTCCTCGGCGATCTGCGCATCAGTCCAGCGCCGCGGCCGGTAGAACTTCAGCACCAGCGTGCGCGTGTCGCTGCCGAGCTGGTAGACACGGTTTTCGTAGCTGTTGAGGGCGAACAGACGCCCGTCAGGCTCCAGCCCGGAAGCGCCGGCCGCGTCCAGGACCACCTCGGGCGTGAGTCCTGCGAAAGGTTGCACCGTGCTGTCGCGGCTTTTGTTTATCATCGGGCCACCATGAAGCAAGGCAGCATATTAGTCACCGGCGGCGCGGGCTATATCGGTTCACACGTGGCGCTGCAGCTCGCCGCGCGCGGAGAGCGCGTCATCATCCTGGATGATCTGTCGCGGGGGTTTCGCCAGGCGGCGCTCGACACGCCGCTCGTCATCGGCAAGGTGGGCGACCGCGCAACCGTGGCGCAGCTGCTAAAGAGCCACGCAGTGGACACCGTGATGCACTTCGCCGCCTACACCATCGTGCCCGAATCGGTGGCCGAACCGCTGAAATATTTCGGCAACAACACCTGCTCGACCCGCTCGCTGCTCGAGTGCTGCCTGGAGGCGAACGTACGGCACTTCGTGTTCTCCTCCACCGCGGCGGTCTACGGCACGCCCGCAGACGGGGTGGCCGCGGAGACGACCCCGACGGCCCCGATCAACCCCTACGGCACCTCCAAGCTCATGAGCGAGTGGATGCTGGCGAGCGTGGCCCAGGCCTCGCCGCTGCGTTATGCGGCGCTGCGCTATTTCAACGTGGCGGGCTCGGATCCGGGCGGTCGGATCGGCCAGGCCACACCGAATGCCACCTTACTCATCAAGGTCGCCTGCGAGGCGGCCGTGGGCAAGCGCTCGCACGTCTCAATCTTCGGCACCGACTATCCGACCCCAGACGGCACCGGCGTGCGCGACTACATCCACGTCGAGGACCTCGCCCGCGCGCACCTGGACGCGCTCACTTACCTGCGCGCCGGGGGCGCCTCGACGACGCTCAACGTCGGCTACGGCCACGGCTACAGCGTGCGTCAGGTGCTCGAGAGCGTGACGCGCGTCTCGGGGCAGCAGCTCGCGGTGCGCGAGGAGCCGCGCCGCCCGGGGGACCCGGCGGCCCTGGTCGCACGGGCCGAACGCATTCGCAGCGAACTTGGCTGGCAGCCGCGTCTGAACGACCTCGATACGATCGTGCGCACCGCGTACACCTGGGAGCAGCGCCTCCAGCGCGAGCCGTGGTAGCTTCTGAACCCGGGCTGAATGCGGGCACGCCCTTCTTAAGGCGCGCCGAGGCTGTTACCGGTAGGTAGAATGCGCCCCCATGCGGTGGGGGCGTCCCAAGTCATTGAGTGGACTGATGCTGGTCGGCCTGTTCTTCATGGCCGTGCCACTGCTCGTCGCCGTTTTGACGGCGGTCCTGCAGATCCGCGACCTCGCCGATACCGGCCAAATGATCGTCAAACAGGGAGTCACCAACGCCCGTGCCAGCCAAGCGCTCTTCGGGCAGATCGCCTCTCTTGAGCGCACCGCGCGTCTGTATGACGTGCTGAACGATCCGAAGCTCCTGGAAGGCTATCGTACCCAGGATGAGCGCCTGAGCCAGACGCGCGAGCAGCTGCACAGCCAGGCCGCGGCCGATGCGCGTACGACGCTCGAAGAACTCGGGAAGCTGCAGGAGAGCATCCGCTCGACCGTGATGAATGCGCCCTCCAAGGATGCCGCCGCGCAGGCGCAGCTCGCCGAGGGCTTCACGCAGCTCACCGCACTCGTGGAGCGCGTGGCGCAGGAGAGCAACGCGCAGGTGGACGCGGAGGTGTCGGCGCTGGAAGAGCGCACGCTGCAGGCGCGCATGCACCTGTTGTGGACCGCCGCATTGCTCTTACCGCTCGCCGCGATCGCAGTCCTGGTGCTCACCGTGGGCGTCGGGCGCCCGCTGCGACAGCTTGATCGGGCCATCAGTGAGCTTGGTGAGGGCACCTTCACGAACCCCATCGCGGTCTCAGGTCCGCACGATCTGGAGCGCCTCGGCGGACAGCTCGAGTGGCTGCGCCAGCGCCTGCTCGAGCTTGCGCACGAGCGCAACCGCTTCTTGCGGCACATGTCGCACGAGCTGAAAACCCCGCTCGCCAACATCCGCGAGGGCACGGAGCTGCTGATGGATGGGGCGGTCGGGGAGCTGGATTCCAATCAGCGCGAAGTGGCCGCCATTTTGCGCGAGAACGGCATCAAGCTGCAGCGCATGATCGAGAACCTGCTGTCCTTCAGCGCCTGGCAAACCTCAAGCGTGGGCCTTGAGGCCACGGAATTTCGCCTGCGTCCGCTGGTGAAGCAGGTGCTCGAGAACCAACAGCTCACGCTGCTGTCGCAGCGGGTGCGACTGGATGTGCACGTCGAGGACGTCACGCTGGTGGCCGACCGCGGCAAGATCCGCCTGATTCTCGAGAACTTAGTGTCCAACGCAGTCAAGTATTCCCCCAAGGGCGGCACGATTCACCTCATGGGGCGCACCGCCGGCGCGCAGCTGGTGCTCGACGTCGCCGACGGCGGCCCGGGTATCCCGCCCGAGGACCGCGCGCACATCTTCGATGCCTTCTACACCGGGCGCGCCGCGCGCAGCACCGCGGTCAAGGGTACCGGCATCGGACTTTCGGTGGTGCTCGAGTTCGTGTCCGCGCACGGCGGCACGGTGCAGATCATCGACGGTCAGTACCCGGGCGCGCATTTCCGCATCACCATGCCGATTCGCGCCAGCACCGGGGATCAGCCTGCCCGCAGCGTGCCGAAGGCCCAGGCGCATGCCGCTTAGGAGCCGCCACCTTGGCTGCGCGGCCACACTCCTCGCCGCGCTGCAGCTCTTCGGCTGCGCCGGCCTCTCCGGGGAACGCCCGCCGGCGCCGGCGCCGGTCGTCAATCCGGCAGCGACCAGCGCGACGTTGCTCGCCGGCTACCTTGAACTGCTGCAGAAGCTCGTCACCGGGCCACCCGCCCAGCAGGCGGAGATCCTGGCGAGCGCGCAGCACGAGTACGACACCGCGCCCACGCCGAGCCATCAGCTGAAGCTCGCACTCGTGCTCGGCACCCCCGGGCATCCGGCCACTGACCTGCCGCGCGCCCAGGGGCTGTTGCGCGAGCTCATGGCGAACCCGGAGGTGCTCTTGCCGGCCGAGCGCGCGCTCGCATTCCTGGAGCTTTCGCAAATTGACGACCATTTGACGCTCGAGGCGGAAAACCGCAGGCTGCAAACTGAGGCGGTGCGGGCGGATCGCGAGCACATCGCGAACGCCAATCACCGCCTGCAGGCGGAGCTGGACGAGAACGCCCGCCTGCGCAAGGAGCTCGATGAGGCGCGCGCGAAGCTTGCGGCGATCGCCAACATCGAGCGCTCGCTCAATGAGCGCAAACCCGGCACCACGACTCATTAGCCGTGCGCCCTTTAAGGAAACGATCTTGAATCAGACCGGTAAACGCAAGGCACGCATCCTGGTGGTCGACGATGATCCGGGGTTGCTGCGCCTCCTGACCATCCGCCTGCGCGCGGAGAGCTACGACGTCGAGGCAGTCGAGAGTGCTGCGCAGGCACTGGCCGCCTCGAGCCGCTTCCGGCCGGATCTGGTGATCACGGATCTGCGCATGGATCAGATGGACGGGATCGGGCTGCTCAAGGAGCTGCAGAACCGCTGGCCGGGACTGAAGGTCATCATCCTCACCGCCCACGGCACCATCCCCGATGCGGTGCAGGCAACCCAGATGGGTGCCTTCGGCTTCCTCACTAAGCCGGTGGACAAGCAGGAACTGCTCGATCAGGTGCAAAAGGCGCTGCGCATCTCCGGCTTTGGCGCCTCAGACGAGGACTGGCGCGCGGAGATCATCACCCGCAGCGCCGCGATGGAAGAGAAGCTCGCGCAGGCGCACATGGTGGCGGGCACCGATGCGCGCGTGCTGATCACCGGCGAGAGCGGCACGGGGAAGGAGCTGCTGGCGCGCGCCATCCACAAGGGTAGCCCGCGGCGCAACAAGCCCTTCGTCGCCATCAACTGCAGCGCCATGGCGGAGGATCTGCTCGAGTCGGAACTGTTCGGCCACGAGAAGGGCTCCTTTACCGGCGCCACGCGCGCTCATCGCGGCCTCTTCATGGCCGCCGACGGCGGCACGCTGATGCTCGATGAGATCGGCGACATGCCGATGCGGCTGCAGGTGAAGCTGCTGCGCGTACTGCAGGAGAACGTGATCCGCCCGGTCGGCAGCACGGATGCCATTGCGGTCAACGTGCGGGTGATTTCCGCAACCCACCGCGACCTGCAGCAGCTGATGGCGGGCGGGCAGTTCCGCGAGGACCTGTACTACCGTCTGAACGTGGTGCACATCGAGATGCCCTCCCTCAACCGCCGCCGCGAGGATATCCCGCTGCTGGTCGCGCACTTCCTCGCGCAGATCGCCAAGGAATCCGGCGTGCGCAAGATCTACGCGCCCGAGGCGGTGGAACTGCTCGCGACCGCTGACTGGCCGGGCAACATCCGCCAGCTGCAAAACGTGGTGCGCCAGAACGTGGCCCTGTCGCAAACACCGATCGTCCCGGTGGAGCTGGTGCAGCAGTCCTTAGGCGGCACGCCCGGGCGGCTGCCCTCCTTCGATGAGGCGCGCGATGAGTTCACGCGCAGCTACCTGTCGCAGATCCTGCAGATCACCGGCGGCAACGTGAGTCAGGCGGCCCGTCTGGCGCGGCGCAACCGCACGGATTTCTACAAGCTGCTGGCACGCCACCAGCTGACGCCCGAAGAGTTCAAGCAGCGCTAGTCAAGCGCGCTTTAGCGCTCCGGGGCGGCCTCGGGCGCCGCGGCGCTCGCGATGCTCTCGGCCGCGTGCGGGCCGCTCTTGCCGAACTGCGCCGCATCGATGCTGTGCTTGCCCAGAAGGTCGTAGAGCGTCGGCCGCGTGACACCCAGCAGCTCCGCGGCGCGCGACAGGTTGCCGCGGGCGACTGCGAGCGACTGACGCACCGCCTGCGCCTCGGCGCGCTGGCGTGCCACGCGCAGATTGAGGTACTCCGGATCATCGCCCGGATCGACGAGACCTAAGTCCGCGGCGGTCACCACCACCCCCTCAGCCATGATCACCGCGCCCTTGATGCGGTTCTCGAGCTCGCGCACGTTGCCCGGCCAGCGGTACGCCTGGATGGCGCGGATCGCATCGGGTGCCAGACCACGCGTGGGCTTGGCGAAGCGCTCGGCGGTCTGCTGCAGGAGAAACTGCGCCAGCAGCAGGCTGTCGCCCTGGCGCTCCCGCAGCGGCGGCACGCGGATCGTGACTTCACTGATGCGGTAGAACAGATCATCCCGAAAGGTGCCGGTGCCGATGAGGGTGTCGAGGGGTTTGTTGGTGGCACACACGATCCGAATATCGAGTATCACCGGCACATGCCCGCCGACGCGATCGACGGTGCGCTCCTGCACCACGCGCAGCAGCTTCGCCTGCAGCGAGCCGGGCATCTCCCCGATCTCATCGAGGAACACCGTGCCGCCATCGGCCGATTCGAGCTTGCCGGCGGTGCGCCTGGCCGCCCCGGTAAAGGCGCCCTTCTCGTACCCGAACAGCTCGCTTTCGAGCAGCGTGTCGGGAATCGCCGCGCAGTTGATGGCAATGAAGGGCTTGTGCGAGCGGCCCGAGAGCCGGTGCAGGGCACGCGCCAGCAGTTCCTTGCCCGTGCCGCTGTCGCCGAGCAGCAGTACGGTCGCATTGGTCGGGGCGACCTTCTCGATCGCGCGGCACAGGCTGCGCATCGAGTCGCTGACGCCGATGATGCCCTCGAGCGCCATCGCGCCGGTGCGTTCGCGCAGGCGCCAGTTCTCCTCCTCCAACTCGCGGATACGCAGCGCGCGGCGCACGACGATCGAGAGCACGCCGGCATCGAGGGGCTTGTGGTAGAAGTCCGCCGCCCCCAGGCCGACGGCTGAGACGGCGAGCTCGCGCGCGTCGTGCTCGGTCATCGCGATGATCTTGGTGTCGGGGGAGATGTTAAGGATCTGCCGCAGGAGCTCCAGACTCTGCGCCGCGACGGCCGGATCGCGCGCGGTCCCGAGGTCAAACAGCACGACGTCCGGCTCGGTGCGGCGCACCAGGGCGAGTGCCTGCTCGGAGGTGTCGGCGGCGGTCACCTCAAGGTCGGAGAACACCGCCTCGAGCTCGCGCCGCAGCGCGCGGTCATTTTCCAGGATGAGAAGCTTACGCCGCTGCTGCATTACGGTGGCCATCAACGTGCCCCCTTGCCCATGAGAACCACCTCGGCGGTCTGCACCAGGATCGCAAGATCAAAGAGCAGACTGTTGTTTTTGATGTAGTAGAGGTCGTACTGCAGTTTCTCGAGTGCGTCCTGCTCGGAGGAGCCGTACGGGTAGCACAGCTGTGCCCAGCCGGTGATTCCCGGTTTCACGTAGTGACGCTGCACGTAGTAGGGAATCTTCTCGGCCAGTTCGGCGACGAACTCCGGGCGCTCCGGGCGCGGGCCGATGAAACTCATGTGGCCGCGCAGCACGTTCAGGATCTGCGGCAGCTCATCGATGCGCAGTTTGCGGATGATCGCCCCGACGCGCGTCACGCGCGGATCCGAGTGCTGCGCCCACTGTGCACCGTTCATCTCCGCATCCAGGCGCATGCTGCGGAATTTGATCACCTTGAACTCACGCCCGCCCAGGCCCACGCGCCGCTGGCTGTACAGCGCCGGCGCCCGCAAGCCATCCTCCATCTTGATGGCGACGACCGTTAGCAAAATCGCCGGCAGCGAGACGGTCAGCACCGCAAAGCTCGCTCCCAGATCGAGCATGCGCGAGGAGAACAGGCGCAGCGGGTCGCGCCGGAAGCCCTGGCCGAAGATCATCCAGCTCGGATTGAGCACGTCCAGGCGTACGCGGCCGGTCTCGCGCTCGAGGAAGGTGAGGAGCTCCGTGACGTCCACCCCGGCCAGGCGGCAGTCGAGCAGCTCGCGGATCGGAAAGCCGCGGCGCCGGTCGTCCATCGCCACGACCACTTCGGTGACGCTCAGCCGCTCACACAGGCCGCGCAGGTCTCCGTGCGGGTCCAGCACCTGCTCGGCGGGCACGACGAGCGACTCCTCGCTCGGCTGCACGAAGCCGACCAGCTGAAATCCGCGCCGATCGGTAGATCGGCGCAGATTCGCCACCGCGACCGCGGCGGCACCGGTCCCGTAGACGAGCACGCGGCGTTTGAAGATCTCCTGGCTTACCAGGCGCGCGAACAGCAGCCGTGAAAGCATGATCCCGCAGCCGGAGAGGATGATGGCGAGGGCCTCGACCCCGCGCCACAGGTGCAGCGTCGGCAGCAGGTAGAAAACGGCGGCGATGCCGCACGAAGCCACCACGAGCGCCGCCACCACCCGCACCAGCACGCCCGAGACCTGCGCCCGCTGGCGGGCGCTGTAGAGCCCGAACGCGAGCAGGCACACCACGACGATCAGACCGAACACCCCTGCCCGAAGCCACAGCGCACCGCCTATCTGCAGCTCCAGGAGATGCAGGCGAGTCAACGGCGTCTGGAAACGAATCGAGACGGCCGCGTACAGCGCGAAGAAGGCGATCAGGCCCTCCGCGAGCGCAAGGACGGCGATCGAGGCCGGGACATGTTGTCCGAGAACGCGGATGCGCATGCAGCCTTCGCTTTACACAGTGACGTCTGGTGAGCTACCGGGAACTTTACAGGAAAGTGTAAAGCCCCCCGGGGGCAGGACTGTGAAGAGCATCACACTTGAGGTGTGATTAAGGGAAACCGTCTCGCGCGACCGACACTCTGTGCGGGCGCGGAGGCGCTGAACGGCCCCGGGGGCGGTCTAGGGGTGCGCTTTGAATGCCGCGAGCTGCATGATCCAGGGTGCGGGCGGGCTCAGCGGGGCCGTCGCGGTGTAGCTGCCCGTGGCGCTCACGATACGATCTTCGGCGATATCGCTGTCCGGGACCGTGATGACGCGATTCGTGAACCCCGCGCCCGCACCGGTCGTCGTCGTGTACACCACGTTCGCCCCGATGATCAGATCGTTCGCATTGGTGGTGGTCGCCGCACCGCTGCTGCTCAAGCTGCTGTTGCCGCTCGCCGCGGCGACGACGTCGAGCGGGCTCGTGGTGGCGATTCCGCTGTATTCGAGCACCCGCACATCCGGGTACACCGCAGCGCTCGTGAACCCCACCGAGACGGTGTTGGCGCCCGCCGCGGCAGCGACGATGCTGGCGGCGTAGTAGATCGCCTGCGAGGCGGTGCCGGAGATCACGGTCGGCCCTACGGCGAGGTGGTAGGTGTTGCCACTGGAATCGGTAAGGGTGCCAATCGTTGCCGTCGAATCACCCCAGCTCACCACCACCACGTTGAGGTCGCCTGCGCTCTGGGCCCCCCTGTAGGGCACCGCAACCCGCGCAGCCGCGGACTGGGGAGTGGCGTAATTGACCTGCACGAATGCGATGGCCGGCGGCCCCGCCGCGCCGGTCGTGGCGCTCGCGACGTTGGAATACGGGCCGGTGTTGCCGCCCGCATCGGCGGCGCGCACACGGTAGGAATAAGTCGTCGCGGCGGTGAGCGACGCATCGTTGTAGCTGGTGGTCGTGCTGGTGGCGACCTGCGCGAAGGTGCTGCAGCCGGAGCCCTGGCAGCGCTCGATCCGGTACTGGCTGATGGTGCCGCCCGTCTCGGTGGCCGCGCCCCAGGTCAGATTGATCTGACTCGAGCTGGCGCTCGTGGCGGTGAGATTCGTGGGCGCTGTGATGGTCGACGCTGCGGTGCTCGCGGTGGCAACGTTCGAGTACGGTCCGGTGTCGCCCAGGGTGTCCTTGGCGCGCACGCGGTAGCTGTAGGTGGTCGATCCCGCGACGCCGCTATCGGCGTACGTGAGGCTGCTCGTCGTGCTGATTTGCACGAAGCTGCTGCAACCGGCCCCCTGACAGCGCTCGATCAGGTACTGACTCACCGTACCACCGACCTCGCTCGCCTTACCCCATGACAGGTTGATCAGCGAACTGCCCGATGCGGTCGCCGCGAGATTCGTGGGCGCGCCCGGCGTGGGCGCCAGGGTGACGGCCGTCGCGGTGTTGGAGTAAGGACCGGTCTGCCCCAGGGCGTCCTTGGCCCGGACACGATAACTGTAAGAGGTCGAGCCGGTGAGTCCGGAATCCGCGTACGAGGTGCTCGTGGCCGTGCCGACCTGCACGAAGCTCGAGCACCCGCTGCCCTGGCAGCGCTCGATGAGATACTGAGCGATGCTGCCGCCGGTTTCCGTGGCGGCCGTCCAGGTGAGATTGATGGCCGTCGCCGAAGCGGCGGTTGCCGCCAGGGCGGACGGGGCGGTGGGGGTCACCGGGGCAGTGCCACTGGCGCCTTTGAAGGCCACCATCTGCATGATCGTCGGACCCGCAGGGCTCACGGTTGCCGTGGCCGCGTAGCTGCCGATGCTCGTGACGACCCGATCCTCCGCAATGTCGCCGTCCGGCACGGTGATCATGCGTGAGGTGAAGCCGGCACCGGCGCCCAGGGTGTATTCCAGCGTAACGTCCGCGCCGACCAGAAGATCATTGGCGTTGGTCGTCGTCACAGCGCCGCTGCTCGCGGTGCCGGAGCTGCCGGTGGCGCCGCTGACGACGTCCAGCGGGCTCGTGCCGGCGATATCTGTGTACTCGAGAATGCGAATGTCCGGATAAGTCGCCGAGCCGTTGAAGGCCACGGTCACGGTGTTGGCGTTCGCGGCCGCGCTGGCAATGTTGGGCGCGTAGTAGATTGACTGGCTCGCCACGCCGCTCAACACGGTGGGCCCGATGGCCGCGGCGTACACATTGCCGCTACTGTCGCTGACGCTCTTGACCGTGGCGCTCGAGTCACCCCAGGCTACGACCACCACGTTGAGATCGCCCTGCTGTTGCGCGGCGGTGAACTTCACTGCCACTGAGGTCTGCGGCGACTGCGGCGTCGCGTAGTTACCCTGCACGTAGCTGATTTGCGCCAGCGACGAGATGGTATAGACGCCGACCGCGGGGGTGCTTGTTAGCTTGCCGCTCTGCACGGCAATTGCATTGATGGTGGTGGTGGCGGTGACGTTCAGCGGCGCGGTATAGATTGCCGAAGCGAGCGTCGGCTGACTGCCATCGAGGGTGTAGTAGATCGTCGCCCCGGCGGTGGCGGTGATCGTCACAGATTGCGCGCCGGCGTAACTGGAGGGCGCGGGGGAGAACGTCGGCGCCGTCAGGCGCTGCGGCGTCGAGGCGAGCAGCGCGTACACATCGATGCCGGCCGCACCGCCCATGAAGACCTTGCCGCCGGAGACCGTGGGCACGGCGAATTTCACCGGGGCCCCCGCGGTGTCGCGATTGTTCGCCGCCTGAGTGCTGTTGTAGAGCTCGGTGGCAAGATTGGTGGCGTCGTAAGCGTGCAGCACGCCGGCACCGAGTGTGGAGTTGAACTCGACCGCCCACATCAAGGCGCTGGTAGCCGAGGTGCTGGCGGCCGAGACCACCGGTTGTGCGCCGGGATAGGCAAAGGTGGTCGGCGCCTGCGAGGTGGGCGTGCTGCTCAGCTGTCCGTTGCTGAGCGTATAGAGCTTGCAGGCATCGCTGACGCCGCACAGGTAGACGCGGTTCTGCCAGTACGCCGGGGCGGTGTAGCTGTTGCCGGCGTACGGCAGGGGATTTTGCAGCGGATTGAGGGCGGTGCCACCGATCCCGGACTTGATCCACTGAACGATGTAACTGTTGGGCGTGCTGTACGAGCCGTTGTACTTGCCCATGTTGTCGCGGTCGACGAGGTAGATCTCCCCGTCCTTGCCCGTGCCCACGAGCAGGTTCGGGTGCGTGGCGCTGCCGACTCCGGGCGGCAGGAGCGTAAGGCCGGCGGCCGCGACGTCATCATCGGCAGCACCGAGGGCGGCCTGATTGAAGGGGGTGAAGTAGTCGGTGACGGTCAATCCGGCCGTGGGCGAAAGCTTTACCCACGAGTCCGCCCAGTCAGGACCGGCGTTGAAAGTGCCGTTGCCGGTTGAGACATAGATGTTGCCGTTCGGATCCACTGGCGGTGCCTGACCGCTCGACCAAACTCCAGCGCCCCACGAGGCGTCCCCGGAGGTGCAGAACACGGAAACCTGAGCGAGCGTGGTGGCGTTATAGCCCACGAGCCACCCCACCCAGGGAAAGTTGTCGCCGTTTGAGCCGACGCCGACGTAGACGACGCCGTTGAGAAGAAACAGTCCGGGTCGCTGCTGACTGGTCGCGGCGTTTACGTTGAGCGGCGTCGCCCCGCTGCCGAAGGACGCCTGCACCTGTACCGGCGTCACCTTGTCGAGTCCGGTGGTGATGTCAAGCGCGTGCAGCCAGTAGTAGGAGGGGGAACCGCTCTGCACGGTCTGCGCCACCACGTAGAGGGTATTGCTGGTCGGATCGATCACTGGCGTTGAAGTGATCGAGACCTCGGGGTTGATGTCTTCCAGCGAGGCGTTGGTTGGACGCGTCGTCAGGCCCGTGGCCGGATTGATGAAACTCGTGTGCCAGATCGGTGTCGCCGCGTCGGCATCGAAGGCGTAAACGCTCGAGTGTTCGGTCGCCACGAAGACAACGTTGAACGTGCCCTTGCCGGCAATGGTGAGGTTCGACTTGTACAGCGGTTGCGCGTAAACCTGCCCGTCCACCGGGAAGGTATAAACCTTGCCAAAGGTGGCGACGCTGACACTCTGGGCGGTGAGCGTGGCCTCGTTGAGATTCTGGCTGGTGCGTCCCGCATCGTAGTGCGAGACGAGGACATCCGTTTGCGCCTGAGCCAGCGAGGCGGCCAGCACGAGTGCGGCCAGCCCGGTTCGTCTCCCCTTCATCCGCTCCCTTTTCACATAAACAGGGGGCCCATCCAGACCCCGTTCGTCAGGATATAGCAACAACTGTGCCTCCGCTGAAACTGACGCGAAATCAGCGGTTGCTGAGCACGTCCGGCGAAGTGTGCGGCGCGAGTTGTAAAGAGGGCCGACGCTTTTGGCGGTAAAGAAGTTGTCAATTGTGTCGCCAGCGTGAGACACCGGCGACAGTTGCCCCACGGGCGCTAGTGCAGATGAAACTCGGTTCCGTTACGCAAGATGGTGAGCTGCCGCGGCAAGCCTTGCTCGCGGTAATTGAGCGCGAACTGCTCGGGCGTCGTCGCCGGGACACCGTCGACCGAGAGGATCACGTCCCCGGGCAGCAGCCGCAACTGCCCGACGACACTGCCCGGCGGCGTCGCTTCGACCAGGATGCCGCCGGCAGGGTTCGCACGCATGCCGTGCGCGATCTTCGCAAGCTGGCGCGCGTCCGCCGGCGGTAACGCTTGCTCCTGCGGCGGCGGTTCGGCGTCCGGAACGTTACCTGGGGCGGCCGGGATGGCCGCAGGCTCAGACTGCACCGCGGTCGGGCGTTCCGATCTTGCGGGACTGACTCTCGCGGCCGCCGCAGGCTCCGGCGTGCCCACCGGATCGCGCGCCGGCTCAGGCACGGTGCGCGGGCGGTTCCAGACGAGCGCGAGGATGAAAGCCCCGCAGACCAGCGCCGCAAGCAGGAGGTACCGTCCCATAACCCTGGACATGAGTTCCTCAGAGCAGATTGAACTTACTGATCAAAAAGGCCTCGGCCCAGGGAGTTCCGCCGCCGGCCTCGATACCGCGCAAGCGCATCAGCGCTTCGAAGGTCTCGGCGCGGAACCACTGTTTGCTGCGTTGACTGGCGTAGCAGCCCCGCAGCGTGCGCGTTTTCATCGCCACCTGAGCCTTCGTGAGTGGCACGTAGGCATTGGCACCAGCGAGGTCGCCTTCGTACTTGGGAATCTCATACTCGAGTATCAGATGACGACGAAACGCGTTCCAGGTGAGTTCGCCGATCAGCCGATGATCCTGGTGCAGATCCGCGCGGCGATGCGTGAGAATCAGATCCGGCGCGGGGCGCCGCTGCAGCGACTGGAAGGTGTCCTTGATCGCAGCATAGGAGCCGGGAAAGTAGCTGTCGCGGTAACCGTGCACCAACAACTCCCTCGTGCGCGCGCCACGCAGAAATCGTTGCGCGCTCGCACGCAACTCACGCTCACGCTCGGCAGTGGCGCTAAAGACCACCCAGGTGACATCGGCGGCCCCGCGGCGCGCCAGCAGTTTCAGCAGCGTGCCGCCGCAACCAATCTCGATATCGTCGCAGTGCGCGCCCAGACACAGGATGCGCATCGGTCGGCGCAGGGGGCGCGGCAACATCAGCTCGAGCATAAATTTCAGCGCTCCACCCTCACCCCGGGGTGAGTTGAGTTTGTCAATTCGGCCCCCTTTTCGCCATCGCTACTTGACCGGCGGGCCGCAGCTTAGGATCTTAGCGGCGTGGCTCGTACCAAGACTGCCGTTATTACCGGTTCCACCTCCGGGATCGGCGCCGCCGTCGCGCAGGCGCTCAGCGCGCAGGGGATGCGGGTCTATCTGAGCGGCCGAAACGCCACCAAGCTTGCCGCGCTCGCGCGCCGCATCCCCGCACGGCGCCTGGCCGGTTGTGCCGTGGCGGACCTGCGCTCGCTCGAGCAGGTCAAGGCGCTCCTGCAGCGCATTCAACGCGCCCTGCCGCGTATCGACGTACTGATACATTGTGCCGGCGAACACGGCTGGACCGCGCCCGGGAGCGTCGACAGCGAGGCGTTCGCTGCGCTCTTTGAGCTCAACGTACGCGCCCCATACCTCCTCACGCACGGCCTCACGCCGCAGCTCGCGCGCGCCAAGGGGCTGGTGATCTTCCTTAACTCAAGTGTGGTCAGGGGTTCGGGTGAGGGGGTCGCGCTCTACAAGGCCTCGCGCCACGCGCTGCAGGGCTTCACTGACAGCATGCGCCAGGACCTGAACCGGCGCGGCATTCGCGTCTCGAGTGTATTTCCCGGACGCACGGCCACACCGCGCATGCGCCGTATCTATGCGCATGAGCGCCGACCCTACAAGCCAGGCGTCTTGCTGTCGCCGCAGGCGGTTGCGCAGGTCGTGCTGGCCCTGAGCACGCTGCCGGCTCGCGCCGAGATCACCGACGTGCATCTGCGCTCAGCGACACCCTACTAGGAGTGCGCGCGGCGCAGCACGGTGCTCAGCCGTTGCGCGGCGCTGCGCAGCAGTGAGAGCGGACACAAGGCACGACGCGCCAGATAGCTGACAATCGCGGCCGCCAGACGCGTGCGGCTTAAAGGCGCATTCATCAGTGCGAGCATCCTGCGGTGATATTCCCAATAGCGCGCACCCGGGAACTGGCAGGCGGCAACCGCCAGGCGCCGGTAGTACTCGCGCATTCTTTGGTGCCAGCGTCGGCGGAATTCCGCCTCCGTCAGGTAGTTGCGGCCATACTTTGCCAATGAATAGGTGCGGCTACTCGGGATGGTGCCGAGCGCTTGCACGGCCGCGGTCTGACTGTGCTCGTGAAGGCGAATGAACGCGAGCACCCGATGCACGAAGACGAAGTCGGATTCGCGCAGGATGTCGTAACAGGATTCCTCGTCGGCATGCAGGTTGGCCGGATTGTAAAACGGCGTGCGCTTACGAATGAGGTCGGCCCTGATCAGCATCGTGGTTGGCGAACCGAAGAAATACCGGTCCTCGAGAAAAGAAACGCGGCCGGCCTGCCTGCCGCTCAGGAGCGTAACAGGCTCATCTGTTGGCGGAAGCTTTTCAAACAAAACGATGTTAGTTACGGTGGCGGCAGCGGTGCACACCAAACCTATCGACGGGCGCGCCAGCGCCGCGCTCAGCATGGTCTCGAGGCATTCCGGATACAGCCAATCATCCGCCATTAGTGGCTTGCAGTAGCCGCTATCCGCCGCAATCAGACTGAAAGCCAGATTGTGGTTCTCGATGATGGGCAGGAAGGCGGCGTTGTCGTGTACCTGAATGCGCGGGTCGAGGCGCGCGTAGTGTGCGGCAATCTCCTGCGTGTCGTCGGTGCTGCGATTATTGACGAGCGTGTAGCGCCAGTTCGTATGCGTCTGTGCGATCACGCTCTCGATGCACTGACGCAGGTAGCGGCCGCCGTTGTAGACGGGCGTCACTACGTGTACTAACGGTCCGTCGCGATCACTCACAAGGCACGCACCTTACCGCGCACCCCGGCTGCGGCGCTATACGCGGCCTCGCGGCGTCCTCCAGCTCCAGCGGGGGCATCGCCCTGTGGGTAACGTTGACATATTGCGACGACCGTCTGCAAGAACCTACCGCACGAGCTATTAGGGCGCGTCGCTGGCCGCGTTTTGCGCACGCTGTCATGCTGCGTCGACCTGGAGAGCCCTTACTTTGCGCATTCTGTTTGTAAACCAGCGGCCCTATCTGCCCCAACAGGTCGGCGGAGTCGAGCAGACTACTTACGAACTGGTGAAGCAGCTGGCACGCAACGGTCATGACGCTGCGGTGATGTGCGGCATGAACCGAGGTGACGCAGCATGGCTCCGTAATCGGCTCATCGCGAAGGTCAGCGGCCGGGCATTTCCGCAGGAGCGCTATCGCGGCACGCGGGTTTACCGGGGTTACGACCTCGGCAGCGGTCTGGATGAGGTTCTCGCGGACTTTGCTCCCGACGCACTGGTGATTGCCGGCAACAGCGCCGTATCCTTCCAGCTCGCGGCACAGGCCGCGCGTAGCAGATTACCCTGCGTTTATTACGCTCACGACATCAAGACGCTGCGCACCCTGAGCACTCCTGAATTGCTCGACGGCGTGAGGCTGCTGGCAAACTCTCGCTGTACCGCGGGCGTCATTTCCCAGTGTCTGGGTCGCGATTCTACGGTCCTTACGCCACTCATTGACCGGCAGGCGTACCGTACCAGCGGCAGTCGCCGCGGTGTGACGATGGTCAATCCGCGCCGCATAAAGGGTGGTCAGACCGCTTTCGAGCTGGCGCAGGCTTGCCCCGATATCCCATTCGCGTTCGTCGAAGCGTGGACCGAAAAGGAGGACTTCCTCACCAACCTGCGCAACGCAGCGCGCGGGTTGCCGAACGTCAAATGGCGGCGCCCGACGTTGCGGATGGGCGAGGTCTATGGCGCCACACGCATTCTGCTGGCACCAAGTGAGCTGGAAGAGTCCTGGGGGCGCGTCGCGAGCGAAGCGCAGGTCTCCGGCATTCCGGTGATCGCCAGCGCGAGGGGCGGCCTGCCGGAAGCGGTGGGACCGGGTGGCATCCTGATTGAACCGGGCGCGCCGCTGGCTGACTGGGTCCGGGCGCTGCGGTCACTGTGGGATGAGCCGACCTTTTATGCCCAACTTTCCGAGCGCGCTCGAGCGCACGCAGAGCGGCCCGAAGCTGATCCGCAGCGCCAGGTCGAAGTTCTCGTCGAGTCGCTGCGGTCAACGGCGGAGCCCGGCGCGCTGAAGCCAGTGCGCGATCGCCGGCCTTACACCGCCCCGCCCTGACCGCTCGGCCGCCTGGTGAGTTGAGCGCGGCGCTCTACTGCCACACCTTCCAGGGTGAGTCGCCGCCGGCTTCCATGCGATCGAATGTTATCTTGTCCTTGAACGTATCCATGCAGCGCCAAAAGCCGTCCCACGGATAACTCACCAGTCGCCGCTCGGCGATCAAGCGCGCAAACGGTGCCTCCACGAGTTCATCCCCGGCCTTGATGTATTTAAACATCTCATGGCTGAAGACAAAGAAACCCCCATTGATGCGCTGCTGCGTATCCGCAGCGCCGAGTGTCGTGACCGTACCATCCGCCGCGGACTGTACGTAGTGAAAGCTCAGCGGACTGGGTACGGAGACAAAACTGGCGACCGCGCCCTTGGCGCGAAAGTCCGCCAGTTGCCCGTCAAGGGGTAAGCTCGAGAGGCCGTCCGAGTAGTTGGCAAAGAACTCCGGCTCACCGTCGAGATATTTCTGGACCCTCACGAGGCGCTGGGCAATGGTGCTGTGCAGGCCCGTGTCAACAAAGGTTATCCGCCAATCGTTAGCGTCACGGCTGTGAAGCTCCACCCTGCGGCCGCCTTCACTCAGGGTGAAGTCGTTGGACATGGCATCGTTGTACTTGAGGAAATACTCGCGAATCATGTCCCCCCGATAACCGAGGCACAGAATGAACTCGTGGTGACCAAAGTGCGCGTAATAGCGCATCAGGTGCCACAGCAGCGGTCGATAGCCGATAGTCACCAGCGGTTTTGGAATCGTATCCGAATGCTCACGCAGTCGCGTCCCCAAACCGCCGCAGAACAATACGACCTTCATGACTTGTTACGCCTCTTTTTCCGGTTACGCATGCTGCCTCGGACGCGACGTGCGACTCGCGCCACCGAATCGCCCCCCTGTGCCTTGAGAAGACCCGCTGTTTCCAGCGCCTGCGCCGCACGTTGCAGCGCCTCAAACCGCAGACCGGAGCGTCGTGCGACATCCAGCAGCGACTGCGTTCCGTCCGCCTGGTTCAGGACCCAAAGCATGGCGTGCTCGCTTTCCACCGGCCCCTGGCCGCCGATACTACGGTAAAGCCCGCGACTGCCGAGCCGCGGCTCGCCCTTGGGGTTAAGGCTCAGAAACCGCCGGTTGTCCTCCATGATCTCGACCATGCGTTGGCAGGTCGCCAGGCTCTCCTGCAGCGCGGCGGGGGTGATCAGGGCCAGATCGTCCGCCGAGGTATGGTACTGCGGGTACCCCCCGTTAACCGAACGCGTCAGGCGTCCGGCCGGAAGATTGAAACCCGGCGAACACAGCTGGCGCTCATCGTAGCCGTACGGGCTGAAGGGTATGACCGCACCGCGCGCACCCAACACGTACTCCGCAATGGCATCAATTTCGCTCGTCTGCCGGCGGCTGCGCTTGTACGTCAAAGCGCCGGGATCTCCGAGCAGCGCGAGCACGAGCGCGTGCCGCACACGCGGCAAGCGGCGCTCGTTGCGTTTCAGCCAGGTGAGCGAGCCGATCGTCCCGGGCGCAAAGACGAAGCGGTAACTCAAGCGACGCGGCTCCCGCGCAATCCATGCCGCCAGTGCGCTCGCCACGGCCATGCCGCTCGTGTTGTCGTTTGCGAGCGAAGGATGGCAAACGTGCGTGAAGAACAGCACCTCATCGCGCGTGCGTCCCGGCAGCGTGAACTCCCCGTAGGTCAAGGAGCCGGGCGCGAGGGAGCTCTTGATCTCAACACGGTAACGTCCCGCGCGCAGCGCGTCACGCTCGCGCGCGCGCATGCAAAATCCCCAGTCACGCTGGTAATAGCTGGTGCGATACGGGATCCAGTCGGGCTGCTCGGGCAGCACGTGCAGTCGCGGCGACAGCTCCTGAAGGGACAAGGACCGTCGCACGGGCTCTGAGTAACTCACGAGGTGCAGGTTGTGCGCCTGGAAATCCACGACACGTCGGCCATCCGAGTCGATGACGGCCGCATCCTCGACGTTCCACTCCTCCGGCACGGTCCAATCGAACACGCGGGTGCCGCTGCGCACCTCGTGGATCGTGAGCGGCACGCGCTTGCCGATCAAAGCGAGCGTCTGGCGCACCCCAGCGCCGGTGATGCTGCGACAGATCGGATACAGCTGCCGGGCAAACTCATACAGCTCGCGCCCGCTAGAGTCGCCAGTGCCACCGGACTGCGCTGGGTTTTTCACTGACTTGCGGCCGCCGAGCCCACGTGCTCGGCGAGCTGCGCCTCGAACGCGGCGCGCGCAAAGTCCGGATACGCCGCGTCGCGCGCCGCAATGACCGGCGCCTGTCCAATCGGCCATTGAATGCGGAAAGCCGGATCATCCCAGCGCACGCCCGCGGCCAGCTCGGGCGCATGGAAATCCGTCATTTGATAGAGCACCTCGCAATCATCAGCGAGTGTCTGAAAGCCATGCGCGAGACCGGGTGGAATGAACAGCGCGTCCCGATTGTTCTCATCCAGCACGGCCGCGAAATGTTCCAGGTAGGTCGCCGCCTGAGGACGCAGGTCCAGCATGACATCGTAGATTGAACCGCGCAGGCAGCGCACCAACTTGGCTTCGCGCGAGGGCGGCCACTGGAAATGCAGGCCGCGCACCGTGCCGCGGTGACGGTTCCAGGAAATGCTCGATTGCACGAACGCTCCCTGCAGCCCGTGCGCACGAAACTCCTCGACGCACACGCTGCGCGCAAAGAAGCCGCGCTCGTCCTCGTGACGCTGCATCTTCACCAGCGCCGCACCTGTTATGGGAAGTTGCTCGAACAGCACGTCAGCGCCAGTAGAATTCCGCGTCGATTTGCCGCGTCGTCTGCAGATACAGCAGCTGCTTCAGACGTGTGAAGGCGCGAAACTGATAGGTTTCTGGTTGCATCTGAATGCGCTCGAATAGCTCGCGCAGCTGACGCACACCGTCGCGCGCCGTGTACGAGCAGCTAAAACCCGGAAGTTCCCGCTGGATCCGATCGAAATTCACCCGATAGCTGCGGTTGTCGCCGCCCGAGGCGCCCATGGAGAGCGTACACCCGGGAAACTCCTCGGCGACGATCTGGGCCAGCTCGCGCACGCGGTAGTTTTCCGAGTTTTGGCCGACGTTGAAAATCTTGCCGTGGATCGCCTCCTTGGGTGCGATGAGGCTGCGATAGATCGCCTCACAGATGTCCATGACGTGTACCACCGGACGCCAGGGGCTGCCGTCACTGATCATGGCGATCCGCTTGCTGGTCCACGCCAGAGCGCACAGGTCGTTGATCACGATATCAAAGCGCATGCGCGGAGAGGGCCCAAACGCGGTGGCGTTGCGCAGGAACACGGGGGTGAACCTGGCGTCGGCCATGGCCTTGAGGTCGCGCTCCACGAGCACCTTGCACTCTGCATAGGCGCTCTGTGGATTCACAGCGCTGCTCTCATCGAGAAAATCACCGGTACCGGCACCATAAACACTGCAGGATGAGGTATAGACGAAGCGCTCGATGCCGGCGCGACGGGCGTGCTCTGCCAGCGCTACCGACCCTCGATGATTGATCTTGTGGGTGACCGCCGGATTGTTCTGCCCCAGCGGGTCATTGGACAGCTCCGCCAGATGCACCACGGCATCGCAGCCGCGCAAGTCGTCCGCGCTGACCGCGCGCAGATCCTTATTCAGCGTGAGGGGGCTGGCGGCTAAGTGCGCGTTATCGCTGTAAAGCCAGCCATCGCGGTAGAAGCCTGTATCCAGACCCACGAGCGTCAGATCGCGCGCAAGCAGATACGGGGCGAGCACCGCACCGATGTAACCGTTTACCCCCGTGACGAAGACGCGCATCGTGTGAAAGTTACGCCGGCCGGGCGCGGATTTCTTCCGCCTCAGGCGTTGGCGGCGGGACTTACCTCGAGGGCCGGGGCGTTGCCAATACCGTCCAGGCGCCAACGCTGCGGCAAGAACATGACGCCGTAGCGACTGTCGATCCGACGACTGGAGTTGTAGACGGGCGCTTCCTCGACGTCGAGCCGCACGGCATTCTCCAGCATGTCATACAGGTGGTTGCGTACCGCTGAATCTAACGCCAGCGAGATCTGGTAGCGGCCCGGCATGAGATTGAGCGCGCCAATCTCCAGGTCGAGGTAACCGTCGCCCGCCGGCACCAGCGGAATGTCCAGGCCGTGCAGCCAGGTGCTGGTTTCGGTCACCAAGGTACCGAGCTCGGTATAAATCCTCATGCCGAAGGCCGGATGCTCAATCGGCTCGGTCGCGCGGTAATGGAAGCGTATCAACAGGCCCTTGCCGCTGCGGGTCACCGTCTGCAGGGTCCCCTCGGTGTTAAGAAATTCGACCTTGGAGTAACGGATTTCGCCCGCGCCGCGCCTCCCGTCCACTGCTGTCAGCTCGCTGGAAGCGCTTTCCGCGGTCGCAAACGAAGCCATGTAGGCCTCAATCACGGCATGCGTTGGTCCATCAAGGTGCACTTTGCCGTTGGCGATCCATATGCCGCGCGAGCATAAGTTCTCAACCGCGGCCATATTGTGAGAGACGAATAGCACGGTGCGGCCGCCGCCGCGCAGATCCTGCATCGCGCTGATACATTTTTTCTGGAAGGCCGCGTCGCCGACGGCTAGCACCTCGTCCACGATGAGGACATCCGGCTCGAGGTGCGCCGCCACGGAGAAACCCAGACGCATGCGCATACCGCTCGAGTAGCGTTTAATAGGGGTGTCAATGAAGCGCTCCACGCCGGAGAACTCGACGATGGCATCCATCTTGGCATCCACTTCGCGCTTCTTCATGCCGAGAATGGAGCCGTTCAGATAAACGTTCTCGCGGCCCGTCAATTCCTCGTGGAACCCGGTGCCGACTTCGAGCAAAGAGGCGATGCGGCCGCGCGCCCGCACGGTGCCTCGCGTGGGGTAGGTGATCTTGGAAAGAATCTTGAGCAGCGTACTCTTGCCTGCCCCGTTGCGGCCGATGATGCCGACGACCTCGCCCTCCTGCACGGTAAAGGAAACATCGCGCAGTGCCCAGAGCACCTCCTTGGGCGCGCGGCGCCGGAATGGCGTGCGCAATAGGTGCACCAGCTGGTCGCGCAGTTGGGTTTCCTGTTGCAGCGCTCCGAGCTCGTAGCGCTTCGAGAGATCCCTGACGGTGATGGACTCGGTCATGTTGTCAGTATGCCTGCCTTAGACGATATCGGCGAAAACGCGCTCGGTGCTTCTGAAGTACAGGCCGCCGAGAACGAGCAGCAGCAAGGTCGCCACCCACGAACAGCCCACCAGCCCCCAATCGACCGGAATCCCGAGCAGGCAGCCGCGAAACCCTTCGATTGCACCCGCCATCGGATTCAGCGCAAGCCAACCTTGCAAGCGCTGCGGCAGAAAACTGACCGGCCAGATGACGGGCGTGACGAACAGCCCCAGCTGCGTGAGGAAGGGAATGGTGTACTTCACGTCGCGATAGCGCACGTTCATTGCGGCCAACAGCATGCCTGCTCCCATGACGATCAAGGCGACCTCCACTACGAAGATCGGCGTCAACAGCAGGCTCAGATGCGGCGTCACGCGATAGTAAATCATCATACCTACCAGGAACACGGAGCCCACGAGCAGATCCAGAAGTCCGCCGAAAGCGGCCGAAGCTGGCAGCAGCACCCGCGGGAAGTAGATCTTAGTAATCAGCCCGGAATTGACAATCAGACTGTTTCCGACCTGCCCGAGCGTGATCGCGAAATATGTCCACAACAGCAGCGCCGCGAAGGAAAACAGAGGGTACGGCACCCCGTCGCTCGGAATCCCAGCCAGGCGGCCAAAGAAAAACGCAAAGGTGAGCATCGTAAACAGAGGCTGCAGCACGGCCCAGGCAACGCCCAGTACGGCCTGTTTGTAACGGACCTTTACGTCGCGCCACGCGAGAAAATACAGGATTTCCCGGCTGCGCCACACTTCGGAAAGCCATTCGCTCACGGTTGATTACCTGGTCCTTTGCTAAGTTATGCGGGGAACTCGTCCGTGCAGCGCGTCTGGCCGCGTACAAGAGCTGGCGTGTCCTCTGTCCGCAAGCTCTTATAGTATCGTGAAGACGTGGTGCGCGCGTCTGTGCCGCGGGAAATGTGAGGCGCGACAGGGTCCGGGCGCGAGCTTCCGCACGCGGCTTTAACCCTTGGACTGCGCTTAGAATCGCCCCGCAACTGCGGCATTTAGGAGTTCAAGAGGCTCGTGACAGATTCTGTGCTCAACTGTCGTTTCTGCGGTCGCCCGCTTCGTCAAACGTTTGTCGATTTGGGGATGTCGCCGCTGTGTCAGACCCATATCACAGCGGCTCAGCTCAATCAGATGGAGCCCTTCTATCCGTTGCACACCCGCGTCTGCGAGCACTGCTGGCTGGTGCAGCTGCCGCAGTTCGTGGCACCCGCGGACATTTTCAGTGAGTACGCGTACTTCTCCTCCTACGCCGACAGTTGGGTTGAGCACGCCCGGCAATACTGCGAATCGGTATGTCAGCGCTTCGGCATCGATCGCGATAAGCGTGTGATCGAAATCGCCAGCAATGACGGCTATCTGCTCAAGCACTTTGTCAGCAAGGGTGTGCCGGTACTCGGCGTAGAGCCGGCTGCCAATGTGGCCGAGGTGGCCATCAGGAACGGCATCCCTTCGGTAGTGAAATTCTTCGGTCGTGACACCGCCGGCTCGCTCGCCGCCGATTTCGGTCGCGCCGACCTCCTCATTGGCAACAATGTACTGGCACACGTCCCGGATCTGAACGATTTCGTGGCCGGGCTTAAGCTCCTGTTGGGCAGCCATGGCGTCATCACCATGGAATTCCCGCACCTGCTGGAGCTGATCCGGTACAACCAGTTCGACACCATCTATCATGAACACTTCAGCTACTTTTCTTTCCTGACCGTGCGCGAGGTGTTTCGCAGCCGCGGACTGACGCTGTTCGATGTTGAGAGACTGGCCACGCACGGAGGCTCGCTGCGTATCTACGGATGTCACGCCGCGGATCAGTCGCGGGCGATAAGTCCCCGGGTAGGTGAGCTGCTCGAGCTGGAGGAGAGCTTCGGCCTCAAAAGACTAGACACCTACACCGTCTTTGCCGAGCAGGTTCGGGAAACCAAGCGTGCACTGCTTGAGTTTCTCATCAGTGTGAAGCGCGCCGGCAAACGTGTCGTGGGTTACGGCGCCCCCGGCAAGGGCAACACGCTGCTCAACTATTGCGGCATCGGCAGCGACTTCATCGACTTCACCGTCGATCGCAACCCCTATAAGCAGGGCAAGTTCACGCCTGGCAGCCACATTCCGATACTGAGCCCCGATCAGCTCGCAGGCTCCGCAGCCGACTACATACTTATCCTGCCGTGGAACCTGAAAGAGGAGATTGTCGACACGCTGCGGCGCGTCCCAGATCTGCATGCGCGTTTTGTCGTGCCCATTCCCAAGGTCGAGATCCTCGGGTAGCGCGCATGACCGTGTGCTTGCGACTCCCTCGGCCGACTTGCGCCTCCTGCAGCGCTGTCAGAGGCCCTGCACCGAGACCACGGGAAGCGCACGTCCGTTACGCGGCCACGCTCCGCAGAATCCTCCGTGACCCTGGGGTGACGCACGGTGAGGCGGCATGACAACGGCCCTGGTCGTATCACGGCTGTTTCCCTTCAGCGACCAACAGGTCCACGGGGTTTATCAGCGTCTCGCTATGCAAGTCGAAGCGCTCGGCAGAGTGGCCGCGCGGGTCCACTGCCTGTTTCTGGTGCCTCCGGAAGGTGCCTGCACGGCCGAGCAACTAAGTGAACATCAGGAACGCTTGCGCCGCCTTTGGTCCCCGGCGCTCTCGCTGCAAGTCGCGCCCGTCGTATACCAGGCACCTTCCCTTTCCCGGTGGCAGCGAGTCGGGAAAGGAATCTATGAGTTTTACGAGCAGGCTATCGCTCGGCCGCTGAACAACCCCCAAGCCGTCGGTGTCGTGCGGATGGCCCTTGAAAGTCAGCCGGATCTGATTCTGGCACACCGCTTATCCTCGATGAGTGTCTTCATGAGACTCGCGGCCGAGCTGAACGGACGTCCCCTCTTCTTCGACCTCGATGATATCGAGCACGTGGCCTTCGCACGGCGCCTGTTGCACCACCCGGGCTATCCGCGTGAGCGCCTGATGCTCTTGCAGACGCCGCGGCTCTGGGCGGCAGAACTGCAGGCGCTGCGGCTTGCGACATCCACTTTCGTGTGCTCCGAGCCCGATCGCCGCTATCTGTCGCGATTTGTGGGCGCCGCGCGCGTACAGACTGTCCCCAACAGTGCCAGGTTCCCCAGTCTGAACGAGGAGGACGTGTCGAACCCGACCATATTATTTATCGGCAGCATGGCGAACCAGCCCAATGCGCAAGCGGTCGATGTGTTGGTGCAGCGGATTTGGCCCAAGGTACGCGCCAAGGTGGCAGAGGCGCGCCTGGTGATCATCGGAAGCGGTGCAGAAGCGACACGCGCTTACCCTGCAAAGGATCCGAGTGTGAGCTTTGCCGGTTTCGTCGGGGACCTCGCGCCCTGGTACCGAGATGCGCGCGTCGTATGTTGCCCCATCTATCATGGCTCCGGCACACGGGTGAAGATCATCGAAGCAGCGGCGCACGCCAAGGCAATCGTGTCAACACGGCTCGGCGCCGAAGGCCTGGAGTTTGAGGACGGTCGCGAGATCATGCTGCGCGACACTCCGCAAGCTCTGGCTGATGCCTGCGTTCAGTTGCTGCAGAGCGCAAGCAGCGCTTGGCGCTTGGGGCTCGCAGCGCGCGCACGCGCCGCGGAGCTGTACGAGCACGGCGCGATCGTGAGGCGACTGGAGCGCATTTTTGCGACCGCCGGTGATTCGGCACGTGTGCCGGAACCGCGTTGAGGTGGTAACGCCGTGGCTGTCAGTGCTCGTGTGCGGGACACCCTGAAGGCCGAGGGACGCGTACGTGTCTGGTAGCGTGCGCGTAAGCGTGGTGATGCCACTTTACAACGCTGAGAAGTACGTAAAGTCCGCCCTCGGCTCCGCGCTTGCGTCTGATCTGCGCGAGCTCGAGGTAATTGTTGTGGACGACGGCTCGCGCGACGCCTCTGCCGCCGTTGTTGCTGCTATAGATGATCCGCGCGTCACGTTGCTGCGTACCACGCCCAGTGGTGGCCCTTCGCGCCCACGCAATACCGGAATTGCGCGGGCGCGGGCGCCTTATATCGCGCTGCTGGATGCCGATGATCTGCTCAAGCCGCACAAGCTCTCGGCGGCAATCGCCGCGCTCGAGCGGCATCCGCAGGCCGGGTTCGCCTTTGGCGACTTCGAGCGCATCGACGCTTCAGGCGAGTTGCTTGAAGCATCCACGCTCGCGGGGTACCCGATGTTCCAATCGCTCGCGTCCGTCGAGCTGCAGCCTCCGTGGCGCCTCATACCGCAGGCCGAACTTGCCCGGGGGCTGCTCTACGAAAACTTCATCGGCACCTCTGGCGTCGTGATGCGCAAAGAGCTGCTGGATGAGATCGGCGGCTTCGACGAAACTCTCGTCTGCTCGGAAGATCGTGATCTGTGGTTTCGGGCGGCCCACCACGGCGCGGGGCTGTACTGTAACGAAGTTGGTCATTCCTACCGCGTTATCCCCAGCAGCCTCAGCCACGGCCCGGTAATCCGTAACGCGCGTTGCCGCATTGCCGTCCTGCAGCGGGAGGAAGCCCGTTGGACAGACGCGGCCGCGCGCGCTCAGGTCAAACAGCTGATTACTGAAAACCTCACCAACATAGCCTACGCATACTGGCGCTCGCGACGCCGCTTCGCAGCGGTGCTGCTTTTTCTGCAGGTGTTTGCTCGTTCAGGCCAGCTGCGCTGGTTGCGAGGAGCGTTCGGCTCGCCGTTGCCTTAGCGCGCCCGGTCCCGCCAGCGATATAGCGAAGGCAGGAAACGGCCTCTGAGGATCTGGACACAGCTCAGGTCGCGTCGTACCTGGCTCAGATGGCGCTTGTAGTCGCTGGTGCGACCGGGCCCGGCAAGAAAGTCGTAGACACTGATCTGCTCGGCCGCCGCCGCCTCCATGGCGTAGCCCAGGTGAATGAGTCCGAGCGATACGCGCACACTGAACGCGGGATCAAAGCCCATCTTCAGGTTGTATTGCCGCTGCTCTCTGCGGATGTCATAGAGCACCGAAACAACTTCACCGCCAATACTCAGGCGCGAAAACGCGAGCTCCCCGCGTGCCACCAGCAGCCTCGCCAGGCTCGTATGAAATGACAGTCGCTTGCCGGTGAACGCCGGCCGCCGCCAGCGCAGAGCGTGGAGCCTATTCAGATCTGCGAAACCCTCCTCGATCTCATTGTCACGCAGTTGCTCGACTCGCACCTCGCCCAAGCTGGCGAGGCGACGCCGCAGGTTCCAGACACTGCGACGCGTCGACTGTCCGAGCGTACGCAGGTAGGGGCCAAAGCCCTCGCTAAGATCCGCCTGGTAGCTGACGCAGCAATCTGTATTGCGCACATAGCGCTGCGTGCTCGACACCGGTGGCGCAAACGCATCACGCCAACGATCGGCAGCCGCAGTAAAGCCGATGACGAGTTCGCTCCACGAGGGCTGTTCAAGCAACACCTGCGCGCACGCGCGGCGCACCTCATCCAGGTCCTCGCGCGCGGCAATGACATCCAGGTACTCTGAAATCAGCGGTTCCGGATCGCGCCACGACAACCCGATGACCTGCACCGAGTGCGCCAGCAGCAGGCCACCGCGCAGGACGCGGCGGTGATACAGCGGGGCAAGACCCACCAGATCCGCACCGCGGTAGAACGCCAAGATATCAGGCGTGCGACCCAGCGTGCTCCCGTAGCAGCGCCACCAGAGGGTCAGCCACTCCCAGGAAAGGAACAGCCGATCCGCGCTCGAGCGCGCCTGCAGCGCAGCCCACGACGCTTGATTCGCAAGCCACTCCTCATTCGTCCACCGGCGCACCCGCAGCGCGCTCATCGCCCCCTCCTCGCTGACGCATACCGTGCCATCAGGTGTCCTTGTCGCCCTGGGTCACGCGCCAGGTGCACCGCTCGGCGCTGCCATCGCGCGAATGCACCTGATACACCGCTTCCGCACGACGAGGGCTGAACCCGAGCACTCGCAAAGTGCTGCGCGCGGGGTGACGATCATCGGTCAGCATGCGCACGCTTGCGATCCCGGGAGTGTCCAGACTGCGAAGCAGGAAAAGCGCCAACATCGCGCGCATGTCTGCCGGTGCGCGCGCGGCCAGGTCGTAGACGTGGCAGATTCCCTCGAGCGAGGTCTCCTCGAAGACCAGAACACCGCGCACTTCACCGCCGCGCGTGTAGGTGGCGAAAACAAAAGGAGTGTTCGGGTGCTGCTGGTAGCGCCATCTGAGCGTTTGGGCGCCGAGGTCGTGCATAGCGCCCTCGCTCGGGGCAACGCTGCGCAGGAATTCGTGCACAGCCTCACCGGGCGTATCGCTCAGAATGAGTTCACCCGCGCGCGGCGTGCGCAGGCGCGCAAAGGCACGCGCGGCCCAGCGCAGCGGGCGCGCGATCACGGCGGTCAGCCAGGCGCTGCGGACGATCGCTCGCACATAGCGCGTGACATCGATCAGGTAGACGTGCGGCACGAGTGTGCCGGGCGCGCTCCAGCCGGCCTTAGCCAGCGCGTGGCGTGCTGCCTCAGTGGGGATCACAAAGCCGGGGTGTTGGGGGAAGTGTTCGTCGAGGTAGGCCGTCATGTGCTGCAGCAGCAAGCGGCCCAGGCCCCGTCCGCGCCACCGTGCATCGAGTGAAATGTCGCCGACGACGGCGGTCTGTACCCGTGTGCCATTCAACCAGTATGGTCGAAACACGACCGAAGCCATACCGATGCGCTCACCCTGCGGCGCGAGCAACCAGAACACCTGCGGGGGCGGTGCACCTGCCAGGTGCTGATAACGCCAGTTGATGTACTGCGAGGTTTCGGGTCGGTCGCGGTTGGCATTTCGCAGGCGCAGTATTTCCCGCTCGAACCCCTGCGAGGAGGTTACCGCGACGGAAAATCCCACGGTCGCGCGCCTATCCGAACCGCGCGAGCTACTCGGATCAGTATTCACGATCGACCTGCTCGGCGTTCACAAGTTGCGCGGCCGGACAAAGCGCTTGGTAGAGTCGCGCGTGCTCGGCGCACATCCGATGCAGCGAAAATCGCTCCTCCGCACGCTGGCGCGAGGCGCGTCCCATGGCGCGCTGGGCTTCGCGATTCTGGTACATCCTGATCAGCGCGTCAGATAGTGCACCTGCGTCAGCCACCGGAACGACATAACCGTTGACACCGTCGATGACCGCTTCGGCGTTACCGCCGACGTCAGTGACGATCAGCGGCAAACCCACGGCCATCTGTTCGATCAGCGCGTTGGAGAACCCCTCGTTGCTACCGGGCGTCAAGCAGGCGACATCCATGCTCCAAAGACAGGGCAATACGTCGGTGAGCTCGCCGGTAAACACCACGCGCTGTGCAAGCTTGCTGTGCGAGATCTGCTCCTGGAATTGGCTCAGCAGTTCCCCGCCCCCCACCGCCAAGACCTTCAAGGTGGGAATGCTCGATAGCGCTTGCGCCAACCCTGCGAAGAACACGTCGTGGCTCTTTTCCGGCCGGAAGCCCGCTACCATCCCCACCACGAAATCCCCTAAGCCAAGACCCAAGCGCGTGCGTGCCTCGACCTGTTGCTGCGCAGTAGGGGGAGTGAATTTACTGAGGTCAACGCCATTGTAGATGGTGGTTACGCGTGCGTCTGGCAGTCGATCCCGCGCCACCACGGCCACTCGTACGGCCTCTGCAACTACAATGAACGCCTGAAAGAGCGATCTGAGGCGACGGTTGAGAAAAACATGCAGCGGTTTGCGCAGGTCGCCGGTGTCGCGCTTGCTCGATACCAAGCGCCTGGCGCCGGAGAGCCACACGATGAGCGCACCGAAGGTGTCGGCTTTCTGGTGAAAGGTCTGCACAATGTCATATCTGTTGCGCCGTATCAGCCGCGACAAACGCCACGCCTGCACTGCCGCGTTGGGCACGTACTCGCGTCCTACCGGCAGGTGAATGACTGGAACATCGCGGGCCCGCAGTTCGTCCAGCAGCGGATTGACACCCATGTCGAAGGCGACGACGGTGCAGCGAAAGCGATCCGCAGGCAGCCCTGCGATCAGTTGCACGAGATGTTTTTCGGTACCGCCCGTGCGGTGAAACCAGTCGATCAGAAAGAGAATATTGATGCCCTTAGCCATTCATACATCGCCGGATCGCCAACCCGCGCGGCCAGTATATCCATCTCCTGCGGCTGCCCCCGCGCCGCCGCACTCACTCTGCAATCTCAACAATTGTTAGTTACATCAATGCCTTACGGCGCCAGGGCGGACTCGGTGCCTGGGCCCATGTGTCCGCTTGGCGCCGGGACAGGGTGCACGGTGACATCCGCCGAGGGGCGCTATTCTTGATCGCAATCGTCCGCGTCTTTGCCTGGTGCATGCGGCGGATTGCGCGAGCGCCGCCGCTAAAGGAAAGGGTCAGCAAGGTTTGATGCACAACAACCCGGCAAGGACGTTTCGACCTGATATCGAGGGACTGCGCGGCATCGCGGTCTTTGTGGTGGTCGCGTTTCACTGCGGATTGCCAGGCTTCTCCGGAGGCTTCATCGGGGTCGATGTCTTTTTCGTCCTGTCGGGTTATCTCATTACCGGGTTGTTGCTGCAGGAACTTGAGACGACGTCCACCATTGGGCTGTTGAACTTCTACGCCCGCCGCGTGCGCCGGCTCCTTCCGGCGAGTGTGCTGATGCTTCTGGTGACCCTGGCGGTGGGCGCCTTGGTGCTCGCGCCGCAGGAGCTGGACTTTGCCGCGCGCGCCGCCCGTGCCACCGCCGTGTACCTCGGCAACGTCTTCTTTGCACAGCAGGCACGCGACTATTTCGCCGCCGATGTGCGCACCAATCCGCTGTTACACATGTGGTCACTCGCAGTGGAGGAGCAGTTCTATCTGTTCTGGCCGCTGCTGATGCTGCTGCTGTGGCGCCGTGCAAAATCACGCGCAACACTCGCCGCAGCTTTCGCGCTGCTCACGGTCGTGTCACTGATCGCGTGCGTGTGGCTGACGCTACACAGCCGCACGGTCGCCTTCTATGCCCTGTATACCCGCGCGTGGGAGTTTGGGATCGGAGGTCTCGCGAGTCTCGTCCCGCGCGGCCGCTCCGGAGCGCCCGCCAGCGTTTGGGGCTTGGCCGGCTGGTTGGGCGTCATCGCCATCGGGCTCTCGAGCGCGCTCTTGACGCCCGCAGCCGCCTTCCCGGGATGGCTCGCAACGATCCCGGTAGTCGGGACCGCGCTCGCGCTCATGGCGGGACGTGAACTGCCCGGCCAAGGTTTCACGAGACTGCTGGACACGCGGCCATTTCAGTATGTCGGTGAACTATCCTACTCGTGGTACCTGTGGCACTGGCCGTTCTTGGTGCTCGGACTGGCGCTACTGCCCAATCTTTCGGCCTTCGGCAAAGCGGTAGCAGCGCTGCTTGGCTTTGCGGCGGCGGCGCTGACGCACGTCTACGTGGAAAACCCGATCCGTTTTCAGCCGTTCCTGGTCGCGCGGCGCGGCGCCACACTCGCTTTGGGCGCGGTGCTCGCGCTCGGGTGCATCGGCGCCGCCTCCCTCGCATTGCACCTCGCCGCACGCCTGTCGCTCGATCCTAAGATCGCGTCGATTACAACCGCAACGCGCGATATCGCGAGCATGTCGCGTGAAGATTGTGTCACCTTGACCGATTCAGCGGCGGTGAGAAGTTGTGAGTTCGGCAGCCGCAACTCGCCGATAAGCCTGGTACTGTTCGGCGACTCCCATGCCATCCAGTGGTTCGACGCTCTGGAGCACATCGCTTCCGAGCGACACTGGCGACTTGTCACGCTGCTGAGGTCCGCGTGCCCTGCTCCGGATCTGGGTACGCCCTTGCGCAGCCCCGAATGCGATGCTTGGCGCGCCGCCGCCATCCGGGAAATGAAGTCAATGCGCCCGACGCTCGTGGTTTTGGCCAGCACCACACGGTACTTAGGTGACGACGGTGCTGCGGAGTGGGAGGCCGCGGTGCGACGCACCTTGACTCAGCTTACAGGGGCGGGCGTACACGTCCTCGTGATCCGGGACACCCCGACGCCGCCGTTCAACGTGCCAACATGCCTCGCTCGTTCCGCCCGCCACGCCTGGTACCCGGGCAGCAAATGCACCTTCTTGCGTGCACAAGCGCTGCGACCCCAGTTCTTTGCAGCGGAGCAGCGCGGTGCGGCCGGACTTCCCGGCGTGAGCTTCGCTGATCTCACTGACGCACTGTGCGATAGTCAGTTGTGTCCGGCCAGCGACGCAGGTCTGGTCATTTATCGGGACGACAATCATTTGACCGGCCAGTATGCAGTTCACCTCGCGGCAGATCTGGAACCTCACGTTGAGGCCGCGCTGAGACCCGCACTCGAAGATCACTAGGTCAACGCCGCGTGCGTCACCTCATGTCGGTGGCTTGCGACGCGCTACTTCTCCAGACAATTCAACCATCTGGCTCCCGTTCACAGTCTCGGTCGTGCTTCGATGTCTGCGAACCCAGACGCCCACGCAAAAGCATCAGAGGATTCGCGATTCGCGAGATGGCAAATCGCTTCCAAACAAGGGCTTACGCACTCACCGTTGTTAACATTGTTAAACGCCGGCCGGCACGAAACTTGTATGAGATTGCTAATGTCTTAAGTTGCCGCCTGCGCCCGGCTATAGCAGTGACCAAATCGAGGTATTCGAATATGCATTCCCATCTGCTCCCGTTCGCCCGCCCCCCCCATCGAGTCGTTGTGAAGACCATGGCAATGCTCTTGGGACTGTGGGTGAGCACGGCGGCGTTGGGTGCTCCGGTGGTGCAGCAGGTGAGCGGGTCTTTGGATCACAACGCCGTCGTCACCATCACTGGCAGCGGCTTCGGTTCGAAGGCAACCCCAGCACCGCTTGTGTGGGATAACGCCAGCGGCAGCAAGCTGAGCGATAAGTGGAGCGGTGGATGGCCCAGCATGGTGCCCGGTTACAACATCGGCTACTACAGCCCGATGCGCGGGATCGATCTGCCTCATCCCCGCGATACGCGCTACATCGCGGGTGCGCACGCCACCAACGCCGGCGCTTATTCCGGCTATCAGGTCATGATGTACAAGACCATTCCGCTGCCCGCGATGCCATTTTATATCTACGCGAGCTGGTACCAGCGCAATGATGATCAATGGCATTTTGGGGGTGACAACAACTTGAAGACCTTCGACTACTCTGACGGCGAAAGTCCATATGCCACCAACAAGAGCTGGTACACCTGCTACGGTCCGCCCCATCCTGACAGCACGACCGATGGCGCGCAGTGGACGAATGAAACCAGCACACCGCTCCTCAATCCAGACCGTAACGGCCACAACGCCTGGTGGGGCAGTGCCGTGAATCCCATGGCAGGCAAGTGGTCGAAGGTCGAGATCGCGATCAAAGTGACTGACCAGCCCGATGGCTACATCAATGTGTGGGAAAACGGTCATGCGGTACTCAACTATGCCGGTTTGACGGACAACTATGGCGGTACCAAGAGGACGATCGCCGTGGGAGGCTATGCGCGCATGCAATTCCCGAGTAACTGGCGGTATTGGGATGACGTGTATGTCGACACGACTCTGTCGCGGATCGTGCTCGCCGACCAACCCGTGCTAAGCCAAGCCACGATCATCGAAAATCAGATCCCGAGTGCTTGGAGTGACGGCTCGATTACCGCGACCGTCAATCTCGGCAAGTTCACGCAGGGCCAGCCGGTGTACTTGTTCGTCGTTGATTCCACAGGCACGCCCAGCGCCGCGGGTCTGCCAGTTACCGCTGGCGGCGCCGTTTTAGCGCCCACTCCGCCGTCCGCCGTGTCGGTGCACTGATACCTCCCTCAGCGAAAGATGACGCGGCGGCGTGCCCTGCGCGAATCTGAAAGGCCTCTGCTCGATGGGCGACGACGGGCGGTCCAACCGGACGGTTACGTCCGGAGCCGTCGCGCCCGGGTAGGCACGGACCCTGTCTGCAGCGCGCGCAAGTGCGCTTTGAGCGTTTTGATTCGCTCGCCCATGTAGACCTCGTTCGCGATGGCCCACTTGGTCGCCTCCTGCGCGAGAGCGCCGCGCTGAGCGTAGGCGCGCTCCACGCTCTGCGCGATCGCCTCGGGAGTGTTGTCCGTGAGTACGGCAGCCGCACCAAAATAATCCCGTAGGGCCTGCGTGTTTGAGATGACCAGCGGTCTTTTCGCGGCGAGCGCTTCGTAGGCGCCGCACACAAGGCAGTCTTCCAGCACGGTCAAGTCCATGGTCACAGCGCACGAGACGAGATAGGAGTAGTAGTCCGGCTCGGAGACATACCCCAGAAACCGCACCCATGGAAAGCGCGCAGGATCAAGGTTCGCGCGGCGGTAGTTGCCGGACACGAACAAGGTGTAACCGGCTTGCTGCAATTGCGAGAAGGCGGCGAATGCGGCCTCGTAGGGCTCATCGCGCGCAAAGGAACAGATCAGGAACACGGATTTTTCGGGAACGGCAACGCTCGCGCCGATGTGATCATTCAGATCAGGCAGCGGATCAGGGCACAGATACGCGCGACCTCCGATCGAGGCGAGGTACTGCGCCTGCCGTTCGTTGGTCACAATCACCAGGTCCGCGCGAGAATTATAGAAGTCGAGGACTCTCTGCATGAGGTGGCCACGCAGGGAGCGCAGTCCGACGAAGTGGGCGTCTGACACCAGCGCGAAGCCAAACCACCTGCGCACGCCAAGCAGCATTAAGGCAAGAACGATCGAGGGGTTCGTGGCAATCACTATGCTCGGCCGCGCGCGGCGCAGCGCGCTCATCGTGCGGCGAATACTCTTAACATAGCGCCATATCCGGTTGCCGCCGATACGGACTTCCAGCAGCGTCACGTCCAGACGTCGGGCAAGCGTGCGGCTGCGCAGATGGCGGTCCCAGTCGACCCACAGAGTCGCCGGGCTATGCTGCATCACAGGTCCGCGCGAGAGTGCTCCTGCGACGACAGCGCACGGACCGCACGACCGCTGCAACTCTCATCGCTGACCGCGAATCGATACGTTGCGCTCGATAGCCAGTGCCCAGGTTGGGGGAACCTCGCTGGCGTCTACCTTGTGCAGCCCATGTAGACCGATCTCGTCGTACCAGCTCGCGACCTCGCTGAATTCGTGCCGGTGAGCGTACAGGGGAGTAAATCGATCGCGTGCCGCGTGTATTGCCTGCTGCGCTGAGTATGTGGAGCCGTGCGTGCCAGACAAACGTCCCAGAAGACTGGCAACCTGATAGATGGGAACGAGCGGCCACAGCACAGCCGTGGCAACGCGCGGAGGCAGTCGAGCGATCACTGGCCGAGTCCTCTCTTCCAGGGCGAATGCCAGGCGGCGTGGAAGCGAGACACGAACGTCGTCATAGCCGTAGAGCCACAGATACAAAGTGCCGCCGCTGCTCACCAGTTCCGCGGCGTGGTGCACCGCCTCCTTGGTGCTAAAGGTGTGGTGCAGCACGCCGTGGCTGTACACGAAATCGAATTGCTGCGGCTTGAACGGGGCGGAGAACACGGACGCCTGCACAAAGTGCAGGCGTGGATTGTCGCGGAATTGCGCGGCGGCCCGGAAGACCGAGGTGCTCAAGTCCATACCCCAAGCGTCCGCGCCCAACGTGGCGGCTGCCTCATTGGTCAGTATGCCAAGGCCGCAACCGATCTCGCAGAAGTGCTTACCCGCAAGATCCCCGTCCTTGAGGCCGCACTCACCGCGAAAGGCCCGCAAGCGGTCGGCGGTTGAGGCCGTCCAGAGGGTGGGACCATAGTCATAAGTCTCCCACTCGGTCGAGAAGCTCGCGGCAACAAACTCCTCCCCTGGCGGAGCCTCGTCGGCAGGAAAGCCAAATCCGGTCTCACTCAGTTTCTGGCGCAGGGAGTCCGGCCAGCCGCTATAAGCGCTCTCTCCCAAAGCCGTCTTATATCGAAGCAGAATGGGTACGGCACGGTGGATCGGGTAGAAGCAGCGGCAGAGGTCGCACGTAAGAACACCGCGCTCTACCCAGCGCTGCGAGACTGTTGTGGGGTTGGCGTCAGTTGGCAACGCCTCATGGACGTAGCCGTCGTCCTCAATCACGGTGCACGCCAGACTGGCCTGGCAGCGCGGGCATACCATCAGGGGCACAGCGTCCATCCACATCCCAGGTTACCTCTCGCTGTTCGATAGGAGAGCCGCCTGGGCAGTACCGCTGCCATTGAAACCCAGAGCGTTAGCCTTGCGGCTCCGGCAACTTTCCCGTGTTCATGATACGCGTAAGATCTCTTGCGCTCGCAATCCAGCGTTCGGTCAATTCGCCCCTCTTGTTGTCGGCAGCGACCTTCATAGCGTCGCGGCTAAGCCTCAGCCGTTCCAGTCCCAAGCGGATGTCTGAAGCCGTATTGTCCGTAAAGACAGCCGCACCATTGAAAAGCTCAACGGTTGCGGGATTGTTGGAGAGCAGCATTGGTTTGCCAAGCGCCAATGCCTCATAGGCACCGCACACCAAGCAGTTGTCCATCAGCGTCAGGTCGACCGCCGCGTCTGCGCTCTGCAGAAGACTCCAATACTCCTCTTCGGGAAGAAAGCCGCAAAAGTGCACGTTCGGCGGCACCGCGGCCAGCAGTGCGGATGGAAGCTTGCGATGGTTGCCGGTTACATAGAGCTCGATGTCCAGGCCGCGCACCGCGGCGAACACCTCCGCCACCGGCTCATCAGGAGCGAAGGTCGAGATCAGGACGGCAGTGAATGAGCCCGGCAACGCTCGCGGCGCGAACGGCGGTGGCACGGGCGTCGGATCGGGCAACGTGAACGGGCGGCCGCTGTGACTCGCGACAATCTGCGCCAGCTGGCGGTTCGTGACGATGGTGAGGTCGGCCTTGCGGATCACCCAGCGCCCCAGGTGCCGCACCCAGCGCTGCTGATTCATAAATGGCATCACCGCTTCGTTGTGGGCATCCACAATCAGACGGTAGCGGAGCAGCGGCATCAGCAGCACCGCCAGAGCGCTCAGGATCAGTGAGGGATTCTGCACCAGCAGGATCGCGGGACGTCGCCGCACAAGCAGTGCAGTCGTGCGCACGCTGAGGAGCAGATAGCGCAGCGCACCGCCGACGCGGGTGCTGTGCACGATCAACTCGAGGTTGAGGGCATGACACAAGCCGGTCGTGCGCCGGTGCTCGAACCAGGTCAGCGCCAGCACGTTCCTCATGCGGCGAAGGTCGCCTTCTGCGACGCCGCTGGATCAACGCGCTGCGTCCGCTGACTCGCGGCCTGCCACAGGTGAAACATCAGCAACGAGAACAGCAGCTTGCTGTGTTTGCGGGCGCCGGAGAGGTGCTCCTGCTTCAGGCGTTCAACCTCAGCCGCACTGAAGACCCCGCCGCGGGCCACAGCATCCGCGGACAGAGTATCTTGCAGCAGTGACTTCAGGGGACCGCGCAGCCAGCGGCCCATCGGCGCCTCAAATCCCTGTTTGCGGTGCCGAATAACCGGTTCGGGGAGCCATTTGGCCGCGACTGCTTTCAGGATGTGTTTCTGCTGCAAACCGCGGATCTTGAGGTTCGCAGGAATGGTCATCGCGTCTTCCACCAGGTGATGATCCAGATACGGCACGCGTAGCTCAAGGGAATGCCACATGCTCAAGCGATCCGTCAGTGTCAGGATGTCGTCCGGCAGATAGCAACGCAGGTCCGTTTTCAAGGCCCGATCCACACTCGTGCCGTGCGTGAAGGACGCGTAGGTTGCAGCGAGCATCGCAGTCGATGCGGCCAGATCAATATGCGCTCGCGCCTCCGGTCGATAGAGTCTGCCGCGCTCGCCCTCAGGTAACGTCGCCATCGAATCCTGATAGCGCCCGGCGGCCGACAGCGAAGACGCGCGCGAAAATCGCTTCAGATGATCCACCAGATCGCTGGAGCTTTTCGGTTCCGGGAGACGGCGGATCAGCGGATCGAAGAGGCGTTCGCGCACCCAGCGCGGCACATGGCTGTAGCGGTCGCCGACGTGCACCCCCAGATGGCGGCGATAGCCGCCGTACAACTCATCGCCCCCCAGTCCGGTGAGAGCGACCTTGACGAAGCGCGCCGCCTGTTGACTGACGTAGTAACTGGGGATCACGGAATCATCGGCAAACGGCTCATCGAAGGCCGCGACGATGTCATCAATGATGTCGCCGACGTGCGGCTCTACGTTGATCTCGTGATGATTGAGGCGGTAGCGCTGCGCGATCATGCGCGCGTAGCCGCGCTCATCGATGAACGCCGATCCGGACCCGGCGAAGCCCACCGTAAACGTCTCCACCGGCCGCTCGCTGGCCGTGGCCATCATCGCCACCATAAGACCGCTGTCGATACCGCCGGACAGGAAGGCGCCAACGGGGACATCGCTCACCAGGTGTGCCTGCACGGCCCTCTGCAACTCAGATTCTGTCCGGCTGAGCCACTCACCCTCGGTACGCGGGACCGCTTGAGCATCCGGCACCTGCCAGTAAGTCTGCGTCGTGATCTCACCGCGCGGCCCGATGGTGACGGTGGTGCCGGGCAAGACTTTGCTGATGTCGCGATAGATCGTGCGTGGCGCGGGCACGAAGGTGTAGGTCAGAAACTGATCGAGCGCCTGCCAGTCAAGGTCCGTGGCGATGAGCCCGGTGCGCAGCAGCGATTTCATCTCGGATGCGAACAGAACCCCGCCTGCTAGCCGCGCCATGAAGAGCGGCTTTATGCCGAGGCGGTCACGCGCCAGCAGCACCGTTTGCCGGTTCGAATCCCACACGGCGAACGCGAACATGCCTTCAAGCTCGCGCACCAGATCCGCGCCCCGCTCCTCGTAGAGATGGACGATCACTTCCGTGTCGGAATTGGTGCGGAACTGGTGGCCTCGGCCGATTAAGGCCGCGCGCAGCGCCTTGAAGTTGTAGATTTCGCCGTTGAAGACGACGGCGATCGAGCGATCTTCGTTGTAGACCGGCTGCGCTCCCCCGGCGACGTCGATAATGGCGAGCCGGCGCATCGCGAGGCCCACATGGCCTGAATGCAGCAAGCCCTCACCATCCGGCCCGCGCCGCGCGATAGCGTCGTTCATCGACTGCAGCATCGCGGTCGACCAGCCCGCGGATGAAACGAAACCGCAGATACCACACATAGCTAAAGAGTATCCTGCGGGGCCCCGCGCCGCGCGCCGAGCGTCCGGCGACTGCGCAATGCGCGCGGTTGCAATCTGCGCACGCCGCGGAGCGCTGGCCGGGCGCGCGCCGGCGCATCGCCGGCGGCCGGAGCCAACGCCGTGGCGAGCCGCACCGTGACCACCGTCAGACCGCCGACCAAATACCAATAAGGTTCCGAAAGGCCGAATGACGCGAAACTGAAGAACAGGTCGACCGCTACGACCACGACCAAAGAACTGGCGACGTTATGCAGAAACTCCATGCGCTCATCGGTCGCGGTCGTCGCACTCGCTGCCTGCTGCGCGGTGCGGCAGGCACGCAGAAAACTCCAGATGAGCGACAGCAGTAACGCCAGTCCGACATAACCGAGCTCCTCCGCCGCCTCGGTATACAGATTGTGCGAAGGCAGATCCTCAGCACGGAAGTTGGCATTAGCCTCGCGCGAGGTCCCCAGGCCGTGACCAAACAGCGGACGGCGCATCGATACCTTGAAATCGCCAATCACTCCCTGAACGCGCTCCTGCGCCGTGGCAGATCCGGGTGCATCGTGCGAGACGATCGAGATGTAGCGCTCACGCTGTAACCCTGTCAGCAGCAATGCAATGACGATGCCGCCTGCGACCGTGGCGGTCAGCAGTGCAGCGCGGTGTTTGCTGCGCCAGCTCACAAACAAACACAGGAACACGAAAGCAAGAAAGCCCGAGCGCGAGGCGCTCAGCACCAACGCGTAGCACATGGCGCAGGCCAGGGTCACCCACAGGACACGCCGCCATGTGTTATCCGGCTTACACAGAAAGTGCAGCAGCGGCAGGGTCATGATGATGACAAAGCCGAGCCCGTTTGGATTTATGATGTCGGAGGGGGCGCCGGCGAGCCGGTCCATGAACTCCCAGTTGCCAAGAGAGGTGTAGGAACCCCAGTAACCGGACTTGAAGTGCAGGACGAGCGGCTCGAGCACCCGCCACACCTGGGTGAACACGTACACCGCCAACAGCGCCTTGAGCTTGCGGGTCGTGTCGACGGTTGCGAGCACGAAGAAGAAAAAGCACAGCGACTTCGCAAAGGGCTCGAGGTTGCGCAAGGCGCTCCCGGGCCACTCCACGAACGGCAGCGTAACAATAATGTATCCCGCCAGAATCCACAGACGCAGGGCGACAGGATCCAGATCTCGCCGCCCCGGCACCGCCACCTTTGGCTTACGGGGCGCTACAGCGATCGCCAGCGCGGTCGCGGCGGCAAGCACGAGATCGAAATGCGTGCTGGCCAGCAAGGGCACGCGGCGCGTGAGGTGCAGGAAATAGCTGACGATGAAAGCGCAAAAAAGCACAAATGCCAGATTGCGGCCGCCCTCCTCGGCCAGCGGCGCGCCGGCGGTCGGAAGGACCTTGCGTCCCTTGGTGATTCGCGGAATTCTCATGCCCTGTTGATTATGTCACGTCGCCCTTACGCGGCCGCGTAGCTCACAGTGTGCCGACAGGCGGCCCGCAAGTCATGACAGCCGTTCACGGATCCTCTGGTAGCGATCGAGATACTTCTCGGCCATCACAGCGCTGCTGAAGCGCGACGTCGGCGCTGGTGTCACGCTCGCGCCAGCGTCTGCGGCCAGCACGCGCTCAAGACCCGCAGCCAGGCCCGCCACGTCCCCCGGCTCGACGAGTTGCCCGCGCCGGACGTCCTCCAGCAGCTCTGGTATTGCGCCGACGCGGGTCGCGAGGATCGGCACCTGCCACTGCAACGCCTCCAGCAGCACCAGCGGCATGCCCTCCGTCAGCGAGCTCATGACAAACCCCGCCGCGTGCTCAAGCAGCCGGTCGGCGCCCTCTACGTAGCCGCTGATGAGCACCGAACCTGTGAGCCTCAGCTGCTGAATGCGCCGTTGCAGCGCTGCGCGCTCGGGGCCTTCGCCCACGATGAGCAGCTGGCACGCCCGCGCTGCTCGTACCCGTGCAAACGCCTCGAGCAGGACGACGAGGCCTTTTTCCCGCGACAGTCGCCCAATCGCCACCACGGTCGGCTGTTGCGCCGTGAAGACAAGCAACTCACGCGGCAGCGCGGCAGCCCCGCGCGCCGCCATCTCTTCAAGCCGTTCTGCGAGCGTCGGAATACCATTTTCGATCAGGTGCAACCGATGGGGCGCGATGTGTCGCAACGCGGGCAGTTGCAGCATCGGCGGTGCCACGACCACCACGGCATCAATCCTCCGTAAGGAAATGCGGTCTAGTTGCTCGTACAGCCACAGGGCGTCGAGTTTCCCGGCCGACGTCCAACCGTGCAGCGTGGTTAACATCGGGCCGCGCACCCGCCCTGGCAGGAAGCCCAACAGGATGTCGGCTTTGTAGCCGTGCGAATGCAACACGTCCGGTGCAATCTCGCGCACCCTCTGCAGCAGTGAGCGAATCACTCCCGGTGTCGGTCGGGAGGCGATGCGTATCGGCACGACCGGCAGCCCCGAGGATTGGGCCGTCGTTTCAATCTCCTTCGGACCCGCTCCGAGTGGGCCAATGCTGCCGAGAACCGGCTCGTGACCGCGCCGCTGCTGCTCGCGTGCAAGATACATTAGAATGCGTTCCGCTCCGTAGACGCCTTCGCTGTGAATGAGATGAAGGATCCGCATTGACTCACCCGAAAGTGCGACCGGCATGACCTGGCAGAGATGTCGCGGACTTATCGTGTCGGACCTCTGGCGCCACGCCGGCCGCAGTGGCACCAGAGTCTTCCTGTTTTACTTCGTTTCGGTACCGGGGTTCCGCTACACGGTACTGTTGCGGCTGTACGCGTGGGCGCGCGCGACGCGCTGGTGTTCCCTGGGTCCGCGACAGGCCGTTGTTCTGCTCTTGCACCACTATTCGATCCGCTATGGCATCGACATCTCGCGTGACGTCCGTATCGGTAGCGGGTTCTACATCGGTCATTTCGGCGGCATCCTCGTGAACGCAGGCGTAGTCATCGGTGACAACTGCAACCTCTCGCACGACGTCACCCTGGGGCAGGTCAATCGGGGCACGCGGATTGGATGCCCCGTCATCGGCAACAACGTCTTCATCGCCCCCGGTGCCAAGATCGTCGGTCGCATTCACGTCGGTGACGACGTCGCCATCGGCACCAACGCGGTCGTGCTGAAGGATGTCGCGCCGCACACGAGCGTCGGCGGCATTCCCGCACAGGCGATCTCGGGTTATGGCTCCGAGGGCTACGTGAACCGCACCGACTACCCGCCGGTCAGCGCAGCGTAGACGGGCCGAAATATCTTTCACTGCGGTGCGCGCGCCGTGATCAGCCCGCGCAGAATTGCACGCCAGGCTGGCCAGTGGTGCGGCCGGAACGAGAGTGCGCGCAGGTAATCCTGCATCGCAGCCGCGCGCTTGCGCTCGTGCCACAGCGTATTGTTGCCGCGCCCGGTGTAGGTATGGGCCCAGGCGGCACGGATTTGCCCGGCGCTCACGAGTCCCGGATTGCGCTCAAGGAAGCGCCGCATCGTGTGTATGGCGGATTCGTAACGCCGGCGATAGTTCTTCGACATCTGTCCGGACCACACGCGGTAGCGCGCCGTCGGCTGGGGGATAAAGTCGAACTCGTAGTGCGCGGAAAGCCGTAACCACAGGTCGTAGTCGTCCCCCATACGCACGCTCTCGTCGAAAGCGCCGTGGCGCTCGAGACACTCCCGACGCACCACGGCCGTCTGAAAGCTCACGAAGTTGTCGATGAGGAGCGCGGCGGTGACGCGGCCGCGGTACATACGGGTCGGCGGCTTTGGCAACGCCCGGCCCTCACCATCCATGCATTCATACTCCGAGTACACGACGCCTACCTGCGGATTTGCAAACAAGGGCATCTGCCGGCTGAGCTTGTGCGACAGCCACTCATCGTCCGCGTCAAGGAAGGCCACGTACCGCCCTTTGGATAGGGCGACACCTCGATTGCGTGCCTGCGCCTGGCCACCATTGGACTGCCGGTACACCCGCACACGCTCATGCTGGTCCCAGCGCCGTATGATTTGCGCGGTATCGTCGGTAGAGCCGTCGTCGATGATCAGTATCTCTACGTTGCTATAGGTTTGTGAGAGCACGGACTGCACCGCCTGCGGCAGATACCGGCCCATGTTGAAGGTTGCTATGACGACGCTGACGAGATCCTGAGGGGGCTGCACCGGCACGGTCAGACCCTGCAGATCGAAAAGCGGTATTTGCCGGAGCTCTCCTGAGCAATGCGTTCGACGTACGCGAACTCGAGCGCAATGTCGGCACCGAACACCGTCTGAAACTCCTGCCGCAACGCAGCTTCGGTGGCAGCCGTGAAATCGGCAGCACGCACCACGTTGATGATGAGACGATCAATGGCCGGCTGCACAATCTGCAACTGTTCGATCCCGGGTATGGCAGTGAGCGTGCGTTCCACCAACGACACGCCGGCGACCAAGGAACCGTCGCGGCGCTTCAGATAGTCCGCAACGCGCCCGGCGACACGCTCCATCAACGGCAGGCCACGGCCGCAAGCACACGTGCGCGCGCTCGGTACACCGACATCTTCGATCCGATAGCGGATGAAGGGCATGCCTCGGTTCAAAAGGTCGGTAATGACGATGAAGCCTTCTTCGCCGAACGCGGCAGGAGTGCCATCCGGGCGCAGAAACTCGATGTAGAGGTGCTCGATGTCCAGGTGCAGCCCCGCGTGCTGCTCGCACTCACAGGCGATCAACCCCACCTCTTCGCAGCCGTAGCGGTCGGTCACTTTACAGCCGAAAGCCTCTTCGATCACGCGCCGCTCGTTCTGCAGCAGCATCATGGATGTGGAGACGATGCCGCGCGGCCGCAAGTCCGCTATCCCCTGCTCGAGTAAGACGCGGGCGAGCATGTAGAGCGAGTGCGAGTGGCCAAACAGCACTTCCGGATGCTCGCGCCGCCAGGCAGCGACGAAGGCGGCGATCGAGCGCTCGTTGAGATCGATCGTGTCGAGGTAGACAAAACGGTCGATCAGCCCTCGCCGCAGGCGTTCTTTGAACGTCCTCGCCACCGGCGGATTGCCCCAAAGCGCCGCGACTTTCATGCCGTGGTAACAGCCGGCCCACTGATCCGAGCGCATCGCATCCGCCGTGCGCACTTCAAGCCAGTTGCGGTCAAAGTAGGTCGTGAGCGCAACCCCGGTTGAGCCCCCGGTCTTGTGCTGCCCCAGCTGCTGGGGCGTGAACTCACGCGAGAGAATCTCCGCGGTGGAGCTGCGAATCACGGCCTTCGTCAGCAGCGGCAGCGCGGCGAACACCTGCGGGTCGAAGCGCTCCGCGGCGAGTCCGTGCTCGCGGAAGAGTCGCTGGTAGTAAGGCGAGTGTTCGGCCGCGTAGCGCACCATAGCGCGCAGACGCTCCTCTTGGCGCACCCGCAGCACTGAGGGTGCCAGCCATTGCGTGCGCTCGAGCTCACGCAGCACCTTAAGACGGCGGCTGCCGTCCTTGAAGTCCCACAGCGGGTGAAATAGATGCCGCGACAGAGCGCTCATCAGGGGCATGACCGCTACCCCGTGCGCGGCTGCCAGAGTACCTGCTTCTCACCGCGCACAAAGCGCGCGAACGCCACGGCTGAAGCCCAATTCAACAGCACGAAGTAGTAGCAGTAGTGTGCGATCCCGAGGTCGCGCAAGCGACGCGGCCCGTACATCGCAAGTAACACGAGCGCCGCCGCGACGCACTGGGCCCCCGCGAGCAGCTCGTAAATGTCGCCGCGCCCGAGCAGCACCCAGTTAAGAACGGCCGCAATGCCCAGAGGTAGAAAGCTCATGTAGCGCAGCAGCTTGTGCGAGATCAGCTGCCAGGCAAAGAGCGGATGGCGCAGCGGATTCAGGAGCGCGCGCTGGTCGCGCAGCGCCCAGAACGCGCGCAGCGCCACTCGCACGCGCATGCGTAGCTCCGCGGACTGCTCGCTGAGGCTCTCCTCCTCCAGCACCGCATCGGGGGCGAAGACCACTCGCGACCGCTGCTCCACGACGGCCAGCGGCAGCACCAGATCCGGCAGCTGATCGGCATGCATCGGCCGGTACAGGCTGCGCCGCACCGCGTCCACGCCGCCATCCACGCCGACGATCGAGCCTATGTCGGTCTCGTAGCGGCGCAGCAGATTTTCATAGCGCATGTAGGCGCTGCATCCGTCGCCGATCAGCGAGCCATGCGGATCGACATAGCGCATCTGCCCCGTGACGTAGCCGACCTCGGGATCGGCAAAGGGCGCGACCAACTGGCGCACCGTATCGGGCCGGTACATCGAATTGGCGTCCGCGAACACGACGATCTCGCCCTTGGCACGTTCGATCAGACTGTTCAGCGCCGCCGTCTTGCCGCTGCGCGGCTGCTGGCGGAAAAAGCTGAGGCGCGGATTTTCCTGGGCGAGGCGGCCGAGCACCGCGTCGGTCTCGTCGGTCGAGCCATCGGAGGCCACCATCACATCAAGCAGTGCGTGCGGATAATCCTGGTTGAGTTTATTGAGGACGGTAGCCTCGATGTGCCCCGCCTCGTTATACGCCGAGATGACCACCGTAACGCGCGGAGTGATCGGGCCGGCCTGCACCGGGCGCAAACGAATGAGTCGCAGCAGCGCGACGCACAGCGGGTAGCCCACATACGGGTACAGACCCACCGCGAGACAGAGCCAAAACCAGATTTCTGTGGTGACCACCATGGCGAACTGCATTGCCCTGCTTACTGCAGAAGGGGCTGCGAGGACCGCGAGGTGGGCCGCATCTGCGTATCGGTCGCCTGCGCGGCCGTCGTCAGTGCATAGGAGGCGATGACGCCGATCTGATTGTCCGTGTAGCCGTTTGGTGAGACGTCCGTATACGTGTAGAAAAAACGCAGTCTGATCTTGGGGCCGATCTGCCAGCGCAGGCTTGTTATTAGGTTCAGGGTGTGCTGCGAAAAGCCGACCGAGTAAGTGTCGTGTTCGTAAAGGGCGCCCAGTTCCAGGTTGAATGACTGATTCAACTGACGGGCGATGAGTCCGTTCAGCGCATCCGTGTCGTGATTGAGCTGCGGCGTGAGCGAATAGTGCGCCGTCGACTCGAGCCCGTTGAGCGTCACTTTCGTACGACCCGTATCGTAGGTCCACGTGGCGCTGTAAGTGCGATACGTGAAAGGCTGTCCGTTGGCGAGCTGAGTCTGGTTGTTACCGGGGACGGGCTGGCTGAGGTTGAGCTGAAACAGATTGGCGGCGTCCGTGATCTGCTTGACGGCGTTGAACGCCAGGCGCTGGGTGGGCGAGATCAGTCGAGACAAACTCACCGACCAATCGGTGCCACTCGGATTTTGAGTGTCAGCCGGCGGCGGTACAGCCAAATCCATGATGGGCAGGAAATCCAGGTGCAGCCGTGGCAAGGGCAATGGGTGGTTGTTCGTCGGCTTGAGCTGTGCAAGCGTATAGCCGCCGGTAATACTTAACACGGTGCGGGCGTCACCGAAATTAATGCCCGCGGTCCCCTGCTCGTAGGCGAAGTCCGTATTGTCCACGGTGTCGCTGAAGCGCACGTCGGAGTAGCTGCCGCTGACGTAGGCGCTCAACAAGTTGGAAAAAGCGCGCTCGATCTTAAGATCTCCGCCCAGACGATAATTGTTGATGTTCACGTATTGCGGGGATTTCGAATTCGTCTCCACATACGAATAGGTCGCATCCGCCGTGATCGTAGTGCGTAACGTCGGCTTCACAGTCAGCTGCGGCCCGGTGGTGATGTAATTGATAGTCTCCAGATTATCGGGCGTCGCCGGCTGGAACGGGTCGATGACCAACTGGGTAAACGTGTCCCGGCCAATCCAGGATAGGGTTCCGGGAAAAATCTTGAACTCGCCGAAGCCGTCGAAGTAGCCAAACGGCTGCGTGTCGTACGCCCCGTTGAAGTACTTCACCAGCGCGATGTCCGAGTCGAGGTGGTAATCGAAGCGCGGAGCGTTCACGCGCTCGGTGTTGCCGACGAGCCCGATCAGCCCGAGGGTGTCGCTGGACTTACTGGGGGTCAGGTTGACGTTATCGGTGTAAAGCGCGCCGGCGTCGACCTCAAGATAGTTGCCCTGGTGCGCGTTGGATGATTGGTTCAAGAACAGGCTCTGAATCGTCACCGGCCCGGCCCCGGTCTGAGCCCGAGCGGAGAATGAAAACAGTACCAGCAGAATCCCAAGCCCCAGGCGGCCGCTGGTCCGCGGCCCGGTTCTCGTTTGCGTTTTCATGTGACGGCGCCCCTTCAGCGTCGCTCAAGTGCCACTGTCTTTCTCACTGGACCTGCTGCTGGCGTAGCGGTAGTAGTAGCCCGCGTGCGGCTGCTTCATGCTCTGATTAAGAACCAGCGATACGGACTTGCTCTCGGCGAGGTGCTCGATGGCCTCGAGCACCACGTGTTGGGGCGTATCGTCCGCGCGCACGACCAAGAGAATCTGTCCGGCGATCTGTGTGAGCGCCTGCGACTCGGTGGTGAGCAGTAAGGGGGCCGAATCAAATAGCACCAGACGCGAAGGATCCTGGCGGGCGAGCTGGGAGGCGACTTCGCTCATGCGCACACTCGCCAGCAACTCGGTGGCGTTGGGATCCTGGTGACCGGCGGGCAGGAAGGAAAGGCCAGGCACAGTAGTGGGCAGGATCGCCGAAGCCCAGGAGACCGAGGGATCCTTGATCACATCCAAGAGGCCGCGCGCATCGTCTGCCCCGAGTATCTGGCTGAGGCGCGGGTTGACGACGTCGCCGTCGACCAAGAGCACCGTCACGTCCTCTTCGAGCCGCATGCTGAGGGCAAGATTGAGCGACGTGAAGGTCTTGCCCTCGCCCGGCACGGCGCTGGCAACCATGACGAGGTTGCCATCCGCCAGCGCTTCGCTGCCGCGTCCCAGGGCGTTGTTGATCAAGGGACGCTTGATCTGACGGAATTGCTGAGCGAGTTCGCGCTCCTGGTGCGCCGGCGGCAACAGGCCCGCTTCGCGCAGGACATCCAGATCGAGGGTGAGCACACGGCCCGTCGCCACCGCGTCCGTCGCGGGTTCGAGCCGCCGCGCCGCGGCGGAGGTCGAAGAGCGCTCGCGCGCCACGGCAGCGGCGCCGCGCGACGCCTGCAATCTCTTGATGGCATTTTCGATGACGCTCATACCGTCAACCCATGGATAAGGCGCGCGGCCGCGTCCTCAGTGGCGAAAGCGATGAGGGCGATGAACACCAGGGCGGCCGTCGCCACCGAGTACGCCCATATCGCCCGGCGCCCTTCCGCCTTGTGCCGCTCGAGCCAGGTCATGCTCACCGAACCTAACACTGGTAGCTGCGTAAGTTCACTCAGTTGGCGCTGGGAAGTAAACACCGGCCGCAACTGATGCATGAAGTAGGCGACGCCCACGCCAGCGACGATGCCCGCCAGGAGTACGGTAAGAATCAGGCGTCCCCGGTCGGGGGCGATCGGATGATCACTGCCCGTGGGCGGATCGACCACTTCGAAGCGCACCACACCGGTTGCGTCGGCCTGGTCCGAGAGCTTAGCCCGGTTCAGACGCTCCACCAAGGCCTGATACTGGCCACGGGTCACGTCGTAATCCCGATTCAGTCGCGCGTACTCGGCCTCGACTTCCGGGGCCACGTTGATCATCTTGCGCAGCTGCTCGATGCGCGCCTCGTGATCATTTACCGCCTGCCGGGCGGCCGCCACTTCCACATCAGCCTGACTTAGCTGCAGCTTGATGCCCTGATAGACCGGATTGGCCGCGAGCCCCGTGGCGGCGATCGCGGCCTGGTCTCCGCGGCGCACGGCGGCAATTTCAGCCGCCTGGCGTTCCCGCAGATCCGCCAGCGTCTGCCGCGCGGCGACGACGTCCGGGTACTTGTCGGTAAAGCGCAGGAGCAGCTCATCAAGCCGTCCCTGAGCTTCGCGAATGGCGCTCGCCGTATTCGCCGGACTGCCGCCCGCACCGGTGGGTCCTGATGCGCCCATCAGGGGTTGCTCGCTCACGAGCTGCCGGTGCAATTCATCGCGCTTTTGTTCGGCGACGGTGAGTGCCAGGCGGTTCTTATTCAGCTCATCCGTGTCAGCCTGCAAGCGCGAAAAATAGTCGCCGCCGGTGGCGCCCGGAACCAGGCCCGCGTTCTGGCGCTTAAAGTCAGCCAGCCGCGCCTCGGCCGCCTGAAGCTTCTTGTCGTAGTCGGCGATCTGCTTGGTGAGGAACTCCTGCGCCTGCTCGGATCCGAGCTGGCTGCCGCCGAGCGTATTGGACATGAACAGGTGCAGCAGCTGATCGACGACGTGGTGAGCGTTGTGTGGATCGTGGTCCGTGTACGAGATCACGTAAAGATCAGGGGCCTGTCGCGCGTCGCCGTTGCCCTCGACAGTCAGCCGGGTGCGCAGGCCATTTATGATCGCGAGCTGCTGCTCGGGCGTCGCGCCGGCGTAAGCGGGAATCGCGAGTCGCGCCACCTTCGCCAGCTGCGGGGCGCCCAAGAGGGCCTCGCGCACGGACTCGACGCTGGAAGCGATATTGGATTCGACGGCGATGCCAGCCGTGACCTGGCTCAGGCGCGTGCGCGTATCGACGTAGACACGCGCCCAGGCGCTATACGTATCCGGGATCAGCAAGATCACGAGCCAGCCGACGAGACAGACGATCCACGCCACCAGCATCGCGGTCCAGCGAAAGCGCCAGACGCCGCGGATTTGCTCAAGAATGAAGTCGAGCGCTGCGTTCATGCTCAAAAGAGGGACTGCGGCACGACCAGTACATCGCCGGGTTTGAGCGGTATGTTCTCGTGTACGTCGCCGCTGTTGACCAAGTCCGCAAGCTTCACGTGAATCACCGTCTCCTTCCCATTGACCATGCGCACGATACGGGAGCGGTTGCCGGAAGCGAACTGCCCGAGGCCGCCGACCTCAAGCACGGCGTCCAGCACCGTCATGCCCTCCCGATAGGGGAGCGCCTGGGGGTGCGCCACCTGTCCGACCACCTTCACCAGGCTGAAGGCGCTCGCAGCCGTGGTCACGATGATGTTGACCTTGGGCTGGCGCACGTACTCACTGAGCACCGCTTCCATATCGCGCGCCAGCTGCGGCGAACTCTTGCCGACCGCCACCATATCCTCGACCAGCGGCGTGGAGATCTTGCCGTCAGGTTTCACGGGCACCGTCACCGACAGCTCGGGGTTGCGCCACACGAACACCTGCAGCGTATCGCCCGGCCCGATGATGTAATCGCTGTTGGCCGCCTTCGCCGCCGCCGTTGCGGCCGCCGCTGGCGTCGGTGCCGGTGCGGCTGGCGCAGCCGCCGGAGGGCTCGATGCGCAACTGATAGTTAGTAGAGTTATAGCCGGCCATCCGGCCAGCGTCAGCACGCTTGGACGTCGCATACCCGTTCCTGGGTTCAAAAGTTGAGCCTATCAGAAAGCACAGGAGCCAAGCCCGATCAAATGGTTCGAACTGCCGCGCCCCAGTTATAACAACCCGATCAATGGGTTGGATGTTTTTTGGGGGGTGGCTGATGGCGTCCGCGCCGTCTCCCTAATGCGACGTAGCTTAGCGGCCGACCCGCGCCGCGAGTGTGAACGACGTCACACTGGTCGCGCCCACGGATGTTGCCCCCGATTAAGTGCAATCGAGGGTCAGCGCTCCATCGCCCGATGCTTCCGCGAAGCGCCTCGGAGGCGCGCCTACCGAAATCCGATTGCAGGTTCGTTTGCGGCTGCCGTAAAGCGGCCTCTCAGCGCTTGGCGTCGCGAAAGGTCCAGTAGGAACTCAGGAAGTAGTTCACGAGCGTCGCGGGAATAATGCCGATGAATTGATGCACCTGCGGAGCGACCCGGGGAAAGGCATGCGACAGGACAACGAAGGTCGAGTAACTGATAGCCAGCGAGAGAATCGAGACCACATTGAATCTGAGACCCCTGGCATGGATCCCTCCGACCAGGTTACGCGGCCGAAATGTCCAGTAATTGTTGCCCAAAAAATTCGTGATGATCGAGCACTGAATGGCGATCGGTGACGCGACAAACTTGTTGACTCCGAGCGGTAGCAAGGCAGTGAAGATGCCCAGATTCACCACGACACCCGACGCGCCGATGAGGCAGAATTTAATGAAGACTTTGGAGCTCTGAAAGCGGATCCAGGCGGCGCTGAGAAAGAATTCGACGATGTCCTTGAGTCCGAGCTTGGACTCGCCCACGGTTCGGTCGGGGAAGTCGACCGGTAGCTCGACGACCTGGGCGCCACCAACGACCGCGGCGTGCAACAGGGCGATCTGGAAGGCATACCCCTGGACCCGGAAGCGGTCCAGGTCGATGCTGCGGATGACGGCGCCTCGGATGGCACGGAAGCCCGCGGTGCAGTCGTGAATGTGATATATGCCGGCGATGTAACGCGCCACGATGTTACCTAGGCGCGAGTTGAGTCTCCGGTGCAACCCCCATTCCTTCGGAATGCTGCCTCCGCGCACGTATCGGCTGCCGATCACGAAATCGGCGCCCTCCTCGAGCGACGCTATCAAGCGCGGCACGTCGGAAGGTTTGTGCGAGAAGTCGGCGTCCATCTCGAACACCGCGTCCGCTTGCAGCACCTCGAGTGCATAGCGCATGCCTCTGATGTATGCGGCGCCCAGACCGCGCTTCTTGCCCTGCAGGGCGTGCACGTTGGGCCAGCGGCTCTGATGTTCGCGTACGACGTCCATGGTGCCGTCCGGGGAATTGTCATCTACGACGAGTATCTGCATCTCGTGAGGGAGCGAGGCGAAGACAGCCTGCAACTCGTCAATCAGTCTGCCGATGTTCCCGCGTTCGTTGTACGTAGGAATTATTAGTACGATGCGCATCTAACTCATAGCTCCCTCGATCTATCGGCGTTCGGCCACCGGCACAACTGCACGACGCGGTACGCGCCGCGGCGACCACCACAAGTATTCAGGCGGTGTTGCCGGCATCCACCGTGAGGTGCAGTGCTGGCAATGTTCTTCGTCTTGTCGCTGAGCACAGAAGCGCCACAGGGTGCGAGTCGATCCACTCCGGGATTCTCCGCCTCCAACCAGCGTGACGGGGAGCGCTGCTGGTGCAGCCATTTCTATCACAAGAGGGGCTTTTGCTTTTCGGTGATTCGCGCGCGTTCGCGCATTGTTCAGGCTAGTGGGCGGCGTATTACTCAATAGTTGCGAGTCCTACAGCGGGTCGGACTGGTAGACCTTGGTGTCCTCCTCCTCAAACAGTAGCCGACTGGACGGAATTGAAGCCACCAAGGTGCAGCGAGCGTGGATTTCTTCAAACAATCGCCGGTAATCATCAACTCGCATATAACAGTCCGCGAGAGACGGCGAGCTAGATGGGCAAGGTCGATCAGGTGGACTCAGCCACGTCTCCTCGTCCCTGACGACGAAGACCGTAAATCCCTTGTTCAACCAATAATTCAATCTCCATTCTTCGGGCTGTAATGGCCAAGAGAACGGTTTGACTAGCTTTACGTCCTTCTCGTCGAACCTCTCGAGTCCGCTGATCGCCGTCGGCAGAGCTCGGATATAGTAACGACCCTCTTCGGGCGGATACGGTCGAGAGACGGGAGGCAACGTTAAGCCATACTTCCGTGCCAACCGCTCGTCCCGCTCCCTCACATCGAGGACGGCGCTACCGGCGACCGGCAGCCCGGTCAGTAGAACATCGCTGGCCAATATCCGACGCCGACCAATCCCATCAACCTTACGCAAGGCTTCGGCAACCCGGGTGTGGATCGGCGTGGCAAGCGCTTGTCGATCCACTTCCAACGAGCCAGCGGCTAGCACAACGAATGCTGAAACCAACCCAACCCTTCCCGGCCAGCGACTCCAATCCTTACGCCCTGCCATCCAGACCCAGGTCATGATTCCAAGGGTGCCAATAAGAACAATCTGCGGTACGTACAACTGTACATCCGCCCGCATACCGGAAATCGCGGCAGTCACTATGACGCTCACTAGGATACTTGTCCAAATCAGAAAAACATCGTATCGCCGCCAGAAAAGTGGCGAAATCAAGAAGCCCACGAAGAGGGGTAACGTAGGTCCGCTGAACCGATCGGTGAGCCGCGGCCACACAGCTTCGAAGGTTTCTCGGAATCCGCTTCCCCTTATGTGCATCGCCGCCAGAACCTTCTGGTAGTCCAGAAAATTTGACCAATCTAGCCACAACCCTACGTTTAACGGCGCCCATGCAATGATCGCGACCGCTACGGCGATTAAGCTGTCTTGTGCCAGGCGAGGCCACGACTGACCCGCTCGTCGCGCCAGAAGCAACAGCGCAATGCCCAATGGACCCACAACGAACACCGCGGACTGCTTGAAGCTCACAGCCAACGCCGCAGCGACGCCGATCCAAACGACGTCGACTCGTCGCAATTCCTGCGCGTAACGCAGCATGGCCCAGACTGCTAACAGTGCGCCCGCGGCGACGCCCAGATCCTGCTTACCGATATGCGATCGCCAAACGCTGATTGGCAGCAAGGCGCTTGCTACGCCGGCGAGCAAGCAACTCCTCCGTGATAAGCCTAACCGTGCGGCTATAGTTGCTGAGAGCGGTGCTGCGACAGCCCCGGTGACCGAAACAACCAGGCGCAAAACCAGCAAGAAAGGATATGGATTGTCAAAATAAGCTGCACGAAATTCGGCGGCGCTCCGCCAGAGTCGCATAGGTATCCCGATCGCGTAGAGAACTACATACCCCGCGGCGGTGAGATAGTTCAGCAGCGGCGGATAATAGTGAGACGCGGGAATGAGACGCCCTGTGAGCACTTTCGCTGGATCCGAAATGTTCTCATCCGAATCAATCCCTCCCCACAAAAGGCCGATGCATCGAATTGCGAGAGCAAGAAGGAAAAGCCCGACCAACCACCAAAGCCCGATGCGAACAGGACCGCCGTCCTTCAGTGGATGGGCAGACAGAGCGGTCATTTGTATCACCCTAATATTCTCTCTCAGCGGTCTCAACCGGTCGACGCAACACGAGCATGAAGTTTGTTAGCCGGAGTGCCCAAGCGCAGCGTCTCTAGAGGTCGCTGGTCTAGTTTCGGCGCGACTGTGTCCAATTGAGCGTGGCAATAGCCCGGCAGTTCTCGTTTGAACCGCGCTGCTGCCAGGGACTACATGGATCGCAGCAGAAAACCTTCAGCATGGTGTTCGTTCCAACGGCCGAGCATAACGCTGAGCTGCTGAACAAAGCGGTGAACGCGGTGCCTTCGCCGATGTGCGATGACCCAGTAACCCTGATGGCTCTGGCATCGGAATGACGGCCGCCGGCTCCGTCAATGCCCCGCTCGAGGCCGAAGGCCCTGCAGTTAAGAACTTGGTTCTTGCCTTCACGCTGCCGCCCCAGAGTATGGCGAAGAGTTTAAGCCCGTGGATTGCGCAGCGCAGTCCGATTTATCCGAAATCCATTGGCTAACCTTCCCGTCCACGCGTTTTCGGCGTCCCCCGGGCGGCTTTAGCCATATTGCGCGCGAGTAGAGAACCCGCGAGCGGTCGCACACTCCACCGAGCGCTGACCGAAATCTCCTCCGCTGCGGCCTGATGCTGCTGACATGCCGGGCGGCGCTGCGGTGTGCACTCCGCGTGGGTGCGCAAGCTCACTGCACATCGACCGCGAGCGCGACGACGTTGCGGGTCTTCGGCAGCGTGAGACTTACCGCAGTCTTGGCGGAGTTGAGCGCGAAGGAGTAGCCATACAGATAGAAGGTTCGATTGTCGAGCGTGCCGTTCGAGCTGACGCGGTACGCCATCGACAGCACCTTGGTCTCGCCTGCATAGTTTTGCGGCGTGAACCAGTCGCTCACACTCTGCGTGAAGCTCGTCGAGGTGCCGTCGCTGTAGTTGACGGTGAAGGTCTGGTTTGCGTGATTGCCGTTTGCTCCGGTGCCGAGCAGTGTGAGCGTCGTGTAGTTGCCCGCCGGAAGCGCGATAGTCGCGTTGGCGACCGCATCGGCAACGTCGGCGCTGCCGAAGGCGTAGGCATTGCCGTTCCAGGTCAGCGAAGTGCCGAGCAGCGTCTCGGAGTAGGCCCAGCCGTCGGCGTCGAGGCCGCCATTCGGCACAGGGGAGCCGTTGTTAGCTATACCGTCGACATTGGCGCTGCTGGTGAGAGGGACCTCGGTAACCGCGCCAGTATTGATCATGTACGTGGCGCTCGCGACGGGGCTGCTCGACGAGCCGCTGGCGGTCGCGATGGCTTCGATGGTCAGGGTCGAGCTCACCGTGATGGGGCTGGTGTAGAGGGTCGAGCTGGTCGTCGGTGTCGTCCCATTGGTGGTGTAGTAGATGCTGGCACCGGAGACGCTGTCTGAGAGGCTGACGGACTGCGTCGAGGTGTAGGTTCCTGCCGGCGGACTGAAGGTGGGGGCGGGCGCCGGCGTACCGATCACATAGGCGGCGCTAGCGACCGGGCTGCTCAGGTAGCCGCTCGCGACCGCGATGGCGTTGATGGTCATCGTGGCGCTCACCGAAATCGGGCCGCTGTAGAGCGTCGAGGCGGTCGTGGGGGCCGTGCCGTTGGTCGTGTAGTAGAAAGTGGCCCCGGGAGTAGTGGAGGCCAGTGTGACCGACTGGGCACTGGTATAGGTGCCCGCCGCCGGACTGAAGGTCGGCGCGGCCGCAGTCGGGGTCGAGGTCGCCGCGGAGACATCGACCGCGAGCACGATGACGTTGCGGGTCTTCGGCAGCGTGAGACTTACCGCAGTCTTGGCGGAGTTGAGCGCGAAGGAGTACCCATAGAGATAGAAGGTTCGATTGTCGAGCGTGCCGTTCGTGTTGAGGCGGTACGCCATCGACAGCACCTTGGTCTCGCCTGCATAGTTTTGCGGCGTGAACCAGTCACTCACACTCTGCGTGAAGCTCGTCGAGGTGCCGTCGCTGTAGTTGACGGTGAAGGTCTGGTTCGGGTGATTGCCATTTGCTCCGGTGCCGAGCAGCGAGAGCGTCGTGTAGTTGCCCGCCGGCAGCGCAATAGTCGTGTTGGCGACCGCATCGGCGCCGCCGACGGCACCGAAGAGGTAGGTGTTGCCGTTCCACGTCAACGACGTGCCGAGCAGCGTCGCGGAGAAGGCAGAACCGTCGGCGTCGAGGCCACCGTTCGGTACCGCCGAGCCGTTGTTCACGATGGCGTCGACGTTGGCGCTACTCGCCAGACTGACGGCGATGGCCGTCGGGGCGGTGGAATTAATCGTGTAAGTGGCGCTTGACACCGGGCTCGTCGAAAAGCCGCTCGCGGTCGCGATTGCCTTGATGGTCGTCGTGGCGCTCAACGAAATCGGGCCGCTGTAGAGCGTCGAGGCAGTCGTGGGGGCCGTGCCGTTGGTCGTGTAGTAGAAAGCGGCCCCAGGAGTGGTAGAGGCGAGTGTGACCGACTGGGCACTGGTATAGGTGCCCGCCGCCGGACTAAAGGTCGGCGCGGCCGCAGCCGGGCCACCCGTCAGTCCATAAACGGCTACCAATTGCGACGCGGTCGCGACGTAGACCCGGCCGTTGGCTACCAGCGGTGGGACCAGTTTCGCAAAGCTACCCAGCGAGTCCGCCGGATTCATGTTCGAATTCCACAGTTGCGTTGCGACGTTGCCGGCATCGAAGGCGTACAACGCACCCGGGGTGACCACGTTGAAGGCGTTACCACTCGTCGAAACCGTCGCCCAGAGCACGCCGGTGCCCAGCGTTGAACCATTCGCAGAAATCGTGAGGATGCCGCCTGGGTAGGCCTCGGTGACACTCCCTTGGGCACTCGGAGTGGTCACAAACGTGGTTCCGTTGAACGAATACGCCTTGAGGTGATCGCTCGAGCCCCAGTCGTACAGCAGCGGTCCGCTGGAGCGTTGCCAGTACACCGGTCCGCCCCGCAGCGACCCCGTGGAAAGGCTGAATTCCTGGAGGGCCCCGCTGTCGGTTGGAGTTTCGTGCCCGAGACTCGCGCCCGCTGCCGTGTTGAGCACGTACATGACGCCGGCCTTGCCACCGCCGGCGAGCAAACTGGTGCCCGGGACCAACATGGGGCCCGCACTCGCGAGATCGTTATCCGCGCCGTCGAGCGTCGCCCAGTTACTCGGGGTGAACCAGTCCACAAGGCTCAGGCCATTGGCCGGGTTGAGCTTGAGCAGACTCTCGCTGAAGTTATGGACGCCGTCATACCCGATGCCACTGTAGCCATTGCCGGTGAATACGTAGACGTTCCCCGAGCTGTCGACGGCCGGCGGACGACCGGATTGCCACACCCCGGCGCCGCCATTACCGCTGGTTATGGTCGCGAAACTGCCGGTTTGCGTGAGCGCGGTCTTGTCGTACGCCATGACCCATCCACTGTAGAGGTTGCCGGTCCCCTCCGCCTCCAGGGCGCCGAATCCGAAGACGACGTTGGTACCCACGAGTACCAGCGATGCCCGCTGCCACTGGTTGCGGGCGTCGAAAGTCATTGTGCCGTAGGTAGCCGAGATCGGCATGCCGGAGGCGGCGCGTGGCATACCGGTCGTGATGTCGACCGCGTGCAGTCGGTACACCAGCGTGCCGCCTTCCACTGTACCGGCCACGGCATACAACGTATTGGTGGCTGGGTCGATCACCGGCGTGCTCAGAATGCCGAGGTTGCCGACGATGTTAGTGTTGCCGCTGTATGCGAACTGGGCCATCGGCACGGACATCGCGTTTTCGAAAGTTGCCAGGTTGAATGTCCACAATGGCGCGCCGCCCACGTCGGCGTCGAAGGCGTACAGCGTGTCGCTCATGGTTGCGACGTACACGACGTTGTGAGAGGTCCCGTTGATCGTGACGTTCGGTTTGTACAGCGGCTGCGCCATGATGTTGTCATCAACGGCCAGTTTGAAGACCAGTCCGAAGCTGCCCGGAACAACGTTGGAAGTGTTGAGTGTGGTCTCGCTGAGGTTTGCACCGGAGACGTTGGCGTCATAACCGCGCTGCAGAACCGCCGGCGCCTGAGCGTGCGCGCTCAGAGCTTGCAGGAGCGTCAGCATCATCAGCGCAGGAAGTATGATGCTGCCGGACGAGCCCGGACGAATGATGCGACCCCACAGGGTCAGCAGAGCGTCCGCAGAGGCCGCCTTCTTCTTCATAGTGCCTTCCTCGAGCCCGTGCGGCGTGCAACAGGGTCCCGTTGTCCGCGTCCGTGGCTTAGATGCTGTTGTGCTGGTCCACGATGTAGAGCGCATCGTGCGTGCCACCTGCGATGCTCACGGTGCACGCCACGTCGTTGTTATAGGTCGTGACGTTCACGTGCGCCGCCGCCGGCGTCAGGCACTCCATAGCCGGCAACGCGAATAGTGCGTGCCAGCCACAGGCCCTCATCATCTCTCGGAGGTGCTCCCCATCAGAGGTTTTATTTGTACTTGTGGGCCGATTCTTACACAAATTCCGGCTGATTTCATCACGTGGTTCGGCGGGTTTCACATGCCGGATACACCGGTAAGGTCCCAGCGGCGATGCATCGCTTAAATGTCAGTCGGTTGCGAAGACAAGTGAATGTCAGCGCACATAATGCGGGTCGAGGATGACTTAGAAGCCGTTCGGCTTCTCCTCAAGGGGCTACGTGAGAGCGCCTATACGCTCAACCACGCGGCCGACGGTCGCGGGCCTCGCTGATTCTCAGAATCACGGATTTAATGAACTGGTTGAAGCGGCCCAAGAGTTGCTGCGTGTCACCTCCACGAAGTTGCACGGTCCGACGGCATACTGTGCGAGGTAGCGACACTCACGCCGCTGTCGCTGTTGCGCTCGAAGGCGCGCGAGCAAGTGGCCGAAATGACCGCGGGGCACGCGCCTGCCGAGCCAGGGTGTGGTGTGTGGAGGGCAGATCATCGGCGACACGCACGCTGCTTTTCGAGCGCAGTCGCATGTGACTCACGGGCGGGTACCCCTTCGATCGCAACTCTCAGGGCTTGCTATGCAGTCGCTCGCACCCAGCGTACTCGCAATAAGCGCTTATGTCGGTATTCGGCCGGTCAGACTGCCGAGCGGCTGGAACCAAAGCGAGAGCTCAGATCACGAAACGAGTCCACATACCCCGGTCAATTTTGCACGCCGGTTTCCGAGCGCAGGCCGGACGTTGGTTCTGGGTATCCTGGATGCGCAGCCGCGCCGGCAGGGCGACGGGACATCACACTCTAGAACTGGAAGTACAGGAACGGGGACGCGCGCGAGCCGGCCATGACGGCGAGCGTGATCCCAAAGACAAACCCCAGGAGCGGGATGCGCACCAGGGTCCGCGCAGGTGCATGGAATTCAAACACGTTCGGGCCCCACACGGCCCAGAGCGTCGCCAGGGCGGTCAGTAACAGGAACACGTCCCAGTCCTGGGGTAGAACTCCGGCGGTCGGCACTAACATCCGCTCGAACAGGCCACCCGCCATATGGAGGGTTGAGGCCCGAAACAGCACCCAACCCAGCGTGGCGAGGACGAACATGAGCACACCGCGCCCGGGGAGCGCATCCCAGTAGCGGCCAGCCAAGTGATACAGCACCAGGAGTGACCCCCAATAGAGCCCCCAGAGGATGAAGGTGAAGTTGGCGCCGTGCCACAGGCCGCCGAGGAACATCGAGATCATGATGTTGCGGGCCGTGAGCCACTTCGAGCCGCGGCTGCCACCGAGAGGTATGAACAGGTAATCGCGGATGCAGGTGGAGAGGGATATGTGCCACCGGCGCCAGAACTCCGAAGGGGTCCGCGAGCGATAGGGGGAGTTGAAATTCTGCGGGATTTTCAGCCCGAACATCAGGCCGAGCCCCACGGCCATCGAGCTGTAACCGGAGAAGTCAAAGTACAGCTGCATCGCGTACCCAAACATCGCCAGCCAGCAGGCGCCGCTCGAGAGATGCTGGTAGTCGGCCAGCCACGGATTGACAAAGCGCGCGAGGCTGTCGGCCACCAGTACCTTTTCCACCAGTCCGAACACAAAGAATGAACTGCCCGCGTACAGGCCCGCGCGCCGGTCAGCGCGGGCAAGATTCTCAAGATCAGCTTCGATCTGGCGGAAGCGCACGATCGGACCGGCGACGAGCTGCGAGAAGAGCGACACGTAGGCGCTGAACTCGAACAGGCTGCGCGTCGGCTTAACGACTCCGCGATAACAGTCAACGATGTAGCTGATCGTATGGAAGGTGTAGAAGGAGATGCCGATCGGCAGCACGATATGCAGCACCGGCAGCAGCGGCTTCAGATGCGCAGCCGCCGCCACCTGGTCGACGCTCTCGGCAAAGAAGCCCGCGTACTTGAAGAATCCGAGCAGCGCCAGATCGCAGCTCACCGGCAGCCACAGGATGAGCTTACGCGGACCGAAGCGCAGGAACGCAAGTCCAGCGAAGTAACTGACCAGCGTCGAGAACGCCATCAGCAGGCAAAAGCGTGCATCCCAGTAGCCATAGAAGACGTAGCCGGTGATCGTGAGCCAGACGTGACGCTGCGCGGTGGTGCGCAGGGTCCAGAACACCAGGTAAGCGACGGGCAGAAAGCCGAAGATGAAAATGAGGCTATTAAAGAGCATCAGTTGGCCGCCCGCGCTGGCCCCGCGCCGCTGAGGGCCGGCTGAATGGCCGCGGCGACTCGCTGCGCGCCGAGGTCGGTGAAGTGCACCAGATCTCCAAAGCAGGCGTCGCAGCCGCTGACCGCGGCCGCGACATCGATCACGCGCACGTGGCGTGCAAGTGCCACGGCACGCAGGCGCTCGTTGGCCGCAGTATTGAACGCCACCAGAATCTTCGCATCAGCGCGCGGCGTATACACCCGCTCTTCCCACACCGCGAATCGATTCTCAAGGTTGGGTTCATCTCCACGGAAGCGTACGGCATGCGTCACGAGGACCACGGTCGTGCCGCTCGCCTGGATCACCTCGACCAGCTGCTCCAGTTCGCGCTGATAGGTATCCAGCCGCTCGATCGGTACGGTCGAGAAAGGGGTCGCAGTGGCGAGCTGCGCTGCGACGGCGCGCCGATCCAGCCGCACCTGCAGGAAATCGGGTTTGTGCAAAGTTCCCCGCAGCCGATCGAGGAAACGTGAGCGCAGGGCTGCGCCGGGGCGAGCGCCCACAACCGCGGCGGCCGGACGGCTCGCGGGTGACTCATCAGCGAGATAGAAGAAGGGCGACGGATAGATGATCACTTCCTCGGGCCTGAGGCCGCTGAGCCGCTGCTGCCAGTAGAGCGTCATCGACGGCAGGCCCATCCCGACGACCGCGGTGTTGATGATCTCCAGATGCGGGTTAGCCCGCCGCAGCAGCGCGGGGAATTCGTCCTCGGGGGATTCATAAAGGCCAAAGGTTTCCGACGCGCCAAGGATCAGGATGCGGGGCACTCCGGGCGTGGGCGCGCGTGCCACGTCTGGTCCGCGAAAACCAAGATTATCGAGGCGCCACTTTTTGAAGTGCGCGTACGGGGTACCGTGACGGCCGAGTGGATCGCGCGTGATGAGATCATCGGAACTCGGATTGGCGCTGAACGGTATCTGCTCAAAGAGCCGATCATCCAGCCGCGCACCCGATTCGGCACCGAGCGCGACGGCGAGCACCAGCGTGGTCAGCCGCAGCAACTTCTTCACGCCTGCCCTCATGCCGTCGTCGTGCGCATTCATTGTCGCGGACCCGCATGAAAGCGCGGGCACCTAGTCCTTGCGCAAGCTACTCGATGCTGGCGCTGGCGAGAAAGGCTTGCAGGGCGGCACGCGCCTCGGCGCAATCGGCGCGGCACTCGGCGCGCACTGCCACCACCGCCGAAAGCGGATTGCTGACCAGGGCATTCATCCCGTACCACAGCTGCGAGGCGAGGGGCACCACGAAGACTCTTCCCCCGATCTCATAACGCCACCAGATGAGCGAGCGATCCCCGATGGGATCAGCGACCTCGGTCTCACGAAAAATCCCGTGTGCGGATGTGACCGGCTGCTCGCCGCGGTACCTGAGGTACGTGCCAAGTAGAGAGCTGGAGCTGCCGACCAGTTCCGCTCCCTGAGCCTGGGCGCGATAGCGCGCCCGGAAGAGCTCGACGGTGCGCCCCGCGCCATCCTGCGCTGCCACCGCGTCGGTCTGATCCGCACCCGGGTAACTGGGTACCCAGAACGAATACGCGCGCGGGGGCACGAACGACCAGGGCGGCCGGGCCGTGGCCAGGGGCGTCGTCGCGAGGGGTGCCGGCGGGTGCTGCTGGCGAACGAGCAGGCTCAGTGCCGGAAAGGCGGCGAGCAGAAAGGCGACCGTCGCGAAACCCGCCACCTGTGCGCGCAGGGACGCGCTCACCGCGGGCATCCGGAACTCGGATTCCGGTTCGCTGACCGTCTCGTTCGTGAACCAGGTCGTGAGCCAGAAGAAGGCGACGAGCGCGAGCGCGAACACGCCCCAGCCGAACCAGTAGTGGCTCACCCTCACCAGGTAATGCTGCATGTTGGTGAGATAGCCGGCCTCAATGATGACGTAGACGCGCACCCAGTTTGCGAGTAGCGAAAGCACGGCCATCAACCCCAGCTCCGCCAGACGCGTGCGCCAGGGATCACGCCGCAACTCACCGTGCAATGCTGCCACGGCAAGACCGACGATCATGAAGTGCAGCCCGCTGCAGCCCTCCTCGATCCTGAAACTGCCGTTGGGGATATGGATCGTATCGCCCGAGATCACCGCATGAGGCCCCGTCAGCCCGAGAAATCCCTGCATGGCGATGACCGTGAGGTCCTGCAGCGGGTTGCCCAATTGCGCCCAGGAGGGCACGGCGAAGTAAAAGAAGGCGACCGGAAAGGCGAGCAGTCGTCCGACATTCCAGCCGAACGCTGCGGTCACGGCGAACCAGAAGATCGCCGGAAAGATGGTGATGTGCAGGTCCTGAATGCTTGCCCGATAGCAGATCAGCCAGGCGACTACGGCGCCGCTCAGGGCGAGCATCGCCAGGGGCCAGGGCGCTGCCGGCACGGCCGCGATTTGCCGTCGCGAACGCAGCACGAGCGCGACACTCACAGGAAACACCAGCCAGCCGTGTGTAAAGGTGATGTTGACGAAGTCCGACCACTGCTCGTAGAGGACTTGCGTGCTCGGCCAAAAGAGGAGCGCGACGAGAACCGCCAGGGCGAGGATCAACCACAGTCGCAGGGAGCCCGGAACACGCATCTGCGCGATCTTACCGGCAACACCCCCGGACCGCGTGCCGGAGCAGTCCCGCTGCGAATGCGGTCACACGAGCATCACGTGAGCGGAGGTGTTCCGCTGATGGTCTTGCTGACGATGTCTGACAAGGCGCTTTCGACACCGACCGTGGTGACGGCCTTGATGGCGAAATACCAGGTTCCGCTTCCGAGGTTATCGATCACGTAAGTCTGAACGCCGACGGTGTTGAGCTGGATGCTCTGGGAAAGATCCGACGCGCTGATGCCGTAGTAAATGCGATATCCGGCCAGGTCCGTAAGCGCGGAACCGCTCGTAGTCGTCGTGGGCGCTTCCCAGGAGAGTGTGGCGGTACCGTTGCCGCTCGGCACACCCTGCGCGGTGTTCGATTGATCGCCGGAGTTGCAGCCCACCAGCGTGAAGAGCGCCACCAGCAGTGCGAAAGAAAGCTTCGTCGTTTTCAAGGCACAAACCCCCACTCATGCCCGGCCTGCACCGGACACCACACTTCGATCCAGACATCTGCGGCAGGCGGGGCAAGCGAATAGCCGGCCAGCGGCAGCGATCCGAGTAATGCAAGGGGTATGCCGTGGGGTTATTTCGCATGGTTTTCATTGATTTAGGCTTGCTGGCGTGCCCATCGGGCACCCCGGGGAACCTGTCGCGTCGCGGCCTGACGACGGCGCGAGCTCGGCAATACGTTAAATGCGAACTAACTCGTTGTTTTTAAAACCGATAGTGCCGTCGCCCGGGACAGACACAAAGCCTGCGAGGCCGCCCCCAAACGTCACCTTGTGATGGGCCCCACAATTTGTTGGGGATATGTCACATCGCGCGCTCGTGGGGTCGAGCGCTTTGCTATGCTTTTTTCCAAGGCCCCCGCTGCCGAGCTTGCAGCTCACCGGCGGAGTGGCAGAATGCGAGTCGAGGGATCAAAGAAACGATCACCCGGGTGAGCACGATGCAACTCGGGATGCTAGGGAAGGATCATTGGAGGGTGTGGCGATGAAGAGAATCACTCGGATTGCAGGGCTGGCGAGTATCGCCACCGTAGCGGCCGTGACGTGGAGCGTGCCGGCAGCGGCGCTCACCTGCGGCAGCAGCGCATGCGCGGAAGTTCACAACCGCTGGCCCGGACGGCCAGTGGAGCCGGTGAATTTGAGTACTCCGCGGCCCAGCCAGACCACCGCCGCCGTACCCGAGCCGGGCGTGTTGCCCCTGCTGGCCTTAGGATTGGCTGGCGTGGGCTTCCTCGCGTTCAGACGCAAGCGCGCACAGGTCTAAGCTTCTAGCGTTCCGCAGAGTTTTGAGACACGCGAACGGCTCCTGCGGGAGCCGTTCGCATTTGCGCCTGCTGGCCTAAGGGTTTTCGCTGCACCTCAATGGATACCTCGTCTGCCCAAGAAACGGATGCCATGGGCAACGCACCAACTACGTCTGTCAGCTCCGTGGGTGATGAACCTACGCCATCAAGCGCAGCCGTTCGCTATAGTCCCGAGCTCATGGACACTGACAACAGCAGCGCGGCGCGTGACGCGGGCCTATTGAACGCCTTTACCGTCGACGTGGAAGACTATTTCCATGTCGCGGCGCTCAGTTCGGCGATCGCTCGCGACAGCTGGTCGACGCGCGAACTTCGTGTCGTCGGCAACATCGAGCGACTTCTCGGGATCCTGGATGCACACGATGTGCACGCGACGTTCTTCGTGCTCGGCTGGCTCGCCGAACGGGTGCCTGCGCTCGTGCGTCGAATTGCGGACGCCGGTCACGAGATCGCGTGCCATGGCTTCTCGCATCAGCTGGTGTACAGGCAGACCCCGGTTGCATTTCGTGAAGAGACCATCCGCGCCAAGAATTTCCTCGAGGACACCGTCGGGCACGCGGTCCTCGGGTATCGCGCCGCGAGTTTCTCCGTCACGCGCGACTCACTGTGGGCGCTGGATGTGCTCATCGATCTGGGATTCCAGTACGACTCCTCGGTCTTTCCCATCCGCCACGATCTGTACGGTCTGCCGGGCGCCACGCCCGAGCCGCATCGGATCAGCGCGCCCTCCGGACGCACGTTGGCGGAATTTCCCATGTCCACGGCGAGTTTCTTCGGCCTGCGGGTGCCGGTGTCGGGCGGCGGCTATTTTCGCATCCTGCCGTACTGGCTGACCCGTGCGGGACTCAGACAGATCAACGAACAGCGCCAGCGCCCGTTCGCCTTCTACCTGCATCCGTGGGAGCTTGACCCGGGTCAGCCGCGCTTCCGGGTCGGCGCGTTCTCGCGCTTCCGGCATTACACCAATCTTTCGCGCTGCGAAGCTCGCCTCAAGCGTGTGCTCGGGGACTTTGCCTTCACCACGATGCACGAAGCGCTGCAGCAGCGCGGGCTCGTGGCGTTCGAACGCGCCCCCGCTACGCGGCCGCGGCCGGCCGCTGCTCTCGCGCCCGGGCGTCTGCCGGCAGGGTAACCCGCACAAGGAGACCGCCGTCCGGGGCGTTCGCAGCCGCGATCGTTCCCCCGTGTAAGGCAATCGCCCGCGCCGCGATCGACAGTCCCAGACCCTCACCGCCCGCGCTGCGATGCTCGCGGGCGGCGTCCACGCGATAAAACGGTTCGAAGATGAGCCCGAGATCCTTCTCCGGCACGCCCGGACCGCAGTCGCGCACGGTGACTTCCACCGCCTGCGCGGGCCCCATGTGCAGCGTGTGTCGCGCGCTGATCCCGATGACTGCAGCCGGGGGGCTGTAGCGCACGGCGTTACGGATGACGTTCTCAAACGCGCTGCGCAGCACTTCGGCGTCTCCGCTCACGCACAGCGCATCCTCGACCTGCACCTGCACCAGGCATCCGCGGGCGTCCGCTTCGATGGCCACATCCGCGGCGATCGTGCGCAGCAGCTCGGCTACATCTACCCTCGCCTGCTCGAGCTCGTGCATGGGGCGCTCAAGACGCACGAGCTTCAGGGTACGGGCGATGAGCTGCTCCAGGCGGTCCGCCTCAAAGGCCGCACGCGCCATGTGACGCTCGCTGGCGCTGGGGTCGCGACGCGCGAGCGACAAGGCGAGCTGCAGCCGTGCAAGCGGCGAGCGCAATTCGTGCGATACGTCGCGCAGCAGCTGCTGCTTTCCCTCCAACAGCTGCCGCAGCCGCTCGGCCATGGCGTCCAGATCGGCCGCGAGGAGGCCCAGATCGTCCTGCCGCCCTTTTAACGCTGGGAGCACCCGCACGTTCAGATCGCCGCTGGCCAACTGCCGCGTCACCAGACGCAAGCGGTCGACCGGTGCGGCCAGATAGCGGGCGAGGAACAGGCACACGGCAGCACTCACCGCGAGTGCGATCAGCAGCAGCGTCAGGGGCACGCCCGGAAGCTCGAGCTCGCCGAAGAGGCGCGGACTATCGCGCACCGGGCCAATGACCACGTGGTAGGTGCCGCCTTCCGGGGCCATGAGGACCAGCGCACCCCCAATCGGCGCGATCGCGCCGACGGCAGCATCGGCGCCCGCCGCAGCGGGAGCGGACGGCGGAGCATTGCCGCCGGGACCATAGAGCGATGCGGGCAGCGGCCGCTCGAGCATCTCTTTGCCGTCCGGACCTACGACGAACGTACGGCCGAAGGGCTCGCGGGGCAGCGCTTCGAGCCAACCCTTAAGCGCCTGCGGTCCCCCGGACTCGAACGCGCGCGCGGCCTGCGTATACAGCTGGCCGCGTTGAATCCAGGGACGTTCCGTGCGGTGGGTCGTCGCATTCACCGCCACGGTAAGCGTGCCCACGAGAATGAGCGCGAGCGCCACCCAGAACGCGAGAAAGATCCGCCAATACAACGAGTGCACGGGGCCGCCCCTAGAGTTGCGGCGCCGGCGTAAGGGTGCGGCCGGAGCTCAACGTGAGCGCGTAGCCTGAGCCGCGCACGCTCTGCACGCTCACGCGTTCGGTGTAGCGCTGCAGCTTGCGACGCAGGTTGCTCACGTGGGTGTCGAGACTGCGGTCAGTGGGCAGGAGGCGCCGGCCGAGAGCCTGCAGCATGAGTTCATCGCGGGACACGGTGCGGGTGTCGGCGCGCACCAGGAGCTCGAGGATGCGCAGTTCCGCGGAGGTGAGCTCCAGGTCGTTTTCGCCCACTTCGGCGCGGCGCGCCCGCAGGTCCAACCGCAGCGGACCCCATTGGATCGCGCTCTCCGCTGCCGCCCCGTCGGCCGGGGTGCGCCGCAGCACCGCGCGGATGCGAGCGACCAATTCGCGCGGGCTGAAGGGTTTAGCCAGGTAGTCGTCCGCGCCCATCTCGAGCCCCACGATCCGATCGACCTCCTCGCCGCGCGCGGTCAGCATGATCACCGGCACGCGGCTCAAGGCGCGGATGCGGCGCAGCACCTCGAAGCCCGAAAGTTCCGGCAGCATGACGTCCAGGATGACGAGGTCCACCGCGGCACGCGCCAGCTGCTCGAGGCCCGCGGGGCCGGTGGCGGCGGTGAGGGCCGTGAAGCCCTCGAGCGTCAGGTATTCCTCCAGCATGGCGCACAGCCCCTCATCGTCATCGACGATGAGGAGCGTCGGCTTTAGATCTCCGGGTGCCGTGCGCGATTCCATATCAGAACGATACACGCTCTTCTGAGCAGGCCCGATCCGCGCGCGCGGACTTCGCAGATTTCTTGACACTTCTTTGCCCCGCACACGTGCCGCCGGCCTCGCGCCTGTGCCACCGTGTCGCGTCTCCTCCCGGGGCGGTATGGCGGTCCCTATCGCCCCATTTTTTTGCGCGCTGCTGTAACTGCTGCGTTGAAGGTTACGCTTTCAGCGCGCACCGATCCGTTCGGACTTCAGGCCGGATTCTCCAGGCTGAAGGCCTGGCGGTTGTCGTCGTAGGCGAAGACTTCCGCGTACCGTCCCCAACTGATGATGGTGCGCAGGGTCTGCTCGGCGGCTTCCTCAGCCATATAGTCCTCGAGCTCATCGAAGAAGCGGCTCTTGGGCGCGGTGTGGCTCGCGCGCTCATCGAGTACGCGCCGTATGTGCGCGGCGAGCGGCACGTAGGTGATCAGATGCTGGGCGAAGAGCTTCTTGCGCTCATCCAGAGTGCCGTGCGCGAACTGCAGCCCCGCATCCGTGAGCTTCATGTCGCCTCCCTCCACTTCCGCAAAGCGCAACAGCTGCAGCGCCTCGGCGGCGGGGAAAAGGTCATCGACCTCAAGATGCTGCTCCTCGGCAATGGCCGGCAGGTCCGCCTTGCCGCTGTAAGGCGGCTCGCTCACCGCCTCGATCAGGCCGGTCAGAATGGTCGACGACACGTGCGTGAGCGTCGTGCCGATGCCGCTTCCCGGGAAACGCTCGGACTTCACGCCCGGGCGCATCTCCCCGCGCGGCCGCGCCGTCATCTCCACGTACACCCGATCGATCAGCGCCCGGAAGCGCGGATCCTGGGTGTGGCGCGGCTGCGGCAGATCGATCGGGATCTCGCTCACGACCCGTCCCGGGTTGGTCGAGAAGATGAGTAGCCGATCGCACATCTGCACGGCTTCTTCGATGTTGTGGGTAACCAGGAGCACGGCCTTGATCGGCAGCTGCCCCTCGCCCCACAGCTCGAGGAAATCCGTGCGTAGGGTTTCCGCGGTCAGGACGTCCAGCGCCGAGAACGGCTCATCCATCAGCAAAATGTTCGGGTGCACCACCAGCGCGCGCGCAAAGCCGACTCTTTGACGCATGCCGCCGGAGAGCTCGCGCGGGTAGGCTGACTCGAAACCGTCCAGTCCAATCAGGTCGATCGCCTTCAAGGCGCGGGCGCGCATGTCCACTTGCGGAACACCGAGCGCCTCAAGCCCCAGCTGCACGTTCTCGAGCACCGTGAGCCAGGGGAAGAGCGCAAAGCTCTGGAACACCATGGTGATGCCAGCCGCCGGGGTACGCACCGCGTGGCCGAGGTAGTTCACCACTCCGCCGGAAGGCGGATCGAGGCCAGCGATCGAGCGCAGCAGTGTCGATTTACCCGAACCGGAGCGGCCCAGGAGTCCCACGATCTCACCCGGCCGCAAGGTGAGGTTTACGTTCTCGAGCACCACGAGCTCATCGCCGTCGGGCTTGCGGAAGGACTTGTTGACGCCCTGCACATCCAGGAGCGGCGTGAGATTCAGCGGTGCAACGGCATTCACGGCGGTCTCCTTCGATCCTTAGCTCAGACGGAACTTGCGCTCGGCGCGCGCGTACAGCGGCCGCCAGAAGAGCCGGTTCAGGGTGACCACGAACAGGCTCAGTACGAACGTGCCCAGCACCACGCGGCGGAAGTCCGCCGCATCGGTGGCAGCATGAATGTACGCTCCGAGTCCATGCGCCGTCACCGTCTCATGCCCCCAGGTCACGACCTCAGCAACGATGCTCGCGTTCCACGAGCCTCCCGCCGCCGTGATCGCCCCGGTCACATAGAAGGGGAAAACCGCGGGCAGTCCGAGGCGGCGCCACCACAGCCATCCCTTGAGCCCTAAATTCTCGCCCGCGTAGCGCAGCTCCGGGGAGATCGCCGAGGCCCCCACGATCACGTTGAAGAGGATGTACCACTGGGTGCCCAGGATCATCAGCGGACTTAACCAGATGTCCGGAGTGAGCTTCAGCAGCACGATGGCGGAGACCGCGAAGCCAAAAAACAGATTCGCGGGGAAGGCGGCAAGGAACTGGGCGATGGGCTGCACGATGCTCGCGACCCGCGGACGCATGCCGACCCACACCCCGATCGGAACCCAGATGAGACTGGCGAGTGCGATCAGCACGGCGACGCGCAGCAGCGTGATGAGCCCAAGCCCGATGACGTGCCCGATCTCCCCCACCGGCACGTCCCCGTGCACGAAGGATATGGCCTTCCACAGCGCGAGAAGCCCGATCAGTCCGAGCCCGACAAACCAGGCACGATCGCCGTAGCGCGCGTCCCAGAGCGCGAACCGCCCGGAGGGGCGAGAATTCGCGGCCGGCTGCGGCGGCCGATTGCCGGCGCGCAGCAAGGCGGCAAACGCACGACCGAGGAGGCCAAAGAAACGGGAGCGCCGCATCATGGTCAGACACCAGGAGTGACTGGGGGTCTGCCCCGTCTCCTGCTCGAGTCGGAACCAGTCGGCGCTTGCGATGATTGGCCGAAACAGCACCTGATCGAAAATGAGGATCACAACGAACATCGCGGCGATCGCCCAGCCGATGGCGACGTAGTTGCGCTGCTCGTTGGCAAGGGCGATGTAGGAACCCACGCCCGGCAGCGTCACGGTTGTGCTGCCGACGGTGATGGCCTCGGAGGCCACGACGAAGAACCAGCCGCCCGACATCGACATCATCATGTTCCAGATGAGCGACGGCATCGCGAAGGGCACCTCCAGACGCCAGAAGCGCATCCACGGACTCAACTGAAAGTTGCGCGCGGCCTCTACCATTTCGTCCGGAATGCTGCGCAGCGAGTGGTAGAAGCTGAAGGCCATGTTCCAGGCCTGACTGGTGAAGATCAGGAAGATCGCCGCCATCTCAGCGCCCGCCACGCGCCCGGGCGTCAGCTGCAGGAAAAAGAGAATGAAGATGGAGAAGCTCAGAATCGGTACCGACTGCAGGAAATCCAGCAGTGGCACCAGCAACACTTCCGCGCGCCGACTCTTGGCAGCGAGCGTTGCGTAGGTGAAGGTGAAGAGAAGCGAAGCCACCAGCGCGATCAGCATCCGCAGCCCGGTGCGCGCCGAGTAGCCGATGAGCGCCGAGGGATTCAGGGAGATCGGCGTTGCTTCGAGTCCCGCGAGCGAGCCGGTCAGACCGTGCGCAGCCTGCGCCACGTAGACAAAGAAGGCGAAGACCAGGATGAACGCGAGCACGTCCCAGCGGCCGGGCACGTAGCGGTTCTGCAGTACCGATATGGGCAGCCGATAAAGACGCATCCGCCGGAGTGTGCCCGAACGGCATGATGATTGGCACCGCGCCGCGCGCCTTTTCGCAGGTGCCGTGAGGGCCGGCGCCGTGCAAACACGAGGCGAGTGTCGTAGGATAGTTCGCCATGAATGCACACATTTTTCGGGCGTTTGGCGCCGTAATTCTGGCCTTGGTTTTTGCGGGCGCCGTGCAGGCGCAGGACACGGGAAAGGGTCTTGGAGACACCATCAAGGAAGACGCCAAGACCGCCGGTCACGCTATCGCGGATGCATCGAAGAAAGTCGGTCACAGTGTCGCGGATGCATCCAGCAAGGTGGGGCATACCGTCGCCGCGGACTCCAAGAAAGTGGGCCATGAGGTTGCCGACACATCCCGTAAGGTCGGTAATGACGTCAAAGGCGGCGCCCAAAAGACAAAGACCGCGGTCGCCGACGACGGGTCAAAGCCCAAGGACTAGCGCGTCGGCGTGCGGACGATGCGCGCACCCGCGGGCCTGCATCTGGCGTATGTCTCGCGTGCCGAGTACGAGGCGGCGCGCTGGGACGACGTTCTGGGCATCGCCACCTTCAACGGCACACCAGCCCTTGCCGCCGGAGCCGCCGGGATTCCCATCGCCCAGGTCAGCACGCCCGTGCTGCCCGGTGAAGTGCAGCTTTACGAGGTCTGGAGTTCCGGTCGGCCGGCCGAGTCTGGCCAGCACAGCCGCGTGCGCTTCCGGCACACGCAGGAGATGCTGTTTGGCTGCATTGCGGTCGCCGAAACGGGCCGCACGGGACCTCAGGCGCAGGCTGGAAGCCCAACGCTGACGCTCCACGAGGCCACCGCCCAAGCCTACGCCGAGATCTGCGCGACCCTCGATGCACACAGTTACCCGCACTTGCTGCGCGTCTGGAACTACCTTCCGGACATCAACCGCGACTTCCAGGGCACCGAGCGCTACCGGCAGTTCAATACCGCCCGACAGCAGGCCCTCCTTGCCTCGGGGCGCGCTCTGGCCGGCAGCGTGCCGGCGGCCTCGGCGCTGGGGGCCACCAGTGATAGCCCGCTCGTCGTGTATTTCCTGGCCGGACGCATCGCGCCGGTATTCGTCGAGAATCCCCGCCAGGTGAGTGCCTATCACTACCCCAGGCAGTACGGCACGCACAGCCCGGTATTTTCGCGGGCGGCGCTTTTGCGCCAGAGCGCAAGCCTGACCCTCTTTATATCGGGCACCGCCAGCATCGTGGGTCACCGTTCGCTGCATGTGGGCGATACCTCGGCGCAGACGCGCGAAACCCTCACCAACATCGAGGCGCTGCTGTGCGAGGCCAACCGACTCGCCCGTGGCGTGCACTTTGATCTGGATGCACTCGCCTACAAGGTCTACGTGCGCCGGCCTGCCGACCTGTCGCTCATTCAGACGCAGCTCGCCTCAGCACTCGGCACCCAGGCGCAGATCGTCTACCTGCAGGCGGATATCTGCCGTCAGGATCTCCTGGTCGAGATCGAAGCGACGGGAATATGTCCTCTTGCGGCCGCTGCCTGAAACGGCGCGCGCGCTGCTGAGCGTGGCGCTGCTCGCTGCTGCAGCGGCGAGTCCCGCCCGCGCTGACCAGAAGCCGCTGTGGGAGTTCGGGCTCGGCGCAGGGATGTTCGTCTTCAACGACTACCGCGGTTCGGCCACAACGCACGCGTACCCCATCCCGGTACCCTATTTCGTCTACCGCGGAGAGATCTTCAAGTCCGATCAAGAGGGTTTGCGCGGGCGCTTCTTCAGCGAGCCGCGGGTCGAGTTCAATCTGAGCATCAACGGCACCACCCCGGTGCGCAACGATTCGGCGCGCCAGGGCATGCCGGACTTAAGATCCACGCTGGAAATCGGTGGCTCCCTGAACGTGCACCTGTGGCGCAGCAGCGATCAGCGCTTCAAACTTGATCTGCGGCTGCCCGCGCGTGCGGCGCTCACCGTCGAGGCCTCCCCGCGCATGATCGGCGGGTTCTTTGAACCCCACGTTGCCCTCGATATCGCCCAGTTTCGCGGTTCGAATGGCTGGAAACTCGGGATGCTTGCGGGTCCATTGTTCGCCGATAGTCGCTACAACGGCTATTTCTATAACGTCGCCCCGCAATACGCGACCGCCGACCGCCCCGCCTACCAGGCGCATGGCGGCTACGCGGGTACCCAAACACTCGTCTCCCTCACGCGTCGCTACCCGGACTATTGGTGCGGCTTTTTCGTGCGTCACGATATGCTGGGCGGCGCGAGCTTCGCCTCGAGCCCGCTGGTGAAGACGAACAGCTATTGGTCGGGGGGATTTGGCGTCACCTGGATCATCCGCCAGTCCTCCCGGAGCGTCGCGAGCGACGATTGACGCCATCCAAAACTCATCTCGTCCTGATTCCCAGCTACAACCCCGGTGAGCGGGGCATCGAAACCGTGCGCGCCGCCCGCGCGCAATGGGCTCCGGTGTGGGTGGTAGTCGATGGCAGTACCGACCGGAGCGCGGAGAGCTTGAGCGCGCTCGCCCAGTCAGATCCCGAGGTACGAGTGTTACTGAGAGCCAGGAACGGTGGCAAGGGCGCGGCCCTGTTCGACGGATTCCTCGAGGCGCAGCGCGCGGGCTTCACGCACGTTCTCACAATGGATTCCGACGGGCAGCACCCAGCCCAGTGCATTCCTGAGTTCATGGCGGCTTCGGCGAGCTCCCCGCTGGCGATGATCCTCGGGGTACCGGTGTTCGGCGCCACGGCACCGAAGATCAGGGTACGTGGTCGCAAGATTTCCAACTGGGCTGCCAATCTTGAGACGCTCTACGCCGGAATCCAGGATTCGCTCTTCGGCTTCAGGGTTTATCCGATCGCGCCGCTCGTCGCAGTGATGCGCCAGACCCGCTGGATGCGACGCTTTGATTTCGACGCCGAAGCCGTGGTGCGCCTGAGCTGGCGCGGGATCCCCATAGTCAATCTGCCGGCGCCGGTGCGCTATTTCGCGCCCGCCGAGGGGGGCGTATCGCACTTCCACTACTGGCGCGACAACGTCCTCCTGACGTCGATGTTCCTTCGCCTATTTTTGGGCTTCGCTGTCCGTCTGCCGCTGCTGATGGCGCGCCGACTCGAGTAAGTCTGCCTGGCTGGTTGAGCACCGCCGTTCGAGCGCCTCGGCCGTTTCGGGGCAACTGCAGCTTCACTCTTACGATATTTTGAGGGTGCTTACCCCGCGCCATCCCCCTTGCACCCTCCCGGAGACGACCAGCGTATCTGCCGGCACCTTCTCGTCGAACCGATCAGAGATCCAACCCTGCGCGGGGTCTGTGCTCCCGCGCACCAGTTGTGCTTGCAGCGATACGGGCCACTGCAGCCTGAGCTCGACCCCGTTACGCGTCGCCCTTGCAGTTTCGCCCTCCAAGGTCACCACGCATTCTTGGGCAAAATGCCAGAGGATCTCAATGTGATGAACCGATGCGCTAAGAATCTGATCCGTAACCGTAAGCACGCGAGCTTCACGTTCGTAAGTGATTTCTCGCCGATGTGTCACCGGGTCATTCAGGCGGCGGTAGCCGTCATGCTCGGCGACGAGCTGCTCCTGCTCTGTCGCCAGATCGAACGACAGACAGCGGGCGTTGGCGTGTCGGTACCAGAGAAAGGTGCCCCCGGAAACTGACTGATCCAAGCGATCAACGCGTACCGTGTTGTGCGCCGCAGTACCGCGAAAATAATCGCGCCAGCGTCGGTGCGTATGGTAGGCGTAGGTGCCCGGATCGATCAGCATGGGGCAGCCGGAGACAGATAGAGTGAAAGAGAGCGCATCGGCGTGTCCATGCGCGGCGATCGCAAGATACCCGAGCGAACCGGCATCGACGACAATGCGCACCTCGCGCGGGGTTTCAAATTCGCTCCCCAGGACATAGTAGCCACCGGCCTCGAAACGCCGCCGCAGCCGCGCGCCCGAAGCATCAGCCGCGAGCGCCATGAATCTCGCCGCAGCCGCGTCGCCCAGAAGCCAGCGGCTCTTGTCGTCAAAGACCCGTCCCTGGTGCTTAAAATCTGAGCGCGCAAACACCACGCTGCCGGTCGCGAGCAAGGACTGGTACACACGGAAATCGGGGTTCGGGCTGAAGCGCACGATCACCGCGTCATCCGAATCGCCGAACGCGGGCACATGGCCGCCCACATCCGTGCAGCTGGCGATGAACTCAAGCATGGCCTCGAGCCGCTCCCAGTAGGCTCGGCCAAAGTCGCGACCGTTCGCCCTGGCGGTGAGACCCGCCAGCAGCATCATGTCGGCCACTTCATGCTGATACCAGATCGCCTGCTCTTTGTTCACCCCATCCACGCCGTTCTGTAAGAGCGCCTGCTCCTCGAAGGCCTGTTGCGCTTGCGCACGCCACCCAGCGCTTTCCGGCCAGCAGGGCCAGGTCGTCGAGCCGACGAACAAGCCGAGCAGCTCGCCCAGCAGGTGATTGTTGGCGGAAGAATGCAGCGACAGGTGTCCGGCGATGAAATGACAGTGTTGGCGCACGGCGTTCAGCCAGCGTGCTTTGAACGCCTCACCGTCCTGATCTTGGAACAGCACCGATTCATCGCCGTCGAGCAAATGCCACGCGCACGACCAGTTGACCATGCGTAAGGCAAGCTCAAGGCTGCTGGCCCAATTGGGCCCTTTCATATAGGGGCACTGGCCGATCCACGAGTCCACGAGCGTGCGGCAGCCCCCGGCAAATCGCATCTCACCGGTCAGGCGCCAGGCCTGAGCGAGGGTCACAAGCTCGAGGTGGCGGTTGACCTCCCAGAGATACTTGATGTTGCCGACGACTGAGGCGTCCCGGTAGTTCAGCGTCTTACCGAAGGCGAGTGGCGCCTGCGTTCCGGTCGACGGGTCGCAGTTCCACCTCGGCGGAAACCCGAGCGTGCAGGGGCGGTTACCGAATAGTCTGAACTCTCCCGCCAAAATGCGGTCCGCCGCTTCACGGTACACGTCGACCGCAAAATGCTCAGGCCAGATGCCAATCCACGGCGTACCGCGCGCCGCATCCGCAGGCAGCGGCTTGAGCCGCCCTAATCCGGCACGCTCCAATGTGGCGCGCACGGACTGCACGCCGCGATAGCCCAGCTCGCGCGCTCCCATCGCTCGCATACGATTCAAGATCCAGCCAAAGTTCATTTTTCGACTCGTAGCGGGCATTGCAGACCAATAACCCACGCGCAGCAGCAGCCTTATTAAGTTTCAAACATACTACAATCGCCTCCGCAGGACCGGTGGGCGCCCGACCGCAATCCCCCGGGTAATATGTCGCGCGCGAGCCAGGCTCCAGCGGTCGCCATCAGAGCAGCCGATGTGCCCTCCGTGAGCGTTTTCCTGCCGTACAATGGTGCCGCAATACCGGGAGCCCCGAGCCGCTGCGGGAGCATGGGTGCACGGCGCGCTGTGGTGCGTGCACTCGAACGTCGACTCTCTGAGGCGCTGGCGGTTCAAGAACGGTGTCGCACCGCGACGTGTGACCGTGAAACAAGACCTCAATACGCAGGCCGCTAAGCGATGAAAATTGGTGTGTTCGGATTGGGCTACGTCGGGGTTGTTTCGGCTGCCTGCCTCGCCAGAGACGGGCATGGCGTGGTTGGCGTTGATCCGAACGCCGTCAAGGTCGACTTTCTGCGCCAAGGCAAGAGTCCGATCGTGGAGCCCGGTCTCGAGGAGCTAATCGCGTCCGCGGTCGCCGCCGGCAAACTGGTCGCGGGCTCCGATCATGCGACGGCAGTCGCACAGTGCGACATCTTGATGGTGTGCGTCGGCACGCCGGGGCAGGCTAACGGCAGCCTCGATCTGACCTACGTGCGTCGCGTTGTGCAGCAGATCGGTGAGCAGCTCGCTGACTGCGCGAGCTATAGGGTTGTCGTCATTCGCAGCACTTTGTTGCCCGGTTCAATGCAGAATGTCGTCATTCCCATACTCGAGAGTTCTTCGCGCCGGCAGGCCGGCAAGGATTTTGGCGTCTGCCTCAACCCGGAGTTCCTACGCGAGGGTTCGGCGATCTACGATTACGATCATCCGCCGAAGACGGTAATTGGTGCATCAGATGAGCGGGCTGCAGGTGTGGTGCAGCAGTTGTATACCGCGCTCACCGCTCCGGTCGTACTTACTGACCTGCGCACCGCGGAGATGGTGAAATACGTCGATAACTCCTGGCACGCACTCAAGGTTACCTTTGCCAATGAGATGGGACGCCTGTGCAAGGCCATGGGCATCGACGCCAGACTCGCGATGCGCGTGTTCTGCATGGACACGAAGCTCAACATATCGAGCGCGTATCTGCGTCCCGGGTTCGCCTTCGGCGGCTCCTGTCTGCCGAAGGACGTACGGGCGCTCACCTATCAGGGAAAATTGCTCGACGTGGAAACGCCGGTGCTCGGCTCGATTCTTGCCAGTAATCAGCTTCACATCGCGCACGCATTAGCGATGATTCGGGCGACCGGTCGGCGGCGCGTGGGTTTACTCGGATTGAGTTTCAAGGAAGGCACGGACGACCTGCGCGAGAGTCCGATCGTCACCTTGACGGAGCAACTCATCGGCAAGGGGTACGAATTGCTGATCTACGACCGGAACGTAAGGCTCGCAAGTCTCATGGGAGCCAATCGCGAATACATCCTGAACCATATTCCCCATATTGGCCGGCTCATGGTGGATCGCCCGGAACTGCTTCTCGATCACGCCGATGTGCTGGTCGTCGCCGCCGCGGGCGAGGAATCGAAGACACTCGTCAAGCGGGTAGCGGCCGGAACACCCGTGATCGACCTCGTGGGCGGGTGGAACACGGCCGACGGTAAGACTCAAGCTCCGATGGAAGGCTATGACGGCATCGCCTGGTAAATGGCGGGTTCTGATCATTGTCGAGAACCTCCCGTGTCCCTTTGACCGACGAGTCTGGCAAGAGGCACTGGCACTGCGAGCGCAGGGTCACACCGTCAGCATCATCTGCCCCAAAGGCCGAGGGTACGACAAGGGACACGAAGTTTTGGAGGGCGTCCATATCTACCGGCACGCGCTGCCCGTAGAGGCGAACTCGACCCTCGGCTACGGCCTCGAATATGCTTTGTCGCTTCTCATGGAGTTCGGACTGGCGATCCGCGTGGCGCTGACGCGCGGCTTCGATGTCATCCACGCCTGTAATCCGCCCGACACGATTTTCCTGATCGGCCGCTTCTTCAAACTGTTCGGCAAGCGCTTCATTTTCGATCATCACGACATCAACCCCGAGCTCTACGAAGCCAAGTTTGGTCGCCGCGATGTCTGGTACCGGCTCTTGTGCCGTCTCGAGCGGTGGACCTTCGACACCGCCGATGTGAGTATCGCGACCAACGAGTCTTATCGGCGGATCGCCATCGAGCGTGGCCATATGCCCCCGACCAGGGTGTTTGTCGTGCGCAGCGGCGCAGACCTGACGCGCGTGCGCGCCTTGCCGGCGCGCGCAGAGTTGCGTCGCGGCAAGGCGCACCTCGTCGGCTATGTCGGAGTGATCGGCAAGCAGGAGGGCCTGGATCTGCTCCTTGGAGCCGTCGCCTACATGCGCCGGGAGCTCGGCCGCAATGATGTCCATTTCGTCATCGTCGGAGACGGTACCGAGTTGACCGCAGTACGAGAGCTTAGTCGGCAACACTCAGTGGAGGACTGCGTCGAGTTCACTGGTCGCCTTCCCGACGCCGCACTGTGGGAGATCATGAGCACTGCGGATGTGTGCGTAAACCCGGATCGCGCCAATGAAATGAACGACAAGTCCACCATGAACAAGATCCTCGAGTACATGGCACTCGGTAAACCCATCGTCCAGTTTGACCTGACGGAGGGGCGCTTCTCGGCTGGCGAGGCGTCCTTGTATGCACGCCCCAACGACGTCGCCGATTTTGCAATGAAGCTGTGCGAATTGCTCGATGACCCTGATCGGCGCGCAACGACGGGCGCGATCGGACGAAGCCGGGTCGAAGGCGGCCTGGCCTGGCATCATCAGATTCCGCGGTTGTTGGAGGCCTATGATACCGCCATGAACAGCCAGCGCACGCGCAAGATGCCTAGACAGCCAATTTAACCTTGTGCAGCACAGGTATTAGGGAATCGTTCAACATCGACACACCACGCATGCGATCCTTACGTCGTCCCCGCGTCCTGCTGTTGGGTCCGGCACGCAGCGCGGTGAGTGGTGTTTCCACGCACCTCAATCAACTCTTCGAGTCGGAGCTGCCCGAACACTTCGATCTCCTTCAGTTCCAAATCGGCAGCGAGGGTCGCACTCACGGCCGCCTGCGCACGCTGTTGCGCCTAATCGCCGGTCCCTTCGCGTTTGCCGCCTGCCTCATTCGTTCGAACCCACGTATCGTGCACCTCAACACCTCGCTCGTTCCAAAGGCCTACTGGCGCGACATCGTCTTTCTCGCTCTCGCCAAGGCGATGGGGCGTAAGGTGATTTACCAGGTTCACGGTGGCGCGTTGCCCGCGGAGTTTTTTGCCGGAAATCGCGTCCTCACAGCTCTGCTGCGTCACGTCCTGACGTGGCCAGATATGGTGGTGTTGCTCGCGCTCGCCGAAATGGCAGCATATGGCCGCTTTGCCCCCCGGGCTCGACTCGTGCGCATCGCCAACGCTGTGGCGGTGTGCGAGGCGGACTTACCTGCGGAACGCTACATCGTGAATCGGCCGCTTCGGGTGGTCTATATCGGGCGGCTGGACGCGGACAAGGGGATCTTCGAGATCATCGAAGCGATCAAGATCCTGCGCGATCGCGGCACAGTTGTCCGCCTGACTATCGCAGGGTTTGGCCCGGCCAGGAGTAAGATAACCTGCGCTATCGAGGCCGATCGCCTCGGCGATCGAACCTCCCTGCTGGGAGCGGTATTCGGGTCAGCGAAACAGCAGCTGTGGAAGGAAGCGGACGTTTTTGCGTTCCCCACCTATCGGGAAGGATTACCGTACGCGCTTTTGGAGGCCATGGCTGGCGGCGCCGTGCCTGTGATCTCCCCCGTCGGCGCGATGCCCGATGTTGTGCAGGATGGGGTGCAGGGATTGTTTGTGTCCGCTCGTGAACCGCAGGCTCTGGCAAATGCGCTGGAGCGGCTCGCGAACGACCGGCCGCTGCTGTATCGGCTGGCGGTAGCTGCACGTGCACGGATCGTGGAACACTATTCGGTGGCGCGCATGGCGAAGGAATTTGACTCTGTGTACGCCAGTCTCGCCGATTGAAGGAGTCGCGCTACCTCGGTCACTCGCATGCGGGCTGCGGCACCTTCACGCGGCTACCAGCGAGATATCACCACATCGTCTCAGTCGACACATTGGCCGGATGAGCGTCTAAATACCGTGCAACCGCCTCAGCGGCGAGACGATGGGCGACACTGTTCCAGTGCCCGTCGACGGGACTGTAGTCGAAATGTTCTCCGGTTGTCAGGAAAGCGGCCCGAAAGACGGGTTCCATATCAATTACGGCAAAGCCACTCGCAGTTGCCCGCTGCGCCAACAGGCGCAGCGCCAGCGCATCGCGCGTCTGGCAGGCCGGCGGCCCGTCGGGCTTGTAGATTCGTTCCCGGTCTGCGTCAAAAAGCAGAATTATCTCTGAGGGAGGTATTCGTAACCGCAGCGGCAGATCTCTAAGCGTAAAGTCGACGAGCGCTTCGTCGGCAGCGGACAGGGCAACTAGAACACAACCGGCTTTGAGTCCCCGCGCCCGGGGCTCCAGCAGTTGACCAAGGTCAGCTCGCAGGTTAGCGCGCGCATATCTTACAAATGCGAGCTGACGCACGAACTGGATCAGGCGCCCGTGGTGCCGTTCAGGCACGAGTTCGACGGCGGTGGGGACGCCGGAGACCCAGCGGAAATAGCCGGGACTGGAATTGAAGCCACCCGTGAAACTGCCACGAGTTATCACAATTACTGCCGCGGTCGGGATGAAGCGCCCGCCCACCAACCCAGCGACACCTAAATCGTGTGCGAGGTTCCCCCCCGACGTGCCGAAGTTCAGCACTGGCTCGGGTCGCTTCAGCAATTTCGGCAGGCGCCCCTGAAGCGATTCCGAATAGTCATTCATCAGATTTTCGACAAAGCTGTCACCCAGTACGACGATGGTGGAGGTTCCCGGCCGATAGTCGAATGGCGCTGCATAACCCATGTTATTTGCGCGTCCGTGCCGAACGTACTCCAGAGCCCACCCTGCCGAAAACGTGTATTGACTGTTCGGTACCATATGGTGCGCCGGCCAGCTGGAGTCAGGCTCGGCACCGTATGCGCGTTCGACGGGCAAGAGCTGCAGCACGAGCTCAAGCAACGCCAGGGCCACGACGACCCCAACTACGAACCCTGCAGCGCCGCTCAGCCACTTCCTGAATGTGGACATTAGAAATTGAAGTAAATGAATTCGGTTGACTCGCGACGGGCGGCGATAAGTGCCAACAACACGATCGCCACCACTTCAGTGCCAGCAAGAAATGCGAGCAACTCGTGTGCTCGTGTTTGAACGCGCACTCGCGTCAAGATTGTCCGCAGCCGCTCGATCAGAGCTTGCGAGTTCGGCAGCAGAAGCACTACCGCGCCCAGACCGGCCATCCATGGCAACAGGCCCAAGTCATGCGACGACATACGGGAGCCCGGAGGTTGCCAGAACATAGACGTCACTATGGCGCCTGCAGTCGTAAAGTTCTTGGCACGAAAGAACACCCAGGCGATCAATACGCACACCAGCGTCAGAGCCAGGGCAATACCGTTCCACAACCATGCGACCACGGGCTTCTTTAGCGCGACGCGGATGAAGCTGTAACGTTCGCGCGAAAATCGCCACCCGTGGTTAAGTGCTAGAAACGTGCCATGAAGACCGCCCCAGATCACAAAGGTCCAGGCGGCCCCGTGCCACAGGCCGCCAAGCAGCATCGTAATCAACAGATTTACTTGACGGCGCAACGGACCCTTGCGATTGCCGCCGAGGGGAAAATACAAGTAATCGCGCAAGAAGCGCGACAAGGTCATGTGCCAGCGCCGCCAGAAGTCGATGATGCTGCGCGCTTTGTAAGGCGAGTTGAAGTTATATGGCAGTTGCACCCCGACCAGGAGCGAGAGACCGACTGCCATGTCAGAGTAACCTGAGAAATCAAAATAAATCTGAAACGCGTATGCCAGCGTCCCGACCCAGGCGTGGCCGATCCCTATGCCCACACTTAGCTGATTGTCGAACGCGTCGTTGGCTACAGGAGCCACGCTGTCGGCGATGAGGATCTTTTTGGCCAACCCGATGACCAGAAAGGCGAATCCGACCACGAAGTTTTCAAGCTTGGGCAGATAATTCTCGGACTGTGCGAACTGCGGCATCATTTCCGCGTGATGAAGTACCGGTCCGGCGATCAGGTGTGGAAAGTAGGTTACAAACAGGAGGTAGTGAATTGGATTGCGTTGCTCGACCTTCCCGGCATAGACGTCCGCTAGATAGGCGATCTGCGTGAACGTAAAAAAGGAAATGCCCAGCGGCAAGATGATTGGCAGCAGCGGGAAATGCGTGCCGGCCACGTCATTCGCGGTCGAGAGCAGAAAGTTGGCGTACTTAAAGTATGCGAGAATGACAAGATTCGCCGTAATCGCGACGATTAGCCACGCGCGACGCAGCGCGGCCTGCTGCCTTAGGATCAACGTGGCAAATCCATAGTTGGCAACTACCGAAGCCAGCAGCAGGATCGTATAAACAGGTAGCCAATAACCGTAAAAAAACAAAGAGGCCAGTGCAAGCCACGCCGCCGCGACGGCTTGGCCGCACACGCGCGCAGTGACAAAGAACCCCAGCAGGGTCGCTGGCAAAAACAGAAACAGAAATGTGCCCGTCGTGAACAGCATAGCGAGAATTACTTGTGCGGTCCCGGCGACATTTCCCGCTTGCGGTAGCGGACGCTGTTCAAGGTTTGCATAATCGTAACCGTCTTGGCAGCCGACCGCTGTGCCTACTGGTCGGCCAGGCTCGGACTGCCCGCATGCGCGATGCCTCCACAGTGGGCAGGTTTCTCAGAACGAAAACGCACGCATCGCCTCACCCCGGTGCAGGATCCTCATCCGCACCGCGCGTGTCTTGCTGTTGGGCAAGTACCGGCAGTTCGCTGATGGGAAGAAACCAACTGGCACGGCCGCGCATGCCGATTCTTGTTATTCCGTAGGCGCCCAGGAACTCGACGCGCCACACACAAATCTCGCGCTTCGGAATCGTTACAAAATGTCGGCACCGGCCGGATTCAATTGCTAAGCGAACCGAGACGCTCGTCAGTAATAAGCGAATTCGTCGTCGCGCTCCGATGAGCGGTTCAGCACAACGCCGAGAATGTTCATCTCTGCAAGCAGCTCTCGTGCCTTCGCCAGGGAAGCGCGATCCGTTCGCCCCTCCGCGACGACCAGCAGCACTCCATCGACTCGCGGGGCAAACGTGAGCACGTCATCCGAAGTAAGCGGCGGCATATCGAATATCACGAGGTGTTGCGGTAGTTCCGCCGCGATCAACCGCAGCAGCTCCAGCATTCGCGCACTCGAGAGCATGTCCGAGGAGTGATCGAAGGTGCGAGCGTTCGGAATCACGACGAGGCTGGGGGATCCGCACTTGTAAATCACTTGCGAAGCCTCCGCCTCGCCGAGCAGATACTCGCCGAGCCCACGTTCGCAGTGGAGGCCGAGCTGGGTTGCCACTTGGGGACGCTGCAGATCGAGGTCGACCAGGCAAACCCGCGTGTTCGGCTCCTTTGACAGTGCCATTGCGAGGTTGATCGATGTGAGCGTCTTACCTTCCCCAGCCTTGGTGCTGGTAACGGCGACCGAACGCCATTGCTTGGCAGCAAGCCGCTGCAGTAATCGAGTTCGTAGGATCTTGTAGGCTCGCAGAGCCGAGCGGTCGGCAACCTGCGGCAGAATGCAGTTCCGCTCGAGCACAACGGGATCGAGATTCACGCTCTGCAACTCTCGAATCCGCGGTGGTTCCGCGGCGACGGCAGGGATCGCCTCGGTGGTCCGCGGTGCAGCATCCGCCAGTTCGCGTTCGCCGCGTTTTCTCGCCCGAGAAAGGGCATTTTCGATGACGCTCACTGGACCTTCCCGGCCTCAGCCAAAAAAGATGTGGGTCTAAGCATGGCCCTTAGGGCACCGCAAAACGAATGAGGAGATACAAAACCGGAACCACGGCCGCCGTGGCCGCCGCCAAAGCCGTAAGTTGTCGGCGGCGCCGACGCGCGAACTCCGCATTGCGGATCACCGGCACCACTGCGATAGGTGTCATTTGCAAAAGCGTCAAGAGGTCGCGACTGCCGCGTACACTGGAATCCAACGCACTGGCGCCGAGCGCGGCCATCAAGGCGAGGAACGTCGCTCCAATCAGACCGATGAGGGCAATTCCGACGCGGGGCGGCTTTGTCGGGCCCTTTGGGAGCAAAGGCGGGGACACGAGCGAGAACTGGTCAGCTGCACCGATCTTGATCGCCGCAGCCCTGATGTCGGCATCCATGCGCTTACTGTTGAGCTGGTCAAACATCTGCCGCGCAGTTGCCGCGTCGCGGCTCAGTGAATCGTACGTGCGCTGAACTTCCGGCATGGACTGCTGACGGCTATCCAGATTCGCCCCTTTGCTACGCAGCTCCTGTCGCTGCTGCAACAGCGCAGCGATTTGAGTCTCCACTCCATTTAGCTGTGTTTCCAGCTGAACCACCGCAGGTGTGCGGCTCACGTAGGTGGTCGCCTGGTCCTTCTTCTCGGAAGCGATGCGTTGCTGGAGGTCCTGAATAGTACGTTCTAGTCGCTTGACGTCCGGGTGGTCCTCGCTGTAGCGCTGCCGCAGCTCGGTCAGGGTCGCCTGCTGCGCGGCAAGCTGTGCTTCAAGGTCCGAGCCCGCACCGGTGCCCAGAGCGCCATTGCGCATCGCATTGATCTGCTGGCGCAACGCAATCATGTCCGGATGGCTCGGGTCGTACACTGCGGTCTTTTTAGCGTATTCATCCTCCAGTGCACGTAACGTATCCGTGTTGGCGCCCATGGCACGCGCCTGCTGCAGCTGCTGCAGGATGAACGTGCGGTTCTGCTGCTGCGCGCGCAAGTCACGGTCGACCGCCAGCAGATCCTGATCGGTCATGTTCTTAAGGTTCAGATTCGGTTGCACCGTGTCAGGCAGCCGATCGAAATTCTCCTCCTTGAAGCGCGCGAGGCGTGTCTCGCTTTCCGTGATCTTTAGTCGCTGTCTGTCCGCTTCGCTCTCGTAGAAGCGACTCTCGTTCATCACTTGTCCCGCCGCAGCCCGGCGCCCGTCGACGACGAATGCATCCGCAAGCCACGCCGCAACCTTTTGTGCAATCTCGGGATCAGGGTTCACATAAGTGACGGTAAAACCAGTATTGATGTTGCGCTCCAATCCTGTCTGCGGGTCGAGAATCTTCTGCGTGATCATGTCGACCTGCACGTCGCGCTGCAGCCGCTTCAGCGCAGCGACTGGATCGTCCTTCAGCCGCGGATAGGGTTTCAGCGAGCCTAGCGCGGTACGCATCTCGGTCGAGCCAAGAACGGTGCCGGTCAGTCCGGAGACGTAGCGATCGGCGTAATTGTCCGCCGTGCCGCGGTCACTGAGACCGGTCTTGAGCTGAAACGTGGCCGTGGATCCATATTCGCTAGGCAAGCCCACGGCAAGCAGCATCGTGAGGAGAGCACACGGGACCCAAACCGCCAGGATCAGCCGCCGACGGCGCCGCAGCGAATTTAGGTAGTCAGAGAATCCAATTCCTTCTGCGTCCATTGTCTCACTCCGCGCGCACCCCGCTCGCAGCTTGCTTACGCTTCCAGACTAGTACCCGACGGTGATTGCAGGCCCCTCCGCGGGGCGGTGAGGCTCGTAAACGAAGGAGACATGGATCGCATTCGCTTGGCCAGACGGGCCCCCGTAACGGTAATCCGTAAAGTCATAGGCGCTGATCACCGAAAGAGACCGCTGGACGCGCCATTCGAACCCCGCGGTCGCGTAATTGTAATGCTGGACCTGGGCGGTAGGTGCGACGGCCGCGCGTAGCGGATCCTCATAGATAGTCCGCAGCCCAAGGAAGCCCGCAAATCGGGGCGTAAAACGTCGCGCCACGCGCAGACGCAGCTGGTCCTGATTGACGGCATACCCCTGAGCCGTCGGGGCGACACTCCGGGTCGCATCAAGGAAGATCTCGGCCACACTGTAGGTCCAGTGGGTTCCAGCGCCGCCAGTCCAGTTAGTGGAATTCGACACGTCCGCCGCGCCCGATACGGAGCCGGAAAAATCCGTCTGACCCACTCCCACGCGCAGGTAGTACTGCTTCGTCTCAGAGAACTTCCCGTCCCACTGCGCTTCCAAACCGTAGGTTTTGCTCGTGGCACCCGAGTCGGGCCGAAAGTCCTGCCCGACTGCGCGCAAGGTGAGAGAGCCCGTCAGGCTCACCGCGTACATGAGGCCAGCGGAGCCGGTAACGTTCTGATAGTCGACATCGCCACCCTGCACTTGATGGCTATACGTGGCGTCGGTATAGCCGACATTGAGCTCAAGCCTGGTCCGCGGTGTCATGGTAAAGGTATAGCTCGGACTGAGATAGCCCAAGTTCTGGCGGATGCTGGCCGGAATAACGAGCGTGGTGCCGGGCTCGGGAACTCCAAGTCCGCTGCCAATATTGGCCGTCGGCAGATAGCTCGTTAGGAGCGATTGCGACGAGCCGTACCCCTCCAAGCCAAGGGTGTAGCGCTCACCCGTGCGCTGTCCGCTCAAATACAGAAACTCCCCGTTGGAATCGAGCTCCGTGTTGCTTGGATACCATGTGCCACGCACTTCCGGCGTCACACGCCACTGCCAATTTGATTCGCGTGCCACCAGATCAACTCGTGCGTCCGCTAAACCCTCGGATGAACCTATCTTGTTCTCCCCACTCACCGCGAGGTTCGCGTTGTCATCGTACCCAGCACCGAGTTCAAGGCGGGGATTGAACTGGTACTCGGTTGCAACAGCTGGAACGGCGACGATCAAGAGGCATATGGCCGCGACCGGCCTGCTCGGACAGAGCCCGCGCGCAGTGAGCGCCTGTCGTCTTGAACTCACGGCACAACCACGACATCCCCGGCCTGGAGCTCCACGTTCTGTTGCAGCTCTTTGCCGTGAACGACGTCGTTGTAATGGAACGGCAGCGCGACCTGCCCGGCCGAGGTGCGGCGCAAGATGATAATATTGTTTAGGGACGCAAATGCGGTAGTGCCGCCGGCCATACTCAGGGCCTGCATGACGTTGACGCTCGGGTTAACGACGAAGTCACCGGGCTTCGTGACCTGGCCAATCACATATACCTTGTTCCCTTTGACCTCCTGCACTGAGACGGTAACAACCGGATCCGAAACGTACTTTCGCAACCGCTCGGTGATGAGATTCTGCAGTTCGAGGACTCCCTTGCCGCGCGCGTCGACTTGGCCGACCAAGGGGAAGGAGAAGGTCCCGTCGGGACGTACCAGCACCGCGTTGCTCGTGAGGTCCGGCTCCTTCCAGACCGCTATACCCAGCGTATCGCCGGCCTTAACTGTGTACTCATCAGCGTGAGCTACGCCGAGAGCGGCAAGCAGCACCACGAACCTCAAGACATTGCTCACCATGATACGTATTGGGTTCCCGGACGTCGCAGCACGCCCCAACCCGGCAATCCTGCCCGGTCATTTCTAATTATTGGACGCCGAAGGGTAAGCCTACCTTAAGTCGCGGGCTCAGCGCCAATACCCGAATCACAACTGTGATCTGCGTCACCCCCGCATTGGGGCTCTTGTCGGCGTTGCTGGGAAACGGTGCTAGGGTGGGGCATGCTTGGACGCACATGACGCGCCCTGAGTGTCCACAAAGGCCTACAAAGAGGGCCGCCCGCGCGATGATTGCCGCTTGCTGCGCTGCCCGTGCGAGCCTAGCCGGTTCGTAAAGGGGGGCGAAAGCGCGCGAGAATTCATCAATGCGCTACCTCCTTGCACTGCTAATTCTTCTTCTCACGACGATCGACGTGTTCGGCTGGACGCTAAGCCTCGCGCCCGGACTGAGCGCTAAGAACGCGATCATCTACGTCATTCTACTCGTCCTGAGCGCTCGATTCGTGGTGCGCGGCGGAATGCGACTGGAACTGCCGCAGCTTCACCTGTGGTTCGGAGTCCTAATCGCGTACGCCACGCTAACGTGGCTCGTCGTCGGAATACTGATCCAATACAAGTCCTACAACCTGTTGACCAGCGGCATCGATTTGAAAGCGCAGCTGCTCGATAACGTCATAGTCTTCGCTGTTTATCTCTATGGAACGCGGACGCTGCAGGAGACGAAGTTCCTGCTGAAGTGCATCCTGCTCGCGGTGGCTGCCGCCAACGCGATTGCCATCGGAAACGTCGCCGGTCTCTTCCACATCGGCATCACCACAGTCGGCGTCGAGGGCAATCTGACTGGCCGTGTGTTCGGCGCTTTCGGGCACGCAAATGAAACGGCTGCCTTGATTGTGTGCCTCCTTCCGGCCTACATCGCTGCAGCCCTCTCCTCTCGCGCCGTCACCGGATTGCTCTGGGCCTTGGCGGGTGCAGTTTCTGGAACTCTGATGATAATGTGCGGATCGCGTGGCGCATTCGTGGGGCTCATGCTCGCGGCTGTCGTCGGCTCCTACATCTGCCGCGGCATCATTTCCTGGCGGCGCGGCGCGACTCTCGTCGTGATCCTTGGTGCGGCTGCCGTCCCGCTGCTCGCGTTGGCAGGCATCAAGTTTGGCGGCGTTCTCACCGAACGTGTCACAGAACTGATCCTCAATCCAGGCACGAGCAGCGACGAGCGCATGTACATCTGGCGGCCGATCCTTGACAAGATGCTGGCCAATCCGGCGGCTCTGATTACCGGCTTTGGATGGGATTCGTATGACGTGATGGGTTTCTTCTATAACGTTCACAATCACTACCTTTGGTTGTGGTTCGAGTTGGGGATCATCGGACTCGCCAGCTATCTGATGCTGATTGGGCAGCTTGTGATTACAGCGCGCCGAGGCGCCGAGCGTGCGCCCGAGGAAACCGCACGCTATCTCATTGCATTCATCTACGGCATCGTAGCGGTATCCGGCGCGGTCTTTTTCTCGCAGCTCTTCAAGCCGTGGCTATACATCTGGATTTACAGTGGCCTGATGATGCGCATGGCGCTGATCGCTATGCAGACCGCACAGCGTAACCCTGGAAGTGAGCACCGCCACGCTTCGGCGCTCAGCTCACCCGGTGCAGTCGCACGGCGCGCGAGAGCGCGCGCCAGCGCGGCCGCTGAGAGGCGTGCGCCGTAAGTTTAGTCGTCTGCCGACGACAACGTGCGTGATTGCCGGCGCGGCGGCCGCGTGACACGTATCACATGCCGCCTCCACGAGCGCAGGGGCCGCGCCGGGCGGCTGTCCGTGAACCGCGACACGGTGAATCAAGACGGCAGACGGTGTACTTTCGCGTCGCGATGATCCAGAAACGGTAGGTCACCGCGAACAAGCACCCACGCGGCTGAAGCTCAAGAGGGCACCAATGGCACGACGTTTTTTGCTTTCCGGGTTGCTGGCGATAGCCGCACTCGCACAGATTCACGCTGCGGCGGCGCAGTCCACCTCCCCGCCATTCCCGCACCTCGGCGGCGTTCTCATCGCCGGTTCGGTGCAATCGAGCTTCGGCACGACGAGCTATCAGCAGCTCGTCGCCAAAACCGGCGTCGCGGTCATTGGCCTGTATCCGGGTTGGTCAAGCGGTGGATTCACTTTCAATTCCGCTGCAGCGGCCGTGAAGGCTCTGAATCCCAACATCAAGCTCTTTCCCTACACGAATCTCATGGAGTTTGAGCCAGGTGTAGGATCTAGTGGCTCCGCGTATTCCCCGATGTGGAGCGTGGTCAACGAAAACAACTGGTTCCTGCGCACGGCGTGGCCCAGCGGATCTATTACGGATGCGGATGGGAATCCTCAGCAGGGAATCAATCAGACGAATAATGCCTACCTTACGTGGCGAGCGGGCTGGACCGCAGCCAATGAAATCACATCCAATTGGGACGGGGTCTATCTGGACAATGTTTTCTGGCAGCCCCGGGTCAGTGCGGATTACAGCCAGAGCGGGTCTTCGCAGAGCCCGAGCGCTGCCGGTCAGACCTGGCGCAACGGTTACGCGGCCTATGTGAAGTTGCTTAAGGCCGCGCTCCCAGCGGGCAGCTTAGTCATCGGAAATACCGCCGACTGGGGCAATGGTCCTATCCCTGGTTACAACCAGATGCTAAATGGCGGGGTAATGGAATCCCTCATCGGCCAGAGCTACTCGTACGAGACGGCCGGCTGGGCGACGATGATGAATGCCTACAAGATCATCATGAACGCCACCATTTCACCGGGGTATCAGATTTTCCACCAGGACGGTTCGACAACAGATTACCGGGGGATGCGCTACGGGCTCGCCTCGTGCCTGTTGGATAACGCTTACTACTACCATTCCAACAACGGCGCAGATGACACCATTCCTCTCTATGACGAGTTCAGCTTCAACTTAGGCGCTCCCTCTGCGGGACCCGCGGGCTCGGCAACCGCGACGTACTCCAACGGGGGACTCACGGTCTGGAGTCAGGGCGTGTGGCGGCGCGACTTCGCGAATGGAATCGCCCTGGTGAATCCGAAAGGCAACGGTACCCAGACCGTGACTCTGGAAACGAGTTACAAGCATCTTTCAGGAACGCAGGCACCTACCGTCAACAGTGGTCAGACCGTGACGACCGTGACACTGAACGATCGGGATGGCGTGATCCTGCAGCGCCTGACCTCGCAACCCGTGCCGGACGCGCCATCGCTCAGCGTACAATGACCCTCCGCTGAACCGCAGCGAGTTCGGCGGCGCACTCGCTGTGGCGGCCGAAGGTACGGCGGCACGACTCACGGGCCACGAAGGCCCGGGGCCAAGGTCTTGAGCCGACGAAAGAGGGCATTCGCCTCCTCAAGGCCTGTCGCCTTCAACAGGGCCACGAACACTGCACCGAAAAGCACCGAACCGCAAACGGCGCCGAGTAGGGTCGCGCGCGATTCAAAAGTGATCCCGAAGGCGATCACAGCGCCGCCCGCGGCGCACGCGCCGACCTTCGCTACCGCGGTCCAGGGCAGGAGTCGGCGCAAGCCGCAACCATACAGGCGGCTTACACTGAACCCGAGGTAGACGGTCGCGACGAGGTTGGAGACCGCGAAGCCAACTGCCGCCCCCACGACGCCCATGACTGGCAGCAGGACCACGAGCGTGAGGCCATTCGCGAGCATCGCTACCACACCTGCCGTAAGAAACGAACGTGTCTTGTTGATGGCGCGCAGAAGCGGCGAGAAATCAAAACATGCGCACACGATAACCAAGGCGTACCACTGCAGCACCGGGATGGCTGGCCGATAGCTGGCGCCGAACGCCTTCACAACGAGCGGCTGCGCGTACCAAGTCACTATGGCAGCGGCCGGGAACAGCAACACGCAGTTGATGACCACGGTGCGATGCCACAGCCGCAACGCATCGTCCCGTGACCGCCCCCCCAGACGCACGAGTTCCGGCAGTACCACCGTCGAGATCGAGTTCCGCAGCGCCAGAATTATTGGATCGCCATAAGTGCCGATCGTCAACTGCGCCAGAGCGGCAACCCCCAGATATTTCGCGATCACGACGTTGCCGAGGTTTCTGCTGATCATGGACAGAACCGTCGCCAAGCCGAATGGCATGCAGAATCTCAACTGTTGGCGGCTCATACCCTCGATCGGCGGCTCGAAGTGCGAACGATCAGCGCGCTTCCATGCAATGAGCGAGCCCGAGAAACGCAGCGCTTCGAGCACGATCAGAGACCAGATGATCGCCGTGACATCGTTCGTCACAATCGCGACGCACACGACCACCAGCATGCGGGCGATGAGTCGTGCAGCCGTGTACACAAATACGGGAATCGGCCGCCGCGTAGCAAGCCAGAGGTTCTCCCAGCAATCCACGTTCACGAAGAGCAACACGTAGAGCCCCACGGGCACCAGGTAGGGTCCAACGAGTCCTCCAGGGACCAGGAGGTCGACGGCAACAAAGGCACCGACGACGCACGAGCTGACGACGGCCGTAAGGATCGTCGTCTTCCGCACGACTCGCCACGGGCTCGCTGGATGAAGTGGAATGAAATAAAGGAGGCTTTCGCCGATGGCGAAAGCAGCGGCAGTCTGCAGAAGCGAAGCGTACAACAGGAACTCGCGGTACCGACCAAAGTCCATCACCGTCAGAAAGCGCACCAGAATGATCGGGCTGATGATCATCAGCCCGTAGTTCGCGATACGTGACACCGACAAAACGGCTGCCTGGTGGGCTAGTCCACGCATGCTGGATCGATGCTCCTGGGAGACGGCCGCCGTCAGCGCGGACAGCCCGCAGCGGCAAGCTGCTGTCCGGGGCGGCAGACCACTCAAGGTTGTGTCCGCCCGCTTCTGCCGACAAGTCTACCGATGGATCGGGCGCAATTCAGCTACGATAGGCCAAGACACGAAGAGCGGACTCCAAGCAACGAATATAATGTGCGGTATCGCCGGATACTTTTCGACCAGTGACCGGGAGGATTTGAGCCAGGCACTGCATCGCATGACAGAGGCGATCGTGCACCGGGGTCCGGACGATGTGGGTTATTTTGAAAGCGCCACCGTCGACGGACGAGCCCGTGTTGGACTCGGTCACCGCCGGCTTTCCATCATCGATCTGTCCACGGGCCACCAGCCGCTCGGCAGCGCGGACGGCTCGGTGCAGATCGTGTTCAACGGCGAGATCTACAATTTCGAGGCTCTGCGCGCCGAGCTAAGCGCTTGCGGTTACCTTTTCCGCACCCGCTCAGACACGGAAGTAGTAGTGCATGCGTACGAGCGGTGGGGGACGGATTGCGTAGCGCGGTTGCGCGGCATGTTTGCGTTCGCGATCTGGGACGGGCGCCGCGGTCGCCTGTTTCTCGCACGCGATCGATTCGGCAAGAAGCCTCTCTTCATTCTCTCGCAGAACGGGACGCTGCTGTTCGCCTCGGAGATCAAAGCGCTGCTGCAATTCCCGGGCGTTGTGCCGCGTGTCAATCACGAGGTGCTTTGGGATTACTTCCGCTACCGCTATGTGCCCGCCCCCGCGACACTATTTGCAGACGTGCGCAAGCTCATGCCAGGAAGCTGGATGCAGTGCGATGCTGACGGTGCAACAGAATCGCGATTCTATGTGCCGCCTGATGGGGCTTGCCTGCAAAAAACGCCGCAGTACGCCGATCCAGTCGGCAGATTTCTCGAAGTGCTCGAGGAATCGGTTCGCATCAGAATGATGTCTGACGTGCCTTTCGGCGCGTTTCTCTCCGGCGGCCTCGATTCCTCGGCAGTCGTTGGCCTCATGGCACGGCACTCGAGCCTGCCGGTAAAGACATTTTCAGTCGGTTTTGCCGAAACCACCTACAGCGAGCTGCCACACGCGAGGACCATCGCCGAGCTCTTCCGGACCGAGCATCACGAGCTTGTGGTGTCGCAGGCGCATTTGCTGGAGCACCTGCCAGCGCTGACGCGCTTTCGCGACGCGCCAGTGGCCGAGCCCTCGGACATTCCCATTTACCTGCTCGCCAGGGAGGCACGCCGCAAGGTAAAGATGGTGCTGACCGGAGAGGGGGCTGATGAGGTGCTGGGAGGGTATCCCAAACACGTCTACGAGAGATACGCGGCGGCGTATCAGCGGCTGCCGCACTCGTTGCGGCGCAGCCTGATCGAGCCGGCGATCCAGAGGTTGCCATATCGCTTCCGCCGCGCCAAGACAGCGATCGCGAATCTCGGCATCGAGTCACGTATGCAGCGCATGCCGCGCTGGTTTGGCGCACTCACTAGTGATGGGTGCGAGCGCCTTTTAACGCTGCCGCCACCGCCCCCACCGGACGAGCTGCAAAGCACGCCGTTCGGTGTCTCAACGAATGACTCACCGCTGCGCGCCATTCTGTTCTTTGACCAGACGAGTTGGCTACCGGATAACCTGCTCGAACGTGGGGATCGCATGACTATGGCCGCCTCGATCGAGGCCCGCATGCCGTTCCTGGACCACGAGCTCGCCGCGTTCGTTTCGGCGCTTCCGGATGCCTGGCGCGTGCGCGGGTTCACGACCAAGCGTGTCCTGCGGCTTGCGATGCGTCGGTTGCTTCCCGGACGGATTCTGGAGCGGCCCAAAGTAGGTTTCCGGGTGCCGGTGAACGAGTGGTTCCGTACCTCGATGCGGGACTATCTCCTAGAACATCTGACGGGTACAGACTCGCGCACGCGTGACTACTATCGACCGCAGGAGTTGCGGCGCGTTCTCCAAGAGCACATCGACGGCCGTCACAATCACGAAAAGCTCTTGTGGTGCCTGCTCAACCTGGAGATCTGGCAGCGTGAGTTCAAGTTATGAGAGTGGCCCAGGATGTGCTGCGGTACTCGGAGCGACCGCAGACTTGACTGCGACTAGGCGGCAGTTGTCGATCAGCTTGCGCAGCAATGAGCGGCGCAAGAAGGCACGCGCCCGTTGGAGCGGCTGGCGCACAAGCCAACGCTCGAAGGCCAGCAGCGGTCGGGTCGGCACGCGAAACGTGTAGCCGCGGAAGCTGCTGTAGATCGTCACGGGCTCGAATCCGCAGTTGCGAAACAGGTCGATCAGCTCCCCGTTGGTGTATTCGCGCAGATGGAAGCCGGTCGCGACCGCATCGAAGTCACGCGAGATGTCGTGTGGGCCAGTAAGGCGGTTGGGCGTCACGCACACATAGACACCGCCCAGCCGCAGAGCGCGGTTCAGGTTGACGAGCTGAGTGTGCGCGTCATCCGGGTGCAGGTGCTCCATCAGCTGGTTGCTGTAAGCCACGTCGACTGAGCCAGCAGGCACTGGGATCGAGGTGCCGTCCGAGAGTATCAACTCTAAGTTACCGCGGCTTCGATCCGAGGACGTAACCTCGGCGGAAACGTCGACGCCGATCGACTTGCGTACGTGCTTGGCCACTTCGAAAGTGAGGGCACAGTCCCCGGGCCCGACTTCCAGGTAGGTGGTATCCGCGCCGATGAAGCGGCCGAGAAAGTTCAGTTGTTGACTGATGGCGCGCTGGGTCTCGGCTGGGGATACTTTGCGTACGAGTTGCGGATGGTGCGGAACGCGGCGGTACATTTCGTCGTAGAGCTTGCCATACAGCTGCTTACGCTCCTCCGCAGTGCCTCCGCGCAGCTGCGCGGCTAACGCCTTCTCGGTCTCATAGTGTTCGCGAACTTGTTCAGCAGAGCGCCGTGGCTCTGGTACCACCGCCGCCCTCCCCCACCGGAATCCGTTTCGCTCTGACATGCGAATGTCAACCCGCCTTCCTAGTGACCCGCTGGTCCGATTTCCCTGCTTCCCGCCCTAAGCCGGCGCCGCCGTCGTACGCACACCCGTTGCGAGCCGGCCGACAGTCGAGAGATAAGGGGCGATTATCTGGTCCTCACCGTAGCGCCGAGCCATGTACGCTCGACAGCGTGCGCTCGTTTCGAGCCACTCTTGCGAATCCGCGGTAAGCCGCTGAGCGGCGCCTATCATCTCATCCAGGCTCGTTACAGTATGACCTAGCCCTTCGCGCCGGACGACATCATCAGGATCAAAAAATGAAACGACCGGGACGCCCCGGATCCACGCCTGCAGAAATGTATTAGGAAATCCCTCGGTCTCGGAAGTGTTGACGAATACCCGCGAGCGATCGAAGAGGCGGTTAGTGGCTCGGTATGGCAGCGGGCCATGGAAGGTCAGATTCCCTACAGCTTCAGCGCGCGCGCGGATCTGTTGGTACAGATCGTGGGCCCGCGGCTGAGTTCCGCCGATCATGCTCGCGGTGCAGGCAGGCAACTGTTGCGCGAGCTGGAGAAACATTTCTGGCCGCTTCAATTGCTGGATGTTGCTGACCCACAGCAGCGATATATCGCGCTCGGCAAACGAAAGCTCGCGTTCCGGTGCATCCACCAGCAGCGAAGCAACCGAGCTCTCCACGCCGTAATTACTCTTCAGTAGCTCCTGCTGCCTGACACTTTGGGCGAGAATCGCCGCGGCGCGGCGGAGTCCGTACTCGTACAGCTTCCGGTCGCGCCAGAACGAGATCAGTAACCGCTCGGGGTCGCAGTCCGCCTCGCTCGCGACACGAAAGACCATGCGCCGGCCGTTTCGGGCCGCCCACATCGCAACCTGTCCGACCTGCGCGCCAGCGCAGCTCACATAATAGACATCCGCTGCGGCGCGTCGCAGTGCTGCGCACAGCTTGGTCCAGCGCGGATGCACAAAGCGCACCACCGGAATTCCCTCACGCGGGCTGTAGGCCTTGTAGGTCTGGATTCCGCTCCAGACTGCGCCGTCCTGCTGCCCATAGTCCCCGACCACCATCGAAACCGGAAATCCGCGACGGACGAATGCCTTGGCGAGCAGCGATTGCTGCAGCTGCGCGCCGCCGATTCCGTGCTGCTCGAACTCGGGAGCTAACACCGGAAGATTCTCCAGGCCAACGAAGCAGATTCGGGCCGTCATCATGGTGTGTGAAGGAGCATCGTGGAGCGCATTGTGCGCGGCTGGCGGCTGCTGGAATCGGCTGTCGGAGTATCGTGCAATCCAAATAGACTGGCAACCTGCATGGTGCTGGGCGACGCTATGGATGCAGCCTTTGAGTGCCGGGCGGGCACTGGGAATAAACGACGAGATTGGTGTCGTACGCATCCTGCAAGGCAGCCATGCCATATCCGGGCGCTGCCGCGCTCGGCGCCTGCACTCACCCCCTCAGACCTGCACGTCGCTGGCGAACGTATATATATGTATAGCGCAAGGCACGACGGGTATCATCAGCCGCTGGAGGTGTTGTCGTAATGCTCCCACAATCCGGCATATGTCTTGTACCGGGCCACCCGCGAAAATCCGATATTCCGATTTGCGGTATTTGCCGTCGGTCCACGGCCTCTGAGGTCCGGCTAAGGAGCGCCTGATGTGCGGCATCGCTGGGTTCTACACGCCGGAGCCCTCGCGCGATGCGACGGAAGTGTTGCAGCGGATGAACGATACCATCGCTCATCGTGGACCAGACGCTCAGGGCCATTGGTTCGATCCTGTTCATGGCATTGCGCTGGCGCACCGCCGGCTTGCGATCGTTGACCTCACCGAGGAAGGCCGGCAGCCGATGCGCTCCGCCAGTGGGCGTTTCATCATCGTCTTCAACGGCGAGATCTATAACTTCCTCAGAGTCCGTGCCGAATTGGAAAGGCTCGGTCACCGGTTCCGCGGACACAGCGACACCGAAGTCATGCTAGCTGCATTCGAAGAGTGGGGGCTGGAGCCGTCATTGCAGCGCTTTGTCGGTATGTTTGCTTTCGCGTTATGGGACTCAGCCCGTAATGAACTGACATTAGCGCGCGACAGGCTCGGCAAGAAACCATTGTATTACTCCCTACGCAATGGAAGATTGACTTTTGGCTCCGAGCTTAAAGCGTTGCGCGCCTATTCCGGATTCCATGCGAGCATCGATCGACAGGCGCTCGCGCTATTCCTGCGCTACAACTATATACCTGCGCCGCTTACGATCTACGAGGGAGTGAGCAAGCTCGAAGCAGCGCATTTCGTCCGCTTTGGAGCGCAGCACCGTTCCGTCGTGGAGCTTGAGCGCCGGTGCTTCTGGGATGCCTCAAAGATTCATGCCGAAGCCTCTGCACATGCGGCTCCGATTTCCGCTGATGAAGCCGCCAACCAACTGGATGGGCTGCTGCGCGACGCAGTGCAGCTACGCATGATCGCCGATGTGCCGTTGGGAGCCTTCCTGTCGGGGGGTATAGACTCATCTCTTGTCGTCGCACTCATGCAAGCCCTCAGTAGCCGCCCGGTGCGCACGTTCACGATTGGCTTCGAGGAGGATGCGTACAACGAGGCCCACCACGCTATAGCCGTGGCCCGCCACTTGGGCACTGACCATACGGAAGTCTATCTGACACCTACCGAGACGCTGGCAGTCATTCCGAGCTTACCGCTTCTGTACGATGAGCCTTTCGCCGACTCGTCGCAAATACCCACCGCCCTTGTATGCGCTATGGCGCGGCAGCACGTGACCGTAGCCCTTTCGGGAGACGGCGGGGACGAAGGTTTCGGCGGCTACAGACGATACCTACAGGCACGAAACTTCAGCGAGCGAACATCGCGAGTACCACCCTGGCTGCTGCGCGCGATGAGCCGGATCATTACCCACGTCCCCATGCCGCTCTGGGAAGGTCTGGCTCGGCTACCGAAGCCGATTACTTCCGGAAAGCTGCGATCGCATTCTGTCGCGTACAGTGTGAATCGACTCGCAGACCGCCTCGGAGCCACAACACCTCAGAAATTGTACAAGCATCTGATGTCCTATTGGCTCGCACCGATGCAGTTGGTTATAGACGGCCGGGAAGCACCCACCGTACTGGACACTGCGCCACAGAAGAAAAACCTGGATGAGTTTGTCGACCAGATGATGCTGCTCGACACTCTCACTTACCTTCCGGATGACATCCTCGTGAAGGTCGACCGGGCGAGTATGGCTGTCGCCCTTGAAGTACGCGCACCCCTACTCGACCACCGAGTAATGGAGTTCGCCTGGCGACTACCGCTTACGCTGAAGCTGAACAAGGATCGCGGCAAACTCGTGGTACGCAAGGTGTTAAGCCGCTACGTTCCGGAAGCACTTTTTGAGCGCCCAAAGACGGGATTCGCTGTTCCTATCTATCGCTGGCTTCGCGGGCCTTTGCGCGATTGGGCAGAGAGCCTACTCGCTGAACCGCGGCTCAAGCGCGAGGGCTACCTGAACCCTCTGCCGATTCGGCAGGTGTGGAAGTCTCTGCTGGCCGGTCGATCTGAATGGGCATACGGCGGTGAGTTGGTGTGGAGCGTCCTGATGTTCCAGGCATGGCTCGAGCACGCCGCCCACGATGCTGAGCCCGAGCTTTGCGATCGCCGCCTGTCGGCTCGATCGCCGTCGTATGAGCTGCGCTGAGCCGTCGCTAGCTCCTGTTCAAAACCCGCGCCCGAAAATCACTTAGCATCCTGTCAAAGCTGAAGTATCTCGCGACGGCTGCGCGTGCCTGCTCGCCGAGATCCTGGCGTGCGTTGCTGTCCACGACCAGGGGCATCAGCAGGTCGCACAGCGAATCAACATCCCCCGGCGCGTATGTCATGCCGCCCCCGAACTGCAGCATCTCGTCCATTCCACCGACGCGCGCAGCCAATACCGGGCAAGACATCGCCATCGCTTCCAGAGCTGCGTTTGAGAATGTCTCAACCGCGACTGACGGCAACACGAAGATGTCCATTACCGCAAGGTAAGACCGAACGTCTTGCGCCTCCCCGATCAGGTGAACTGTCGACTCCACGTCCAAGCGCCGAATCTCGGCTTCGATCTGGGGACGCTCGGGGCCATCTCCGACAATAACCGCCCCCACATCTACGCCGCGTGTCCTCAATTGGTGTACGGCTCGCACAAGATCGATCTGCGACTTCTCGGTGCGCAGCGCGCCGACGGTACCCAACATGACTCTGCCCGCGGGCACACCAAGCGTCGCCGGTGCAACACGTGCTCTTGAGAACTCTCCCGTGTCCACGCCGTTATAGAGCACGATGGTCCGATCGGAGGTGCGCTTGAGACGGTAACGGGAGCACCAAAGTCGACATTGCCGCTCAGCGCCGAAAACGATCACGTCTGCTCGCCGCAGTACGTGGCGATATACAAGCATCTGCAACTCCTCTTTCAGCGTCGCAAAGTGCGTGGTGTTGACGGACACGACGACGCGTAGGCGTTGCTTCTTGCGCAGCAATCCGGTTAAGACGGCATAGAGGCCCGAATATAGATTCATGGCGACCAGCGTACTGACGTTCTGCTCTCGGACGATCGCGGCGAGCCTGCGAAGTGCTCGGATCGAGAACTTTCCACGGCGATGTAGATTCAGCGTTGCAACAGCGGGGCATACCTGCGGTAGTAGCGATTCTGGAGAATTGAGATATGCGAGCACGACCTGACGGTCGCCCGTTGCAAGTGCATTGGCAAGACGAACGGTCTTTCGCTCGGACCCACCCACGTTCAGCGAATTGACCAGAAACATGACGCACGGCTCATGCCTCTTCGACCCGCCCACGGTTTCTTCGTACCCGTTCGTACTCATATCAAGATAAGGGCCGCGAGGTTACATACGTCGTCGCGAGAAACCGTATGCCAACGATGGCACGTGCACGAGTGACCATCAGTGCGCGCCACACCGAAAAAGGGATACGATCAAACCCTGCCGATGAGCAGGTCAAGTCCGAATTGATCTGGAGTTACGAATCCCTGACCAATCACAATGCGATTAAGATTAAAGGGATTCGCTGTCGCCGCATTAGCACCGCCAAAGCATGCGGCACAGCAAGTGAACCCGGCCTCACGAACCAGCTCGCGCGAGCGCTCAGAGATGTTGGCCCGCCCGCCGAAGGGGTATGCGAAGAGTTGCACCGGCTTGCCCAGTTGTTCATGCAGCTTATGTTTGGACATTTCCAGCTCCGCCCAGGCCGTCTGCGCATCCGCGACTCCCAGGTCGATGTGATTGTCGGTATGGGAGCCAATCTCGAAGCCTTGGGAAGCGAGCGAGCGAACTTGATCCCAGTCCATCCAACCTGGCTGTCGCGGCAAGTCGCGATCCCACGGTGCTACTGTGGGCGAGCCGATAAACCCTGTGGTGACGAAGAAGGTTGCGGGTAAGTTGAACTTCCGCAGAATCGGCGCTGCGACTTCGAAGTTGTCGCGATAACCGTCGTCGAAAGTAATGGACAGCGTCCCGCCCATATCTTTGGCCGCGCTGCAGCCGGCCACCTGCTCTGATAACGAGACCACCTTAAAGTGGGCGCGAAAAAACTCACAGAACCTCTCGAGCTTGGCGGTACTGGCCGTGAGGCCGTCCTCGGGAAGGTCATCCCGAACGCGATGGAACGCAACGATGACCATCTTGGAAGCGAAATCCCGCGCAAATATGCCAGCCAATCCAGCGACGCGCCCGATTGCCCCCTTGATCTGTTTTGTGACTGGAGTTTTCAATTGCTACGCCGACTTGCCCATTTCAAAGGAGCCCCTTGCCAACCAACCCTGTGGCCTTAGTTGCTGCGGCGAGGCCTACCCGCCCGCAGGTCGTGCACTACGCGGCGCGCGATTTCTGCTTCATCGGTGGCGGACAGTGGACGCTCGAGTCCACATCTAATTCTTCCCGAAAAGCATGCCCGCGTATGGCTGCCGATACATGCAAGATCTGGAGCGCTTCCGCGGATCCCTGGACGGCCCGAACGAGCGCACCCGGTGGAATGTGGCGGTTAGACTTAGAATGCCTTCGCGTCGATGAAAACGCAGTAAAACGTTTTCGCAAGGATCACGATGTCCAGCTGGAACGACCAGTTGCGCAGATAGTCAAGGTCGTAGCGTACGCGCGCTTCCATCTGCTCAAGGTTCCTTGTTTCCCCGCGCAACCCGTTCACCTGGGCAAGACCGGTAATGCCCGGCTTCACCTTGTGGCGCACCATGTAGCCTTTGATGAGCTTGCGATAGGCCTCGTTGTGTGCGACCGCATGGGGGCGCGGTCCGACGAGGCTCATCGGACCTTCGAGGACGTTGATCAGCTGCGGCAACTCATCGAGCGAATAGCGCCGTAAAAAACGTCCGACGCGCGTGGTACGCGGATCAGACTTCGTCGCCTGCACTATCGTCGCGCCGTCCTCGGTGACCGTCATCGTGCGAAACTTGTAAACGACGATCTCCTCGCCGTTGAGTCCATAGCGGCGCTGACGAAAAATTGCGGGACCCGGCGAACTCAATCGCACAAGAAGGGCGATCGCAAGCATCAACGGGGCGGCCAAAATAAGTACCGTCGCAGAGATCAAGACATCAGTGACGCGTTTGGCGATCGCCCGGTAACCAAAGAACGGCGTCTCGCACATCGAGATCGCGGGTATTCCCTCGATCACGATGCTGCGGGCCTGGATCAGGTCAAATAAGGGGATGTCAGGCAGATAATAGATGGAGGCGGTGGTGTCCCTCAGTTCCTCTACCAGGGCCATCACGCGAGCGACCTGCCTAACGGGCAAAGCGATAAATATCACCTCAACGTTGTGCTCGCGAATATACGCGGCAAGATCACTTAGCTTGCCCAGCAATTGCACCTGACCATTGACGTTGAGGCGGTCTTTTCCGCGATCATCAAAAAATCCAACGACCTCCATCCCGAATTCCGAGCAGCGGCTCAGCCGCTTGGCCAGGTCGACACTCGCCTCCGTACAGCCGGCCATCACAGTCCTGCGGGCGTTCGACGGGCTCAGCAAATACCTTCTCATGATCTCGTGTAGAGCCAGCGTCACGACAACGACGAACGCCGGTGCAAGCACGGCCCACGTGAGCATCGCGAGCCTTGAGTAGTATTCGGAGAACTTCGTCGCGTAGCCAATCACCAGTAGAGTGACCAGCAGCGCCATCCATCGTCCTAGCACGCCCAAGGCGATAGGAATGGCGCCGGAGTGGAATTGACTCTGAAAGGACCGCGGCGGCCTCGGCAAGAGCAGCGCCAGCAGCGCCACAAGCACCGCCATCGAATGATATTTCGAGTCAAGCTGTACACCGTACGCACCCAGCACGAGATACAGGGACGCCACCGCCACGAGTGCAGGCGCAACGGCCTGGATCATCGCAATGATCAGAATCGAAAGAGAATTTTTTAGAACTACCGGTTCACTCATCGGGTGACTTCTTTTTCGAGTGGGCGCTGCGACAGTCCGCCCTAGTTAACCATCTCTGCAGGCCGATTTTAGCCCACAGTTGTTACGGGATTGTCAACACTGTGTCGCAGATATCCAAAAGGGAGGATGGGCGGCTGATTAAAGCATGTATTTCACATAAATCCCCTCATAACTACTGCCTAGTATGCGCTTGCGCTGCCGTCTTAGAGCGCCGACCCCAGGCCCTGCAGCACGACCTGGCATCGCGCGGTGCTGGGCTGCGGCAAAGTAGCCAATTCGCTCCCACGAGACCCTAAATTCACCAACTCAGGTGAAATGCGAGGTGGCCGACGACGGCCGCTGAACCTAAAGGTCTCTTCGCCCGCAGGCCAGGAAAAGCACCGTCCAGTGATTGAGGCGGACCGCGCGCCGCCCGGCGAGTTGACAGAAGAATGGCTTGTTATTCGCGAAATCAACCCGCGGATGGATCGAGCGACGCCGCGCAACTTCGCGGAAACCACTCGACTGTTGCGGCGCGTCATCTTGCATCGGTGGCGATAAAAATTGGGCGGATGACCAACACCGCGTGGTGTCGGTGCGCAGAGACACGTTGCACCCATGCAGTTGAGACGTTCTACTGACATCCGACGCAAGGGCAAACCGCCCGTAAGGGCGGGACGCAAAGCTTCCGGTCTCAGGTCTTTGTCGCTGACATGAGATAGCGGAGTTACCGGCACCGCAGCCAGTGCGCTGCCGTGATGCTGACTCCGAGTTTGCTTTGCTCTTGCAATCGTGGAATCCATTCAGGGGGCAGGTTGCAAGGCACACCCTATTCCGGCTCGGATGCATTCGTGCGCTTGCGCCGCTGCGTGTTGGGCGCGATTCTGGCGTTCACCGTGTCGGCGTGCGGTTCGGTGGGGGTGAGCTCGGGACCCGCAAACACCGCGGACGGGATAACCGGCCCGGCATCGCAATCGGCAAACTCTGCGCCTGTGATCTCGGGTAATCCCGCAGCGAATGTTGTGGCGGGACAGAGTTATAGCTTCATACCGACTGCGTCCGACTCTGACGGCGACAGCCTCTCGTTCACGATCGCCAACCAGCCGGACTGGGCGAGCTTCGACAGCACTACAGGACAACTGTCCGGAACGCCTTCGGCGGCGAGCGTTGGCACGTTTGCGAATATCGTCATCAGCGTAACCGATGGCACCACCAGCGTTTCCTTGCCGCCCTTCTCGATCACCGTGCTGGCGACGCTGTCGATTTCCGGAACTCCGCCTACCGGCGTCGCGGTTGGAGCAAGCTATTCGTTCCAGCCGACGACGAACGCGACGGGCGGCACGGTGCTCACGTTCACGGTGCAAAACAAGCCCGCGTGGACGACCTTTGACGGCACCACCGGAACTCTCTCGGGTACTCCCAGCCAGGCCGGCACGTATTCGAATATCGTGATCAGCGTGAGCGACGGAACGCAGTCAAGCGCACTGGCAGCTTTTCAAATCACGGTCACCGGTTCATCTGGGACCGGCGGTCCGCCCATCATCTCCGGAACTCCTGCCACTTCGGTCAAGGTCGGCGCGCTCTATAGTTTCGTGCCCGCAGCATCTGATCCAGCCGGTAACAGGCTGACTTTCAGCATTCAGGGCCTTCCGTCCTGGGCGGGTTTCAGCTCCAGTACGGGGGCGCTCACCGGAACGCCGTCAGCTTCTGATGCCGGAACTGACCCGAACATCGTGATCAGCGTCAGTGATGGAAGTCAGTCGAGCAGCCTGCCCGCGTTCTCGATACGCGTCGTGCCCCCACTTTCGATCTCAGGGAGCCCTGCCACTCAGGTCACCGCCGGCACGGCGTATTCGTTTACGCCCACGACGAGCGGCTCAAGTGGAGGCTTGACCTTCTCGGTGCAGAACCGACCGGCCTGGGCTTCCTTTAGTGCCGCGACCGGCACGCTTTCGGGCACACCGACCAGCAGTCAAACCGGCACGTCCTCGGGCATCGTCATCAGCGTGAGCGATGGCACGCAGACGAGCAGCCTGCCCGCGTTCTCAATACGCGTCGTGGCCCCACTTTCGATCTCGGGGAGCCCTGCC